>Ga0102587_1000004_pt1 | contig 778745 bp, 599 predicted proteins | sample AraplaF_Col_mTSA_FD_76853 | JGI IMG/M metagenome (GOLD analysis project Ga0102587, IMG submission 76853) | Arabidopsis root microbial communities from the University of North Carolina, USA - plate scrape MF_Col_mTSA (SPADES assembly) (version 2) | ecosystem: Host-associated > Plants > Roots >...
GTGTTCAGGGTATGCCTGGCACAAGCGGAACACCGGGAACACCGGGTTCTGGCGCAGCTGGTGCACCTGGTGAAGGTGTAACCATTGTAACCAACGATAGCGGTACCTGGGTTTATAACCCAACAACGAATACCTGGACAAACATCAACGGTCCGAAAGGAGACAAGGGAGACAAAGGTGATGCAGGTGTAGTAGGTGTCCAGGGTATGCCTGGCACAAGCGGAACACCGGGCACCCCGGGTTCTGGCACAGCTGGTGCACCTGGTGAAGGCGTAACGATTGTAACCAACGATAGCGGTACCTGGGTTTATAACCCAACTACCAATACCTGGACAAACATCAACGGTCCGAAAGGAGACAAGGGAGACAAAGGTGATGCAGGTGTAGTAGGTGTTCAGGGTATGCCTGGCACAAGCGGAACACCGGGAACCCCGGGTTCTGGCGCAGCTGGTGCACCTGGTGAAGGTGTTACCATTGTAACCAACGATAGCGGTACCTGGGTTTATAACCCAACCACCAATACCTGGACAAACATTAACGGTCCGAAAGGTGATAAAGGTGATGCAGGAGTAGTAGGCGTTCAGGGTATGCCTGGCACAAGCGGAACACCGGGCACCCCGGGTTCTGGTACAGCTGGTGCACCTGGTGAAGGTGTTACCATTGTAACCAACGATAGCGGTACATGGGTTTATAACCCAACAACGAATACCTGGACAAACATCAACGGTCCGAAAGGAGACAAGGGCGATAAAGGTGATGCAGGCGTAGTAGGTGTTCAGGGTATGCCTGGCACAAGCGGAACACCGGGAACACCGGGTTCTGGCGCAGCTGGTGCACCTGGTGAAGGTGTAACCATTGTAACCAACGATAGCGGTACCTGGGTTTATAACCCAACAACCAATACCTGGACAAACATCAACGGTCCGAAAGGAGATAAAGGTGATGCAGGAGTAGTAGGCGTTCAGGGTATGCCTGGCACAAGCGGAACACCGGGCACCCCGGGTTCTGGTACAGCTGGTGCACCTGGTGAAGGCGTTACCATTGTAACCAATGATAGCGGTACCTGGGTTTATAACCCAACAACGAATACCTGGACAAACATCAACGGTCCGAAAGGAGATAAAGGTGATGCAGGCGTAGTAGGTGTTCAGGGTATGCCTGGCACAAGCGGAACACCGGGCACCCCGGGTTCTGGCACAGCTGGTGCACCTGGTGAAGGCGTTACCATTGTAACCAACGATAGCGGTACCTGGGTTTATAACCCAACAACGAATACCTGGACAAACATCAACGGTCCGAAAGGAGACAAGGGAGATAAAGGTGATGCAGGTGTAGTAGGTGTTCAGGGTATGCCTGGCACAAGCGGAACACCGGGCACCCCGGGTTCTGGCGCAGCTGGTGCACCTGGTGAAGGCGTTACCATTGTAACCAACGATAGCGGTACCTGGGTTTATAACCCAACAACGAATACCTGGACAAACATTAATGGTCCGAAAGGAGATAAAGGTGATGCAGGCGTAGTAGGTGTTCAGGGTATGCCTGGCACAAGCGGAACACCGGGAACACCGGGTTCTGGCACAGCTGGTGCACCTGGTGAAGGCGTTACCATTGTAACCAACGATAGCGGTACCTGGGTTTATAACCCAACAACCAATACCTGGACAAACATCAACGGTCCGAAGGGAGACAAAGGTGATGCAGGTGTAGTAGGCGTTCAGGGTATGCCTGGCACAAGCGGAACACCGGGCACACCGGGTTCTGGTACAGCTGGTGCACCTGGTGAAGGCGTTACCATTGTAACCAATGATAGCGGTACATGGGTTTATAACCCAACAACCAATACCTGGACAAACATTAACGGTCCGAAAGGAGACAAGGGAGACAAAGGTGATGCAGGCGTAGTAGGTGTTCAGGGTATGCCTGGCACAAGCGGAACACCGGGCACCCCGGGTTCTGGCGCAACTGGTGCACCTGGTGAAGGCGTAACGATTGTAACTAATGATAGCGGTACCTGGGTTTATAACCCAACAACCAATACCTGGACAAACATTAACGGTCCGAAAGGCGATAAAGGAGATGCAGGAGTAGTAGGTGTTCAGGGTATGCCTGGCACAAGCGGAACACCGGGAATCCCGGGTTCTGGCACAGCTGGTGCACCTGGTGAAGGCGTAACGATTGTAACCAATGATAGCGGTACATGGGTTTATAACCCAACAACCAATACCTGGACAAACATCAACGGTCCGAAAGGCGATAAAGGAGATGCAGGTATAGACGGTAAATCAGTAACCTTAACCAACAACAGTGATGGTACTACTACCATTACCGATGGATCAGGAGGAACGGTAACACTTAAAAATGGTGTAGATGGTAAAGATGGTATCAATGGTACAAACGGTATTGACGGTAAATCAGTAACCTTAACCCATAACAGTGATGGTACTACCACAATCACTGATGGATCGGGAGGAACGGTAACACTTAAAAATGGTGTAGATGGTAAAGATGGTATCAATGGTACGAATGGTGTAGACGGTAAATCCGTAACCTTAACCCATAACAGTGATGGTTCAACAACAATTACCGATGGATCAGGAGGGACAGTAACCATTAGAAATGGTAAAGATGGTGTTGATGGTGCAGTTGGTCCACAAGGTCCGATAGGAGCAACAGGTTTAAAAGGAGACAAAGGAGATACCGGTGCTGCTGGTGCAACTGGAGCTCAGGGTCCTCAGGGCCCGGTAGGAGCAACAGGCTTAAAAGGAGACAAGGGAGATACTGGTGCAGCAGGTGCGACAGGAGCTACAGGTCCACAAGGTCCAATTGGTGAAACCGGTTTAAAAGGAGATACTGGTGCAACAGGAGCAACTGGAGCCGTTGGCCCACAAGGACCAGCAGGCCCCTCAACCCCACAGACAATCACGCATACATTAAGCTCTAGCGGTAATACGCTTACCAGCGATGTTAACGGAATAAGCCCTACGGCAACCATTATCAACAATAATGCGCTATCATTAACCGGAACGAATTTAACTTCCAGTGTGAATGGAGTGGCCAGCACGGCTTTGAATTTACAACCCGCTATAACAGCCGGAACAACTCATACATTGTCAAGTGCAGTGAATACCATTACTTCTGTTGTGAACGGGATAAGTGTAACAGCACCAGCAGTAAATTCTGTTGTTAATACATTCACTCCAACAGCTACCACCAATAATCTGGTAACAACCGTAAATGGTGTAGCGGCAGCGGCAGTAGATTTAACGCCACTTAAAATAGAGCCTTGGCAAGTTCAGGCAACAACGAATAAAGCAACTTTAAATAATCAGAATATTTACCAAATGGGTAATGTAGCCATCCTCAAGAATCAGGTATATACTGATGCCAACGGAAAAACGGCCAGTTTAGATGTGGCAGGAGCCATAAGATCAGGAACCCTGCCTGAGGGGTTAATAGGAGACTACTCTGTTGCTTTAGGAGCGAGGGTGTCTGCATCAAATACTTCGGCTGTTGCCTTAGGTGCACAGAATAACGCAGAGGGAATGGCTTCAATGGCTTTTGGTTTTAGAAATTATGCGCAATCAATAGCCGAAACTGCTACAGGTGCAATGAATATTCCATTTGTAGGTGATCCAAATAACTGGGTAGATACTGATCCATTGTTTACCATTGGTAACGCAAACCCTATTCAAGCCGGAGCGCTTAGACGAAATGCATTAACCATGCTGAAAAATGCCAATACCGGTATAGGAATAATGGCAGCCGGAAGTCCGTCAAATGCAAAACCTACAGAAATGTTAGACATTGGTTCGCAAGGTGTTCGTATCCGCGATATTAACACAGCAACATATACAGGGAATATCGCTACGGATAAAGTAGTTGTTGCCAATAATATTGGCGTTCTTAAAACTGTAAGCATGTCTGATTTCAGTGCAAATGCCAATAATGGTTTAACTGTAACTGGCGGAGTAGTACAATTAGGAGGTGCCTTAATTAAACCAACAACAGTTAGTACAGATGCCACAAATACTTTAGCGTTAACTGGCTTACAAGTATCAAGCAGTACAGCTACAGATAACATTTTGCTATCGAGTACAGGCGGTGTAATTAAAACAGTGCCATTAACCAGCGTAGCTATCGAGCCTTGGCAAGTTCAGGGTGGTACTACAAAGGCAACAACCAATACCGACAATATATATCAGAATGGTAGTGTAGCCATTGGCATTGCAAGTGGAGGTAGTATACCTACTTTCACCGTTGGTTCAACAACTGTTAATCCTAAGTTACACGTAGCTGGTGATATTGCTACTACTGGTAAGATTTACACCACCAACAGTGTTTATGCAGATTACGTTTTCGACTACTATTTCGATGGCTTCTCTAAAATATACGATCAATATAAGTTCAAATCACTTAAAGAAGTTGCCGAATTCATCAGGGTAAACAAACACTTACCTGGGGTTACCCCAATCAAGGATATCCTGAAAACGGATAAAGGCTACACGCTTGATTTGACACAATTGTCTATGCAACAATTAGAGAAATTGGAAGAGTTGTATCTGCATGTAATTGAAGTTAATACCAAAATGACAGCGAAAGATCAGGAAATAAAACTTCTTCAGGAAAAGACCAAATCGCTTGAGGAAAGATTAAACAGATTAGAACAGTTAATCGATAAAAAATAATGCCATAGTGCCATTAGGTTTCCATAAGCAAACCTAATGGCGCTTTAAAATCCCTAAAATAACAACGGTTTAACAACGCGTCGTTAACAAAAAACATGATGAAACAAATGTTATTTAAAATACTTTTCCTATGTCTGATCGCATTTCAGTTTAATATGCTGTTTGCGCTTGAGGCAGGAATTGTTAAGATAAACCGTAATATTCCTACCTTTTTTCCTGCAACAAATATTTCAGAAAGTGAAAGCCGTTCAAGCGTAATGTATGCGGACGATACAGATGGTGACGGTGTTGACAACAGTATAGATTTGGATGATGATAATGATGGTATATTGGATAGCAACGAGTGCGGAAGTACCAATCGGGTGGCTAATGCAGTTTTTCCTACTTCCGGAACTTCAGATATTCCAAACTGGACAGTACTAGGAGCACCGGTTACCACAAATAGCAATGGAATATTGTTTAATAGCAATGGAGCTACTGCCACAACTTTAAGGCAAATCATCACAGGTAATCCTAATGGTGCCGTAATTAGTCTTAATAATATATACTGGGCGAAAACTACCGTAAATACCCTTGCGTCAGCATTTACTTTTACCATTTCTTATGGTGGCGTAATTTATGCAACCATAAATTCTACAGCTACTAATACACCTACCATCACGGCAAGTAATGGTGCAACCATAAATATTACAACTTTACCAACGGTAACCACTGCAGGACCGGTAAATTCAACCAAAACTACCCTAATCATTACACTACCTATTTCAGGTTTAGTAGCCGGAGGTTATCTGTCTTTTAATTTTGTACCCGGAACTGATGCAACAGCGGTAAGAGATTTAGGATTTACTTCCGTATCCATGTATTCTTGTGGTGATACAGATGCAGATGGTATATCAGACTCTTTAGACTTAGATGCTGATGGTGATGGATGTTATGACGCGGTTGAAGGAGATGAAAATGTTTTTGCTTCACAGTTAAATGCCAATGGAAGTATCAGCGGAGCTGTAAATGCTAATGGTGTTCCTGTATTGGTAAATGCCGGAGGTGTGGCAGATATTGGAGGAGACATAGGTCAGGGCGTTGGATTATCTACAAATGCCACGCAAAGAGATTGTACAGATATTGATGGAGATGGCGTAACAGATTACGTGGATTTAGATGACGACAACGATGGTATACCCGATCTTATTGAATGTAAGGCCGTTGAAAAAGTTGTAAATGGTAATTTTGGAACGCAAACAGTAGGAGACTTTACAGGCTGGATTAGAGGTGGAACAGTTAACGCCTGGGAAAAAAGTTCGGGCTGGGCAATTGAAGCTTTGAATGATAACCTGGGTACATCTACAATTAAGCAAACCATAACAGGGTTAAAAGCTGGAAAAGCCTATACCATTACATTTGGCGTAATGGCTAACGGTGATCCCGTTTTAGAAAGAGAGAATACACTCACTTTTACCATTGATGGAATAAATTATTACACACAATCTGCTACACAAATTGATGCAGCAGTAGGACGTTACGCACTTGTATACAAGAGTATAACTTTTATTCCAACGAGTACCAGTGCGGTAATCGAATTTATTTCTACAGTTTCAGGAGCAGGTGTTGGCGGTAAAGATGTAATGATTAGATCGGTAAGTCTCCTGCCTTGCGAACAGGATACTGACACAGATGGTATCCCTGATTATTTAGACCTGGATTCTGATGGAGACGGTTGTTTTGATGCCGTAGAGGGAGATGAAAACGTAACCAGGGCACAGCTAAATGCCAATGGTAGCATCTCCGGTGCGGTAAATAATGCTAACGGTGTTCCTGCATTGGTAAATACCGGAGGCGGGGCAGATGTGGGTAGTGATGTTGGACAAGGTGCAGGTAATTCTGCTAATGCAAGCATTAAAGATGCGGCTTGTTACACGCTGATTTTAAATCCTGATGTTTATTCAGGCGTAGCGGGTACTGTATTAACCACAGGAAATATATTAACTAACGATCTCCTGGAAGGTATAGTTCCTGTTATTGGCACCAATCCAGGTCAGGTAGCTATTTCCCAATCTGGAGTATGGCCGGCAGGTATTACCTTAAACAGCACAACAGGTGTAGTAACCGTAGCAAATACAGTAAATGGGGGAGTTTATGTCGTAAATTATCAGGTTTGCGTTAATGCCACCAATCCTGCACTTTGTCAAACTCAAACCATCACCATTAACTTATGTGGTAAATTTCCACTTACCGGCACCCCAGATAGTTATACCAAAACAGGAATTTCTGACTTAGCGGGTTTTGCTAATGGCTGGCCAGGCAATGTTCCCAATGGTTTCGTTGCCATCGAGTCGAAAAATAAAGGTTTTGTTATTACCAGGGTAAGTTCTGTAAGTGCTATACCAACAGCCGATTTAGTTGAAGGTATGCTGGTTTATGATATTGCTGCAGCTTGTATTAAGCTCTATAATGGTACAACCTGGAATTGTTTACAAAGAAACTGTAATTAATCATTTAAAATAAAATGAAACGATTTATAATATTATTTGCCTTAGTGCTTGGTTACAGTATTCAGGTAATGGCACAAACAGGTATAGAAAAACAAACTACCGGCAACGCTTCATTGCTTGATTTCCCTACTGGTACTACAAAAGGGATCATTCTGCCTGCGGTAGAAGCTTTACCAACATCGCCAGCTAACGGCACTTTTTTACTGGACAAAACAGATCAGAAAATTAAAATGTACCAAAATGGTTCATGGATAGATTTATCAGGTGCAGGCAGTACTGCAGCAATTGTGCCTTACAGTGGAACGGTAGATAACGGTAAAAAAACAATCATTGGAAGCCGTACAACTGCGGCAGATGGTGTACTGGTATTGGAATCGCCTAATAAAGCCCTGGTTTTACCCCGCGTAGCCAACCCCCAGTTAACTGTTAAAAGCCCGTATCCAGGCATGATGTGTTATGATACAGTTAGTAAATCTTTAGCTGTTTTTGACGGTAAACTCTGGAATTTTTGGAAATAGTAGAAAACCTGTCATTTAAATTTTAAATGGAAAGTCACCCAAGCATTAATTCATCCAAAATGAAAATTAAAATATTACAAATATTCGTACTTATTCTCCTGCTTTTGCTGGGCTATCAGCTTAAGGCCCAGAATCTGGCAGGTGTGGGGAGTAGTACGGTAGACAATTCAACGGTTCACATTACGGCCGGAACCACAGAAATACGCTTTTCAGAAGGCAGTTATTTCGGTCCGAAGGCAGACTGGACCATTGACGGTACACTTGAAATTTATAGCAAAAACGTGTGGATTGCCCCGGGTGCTAAATTTAGCGGAACCGGAAAAATCATCATCTATAATCCTGGTGATAATCCTTTCTATGATAATATGCCTGCCGGGCCAACCCGCATTGATGGCAATAATGGAGATTTTATCAACCTGATTATCGAACACAGAAATACCGATAACATTACATTGGCCAATGTGGACGATCCCGGTTATGATACCCGAAATCCAAATGGCGCAGATGCAGCTGCATTAAACATCGCCGGAACATTGGATATGGCGGCAAATGGCGCGGATATTATCCTGAATGGACATAATCTGGCCTTCAATGCAAGTGGTAAAATCAGCAATTATAGTTTATCGCGAATGGTGGTTACAGAAAATAGTTTAAATGGCCATGTAATTAAGGACTTAGCCGCAAATACAGCCTTTGTTTTTCCAATTGGTATTGCCGAAGGCGATTATACACCGGCCACTGTTACACCAAGAACATCAGCAAAGATTTTCGCCAGTGTACAGAATTATCAGGGAGACAACAATACCCTGGGCATCAACAAGCCTCAGGGTATGGATAGAACCTGGAATTTATATGCATCGACGCCTGTAAACACAACGATTACCCTGCAGCACAATCCAATTACCAATGGTGCACAATTTAACGATAGCAAAGCATCAATTACCCAATACTTAGGTGCTGGCAAGTGGGATCGCGTTATGGGTACCAATCCCGCTTTGGGTGTGCACACCCGAATTAATGCAGCTATGGCCAATGATATGTTAGCTAATGGCGCATATTTCACCAAACATTCTTTGGCTGGAAATGATCTGGTTATTCCCAACTTATTTACGCCAAATGGCGATGGGAATAACGATACGTTCGAAATCCGCGGGCTCGACTTTTTTGAAGAGAACGACCTGGTTATTGTTAACCGCTGGGGTAATGAAGTATATAAATCCAATAACTATCAAAACGACTGGACAGGAGAGGGGCTTAACGAGGGAACTTACTATTACGTGCTGAGGGTTAAAGAAAATGCTACCGCTCCATGGCAGGTATACAAAGGATACATCACATTAATAAGGGCTTTTAAAAAATAATCACCGGGTTTTGGCGTGATAGTCCGCTTGGGACCCGATTCACATCATGATCAAAAATTGACGCAATCAGATCAAAATGAAGAAAATATTAATCATAGCTAGCTTAATTCTCCTTTCCAAAGTTTCTTTTGGGCAGCAGGACGCACAGTTTAGCCAGTACATGTTCAACGGTATCTACATTAATCCCGCCTATGCGGGATACCGTGAGCAACTAAATGTTCATGCTTTTTACCGTAACCAATGGACGGGTTTAGAAGGCTCGCCCAAAACCATGTCGGTAGCGGTAGATGCCATTGCCAATAGTGGTAATGTTGGTTTAGCCCTTCAACTTTCGAGCGATAGGTTAGGTGCACAACGCAATCAATCGGTTTATGGAAATTATGCTTACCGGATTAGGCTAAATGCAGACGGTAGCTCAAGGTTAGCATTAGGGCTTGGTGTAGGTGTAGTGCAGTTAGGCATTGATGGCGCCATGTTAAATCCCAACGATTTTGAGGTTTACCAACCCGTTGGGATGGAAAGTACCATAGTTCCTGATGCAAGGGCTGGTGTTTATTTTGCAAATGACAGATTTTACGCAGGCGTTAGTGCCGATAACCTGGTTTCTCAGTATATCGATATTGATCGCTACGCGTTTATCCCACAGCCTAAACCGCATTATTACCTTACAGCGGGAATGTTGGTTCCCTTATCCAAAGATGTGCTCTTAAAGCCATCCTTCTTATTAAAGGATGACCGGGGCGGCCCTACAAGTATCGATTTGAACGCTTTTGTGATTTTGAACGAAAAGTTTTGGGTAGGAGGATCATACCGTACAGGGATTAAATTATACGATAAGAATTATTTACAAAAGGACCTGAGCAAAATGAACTCAGCAGTTGCAGCCGTACAATTATTCCCGTCTGATAATCTGAGAATCGGTTATGCCTATGATTTTTCTATCGGTGCATTACAGCAATACAGCGGAGGAACACATGAAATATCCATCAGCTATTTCTTCAATAAAAAGAATACAAGAATGCTAACCCCAAGATTTTTTTAAACAATGGTTCATTCTTCAAAGCTAATTTTTATCGCCACAACCATGAAAAGATTTTTATCTGTTTCTATCACAATATCATTGCTGCTATTAATTGGCAACAGTACTAAAGCACAATATGTGCTCAATGCTGCCGATGCCCAATACGAACTGTTTAATTATACCAGGGCTATTGATCTTTACGAACAAGCTTATCAAAAAAAGCAAACTCAATATGCTGCCGAAAGGCTTTATGAATGCTATTCATTCGTAAATGATTATAAACAGGCCGAGAGCTGGAGCGCCATTGCGGCCGGAATGCCAGAAGCAAAACCCGAAAATGTTTTGGCCTATGCGAAAGCATTACAACAAAATAACAAGTATGCTGAAGCCAAACAACAGTTTCAGAAATATGGAACATTGAATAAGAATACAGACCAGGCAGAATTAAACCGGTTATTACTGAGTTGCGATTCTGCGCTATATTGGATGAAGAACCCAACAGCGGTTATCATTACCAACGCTGGTAAACTCAATACACCAAAGTCTGACTGGGGACTGACCACTTATGATAATGGGGTCACTTTTGCATCAGACAGGGGAGCTTCCGGTGCCTATCAAAGCGCATCTGGCCGTCCTTTTTTAAAGTTTGACGGAGCCAGCAAGCCCGATAAAAACATCTATGGCTGGACCGGTAATCATTATTTAAGACTTTATACTCAAAGTGCCTCTGCCGATAGCGTAAGTGTTTTTCCAATTCAAACAAATACCGACTACCACATGGGGCCGGCAACATTCAGGGCAAATGGCAAGGAGATGTTTTTTACTTTAACTAAAATTCCGCAAAAGCCGGTATATATTAAAGGAAAACTCGCTACAGTTAATGTCGAAATATATTCCAGTAAGCTGGATGAACAAGGTAAGTGGTCAGCTCCAATTGCTTTTAACTACAACAAGGTAAATGAATATTCTGTTGGCGACCCTTTTGTTAGTCCGGATGGTAATAGCTTATATTTTAGTTCAAATATGCCTGGTGGTTCTGGTGGGGCAGATATTTATGTTTGCCAGAGATCTTCTGATGGCAGCTGGAGTGCTCCGGTTAATTTGAAGGCACTCAACACTCCTGGTAACGAGCGTACACCTGTATTGGGTAATGATCAGTCTTTTTACTTCAGCAGTGATGGGAGAGTTGGAATGGGTGGTCTGGATATTTATACTGCTAAAATGATGCAAACGCAATTTAGCGCAATTAAAAATCTCGGCTATCCGGTTAACTCACCACAAGATGATTTTGCTTATGTAAAAACTGCTGCTTTAAGTGGTTATCTCAGTTCAAATAGGGTAGGTGGGTTAGGAGATGATGATATCTACAGCTTCGATGAACAACAGTTGCTTGCATTCAAACTCACAGGAATTGTTTTCGATAAACGTACTAACCTTCCATTAACCAATGCAATTGTCACCTTAAATAAAATAAACGGTCAGAGTTTAAAGGTACAAACCGATAATACGGGTGCTTTCAAATTCAATTTGGAGAAATCGTCCGATTATCAACTTACAGGAGAAAAAACGGCTTACCGAACTGACCTGGCTCAGCTTACCACTAAGGGGCTTACCAGCAGTAAGGAAATCGAGCAGAACCTGTTTTTAGAAAAAGTAGAGCTAGAGAAAGCAATCAGACTGGAGAATATTTACTACGATTTTGATAAATCCAATATCAGGCCCGATGCCGCTGTTGAGTTAAACAAATTGGTTAAGATAATGAAAGATAACCCAACCATTTGGATCGAGCTGGGCTCGCATACCGATAGCCGTGGTAACGATCAGTACAATCAGTGGTTATCGCAAAGCAGGGCGAATTCAGCAGTTCAATACATTATTGATCAGGGCGTAGATAAAAATCGCATTACAGCAAAAGGATATGGAGAATCTATGCTGCTAAACAAATGCGCCAATGGTGTGAAATGTTCGGAAGCTGAACACCAGCTGAATAGAAGAACGGAATTTAAAATTTTAAAAATGTAAAACGATGTCATGTGGCAAGGTGCTTTTTGCTTGGGGATGACTAGAAAGCCCTTGCCTGCATGGCTTCGTTTTAATCAATATCATTTTCGCGGAGGCGAAGACCTTTTAAAGAAAAATGGTCAGTTATGAAATATAATGTGGTTGTGTATTGCACAACTCAAGTTGAAAGATAAAGCAATGTTGTGCTGCAGGGTACTTTTTGCGTGGGGATGACTAAAAGACCCTTGCAGGCATGACTTGCTTTATGTTTCTCTTTGTTCGCCATTAGTATGTGGTTTTTGGGCGAACAGCAAACCAGTTCTCGCGGATGTGAGGATATAGGTTTAAGTATTTAAATTATAAAGCAACGTCGTGCAGCAGGGCTTTTTTTGCATGGGGATGACAAAAACGTCTATGCTTGCATGGCTTGCTCTATATTTCTCGTTGTTTGCCATTGATATGTGGTTTTTGGGCGAACGGCAAACCTATTCTCGTGGATGTGAGGATATAAGGGTTTATTAATAAAGTGTTTGAGTTACAAGGCAACGTCGTGCGGCAGGGCTTTTTTTGCATGGGGATGACAAAAACGTCCATGCTTGCACGGCTTGTTTTTTTAAGTTATGGGTTACATGTTGTGGGTTATGGGACTAAAAAGCTAACCCCTTCTACATTAACTTCATCTATCTGTCTTCGGGTTTTACAGTAAAATAAGCGGCTTATTATTTTACTCAGCAGTTGGCTGCTGCACCCATTAAAATTGCTTTTTCTCCCATGGTTGATATTTTGATCGGAAAATCGTATCCCATTTTTTTGGATAGAAAATATTGGGTGTCTTCCAGGAAAAATTGTTGTGCATGAGCAATATTTCCGCCTATAACGGCTACAATGGGAATTTTAGTTCGGATAAAACGGTATAAAAACTTAGAAAGATTAATGCTGAATTCCAGAAAAACAGCATTAAAGTAAGGCGAATTGCTGTGGTGATCTACCAGGTCTTTAACGTCTTTTACGCGTATATTAGTCATCTCTTCAAAACGCTGAACAAACCAGCGTGTAGAGATGTAGTCTTCGGCTTTCCCTTTAAGAAATGGCATTTTCCAAAGATCAGAATCTTTTACCTTTCCTCTGGCAGTATGTGCCGTACCCAAACCTGTACCTAATGTAAGTCCGATTGCCCTATCTACCTGCCTGAGGCTTCCATTAAAAAGCTCTCCCTTAAGAAAACACTCTGCATCGTTAAGAAAATTGATTTGTTTCGCATCAAAATCTAAACGTTTTGCCAGGAGCTTTCTGATATTTAATCCGTAGAGTGAAGCATATTTTTCCTGGCCCTGTATCTTGCAAATCCCATTGGCATAATCCATTGGTCCAGGCATAGCAATGTTGATTTTCTGCGGAACCAAATCAGCCTGCTTCATGGACTGCTCAATAAGTCCTGCCCAAACGTCGATAATCTGATGCGCATCAGCCCCCGAATCTACATGAGTTCTTTGCCAGCTATCTTTTATTTCTCTTCTGTTTTGGATATCAATAAGTTGCGCACTGATGTGTGACCCCCCAATATCAACCCCCATGGTTACATTTTTCATCTTCAATTGAATAAAAGGCAAGGATTTGCCGGAAAGCTCCCTTTACCGTTAAATAATCAAAATTCTCAGTCTTGTTAATTTTTTCGCTTAATTAAAATGGGCGTTGGCCATCAGTTTGCGGTATTTTTGATGCATTTTCATCGCCAGGTTAACCGGGTCGCCTGTAGTTAGGGTAGGATAATCTTTGCGTTGATTTACCCATTTCCATTCCCATTCACTAATTTGCTTGTCAAAAGCTTTCACATCAAGCGCTTTGTTTTGTTGTAAGCTGGTTTCCAGCCTCTGGAAAAACTGTTGCCACCTCGGTTTGTAAAAATCATTCATCAATCCACTCCACTGTCTGCATGCATATTCATGAAGTGGGTTTTTTGCATCTCCCCACAAAGTGATTAGGTCCTTAGCATTCATTTCGTACAGGGCTTTTTCACTTTCATTTGTTCCCCAACGGCGGGCATCAGCCACCCAGGGACCCAGCAAAAAGTCTTTACGGGTAGCAAGGAGTTGATCTAAATCAGAGATAAGTTGGATAAACTGCTGACTACTATTTTTAAAGGCGACTAAATTTTTGCTTCGATAATCGCGCACTATCTGTCGTTGAAGCGGCAGGGCATAATTAGCCATTACCTGTCTGCTAACATCAACGACGTCATATTGAAATCCATCACTGTTTTTGCAGGTAGCCGATGCCTTTATGAGTTCATCCCAGGCCGGAAGTAAATCTTGTGGTAAATAGTTTAAACGTGTATTGGTCCATCGGGTAAGGCTATCTAAAGTCGGTCTGGCTTGAATAATAGATTCTGCACCATCTCTGATGTATTTATCCTGTGGAACAGTAAATACGGTTTGGTGTAAAATATCCCAGGCCTTTAAAGCATGGATGTCGCTATTTCCATAACGGTTTCGGATAAATTTTGGAAGCCAGGTTTTAAGATCAATGGCTTGGTTTTGCCAGGTATGGGCTGTCATCAATTCATAAAGAACAGGATTTTGTTCTATACCTTCCATGGTAAGCCCAATGCCCACCAAATTGCCACTTTTCGCATCATTCAATGCCTCGGCAGGAGCAGTTGCTACTACATCCATTCTGCCGAACAGATTGGTGTTTCCTCCAAAATTATGCAGCATGTTCCAGATCCAGGGTTTACCATAAAAGGCATCCGTACGTTTCCAAACAGGCTCAATTTCTGTAGCTAGATCCAGAATAATCATTTTATCATTCGGAACAGCTTTGAGCAATGCTTCAGTTTGTGGCTCTTTCCAAAACTTACGGTCGCTGTAAAAAAGCCAGCCTTGCATTACCCAAACAGCAGCACTGTCAGCTTGCGACATCCCATCATAAACCCGCTTACTTAATTTACCCAGAAATTCAGGATCATCAGATGGTGGTTCGTTTTCATTAAATGTATCGGCAGAGTACAGGTGGTCAGTACCCAGCAAGGCCGTTTGTTTTTGTAAAAAGCGCTTGCCTATCTCAGCAAACATAGGGTCTTCAGCATCTAGTATATAGGTATCGGCAAATCCATTGGTCCAGTTGGTGGCTTTTAATTTTGCCTTTGGAAACTTCTTTTGAAAAGCAGCAGGAACATGTCCGGTAAATGCAGGAAGCACAGGCTTCATTCCTAAAGACCTTTGCCGCGATAAGATTTTCTGCTGTAACTCAAAGTGGCTTTTCATCCAGCTTACAGGAAGCGGACCACCCCAGCCATCAATATTACCCATCCAGAACCAGGAGAAATAAGCCGGGCCGGTAAAGAAACCTTTTAAATCCTCATCGCTAAATCCCATCTCTTTATACAGCAAGTACCAGGTATATTCTTCACCTGTAATGGCTAAAGGCATGTTAATACCGTGCAAGGCCATCCAGTCGATTTCTTTTTCCCAGCGTTCCCAATCCCACCAGCTCATGCTATAGTTGAAAGTGCAATAGTTAAGGTAATAGCGGTAAGTATAAGGCGTAACCTTCCTGATTTTTTGAGCAATTACAGGCAGCTTTTGCGGAACATTTAATGAGGTTCCATTCCAGGTAATCTGGCTGTGGCAATATTCGTTCAGGTAATAATACAACGCAGACGATATGGCTACACCACTACTTCCGCGCAGTATGATCTGGTTGTTTTTACTTTCTAATTCAAAAACATCTTTTCCATTTTCCTGAGGAATGTTTTCGGCAATAAAGGCAGCCGATTTGCCCGGCAATACCCTCGCTATTAGCGCTTCTGAAGCCTGTAGGTTGTTTTGCGCTTTTACCTGATGGGTTAGGCCCAAAAAAGCAATGGAAGCAATTAATACTTTTATTTTCATATAAATGGATAGACTAAACCTTTAAAAACCACTTTTTATCATAAAGAAATTTGAGCAATACCAATTGAATAAGGAGAACACCCATCCAGAGCATTACGGGTTGCCATAAAACATTAACTTGCTTCATTAAGCCACCAAATAAGAATTGGGAACTGCTTTCAAAGTTAATTAGGCCGTGTGCAGCCATGTAAATGAGGATGGAGTTCGTGCCAATCCAAACAAAAGGCATACTCCATTTGCGATAATCGGCTACATCTATAATACTGTAAAAGATAGCGAACAGCAATAAACTCCATCCACCGGCAAATAACACAAAAGAACTGCTCCAGATATTTTTATTGATGGGGAACCAGATGCTCCACAATAAGCCGGCGGCGAGCAAACCGAATGCTGCCGCTACCATAAACAAACTCTTCCTGGCAGGGCTGAACCTTTGTTCTGGTAACCTTAAAAATTGTCCGGTAAAGATACCCAGTAGGGCGGAAGCAACAGCAGGTAATGTGGAGAGCAAACCTTCCGGATCATAAACCATCCTGTGCAGCTTGCCCGGTAAAAAATGCTGGTCTACATAAGCAGAAAGATTTCCTGCAGGTGTAAGTATTCCTGCGCCAAAACCTGGCACGGGAACGAGTGTCATTAAAGCAAAATATCCCAATAGTATAGTTGCAAACCAGATTAATTGCTTTTTAAGCTTACAATTAAGAAAAATAAAGGCTGCAAGGCAGGTTGAAAGGGCAATTCTTCCTAAAACACTGGCAAACCGGCTTTCTTCATAGCCCTTAAACTGAAGTATTCCATTTACAACCATCCCCAGTAAAACCAGGATCAGCGTTCGCTTAAGAAGTGCCTGATAGATCTTTTTCCGGATCTGTTGTTTTATAATGGGGTCTGTTTCCATAAAATACTTGCTGTAAGAAAAAGGCATAGATATTCCAGAAATAAATATGAATAAGGGGAATATCATATCGTAAAAGGTAAAACCGTTCCAAACCGTATGGTGAAGCTGGTTACTCATCAGAATACAAATGCGCTCGGGGAATGACAAACTTTCGTTCGTCTGAATCATCCAGTTTTCGGCATTACGCAGCAGCTGATGTTTCTCTTTAACAACATTGGCCATACTGTGAAAGATTCCCTCCCCGCTGATAATCCAGTACATATCAAAACCCCTCAAAGCATCCAGAGACAATAAACGTTTTGGCTTGCGGGTTTCGGTAATTGTATCAGACATGGATGATGGGTTCATTCTGTTAATAGCGCTACTTTTTAATGTCGGTGGTGTAAATGATTTCGCCTTCATCATTAATGGTTTGCACTTTAATCGAGTCTTTATTCACTGAGAATAGCATAAACCCGTAAGTAGAGGCTGCCATTTGCTGATCTTCAATCAGTTTTACAGGCGTTTTCTCAGATGCCGCTCCCGAAATAAAGTGATGGGTTTTACCCGCTGGCTTGATGTGTTGTAAACTGTGTTCGTGTCCTGTAAGGTAAACATCTACACCATAACGGTCTAATACCGGTTTAAGGCTGCTGCGAATCGCTTTGGTATCATAACCCTCAGTTCTGCTTCCGCCGGTAAACATTGGGTGATGGCCAACTACTATCTTCCATTTTATACTCGGATCGGTATCGCTGAGCGTTTTCGCTAGCCAACGCTTTTGTGCAGTGGTATCCTGGCCTTTCACATTAGGCCCATACTCCGAATTTTTATAAAATTCAGGAATAAGGGGGTTGGTATCAATGAAAGCAATCAATACCTGATTATTAAGATCCCCGTTGATGGGGAATTTTTTAGCAAAATAACGGGCAGGCATTTTCCATCTTCTGCTGATTTTAGAATAGGCTACCTGTGCATCCGGATTGGATTTGTAATCGTGGTTACCCAGTATCACATACCAGTCCCACTGTAATGAAAAATCAGTATAAATATCTTCAAATGAATATTTGAATAAGGGATCCTGAGGGCTAATCACTCCACTGGGATAAAAATTATCACCTGTAGAAATGATAAACTGCGCTTTGGACGCTGTAGCGGTAAGCCCCATTTGTTTGGCTACCTGTTTTTGATGATCGGCACCATTGCGGCCCCAATCGCCCATGGCAATAAAATTTAATGAACCGGGCGTTTTAGCTAATGTTTTGGTGGTTGTTGCGTTTAAACCGGGTTCTTTTAGCAATACTTGTGCTTGTAGCGAACTAAAGGCCATTAAAAGCAGAAAAAAAGGTAAGTGTTTAGTCATGGGATGCTTGTATAAAGAAGAAGGGCACTGATGGTGATCAGATTTGGAAAGGTATTTCTCTGAACCACTGGCCCAGAGAAATCTTTCCGATATAGAAATATTAATGCTTACTGAGGGTAACCAGGATTCTGCTTTAGCTTAGGGTTAAGTAAGGTTGCAGTTGCAGGGATAGGAAATAACCTGTGAAAGGTTTGGGCATCGGTTTTAAAACCCCAGCTGCCTTCAAACTTTCCAAAACGGATCATATCGTTGCGGTGCCAGCATTCCCAGGCCATTTCTCTGCAACGCTCTTTGTATAAATCTTCGAGGGTTACTGCTATCCAGGCAGGAGAGGTAGTACGTACGGCACGTAATTGATTAACTAATGACAATGCTGTTTGACCTTGTGTAGCAGTAGCACCACGCAAAATGGCTTCAGCTTTCATTAAAAGAACATCCGAATATCTGAAAACAGGAACATCATTGTTCTGGTTACGGTTTGAAGAAGTACTGTCACAATAAAACTTATTGTTCCTGTAACCCATATTCCAGGCAATTTCATCATTTCCGGCATCAAAAGGCCTTGAAGCATCTCTTAACGTTACATTAGGTGTAATGTTCACCTGATAACTATAAGGTGCTGAACCATCCGATCCATTATAGAATTGATCGTATCCTTTTTTGGTTGTATTTACCATTACCGGAGTACCGTCATTATTGAATTGTAGCCCTTTAATCCATTGGTTATTACGCTTGTCATTCGGATCATTAAAGTTAGCATAGTATTCAGGCAATGTACTCATTGGTGCACTTGGCGTATGTTTTAAGCTAAATTTTGCCTGTAACGAACGTGGAAGAGCGTATCTGGCATAAAACATATAACCACTGCTAAACGACGCGTCGAAAGGAATAGCAAAAATAAACTCCTTGGTTTGTGGTCCGTTATCAATAAAGAACATTTTGCGATAATCGGTTTCTAAGCTAAATGGTGCACCTGTAGCACTGATGATGGCATCACACATGGCAACAGCATCATTATACCTGGCCGTACCAATGTACACCTCAGCATTTAAATACATTTTAGCCAACAAAGCATATGCGCCATATTTGGTCGGTCTGCCATAGGTAGAAACACCTACCGTTGAGCTTAAATCAGGTAAAGCTTCTTTTACTTCTTTTTCAATAAATGCAAATACTTCTGCCCTTGGTTTAGTATCAGGAGGAGTAATGTCACCAAATTCTGTTACGATCGGAACATTTCCCCATAAGTCCATCATCATATAAAGCGCTAAAGCCCTAACTGTGCGCATTTCAGCAATTGCGGTTTTCTTGGCCGTACTTTCTGGTGCATCTTTAATTAAATAGATACTTTGGTTGGCTTTACTGATTGTTGTAGATAACCAGCTCCAAACACCACCAATATGGGCATTATCTTTATCCCAGGTGTGTTTGGTATGTTGTTCGTAACGCCCGCCATCGTACCAGTTGCCTCCTCTTGCAGGCATAATCGCCTCATCGGTACTCAGGGTTTGTAAGAAAAAATACTCTACACTTATTCCGCGCAACTGGGCATAAACCTGACCCGTTAGCTGAATATAATGTTGTTCTGTTTGTGGAAAAGTCTCTGGTGTAAGCTGTGTTTTCACATCTACATCTAACTTTTGGCAGGAAGAAAAAGTTGCCAGAGTTAAGAGCGCTCCTGCTGCTATATTGATAAGATTTTTCATCTCGTTATGGATTAATTAAATGAAACATTTAAACCAAACAAAAAGGTTCTGGTTTTTGGATAAAAGTTATTGGTATCTACACCCGGTGCAATACCGCCCTGGTTAATCTCCGGATCAATACCTTTATAGCCTGTAATTACAAACAAGTTATTGGCTGTGGTATATACCCGTAGTGATTTAACTCCAGGGATGCCTTTTTTGAAAGTATAACCCAGGGTAGCATTATCCAAACGGAGGTAGCTGCCATCTTCCACAAAACGTGAAGAATATCGGTAGGAGTTAAAATCTGCGGCCGACTCGTTTTCTACTTCTACAGGGATATTGGTAAATTGAGCAGTATTCGGACGGAAAAGATCAGCACGTGTTACGTTCATGATTTTATTTCCCAGCACGGCACGCACAAAAACACTAAAGTCAAAATTGCGATAACTGATGTTGTTGGTCCAGCCAATTAATGCCTTTGGCTGCGCATTTCCCACGGCATAGTAGTCGGTTCTGTTTTGAGGTGCTGTGGTTAAATTTCCGGCTGCGTCATAGTATTGAGATACCCCTTTATCATTTTTACCTGCATATTTGAAAGTATAAAATGTTCCTATAGGTAAGCCTGCTTCAAGTAATTGTACGGTTGAACCCGTTTGGCCACCGCCATCCGGTTGTACGGTATATACCTTTGCCAGTGCAAGTCTGCTGTCTGAAAGGCTAACAATTTTATTTACGTTGCGGGCTAAATTGATACCAGTGGTCCAAAAGAAATTTTTGCCCGAAACAGGTGTTGCGTTCAAAACCAACTCAATCCCTTTATTACTCATTTTTCCTACGTTTGCTGTTAATCGGCCAACCGGATAAACGTTAGGATCGACATCGTATTCAAAAATCAAATCGCTTGTGCTCTTGTTGTACCAATCAAATGATCCACTTAAGCGGCCTTTAAATAAGCTGAAATCTGCTCCAATGTTAGTTGTGGCTGTTTTCTCCCAGCGTAAGTCTGGGTTTTCATTCTGAACTGCACCAAGCGCTGACTCGTTTATTCCATTGTAGTAAAATTGGCCTACACTTCCATAAATCAACTTAGTAGTTAACGGACTGAAGCCGGCAGAGTTACCTGCGATACCGTAACTTCCCCTAAGTTTTAATGTAGAAAGTAGATTTTGGTTCTTCATAAAGTTTTCCTGATCGATATTCCAGGCTGCACCTACTGAAGGAAAGTAACCCCACTGTTCATTTCTGCCAAATACAGAAGAACCATCTTTTCTGATCGAACCCTGAATAACGTATTTGTTTTTGTAGTTGTAGTTTACCCTCGCAAAGTCAGAAATCAATAAAACTTCCTGGTAAGTGTTGCCACCGTAATCCACCCTGAAATCTTTCACCCCATAAGGGTTTCCTAAACTTAAGTTATAATAACCAACCTGGTTGATCGGAAAGTTAGTTGAAGAAGCTTGTACACCATCACCATTAACCGATTTTTGGTAAGAATAACCGATTACGGCATTGATTGAATGGTCACCAAATTTGCGGTCCCAGGTCAAATAGGTTTCGATAATTTTGTTCGTGTTCTGGTAAGCATTTCTTACCGCTACACCGTTTTGTCCGATTAAAGAAACAACAATAGGGTTTGCAGGTGGATCTGGTGTGTTACGTACGTTGTTATATCTGGAGGTGTATATGCTGTTGTAAAATGCACCATAAACCGTTTGATAATTTTGATAAGATGCATTTACATCGTAAGAAAAGCCAAAAGGAAGTTTAAGGTTTGCGGTGAAACTACCCAAAAGGTTTTTGTATTTTAAATTTTCCTGAGCGTTTTCCAGCATTGAAACCGGATTGTAAAAGTTCGACTGCGTTAAATTGTCGAAATAACTGCCATCAGGATTTCTTACCGGAGCAGATGGCATATAAGTCAACATTTGCGACAGAACCGTATTGCGATAAGGAACTAAATCAGAATTGCTTACAGAATTTGTTAAGCTGAAACCTAATTTCAGTTTATCATTAATCGCTTTTTGCTCAACACCTACGCGGCCGATGAAACGATCTAAACCACTGGTTTTAATGATACCCTGTTGTTTGAAGTAATTGATGCTGGCATTATAAGTGGTTTTTTCAGTACCACCGCTAAAAGAAATATTGTGATTATAAGAAATAGCATCCTGGCGCTGTACTTCATTTTGCCAGTTGGTATTTGCACCTTTATCGTTTGCCGGTGTTAATGAAGAGTTGTTTTTTGCTAAGAAGGCACGTAACTGATCAGCATCCATCATGTCATATTGGTTAGAAACATTTTCTACTCCGAAATATCCGCTGTATGATAACTGTGTTTGTCCCGCCGTACCTTTTTTAGTCGTTACCATGATCACTCCATTTGCTGCTCTGTTACCATAAATGGCTGCGGCGGCTGCATCTTTCAATACGTCAATAGAGGCAATGTCATCTGGTGCAAGAATAGAAATATCGGCACCCACAACACCATCAATAACAAATAGAGGTGATTGAGCTCCTTCACGTAAAGTAGAAGCACCGCGCATAATGATGGCAGCAGCCCGGTTAGGGTCGCCACTGCGGCTAATGTTCAGTCCCGGTACTTTACCTTGCAGCATCTGGCCCACATCGCTAATGGCGCCTTTGTTCAAATCATCTCCTTTTACCGTAGAGATAGAACTGGTTAAAGCTTTTCTGGTACTTTTACCATAACCTACCACAACAACGTCATTTAGAGATGCGGTTGATTCCTGGATCGTTACTTTGTAAGTATTAGCCGATCCAACAGTTAATTCCTGTGGATTATAACCGAGAAAGCTGAAAACGATTTTATCGCCCGTTTTAGCTGTAATGCTGAAGGCCCCGCCAGCACCGGTAGAGGTAGCTTTTGAGGTTCCTTTTACGATTACTGATGCACCAATAATGGGCAGGTTTTGAGTGTCGACTAAATTACCCGTGATTTTTCTTTCCTGGGCCAATGCGATATTAAAGAACTGGCCGATAAATAAGAACAGCAATACCAGATAACTGCGCTTAAAGCTTGTACTTTTAAATCTCATGATTGTTGTAAAATTAGGTTCATAAATTGGTTAGTTGGTTGTTTGTTTTGGATGTATTTGCCCCGCTTCGGGGCAAATTTTTTTAGAATTTAATATTCGCCGGGAGGTATTTGGCTACTAAATTCTGATAATAAGGCTTTAGTTCTTCCCAGCTTTTCTGGTTAGGGTTTTTAGAGTATAAATCGTAGGGGTTAAATAACCTAACCCATTTAAACATTTCGTGGTCTTTCTCATTCATTAAATGATCGTAGGCATTTTCACGATGCTGCGAGTAAAAAGAGTGATAACGCAACATGTACAAGCCCGGTTCAGGAATGTAATCTTTCATCATATGGTACACATATTCATCATGGCCCCATGACATGTGTACATTATCTAAGCCGCAGTTTTGGGTATACACCCCCAATTTGGTCTGATAGGTGGCGTTTTGGTAATCGGGGTTTTCTTTGAAAAACTCAGGATAAACAATTTTATCTGAATAAGCACAGCCTACCGGAAATGTATCACCTACAACAGCCCATTGTGGCTCTCCGAAGAGGCACAATACCTTACCCATGTCGTGGATTAATCCAACAAGCACCATCCAATCCGGGTGACCATCATTTCTGATGGCTTCAGATGTTTGAAGCAAATGTTGCATCTGGTCAAGGTCAGTATCCGGATCAGAATCGTCAACCAGCTCATTCAAAAAATCAAAAGCGTTCCAGATCGGCATTTCTTTTTTGTCGAATTTCAGGTATTCCGCTTTTTTCTCTTTTACAAAATCATAGGTTTGATACAGGTGATTTAAACGGTAAAATTCCTTTACACCATCTTTCTCCGTTTCTTCATAATTTCGAAACTCTTCCTCTTTTTTGTCTTGGTTGATGGAAGTTGGATCAGGATAGCGTTTAATTACATCCTCTTCCCATTGATCTAGGTTGTGTAATGGATTATTTCCATCGGCAACTCCTGAATGTTGGTTTGTGCTCATAGGTCAGAAATTTAATATGTTTTGATTAGGAGCAATAAAGTTGTCGTTTTGAAATGTCATATCCTTAAGTTCAACCGATTTTATTTACGTAAACGATTAAGTAAAATGTTTTCGAAATAGCTTAAAAAAAGCCCTTCTGTAATGGTTTAAAACGGTTTAGTATTCTGTTAATTTGATCATGTTGCAGTACTGAGGGCGCAAGGGTTTGCTGAAAGCATAAACACTCAAATCTGCTGGCAAAGGTGCTTAGTCAGGAGGAGTATACAAACAGGTTTCCCTGTTCTCAGTGCCGCAAATGTACAAAATATAAAAAACGTTATAGTGACGTTTTTCTTTTAATATTTTATATATTCGTTCTCAAGCCGGATGATATTTTGGTGCTTATTTGAAGTTAAGGAGGGGAGTTGGATCGCGTATTCTTTCTTGATCATTTAAAGGTTTACATTTTTTCAAAGCCTTATCCTTTATGGTAGATTTTGATTAAATTTATATACATCCTTTATCCCTAACTCAATACTGCATCTGGAAAATATGCCCGGCGAATAAGACTATACAAAACACCAAATCATGTCAGAGCCAGTAAACATTAAAAGGTTAGCGCAAGAACTCAATATTTCTATTGCCACGGTTTCCAAGGCCTTAAATGATAGCTATGAGATTAGCCTGAAAACTAAAAACCGGGTTTGGACATTGGCTAAACAGCTAAATTATACCCCAAATCCTGCTGCAAGCAACCTTCGCAGTCATAAAACGAAAACCATAGCAGTAGTGATCCCCTGTGTAGCCAATAATTTTTTCTCACTGGCCATTAAAGGAATTGAAGAGATTGCACGGCGCTATGACTATCATGTATTGATTTACCAAACCCATGAGAATAGCGAAATGGAAGTGAATTTTACCAATAGTTTAATCAACGGCAGGGTAGATGGAATCCTGACTTCTATATCAAGCAGTTTATACAACATTGAGTATTATACCAGTTTGGTAAAGAAAATCCCTTTGGTGTTTTTTGATCGTGTTTATGAAGATTTAGACGCGGTAAAGGTAAGTACAGATGATTATAAAATTGCTTATCAGGCAACCGAACACTTAATCGAGTGCGGCTGTAAGCGGATCTCCTTCTTATACGGTCTCGAACACCTGCCTGCAGGAAAAGCACGCTTAGCTGGATACACTGATGCGTTAAAGGCGCATCAACTGATTACAGATGAGGGCTTGATTGTTAAATATCATGAAAGCGAACAGGTTAATGCCTTTAACATTAAATCATTGATGAAGAACCAAAAACCAGATGGTGTTCTTTCTTCTATTGAAGAGTTTGTTTTGCCTTGCTATGATGTTTGCAGGGAATTGAATATCCACATTCCAAACGATTTGAAGGTGGTTAGTTTTTCCAATTTAAGCACTGCCCGTTTACTCAACCCATCTTTAACAACGGTTACACAACCCGCTTTCGAGATCGGAATGGAAGCTGCCACAAGCTTGTTCAAAATACTCCATAAAAAAGATCAGGGCATGGATCGGGATGTCGTGCTTAAATCAACATTAATTAAAAGAGAATCTACGGGGTTTTAGGTTGGTCATTAGCCATTAGTTATTGGTCATTAGTCATTGGTCATTAGTTCATTCAACATTCACTCATTCGGTCATTCACTCATTCGAAAACGTTTAAGCATTTTATATACAAAGATTATCCGCTAACAGCTTTTTGTTTCTAATTTAGGCTCTTCGCTACACGCAAAACTTGTAAGTGATTAAACTAACCAAATGAAAAAGACATGCCTTCTTCTTGTTGTTTTACTAGTATGCCTAAATGCTTGGGCACAACAAGATTTTAATATCCTCAAGTATGAAGCAAAATCAGGATTAACCATTGATAATACTCAGGCACTGCAAAAGGCCATCGATGCCGCTCATAAAGCCGGAAAAGGAAAGGTAATCGTACCCAAAGGGCAATTTGTAACAGGGCCAATCGTGCTAAAGTCAGGAGTTGAACTTCATTTATTGGCCGGTGCAGAATTATTAGGAAGTACAAATAGGTTGGATTATGGGAAACAAGAGGCAAAAGCCTTAATCTCTGCCCTCGATCAGCAAGATATCTCAATAACTGGAAAAGGGATTATAAATGGTAGGGGTAGAGAAGTGGTAAAAGACCTGATTAAACTGCTTCATGAAGGCGTTTTCCAGGATGAAACCTGGGTCGTTAAACGTCCTTCGGAACAAAACAGGCCTAGATTGGTTGCTTTTTCGAAATGCAGTAATGTTTTAGTGAAAAACATCACCTTGAAAAATAGTGCAGGTTGGGTTCAGGATTTCGTAGGTTGCAACCAAATCAATATAGATAGTATTGTTGTTGAAAGCACCGAGTATTGGAATAATGATGGAATTGATATTGTCAATAGTAAAGAAGTTCGAATTACCAATTGTACTATTGATGCTGCTGATGATGGTATTTGCTTGAAATCTGAAGGTGAAATAGTAGGTATCTGTGAGAATGTTTTTGTAGAAAACTGTGTAATAAGATCTAGCGCCAGTGGTTTTAAGCTGGGTACAGGTTCTCATGGCGGTTTTCGCAATATCAAAGTTAGAAATTTGACTGTTTATAATACCTATCGCTCTGCTATCGCACTGGAAGCAGTAGATGGTGGTTTTATCGATCAGGTAGATATTGAAAATGTAACCGCTAAATACACTGGTAATGCCATATTTATCCGCCTCGGACATAGAAATCAAACAGATCAGTATAGTACCGTCAAAAATATAAGAATTGCCAAAGTAAAGGCCGAAATACCTAATGCTAAACCTGATGCTGGTTATCCGCTAGAAGGGCCTTTGCCTAAAGTGGCCCCTCATAATCTTGTTCCTGCATCCATAACAGGCATTCCAGGGCATCTGATAGAGGATGTTGTTTTAGAAGATATCGATATCGCCTATGGAGGAGGAGCATCTAAAGCTACAGCATTTATTCCTTTAGATAAATTAGACCAAGTAATAGAAAATGAAGCTGGTTATCCCGAATTCAGCATGTTTGGAGAGCTGCCATCCTGGGCATTCTACGTGCGTCATGCCAGCGGAATCTCTTTCAAAAACATTAAGGTTAGATATGAAAAACCTGATTTTAGACCCGCAATGGTTTTCGATGATGTGAAAAAGCTTAATATTCTTGGATTAGAAGTAGCTAGCGCGGAAAGTAAACCGGTAATTGTGATGCGTAAAACGACGGAGCACAACATCAAGCAAACTAAGTTGCCTTTCAATATAAAACAAGCTATTCTCCAATTGCCTTAAGAGCGATTAAACCTAACTCAACCATGCCTAAAAATATTAAATCAAAGAGAATGAACTTAAAGGTAGCCGGACTGTTTTTATTTTGCTCTTCGATCTTTCCTGCTCTTGCTCAACAGCAGCTCATTAAGTATGTTCAGCCTTTCTCAGGGACTGCCGCAAGTACAACGCCAGCAAGTCAGCATATTGAAGATAAAACAGAACGCCTGGCCAATACCATTCCAAGTGTGGCACCGCCCTTCAGTATGACGCAATGGACACCACAAACGCAGTTATCGGAGAATAAGTGCTTAGCTCCTTATTATTTTAACAATAAGAAATTCTACGGCATAAGGGCCAGTCATTGGATCAGTGGATCGTGTACTCAAGATTATGGAAGCTTTACCATAATGCCCATCACGGGTAAACTTCAAACCCAATCCGCTGTTTACGCAGCAGACTACAAACACGATGAAGAAGTTTCAAGCCCTGCTTATTATAAAGTTAAACTTTCTGATTATCAGTTGTTAACAGAGGTTACTGCAATGCCCCGTTCAGGTTTAATCCGGGTTACGGCCTTAAAATCAGATAGTTTATATCTTTTAATCAGCCCAAATAGCGACCAAGGTAAGGGTTATATTCATGTAGATGCGGCAAAGGGAGAAATCTCAGGATACAACCCAGTGCATCGGATTTATCAGGGCTGGGGGCAGGCTGCCGGCTTTAGTGGCTATTTTTTCATCCGCATTAAGAAGCAGGTTAAAAGCAGCGGTGTTTATGCGGATCAGCTTGTTTCCTCCGCACAAAAATTGGTTAACCAAAAGAATTTAGGTGCCTACGTAGGTTTTCAGGTAAGCAAAGGTGAATCGCTTTTGGTTTATTCTGGAACTTCTTTCACGAGTGTGGAAGCCGCAAAACGTAATCTGGATGCTGAAATCGGAGCAGCAGACTTTAAGGCTGTATTGTCTAAAAGCGAAAAATTATGGGAAGAGGCACTAGCGCAGGTGAAGGTTACCGACGCCAATGAACAACACAAACGGATTTTCTATACTGCGCTTTACCACAGTATGCAACATCCACGTTTGTTTAATGATGTAGACGGAACTTATCCAAGGTTTGCCGGGAATTATCAGCAACAGCAACTAAGTAAGGGTAATTATTACGATGATTTTTCTATGTGGGATATCTACCGGGCGCAATTGCCTCTGGTAGAATTGTTGAAACCCGATTTGGCAAATGACCTCGTCAATTCAATGGTTTTGAAGGGGCAGCAAGGAGGCTGGATGCCGATTTTTCCCTGCTGGAATAGTTATACGGCAGCCATGATTGGTGATCATGCTACAGCATTTATCGCCTCTGCCTACAATAAGGGGATTCGGAATTATGATGTTAATGAGGCTTATCGCCTAATGAGGCAAAATGCATTCATCATGCCGGATTCAGCAAACTATCTTGATGGAAAAGGCAGAAGAGGAATAAACAGTTACCTTAAATACGGCTACATTCCTATGGAAGATAGTGTGGCTAACGCTTTTCATAAACGTGAGCAGGTAAGCAGGACTTTAGAGTATGCTTATGATGACTATGCCCTCTCAACCATAGCTAAAGATTTAGGAAAGGTAGATGATTATAAAAAATTGATTAAAAGATCATTAAATTATAAAAATATCTTCGATCAGGAACAGAGAATGGTGCGTGGCAGATTTGCAAATGGCACTTGGTACGAACCTTTTTATGCCGATCATCGGGAACGCTATATTACCGAGGGAACGCCCAGACAGTATACTTTTTACGTTCCGCAGGATGTTCCCGGCCTAGCAAAGCTGATGGGGGGAAGTAAGCACTTGGAAAATCAATTGGATTCCTTATTTAAATTGAAAGAGTATTGGCATGGTAACGAACCCGGGCATCAGATTCCTTTTATGTACAACTACACACCTTCACCCTGGAAAACCCAGATGTACGTAAAGCGGATTTTGGATGAGGAATACAGCGACGGCCCCGGGGGACTAAGCGGGAATGATGATGCCGGACAAATGTCTGCCTGGTATGTATTTGCCGCACTTGGCTTTTATCCGCTTGATCCGGTATCACCTTATTATCAGCTTACTGCCCCACGTTTTGATCAGGTTACCATTCAACTCTCCAGGGGGAAAAAAATGCAAATTATCACACATAAGCAGTCTGAAAAATCCAGCTACATCAAGGCCATAAAACTTAATGGTGAACCATATAGCAAGAACTACATTAATCACAATATTTTAGTTGCCGGAGGCAGATTAGAATTTTATCTGCAAGACTTACCCAACAAAAACTGGGCTATACAGGCAAAAGATCAGGTAACTGGCTTAAAATAATGGGGTTCATTAACAAAAGGTTAATTAAAAATTAGCGGATTGTAAACGGCTTTTCGAATGTTCGGATTATATTCGTAAACGTTTAAGTAAATAAAACAGCTGTTTAAATTAATAACTTGGGATTTTTTGCTCACTTTTAAAAATACCAAATATAAAATCAAACTATGAACCATCTTGCTGCATTTGACTATGCCGTTTTCCTCATTTATTTTATTCTCGTTTCTGGATATGGTTATTGGGTATATCGAAGTAAAAAAAATAAAACTACCGATACCAAAGATTACTTTTTAGCCGAAGGTTCTTTAACCTGGTGGGCCATTGGTGCATCAATTATTGCTTCCAACATTTCTGCAGAACATTTTATAGGAATGTCTGGCTCAGGCTTTGCCATGGGGCTTGCTATTGCCAGCTACGAATGGATGGCTGCGGCCACGCTGATTATTGTGGCCATATTCTTTTTGCCTATCTATATCAAGAACCACATTTATACCATGCCTCAGTTTTTGTCTAACCGCTATAACAATACGGTAAGTACCTTAATGGCTGTATTTTGGTTGCTGGTATATGTATTTGTAAACTTAACTTCTATTTTCTTTCTGGGGGCTATTGCCATTGAAACCATCACAGGCGTACCCTTTAGTACCTGTATTGTTTTCTTAGCCATTTTTTCAGCCATTATTACCCTTGGTGGGATGAAAGTTATTGGCTATACCGATGTAGTACAGGTTTTGGTACTCGTGGTAGGCGGATTGATTACCTGTTACATGGCTTTGAAACTGGTGTCAGAAAAGATGGATGCACAAACCGTTTTGGGGGCTTTACCGCTGTTGCGTGAACAGGCTGGAGATCACTTTCACATGATCTTCTCTAAAGGCCATAAATTCTATAACGAACTACCGGGAATTGCGGTTTTGGTTGGTGGTTTATGGATCAATAACCTCAACTACTGGGGCTGTAATCAATATATCGTTCAGCGTGCGCTGGGGGCAGATTTGAAAACAGGTAGGAGCGGCTTAATTTTCGCTGCCTTTCTAAAACTCCTCATTCCGGTTATAGTTGTAATTCCGGGCATTGCGGCTTTTGTACTTTACCAAAATGGCTATTTTCAATCAGAAATGGTCGATGCTACCGGAGCAGTAAAACCTGATCATGCTTATCCGGTACTTATGAATTTATTGCCTACGGGTATTAAAGGTTTAGCTTTTGCAGCACTAACCGCGGCTATAGTGGCTTCCTTAGCAGGTAAATGCAACAGTATTGCCACCATCTTTACGCTGGATATTTACAAAAAATACATTAACACCCAGGCCAGTGAACGCAAAATGGTATCTGTTGGTCGTTGGGCGGTGATTATCTCCTCTCTAATTGCCATTATCATCGCGCCTGCACTGAGAAGCTTTGATCAGGTATATCAGTTCATTCAGGAATATGTAGGCTTTATATCGCCCGGAGTTTTTGCTATCTTCTTATTGGGGTTCTTCTGGAAAAGAACAACTTCCAGGGCGGCATTGGCAGCGGCATTATTAACCATTCCGCTATCAACGTTATTTAAATTTTTACCAGAGGTAAGTGATGGAACAATTGCAGCCATTCCGTTTTTAAACAGAATGTCATGGGTATTTTGCATCATTATCGTTTTAATGGTTGTGATCACCCTGGCCGATCCGAAAAGTAAAGATAACCCGCAAGGCCTGGAGATTGATTCCAGTATGTTCAAAGTTACACCTGCATTCACCATTGCTTCTGTAATTATATGCGGTATACTGGCAGCCCTTTACACCGTATTTTGGTAAAACATTAAAGAAATTATAAATCGTCCCAATTTATATACCAGCACATCCCAATTATGAAACTTAACCATTTACTTTTATTCGTTTTTCTGATTTCTTTTAGTGCTTTCGCCCAGCAGAAGACCTATAACATTAAAAATTACGGTGCCATAGGTGATGGTAAAACAAATGATGCAAAGGCCATTCAAAAGGCTATTGATGAATGTTCAGCTGCAGGAGGCGGGCAGGTTTTAGTTCCTTCCGGCCATACTTTTCTAACCGGACCATTTAATTTGAAATCATTTGTTAACCTGCATGTAGAAGCGGGGGCTAAAATTTTAGCTAGTCCGGATGAAAGTATTTATACAGAAAGTGCTTTTCGCAGCAATAAAGGTGAGGGAACCATTTGGATTGGGGGTGAACATATCCAACAGGTAAGTATTACCGGAACAGGTGTGATAGACGGTAATGGTATTTCTTTTATGGGGGAGGAGCTGGAAGATTCGTATGTACTCAAACCATTTAATGTAGTAGATCCGCGACCACACCTGCTTACTTTAATTGATGGAAGAAAGATCAATATTGATGGAGTTACTTTTCAAAATTCGGCATACTGGACAGTACATTTGGTGGGTTGCAATGATGTGTCTATATCCAATATAACACTCTTAAACAGCATCAAAATAAGAAACAGTGATGGGATAGATCTTGATCACAGCAAAAACGTACGCATTACCAACTGCTACATAGAATCGGGAGATGATTGTATCTGCCTTAAAAACAGACGCGAGTATGAAGAATATGGTGCTTGTGAGAACATCGTCATCAGTAATTGTACAATGACCTCCAGCTCTTGTGCCATTAAAATAGGCTCGGAGAATATGGATAGAATTAGTCATGTATTGATTAACAACTGCAATATCAGAAACAGCAACCGGGGTATTGGCATCCAAAACCGCGATGAAGGCACAGTGAATGATGTGATTTTCTCTAACCTTTTGATAGAATCGCACCTTTTCTCGGATGTTTGGTGGGGTAAAGCGGAGCCAATTTACATTACAGCCTATCCAAGAGCTACGGCAAATAATAAAGATGCCGGATGGCGCTTGCCAAAAGGTCAAACCAAAGGTAGGGTTGGGGCGGTAAAAAACATTTATTTCAGCAATATCCGTTGCACGGGAGAGAGTGGCGTTTACATCAGCGCAGAGTCGCCCGATAAAGTCTCAGATATTTATTTCGACCAGGTGACTGTGTTGATAGATAAAACAACCAAAGTGCCTGGTGGTGTTTATGATAGGAGACCAAGTAACGTTGAAGGTTTGGTAAAAAGCGATATCGCAGGTTTCTTTTTCGAAAATACAGGCCCGATAAGCTTACAGAATAGCAGCGTAATCTGGGGTAAGAATAAACCAAGCTATTTTGGAGAGGGAATTAGCCGAAAAAATGTAAATACCTTAAATGTGGTCAACTTTAATGGTGGCGCAACTCCTGCCAAAGCGAAGAAAAAATAATAAACCATGGTTTGTTACAGGAACGGGCTTTCTTCAGTGCACAGTCTGGATATTAATGCGTCATACCTTCAGTGGTTTAGTTAAAGATAGCTTCAGCTCAGGCATTCGCTTCACAATGATTAATTTTATACCTAGAATAGCGTAGAAGTACCCAGATAGCCATTAACCATCTTCGTAATCTGACTTCCCAATTCGATTGCATTACCTTCTCCAATCGTTTTTGCCAACTGATCTGTTGTTTTAGGCAGCTTGGCTGCGATGAGTTGCAAAGCTTGCTCTGATAGAACCTGGTGTTCCGGCACATTTCGCTGCGTTGCAATGTCCTTTCTCCAATTGATTAAGGTTTGAAAAAGCTTAGGGTTAACAATCTCTTTGGGCGCTAAACTTTTCTTCGGCGTAATTCCCCGCTCATAAGCCTGGTGTTTGCCGCTTATGTCATGTAGTTTGGTGATAAAAGTTTCGACAGAAAAGTCATCCCAATTGTACTTAAATAGCGCGAGCTTAATTTTTAAAGCAGTATGACATGCAGTAAGCAACTCAAAAATGCGATCAACGTTCGAGTCATTAAATAATTTAATTTCTAATAGTCGCTCTAATTCTTTAATTGCTTGTTCCAGTTTTGGTAGAAAATAAGTTGATGCTTTTTTAAGCCGTTCAACAAAACCTGATTCCGCATTAAAATGAGCCGATATTGGTATCTTTGAAAGCTCCTGGATATTAAAACGCCCGGCAATCTTTACAATTTGTTCTAAAAGAATTACCTGCAAGGGGTCATAAATTTCAAAGAAACTATTTCGTTCCGCACTGATACTGAATTTAGACTTTTGTAATAATTTCCAGTCGCGCTCGATAAAAGAGAAATCAAATATACTCCTGATTAAGCTCCATCCGTATTGTCGGGTATACTTTTCCAGCGAATCCAAACTGGGTTGCTCAGAGGCTGCAGATGCTGTAAAACTGGCCACACGGGCATCTGTTATAATATTTTCCAGCTTAACAGGCGATTTTAAAATTAATCCTTCCAGGCTTCTGCATCTACTTAAGGCTACGTATGCATGGCCATGAGCAAAAGCCGAGCTAACATCCACAATAGCCTGATCAAAGGTTAATCCCTGACTTTTATGTACGGTAATGGCCCAGGCCAGTTTGAAAGGGTATTGAGCAAAAGAACCCGCATTAACTTCGCTGATTTTATTATCTGTTTGATCCAGGCTATATTTAACATTCTGCCAGATTTCCCGTTCTACTTCAATTTCTTTTCCTCCATCTATGAACTGGACCTTGATGTTATGATCAGCCAGGTAAGTAATCTTTGCAGCCTTGCCATTATAAAATTGCTTTTTTCCAGAAGAATCGTTTTTGATAAATATAATTTGAGCGCCCACTTTCAGTTCCAGCACCTCATCCGCAGGAAAAGCATCTTTAGGAAAATCGCCTGAAATTTCGGCACTGTAAGTATAGGTATCCCCATCCAGCAGGGCTAAACAATTGTTGTTGATTTCGGTAACGAGATTATTGTGTGTTGTTAGCGTAATGTAGTCTTCCTTCCATCCCGAATCCAGATGAGGATCGTAGCGCTCATTCAAGGTAGCCAGCAAGCCTTCATCCATGGTGTTTTCCCTTATTTTATTCAGGATTTCCAGGAATACCGGATCGGATTGGCGATAAACTTTTTCCAGCGTAAAGGTGATCATACTGGTTGTTTTAAATACCAAGCCCTCAAAAAAATATGGACTCTGATAATACTCCCTCAAAATGTGCCAGGCATCATGAAAAATAGGAGAGAGCTGATAAAGGTCACCGATCATTAAAACCTGAACCCCGCCAAAGGGTAGATTTGAACCCTTAACTTTCTTCAATGTTCTGTCTATAAAGTCTATGATATCAACCCGAACCATACTGATCTCGTCAATAATCAGCAATTCTAAACACCTTAGGAGCTTGGTTTTATCTTCCGAATATTTAACGGGTTGCAGGTTTTCTTCAACAGGAGGTAAAGGCCCAAAAGGAATCTGAAAGAAAGAGTGTAATGTTACTCCCCCTGCGTTAATGGCTGCAACAGCGGTAGGCGCTACAACGGCATAATTTTTCTTAATCGTTTCCCGAATTCTCTTTAATAAGGTTGTTTTGCCAGTTCCCGCTTTTCCGGTTAAGAAAATAGGCTGATTGGTATGGTTTAAAAAATCTAAAATGAGATGGTGATCTGGATTGGGAGTATTCATATTATGCTTCAAAATTACCCTTATTTCAGCATTTCGATTTAAGATTTTTAGCTTTGTTTTGCACAATTTGATTTTACCTTGATGGTAATTAGTACTTAGTCATTAGTCATTAGTAATTGGTACTTAGTCTGGATGCCTAACCTTCAATCAACAACGTTTTTGATACCGTCTTGCTACCTGATTCTAAGTACTTGATTCTTTCGACAGTTTTTAGTACGTAGTCTGGATGCCTAACCTTAAACCAGCCATATTTTTGCATCGCTTCTTACTACCTCATACTAATTACTTGATACTTTCCGACAGTATTTAGTCGTTAGTACATATTCTGGATGCCTAACCTTCAATTAACCACTTTTTTGATACCGTCTTGCTACCTGATACTAAGTACTTGATTCTTTCGACAGTTTTTAGTACATAGTCTGGATCCCTAACCTTCAATCAGCGATATTTTTGCATCGCGTCTTGCTACTTGATACTAAGTACTTGATACTATGTACTCAATACTTTCCAAACTCCCTCATACTACTTCTATTCAAAGCAACAATTGCGGGTTTGTAATCTTCCCGATCTAAAATGAACTGGATATTAACTTTTCTTAAAGCAAAACCGGCACTTTTAATGTTGATGCCCGCTGCGGTTAAAGCGGTGGCACTTTTAGCCAATAAGCCAGGCTGATCAATATTAGAGCCCAATAAGCAAACAGTAGCTACCTGCTCTGCTGAAACTTTTTCAAAATTTTTCTCCAATTCTGAAAGCAGCGACCTGTGGAAATCTTTCTCCCAAATGACCACCGAAATACTGTTGGCACTAGTGGTTTTAAAAGTATAACTCACCTGTTGCTGTGCCAATATCTGCATGGCTTTGAGATCACTACCTACATTACCCACCATTAAGGGATCATAAATATCAATCATAATAAGTTTGTCTGTTCCGGTAACCATTTCTATTCGTTTGTTCTCGCAGAGGTAAGATTTTGAGATCAATGTTCCGCTATGTTCGGGATCAAAAGTGTTTTTAATACGCAGGTTAATGCCTTTCATTTCAAGTGGCTTAGAAGCCGCCGGGTGAATGGCTTCCATGCCAACATCCGCCAGCTGATCGGCAATATCATAATTGGTGTTTCCAACCGGTGTACAGTTAGCTTCGCCAACAATAGCCGGATCAGCTGTAGAAAGATGGTACTCTTTATGAATTATCGCTTCATCTGGTCTGAGCATTTCGGCAATCTTGCTAAAAGTAACCTCCGAATAACCTCTGTCGAATTCGCGCATAATGCCTTCAGTACCTTTAGTGTATCCCGTAACCACGCAAAGTGTTCTGCTAAGCGGAACTTCCTTAAAAGCCCTTTTTATCCTTTGGTCAATCGTCAGGAAATCATGATCATCAAATCCACCAAGATCAATCCGTGTTACGCTTAAGTTTCTGTTTACTAAAATATTGCTGAGTACAAATGCCGAATGGCTTTCGCCTATGGAGGCTAAAATTTCTCTTGCCGCCTGAAGAATACCCGTTTTGCTTACATAGCCTGATGATAATACGCTCACCAGATTTTCGAGATAGCCCGTAGCTTTCTCTATATGATTTTCAACAAATTGATCGCAAGCCTTTAAATCTAATCCCAATGGAACATACCGTCGGTTTATGGCCTTAAGCTCCCGAATTAAAAGCTGTAAATGAGGGTGGAAATCCCTGTGTTTACTAATTTTATGGTATATACCTGGTTCGCCGGTTTTTTTATTCTCTAGCAATAGATCCGTAACGCCGGCAAATGCAGATACGATGAAAACCCGGTTGTAAATATTTTCCGGTGTCCGGTTATAAAAAATAATATTTTCTATCACTGCTGAAAGGGCTGCCATGGAGGTTCCGCCTATTTTTTCTACTGTTAACATAACTGATTTTTTCTTTGCCAGATGCGATCGCTGTGCCAATACATTTAAATTTCTGGATTGCCAATCTAAATCAATTGTATGAGTACTGTACCTCATTCATTTACAGGAGAAAATAGATTTGAGGTTTAAGCAAATTTTTAAAAAATAAAAAGGCAGGAAAAATCCTTCGGATAAAAGCCTTTCAAAATGATACGTAGCTTACCATTTTGGAAAGGTTTTCCAGGCTTCGTGAGCAAGGGTAAAAAAATAAATGCCATTTAAAACAGTTAAAACATGTTTTTTTAGTATCTGCTATTTCGGGCATCAGCTTTGTCAATCGCCTTTTAAAAATACAATGGTATGAACAATAATTTCAGTATCGATGTGGCAATGGAGCCTGATTTGAACCGACTGTATCAGGAATCCCTTGAACTACTTAGTGCTCTGGTAAATACGCCCTCTATTACCGGAGAAGAGCAGCAGGCAGCCGACCTGATTGAGCAATTTCTAAAAGATCGCGGTGTAGAAACTTTTCGAAAGCATAATAATGTTTGGTGTTTTAACCGCTATCAAGATAAATCAAAGCCCAATATCTTACTCATTTCCCATCACGATACCTCAGCTCCATTAAACAAAAGCACAGAACCTGGCAATCTAAAAATCGGAGAAGATGTGATTTACGGTTTGGGAAGCAACGATGCAGGAGGCTCATTGGTCGCGCTGATCGCTACATTCCTTTATTTTTATGAAAGCGTGGATTTACCTTTTAACCTTTGTCTCGCAGCTACAGCAGAGGAAGAAAATTCGGGAATCAATGGTATAAGATCAATTCTTGATGTACTTCAGCAGGCAGATTTTGCCATTATCGGAGAGCCTACAGCGATGCAGATGGCAGTTGCAGAAAAGGGGAGTATGGTAATAGATTGCAAGGTAAAAGGGGTGAGTGGGCATGCTGCGAGAGAAGAAGGAGATAATGCTATCTACCGGGCTTTAAAGGATATTGATTGGTTCAGAAATTATCAGTTCCCGATTATGGACAACCATCCTCAGCCGGTAAAAATGACCGTAACAGAGATTGCTTCTGGCATACAACATAATGTTATTCCGGCAACATGCAATTTTACTGTAGACATCCGTTTCGACCATAATTATACTCCAAAAGAAATTATCAATACAATCATCAATCATACATCTTGTGAGTTTGATCTGCGTCATGCGGTTTCCAAACCCTGCGCCATTGATTTGCTTCATCCGATTGTTACGGCCGGCTGCTCAATTGGACTCGAAACTTATCTCTCAACCACCAGTTCAGACCAATGCTGGCTGGAAATCCCTGCAGTAAAAATTGGCCCGGGAAATCCGGGTTGCAGTCACATGGAAAATGAATTTATCGCAATAGAGCAGATAGAGGAGGGGATAAATACTTATATCCAACTTTTGAGAAATCTAAATTTGATCAACTAAAAATGTTAATAAATTAAAAAATGCATCCCTACATAGAGATTATCTTCAGTTTGGTACTAATCCTTTCTGGAATTTTGCTGATGAGAAAACTTAAAAATTTAAAAGGCTGGAAACGGATAGCTGTCCAACAAAGTTACGCTGCTGAACGGTACAGCATACTGCTATTCAAAAAGCTTTCTATCAGATTAACGATCGTTTTGTTTGTATTAACAATTACACTCGTAGCAGCTGTTTTGATAGAAAAAAATATAATGAGTGTGCGTTGGTGATTTTCCAATCAATCTTGATACTTCTTGATAGTACCTGGTCCTTAGTCGTTAGTACTTATTCTGGATGCCTAGCCTGCGTTGAGTCAAATAGAAATACCAGTCTTGATACTATGTACTTGATACTTTTTACCAGTACTAAACACTTCCATAGACGTCATGGACGGATTCGAACCGCCGTAACAGGTTTTGCAGACCTTTACCTCTCCACTCGGCCACATGACTATAATTGATTACCGAATTTGTGATAATACATACAAATATATAATTAAATCTATAAATTCTATAGAAATAGTAGTTTTATTTTTTCTGTGTTAAAATTATTTGATTTCAGTCATCCTTATAATTAAAAATAGCCCTCATATAAAGGGCTATTTTTTTATGTAATTATAGATAAGCAGGGTTTTGGGGAATATTATTGTTGAGTACTTCAGTATCTGGTAAATACCAGGTGTTATTATAAGGTCCGATTGGGTGAACAAGTTTTGATCCCCTCATCAATTGAATATTACCCAATGTTTGCGTTCTTTTTAAGTCAAACCAGGTACTTCCCTCTAAATGGAGTTCCCATTTCCTTTCCATGTATACTGCGGCCCGGAAGGTAACTTTGGAAAGACCTGCTAAATCCGGAACCTGTGAAAGATCGGATTTATTTAGTCTTGCTCTCATGCGTATTCTGTTGATATACTGGTAGGCATTAGCTGGTCCGTTCATTTCATTTTCAGCTTCAGCTGCAATCAGATACATTTCTCCTAAGCGTAAGAAAGGAAGCGTATAAGCATTGATTACGCCAGATGGATTTTTGCCCTGATCAATAAGGACGGTGTTAACAAATTTATGGAAAAAGGGAGAAAGGGCAGTACCGTTCGGGCCTTTGTAACTTTCCTGAATTCCCCATACTTTTCGCTGATCTCCATTTGGAAAACTGCTGATAAAAGAGCTGGCAGGCAGCAAAGTAGGTACAAAACCGATGGCTGTGCTACTGATCGCCTGCAAGCCATTTCCCCCAAGATCTATTCTAAAAAGTTGCTCCCATATACTTTCGGTAGTGTAGGCGCTATTGTGAAATACTTTAGAATAGTCGTCAACTAACTGAAATTTTCCTGAATTAATAACTGTAAGTGCCTTATCTCTGGCTTGCTGAAAATATTGACTTTGTTGGAGTGGATATCCAGCCATAGTCAGGTAAACTTTGGATAAAAGTGCTGTCGCCGCAAGCTTGAAAACCCGGCCTTGCTGAGGAGCGGTTTCAGGCAAATTAGCCTCCGCATAAACCAGATCTTCTACAATAAGCTTATAGATTTCAGACTGGGCCACTCTCGCACTTGGTGCTTCTGAATAGTGTTTTAATGCCTCGGTTCTGAGTGGTACATCACCATAAAATTGTACGAGCTGAAAATAGGCAAAAGCCCTTAGGAATTTGGCCTCAGCAATAAGCATCGTCTTTTTACTATTGGTAATTAAAGTTGCTGAAGGTAGATATCCAAGTATGAAGTTGGCGTTTTTGATAATTGCAAAATCGTTACTCCATTCTCCTCTAACATTATAAAAAAATGGTTGGTGATTGTTCTCGTAAGTTGCAGGAGCCTGTTCAGCATTGAACGGAGCACCACAAATATCGCTAAACATTTCACGCATCATCATCCCATTGCCAGAATACATGTTTTTAAGAGATGAATAAATACCCAACACAGATTGCTCATAGCTATCAGCATTCGTAAAAAAGGCTGATGGTTTAACAAAGGTTTTCGGGTTTTCTTCTAAACTCTTTTTGCAGCTCTGGTTACTTAATGTTAAAACTGCAAAAAATGATATAATTAAATACTTTTTCATTTGGTTTCAATTTTGGTTAAAAACTACATTTAATACCTGCGGTAATGGATTTCATAGAAGGGTAGTTTCCTCTATCCCAGCCATTTATTGTGGTGGCGCTCCATGAAACTTCCGGGTCATAACCATCATACTTGGTGATGGTTAGGTAGTTTTGAGCACTGATATATAAATTCACAGTAGCAATTTTTTCTTTTTGCAACAAGCTGGAGGGTAGATTATAGCTTAAAGTAATATCTCTTAGCTTTACAAATGATCCGGAAGAAATCCAGGTGCTGTTAGAGAAGTTTCTAATGGATCCGGGACTCAAACTGGAAGGCTTGTCAGACTTGCTGTTCGAATTTGGACCTGTCCAGCGGTTATCAAAAGCTTTCTGACTTGAAGCCCATTGACCATTTAAGGCGTATCTATATTTGCTAAATTCATTAACAATATTGTTTCCCTGAGAACCTACTACGAGAAAACTTAAGTTCCAGTCTTTGTAGCTAATGTTATTGTTAAAGCCATAGGTAAATTTCGGTTGCATATTGCCAAATAAGGCCCTGTCGTTCCCGTCAATTATCTTATTTCCGTCTGCATCTAAAAATCTGTAATCTCCGGCACGTTTTCCCGGTTCTCCATTTTCTATAGCCTCTTGATTGGTATTGTATATTCCAGTTACAGTATATCCATATAATTGACCCGTAGGTTGTCCCACAATAGTTGGAAACCAATTACCCCCAGCCCCAATTTCTTTATACAATACTGGTACACCATGTGGAGTGCTACCTAAGGAAATCACTTTGTTTAAATTGCGCTGAACTGTAATTGTGCTGGTCCACTTAACTGCGCCGGTAGTATTAATGGTTGTAAGCTGAAATTCAAAGCCTTTATTCTGAACTTCACCAATATTCTGTAGAACTGAATTAAAGCCAGATGAAGTAGGGAGATCTACATTTAAAAGCAGGTCTACTGTATTTTTGTTGTAATAATCGAAAGCGAACTGAATACGATCTTTAAATAAACCGAGTTCTAAACCCAAATCAAGTTGTTTCGTGGTTTCCCATTTTAAATCACTGTACGCTAAACTCCCCTGGATATAAGCAATGTTATCCAGGTTGTTAAATACAGTGGTTGTGTTGGCCATTCGGGCTAGTGTTTGATAGTTTTGAATGGCTTGATTACCGGAATGGCCATAACTGGCTTTTAGTTTCAGGTTAGAGATGTTGGCAATGTCTTTAATGAATTTTTCTTCAGATACCCTCCAAACCAACGCCGCAGAGGGAAAGAATGCAAACTTCTTATCTTCTGCAAATTTCGAAGAGCCATCATATCTACCGGTTATGGTGAGGTAATATTTCCCTGCGTAATTATAGTTCGCTCTGCCAAGATAAGATAACAATTTACTGTCGTTAAGGTTAGTTGATGGTATTCCCGGTGTAGTGGCTGCAGCAAGATTGTTGTTTTGGAATACATCCGATATAAAGCCTATGCCTGTACCACTGGAAAGTCCTTGCGATTTAGTCTTTTGGAAGCTGATGCCTGCGGTTAAATCCAGGTTGTGCTTGTTAAAAGACTTGACATAGTTCAGGTAATTTTCGGTGGTGAAGGTAGCGCCGTTACTGTAGCTTTTTGAAGCTCGCCCCCCTGGTTGCCCGATGGTTATATTAGGTGGAGCAAAATAGTCCACTTTGTCAAAATTTGCATCAATACCAGCGCTGGCTGTTAATTTTAAACCTTTCAAAATTTCATAAATCACATTTGTTCTACCCAGAATTCGTAAATTGTTAGCTGGATTATATAGCTCTCTTGAAAGACCAACAGGATTGGTTTGCCCAAATGAAACACCGGTAAAAGTAGTGTAACCACCTGCTGCATTGTAAATGTTTTGAGTGGGCGGAATAACCATTGTGGTAAAAGGAATTCCACCTCCGCCGTCGGCACCAGCATAAACCGCCTGGGTATAGGTTGAATTTTGTAATGAAAAAGTAGTGTTTACCGAGAGTTTTTCTGATAGCTTTTGATCCAGATTTAATCTGAAAGACAGGCGTTTAAAGTTCGAATTCTCAATAATTCCATCCTGGTCGTAATAACCGAATGAAGTGTAATATTTTGTACTTTCATTTCCCCCGGAAATAGACAGGTCGTGATTTTGTACAGGGGCACTCCGATAAACTTCATCCTGCCAGTCGGTACCTTTTCCGATAAGCGAATCGATCTGCGATGACTTCCAGGGCAATGGTTTTACCGGGTTGTTAATTCCTGCATTGTTGTCATTTGTAACCACTTCATTTTGAAGAACGGCATAATCGTGTGCATTTATTATATCCAGCTTTTTTCTCAGATTTTGAACACCATAGTACCCGTTGTAGGATATCTGCGCTTTGCCTGTTTTACCTTTTTTAGTGGTAATCATAATTACCCCGTTCGCACCACGGCTACCATAGATCGCTGTTGCAGAAGCATCCTTTAGCACTTCAACACGCTCAATATCATCTGGGTTCAGCTGCCCGCTTATTCCGTCTGTTGGCAGTCCGTCAACAACATATAAGGGTGCATTTCCCCCGTTTATAGAGTTTGTACCCCTAATTTTGATAATCATAGCTTCACCTGGCTGTCCGGATGCTTGGTTAACCTGTACACCGGCAGCTTGTCCTTGCAGTGCCTGGGCTACATTGGAAATCCCTTTCACTTGTGTGATTTTTTCGGCCGAAACAGAAGATACAGAGCCGGTTAGATCTGATTTTTTTACTGTTCCATAGCCAACAACCACAACATCATTTAAGCTGTTATCCGCTAATGAAAGTTTTACGTTAATCAGTGTTTGACTATTAATAGCAACTTCCCGGTCGGCATATCCCATATACTTAAAAACCAATATCCGGTCATTAGCATCAATGCGAATGCTGTAGTTACCTTCGCTATCAGTAACCGTAACATTTTTGGAGGTCTTTGCGAGTACAGAAACACCGGGTAATGGTTGGCCGCGCTCATCTACAACTTTTCCTTTAATTGTAGTTTCAACAATATCATTCGTTTTGGTAACAGGAAAAATCTTTGCCTGTAGTGGAATACAGCCAAAAATGAGTGCGAATATAGCACCGCCAACTAGTAATGATTTAAAATGGCTTGGCCCTAATAAACCCTTCAGATAGAATTTCTTCATAATCCTTTTAATTAATTTTGGTTAGAAAATCTGTTAAAAGGATGTAACACTAAAACAAAAGGGATGAGCTTTTGAAATTATTGATAACTAAAGCGCAATAACGAAAAGTTTTGAGATTGTAAATTAAGTATTTTTTGCGAATTGTTATCTTTAATTGTCACATTTGATAATGTCTGATCTGCTGCTTCCTGTTAAATACTTCGCCAGTTTGGTGTATTTTATTTAAATTAAGTATGGATTATATCAAGCTAATGCTTCAATCTTTCCGGTTATAAATTGTAATTCATCTGGTTAGTGCTTTGTTATTTGAGCTCCGAACTACAAGATTCAATCTTTATACAGTATACAGCAGGACAGTTAATTCCTCAATGCCATTATATTTGGATGAGATATTGTTAGATCATTGACATGATCAGCTAACCAAATTAAAACCGAATGGTATACTTCCGATTGTTAACTAAAAAAGGACTGTTTGTCCTGTTTTTTTTGCTTATTATGCAGCTACAACAATTACAGGCTGCTCCAAAACATAAATTTAACTTAATAATTGCACCAGGTACGCTTGGTACAAAGGAGGTGACATTATTGTGGGCTAAATCGCCAGTAAAAAAACCGGTTTATGAATTATTTGTTAACGGGAAGCTGTTGGGTTCAACTGGTAAAACCAATTATACTTTTGAGCAATTGAAACCCAATACCTGGTATACAGTTAAGGTTGTTTTGAGATCGGCCAAGGTAGAAGGAGCTGAACTGAATACCATTCGTTTTAAAACAACCAGGGTAGGGAAAGTTTACAATATATTAGATTACGGGGCAAAAGCAGATGGGCTTAGTAATAATGCTAAAGCAATACAGGAAGCCATTAATGCTTGTCACCCAGGTGGTACAGTCTACATCCCGGAAGGCACTTTTCTATCAGGTGCATTGTACCTAAAAAGTGATATGACCTTATTTATAGCAAAAGGAGGCGTGCTAAAAGGAACTACCAATGTTGAGGATTATTTACCCATGATTTTGAACCGGTTCGAAGGTTGGGAAATGAAAACTTATGCCAGTTTAATCAATGCAGGAACACTTAATCGCAATGGGACTTACAACGTAAAAAACTTAAAAATTACGGGTTCGGGAACCATCATGGGAGGTGGTAGAAAATTGGGGGAAGCCATGACAAAAACCAACGGAATTAGAAGTCGCGGACGGTTAATCTGTTTAATGAATTGTCAGGATGTAAGTTTATCTAAACTAACCATTACTGAACCGCCTTGTTGGACAATCCATTACATTTATAGCGATAATGTAAGTTGCCATGATCTGAATATCATCACCAAAAATATTAGAAATGGTGATGGTATTGACCCAGATTCTTCTACCGATTCCTATATTTTCAATTGTACTTTTGATACTGGCGATGACTGTATTGCAATCAAATCAGGTAAAAACCCTGAAGGCTTCTTTGTTGCTAAGCCTACAACGAATGTACAGATCACTCATTGTGATTTTTTACGTGGGCATGGTATTTCTATCGGAAGCGAAATGTCGGGTGGAGTGAGTGATGTATTGGTTCAGGATTGTAAGGCCGGAAATCTGCTTCATGGAATGCAGATAAAAGGAACCAGGGATAGAGGCGGATATGTTAAAGATGTAAGTGTTGTAGATTGTCAGTTGCTACAGATTACGATATTTTCGGCCGTAAATTATAATAACGATGGCGAAGCTGCACCGCAAATTCCGACATTTGAAAATTTTGTATTTAAGAATATCGACATGACTATGGCTCCGTTAGTAGGATATGCAATAGATATCAATGGCTTTAAAGAGCCGGCACATCGCTTAAAAAATGTAAGCTTTGTTAATATTAGCCTTCCGGCAGATGCTAAAATATCAGTAAAAGATGCCGAAAAAGTTAGTTTCAAAGAGGTGAGGACCACTGCAGGGTTAAAACCCGAATATGTATTGAGTAATAGTAGTGATTTGATTTATTGATTTGTTTTAATCTGCTTAATATTCATCCCATTCGTTGGTAACCCACCAACCCGGATAAACAGGCACTGGTCTATTTTGAGGTATAAAAAAAGGGCAACCCTAAGATTGCCCTTTCTTAATCTAAATCGTCCCGTTGATTTAATCTGAAATAAAGTTAACATATTCTGTTATATGTTGTATTATTAAGTAGTCTTTTTTATGATATTTGTCAATACTATTCGTAGAGATTTTATATTCATGACTCCATTTTAGATTAAAATATCCTCCATAAAGTTCATTTCTCTTTCAACGGGATGTATTGTACCATTTGATTTAACAAAATTTGATAATGGCAGCATTATATATACCTCTAACCCCTTACCTTTGCGGCTTGAACTAACCAGGTGTTCGCATTGATGATTCATAAAAAAACAATAGGTACTGATATTACTTATTTCTTCTTAGGAGAATATTTTTCAGATGCCCTACGAAATACCTTCACTGTAGTTATACCCATCTTTATTTTCTTCTACCTGGGCAATGTGGAAGCCGCAACAGGTATTGGGGTAGGGGCACTTTTAATTAGTTTAACAGATCTTCCGGATAATAAATTAAATAAGCTTAAAACTGCCGTATACAGTATTGTAGTATTTTTCATGACTACCCTGGTGGTTTCACTTACCCTGGAGCATCAGTTACTTTTAGCTGTTCTGGTCACTGTTGCAGCATTTGCATTCTCAATGTCGGCAGTTTATGGTAGCAAGGTGGGATTAATAGGTACCATGGCGTTAATTGTAAGTACCTTTATAATGGGCTTACAGCCTAAAAATCCGGTTCATTTCAGTTTATACCTTTTGGTAGGTGGTATTTGGTACTATCTGGTAAGTCTTTTGCAAATCTTGATCAGGCCTTATCGTTCGTTGCATCATGCTATCTTTGAGTGTTTAATGAGTAGTGCGGCTTTTTTAAGATCGAAAGCCAAAAATTATGATCTAAGCATTCCTTTTGATCCTGAACAAAAAGAATCGGTTAAATTGCACATTAAGGTAAACCAAAAGCATGAATTGATTCGTAACCTGTTATTAACCGATAAACTGGCTATGCGTTCTGAAAACAAGAACGGACAGCTATTGTTAGGTCGCGCGCTGCTTTTAATCGATTTGCACGAACAATTAAATGCTTTACACTACGATTATGTATTGGTAAGAAACCTGTTGGCAGAATATACTGGTTTACAACTTATTACGCAATTAATTGAACTCCTTGCCGATGAGTTGCAAGACTTGGGTAAGCATGTACGTTCTACCAGATCTTTTACCCATAAGGTGAAAAAAAGTGATACTTATTTGCGCGTTAGACAGCAATTGTTTCTCGAGGAAAAAAAATTAACAGGCGAACCTAAAGAAATGCTGATGAAAATTGCAGCTAATATGGATGATATTGCACAAAACATCCATATGATTAGGGGAAATGAGATGCCACAACAGAAAAAAGCAGAAACGATCGAAACTGAAATTGTTTATCCGCTGTTCATTACGGGTGACCAATTTGTGATAAAAGAACATCTTTCGCTCAGATCTCCCATTTTCAGATTTGCTGTCAGGCTGAGTATAGCATTCGCATTTGGTTTTTTGCTCATTTGGCAACTCGAACCCAGCCGGTATAGCTACTGGCTTTTTCTTACCATGGTAATTGTTGCCAGACCCAAGTTTTCGCTTACCTGGAAGAGAAACCAGCAACGCCTGCAGGGAAGTATAATAGGGGCAGCTATTGGTTTAACAATTATTTATTTTATTAAAAGTCCGGCGGTACTCATCTCTTGCTCAGTAATTTTCTTATTGGGTTTTTATGCTTTTAACAGATTAAACTACGCCATAAGTGTGCTATTTATAACCCCCGCTGTTATACTTACTCTCGGAAGCTATCACGGGCATTTCGATCACATTATTCATGACAGGATTTTTTATACCGCAATCGGGTGCTTAATTTCTATTTTGGCAACCTATATTTTTCCCGTTTGGGATAGCCGTCAGTTAGAAAATAAATTAGCGAATGCTGCAAAATACAGTATCGATTTCTTGCTAATGGCACTTGCATTAAAAGGAAATACGAGTGAAACCACCAAACGAATGGCTCGAAAGAATGCAAACATCAATTTTGCACAACTGGCAGAAGCCATTGATTCTGCTAAATTTGAACCCATGACCAAAAGGCTCAATTTTAAAGCGCTTTACGGAATGCAAATATCGCTTTATCAGATCAATGCTATTATTGCTTCTATTAATTTATCGGCAGGGCATAAAAATGAGATGGTAACCAATAAAGAACAGTTAGACTCGATAATCAGGTATTTAACTCATTTTGATGCCGGGAATAATGTAACGGGATACATCCAAAAATATCCCCATTCAAATCAGCTTGATTATGTGGATCAAAAACTGAAACACATTGGTATACTGGCTCAAAATTTTCATCAATTCTATCTCGATTTCAAAGGCGCATAAATTTCTCGGATAAAATATTTGAAAGTCATAATTTAATATCGTAATATTGCGATATATATGGGGCTTACAAGAACTGAAATATTTACAGAAGAGCAAAATCGTTTGTCAGCTTTGTTAAAAGCAATGGCTCACCCGGCGCGTATTGCCATTTTACAGCAAATTATATCTGCCAAAGCCTGTATTTGTGGCGATTTAGTTGAAGAATTAGGCTTAGCGCAAGCAACCATTTCCCAGCATTTAAAAGAACTGAAACTTGCAGGCATTATTCAAGGTACAATTGAAGGGGTAAAGGTATGTTATTGCATCAATCCGGAAACATGGAGTCTGTTAGAAAAACAGTTCGCTGCTTTTATGAACGCTTATAAACCTGAAATAAAGTGCTGTTAAGTTTTTTTTAATTTTAATCAATCGTTAAATTGCAATATTATGGACAATTCACTCAATAACTGGCAAGCTTTCAAGGCTGTTTTAACAGCTCACCCTCAGCATATATTACAATTCCAGTATGCTCAAGACCGCTATGTAGATGCTTCTTATCACATCACCGAAATTAAACAGGCACCGATTGTATCTGTTGATTGTGGTGGTAAACTGAATAGCTGGACAGAGGTCATTTTACAGCTCTGGGAGCCCAAAATATCAGAAAACAGACAAGCGATGAAGGTAAGTAAAGCACTGTCTATTGTGAGCTTGGTGGAAAAATCACTCCCGCTAAATCCTCTGGGTATTGTAAAAATAGAATTTGGCAATTCTTCTTTTGATACCAGACAGATGTACCCCGGAGCATTTATTGTTGAGGGAGAAAACCTGGTGGTAAACCTTATGCCTGATGTTACCCAATGTAAAGCGATTGGAAGAGGTCAAAGCTGCGGAACAGATGCTAATGGGGAAGAATGCTGTGATGTAGCAGATTCAAAAGAAAAGCCTCAAAGAGCGTTAAAAAACTTAGTTGCAAATGCAACCTGTTGTACACCTGAATCTGGTTGTTGTTAGATATGAAAAAGAAAATACTGGTTCTATGTACCGGAAATAGTTGCAGAAGCCAAATTGCAGAAGGCTATCTGAGGTTTTTCGCTGGTGATAAGGCTGAAATATATAGTGCTGGAATAGAAACACATGGCGTTAATCCGAAAGCAATTGAGGTAATGAAAAATGATGGTATCGACATTTCAGCCCATACCTCTAATCATGTTAATGAATATAACTACGTTTCATTTGACTACCTCATTACTGTTTGTGATAATGCGCAGGAGAATTGTCCTTATTTTCCAAATCAGGCTATTAAGGTGCACCATAGTTTTCCAGATCCGGCTAAGGCCAGCGGAAACGACCAGGAAATATGGCATAATTTTGTTGCAGTGAGAAACCTGATCAAGTCCTACAGCCAGCAATTTGTTCTTGAACATTTAAAATAATTACCTCGGCAATCCGGTTTTCACCTAGGGTTTTTACAGCAGAGCTAAATCCTTTTACTGCCAAATAATCCTTCATATTTTTATTTATTTGCTTAATTCATAGCGTGTTGTGTTTTTTATGGCTTGCCAAAAAAGCTCAATTGATTGATGATTACCCACATCAATTGTAGTGGTTTGAACCGTTTCTTTGTTAATAATTTTTAACTAGAGGAAAATGTAACTCACTTTAATCACTCATCCCTATAATCATATTCCCATGAGGTTCTAATCGATTTGTGCTGTATCATCAGGATGGATCAAATGCTGTCGTATAGGAAACTAATCAAATTATAATATATATGGGAAATAATAAATGGATTATGAACCTATCCGATGTCGGGCTTTCAGACATCGCAATTGTGGGAGGAAAAAACGCATCACTCGGAGAGATGTTGCAAAATTTGGGTAAATATGATGTCAAAGTTCCATCAGGTTTTATTGTCACAGTAGCTGCTTATGAAGACTTTATCCTGTACAACCAGCTCCAAAAAAAGATAGATCGCCTCATTGCTGAAACGGATGTTGATGATATTGTACAGCTTCAAAACTGTGGAAGGGAAATCAGGCAGCTTATTAGTTCTGCTGTTTTTCCTGATGCCTTGGATACGCAGATTACGGAAGCTTATCAAAACCTTTGTATCCTGTATAAACAGGAAAACGTGGATGTTGCAGTACGCTCTTCGGCTACAGCAGAAGATCTGCCGGATGCTTCTTTTGCCGGGCAGCAAGACACTTATTTGAATATCAGTGGTAAAGACAGTATTCTTTTGGCCACCCGTAATTGTTTTGCTTCCTTATTTACGGATCGCGCAATCAGTTACAGGAAAAGTTTCGGCTTCGATTCATTTCAGATAGGAATTTCGGTTTGTATTCAGAAGATGGTAAGGTCGGATGTAGGGGCATCAGGTGTTGCTTTTTCAATTGATACGGAAAGTGGTTTTAAAGATACTGTAGTAATCAACGGTGCTTTCGGCTTAGGTGAAACGGTTGTGCAGGGGATGGTAAGCCCAGATGAATTTACTGTTTTTAAACCCTTGTTAAAGAAAGGATTTAAAGCAATTGTAGATCGAAAACTCGGCCTGAAAGACAAAAAAATGATCTATGCTGACAATGGTATTGATCGGGTAAAAATTGTACCTACCGAAGTAAATGAACTGGGTGGTTTCTGCCTCTCTCAACAAAATGTTATACAGTTGGCTCAATGGATATGTGATATAGAAAGCCACTATTCACAGGTTAAAGGACATTGGTGTCCGATGGATGTTGAGTGGGCGTTGGATGGGGTAAGCAATGAACTTTTCATCGTACAGGCCCGGCCCGAAACCATTCATTCCAGAAGGTTAGATACCAAAATGGTTACTTATGATATTTCAGAAACCCGCAGACACGAACGCATCATATTAAAAGGGATTTCAGTGGGAGATAATATTGCCCAGGGTAGGGTACATCTGATAGAGGATAAACATAAAGAGGAGATGCACAAGCTTAATTTTATGCCAGGCGATATCCTGGTAACCGACATGACAGATCCGGACTGGGAGCCTCTGATGAAAAAGGCTGCGGCAATTGTAACGAATAAGGGTGGAAGAACTTGTCATGCTGCAATTGTGGCCCGCGAACTTGGAATTCCGGCTATTGTAGGTTGTATAAATGCAACAGATTTACTTCGTGATGGAGAAATGGTAACCGCGTCTTGTGCTGAGGGGGATGTGGGGTTCATTTACAGGGGAGCGGTTTCTTTTACTAAAACTGAACATGATTTATTGGAACTCGGGCAGACAGAAACGCCCATCATGCTCAATGTGGCCTCGCCAGATATCGCTTATCGCCTGGCGGGATATCCGCATAGCGGAGTTGGCCTGGCAAGGGAAGAGTTCATTATTAATAATTATATAAAAGTGCATCCAATGGCCCTTTTAAAATATAAAGTGCTTAATGACCAGAAGTTAACTTCTGAGATCGAAAAAATAATCACTGGCTATCCAGATGGAGAAAGCTATTTCATTCATAAACTGTCTTATGGAATATCCAGGATTGCCTCAGCTTTTTACCCCAAAAAAGTAATTGTCAGATTTTCGGATTTCAAAACCAACGAATATCATAATTTATTGGGTGGCAGCAGGTTCGAGCCCAATGAAGAAAATCCAATGATTGGCTGGAGAGGGGCCTCAAGGTATTATTCTGAGCAATATAAAGAGGCATTTGCCATGGAATGCAAAGCAATAAATAGGGTACGCAATGAAATTGGTTTAGATAATGTTGTCGTTATGATTCCATTTTGCCGTACAGTAAATGAACTTTTAAAAGTTTATGAAGTAATGAAAGAAAATGGTCTGGAAAGAGGTAAAGATGGACTGGAAGTTTACCTTATGGCTGAAATCCCATCAAACATCATCATGGCAGATGAATTTTGTGAACATATTGATGGTTTCTCTATAGGATCAAATGACCTGACACAATTGGTGCTCGGCTTAGACCGGGATTCAGCGCTGGTATCCGATTTATATAATGAAAGGGATCCGGCTGTTAAAAGAGCTATACGGGCACTGATCAGTACCGCGAAAGCAAAAGGTGTAAAAGTTGGAATATGTGGGCAAGGGCCTTCAGATTATCCTGATTTTGCTAAATTTTTGGTCGAAGAAGGAATTGATACCATATCTGTAACACCAGATGCATTTTTCAAAACCAATTTAGTGATTCGTAAAGCTGAAGAGCAACTGAAAGCAAATCCGGTTAATTAAGTTAATTTCAAATTTTAACGCAATACTACTCTATTAGGATAGCATGTACCATACATGTTATCCTTTTTTATTTTGCGAAATGGATTTCACGATCCCTGAAAGCCAGACCCAAATCATCATTTCAGCTGTATTACTAACCAAATAAATGCGTGCGATCTCTTGACCAAAGTTTACGGGTTCTTGCGCTATCTTGTATGTAGGCTTGTACTTGCTCAGCCTCCATGCTTTGGCAGGCCCTGATAGCAGATTTAAGCCCTTCAACAGTAGTGCCTAATCTGGCAGCCCAATAATGTTGTGCTTTTTCATCAGTCAAATCTATAATTGACTTTTTATTCGGAAGTGGGGGAAAATTATTCATGGTTTATAAGTTGGTTAAAAAACTAATAACAGCAAGACCTCACTAAAGGTTTTGAAAGGAACATTTTTCTGTCGTTTTTTTTCCAAATACTTGTAAAACCAATATAAAAGTATTTTGTTTGTGCTATAGTCTCTTCATGTTTGAGCGCATGTTGAGGTTTAGATAAGGGCTGACCGTAAATGGTCAGCCTTTTTTATGTATATACTGCAATATATTTTAACATATAAAAATGCTAAACCAAGTATTGAGATATACCCGATACCGTTGAAGAAAGGTATTTTAATATGGGACATCGGGTTTTCGTGTAAAAAACTGCGGGGTTCATGTAAAAAAAGCTGGAGCTTGATGTAAAGTTATCATATTTGTATCAGTCATTCAGACAGGTAATATGATACCTTAACAATATTTAAAATCATATGTCAAACGCCGGGTTCCTTAACACCAATCCTTCAACTGACATATGATTTTTTTTTGCTCTAATTTTTGAAGAAAAAAGATCCGGTTTAAAAACTACATTGAAATCTAATCAGAATGCCAGCTATCAGTTAAATCCGGTGGTGATACCAATTCAAATGGATCGTCTAATTCCTTAACATATGTTGGTCTATGAGCTTCACCCATTAGAATTAATTGATCATTCTGGAAAGTACAAATATTGCTGTCGATCATTTCTCCAGAACTTACCAGATCTTTCCAGGGTAGAAAAGCAATCAGACAGGATGATGTTTTAGCTAAGTTTTTCCATTTGCCACTAAATGTTTTGGCCTTTTTTCCATTTGGTTTGTAGCAATAAAAATAACGGTGGTTAGCTTTTAGTATGATGTAGCTGAGGTCTTTGTTCTTATTGTATTTGGTATATTTCCCGATAGGTGTAAACCTGTTTCCACAAGAATTCTGTTCACAGGAACTTAATACCAGTGAGGTTAATAACAAGATCGTGAAGGAAGTTTTCATGGTAGTGAATTTTATTTTTTTTTAATCCATTGTCTTAATCTTTTGCGTTAATAATATGTTCTACTGGAGAGCGTAGCGACCTGGGTTATTAACCACTTAGCATCATTTTTTCCATTGTAATTATCTCTTTCCAATAATTAATACCTGTACTGCCTGCTCCTTTAGGATCAATGCAGGAAAAACCTGTAATTATTTCATGAATCGGCCGCGTGTGAATTTCTTCAAACAAATAGGTGAGGCATTCCAATAGTTTTGGAAATGATGAAAAAATCACTTCACTCAAACCATATAAATCTGTTCCGTTACCATCATAAACCCGAATTGGATATTCAAGGTCAGCAAATGGGAAGCGGGCATCAAAAACCATTAGTTTACCGGTATAAGTATCTTCTCCAAAAGGATATAATTTTTCTGCTATCAGCGCTTTTGCTACATCATTATTTAAGAAATGGATAATTTCCTGCAGCGGCGCTGAGGGAGAAGAGGAGGGCAGATTAAGGATTCTGCAATCCCGGCCAAAAAAGAAATAACGCTTGTGCCATTGAATAAAACTTTTCGGAAAACTTAATCCATAGCTTTGCTCCAATTTCTCATAGGCAAGATCTTTTATCTTTCCTTTAACGGGTTTCCATTTGTAATACCCATCAATATCCACATCAGAATCTACCATGCTTTTTGGGGTAATCCCTTCGGTGTAATGGGCAATTAACAATTTATGCTTAAAAAATTGCTCAAAGAAGTGTTCAATGGTCTTGTTCACAGGCTGCTAAGATTGGGTTTGTCGATAAAACCAATGAACACAAGGGGTTCGTTCAGTCTTATAGAAGACCCATAATTTTGCAGGTAACCGGTTTCAAAAAAAACGTCTTTGACGTTAAACTGTACTGTGCAGATCAAAAACCTGCCATTGTTAAGCATTAAATCTTTCATCATTTTAGTAATATTTGAAGTTACTAATAGGGGATGATGAGCCGACAATATAGGGAATGTCTAGTAGTTTAAAGCAAAATAAACGTTTATAATCGTTTAATTAATTGTAACATGAAACAATGATCACTTAAATACTAGTTCTTAAAGCGCTTAATTTCCACTTTCTTTTCCCGAACTTTTAAGGTTAAGGTTGGTATGTTGGTTTCTACTCCGGCAAATACAGCAATTGTTGCATTTTTGCCATCGTAATAAACGTTTTCTGGAAGTAATGTATTATCTGGATAAATTTGATATTCGCCCTCCGGCAGATATACCGAATATTGTCCAGTTTCTCCCGTTTTAACTGTACGTACCGTTCCGTCACTGCTGCGCACCAATAGCGTAATTCCTGCCAGAGAAGTATTCACAGCTAAACTTTTTTGTTCATCCAGCGTGATGGATATTTTTCCCACAGCATTGCCACTTTTTTGCATGGCGATGGTGATTTTGCTGTTTTTCTGATCAACCTTTACCTGTACCGGGCTAATTTGATATCCGTTTTGCATAGGCATACTTAACAGGTAAGTGCCATAGGGAATTTTACTGTATATAATTGTGCCATTGGCTGGAATCATGAAAATAATACCATTTATGAGCACTGTACCTGAATTTGCAGCTTCCTCACCCATGTCATAGTTTCCATTGTGATTATTATCCTTAAAAAAGAAAATCTCTAAATTTCCTTTTTTACCTGGAGCGTGTTGTTTGGGCTGAGGTAGTTTTTGGGTAATGCCTGCCTGTAAACTGCTAAATGACGAGTTGATATAAGGAGTGTTGTAGTGGTACTGATAAGTACTTAGGTAGAAAGCTGTTTTTGGCGTAATCAGGTATTCGGCCTTAGCTGTATAAGTAAAGTTATGTCCGTATTGTGTATCATGATAAAAAATAAGTCCGGCCTCAGTACGTAATTTTTTATCGAAGAAATAATGGTGCAGTGAAGGACTTATACTATACCTGGAAATATCTGTGGTACCTGTGCCACTGTTGTAGGCTTCGGCTAAAAGAAAATTTCCCCTTTGCAGATATGCACTCAAATTTAGCCAGCTGTTAGACCAGTTTGCGTTTAACCGTAACTGAAGTTTATGATCTCCGTTAGGCCCTTTACTCATCCCGTTATCAACGGAGATATAAATGTTTTGTTTAAAATCGCTGCTGTGCCAGTTTATAGATTCGTTTAGGCGATAGGCAGTAAGTGAGCTGCTTTGTTGCCCTATGATGTTGTAAACTGCACTTTCCTGATCTCTGGAAGCGGTAAGGGTGATGTTGAGGTTCACATTCAGTGGTTTAGCCCAACCGGCTTCTATGCGCTGAAGGGAATAGTCGCGCTGAAAGAAAAAGATATTTCGCTGATAAGCCGGATTAAACGAGTAATAACTAAAACCTGCCCAGATATGTTGTGAACCGAGATAACGGCTAACCCTTTCATTTAGCTGTAAAACACCTCTTCTAATGCCTGGATAATAGGCTGTAGAATAAAAATTATTACTACTGAAGTTGAATTTTTTATAATTCCCACTCAGGGTGGTACCTAAGGCAAATGAAGGCTTAATGTCATCATTATCTAAAAGATTTTGTGAGGCACCGGCACCAACATTTACACTCATAACAAAATTTCTTTTATTAAATAAGGAAATTGAGTTGGCCGATAATAAGCTCCTGGTTTGTTCTAAAGGCGCATAATCAAAAATTAGGGTGCTGTTGTATTGATGCCCACTGGTATCTTTCAAATTGGTTTTAGCATAGGCAGAATAGCCGTAATTGAAATTATCGCCTAATAGATTGTATGATTTCTGTACCATGGCGGCTTCAAAGCCGTGTGTATCTTCATCAGCACGACTATAAAATTTAACACCCCGCCCGTTGAAGAAGCTTTCCAGGTTTTCTGAAATATTTCCTGCAGTAATTCCAGCTTTTTTATTTTCGTAATTGAGCCATGTATTGGTAACCAATGGTTTATTATTAATACTGTTCCATTGATAAGCATCCAGACTAAACCCCAAAAGCCCATTCTGGATTTGGGTAGCACCCGTACCATTTAATTGCCATGATTGAGAATCACTGAAGAGGTTTTGACCACTAAGGGAGATTTGATTATCTACACCTCCATTTAAGCTATTTTGCTGAATCTGAGGATTGACAAACTGGCGATTTGCAGAAGCATTCTGAACATATGCAATTCCATTTCCGAAAAGCTCTCCATTTTGATATAATCCTGCAACATTGATGTAGAAATTATTCATTTGGTATAATTCGCGATTGATAATCTTTGCGAAATTGACTTCCTCTGTACCTCCAGGGGCAAGCTGAAGATCTTTTTGGATAATTTGTTTTCCCTGGCCATTATCAGCCGGTAGTGAGGCAACAATTTTAAGTATTTCTGTTTGATTACCCGAATTCCGAATCATTACCTTAAGATTTAAGGAATCGCCCACCTGTTTTAACAAGATGCTGGGATTAAGCACTGCAAGTTCTACAGCACGCTGTGGCAACATATTCACCTTCGCACGGAACTGCGCCACGGCTTTCCCTGTGGTATCCTGCAACTGGAATGCCATCTCACTGATTTTTGTGTCTGCGTTTTGAAGTACCAGAAACTTAAAAGGGTAGAAGATGTGGGTTTGTTTAGCTACTTTAACGTTAATAGGTTGATCTGAAATCAGGCCAAATCCTTTAGGTAAAACAGGTATAATCTGGCCCTTAAAATCTGCTGATTCTGAGTTGGTTACCCGGATACTTAGCGAAACCAGTTTTTCTCTCCCAATATTAATAACACTATCACTGCTAATTGTCAAAACTGCTTTTTCCTGACCTTTCGAAGATAAAGCAAAGCCCAGCATGAGTATGCTGCAATAAAAAAATATCTTAATTGAGACAGGTTTCATTGTATAAGCTACTGTGGAATAATCTCATAAATGAGAACTCCACTATAGGTGTCTGGAACAGCATTAATAAGTCTGCTATCGTTCGCTTTGGTAAAATATCTGATGTGGTATTTATAACTAACGGCACTACTCGTAGTAGTCCCGCCCTGACCAACAGTTTGCGCGGTTTCTGCTAAGGGAACAGTGATAGAAGATGAGCCGGTGGCTGCACTCAATTGCAGGTTAACAATAGATATAGGCAAAGTTTTACTTCCTGCGCTAAAATTGGCACTGCTGCTGCGAACCTGGATGGCATAAGGTGTGGCAGCAGTAACCGTTAACCCGTTGGTATAGGTAACTGAAGCCCCATTAACATAATCATTCATGGTTTTGAGTTCGAGTAAGCCCGATTTTGCATCGTTTTGTACCTGTATACCATAGCTTGCCGGCGTTGTATAGCTGCCATCCGGGCGGATTTGTATGCCATTGGTAGCACTGGACCGGCTTATTTCCACTCCTCTATTGTCTAATAATGTAAAAGCCAGATTTAAGGAGTACGCCTGCCATGTTTTTAAGGCATCAAGATAGGATCCGCTTTCCAGAATCACATCAACAGTGAAAATTATTTGAGTATAGAACTGGCTGTTATCATTCTTAAGTGCATAATTGGAAGAATTGATTAATAAAGCGGTATTTCCGGGCGCACTTAATGGAACCGCCGTTGTGCCACTTCCAATTTGCTGAAAAGTAGTGCCGTTTACAGCGCTAAGTTTCAATTTTATTTTACCATAAGGTAAAGTTTTTCCTTCGCTATTGGTTATGGGCTGATTGAGGATTGTACCTAAGCTCCAGTTTGGATAGTTTTTATTGTTTCCCTCTAAAGTAATCTGAATTTGAAAAGCATTACCAAAAGTTTGGGTTTGCGAGGAGCGTACCTCCATATATTGCTGATTGCTTGCCGTAAGACGTGGTTGTGCCCAGGCATTTACTGCAAAACTCAATAGCAGTACAAAGGTAACAGCTGCCGAAAAAAAATGTTTATTCATGCGTAAACTCCAGTTCTGCCAACTTTACAGTCGCCTCATCACCATAATTTAATACTGCCGATGCCACATATTCACCTTTTTCTAATGAAGCAGGTAAAGCAAAAAAGACTTTGCGCTTATTGCCTGGTAGTGAATAAAAAATGATGTCTTTCAATGTTATCTTTTTTCCTGTTTGTTTGTTGAGTAGTTCGCAGCTTGCTGTTCCATCTGCCCAAACGTTACCGATATTGGCAAATTGAAGTATAAGTTCCTCTTTTGATTTAGAAAAATTATCAATATCAAGATTTGCATTACGCGCAACCGGCAGTCTTTGGTAAATTTTTATCCCTGTACGTACGGCTACTTTAATGTTAGTTCCTTTTTGGCTTACATCATCTATAGGATTAAGCTGGCTAACGTAAAGCATGGCTGTATGAACTGGTATGGTATCTTTTAAAGACGCAGGAGGAGCGAGTTGGATCTCGATATCACGGTGCTCTCCCGGTGCAAGTGAAAAAAATGAAGATGGAAGTATAGCCACCCATTTGGCACATGAAACAGTGGTACTGCCTGCATCGAAGATCTGATTGTTCCCCTTATCATCATAAGACCAGTCGTTTAAAGAAATACTAAGATCGAGTGTTGAAGTTTTACTGACATTACTTACGGTAATCTTCTGGCGCTGCTGCTGTCCGGGGCCTACGGTAAAATATACCCTGGGAGGGGTAACGGATAATCCGGTTTGTGCGGCAACAGGTAAAGTAAAGATTAGCGCTAAAAGCAACAGAAAATAGGGGAGTCTTTTCATCGGGAAACAATTGTAGAATCAAATATACAACAAAGGCAACTTTAGGAGACCCAAAATTGCCTTTTTATTGATTTATTTTGATTAGTTAGCCTCGATAGTATAGGTAACTGTAGTTGTATAAACTGTAGGATTTTCAGTTTTGAAATATTTGTCTACGTATTTCTGAGCACCGGCAGCTTTGTAAGTAATGTTGAAGTTTTTGTTAACACTTCCGGTAGTACTGGAGATGATCGTTTGATCTGTACTGCTTAAGTTAGCTGGAGTGTATGTAGCATTAGCCAATTGATTACTTGTACCGGCTAAAGGACTAATGCTTACATCGTTTGCATCGATATTAGCTTTTGCACCAGTTAAAGTTGAAGCAGCAGATTTAACTTTAACGATGAATGCACCTGTACTGTAAACGGTTAAGTGGTCAGCCTGAGCTAAACTTACGCCATTGGTATAATCTGTAGTAGTTTTATAGTCTAAGTTAACTGTTTTTTGAGTAGGATTAACTGTGATGGTTTGGATAGGATATAAACGAATGTTTAATGTTGCATTGTCTGTTTGAGCGAAAGCTGATTTACCAACTAAAGAAAGAACAATTACTGAAAGGCTTAATAGGAATGACTTCATGATAATTTGATTAAATGTTTTTTTTTATAATTTTTTTTGTTAAGTTTGTTTTACTACTCCGAACAGAAAGGCTGTATCATTCTTGTCTTTCTCTGTAACAATCTTGTAACATTTCCGTTTGAATGTGATGCAAAGGTATACCCATTTCAGCTCCTGAAAAATATTAAAAATCACCAAAAAAGTATGAAAAAATACAATGCACAATAAATTGTGGTTTTTTGTATTTAACATATTGATATTCAGGTATTTAAAATTTACATGTTCTTGTTGATTTATGTCAACAAAAGTTGTTTTGTCTGCTTAGTAATACTATTTCAATATGTTTTTGATGTTTTTATGACATTGAGTAATCTTACAATTCTGCTCAAAATCTGATGACAGTGACACGTTTTGCAGGAATAATTTGGTGTAAAATATTTGGAAAATAGAAATCTATGTTGTCCGAATAGGCTGCGGGTATTTTTGAAAGCAAAAAAAGAATAACGAGATCATTATTCTGACCTCAAATGCTTGAGAAGCCAAACTACAGCGCAGGTTATTGACTGTATTTTTCAGAAGTGATGATTATGCTGAGTTGCAAAGCCAGGTAAGCTATACAGGAGTTTGTTTTATTACCTTGTAATTAGTTGTGATTAAACTAATTACTACCCCATACTCAAACTCAATTGCAAGTTTCGGTACTTCTTGGGACTAAAGCCAGAGTGCTTGGTGAAAAAGGCACTAAAATTATTTTCCTCTGTAAAGCCCATACTGTAGCTAATCTCTTTAATGGTAAGTGCGCTATGGGCAAGTTTGCTTTTGGCTTCTTCGAAGATTTTTTCTGTTACCAGTTGTTTTGCAGACCGGCCATAAATATTGGTAATGGCTTGATTTAAGCGTCTAGGTGTAGTTTTAATGGCATTGGCATAATAATCCAATTTTTTTTCCCGCTGGTAGTTCAAATGGAGAAGCTCCCTAAATCTGGTGGCAATTTTTTTATCTTCAGCATTTGTGTGCTGAACATCAGAACTGTGTAGTCCCTGAGATAGAAAGGCCGAACGTATAAGCATAGCTTGTACGGCATTATGTATGATATCCCTAACCAAAGGCGCCTGAGCACGATCCACCAGTTTTTCTAAAAATTCAAATTGAAGGGTTACATATTCAGCGATATCAATAGATGGTTTACTGATATAAATTTTACTCAGGTCGAAAAATAGGGCCGTATTTTGAATAAAGTAAGCATCGTTGGGCGTGCGTGCATAAAATCCGTAATCAAAATAAATTACCCAAAAATGGTTGTCAGCAGCCTCAATAAAGGCATGAAAACGATCTGGACCAACAAATAAGAAATGTCCAAGGGGTACCTGAATTCTTTCATTTTCTATACAGTGTTCTGCATGATCTGTTGCTGCAAAGAGAATAAAAAAATAAGGCCATCGATGAGACACATCAATATCCTTAAGTAGTTTGTTTAAATCAGAAGAGCGGCAAACGTGGATATAATCTTTAGTTGTTAAATCAATCCTTTCACTAGTATTCATATTCTTAAGAAAATTCCTGCATACTGACAACTGATATGCATCTTGCTAAGATAATACATTATCTGGAAATTTGATACTCAATTATCTGTAATTAGTTAGGTTATTGTAAGAATATTTTTATACGAATGTCTTTCTATAGCGGTATTGGTTTTTTGATTTTTATCATTTTTTATAAAGTACTGAAGCTAAGTGTTTTCCAGTGTTGTTGCATTTGGTCTTTATATGGTGAACGAAAATGGCAGCGGGATATTTAAAAAAGTGATGCCCATTACTTTTTAATATGAGCAGCGTATCTTTTTAAATACCTGAGGTTAAATAGGTTTGTAGCCATAAAAAAACATCAATGCTACATACCTTTCATATTCCAGTATTAGGTTTGGGTTATTCTATTGATACCCCGTTAAAAGTTGCCCGTTATGGCATTTCATCTGTTCTTTCGATTGTAGATGATGACTTAATTGAGCGGATAAGGCAATATCATACTGAGAAGTTTTGCATGGAATTTACCCCTATAGATAAAAAGACAGCAGACAGCAGGGCAAAACGAATTACAGCTTATCTTAATTTTTTGAAGCAAAACATTGACCTACAGTTTGAGCAATTGAAACAACAGGATTTTGTACCGGGGAGCGACATCTGCAGATATTTTGAATTACTGCCCGAACACGCTAATTTGAAACATGGTTATGAACTCATGATGTCCTATCCGGATGGAGAAAGCAAAATAATTTTCCAGAATTTATTGCGAAAGGGTATGGTTATCGGGCCTATCGATGTTAACATCATGGCCAAAGTAGATAAGATGAACTTTTTGGATAATAAATATACAGGTGATCACAACTCAGATGCTTTAGCGGCATTGCGCGGCTTCGCACAAAGTGAACTTTCAGCATCGGTAGTGTTATCTGCAGGGATGAATCCAAAATTATATAGTTATCTGGAACAGTTTGCAGATTTCTTTCCAGATGAAAATGGCAAGATGAAAAAGAAAGTCATCCTGAAAGTGAGTGATTTTCGTTCGGCATTTATCCAGGCCAGGTTTTTAGCTAAAAAGGGAATCTGGGTATCAGAATTTAGGGTTGAATCTGGTTTAAACTGTGGTGGACATGCCTTTGCTACTGATGGATACTTACTAGGACCTATATTAGAAGAGTTTAAGTTAAAGAGAGGAGAAATGCTCGATGAACTTACAGCTTGCTATAAAATGGCCCTTAGCCAACGAAATTTGCATTTAAAAATATCTCCTGATCAGCGCATTACCGTACAAGGAGGGATAGGCACAGCCGAAGAGCATGAATTCTTTTTGCATCATTATGGCTTGTCTGCAACTGGTTGGGGAAGCCCTTTTCTTCTTGTGCCCGAGGTTACAAATGTAGATAACAACACACTTGCTAATTTGGCGGCAGCCGGAACGGGAGATTATTACCTGAGCAATTCCTCACCATTGGGGGTCTTGTTTAATAACTTTAAACACAATACTGCAGAACAACAGCGATTAGCACGAATAGAGAGCGGCCGGCCAGGCAGCCCCTGTACTAAGAAATACCTCTGTAATAACACCGAATTTACTGCAGAACCCATATGTACAGCTTCACGTCAGTACCAAAACCTTAAAATTAAACAGCTTAAATCACTCAAGTTAGAAAAATCGGTTTATCAGGCTCAGGTTAATCAGGTTACCGAGAAAGTTTGCCTCTGTGAAGGCTTATGCGCCTCTGCTTATCTGAAGAATGGAATAATAAAACCAAAAGAAAACAAGGCAGTTGCCATTTGTCCTGGACCCAACCTTGCGTATTTCTCGGGCATTTATTCACTTGACGATTTAGTTGGCCATATTTATGGTCGTGTAAACCTCATCCGGCAGGGAGATCGCCCTCATATGTTTCTTCAGGAATTAAATTTATATATCCAATATTTTCAGGGTTTACTCAATCAATACCATCTGAATAAGAGTGACAAAAAGAAAAAACAATTGCTTGCCTTTAAAGATCAGCTACTGATTGGAGTAGATTATTATAAAACACTTTTTAAAACACTAAGTCATCAGGCAATAAGCCAATTACAGGTACTGCTTCAGGATTTGTCGAATTCGGAAGCTCAATTAGATCAAATGATGTTAGGCTAGCTGCACAGTTATGGAAAATAACTTTCCTATATTTAGGCTTGTTTACACGTATAGCTCATGGATAGATCAAGATTTTTAGACGCGATTATAGAAAATGCAATTGACGGCATCATTACCATAGATGATAAAGGAATAATAGAGCATTTAAATCCTGCCGCACTTGAACTCTTTGGCTATGAGAGGGCAGAACTTGTGGGTAAAAACGTATCTGTATTAATGCCGGAGCCAGACAGAAGCAGGCATGATGGCTATATTCACAATTACAACACTACAGGTACCAAACACATTATCGGCATTGGCAGGGAGGTGAACGGCAAAAGAAAGGATGGTTCTACCTTTCCGTTTAGGCTCGGCGTGAGTGAAGTGAAGTTTAGCGATCGCAAGATTTATACAGGCTTTATTCATGATTTAACCAAAGAAAAGGCAAATGAGGAACAAATAAAGAGTTATACAGAAAAACTGGAAGTAAAGATTAGGGAACGTACCAAAGATTTGGTTAAACTGGTGTCGGAGCTCGAAATGGCAAAAGAGAATATGCGTGCTCTGTTTCAAAAGGAGAAAGAAGTTAATCAATTAAAAACCAGGTTTGTATCCATGGCATCTCATGAATTTAGAACGCCGCTAAGTTCCATTCAGTTATCTGCTTCTCTTATTGATAAGTATACATCCAAACAGGATGCGGCAAGCGTAGAAAAACATACAGCGAAGATTAAGAATTCAATTAATAATCTGACCACAATTTTGAATGATTTTTTATCCTTAGAGAAGCTGGAAGCAGGTAAGGTTGAGGTAAATGCACAGGTATTTAATATTATTAGCTTCGCTGAAGAAATTACCGAGGAAATGCAGCTGTTAACGAAACAAAACCAACATATCATTTACGAACACCGCGGCACCAGTGCCGAAGTTTTGCTAGACCCGAATTTGCTTAAGAACTGCATTATCAATCTCGTATCCAATGCCATTAAATACTCCGGAGAAGACACCTTGATTCAATTTAATACTTATTTGAAAGATGAAGAATTAGTTGTTGAGGTAAGTGATAACGGTATTGGAATTCCTGATGTGGATCAGAACAATCTCTTTGAGCCATTTTTTAGGGCGCACAACACCGGGGATATTCCTGGAACCGGACTAGGGTTAAACATTGTTAAACGATATGTGGGCCTCATGAATGGTACAGTAACTTGTCAGAGCGAGCAACATGCCGGAACAAAATTTACTTTAACCTTCCCTTTAAACAAATTTAACTAATAAGTTGATATTTATATGAGTAAGAAAATATTAATTATTGAAGATAATGATGATATCAGAGAAGGAACGGCTGAAGTTTTAGACTTGGCAGGTTACGAAACCTTTACTGCAAAACATGGTAAAATTGGGGTAGACCTGGCCCTTAAGCATTTACCAGATGTCATATTATGCGATATTATGATGCCCGAACTGGATGGTTATGGCGTACTATATTTACTCAATAAAAATCCTAAAACAGCTACAATTCCCTTTATTTTTATTACAGCTAAAACCGAAAGAGCTGATATGAGAAAAGGAATGGAAATGGGAGCAGATGATTACCTGACTAAACCTTTTGATGATCTCGAACTTTTTAAGGCAATAGAAAGCCGGTTTAAAAAAAGACAACAAACTGCCAGTGCTGGCATTACCGCTGCAGATACCGCAACAGTAATGGAGGAGATGAAGGCAAGAGGCAAAGCTAAAGCCATCACTCCTAAACAAATTATTTATGTAGAAGGCGATGAACCCTCTCATTTATATTTCATTGTAAAGGGGCAGGTTAAAACCTATAAACGTTTCAAAGATGGCAGGGAGTTATCTTCTGGACTTTACCATGATGGTGATTTTTTTGGCTATGAAAGTTTGTGCAACGGAGAGCTTTATGCCGAAAATGCGGCAACGCTGGTTGCTTCAGAAATTATACAGATCAGTAAAGCAGATTTTATGGAATATCTGCTCAACTATCAATCTGTGTCCAAAACCTTTATCAGTTTATTATCCGATAGTGTAAAAGAAAAAGTGGCGCAGATGCTGCAACTGGCCTACTCATCAGTTCGCAAAAGAGTGGCAGAAGCCCTGCTTCAGGTAGCAGATAAGTTTGGAGATGATCATAGTGATACCTGTACCATAAAAATTTCCAGAGATGATCTTGCTGCCCTTGTGGGTACAGCAAGTGAAACAGTAAGTAGGATGCTTGCTGATTTTAAAGAGGAGAAACTGGTTGATAAAACCGGCAATGCCATCAATATTCTTTCAAAAGAAAGGCTCAGAAAAGTGAAGCAGTAAGGTTGGGATAGATACCTTTTCCTGGTAGGGGCAGTTTTCAGTTGCCTGCTTAGGTCTTGTGGCGTTCTGTTCCCTTCCCAAATTCAATTCAAAAGTAATCAAGATCACTTTTTAGCCTAAGCCCCCTCATCTTCCGCATCGGTGTATGCCGTTAGTTTTGTGAACATATATAAATGTACATGAAAGCTATTGCATATAACATAAAGCCCGATGAGAAAGAGTGGTTGGCCCTGGCCAATTATAAAAAGCATGATATTACAATTATAACCAATAGTTTAACTATTGATACCTTATCTTTTGCTCAAGGCAAAGAAGCATTGCTCGTATTTAATAATGATGAGTTGAATGCAGAGATGATTGCCGGGCTAAAAGCACTGGGCATTCGTTACATTGCCACATCATCCTTTGAAACCCATCATCTTGATTTAAAAGCCGCAGGAAAGGCAGGAATGAAGGTTGCCAACGTTCCGTTTATAAACGGTAACCAGCAATCGCAGGCGAGGATGGACCAGATTATTAAAAATCTGGATCAATGGGCTGCTGGAAAATGTGTGGGTAAAGCTTGCTGCTGCCAAAACAATTGTGGGATCGCTAAAGCGCTAAAGTCATGATTTCCTCAGATCTTTTAAAGAAATATAATTTTGCAGCCCCTAGATATACCAGTTATCCAACCGTACCTTATTGGAATACAGATGATTTTGGTACTGAAAAATGGATATCTGCAGTAAAACAAACTTATAAGATATATCATAAAGAGGGGCTGGGCTTGTACATTCACTTGCCATATTGTGAAAGTTTGTGTACGTACTGTGGTTGCAATACCCGGATAACCAAAAATCATGCGGTCGAAGTCCCGTATATCTCTGCTGTTTTAGCAGAATGGCGCATGTACAGTGAGCTACTGCAAGACAGGCCTATTATAAAGGAGCTTCATTTAGGCGGCGGAACACCAACATTTTTCAGTGCGGCAAACTTAAGTATGCTCATTAACGGAATATTGGAGAATGCTGAATTAGCCCCTAACGCTTCACTATCATTTGAGGCACATCCCGCCAATACAAGTTCCAATCATCTGCAAACCCTTTATCAATTGGGATTTAAACGTATAAGTCTCGGAATTCAGGACTTTGACCCCCAGGTACAAACGCTGATAAATCGCTTTCAAACACCAAAGGAAGTGGAAGAAGTACTTCTTCAAGCCAGAAATCTTGGCTATGAATCGATTAACTTCGATCTGATTTACGGATTGCCTGGACAAAAAACTGCAGGGTTAACAGATACTATTGATGCGGTAATCCGCATGAAACCGGATCGGATTGCTTTTTACAGTTACGCACATGTGCCCTGGCTTAAGCCGGGACAAAGGCATTATACAAAAAATGATTTGCCACAGGGCGACGAAAAGCTCGCGCTTTATGAATTGGGTAAAAATAAATTGATAGATGCCGGGTACATTGATGTAGGAATGGATCACTTCGCATTAACAACTGATACTCTTTATCAGGCCAGCGCCAGCAGGCAGCTTCACCGGAACTTTATGGGGTATACCCATCAGCATACGCATTTGTTAATTGGCTTGGGTGTTTCTGCCATTAGCGACAGCTGGATTGCCTTTGCACAAAACACAAAAACAGTAGAGGCTTATCTGGAGCAGGTGAATCAACATGTACTACCCATTGCTAAAGGGCATATAAATGCTGCAGATGATCTCGAAATCAGGCAGCATATTTTGGATATAATGTGCCGTGAAAACACTTACTACCACAATGGCATTCCGGAGAAGGTATATGAAAGGTTAATTCCTTTACTTCAGGATAAACTGGTTTGGGTTACCGAAAAGGAAATTAGAATAACCAGGGCCGGAAAGGCATTTTTACGAAACGTATGTATGGCTTTTGATGAAAAACTTTGGGAGAAACAACCCCGCACAAGCCTTTTCAGTTCTGCAATTTAAATAATAAAGGCATGGAAGATCAAAAACAAAAAGTCACAGCTGAATACTGTTTTCACTGTGGCGACGATTTGCCCGCAATGCAATATCATGTTGATGACAAAGCTTTTTGCTGTGCCGGGTGTAAAGGGGTTTATCAGATACTGGCAGAAAATAATCTATGTAACTATTATACTTACAATGCGAGTCCTGGAAAGCGTTATCAATCAGAAAGCAGATTAGAATACCTGGATGAAACCAAAATAGTAAACCAGCTTATCGATTATCGTGGAAGAGATGCCAGTATCATAACCTTCTATATTCCGGCTATACACTGTACCTCCTGCATTTGGTTGTTAGAACATTTATATAAGATTAATCCTGCTATTTTCAGCTCCAGAATCGATTTCATCAGGAAACAGGTTACCATCAGCTTTAAACACGAGGAAATTTCCCTGAGAAATGTAGTAGAAACACTCGTTCAAATTGGTTATGAACCTTTAATAAGCTTGCAGGATGTTGTTAAAGCACATCAGAAAAACACCAACCGTGGCCTGGTATTAAAAATAGCCGTAGCAGGCTTTTTAATGGGAAATGTGATGTTATTCAGCTTTCCGGAGTATTTCGGCTTATCTGGTGTTGAAAAACAATTTCAATACCTTTTTGGCTGGCTTAATCTTGCTTTTGCAATTCCTGCAACAGTATATTGTGGCCAGGAGTACTTTGTATCTGCGCTAAACAGTTTAAAACACAAACACATTAATTTAGATACTCCTCTTGCACTCATTATCGCCGTATTATTTATCAGAACTGCTATAGAGATTGTTTTTGAAACCGGCCCAGGCTTTGCAGATACCCTTACAGGATTGGTGTTCTTACTGTTAATGGGAAAATGGATAAAACAACGGACTTATCACCACATCTCTTTCGATCGGGATTATCGTTCTTATTTTCCAATAGCCATAACAACCTTGATAGAAGGTAAAGAAAAGGCTGTACCCATTGATGAAATTAAAGTGGGAGATCGCCTCTGGATTAGAAATGGCGAATTGGTACCTGCTGATGCCATATTGATGAAGGGTGATGCCTGGATGGATATGAGCTTTGTAACCGGTGAGTCTGAACCTGTTCACCAGGTATTAGGTGAAATTGTTTATGCAGGAGGCAGGCAAACCGCCGAAGCTTTAGAATTAGAGGTCATAAAGCCCGTTTCGCAAAGCTACCTTACGGGTTTATGGAATCAGGACCATTATAAAGCAGGGAAAAAAAAGACCAATTTTAATGATAGTATTGCCAGGTATTTTAGTCTGGGGGTCTTTATCATTGCTTTTTCTGCCACGCTTTATTGGTTGTTTCAGGGGAATAGTCAAAAAGCATGGTCGGCATTTACAGCGGTAATTATTGTCGCTTGTCCTTGTGTGCTGGCCTTGAGTACACCGTTTACCTTATCAGCAATTTTATCAGTTTTTGATCGGAAAGGTTTTTATGTTAAAAATACCGATGCCGTAGAACAATTGGCCAAATGTGATACAATTGTATTCGACAAAACCGGCACCTTAACCAGCACAGAGCAGGCTGGTATTTCCTTTAACGGCGTATTAACTTATACGGAGAAAGTTGCATTGGCTTCCTTATTTCGGAATTCATCTCACCCTTTAAGCAGGCATATTTTAAAAACTTTGCGGGTAGATGAGTATCACAGTGTTCAGGGGTATAATGAGGTGATTGGTAAGGGTTTACATGGTATTGTTTGTGGTGTGCCAGTTTACGCCGGAAGTCTCAGTATTTTGCCCATTCCTGTTCAACAGGTATCGGCAAGTGGGGTTCACATTGTAATTGACAGGGAGTACAAAGGCAGTTTCTCCATTCAGCAGAATTGGAGAGCAGATCTTCCACAGTTAATCTTCGGCTTACAAAATCATTTTGAGCTACAAGTATTATCAGGTGATACCAATAAGGATGAAAATACCTTGAGGAGTATTTTTCCTGATCATGCCAAAATCAGTTTCGGGCAACGGCCTGAGCAGAAGTTAACAGCCATTTCGAATCTGCAGCAGCAGGGAAAGCAGGTAATGATGCTAGGCGATGGTTTAAACGATGCCGGAGCACTTAAACAAAGCGATTTCGGAATAGCCTTAACAGATCACATCAATAACTTTACACCCGGGTGTGATGCCATTTTAAAAGGAACTGCACTAAACTATCTCCCCAACTTTATCCAACTTAGTAAAGATGGTTTAAAGATTATTAAAATGAGTTTTGCCATCGCCATAGTGTACAATTGCATTGGTATTTATTATGCCGTTCAGGGTACTTTATATCCCTTAGTTGCAGCAATACTCATGCCTCTGAGTACAGTTACCATTATCTGTTTCACCACCTTCGCTACACGCATTTTCGCACGAAGGAATAATTTGGTTTAGAAGAAGTCGGAGGTCGGAAAAGTCGGAGGTCGGAAGACTGATTGCCTAGCCCCTTAAACGCTCAGCCATTTCTTTTTACGCTTTGGAAACGAACAGCTGAAAATTTATTATGGGAAGTCGGAGGTCGGAAAATCGGAGGTCGGAAGCTGATTGCCTAAGCCCTCATACGATAAGGGTAAATTATCATCAATGTAGCATTAAATAAACAACGTAAAACAAACGAAAAATGAACATCCTTTATTTTCTGGTTGGCTGCAGTGTACTTATGGCCATTATATTTTTGGCTGCTTTTTTCTGGGCATCCAATACCGGGCAGCACGACGATGTGCATACGCCGGGTATCCGGATGCTGTTTGATGATGAGCTTCCGGAAAAAAGTGAAGAAGATCACTTTTCTAACTAAGGGACGTCACCAATCACCAGCATAGAGCAGGATACCTTTGGTGATAAATACAAACAAAACATTTCTATTGAGTATGCAATTAGAACGATTTACTTACGATAATAAGATTGTCAGGAATTTTGGTATTGCCACCATTGTATGGGGTATTATAGGCATGACAGTTGGTTTATTAGCAGCCATGCAATTATTTAAACCAGCAATGAATTTGGGGAGCCAGTATACTACTTTCGGCCGAATCAGACCGCTCCATACCAATGCTGTAATTTTTGCTTTTGTAGGAAATGCCATATTTATGGGCGTTTATTATTCCCTTCAGCGTTTATTAAAGGCCAGGATGTATAGCGATATACTCAGTAAAATTCATTTCTGGGGCTGGCAGCTAATCATTGTTGCTGCAGCAATCACCTTACCGCTGGGCTTTACTACTTCTCATGAATATGCAGAACTCGAATGGCCGATAGACATTGCCATTACCGTTATTTGGGTGGTTTTTGGTATTAACATGTTTGGTACAATTATCAAAAGAAGAGAGCGTCATCTTTATGTGGCCATATGGTTTTATATCGCAACATTTGTAACCATCGCTGTACTTCATATCGTCAACTCATTCGAGCTCCCAATATCCTTTCTAAAAAGCTACTACGTTTATGCTGGTGTACAGGATGCCCTGGTACAATGGTGGTATGGACATAATGCAGTGGCATTTTTCCTCACTACACCTTATTTAGGTATGATGTACTACTTTTTGCCTAAAATGGCAGGAAGACCTGTTTACTCCTATAAATTAAGTATCCTCCACTTCTGGTCGCTTATATTCATATACATTTGGGCCGGTCCGCACCATTTACTTTACACCTCATTACCGGGTTGGGCACAATCGCTCGGTGTTGCATTCTCCATCATGCTTATTGCACCAAGCTGGGGCGGAATGATCAACGGTTTACTAACATTAAGGGGAGCATGGGATAAAGTAAGGGACGATGTTACCTTAAAATTTATGGTAGTAGCACTTACCGCGTATGGTATGGCTACTTTTGAAGGACCTATGCTTTCTTTAAAGCAAATAAATGGGATTGCCCATTTTACCGACTGGATTGTTGCGCACGTACATGTGGGAGCACTGGGATGGAATGGATTTTTAACTTTTGGAGTGCTTTACTGGCTTATCCCACGCATTTATAAAACAGAACTATATTCTAAAAAACTGGCCGCTTTCCACTTTTGGATTGGCACTTTAGGTATTCTTTTTTACGCCATCCCCATGTATTGGTCAGGTTTCACTCAAGGCTTAATGTGGAAAGAATTTACTGCTGAGGGTTTATTAAAATATCCCAACTTCTTAGCTACAACCCTGCAGATTATCCCGATGCACGTATTGCGTTCAATTGGAGGGGCACTTTATTTAATCGGTGTAATTGCAATGACTTACAATTTAGTGAAAACCATGAAGTGTGCGGTTTTGGTTGCCAATGAGCCGGCAGAGGCCATGCCGTTGGAAAAAGTTATGGTGCATGAATCACCTGCCGACCGCGCATGGCACAGGGTCTTAGAGCGTAAGCCGATGAAGTTTATGGTATTATCGCTGATCATTATCCTCATTGGCGGGATGGTAGAAATGATGCCAACCTTTACCATTCAATCCAATGTGCCCACCATTGCCAGTGTAAAACCTTACTCTGCCTTAGAATTACAGGGCAGGGATCTCTACATTAGAGAAGGTTGTGTAAACTGCCACTCGCAAACTGTGCGGCCATTCCGGTCAGAAACCGAGCGTTATGGAGAATACAGCAAAGCCGGAGAATTTGTTTACGATCATCCATTTCTATGGGGAAGTAAGCGTACCGGACCCGATCTGCACCGAATAGGGGGTAAATATTCGGATGCCTGGCATTACAATCACCTGGTAGATCCAGCTTCTATGTCGCCCGGTAGTATCATGCCTCCTTATCCATGGCTGATAGAACAAAAGCTGGACATCTCCACCACAGCCAGTAAAATTAATGCTATGCGCAGCTTAGGTGTACCTTATTCACCGGGATATGAGCAGCAAGCCAACCAGGATCTGGAGAAGCAGGCCATGCAAATAACAGCCGAACTCAAACAGAATAATATCAGGATAAAGAGCGATCGGGAAATTGTAGCCATCATAGCCTATCTGCAACGCCTGGGAACCGACATTAAAGTAAACAAACAAGAAACTTCTTCAAATTAATACATTATGTTCAATCAGCTTAAAAACTTAGCAGGAGATGAGTACTACCTCATCAGTTCATTACTGGTGTTTATGTTGTTCTTCCTGATCGTGGGAGTTTATCTCCTCAAACTGAACAAACAACATATTCAAATCATGCGTGAATTACCCATTCAAGATCAAAAAACAACTACCAATGAAGAAGATTAGCTTATTTATCCCATTGTTGTTTTTTATAAATGTTGCCTTTGCCGCTAATGAGAAGGAAACAGTTCCGGTAATAATTGCCGAGCCGGGCTTGGGTATCAATCAGTCAGAACTGCTCATTCTTTTGTTGTTAATTTTTGCAGTTATCCTACTCGTAGTGTCCATTACCTTACTCAAAGCTTTTAAGGTGATGTATCAGGAACAACTTCATCCCGGTGTTTATCAAAATCCAGTTCCGGATAAGCCACTAAATTATGAAGACTGGCTGAAACAAAAGAGAAAAGGAAAGTCGGTATGGGAAAAAATATTAAGTTTAAAACCCATTGAACAGGAAAAAGATCTGGAAATTCCTCATGCATATGATGGGATTAAAGAATTAGATAACCCTGTTCCGGCATGGTTTAACTGGCTTTTTTTTAGCACCATGTTCTTCGCAGCGGCTTACCTTTTTTACTACCACATAGGTGGATATGGCGATTTGCAGGATCAGGAGTATGAAAATGAAATGGCCAGAGCAAAAGTAGAAAAGGCAGCTTATTTAGAAAGATCGGCAAATGCCATAGATGAAAACTCGGTAAAGGCGGACAATACGCCAATGGTTTTGGCAGAAGGTAAAACCATTTTTGAAGCCAATTGCCAGGTTTGCCATGGCGATAAAGGACAGGGAATTATTGGTCCTAACCTAACCGACGATTACTGGCTACATGGCGGCGGCGTAAATAATATCTTTAAGACCATTAAATACGGCGTGCCGGAAAAAGGTATGGTAAGTTGGGAGAAGACCCTTAATCCGAAGCAGATCAGTGCAGTAACCAATTTCATTCTTTCGCTGCAGGGTACAAATCCGGCAGGTGCAAAAGCCCCTCAGGGAGAAAAATACGAAGCTGAAAATCCTCAGGATAACGAAATGAAATCTGCCGGCGACAGTACAACTACAGCACATGCTACAAAATAATAATCAACGGAAAACCCGGATGAGAAATTTCCTCTATCCTAAAAAACCATCCGGTAAATTATATACCTACCGAAAATGGTTGAGTTATACGTTGCTTATATTTTTATTTGCCTGTCCTTTTTTAAAATTTAGGGGAGAACAGTGGGTGCTGCTCAATTTTATCGAGCGTAAGTTTGTATTTTTTGGCTTAATATTTAGCCCTCAGGATTTTTATCTTTTTGCATTGGCAATGCTGATTTTCGTCATTTTCATTGTTTGTTTTACAGTGGTTTTGGGTAGGTTATGGTGTGGTTGGGCCTGCCCGCAAACCATTTTTATGGAAATGGTATTCAGAAGAATAGAATATTGGATTGAAGGGGATGCTGTAAAACAGAAAAAGCTGGATGCTCAACCCTGGGGTAGAGATAAAATCCTTAAAAAGACAATTAAACATTTTCTGTTTTTATGCATTTCATTTATCATTTCCAATACTTTTTTAGCTTACCTTATAGGTTCGGATAATTTAAGAAAAATCATCTTTGAACCTTTAGCATTACATGTGTCTGGTTTCATTTCCATCTGGTTCTTTACCTTTGTTTTTTACGGGGTATTTGCGTATTTACGAGAAGCCGTTTGTACCGTTATCTGCCCGTATGGTAGATTGCAAGGCGTTTTGTTAGATAAACAGAGCCTGGTGGTAGCTTATGATATAAATCGGGGTGAGCCAAGAGGTTACATACAAAAAAATAACCTCAACAGTTTGCAAGGAGACTGCGTTGATTGTGGACTGTGTGTACAGGTATGCCCTACCGGGATAGACATCCGTAAAGGAACGCAGCTCGAATGTGTGAACTGCACAGCCTGTATTGATGCCTGCGATGCTGTAATGCTTAAAATCAACAAGCCACAAAGATTAATTGGTTTTTACAACCAGGATTTTATCGAAACCAGAGAAAAATACAAAATAGGGCTAAAGGGCTATGCTTATGCAGCAACTTTGTTCATGGCTTTGATTATCTTTTCTTCATTGGTTTATAAACGGGAAATAATCCAGACCACAGTGCTCCGGGCAAGTGGGACCTTATTTCAGGAAAGGCCTGGTGACCAGATCAGTAACCTGTACAATGCAGAACTGATTAATAAGACCAATAAAAAACTATCCTTTGAATTTAAATCAAACGATCCGCTAAACAAGATAGAATTTGTGCAGCAAAGCCATAGCCTGCCGGCAGAAGGAACAGTTCATTTAACTTTTTTCCTCCTCAGGCAGAAGAGTAAGATTACAAAATATAAAACGGATGTATCATTTGAAATTTGGGTAGAAGGGAAGATTTTAAGTCGTGCAACAACCAGCTTTTTTGCCCAGCCTGAAGACAATTAACTTTGAATAAGACATTGATAAATAGATATGATGATGAACTGGGGAACAAAAATTATGATTGGTATGGGCAGTTTCATGCTGTTCATTATTGGTATGGTATTTTACATGTTTACAATGAAAGATAAGGATACACTTGTTGAAGATGATTATTACGAGCAAGGGATAAACTATGATAAAACCTATAGCGCAGAACAGCATGTTATCAAAGAAAAACTTCAACCACAAATTACCATTAATGAGAAACAGATCATAATTCAGCTAAAGCACAAAATTGATTTTGAACTCCAGTTAATGCGGCCATCCAGTGCGGCTCAGGATATTCGGATAAAACGGCAGACCATTGAACCGCATCACCTCATTGTAGTAAATAGCCAAAAAATGGACAAAGGTTTGTGGTTGTTAACTTTAAAATGGAAGCAAAATGATCAGGATTATCTTTATAAAACCAGTATAATATTATAATGGGCTTTCTACCGCTTGCTTTTTTAATGGGCTTATTCAGTAGTTTGCACTGCGCAGTAATGTGTGGGCCCATTATGCTTGGAATGCCTTTCAAAAAAAAGAATATCTGGAGCGCTACCATCCATTTATTCAGCTATCAGTTTGGTAGAATAAGTACCTACCTTATATTAGGTTTTTCAGTAGGATTTTTGGGAAGTAATATCCGGGTTTTGAGCAATCAGCAGGTTTTGGGTATAATAATTGGTATGCTTCTAATTGGTATGGCCTTGCTTCAATTTCTTCCCCGTTACCATCAGGCTTTCATCAAAATACAGCAATCCTTAATTTTACCTTTAAGTAAGCTATTAGGCAAAGTATTAAACTGGAGATGCTGGAGTTATTTTGCTGGAATGATAAATGGAATAATCCCTTGTGGCATGGTTTACCTGGCATTAGCGACTGCATTGAACACGGGCGCGCCACTCGAAGCAGCGAAGTTTATGATGCTGTTTGGATTGGGTACAATGCCCTTGCTACTGATTGTTTCAATTAGCGGAGTATTTCTGAAAAATTACATCCGCATCAATACGCAGAAACTCTTGCCATGGGTAACTTTGTTGATGGGTATGCTACTTGTTTTAAGGGCTATAGAATTAGGAATTCCTTTTATTTCTCCTTTAATGCATCAATCATATGGACAAACAATAATCTGTAACTGAACATCCTTAGCTTGCATCCCTACCTTGAATAGTTGTTGAGCCGTATGATATCCCTGTTCCATTAACGTTCGCTTCAGGGAAGACCCAATACAACTACGCTGTATGAACAGGTTAAGTCCAGGTTTTAGTGGAGAAAGGAGGACTTACCGTGAACTTGATGTGGAGGGACGCTTGGTTTTTTAATATCAGGGAGTAGCCTTAATATCGGAATAATATCTTGTAATTAAAAGTAAATCAACGGTTTATTAATTGTTTTTTATCCCTTTGTTTTCATTTTTACCCTAGCTTAAATAAGCACTGAAGGCGGTTGTATTATTAATTTTACTTTTTTCCGGAGCATAGAATTTTTTTGATTAAAGTTCAGCTTTTATTTGCACAGCTAAATCGAATTGTTCTTTTTTAACTGAAGTTAAACGTTTAAAATGCGCTGTTCTGCACGTTTTTTGCCTATAGATACACAGTTAGTTAATTATGATTATTTGAAAGAGGGGACATGGTGGATGCCATGCCCCTTTTCTTTTATCGCATTTTTAACATCCTTAGGTTACGCACTACGGCTTTCAAAGCAAAAATGCATCAATTATAAATCCTGTCTGTAATACTCAAATACTATAGCTTAACGTGTAAAATTTTACCCTAATTGTAGATAAAATTCCCATATAAACTAATCGAAACGGTCATTTTAGTGCTTTGAGTATGCTTTTTACTAGTGGTGTAATCTTTGGATAAAAACTGCTATACAATCAATGCAGTGCGTGGTAACTGAAGAGTTAATGGTTGGAGGCTTCCCAAATGTCTCCCTCATTTAAATTTAACGAAAGAGGGAAGGGGTGCAATTACATGCCTGTAATGGATGGTTTGGAAGCAATAAAACGAATTCGTGCAAATCAGATACCCGGTAAATCAAAGATTCCAATTATTACCTTTTCCGCAGGCGTAATGGATAAAGATAAACAAACCGCAATGGAAGCGGGAGCCAATGATATATTGGGGAAACCCTTCAAAGTGAACATCCTGCACCAAAAGATTGTTAAAAATATAAGCTGATCAATACCTTCTAATCTAGTAGCATCTCCAATGCTATTAAGTTAAGTAATCAGGATTGCCAGGCTGAGCCTGTTGAAGACCTTTACAAGGAGAAAACTAAAATGTATTACCCTTTGAGATTTGCTCCGATTTACATCGGGAGGCTCGGGAAGACATCTACATTTTAGTTTCTCCTTAACTTAATAGCATTGGTAGCGTCTCGCTACGATCTGTAACGATCTATAGTCAAACCCTTAACTCACCAAAAACAAACCATATTCCGCAAGAAACGCACACCCCAGATACTTTATCCACACAATTTTGTCGCTATAATTATTCTTTATACCTTCGATTCCTCGCTCAAACACACTTAAAAACGATTTATGTTCACCACCATTAAGCTTCCGATAGCACTCTTTTTTTTAATATTTTTAGGAATGTTTGCTGTTCATGCACAACAAGATATCCCTGCAAAATATAGCCTGATCCCTTATCCGAAAAGTTTGTCTCCAGTGAATGGCACATTTACCATTGTTGCAGGAGTAAAGATTATATATCCAATAGGATCACAGAATCTTTTAAACGAAGCGAAGCACTTGCAGGACATGATTAAGCAGGATTTAGGAGTTGTGCTCCCACTTTCAACTAAAACTGGTCAGAAAAGCATCATTTTAAAAAGTGATAAAAGCATTGTGGAGAATGAAGGTTACACATTAAATGTTAGTAGAAACCAAATCGAAATTGCTGGTAAAACGAATACTGGCGTTTATAGAGGAATTGAAACCTTGCGTCAGCTCTTACTTCAAAATGCAAATCTGAAAGTTGCCACTATCCCTTGCTTAAAAATTGCCGATGCTCCGGCTTTTGACTGGAGAGGAATGCATTTGGATGTATCCCGTCACTTTTTCTCCATCCAATATCTGAAAAAGTTTATTGATGTGATGTCGCTGTATAAAATGAATAAGTTTCATTTACACCTTACAGATGATCAGGGTTGGCGCATCGAGATAAAAAAATACCCCTTGCTTACTGAAAAGGGCGCCTGGAGGACATTTAACGGGCAAGATTCAGTATGCAAGAAAAAAGCAGTTGATAATCCAGACATGGAAATTGATACTGCTCACATCATTAAACGTGATGGAAAGACATTATATGGTGGGTATTACACCCAGGCGCAACTGAAAGAACTGATTAAATATGCTCAAGACCGGCACATTGAAATTATACCGGAAATTGATATGCCTGGGCATATGATGGCTGCCATTAATGCATACCCATATCTAAGTACAAAAGAGGGTGCAGGCTGGGGAAAAGATTTCAGCACACCGATTTGCCCATGTAAGGAAAGCACATTTGAGTTTGCAGAAAATGTTTTTGCTGAAGTGGCAGCACTGTTTCCATCAAAATATATACACCTGGGAGCTGATGAGGTTGAAAGAACCAGTTGGGCAGAATCACCCTTGTGCAAAGCGGTGATGAAAGCCAACAACCTTAAAACAACTGCCGAGTTACAAAGCTATTTTGTAAAGCGAATGGAAAAATTTTTCCATAGCAAAGGAAAAGAATTGATCGGCTGGGACGAAATTTTAGAAGGTGGAGTTAGTAAAACGGCATTGGTAATGTATTGGAGAGGCTGGGTGCCTGATGCGCCTATCAAAGCCGCAAAGAATGGAAACAAAGTAATCATGACACCGGGTAATCCCTTATATTTTGATGTGGTCCCTGATCGCAATTCTATCTTCAATGTCTATCATTTTGAGCCAGTGCCTAAAAACCTGAATAATGCAGAGGCAAAATATATTCTCGGGGCACAAGCCAACATCTGGACAGAATACATCCCTTCTGAAAAACGAGCAGATTATATGTTTATGCCAAGAATGACAGCTTTGGCCGAGGTGCTTTGGACACACCAAAATAATTATGAAAGTTATCTTAAAAGATTAGATGCCCAATATCCGGTTTTAGATAAGTTTAAGGTTAATTACCGCATTCCGGATTTGACAGGATTTACAGAAGAAAATGTTTTTAATAATCCTGTATTACTGAAAATCAATAAACCGCTACCTGCCTTAACTATACGCTATACAAAGGATGGATCACTTCCAAACAACAATTCATCAGTTTTAACTTATCCTTTTGAGGTAAGTTCGGCTGAAAAGCTTAAAATAGCTGCTTTTGGGCCGGCTGGTAACAGAGGGGATATATATAACCTGAACTATAAGAAGCAGGATTTTTTAAAATCTCAAAACCCAGGTGGCATAAAACCTGGCCTCATTTTGAACTATTTTGGTGATAAGATAAAAAGTGTAGCGGATTTACCACAAAAATCTGATACCGTGGTTGTTGTACCGAATTTCACTATTGCAGAGGGTTTAGCTAAAGAAGGGAAACCATTTAGTGTCCGCTTAGCTGGATACCTGGAGGTTCCGGAAACTGGGATTTACAGCTTTTACTTAACCGCTGATGATGGTGCAAATTTATATATCGATGAGGAAAAAGTAATTGATAATGATGGCTGGCATTATCCAATACAAAAAAGCGGACAAGTAGCACTAGAGAAGGGAATTCATACCATCTCATTACCATTTGTTGAAGCAGGGGGAGGTTATACCCTAAAATTAGAATACAGTTTAAATGGTTCTGAACTGAAAAAAGTACCTGATAGCTGGTTGAAATACAAATAAATAAAGCTTAGCACATGAAGGCTATCTTCCAACTTTTTGATTTTGAGCAAAAGGTAAACTATCGAAATGAAATTCTTGCCGGCCTTACGGTTGCAATGACAATGATGCCCGAATCGCTTTCCTTTGCCATTCTTGCAGGATTTCCCCCTTTGGCCGGATTGTATGCGGCATTTATCATGGGGCTTATTACTGCCGTTTTTGGTGGAAGACCTGGCTTAATATCTGGTGGAGCAGGAGCAACGGTAATTGTACTCATTGCCCTGATGAAAGCACAGGGAATCGAATATGTATTTGCTGCGGTGGCGCTTGCCGGTGTTTTCCAGATTCTGGTAGGACTCTTCAAATTGGGTAAGTTTATCAGATTAGTGCCTCAATCGGTAATGTATGGATTTGTAAATGGCCTTGCAGTGGTGATCTTTATGGCGCAAATAGAGCAATTTAAGATCAGCAACGGCACTCAAACTTCCTGGCTCACCGGAGCGCCGTTATGGATCATGTTGGGTCTGGTGTTGCTTACAATTGCCATTGTATATGTATTTCCCAAAATAAGTAAGGCTATCCCTCCATCTCTGGTAGCCATTATAGTAGTTTTTGTATTGGTGCTTGTTTTTAATATTGATACCAAAACCGTAAAAGATATTGCCTCTGTAAAAGGCGGCTTCCCATCTTTTCACCTGCCTTTAGTCCCCTTTAATACCGATACTTTAAAAATTATTTTTCCCTACGCTTTAATCATGGCAGGCGTGGGACTTACAGAAGGTTTATTAACCCTCAATTTAGTCGACGAAATAACTGCTACGAAAGGAAACGGGAATAGGGAATGCCTGGCTCAGGGTGCCGCAAATATTACCAATGGTTTTTTTATGGGTATGGGCGGATGTCCCATGATTGCCCAAACTTTGGTTAACCTTTCTGCCGGGGCAAGAGCCAGATTATCTGGTATCGTTGCATCTGTTACCATTCTGATAATTATTCTATTCGGTGCACCAATAATTGAACGTGTACCTATGGCTGCACTCACCGGAGTAATGATCATGGTTGCCATCGGTACATTTGAATGGGCAAGCTTCCGGATTATTAATAAAATGCCTAAATCGGATATTTTTATCGGTATTTTGGTAGCAGCAATTACAATATACCTGCATAATCTTGCTTTAGCTGTACTTATCGGCGTCATTATCGCAGCTTTAGTTTTTGCCTGGGAAAGTGCTAAGCGAATCAGGGTTAGAAAATACCTGGATACTGAAGGGGTTAAATATTATGAAGTTTATGGTCCGTTATTTTTTGGATCGGTAACCACTTTCATTGAAAAGTTTGAAGTTGAAACGGATCCCAATAAGGTTGTAATTGATTTTAAGGATAGCAGGGTGGCTGACATGAGTGGAATAGAGGCCCTCAATAAATTAACCGAAAGATACCTGATCGCCGGAAAGAAGCTTCATTTAAAACATTTAAGCCCGGATTGCCGAACCCTGCTGAAAAATGCCGAAGATGTAATAGTGGTCAATATCCTCGATGATCCAAGGTACGGCGTAGTCTCCTAATCAGTTTTCAGTTCACAGTTAGCAGTTTTCAGTTAGTCGATTAAACAGTTAAACAATTGGTCAATTAAACAGTTAAGCAATTAAACAATTATAGACACTTAAACAACCAATCACCTAAACACTCAAATTTACATTCTTACCCCTAAATACTAACATTTTTACCCCTTTCTCTCATCTGATAAGGCATAAATTTGACTTCTGACCAACTTTATTTACAAGATGATTTTTACTATACACAAACAAAACCTTATTAAACTTTTTATTGCCGTTTTATTTCTCTCTCTTTCTGTTAATGCTGTTTCAGCACAAAACAAGTCAACTGGTGTGGAGGATAGAAAATTTTGGGTTAAAGCACTTCATAAAATAGCTTACCCCGTTATTCACAACCTTGCAAACGGAACACTGAAGCAAAATATGCCCCTTGAGAAAGGAAATAATTATAACTTAAAACTTGAGGATGTAACTTACCTGGAGGCTGTAGGCCGCACAATTGCCGGAGTTGCTCCCTGGCTGGAATTACCAGATGATAATACTGAAGAAGGTAAGCTGAGAAAAACAATGCGATTGGAACTATTACAAGGACTAAAAAATGCCGTTGATCCTCAAAATCCCGATTACTTAAATTTTAGATCACAATCTCAGGCCATTGTAGATGCTGCTTATGTTGCTCAGGCATTTATTCGCGCACCGAAAGCATTGTGGGAACCTTTGGATCAGTTAACAAAAAAACGTTTTATAGAAGAATTTAAATCTTTAAGAAACCGAACAGGAGCCTATAATAACTGGCTTTTATTTGCCGGACTAACAGAAGGGTTTCTACTAAGCATTGGCGAACAATATGATCCTGCAAGAGTTCAGTTTGCTGTCAATAAAGTTACTGAGTGGTATGTAGGTGATAGCTGGTATAAAGATGGAGAGAAATTTAGTATGGACTATTACAACTCTTATGTGATGCATCCGATGATGGTTGATTTAACTAAAATTCTTGCAGATCAAAAAAAAGGTACACAAAATAACTATAACCAGGCTTTGCAAAGAATGGTACGCTATTCAGAATATTTAGAGCGGATTATTGGCAGCGATGGTACTTATCCGGCCTATGGCAGATCAGTAACCTACCGTACAGCAGCTTTTCAGGCTTTAGCACAGGTAGCGTTAATGGAGCAACTGCCTGATGCCGTATCTCCGGCCCAGGTTCGTGGCGCACTTACACAGGTTTTTCATAAAATGTATGATGGAAACCAGAATTTTGATCATAAAGGATGGCTGGTATTAGGTTTTAATGGTCACCAGCCAGAACTTGCTGATGTATATACCTCAACAGGAAGCCTTTATATGGCAACCCTGGCATTTCTACCACTTGGCCTATCTCCCGACAATAAGTTTTGGAGCACCCCGAATTCACCCTGGACAGCTGTAAAAGCCTGGTCGGGACAAGCATTTAAAAAAGATTATAAAGTAGAATATTAAAACTTGTTCAGGTATAATACAAGCTGATAACAAGAGCGGAAAACCCTAATAAATATTAAGCAAGCGTTCAAAAGCTATCTTTAAACTTTCAACAGCAGCAGGCAATTAAAGAATAAATTAATAAATTAGACCATCAGGCACTTTAAGTACTTTATTAAGAACTTTTCTAAAGATCTATAATTAAAGTATAATCCTCAGCTTTCTGATGTTTTTTAAAGTTTTTTAAAGGTTATATTGCTTGTTTACAGTTGGTTGCGAAACTTGTTTTACTAATTAAGTTTACAATAATGTACGCAAACCAAATACCTATCTTAAAGTATTGTTTTTTGTAATACAAATATTCAAATTTGATACGTTATGAATTAAATCAACGGGACGATTTAGATTAACACACTAAGAGAGAAGATTGAAACCTTCTCTCTTTTTTTATGCCTGAGTTTAGCTGTTGGCATTCATTTACATCCCCATTCTACTTGCTTTTATTCAGGATATTATTCAAAGCACCATACTGCGGATAATTAAACTTTATTTGTCAATCATTAAGCCTAAATGCTATTCCGCAGATAGATGTAGCAACTCGTTAAAAATATATTAAATTGTAAACCATTAAAAATAATTAACGATATGACTAAACGCTACAATTGGAATTTTTTATTCATTATAAGCTTTTTTTTCGTACTTCCAGCGACCACTTCAGCTCAAAATAGCTCCAAAATCTATCACAAGAACTGGATAGATTTTAATAAGAATGGGAAAATGGATGTTTATGAAGATCAGACCACATCGATAGACAAAAGGGTTGCAGATTTATTATCGCAGATGAATGTTGAAGAGAAAACTTGTCAGATGGCAACACTGTATGGCTTTGGAAGAGTTTTGAAAGATGAACAACCTACAGCAAGTTGGAAGGATGAAATATGGAAAGATGGAATTGCCAATATAGATGAAATGTTAAATGGATTGGTCAATAATCCTAAAGCCAAAACACCTTATTCTTACCCTTTTAGTAAACATGCAACAGCAATTGATAACGTACAAAGATGGTTCATTGAAGAAACTCGTCTGGGTATTCCGGTTGATTTTACCAATGAAGGAATTCATGGCTTAAACCATGAGAAAGCTACTCCTTTGCCAGCACCTATTGGGATTGGTAGCACCTGGAATAAGAATTTGGTTAACCAGGCAGGCAAAATTGTAGGTCGGGAAGCTAAATTATTGGGTTATACAAATGTATATGCGCCCATATTAGACCTCGCGAGGGATCCACGTTGGGGAAGGGTAGTGGAATGTTATAGTGAAGATCCTTTTTTGGTAGCATCATTGGGTATTCAAATGGTACAAGGCATACAAAGTAATCACATTGCTTCAACATTAAAGCACTATGCCGTTTACAGTGTTCCTAAAGGTGGTCGCGATGGGAATGCCAGAACAGACCCACATGTGGCCCCGAAAGAAATGCACCAGATTTACCTGTACCCCTTTAAAAAAGTAATAGAACAAGCCATGCCAATGGGGGTAATGAGCAGTTATAACGATTGGGATGGTGAACCGGTAAGTGGCAGTTATTATTTTTTAACAGAATTACTCCGTAAACAATATGGTTTTAATGGTTATGTGGTTTCTGATAGTGAAGCAGTTGAGTTCTTATTCAGTAAACACAAAGTTGCTGATAGTTATGAAGATGCCATCAGGCAGGTGGTGGAGGCTGGCTTAAACGTTAGGACAAATTTTACACAGCCAAAAGACTATATTTTGCCACTGAGGAAGATTATTAAAGAAGGTAAGCTTTCTATCCACGTTGTAGATCAGTGTGTTGCAGAAGTCTTGAAGGTGAAGTTTAGATTGGGTTTGTTTGACAAGCCTTATGTTGCAAATCCTTTAATGGCTGATAAAGAAGTGCATACCAAGGGTGATGAAGCTTTTGCCGAAGAAATTAACAGGCAATCCATGGTGCTGCTTAAAAACAAAGATAGTCTGCTTCCCCTCCAGTTAAACAAATACAAAAATATTTTGGTTACAGGGCCACTGGCCGATGCTACAGGCTATGCTACCAGTCGTTATGGACCATCCTATAATCCGGTAACGACGGTGTTGGCTGGTATAAAACAATTTGTGGGAACTACTGCACAGGTAAAGTATAGTAAAGGCTGTGATATTGTGGATGCAACCTGGCCGGAAAGTGAAATCATAGAAAGTCCAATGTCGGCCCAGGAACAAAGTGAGATAGACGCTGCAGTTAATGCTGCAAAAAATACAGATGTAATTTTTTTGCTGTTGTTGGTGAAGATGAAAAAAGGGTTGGTGAGAGCCTTTCCAGAACAGGCTTAAAATTGCCAGGCCGGCAGCTAAAGTTAATTCAGGCCTTGTATGAAACTGGTAAACCTGTTGTCATGGTTTTAATCAATGGACAGCCGTTAACCATCAATTGGGAAAACAGGTATATATCCGCAATATTAGAAGCTTGGTTTCCCGGACCACAATCAGGTAAGGTTATTGCCGAAACCTTATTTGGGGTAAATAATCCCGGAGGAAAATTGCCGGTTACTTTTCCAAAAACAATTGGGCAGATTGAACTTAATTTTCCTTTTAAACAGGCTTCGCACGCGGGGCAACCTGGCGATGGACCTAATGGCTATGGTAAAACAGCCGTAGTAGGGGCGCTTTATCCATTTGGATACGGACTAAGCTATACCACTTTTGAATTCAATGAGCTCATTATGGATAAGGAACAATATAAAGCGAATGAACAGATAAGCATTTCCGTAAAGGTGAAAAATACCGGAAAGGTAAAAGGAGATGAAGTAGTGCAGCTTTACTTGAAAGATATGCTGAGCAGTGTTACTACCTACGAATCGGTACTTAGGGGCTTCGAAAGAGTATCGCTTCTTCCGGGAGAAGAAAAGAAAGTAACTTTTATACTTAAACCGGATGACTTGGCTATAATCGATAAAAAAAATCAGTATAAGGTAGAGGCCGGGCAATTTAAAGTGATGATAGGGAACTCTTCTGAGAATAGGGTGTTAAATAAAGACTTTTGGATCATAGACTAGTCTTGCTAAGTTGATGGGGCGAATATGGAAACATAAATATTCACTTCATTAGAAAAAAAACAATCATTTAGTTTACAGTGTTTTAAAACGATTTAGTAAATTAGCAAATAAAACCTTGTTCACATAAGTTTTATACTAATCCCCATCTAAATTGGAATTATGAAACTCAATAAATTGTTTTTATCGTTGGCACTGGCTTCTGGCTCTGTTTTGTTACTGCTAAGCGCTTTTAATAAAAAACCAAAAACCACAGTACCTTCAGGCATTTTTAAACGACCCAATATTGTTCTCATTCTTGCCGACGATATGGGATTTTCTGATGCTGGTTGTTATGGTGGAGAAGTGAATACCCCAAACCTGGATTATTTAGCTAAAAATGGTTTGAGGTACACCCAGTTCTATAATACCTCACGCTGTTGCCCAACCCGTGCATCACTCTTAACCGGCCTTTATAATCAGCAGGCCGGAATAGGTAAAATGACTGATGCCGAGGACCAGCCAGGGTATCTGGGTCATTTGGGCGAGCATACGGTTACACTTGCAGAGGTGCTCAAACAAGCGGGTTATCATACAGCCATGTCCGGGAAATGGCATGTTTCTAATACCATTGTTCAAAAAAATTCCCGGGATCAATTGGCTTGGCTTAATCATCAGCAAGATTTTGGAGACTTTTCTCCACTAAATCAATACCCAACCAACCGTGGCTTTGATCAATATTTTGGTACCATTTGGGGGGTAGTAGATTTCTTTGACCCCTTTAGTTTGGTAAGCGGAACGAAACCAATTAAATCTGTACCTAAAGATTATTACCATACGGATGCTATAAGCGATACAGCCGTTGCTTACATTAAAGCCTGGCAAAAGTCAGATAAACCATTCTTTCTTTATGTAGCACAAAATGCCCCACATTGGCCGCTTCAGGCAAAGCCAGAAGATATAGATAAATATAAAAACACTTATAAAATAGGATGGGATGCAACAAGAATAGCCCGGTATAAAAAGATGGTTGCATTGGGATTAATCGATTCTACACAAACTAAACTGCCCAAACCAACCAATAGAAAACAAAACTGGGCAGAAAATCCAACAAAGGAATGGGATGCTCAGGCCATGGCAGTTCACGCAGCCATGATAGATAGAATGGATCAGGGAATTGGGAGAATTATTGATGCACTGAAGAAAACAGGAAAATTAGATAATACCCTCATCGTATTTTTATCTGATAATGGTGCAAGTGCAGAGAATTGCGCGGCCTATGGTCCCGGTTTTGATCGTCCCAGTCAAACACGTACAGGAACACCAATTACTTATGCCACCAAAAAAGAAGTAATGCCAGGTCCGCAAACGGCATACACTTCAATTGGCGCAGCTTGGGCAAATGTTGCAAATACACCTTATCAATATGCAAAAGCTGAATCTTATGAAGGAGGAATTCATACGCCTATGATTGCCTTTTGGCCTAAAGGCATAACTGCAAAAAAGGGAAGTTTTAGTAACCAGGTGGGGCACGTGATGGATTTTATGAAAACGTTTACAGAAATCTCTGGTGCCCGGTATCCACTTGTTTACAAAGGTAAAAAAATCACCCCAACAACAGGTTTAAGTTTGACGCCATCCTTTAGAGGAGAAAATAGTAAAGGACATTATAACTTATTTAATGAACATTTCGGTGCCCGTTATGTGCGATCGGGAAACTGGAAGCTGACTTCACTAAGCAATGATTCTACCTGGCACCTGTATAACTTAGCAAACGACAAAAGCGAAATTCATAATGTTGCAGCTCAAAATCCTGATCAGGTTAAACGATTGCAAAAATTATGGCAAGACTGGGCAAACAATAACCAGGTATTTCCTAAACCGGGAAAAAAATAATCTGCAGCTATTTCGCAATTTTGATAATAGCCTTGGCAATCTGTCAGGGCTTTTTTTTTGCCCTTTATTCTTACATCGGAAGAATTATGCTTTTTAATACTTGATCCATCTGTTTTCTGTAAAAAGTGTCGTTAAAACTTTATTTTTTCGTAAAATTTATGGATTATTCGTTAATGCTTGACTGTTTTAATGGTAATGGTCAATTTTGTTGTACACACAAACACACACTTGAAATCTTTAAATAATTAAAGTATGGTTTTAGATCAACTGCCCCACGCAGGTATAACCCCTAATATCGAAAAGAAGTTTGCTCATTTGCAGCACTTGATAGGCAATACCCCTATGATCGAACTGAATTACACTTACCAGGGAAAACCGGGTAAAGTGTATGTCAAATGCGAGCATTATAATCTTACTGGTAGCATTAAAGATCGTATGGCATTGTATACCCTAAGGAAAGCTTACGAAGAAGGAAAAATTAAAGCGGGCGACCAAATTGTTGAAGCAACGAGTGGAAATACTGGGATCGCTTTTGCTGCCATCGGAAAAGCACTTGGCCATCCGGTAAAAATTATCATGCCCAATTGGTTAAGCAAAGAGCGAATCGATATTATAAAAAGTCTAGGGGCAGAGGTCGAACTCATCACCAAGGAGCAGGGAGGCTTTTTAGGAAGCATTAAACTTGCTGAAAGTATGGCTATCCAAAATTCAAATGTCTTTTTACCTCAACAGTTTGAAAATGAAGCTAATCCTCAGGCGCATGAAGCCACTACCGGGATGGAGATTTGGGAACAGTTAAAATGTGAAAATATTACTCCAGATGCATTTATTGCTGGCGTAGGTACAGGTGGCACCATTATGGGCGTTGGTAAATTTTTAAAATCCCAGAATAACGACATCAAAATTCATCCTTTAGAACCAGCAGAATCACCAACATTAACCACAGGCTATAAGGTAGGATCACATCGCATCCAAGGCATTTCGGACGAATTTATTCCGGAAATAGTTAAACTGGAAACATTAGACAAAGTGATCCAGGTAAATGACGGTGACGCCATTTTGATGGCTCAAAAGTTAGCTACACAATTGGGTTTGGCAGTAGGTATTTCCTCTGGCGCAAATGTAATTGGCGCTATTAAATTGCAACAGGAAATGGGAAGCGCTGCAGTTGTAGTTACTGTGTTCTCTGATAGTAATAAAAAATATCTCAGTACCGACCTGATGAAAGATGAGCCAGTAAAAGAGGGGTATCTCAGTCCCGATACTTGTTTTACTGGCTATAATGCAATTAGCAGATTGTAAAATAAAAACATAAATAAAGAACCACGATGAAAAAAACACTTTTAGCTATAGCTGCCCTGTTATTTAATATGGCCGTATATGCACAGATTGAAAAGCCGGTAACCTGGAGTTATGCAGCAAAGAAAACCAGTGCAACTGAAGCCGTAATTTATATTAAAGCCAATATTGAGAAAGGCTGGCATCTGTATTCCCAAACGGTAAAAGACGGCGGTCCGGTAAAAACAACTTTTACTTTCCCTGCCTCAGCAGCCTACACTTTAGTGGGTAAAACAATCGAACCAAAACCGATCACGAAGTTCGAATCTACATTTAAAATGGATGTAAGCTATTTTGAAAACGGAGTGATTTTTCAGCAAAAGGTAAAGTTAAAAGCTGGAAAACCGGTTGTTAAAGGCACTGTAGAATTCATGGTTTGCAATGATAAACAATGCTTACCGCCCGACGAAGTTACATTCAGTGTGCCTGTAAAATAGGATAAACTTATTCTGTAGGTAGTAGATGGCCTATTTGAATTTTAATGTTAGTTAATGATAAATAACGGGGTATGTTGGATAACATATCCCTTATTTTTTACCGCTGCAATCGTGGCCTTTTACTTTTTACAGCTGGATTTCCCTTAGGCTGGAATTTCTTTGGTGCAACAGGCTGCTCCTCACAAATTTTTACTGTAACTGTATTCCCCTTAAAAGTTTCTCCATTTAAATTAGAAATAATATTATGGGCATCAGATAACTTCAATACTTCTAAAAAGGCATAACCCTTGCATTTTCCGGTAGATCTGTCCCTAACAACCTTAATGGTTTCAATCTGCCCATGTAAACTTACAAAAATCGCCAAGTCCATCTCTTGAATATGCTCAGAAAGTCCCCCGATAAAAAGCTTTGTCATAGCGAAAATTTGATTTAAATATTATAAAGTCTAAAATTAGTAGTAATATTTGATATTTATCTCCTGAAAATTACAATTTGTTGCAAAATAATATAATTAAAATGGCTAAACAAATCAAAAGGAGAATGAACAAGTTAATTGCTTGAAATTTCCCTGAAAGCAGGAGCGGATTTAGCTGTTTATTCCTGATATGTGTAATTATTTTCGTAAAACTGTATAGCGCGATCAATAATCAAGTTGATGTGTTTCTTAGCTGATAAGTATATATTTTTATCTGCTAACCGGAAATTATGCTCAATATTTTAACCAAACAAGAAACTATACTGCTTATCGCAGAGTTAGAGGATGTTTTGTTAGCCAGTATGACTAAATGCAATGTGAAGTGTTTAGAACTCTTATTGGCTGATACCATCATTTTTCTAGATGAGTTTAGCCATATACTGGATAAAGACGTCGTTATTGAAACCTATCGCTCTAAATTGATCAATATTTACGATATCATACTTTACAAAAGAGATATTCACGTTTTCGAATCTGCTGTAGTTGTTTTCTCTAAACTAAAAGTTAATGGGATTTATGCAATGAATAAAATCAATGATACCTTTCAATATATCAGAACATGGACAAAGGTAGAGGGGGAGTGGAAAGTTATTGCAAACAGTTGCACAATAATGCAGCATTGAGCATTATATGTAAAATACACCAGCAAACATTGTAAATAAAACGAACCTGGATCATCCAGCTTTTATCTGGAATTCAATTTGAATATTATCTCAATCTGATATTTAGCTAAATCGTTTTAATATTGATTTTAAAATATTAGTTTTAGCAAAATTTTCTAACCATTATCGATTAATATGAACCATAGCATGAAGTTGGGTTTTGTAGCATTACTTTGTCTAAGTTTTATCAATGCCACAGAAGCTCAAAACTCCCCGGAACTACATTTTAACAAGCTCCCACTGAAACAGAATGTATTTATTCAACTTCCCCTTGGAAGTATCAGGGCAAAGGGTTGGTTGCTGAAGCAGCTGGAACAACAACGCGATGGAGCAACCGGTATGGCTGAAGCCCTCTACGCTGAAGATGATAATCTGGGGAAAAATAACGACTGGCTGGGTGGAAAAGGAAGTAGCTGGGAACGGGCACCTTATTATGTTAAAGGACTTATTGCATTAGCTTATACTTTAGATGATCCAATATTGAAAGAAAAAGCTAAAAAATATATTGAATGGACACTTGGCAGCCAACAACCCAGTGGCTTATTTGGTCCGGCAAAAATGAAAGACTGGTGGCCCAGAATGCCAATGATGTATGCTTTACAAAGCTACTATGAAGCTACAAATGACCAAAGGGTCATTCAATTTTTAACCAAATATTTTAAGTACGAATTGACAAATCTTGATGCTGATCCGCTGAAGGATTGGGCAAAGTCAAGGGCTGCAGATAATATGGAAATTGCACTTTGGCTTTATAACAAAACAGAAGATGGCGATTTATTAAAGCTGGTTGAAAAACTTAAACAGCAAGCCTATCCATGGATAGATATCTATAACCATAACCAATTTTATTATTTTGGTGATGATTTTCAGCCAAAACACATGGTTAATGTAGCGCAGGCATTAAAATTCCCTGCAATTTATGCACAATTAAATCCATCTGCAGCTAATGAGATGGCCATGATGAATGGTATTGCTCACATTATGCGTGATCACGGCCAGCCCGAAGGCTTGGGCTCTGGAACAGAATTTTTAGCTGGAACAGCATCCATTGAAGGGGTTGAAACCTGCACTGTGGTGGAATGGATGCAAAGTTTAGAAACAGCAGCAAGAATTATACATGATGCCAAAATTGGCGATGATTTGGAAAAAGTGGCTTTCAATGCCTTACCAGCTCAATTTAGCCGCGATTTTAAAAATCATTCTTACTACACCTTACCTAATCAGGTACAAAGTGTGCATGGAGAACATGGTTTCAATCAGGATTATAGTTCTGGAATTGTTTCAAGCCCGTACTCTGGGTATGGCTGCTGTAGATATAACATGCATATGGGATGGCCCTACTATGTAAAAAACAGTGTTTCAGCTACACCTGATAATGGTTTAGCTATTCTTACCTATGGCCCAATGGAAGTAAATACAACAGTTTCAGGGAATAAAGCTAAAATTACAGAAGAAACCAACTATCCTTTTGATGATTTAATTAAGCTAAACATTTCGACACCCCTGAGCTTTAAATTTCCGCTCGTTTTGAGAATTCCGTCATGGAGTATAGCACCATTGGTAAAGGTCAATGGAACACCCATTAAAAACGTAAAAGCAGGGACTTTATTAACCATCAGCCGCGAATGGAAAGACAATGATCAGGTCGAATTGCAATTTCCTATGGAAGTGGCAGTGCAAAAGCAGGTTAATAACTCGTTAAGTGTTGTGCGCGGACCATTAGTATATGCTTTAGAGATTAAACCTGAGTATAAAATAACAAAAACTCATCAGGTTGTTGGTTATAATGATTATGAAAGCAGACCAGTTTCATCCTGGAATTACGGACTTGTTCTAAATCCAGACAAAATCGATGAAGAAGTCAGATTCATTAAAGGGAAGATGGCCGAGAATCCGTTTGATGCAACACAATCTCCAGTGAAATTAGTGGTTAAAGCTAAAAAAATCCCTTCCTGGACCCTGGCTTATAATCAGATGTCGGCTTTTGATGTTCCGTTTAGCCCGGTTGAGTCTAAATCAGAAACCGAGGAAATTACACTCGTGCCTTATGGCGCCGAAAATCTTCGTCTTAGCTGTTTTCCGATTATTGGTACACCAAATAAACCAGTCACCAAAATAGTAGAAAATTTTAATACCCATTTGCCTAAAGACTGGGTATTCTACGGCGGGGGATGGTTTTGGAAAGATGGAGGGATTCACGCTTCTTCAAATGCAGGCTCGGGAGGATTTGGTATTAATGGCTCAAAAATTGTTGCAAACGGAACACATTTCTCTAATTTGGATTTTCAGGCTTCAGTAAAAGTAAATACTGCTGGCGATGCTGGATTAATGTTCAGAGTTTCCAAACCAGCAATCGGTCCGGATGCTTACCAGGGATATTATGTGGGTCTTAACCCTGTTACAGGAATAATCGAATTAGGAAAGGCAACAGGCCTTAAATGGATTCCCATTCAATCAAAAAAATATACACTCGAAATGAATAAGATCTATCAACTTCGTGTAGTTGCCAATGGACAACAAATTAAGGTGTATGTGGATGAATCCAAAACACCAATTATTCAGGCAAGTGATATGGATTACAGCAGTGGAAGCATCGGCCTGAGGACTTACAAAGCACAGGCAACCTTTGATGCTGTTAAGGTAAAGGAAATATAAAATAAAACGTTTTTTAAGTACAGGAGGCCGATAACAGTACATTGATATAGATTTTTACCCCCAAAAGTTTACATAATTACCCCCTGCCAGATGGAGTGATATTATATGTTTGTTTTTCCAGCAAGCTTTAAAATAAAACCTTGCTTATGGTTATGATTTTGTTCTTCAAACTCTATAAAAAACAATCTTTAATATGACACGAAAATTAATAGCGGGAATACTTTTATTAGCCAGTCAAGTCAGTTTTGCTCAAAGTCAGGATATGAGAAAATTGATTGACAGCGAATTTCAATTTGCAGCAAAGCAGTATAAAGTATTAGATAAAAATATTCCGGCTGGCTTAACACCCCAAAGTTTTAATGCTAAAACCAATAAACTGGTTACTTACGATATTAAGTGGTGGTGCAGTGGTTTCTACAGTGGTTCGCTTTGGTATATTTTCGAACAAACCAAAGACGCTGAAATTAAAAAAGATGCAGAAAAAGCATTGAAAATTTTAGAACCCAATCAAACTTATACTGGCCATCATGATTTGGGTTTCATGATGTTCTGTAGTTTTGGTAATGCCTATCGATTAACAGGGAAACCTGAATATAAAGAGATTATTCAAAACTCAGCCCAGTCGCTTGCTACCCGATTCAGGCCAGAGATAGGATCTATCCAATCATGGAATAAAAACAAATATTTTAATTGCCCGGTAATCATCGATAATATGATGAACCTGGAGATGTTAAACTGGGCATCAGATAATGGGGGAGATGCCAGGTTAAAGGAAATATCAGTTAAACATGCAAACACGACCATAGCTAACCATTTCAGACCAGATTTCAGCTCCTATCATGTTGTGGATTACGATTTGACCACAGGAAAGGTAATTCGTAAAGCCACATGGCAGGGAGCGGCAAATACATCGGCATGGGCGAGAGGTCAGGGCTGGGCGCTTTATGGTTATACCATGATGTATAGATTTACCAAAGACACTAAATACCTGGACCAGGCAAATGGAATTGCAAATTTCATCCTTAATCACCCTAACTTACCTGCCGATAAAATACCATATTGGGATTTTGATGCTCCATTTATGCCTTTTTCAAATCGTGATGCATCCGCAGGTGCACTAATTGCTTCGGCATTATTAGAATTGGGGCAGTATGTAGGAGCCCATGAAAAAAACACCTATAAACAGGCAGCTGAAACTATGATAAATGCGTTGGCAAGCAGTGCATACAAGGCAAAACTTGGCGAGAACGGAGGTTTCCTACTTAAGCATAGCACGGGCGCACTACCTTTAAATAGTGAAATTGATGTTCCACTGGTGTACGCAGACTATTATTACTTAGAAGCATTAGCCAGATATAAAAAATGGTATTTATAAATTATAGGGCTGTTAAAGTTTGTTAAAAGAAACCTTTAACAGCCCTGAATGGCAACACCAAAACTTTACGGCAGGGAATTTGTTTTATGATAGTCTTTAACAAAAAATAAGATTATGAAATTTTACAAATCAATCCCCATAATGCTCTTAGGCCTGATTTTAATATCAGGTTGCGTAAGTAATAAAAAGTATACTGAACTTCAAACCACCTATGCCCAACTGAGAGAAAGGAATCAGGAGCTCAGCAATAAATATCAGGATAGTCAAAGAGAGCTTAGTGGCGCCAATAGCAGGGTTAAAAGCCTGGAAGAACAAATTGCATCTGAAAAGGCCAATATAACAGCTCTACAAGATGCCTTAAATAAGTGTTTAAAATCAAGTAACCAGGGAAATGTTAACATCTCTAAATTGGTAGACGAGATTAACAGCTCTAATAAATACATTAAGCAACTAATTAATGCCAAGAATAAAAGCGACTCACTTAATATGGTGTTAACCAATAATTTAACACGTTCGTTAAGCAGGGAAGAATTAGGTGATGTAGATGTACAGGTATTAAAAGGTGTGGTTTACATCTCTCTATCTGATAATATGCTTTATAAATCAGGAAGCTATGAAATCTCTGATAAAGCCGGAGCAACTTTGAGTAAAATTGCTAAAATCATTAAAGATTATAATGATTATGATGTGCTGATCGAAGGTAATACAGATAACGTGCCTATTGCTCAAACCAATATCAGGAACAATTGGGACTTGAGTGCATTAAGAGCGTCGTCTGTAGTACAAGCTTTACAAACCAAATATGCGGTTGATCCTAAACGTTTAACTGCAGGAGGTAGGGGCGAATACAATCCTATAGCAGATAATTCAACAGCTTCTGGTAAAACTAAAAATCGTCGAACTCAGATTATAATTACACCAAAATTAGATCAATTCATGGATTTAATTGGGAAAGCGCCAGAAAAAGGCACTAATTAATTAATAATAAATATATTAAAGCAGTCTTCTATAGAGGACTGCTTTTTTTATTAAAACCTTCCTGGTCAATCGGATACTTTTATAGGCTAATTGTAAAAATTAACAAAAATAAATATTTTTGTAGTTTTTATATTACAATTTAGGTACGTTTGTTCATAGCTAATCGAATGTTCATGAACGAGTACAGAGAAGGAAAAGTTGTTGAGCTTAATGCCAGCACAGGGTATGGGATGATAATTGATCAAAATGGTCAGGATATCTATTTTTTATTGTCGGAGGTTTCAAATTTAATATCAGTAGATAGTCTGGTAAGTTTTGATATCATTAAAGTGGATCAGGGACTTATGGCTATAAATATAAGTCTAATGCTTTAATTCAAATGCTGGGTACTGAGGTCAACCGAAGTATTTGGATTTAGTGGCAAACTAAAATAAAACGTGGAGCCTTTATGGTATTCACTCTCCACCCAAATTTTCCCTTCATGTCGTTTTACAACTTCAGCACATATATATAAACCAACCCCAAAGCCTGCAATCGTTTTTGTATTGGCATTATCCACGCGATAAAAGCGGTCAAATAGCTTAGGGATTTCATGAGGCCTGATACCAATCCCTTCATCCTCAACACTAATAATACACTCATTTTTATTGGCATCGCATCTAATGGCTATAAAAGAGTCTTTATTAGAATATTTGGCAGCATTGCTAATCAGGTTATTAACAACAGTCGCAATCTTCTCCCAGTCAGCATACACCATGATTTTTTTGTTCGAAATCACTTGTATAAAATTACTTGGAAGAATTAAACGGTTTTCTTCTGCAATCCGCTCGATAAGATCAGTAATGTTAAAATAGGTTTTGTTTAGAATAATTTTTCCGGATTCGAGTAGCGAAACATTTAAGAATCCATCAATCATAACCGACATGCGTTTTAACTGGATGCTTATTTTATCTAAAGTATCCGAAGTGAAATCCCCTACAATGTTACTGCGCTTGTACTGAAGCAACTGAACATAGGCACTTAAAGAAGTAAGTGGGGTTTTGAGTTCATGACTAACCATTCCGATAAAATCATTTTTTCTGATCTCATCCTGCTTATGCTCTGTAATGTCTAAAATGGCACCAGCAATGTATAATGGTTTGCCATCCTGATCATAATAAGCTTTTCCGGCAACCCTTACCCATTTTGTTTCGTTTTTGCTTAATTTAATTTGATACTCCAGATTAAATCCAGATCGGTGATGCAGTGCTTTTCTGATGGTATCGGTAATGTGTTCAAGATGCGCTGCAACAATAAAGGATTTTGCCATTTCAATGTTCAAGCGTGAATCATCTAGCTTGTAAATTTGCTTCGCCCGCTCAGAAAAAATAACTGTTTTAGTGGCCAGATCAACATTCCAGGAACCCATATCTGAGGCATCCATGGCAAGCTTTAAAATATCTTTAGCTTTCTGAAGCTCCTTTTTGAATACAACCTGCTGCGTAATATCTCTTAAAATAATCAGTATGCTCGTTACCTCATCTTTTTCATTAGTTAAAGGTTGATATACCGCACTAAAATACCCATCTAAAACCAATGTAGATACCTTTACTTCTTCTATGATGAAAGGTTTTCCAGTAACGAAAATATTCTTTACCTTTTTGATGATTTCTTTTTGGCTTTCTAATTCTGGCCTGGCAAGTTCCTGAGGATAACCTATCAGTTCAGCTCGCGTTCTTCCCCATAAGCTCAGAATATTGTCATTTGCATATTCCGTTATTAAATCAGGACTTCTCAGTACACAAATGCCAAGTGGCGCCTGGTCAAAGAGAGCCTTAAAATGAATATTATCCGTAGAGAGATTTGGCTTCAGTGAAGCCGAAAAACTTTTAGGAATCTGCTGCTCATTTAGTGTACAGGTAATATATTCAACCGGTTGATTTTTGACTAATACTGGTGTAAAACTAAATTCCCAAATGGCTTGAGGCTGATTAGAATAGATCGGATGGACAATCAGATTTTCATCAGTTCTCTCAGAAATGCAACGGTTAAGCTTATCCAGAAATAATTGCTTCTCATTGTCAGACAATAAATTAATAAGCGTATGTGCAGAATATCCATCTTTTTTAGACGAAAGATTATTTATTATTTCCTCAAAAGATTTATTGGAGGAAATAATCGGATATCCGTCAACTTGAAAGATAAAGGTCGGATTTTTATGCTGCGATAGTAATGCATGTAAAAATTCGATCGGATAGTTACTCATAAACAGTTTGAACGTTTATCAAATATAAATTTTCCGCTGTTAATATGGTAATGTAATTTATAGAATACTTCAGTATATTAATATTAAACATTTTTTGAATCTTTCTGTTATTAAAACCTACTGGGTAAAGTTTAGATTTTGTGCCTTTTTATGGAGGCGTTATTTGCAGTTACTTTATATAAAATATGAATCCTGATAAGCTTTATGATGATGGTAAATGGGCCTGTTATGGGGGGTACTCACCAGTAATAAATGTATTCAGATACTTTCATCAGCTCAACGTTGAAATGGAGTATATTATCAATACCCAAACCTTTCCGCTATCGTTTAAGAAAAATAAGTTCATTTGCTCTCCTTTGAACAAATACAACAATAGCTATTTACTGATGAAAGGTATAGTAAAAGGATACATTAAGGAAGGTAAAGAGGAGATAACAACCTGGATGGCACATGAAGGAGAATTAATAGGTTATATTGTAAACCCTGGTTTTGAAGATGAGCATGCAGAGAGTTATATCATGGCATTAGAAGATGTAGAGGCAATAGCCATCCCGCAGGCCATGATAAAGCAGCTTTATCAAAATTTTGATGTTGCCAATTATATTGGCAGAATATTAACACAACTTCACTATGTACAGGCTTGCGAACGTGTATTTATCTCACGGTTACAATCTGCTGAAAGAAGATATTTGAGATTTAAGCAGTCTTATCCATATTTAATAAATCGTGTTCCACTAAAGCACATTGCCTCTTTTTTATGCATGAGATTAGAAACGTTAAGTAGGGTGCGCGCTAAACTAGCAGGCTACCACAAAAAATAGCGTAATTGTTTTGAGCAAAATTTAAGACTGTTGTACGAGTTGGTAGACAATTCGGAACGGTTTTATCGATTAGATTAACAAGTGAATATGAATTTTTCATTGACTTTTGTCAATGTTTTTGACTTTGTTAACAAAAATGATACCTAAAATGTTGATATTATTTTTGTTATATACTTGTTATTCAGTGTGTTGATTAGTTTTTTGGACAATGGTTTATTATTTGTACTAATTAACTGTATTAAATGATCTTTTTTTAAAAAAATATATATATTTGTTCTTACCCTTTCGAGGGTATGTTTTTCATAGGTAGATGTAGGGTCAGAACGGTAGTTCTGGCCCTTTTTTGTTTTATGAACAGAGAAAAGCTTACTTTTGTTTAATGATGAAAAAAAAGAAAGTTATAGTTGCAGTTACGGGTGCAAGCGGTGCTGTTTATGCAAAAGTATTATTCGATCAACTTACACATCTTCAAGAACAAATAGCGCAGGTAGGTGTAGTGATGAGTGATAATGCAAAGCAGGTTTGGGAGTTTGAACTTGGAAACCATGACTATAGTAATTATGATTTCACTTTTTATCATAAAAATGATTTTAATGCTCCATTCGCTTCTGGATCAGCTAAATATGATACCATGATTATTGTTCCCTGTTCTATGGGTACCTTAGGACGTATTGCACATGGTATATCAAACGACCTGATCTCACGTGCAGCGGATGTTATTCTGAAAGAACGCAGAAAACTGATCGCCGTGGTCAGGGACACCCCTTTTAGTCTAATTCATATTAATAATATGAAAATAGTTACCGAAGCGGGAGGAATAATCTGCCCTGCAAATCCATCATTTTATAGCCTTCCAAAAACAATAGAGGAGGTAGCTGCTACCGTAGTAAGCAGGCTAGTTGATTTAGCAGGTTTCGAGCAGGATAGTTATCGCTGGCAAGAATAGTTTAGTTAACTGCCAACTGAAAACTGAGAACTGAAAACTGAAAACTGCCAACTGAAAAACTGCCCGCCGGATTGTTATTTCTCTGTAATTTAAAAGCGCTGCCTGTTGTTAGGCTTGTACTACAAACAAATTTCTTATCTTTGCAGGCTACATGAAAAAGGTCGCATTTTATACATTAGGCTGTAAGCTAAACTTTTCTGAAACCTCAACCATTGGCCGTTTATTTACCGATGCTGGATACAGTGTGGTCGAATTTCAGGATCAGGCCGATGTGTATGTGATCAATACCTGCTCGGTTACAGATCATGCCGATAAAAAATGTCGTAAGGTAGTAAAAGAAGCATTAAAGTATTCACCAAATGCATTTGTTACCATTGTAGGGTGTTATGCTCAGCTAAAACCACAGGAAATTTCTGAAATTGAAGGCGTTGATATGGTTTTGGGTGCTGCTGAGAAATTCAGAATCGTAGAATATATAACTGATTTAACTAAAAATCCTAAAGCTGTTGTACATCAGCAAAATATAGAAAAGGTTAATCATAACTTTATTGCTTCTTATTCCATAGGAGATCGTACCCGTACTTTTCTAAAAGTTCAGGATGGTTGCGATTATCCTTGTACATACTGCACTATTCCCCTGGCTCGTGGTGCAAGTCGTAGCGATACGATTGAAAACGTAGTACACAGGGCCAGAATGATTGCTGAAAGCGGTGTCAAAGAGATTGTGCTTACAGGGGTTAATTTGGGTGATTTCGGAATCAGAAATGGAGAACGTGAAGATAAATTCTTTGATCTGGTTAAAGCTTTAGATGAGGTTGAGGGGATAGAAAGAATTCGTATTTCTTCAATAGAACCCAACTTGTTGAGTAATGAAATTATCGAATTTGTAGCGACATCCAAACGTTTTGTGCCGCACTTTCACATTCCGCTACAATCGGGATCTGATAAAATTTTAGGATTAATGCGTCGTCGTTACCGTAGGGATCTCTATGTTGAACGTGTTGCTAAAATTAAAGAAGTGATGCCACATTGCTGTATCGGCGTAGATGTGATTGTGGGTTTTCCCGGAGAAACTAAAGAAGATTTCTTAGATAGTTATCAGTTTCTAAATGGTCTTGATATTTCTTATTTACATGTGTTTACCTATTCTGAGCGTGAGCAAACAGTAGCTGCAGAAATGAAGGGCGTTGTTCCTGGTAGTGAACGTAATGATCGCAGCAAAATGTTGCATATCCTTTCAGATAAAAAACGCAGAGCTTTCTATGAATCCCAAATAGGCAGCGATTCTGAAGTTCTTTTCGAAGCAGATCAAAAAGCTGGTTATATGCATGGTTTTACTAAAAATTATGTCAAAGTTCGGGCAAAATACGATCCGCTAATGGTAAATGAGCTTAAAGCTGTTAAATTGGTTGGAATTACCGCAGAAGGAGAGGTGGAAGTAGCCGAATTAGAAACGGCTTACGCACATCATTAATTCAATCTAAGCATTTAAAATCTATCCGATAACCAGATTAAAGGTATATCTTTTATCATACCATTTCGCATTGAAAGATGTGCTTCTTTGGTATTTTTCTTTTTCATTGCTTAAGCTTAAAATATTCCTTTTCATCAACACCTTAGTGTTTAGCCTTTCAGCTTTGTTTACTATCTTCGCATCAAATTATTTATATGTTTCCTACCGTATCACATTTTCTTGAGTATTTTTTAGGCATTAATTTACCATTACCCTTTAATACTTTCGGTGTATTTGTTGCATTAGCTTTTGTAGCTGGATATTGGGCATTTACTAAAGAGTTAAAGCGCAAAGAGGCTCTGGGTATTTTGCATCCTGTTCAAAAAACGATTATTATTGGCAAACCCGCTACTGTTTCTGAGTTAATTCTAAATGGTTTATTTGGCTTTTTAATTGGATATAAATTGATTTATGCATTGGTTAACTATAAAATGTTCGTCAATGATGCGCAATCGATTTTAATGTCGGCAAAAGGAAATATTTTAGGTGGTTTGTTTTTCGCAGGGTTATTTGCCTATTGGGATTATAAAGAAAAAGAAAAAAATAAACTCGATAAGCCTAAGGAAACGAGAGTTTTGGTTCATCCTTATCAATTAATGAGTAATCTGGTGGTATGGGCCGCCATTTGGGGGTTTCTGGGTGCGAAATTTTTTGATAATTTAGAATATTGGGATGATTTTGTTCAACATCCCATTGAACGATTACTTTCATTTAGTGGATTAACCTTTTATGGAGGATTAATTTGTGGTGGAGCTGCCGTATTGTATATAGCCAGGAAGAATGGAATAAAACCTTTGCATATGCTCGATGTTGGGGGTCCGGGTATGATGTTGGCTTATGCAGTTGGACGTATTGGCTGCCACATGTCAGGAGATGGCGATTGGGGCATTGTAAATACCAACCCCAAGCCCTTTGGTTGGTTACCGGATTGGCTATGGTCTTATAAATATCCAAATAATGTGGTTAGTGAAGGGATTCCAATCCCAAATTGTGTAGGTAAGTACTGTAATGAACTGCCACAGGGGGTTTATCCTACACCGCTATATGAAGTAATTGTTTGTTTATTACTCTTTGCCTTTTTGTGGAAGATCAGGGACAAGATAAAAGCGCCGGGACTGATGTTTGGTATCTACATGATCCTGAATGGTATTGAACGCTTCTGTATTGAATTGATTCGCGTGAATTCAAAATATCATGCTTTTGGCTTGTCATTCACACAAGCTGAAATGATTTCTACATTTTTAGTGATCGGTGGAGCTACACTTTGTATTTATTCGTTGAGAAATAAAAACGAATTTGAATTGAAGCAATAATGATCACTTCACATTACCTTTAAAATAATGATGAATTACGAATTACTATGCAATAAAGTGATCTCTATTGTTAGGCTCACCGGAAATTTTATCCGTAAAGAAGCCATGCAATTCGATCTCGAAAAAATTGAATATAAAGGTTTAAATGATATGGTTTCTTACGTGGATAAAACCGCAGAGCAGAAACTTGTTCAAAATCTTGAAAAGCTTATTCCCGATGCAGGATTTCTAACTGAAGAGAAAACCATCAACAGGGAAGGAAAAACGTACAAATGGATTATCGATCCATTGGATGGAACAACCAATTTTATTCATGGAATTCCTACCTATGCCATCAGTGTAGCTCTTTATGAAGACGGAGTACCGGTTATAGGTGTAGTTTATGAATTAAACAGGGCAGAAATGTTTTATGCGTATAAAGGAGGAAAGGCTTATCTTAACAAAAAGGAGATACGGGTTTCTGGTAATCCTGACTTACAATCAAGCTTATTGGCTACTGGCTTCCCATATTATCAGTTTGATAAACAGGCGCAGTATGTTCAGCTTTTAACAGAAATGATGCAAAAGAGCCATGGTGTAAGGAGGATTGGTGCTGCGGCGGTTGATTTAGTTTATGTGGCATGTGGAAGATTTGATGCCTTTTTCGAATACAATCTACAACAGTGGGATTTTGCGGCAGGTTGTTTTATTATTCAGCAGGCAGGTGGTGAAATTTTCGACTTTTCAGGAGGGAATGAGTATTTTAATAAGCGGGAAATTGTGGCCACCAATGCCAGGCTTTCAAACGAAATGCTCTCTGCCATCAAAAAATACTTTTAATAATGTTTATAGTAATTAATACACATAATTAAAAAAGAAAGGGTTCGAACAATGTTCGAACCCTTTCAAATTATAGAAACTATGAAAAATGCTTAATTATAGTGCTTCAGAAACCACTTCTTTAACTTCAGGTACCATTCTTTGTAAAAGATTTTGAATACCTGATTTAAGGGTAATGGTTGAAGACGGGCAACCACTGCATGATCCTCTCAATTCAACAGTAACTACGCCTTCATCAAATGATTTATAGGTAATTGCACCACCATCTTGCTCAACAGCAGGGCGAACGTAATCATGTAAAATTTGCTGGATTTTAATTTCAGTTTCAGAACCCTCAAAAACAGGTGCTTCTTCGGCAGAAGCCTCTTTAATTTTCAGTTCAGATTCTACTGCCCCTTTAACGAACTCTTTTAAAATAGGCTCAATATCTGGCCATTCTGCATCTTCTGTTTTCGTGATGGTTACAAAATTACTTGCAAAAAATACACCTGAAACGAAGCTAAACTTAAATAACTCTTTGGCGAACGGTGAATGTTCTGCACTTTCTTTAGTTGCAAAATCTTCACTACCGTTAATCAACAGCTTGTTAACCATGAATTTCATGGTTGCTGGATTTGGCGTTTGTTCTGTATATACGTTAATAGTCATGTCTTAATCAATTAGAATAAACAAAATTAACAATTACCTATCAATTAAAATTTTTTGAGCTGTCTGTTTAGCGTCAATTTAATTTACCTTAGTAAAGGCCTGTATAGTTGAAAGGTGTAATGGTTCTCAATTGAGTTTTTATTTCTTCTGTTACGGTTAACCCCTCAATGAAGTTCGCGATACTTTCAGCATTGATTTTTGAATTAGTTCTGGTTAATTCTTTCAATGCTTCATATGGGTTTGGATAATTCTCTCTGCGTAAAACGGTTTGAATTGCCTCGGCAACTACCGCCCAATTGTCGTCTAAATCTGCATGCAGAGCAGCTTCATTTAATAATATTTTGTTTAAACCGCGAAGGGTTGAATGGATTGCAATTAAAGTATGCGCCAAAGGAACACCAATGTTTCTTAAAACAGTAGAGTCTGTAAGGTCTCTCTGTAGTCTCGAAATTGGAAGCTTAGCGGCAAAAAACTCAAACAATGCATTGGCAATGCCGGCATTACCTTCGGCATTTTCAAAGTCGATTGGATTAACTTTGTGAGGCATAGCAGATGAACCGATTTCTCCAGCCTTGATCTTTTGCTTAAAGTAATTCTTAGAGATATAAGTCCAAATGTCCCGATCTAAATCAATAATAATATTGTTTATTCGTTTTAAAGCATCACATTGCGCAGCAAACTGATCATAGTGCTCAATTTGTGTAGTATGTTGTGCTCTTGATAACCCCAGGGTTTCATTTACGAATGCATTTGAAAAGTCTATCCATTTAACTTGTGGGTATGCGATATGATGGGCATTGAAGTTACCGGTTGCACCACCAAATTTTGCACTGTTTGGAATGGATTTTAAATTTTCTAACTGGATTAATAATCGGTCTGCAAAAACCAGGAATTCTTTTCCCAGTTTAGTTGGAGAAGCCGGTTGCCCGTGAGTGTGCGCCAACATTGGAATTTCTTTCCATTCAACTGCTAATTCATTAATCTTTTTAATTAAATCATTCAGTGCAGGGAAATAACTTTCTTGTAATGCTAATTTAACAGAATAGGGGATAGCTGTGTTATTGATGTCTTGAGAAGTTAGTCCGAAGTGAATGAATTCTTTGTACTCCTCTAAGGATAATGCATCGAATTTACTTTTAATAAAGTACTCAACTGCTTTTACATCATGATTGGTTACTTTTTCTGTTTCCTTAACCTCTAAGGCGTCAGTTTCAGAAAAGTTTTCATGTATTTTTCTCAATTCGGCATAAAGACCTTTGTTAAAGTTTTCAAGTCCGGGTAGATTGATTTCGCATAGCGCAATAAAGTATTCAATTTCTACAAAAACACGATATTTAATCAATGCTTCTTCAGAAAAGTATTTAGCTAAACTTTCAGTTGTCTTTCTGTATCTACCATCAACAGGTGAAATAGCTTGTAAAGGGGTTAAATTCATTATGCGGATTATATTTTGCCGCAAATTTACTACAATTGAGGGACTTTAAGTGGTAAATTGTGAAAGAAATGCTTGGGAGGATAAAAAGGCATTTTATTGCTCTAAACTCATTAAATAAAAAATGGTTAAGCAGTTAAGCTTAACCATTTCAAAGATTTTATTGAAGTTAGACTAAGGTTTAACCTCAGTTTTTTCTGTTGTTGCTTTAACAGTCGTATCTTTTACTGTAGAATCTTTTACAGTAGTATCTACAGAGGTAGTATCAGTAATAATTGTTGATGAATCTGTAATTGTAGTATCAGCACCACCATCTTTTTTGCCTGATCCACCGCAAGCTGCAACAGTTAAAGATAAAGCCAGGGCTAAGAAGCCTAATTTGAATGCATTTTTCATATTGATAATTGTTTTAGGGTTAATATTTATTATTAATACCCTGAAAATGAAAAAGTAACCCAAGTTTTAAGCAAAAAAAATGCCTTAGAATTTCTAAGGCATTTTTTTTATGAGTTAAATTAGACTAGTGTTTAACTTCTTCAGTAGTAGTAGTAGTTTTAACAGTAGTATCTTTTACAGTTGAATCAGTAACTGTAGTATCAACTTTGTTAGTATCAGTAACGATAGTTGAAGAATCAGTTAAAGTAGTATCAGCACCGTCAGCTTTTTTTTCTGAGTTACAAGCAACAACTGATAAAGATAAAGCTAAAGCTAAGAAGCCTAATTTGAATGCATTTTTCATTTTTCTAGAATTTTTGTTTTAAGTAATTAATTAATTTACTCTTGTTAATACCGGTAACCATAAAAGGTAACCCAAGAAATTAAAAAAAAATAAAATAAAATGAAAAAGCCTTCCTGATTGCTCAGAAAGGCTTTTTTTATGAGTTAAATTAGACTAGTGTTTAACTTCTTCAGTAGTAGTAGTAGTTTTAACAGCAGTATCTTTTACAGTTGAATCAGTAACTGTAGTATCAACTTTGTTAGTATCAGTAACGATAGTTGAAGAATCAGTTACAGTAGTATCAGTACCTTCAGCTTTTTTTTCTGAGTTACAAGCAACAACTGATAAAGATAAAGCTAAAGCTAAAAAGCCTAATTTGAATGCATTTTTCATTTTTTCGAATTTTTTTAAGTAATTAATTTAACGTTAATGCCGCAAAGGTAAAAAGGTAACCCGAATATTTTAAAAAAAGATAAAATTATTTTTTGTGGGTGCAGGGGTTACCCTTTATAAGTTAGTAGTATTAAGCAAAGCAGTAGCTATAAATATTTTTACTAATATTGGGTTACTATTTATAGAAAAACGTATTAACTAGTGAATAACAGTTTAAAGAGTTCAGTTCCAACGGATAGAGAGGTTATATTAGGTATTCTAAATAACTCAGAAGATACACTTAACAAGTTATACAAGGGATACTTTGCGATGGTTTTGCAGTTTATCTTAAATAATAACGGTGATGAAGACGATGCAAAAGACGTTTATCAGGAAGCCATTATTATTTTATATAACAAAGTTAAGGCAGGTAATTTTGAGCTCAGCAGTAAACTTAAAACTTATATCTATTCTGTGTGCAGAAGAATCTGGCTTAAGAAATTAACCCAGAACAGTAAGAAGACAGGGAATATCAATGATTATGAAGATGTCTTCGCTGTTGAAGAGGATGTGGAGAATCATGAAGAGAAGGATTTGCAATTTGTAAAAATGCAATCTGCTCTTAATCATTTAGGTGAGCCTTGTAAAACCATTATTCAGGATTTTTATATCCATAATTTATCAATGCAGGATATTTGTGAAAAATTCGGTTATACCAATACCGATAATGCGAAGACACAAAAGTATAAATGCCTGCAACGATTAAAGAAAATATTTTTTCAACCATAATTGAAATGAGAAACGATTTAGAATTAGATGCAATTATTGAGGATTATCTTTTAGGTAAACTGAATGCAGAAGAAATGGAGGCTTTTGAACAACTAAGGCGTAGTGATGCCAGCATTGATCATAAAGTAGTTTCCCATAAATTCTTTCTTCAGTCTATGGAAGGTTTTGCTGCTCAGTTGCGTTTGAAAGAACAATTAAATAGCATACACGAAGAAATTGATGTAGAGGCATTGGCCACAGATTTAAGGCCACATCCTTCAAAAGTTGTACAGTTATGGCGTAAGCATAAATCGGCTATTGCTGTAGCTGCTTCATTTTTGGTTCTTTCTTTAGTTTCTATTTATTCTATTCAACATAATAGTAAGCAGGAAGATCGTTATGAACAAGTAAGCAGAGAGCTTTCAAAAGTGAAAAAATCTCAAAATAGCTTAATCAGAACAATTCAGTCTAATAATTCTAATGCTGCATCCAAGAATGTAAATCCAGGAAATTTTGGCGGAACGGGTTTCGCCGTTTCTACCAATGGATATATCTTAACCAATCTACACGTTGTAAATGGCGCTGATTCTTTATATGTTCAGAATAATAAAGGTGAATCATTCAAAGTGAAACCGGTTTATACTGATTCTCAAAATGATATTGCGATCTTAAAGATTAGCGATAAAAATTTCAATCATTTATCTACTATTCCTTATACTATAAAAAAGAGTATCTCTGGCTTGGGTGAGAGTGTATATACTTTAGGATATCCTAAAGATGATATCGTGCTGGGCGAAGGGTCTGTAAGTTCTAAAACTGGTTTTATCGGAGATACAACACAATATCAGGTATCTATTTTAGTGAATCCAGGTAATAGTGGAGGCCCGCTTTTAGATAATAATGGTAATCTTGTGGGTATTATCAGCGGCAAGCAAGATCAAACAGAAGGTGCTGCATTTGCCATCAAATCTAAATACATCTTAGAAGCCATGCGTGCTATCCCTCAGGATTCATTAGGCGATAATCGTTTGTCGGCAAATAAAAGAAGTTTATTATCAGGAATGAAACGTACCAAACAGATTGAAAAATTGCAGGATTACGTATTTATGATTAAGGTTTATAATTAATTTACCCAAACAAATTAATATTCTTAAAACCCTTCAGGCTAATCCCTTTAGGGTTTTTTGCTTTATAACCTTCTCCGATTAGAAAAAGACGGTCTATCATTTAAATGTCTTAAATAAATATAAAATCTATGTATTTAGTATACTATTGTTTAGCTTTGTTTAAATCACTTAAAATAAATAACTACTATGAGTATAAGATTAGGAGATGTTGCCCCGAATTTTCAGGCGGAAACATCAATAGGTAAAATTGATTTTTACGAATATTTGGGAGATGGATGGGGTGTTTTATTTTCTCATCCTGCAGATTACACACCAGTATGTACTACAGAGTTAGGAAGAACGGCTGCGCTTAAAGGAGAATTCGAAAAGCGCAATGTGAAGGTATTGGCATTAAGTGTAGATTCTGCTGAATCTCATAAAGGCTGGATCAGCGATATTAATGAGACGCAAAACACGAGCGTTGAATTTCCAATCATTGCCGACCCGGAACGCAAAGTAGCAGATCTTTATGACATGATCCATCCGAATGCTTCTGAAACTTTAACCGTAAGATCACTTTTTGTAATCGGTCCGGATAAAAAGGTAAAATTGATCATCACTTATCCGGCTTCAACAGGAAGAAATTTTAATGAGGTTTTAAGGGTTATTGATTCGCTACAACTTACAGCAAACTATAGTGTGGCTACTCCTGCAGATTGGAAGGATGGAGAAGATGTTATTGTTGTAAACAGTATCAAAACTGAAGACATTCCTGCTAAATTTCCTAAGGGACACCAGGTGATTAAACCGTATTTGCGTACAACGCCTCAACCCAATAAATAAAATTGTATAAGCGTTACCCGATTGCAACTTTATTATGTATTGCGGAAAATTCACTTGCATTATATTGGTAAATTATTATATTTGATAGTTTTGTTTCAATATTAACGCTTAATCTGATTGTTGAATTCATTTTATTTTCCAATTGGTTTAAAGAAATGCTGATCAAAGCATAAATAGTTTATTTATTTTATACATTTTTTTATTTTTTTATGGCAACCGGAAAAGTTAAATGGTTTAACACTCAAAAAGGCTTCGGATTTATTGTGCAAGAAGACAATAAAGACTTATTTGTACATTTTAAAGACGTAGTTGGCGGCATTGACAGCTTGAAGGAAAACGACACAGTGGAATACGAAGTAGCCGACGGCAGAAAAGGTTTACAAGCAGTAAACGTAAAGAAAGTTTAGGCACAAAATTATATCTAATTTTCATCCCTAACATGAAGCCTTCCCAAATGGGGAGGCTTTATTTTTTTAGTAATATTGAAGAATAGTTGTTCTTAAAATAATATTGACAGCACTTGTAGTTTTAGTGAAAATTAAGAACTGCTCTTTATCCGGCTTAATTTTATATTTTTTTATCAGGTCTTCAGGTTTTGCAGGATAATTTCTAACAATTACATTTCCACGAAGTGTTTTAAGTTGTTTTAAATCCTTTGCGGAATAAATCTCTTCAATCTTAAAAATACGACCCGGGAAATTCGGATTTATACTTGCTGAAGTATATAGCTGAGTTTGTGGATGCAGCTTTTTCAGTTGGTATTGTTGGCCAATGAGGTTAAATGCACCTGACTTTAACAGGGCAGCATCCGGCTCGTAGAGGTAATCGTTAACAGTAAGCTCCTGTGTATAGGAGGAAGGGGAATCACTTTGTGATTTGAAAAAGGAGAATACTTTTTCTTTTTCATTGAGTGTGATAGCACAGATTTTAGGGTTAGCGCTGGCATTGGCTTCAACCACCCATAAAATTTCCTTGCATTCATTCCTGATGCTTACAATGTGAATCTCAGTTACATTTTTTAATTCTGATAAACCTGCAGTAATATCCAGCAGTGGTGCTGTTTTAATGAGGATCCGATCAGATTTCGATAGGAGCAGGTCGAGATTGGTTACTACATCTGGTGTGCAGTCTTTAAGCATAAAAACCTTTCCCTGTTCTGCTCGTCTGGCGGGATCTATGTAAATAGTATCATATTTAGCAGAAGTTTCTTTCAGGAGATTTATACCATTTCCAGAATAGAAGATGATATTGTGTGCTCCTATCTGACTGGCATTGTGTTTTGCAATATCCGATAAATCGGGATTAATCTCACAATGGGTAACAGTTTCGATGTTTTTAGAGAAATAGTAGCTGTCTACCCCAAAGCCTCCGGTAAGATCTATCAGGGTTTTTCCTCGAGCCAATTTGGATTTATAGGCAGCGGCTATTTCTGATGAAGTTTGCTCAATAGATAAAGTAGTTGGAAAGTAAATACTTTTGGCATTGTACCAGGTTGGAAGTTTTTTTTCTGATTTTTTCTTTGCGGCGATTTGTGCCGCTATTTCGGTTGCCGAAATATGTTCAAAAGGACTTTTAGACAATGCAACCTTGCTTACATCTGCATTTAAATTTTCGGAGATGTAAGTTTGGACTTCCGGGGCTAAAAGATGGTTGTTCATTTTTTAGTATCAAGCATTTAGTATCAAGTATTCAGTATTAAGAACCAAGTAAAGGGTATATGTAGCAAGATTTGGTCTAGTTTCAGCTTTGAGACTACTTATTTTTCATTACCATTTGACAGGTATGCCTGCTCTTAACTTCTAGTAAGATATCTTTTTCTAACGTAACCCTCTCTATTGTTTGTTGGTTATAGTAACGAATAGTAACTAATTCTAAACCCTTATTATATTTGATTGTAAATTCTGATGACAGGTCTTTAATCAGTTTTTCTATCTTATCTGCCTGGTCATCAACACTTACTGAGAAACTGATGGCTGAATTAAGCATCGTGTTGATTTTAATCTTATGCGTATGAAACAGTTCAAATATATTGCTCAGGTTCTCCTCGATAATGAATGAATAATCTTTAGGGAATATGGAGATTAAGGCTTGGTTTACTTTAAAGATGAAAGAGGGTACTGGTAAGGGGTTGTTTTCTTTAGTAATCGCCGTCCCTGTACCCTCTGGCTGAAGAAAAGAGCGTACAAATAATGGAATTCCTTTATTTTGGAGTGGTTTGATTGTTTTCGGGTGGATTACTGTTGCGCCATAATAGGTGAGTTCAATGGCATCGTGATAGGAGAGGTGAGGGATTTTTTCGGTCTCATCAAACCATTTCGGGTCTGCATTTAGCACACCGGGAACATCTTTCCAGATGGTTACCGCTGCCGCATCTAAGCAAGATGCAAAAATAGCTGCAGAATAATCAGAACCTTCTCTTCCTAGTGTTGTGGTGTAATTTTCGCTGGTGCCTCCAATAAACCCCTGGGTAATGATAATGTTTTCTGCCAATAACGGAACAAGTTCCTTTTGGATAATCTGGTGGGTTTTAGGCCAGTCTACTTTTCCTTCACGATAACTATTATCAGTTTGAATATAGTTTCTTGCATCTGTCCACAGCGCTTTGTTTCCACATTCATTTAACCATGCGGCTACAATTTTAGTGGAAACGACTTCACCGACAGATACAATCTGGTCATAAATATAATCCGGATCGTTATCTGGTTCATCTTCAATTAACCAATCAATTTCAACAAAAGTATTGGCTACATCATCGTAAACCGGATTGGCTTTCCCCTGAAACAGTTCGTCGATAAGCTGAAAATGGAAATGTTTTATTTCCTCAAAAATGGCATGTGTATTTTCACTTTGAGATAAATAGGCATAGGTTAGCTCTTCCAGTTTATTGGTGATTTTGCCCATAGCTGAAATAACGACCAGCAAATCCCCTTTTTTGTAATCACGAATGATATTGGCTACATTTTTTACGCCTTCAGCATCTTTAACCGAAGCTCCACCAAATTTAAAAATATCCATATTAAAATGCTTTAACCTGCTCAGTTGATAAAGCAGCGTTTAGCCAACCACTTTCTAATGTCGCGTTGTATTTGTTGTAAAAATTAATTGCAGGCTCATTCCAGTCTAGTACCTGCCATACCATGCCATGGTAATTTCCATTCTTGGATTCTTCGATTACTTTCTCGAAAAGAACTTTTCCTACTCCTTTTCCACGGTATTCTTCAGTTACGATAAAATCTTCTAAGTAGAGTCTGCAACCTTTCCAGGTAGAATAACGGGTATAAAAGAGTGCGAAGCCAATTACTTTATTGTCTGCTTCGGCAACGTATGCTTTCCACACCGGATTTTTACCAAAACCCGAGTCGATAAAGTGTTCTAAATCTACTGTTACTTGTTCGGGGGCACGTTCATATACAGCAAGCTCATTAATTAAAGCTAATATTTGAGGGCAGTCTTTTGCTTCTGCTACTCTTAATTTTATTTCCATATTTAGTTTGCCGAAATGTCTGTTTTAAAATGTTTGATTATACGCTTACCGAAGATGCTGCTTCCTATACGCACCATGGTGCTACCTTCTTCGATGGCCAGCTTATAATCGGCACTCATGCCCATAGAAAGCTCTTTAAAAGCTTCATCTTTTCTGAAGAAACTTACTTTTATGCCATCAAAAAATACTTTTAGTTCATTAAATTCCACAGCAATCTGTTTTTCATTTTTAGTATTCGTTGCAATTCCCATCAAACCCACAATGCGAACGTTTTCTAACTTGCTATATTCTTCAGAACGTAATAATTCTACAACCTCATCAAAACCTAATCCGAATTTGGTATCCTCGTCTGCGATGTAAACCTGTAATAAACAATCAATTATGCGTTTATTCTTTGCCGCTTGTTTGTTGATTTCCTGCAGGAGCTTTAAGCTATCTACACCATGAATGAGTTTTACAAAGGGCGCAATGTATTTCACTTTATTGGTTTGTAAATGACCAATTAAATGCCATTCGATGTCTTGAGGTAATTCCTGGGCTTTATCGACCATTTCCTGTACCAGATTTTCACCAAAAATGCGTTGTCCGGCTTCGTATGCCTCTAAGATCGATGCTACTGGTTGTGTTTTTGAAACGGCTACCAAAGTAACTCCATCCGTCTCCACTTCACTTTTATATTGTTTAAGATTATCAGCTATGCTCATTTATAACTATTTTTGGTAAAATTAATAACCTTGCCGCAATTTGGGCAAAAAATAATGTTTTAATTCAAGCATGAAGAGATTAATGTGGGTTTTTGTGGCTTCACTACTGGCTTTAGGTTGCAAACCGGGTATACCGGAAAACATCATAAAGCCAGATAAAATGGAGAAAATTGTTTATGATATGCATATAGTAGATGGTTATTTATCTACTATATATATACCCGATTCCGCCAGACGGGTAGCGGCTGCATATTATATAGGTATTTATAAAAAGTTTAAAATCGATTCGGCTTCCTATTTCAGGAGTTTAACCTATTACAATAATAATCCTGAAGAGCTAGAAAAGATTTATAAAAATGTATCTAAGAAATTAGATGCTCAAAAAGCAAAAATGCAGAAGGCAGATTCTACGTCGCTGGCGAAGCCTAAACTGCAGGAAGCTGCACCTGTGAAATAAATATGTTGTATCCTGAAAATTGTTTAGAGCGTTTAGGTTTTGTTGAAATCAGGCAGCTCATAAGTAAGCATTGCTTAAGCCCTATGGGGCAGAATATGGTTCAGAAAATGCAGGTCATGAACCGTTTTGATCAGATAGACAAATTCCTGCGACAAACGAATGAGTTTAAAAGCATCCTGGCAAATCAGGAACCGCTTCAGATCAATACTTTTTTTGATATTAAATCACTGGTTGATAAAATCAGGGTTGAGGGTACTTATCTTTTAGAGGATGAGTGGTTTCAGGTATATACCTCGTTACAAACAGTGTTTTCTGTGCTTCGTTTTTTTGAGGAAAGGGCGGAGGTTTATCCTACACTAGAGGCCTTGTTTGAGCATCTTCCCATTGAAAAGACCATTTTAAGGAAGATCGAAATGGTAATTGATCCAAAAGGGAAGATCAAACCTAATGCTTCTAAAGAACTTCAGGAAATTACATCTTCGATTAGCAAAACGGAACAAGATGTACGGAAGCGTATGGATGCCATTTACAAACAGGCCATCGCAAGCAACTGGGTCGCGGATGGAAGTTTAACAATCCGTGATGGCAGAATGTGTATTCCGATTTTAGCGGAGAACAAAAGAAAATTAAAAGGTTTTGTTCATGATGAATCTGCTACCGGACAAACGGTATATATTGAGCCGGAAGAAGTTTTTACGCTCAATAATAAGTTAAGGGATTTAGAATTTGATAAACGGAGAGAGATTATTAGAATTTTAATCGCTTTAACTGACGACTTGAGACCTTATTCTCCCTTGTTGTTATCTTACCATGGCTTTTTAACCAAATTGGATTTTGTGAGGGCTAAAGCATTATTTGCTTTGGATATTGAAGCTGAAATGCCAGGTTTAATTAAAGAGCCCATTACCAGGCTTATTAATGCACGTCATCCTTTACTTACCCTTTCATTAGCCGCAGAGAAAAAGACGGTTACTCCCCTAAATATTCAAATCAATGCAGAAACGCGGGTAGTATTGGTTTCAGGGCCCAATGCAGGGGGTAAGTCTGTTTGTATGAAAACGGTGGGCTTATTGCAAATCATGTTGCAAACAGGTTTGTTGATTCCTGTAGACGCCAATAGCGAAGTTGGGATATTTGAAAATATTTTTGCTGATATTGGTGATGATCAATCAATTGAAAGCGATTTAAGTACTTATAGTGCACACTTAACAAAGATGAAATACTTTGTTGAACACGCCTCTCCAAAAACATTGGTTTTAATAGATGAGTTTGGAACCGGGACAGATCCACAGTTTGGTGGGCCAATGGCTGAGGCAGTTCTTGAAGTATTAAACACAAAAAAAGTTAGGGGGGTGATTACTACTCACTACTCTAATCTGAAATTGTTTGCGGGGAACACGGAAGGTTTGGAAAATGCCTCGATGTTATTTGATAATGCCAAGATGAAGCCACTCTATATTTTAGAGATGGGTAAGCCGGGAAGTTCTTATGCTTTTGAGATTGCTCAAAATATTGGTTTACCTAAACAGGTTATCGAGTTAGCGAAGCAAAAAACAGGTTCTAATCAAAATAGAATTGATACGCTTTTGGTTGATTTAGAAAGAGAAAAAAAGACGATCTACGATACTAAGGTAAGTTTGGCTAATCAGCAAAATAAGGCTAAAAATCTACTTGCTGAAAACGAAAAGTTAAATGCCTTTTTAGAAGAGAATAAAAAGGTGTTGATTAAGGAAGCCAAGTTAGAGGCTCAGAATATTATTAAAAATGCCAATAAGCTGGTAGAGAATACCATTGCTGAAATTAAGCAAAAGCAGGCTGATAAATTGGTAACCAAAGAATTGCGTCAGAACCTGCAGCAGGAATTGGTTAAAAACACGATCCCTAAAGAAAAATCAAAACCTGTGCCGGTAGTGGTTGGAGGGGAAATTGAAGTGGGAGATTGGGTGAAGTTTACCGATAGCGAAACGACTGGTCAAGTTTTGGAAATCAATCGTAATGAATTGGTTTTAGCCATTGGTGATCTTCGTTCTAATGTGAAAAAGAACCGTGTTGAAAAAATCAGCAATAAGCAGGCAAAAAAAGTGGTTCAAAGCAATTCTTTCGCTGGTAAAATGAACGATGCTGTGTCATCTTTCAGACCTGAGCTAGACTTAAGAGGTAAACGCACTGAAGATGCCTTATTTGAAGTAGAAAAGTACCTGGATAAAGCCATCATGTTGGGCTTTCCCTCCATCAAACTGATTCATGGTAAAGGGGATGGTATCCTGCGCAAAATGATCAGGGAGTACCTGAGAAAATATAGTCAGGTAAACCGGATGGAAGATGAGCATGCTGATAGGGGTGGTGACGGGATTACTTACGTTTATTTGAATTGATTTTAGTGTTCCGTGTGTCAGGGACTACAGGGTGATTTATTTAAAACCAATTTCCCGTAACGGTGTTATTTCTAAAACGTTATGGGTTATGAAGTCAATATTACTGTGCATGTTTATACTTGTGATAGGTATGAATTGCAAAAAAAATGGAAGTGATGAGGGTTCTACAGATTTACCTGATGCAGAATTAAAAGTTAGGGTAGTTACAGCCGGTTTAGCCCTTCCCTGGGAGTTGGTTTATGGACCTGATAATCACATTTGGTTTACAGAAAAGGCAGGTAAAATAAGCAGGCTAAATCCTACAACTGGCCAGGTTATACCAGTAATTACGATAGCAGATGTTCGAGCTAACGGAGAAGGGGGATTACTGGGCATGACACTCCATCCTGATTTTGCGAGTAATCCATTTGTATATGTTGTATACGGATACGGCAGTAATTATCGATCAAAAGTGGTTCGTTATACTTACAGTAATGGTGCATTGTCCAGTCCGCAAATTCTGTTAGATCAGATCCCTGCATCGTCTATACACAACGGTTCCCGTTTATTAATTAGTAACGGAAAACTATTTATTACTACCGGCGATGCTTCTGATACCTCAACACCTCAAAATAACAATTCGGTTGCTGGTAAGGTTTTACGGATTAATTTAGATGGCAGCATTCCTGCAGATAATCCAATTCCCAATAATCCATTATGGACATTGGGACATAGAAATGCGCAAGGCCTGGTTCAGGTAGGAAATAAAATATTTTCTTCAGAACATGGGCCAGATTCTGATGATGAAATCAATATTATTGAAAAAGGAAGAAATTATGGCTGGCCAACCGTGAGGGGATTTTGTAATGAAAGTAATGAGCAAACATTTTGCTCAACCAATAATGTTGCACAGCCTTTAATTAACTGGACGCCAACCATTGCACCGAGTGGTTTAAGTTATTATAATTCAGATTATCTTCCTCAGTTTAAAAACTCGTTGCTGCTGGCTGTTTTAAAAGGAAGCAAATTGATGCAGTTGAAACTGGATGATGCGCAAAGCAAGATAATGGAAACCAAGGATTTTTATTCAGGAACTTATGGCCGGTTAAGAGCGGTTACAAGTTCTCCTGAAGGGAAAATATACTTTTGTACCAGTAATGGGGGTGATGACAAGATTATTGAAATAGCCAAATAGAAAATTATTTTTTTCTACCAGGGCATTTTTTACAACGTTTACCTTCTTTATATTTTTTGCAGCACTTTTTATGTTCTGCAGTGCAACTGAAAATATAACCCATTCCTTTTTGGAATTCGGGATCAGTTGGCAGTATGAAATTCCTATCTTCTCTCTCGTAAGTCATTGCGATACAAAGGTAATAGTAATTTAGATTAATTCCAATTAATTAAATAATCTTAAATCATTTAAACCAGATTGCTCTTCTTTTGTGAGGGCAATTTGTATTTTAGCCGAACTAACCAATAATTCGTAAAATGATAATTAAAGTTGTATCAGGGGCTGAAGAAGCTATTCATGATATTGGAGATGGCGCCACGCTTATGTTAGGTGGCTTTGGCCTTTGTGGTATCCCCGAAAACTGTATAAATGCATTAGTCGCTAAAAACGTAAAGCATTTGACCTGTATTTCAAATAATGCAGGTGTTGATGATTTTGGCATTGGCTTAATGCTGAAGCAGCATCAGGTAAAAAAAATGATTTCTTCTTATGTAGGTGAGAATGCTGAATTTGAGCGGCAATTGCTGAGTGGTGAGCTTGAAGTAGAGCTGATTCCGCAAGGTACCTTAGCCACGCGTTGTTTGGCTGCCGGTTATGGTATGCCTGCTATTTTTACTCCTGCAGGCGTTGGTACTGAAGTTGCAGAAGGAAAGGAAATTCGGAATTTTAACGGTAAAGACTATTTAATGGAGTACGCTTTCGAAGCTGATTTTGCTATTGTTAAGGCCTGGAAGGGAGATACCACTGGCAATCTGATTTTTAGGTCTACGAGCCGTAACTTTAATCCGGTAATGGCTATGGCGGGTAAAGTTACCATTGCGGAAGTAGAGGAACTTGTAGCACCCGGAACGTTAGACCCTGATCATATCCATACCCCAGGTATTTACGTTCATCGTATTTTTCAGGGAAAAGATTATGAAAAAAGGATTGAACAGCGAACTGTATTGAGTCGGAAATCTTAAACCGATAGTCTTGAGTTTTTAACAAAAAATATTATGGCATTTTCAAAAGAAGAAATAGCAAGGCGTATCGCTAAAGAAATAAAAGATGGGTATTATGTGAACCTGGGGATTGGTATCCCAACACTGGTAGCCAATTACATCCCTGAAGGAATTAATGTCGTACTGCAATCTGAAAACGGTTTGTTAGGTATGGGGCCTTTTCCCTTTGAGGGAGAGGAAGATGCAGACTTAATAAATGCAGGTAAACAAACCATTACCACTTTACCAGGCTCTGCTATTTTCGATTCTGCGATGAGTTTTGGTATGATTAGAGCGCAAAAAGTAGATTTAACAATTTTAGGGGCAATGGAGGTATCAGAACACGGGGATATTGCCAATTGGAAGATTCCGGGGAAAATGGTAAAGGGCATGGGAGGGGCTATGGATTTAGTAGCCTCGGCTAAAAATATTATTGTAGCCATGCAGCATGTAAATAAGGCAGGAGAGAGCAAGCTACTTCCTAAATGTACGTTGCCTTTAACCGGGGTGAAATGTATTAAGAAAATTGTTACAGAATTAGCCGTTTTGGATGTCCTGCCAGAAGGTGGCTTTAAGTTATTGGAGCGGGCACCCGGGGTAAGTACAGATTTTATTAAGCAATCAACAGCCGGAAGGTTAATAATTGAAGGGGATATCCCTGAAATGCAATTGAATTAAATAATAAAGGGATGGCAAACCATCCCTTTATCATTATGCTAAATTTGTTAAAATTTGATTTTTAAGGTCGTTAGAGATTTCTTCGGTGATGGCGATTATCTCTTCTGGCTCATTGCTATTGTTTATTACCACTTTATGGCAGTCGCCTTTGTAAGGAAGCAGGTATTCTTTATAAGCCGGAACGACATGATTATGCCATTTGTATAAGACATCTTCCTCCGGATAACCTCTTTCCAGCCCGTCGCGCTTAATTCGGCGATCTAAAGCAATCTGTTCATCAGCATCTACAAAAATGCGGTGATCTAACAAGGCTGCAATTTCTTTAAAGTGAAGAATAAATAATCCTTCAACAATAATGATAGGAGCCGATTTGATCTCCAGGATTTTAACCACAGCCAGCGGATTGTTAAAATTGTATTCCTTTTTATAAACTACTTCGCCATTGATCAGTTGTTTAATGTCTTTTAAAAATTGTTCACTATCAATGGTTTTGGGTAAATCGAAATTGTATAATTTGTTTTCTTCCTGGGTCATTTCTCCGGCAGGAATATAGTAATCATCCTGTGAGACCAATGTTACTTCATCTTGCTTAAAATGATGGAGAAAGCAGTTTAAAAAGAATGTTTTACCTGAGCCACTTCCTCCGGCTATGCCAATAATAAATGGCTTTTTATTTAAACTCATTGAGCGCTATAAGTTATGTTGCAGAAAAATCTTTTATCCAAAGCACCTAATGAATCGGCAACAGCTTTAGTCATTACAATAATAACATCTTTAGTAGATTCGTTCTCGGTAAATTTACCTACCACTTTGGCGAATGTACTGCGGTTAGTCATTGGGTTTGTAATTTTAACTACTCTGCCAATTGGTGCGGTGCGGTGTAACACTAACATTTTAGAGGCATCCAAATCCTGATCGGCAATCCAAACGGCTGTTCCTTTTTCTTCAATCTGGCTTAAACCATAAACACTTGGATCTCTGCGTAGCCGCGGATCCTTTACCATGGTACTATCCGGTTCAGTCTCTTGCTCTTCTTTAGAGGCATCGTTAACTGAACGTGGTTGAGGTGGCTTTGGAATGACCAATTTCTGGCCAATGGTTAGGGTGTTGTCTTCCAGTTTGTTGGCTGTGCGAATCTGATAAGCAGTGAGATTGTATTTTTTGGCAATAGAAAAAATATTTTCGCCGTTAGCAACTGTATGTACAAAGCTTTCTTCTTTTTGAGCTGAATTTTCCTTAGCCTTTTCGCGTTTCTCCTCCTTTTTCTCCTCTTTTTTTTCCTCCTGCTTAGGAACATCTACTACAATATCAGAAGGAACTTTTATTACTTGCCCAATTTTTAATACATTATCTTCCAGGTTGTTTAACTTTCTAATTTGATAGGCAGTAACACCATATTGTTTAGCTATCGTGAAGATGGTTTCGTTTCTAAGAACCGTATGTGTACCTGTATTATCTTTTGAATTACTTTGTTGTTCTTCTTTTGGTTCCGCAGTACTCAGCACTTTGTCTTCTGCAATATTCTGTGTTGCCGGAATTTTTAGCTTTTGTCCGATGCGAAGATTATTTCCAGATAATCCGTTAGCTTTTTTAATTTCTTCGACTGTTGTTCCGTATTTTTCGGCAATTTTACCTAAAAATTCTTTGGGTTGTACTGTGTGCTCAACCGTTGTAGGTTCTGCGGTAGTGTTGCTGTTAACTGGCTCTTCCTTGCGTTTTGGATTCTCTTTTACCTGCTCAACAGGTGTAGGTTCCTGATCTTTAGACTGTATTTTAAGTACCTGACCAATGCTGAGGTTATTCCCGGTTAGGTTATTTAGGGCTTTGATGTCGTTAACCGTGGTACCATATTTCTCTGCAATTTTATTCAGGTTGTCTTTAGCTTTTACAACATGCTCGGTAACATTGGTGTTATTAGATGGTGCTGAACCAGCAGCAGTGGAACCTGAGAAAGGAATATTGGTTGGAACTTTTATAATTACACCTACCTGGAGATATTTATTGTCATTAAAAGCCATGATATCTTTAGGCGATACGTTGTACCTTCTACCGATAGAATAATAAGTGTCTTTGGCTACGGTTTGGTGAATAATTAGTTTTTTGCCTTTATTGTTTTCTACACCGATGGAGTCTCTTACTGTAGTCGCTTTTGCATTTACCGCGTTGATAGCGAGTAGCAGTACAGCAGATAAATATATTTTATGCATTTATTTTTATATAAATTTATAAGTCAAAGGAAGCAATTATACGAATAATATTGTAAATCGACCTCAGTCAAATTAAGGGTTTTTGAGTAAAAATAAAATGACTCAGGCTTCATCTGATTGGTATTTTATTCATTAACAATTACTTGCTGAAGGAGGTTAGTTTACAATTCTGATTAATAAACGGATATCTAAATAAGGTATTGTTCAAAATGCTAAATCGTGGCAAACTTTTATAACTAATGATTGTTAATCAGGCAGAAAAACTTAAAACATAATATAATGGACGCTAAGGAAATAAGCCTAAATGAAAAAGAAGTTAAACCGGTTGTAGATCTGTTAAACGACTATCTTGCGAATTATCACATTCATTATCAAAAATTAAGGGGCTGTCACTGGAACATAAAGGGACAGAACTTTTTTACTCTTCACATTAAGTTTGAAGAATTGTATACCAATGCTCAATTAACTATTGATGAAATTGCTGAACGTGTTTTAACCTTGGGTAAACCACCTCATAGTCGTTTTGCCGACTATATTAAAGAATCGCGAATCAAGGAAATCAATACCATTGGATTAAAGGATTTAGATATGGTAGATGCTGTTTTGGAGGACATGGCAACTTTAATCGAATTGGAGCGAGAGCTTTTAGACGCAACGGAAGAAGCAGGCGACGATGGAACAAACGATATGGTAAATCGCTTCATGCAATTCAAAGAAAAAAATACCTGGATGCTGAGGTCATTTGCAGGGAAGAAATAGGGGTAGGGAGTGTTGAGTTTTAGGATAAAGAATTGAACATCGCATTGATTAAAACATCAATAAATACAGCCGCCAATTGAGAGTACATTGTAAAATCTTTCAATTGGCGGCCTTTTTATTTAATAGAAACTCTAAATATCTATCTTTGGGCCATGGCGTACAAAAGTTTAGCAGAATGCGTTTCTGACTTAGAAAAACATGGTCATTTAATCAGGATAAAAGAAGAGGTTGATCCGCATTTAGAAATGGCGGCTATTCATTTAAGGGTTTTTGAAAAAAAAGGGCCTGCACTTTTATTTGAAAAGGTTAAAGGAAGTCCTTTTCCGGCAGTTTCCAATCTTTTTGGCACTTTAGAACGGTCGAAATTTATATTCAGGGATACTTTGCCTAAGGTACAGGCATTAGTAGGTTTGCGAAACGATCCGATGAAAGCACTTAAAAATCCATTTAAGTATGCTGGTTCGGCCTTATCTGCTCTGTCAGCATTACCGTTAAGAACACCATCTGCAAAAAATAAATTTTTAAAAACAAGTATTAGTCAGTTACCACAGATTGTGAACTGGCCAATGGATGGTGGTCCATTTGTGACTATGCCTCAGGTATATACAGAAGACATAGATAAACCTGGTGTTTTGAATGCGAATTTGGGAATGTATCGTATCCAATTGGCAGGAAATGATTACGTGCAGGATAAGGAGATTGGCTTACACTATCAAATTCATCGCGGAATTGGTGTGCATCAATCTAAAGCTAATGCAGCAGGACAACCCTTGAAGGTTAGTATTTTTGTTGGCGGCCCTCCTTCACATCCTTTGGCAGCAGTAATGCCATTGCCGGAAGGTTTATCAGAAATGACGTTTGCGGGTGCACTTGGAGACAGGCGGTTCAGGTATTTTTATGATGAAGAAGGATTTTGCATATCAGCTGATGCCGATTTTATCATTACCGGAACAGTTTATCCAAATGAAAACAAACCGGAAGGCCCTTTTGGAGATCATTTAGGTTACTATAGCCTTACACACCCATTTCCACTAATGAAAGTGCACAACGTTTACCACAAGCCCGATGCGATCTGGTCGTTTACAGTTGTAGGCAGACCTCCGCAGGAAGATACCAGTTTTGGTGCTTTAATTCATGAGATTACCGGCTCTGCGATTCCTCAGGAGATTCATGGGTTAAAAGAGGTTCATGCGGTTGATGCTGCAGGGGTACACCCATTATTATTTGCGATAGGAAGCGAGCGTTATACGCCTTATCTGAAAGAAAGACGACCTCAGGAAATACTCACTATTGCGAATCATATACTGGGTAAAAACCAACTGAGCCTGGCAAAATATGTTTTTATCGCAGCCAAGGAAGATAATCCTCAGTTAGATACACACGATATTGCCGGCTTTTTAAGCCATATGTTAGCGCGTGTTGACTTTACAAGAGACGTTCATTTTTATACCAATACGACCATAGATACCCTTGATTATAGTGGTGATGGACTCAATAGCGGTTCAAAAGTAGTGATAGCGGCTGCAGGGGAGCAAAAACGGGTGCTTGGAACTGAACTGCCTTCACTAAATCTTCCAGATGGGTTTTACAATCCTCAGCTTGCTGATAAAGGTATATTGATTTTAGAAAGTAATCCTTTTGTAAGTGAGGAGAAAACAGCAGCGGAGATTGCTATACTTAATTTAGCTTTAAAAGACCAGGATTTAGAGGGATTTCCTTTAATTGTGATTGCCGATGATGCGGAATTTACAGCACTGAATATAGATAATCTGGTATGGATAACTTTTACCAGAAGTAACCCTGCGAATGATATTTATGGAATTAATGATTTTATCGTTAACAAGCACTGGGGATGTAAAGGATCGCTTATTATAGATGCGAGAAAGAAACCTCACCATGCACCAGAACTGATTAAAGATTTGGATATAGAGCAACGGGTTGATCGTCTCGGACATGAAGGCAGCTCTTTATTTGGAATAATATAACAAAAAAAATCCCCTGATCACTCAGGGGATTTCTTTGTTAGAATCTAACACCGAAGGTTAGAAATACGTTGTTTCGATTACTTTTAATATCAGCAACAGGTTCAGTGTAATCATTAAGTTCATATGGACTAGAACTGAAATTAGTTTGTAAGTTTTGATAAGCAATATCGAAGTAGTAATTGTCTACACGGTAACCAATACCACCGGTATAAAATTTACTTTGATAAAATGAATTATCTCCACCTTTAACACCATTTCCGTTTACACCATAACCACCTCTTAAACTGATTTCATTGCTCACTTTAACTTCAGCACCAACACGATAGTTTACTGCTTCTTTGTACGAGTTTTGTATAAAAGTATTTGAGCTGTTGATGGTTTGAATGTCTGAACCATTATCGGCAGAAAAACGCATTGAAGAATAATCTACATAATCAACATCAGCAGAAATTAAGGCACGTCCACCGAAAACATAGCTTAAACCAGCAGATGCTTTAAGTGGGGTACGTAAATTATAAGTAAATGTATAATAGCGCGTTGGGTTGCTTGATGAAGTAGGAGAGTTTGTTGCGTTTCCGGCCAAATTGGCTTGTAGCGACTCGCTGGTATCATCTTGTAAATTCATCCAGGTTGGTGTTTGAAAATTAATACCGATTCTGAATTCGTTTACGGGTCTGAAAATCATTCCTAACTTTAAATTGAAACCTCCGCCCTTGGTTTGTTGATTTCTAAAATGGGTAAGGGTATAGTTTTCATTGCCGGTATAAATAGGAACTGTTAATTGATCATCATAAGTATTAACTACACCTGATTCAACAAAATAAGCATCACTATTGTATTTTACATTTACAAAACTGGCTGTTGCACCGATGTAAACTTTATTAGAAAAGTTTAGGGCCCCAGCAACGTTAAATTCTGAAGTAGAACCCAGCCTGGTTTCATTCCAGTTTTGATCGAAATTTACACCATTGTAAGGTTCTGCTGAATATCCGTTTGGATAGTTAGGCGCATTTTTATTAATTAAGTAGCTGTTGTAAGCATCACCTGCAACACTGTTGTCGATACCGAAACTATTCGCCTGTTCAGCATATGCATCTCTAATAGAACTGTTACCATTTACACCACGGTAAGTAATGTTATTAAAGAAATCGTTGTTACGAGCATAGCTCAGGCCATAAACAGCACTTACCAATCCTTTTTCAGTATCTGCCCCTTTAGCTTTGTAAGTTGGGTTGTAAAATACTACCCCGATATTATTCAGGTTGATTTGGTTTTTACTAGATTTGGTGGTCGTACCCAGAAAAGCGTTTTGGTTGGATACCGAATTAAATTCAGGTGTGATGCTGAATTCTGATTTGGTGAACAGGCCTAATCCTGCCGGATTGGCGCTAATTGACCCGATATCACCTCCAACACCGATCTGTGCACCTGCCATACCTTTAAATCTGGATGTGCTGCCATAGTTTGTCTGCGAAAATCTAAATGCATCTGGAGCATAGCTTTGGGCGTAAGTGGTTCCTATAGTAGCTACTGTAGCCACTAGCGAAGCGAGAATATATTTTTTCATGATGTGTGTTGCTGTTTAATTAACCTCTTCCTGCTCTTGATGGTCTGCTACCGCCACCGCCTCCGGTAGATCCGCCGCCACTATTACCACCACCATTTGATGGAGGAGGAGAGTAACTTGGCCTGCTGCTTTCTCTGGCTGGAGCAGATGGGGTATAATTTTCATTTCTGGTCGGTCTGGTACTTTGTCCGCCCTGAGGTTGGTTACCATAAGTCTGGTTTCTGGTCGGTCTTCCACTTACATTACCATTACTGTTTGGTCTGTATGTGCCGTTACCTTGAGCCACTCCTGTGCGGCTTGGTCTGCCAAAATTGGTAGCTCCAGGGTTCATTCCTGTTCTAGGCATTCCGGTGTCATTGCTTCCAGGTCTTGGTCTGTAATTTCTGTTGGCTACAGTACCACCTCCGTAGTAACCGCCGCCTAAACCCCAGCCGCCACCGTACCAGCCACCGCCCCAACCGAAGCGATCGTAGTAAGAGTATGGTCCCCAGGCATTCCAGCCAAATGGTGAATTCCAGCCATAGCCGAAATTACCATAATAGAATGGGTTATTCCAGATACTTCCGTAACCGAAACCACCTCCCCAGCCCCAGTTTAAGCCGTAACCGTTATTCCAACCTAAACCATAACCTAAATAGTTGGATGCGCCATAGCTATTGCCATAATAATAATTATCGTAGTATGGATCATAGTAACCTCTAAATGAGTAACCATTATAAAAACGGTTGATCCTAGAAGCATAGTCCATATCATAGTATGGATTACTTGTTCCGTAATATTCATCGTCATAAGCCGGTTCCTGCTGAGTTTGAGGCTGTGGCCTTGGCGCCACGTATTCCACCTCTTTAGCTTTTGCAACCGAGTTGTAGACATCATCTGTTGACTTGTTTTGAGCCAATTTTGATGTAGAGCATGATGCCACCAACCCTGCGGCAGCGATCATTACAATGGGTAAAAATTTAATTGGTTTCATTGTGTTTATATTTAGTTGTGTGTGTTAAGCAGATAGCGCACCTATCATCCATCTCTTCATCTATAAATTTAGTTAAAAAACGATATAAAAATTAATGCTATTGATTGATAATCGTTTTGTAGGCATAAATTTATAAATTTGTGCTCTAATTTCACATTATTTAACATACAATTTACGTTCCAAATACATAATATGAGCAAAGAAATTACAAGCAGAGAAACCGATTATTCTCAATGGTATAACGATATCGTGATTAAGGCAGATTTAGCTGAGCATTCGGCAGTGCGTGGATGCATGGTTATTAAGCCAAACGGCTATGCTATCTGGGAAAAAATGCAGGCAGTATTGGATAAAATGTTTAAAGATACTGGACACAGCAATGCTTATTTTCCTTTGTTCATTCCAAAGTCATTTTTTTCTAAGGAAGCCTCTCACGTAGAGGGTTTTGCAACAGAGTGTGCTGTTGTAACACACTATCGTTTAAAAAATGACGGAAATGGAAACATTGTTGTGGATGAGACAGCGAAACTTGAAGAAGAGCTTATTGTACGTCCAACATCCGAAACGATTATCTGGAACACCTACAAAGGCTGGATTCAATCTTACCGTGATTTACCTATTTTGATTAACCAGTGGGCAAATGTTGTAAGGTGGGAAATGAGAACACGTTTATTTTTGCGTACTGCTGAATTTTTATGGCAAGAAGGTCACACGGCACATGCTACAGCTGAGGAAGCCATTGAGGAAACGGAGCGCATGTTACATATTTATGCTGATTTTGTAGAGAACTGGTTAGCTGTTCCGGTTGTTAGGGGAAGAAAATCCCCAAATGAGCGTTTTGCAGGGGCCCTGGATACCTACTGTATTGAAGCTTTAATGCAAGACGGGAAGGCATTACAAGCTGGAACTTCTCATTTTCTGGGACAAAATTTTGCCAAAGCCTTCGATGTTAAATTTACGGGTAAGGATGGTAAGTTAGACCATGTTTGGGCAACCTCATGGGGGGTATCTACCCGTTTAATGGGCGCCTTGATCATGGCACACAGTGATGATTCTGGCTTAGTTATCCCTCCAAAATTGGCGCCTGTTCAGGTTGTAATTGTTCCTATTTACAAAGGGGAGGAAGATTTGGCTAACATTACCTCTTACGTAAACGAGTTAAGTATGCGTTTAAAAGGCATGGGAGTGTCAGTTAAATTCGACGATCGCGATACACAACGTCCCGGATTTAAGTTTGCAGATTATGAAATGAAAGGTGTTCCTGTTCGTGTGGCCATTGGCGGTAGAGACATGGAAAACAAAACCGTAGAAATTGCCCGTCGTGATACCAAATTGAAACAAACTGTGCCTCAGGAAGGGCTGGATATTTACATCGTTAAATTATTGGAGGAAATTCAACAAAGCATGTTCGAAAAGGCTTTGGCTTATCGGGATGAGCATATTACTGAGGCCAATACTTACGAAGAGTTCAAGGCTTTATTAGATGGTAAAGCAGGTTTTATTTCTGCTCATTGGGACGGAACGCCAGAAACCGAGCAAAAAATAAAAGAAGAAACTAAAGCGACAATCCGTTGTATTCCTTTAGATAATAAACTGGAAGATGGTATTTGCATCTACTCAGGAAAGCCATCTACGCAAAGGGTATTGTTCGCAAGGGCGTATTAAATTAAGTCGGGAGTTGGGAGTGGTGAGTAGTGAGTTGAGTGTGTGGCGTCTGGCTAACGATATTACAAAAATAAAGAGTTCTAATTATAAACCATTTGGGATTTGTTTTCAAATCCCGAATCTATCATCCCATATCTCATAAAAGAAATGAAATTCGGAACGAAAGCAATACATGCAGGTCAAGAACCTGATCCAACAACGGGTGCCGTTATGACACCGATATATCAAACATCCACTTATTGGCAAAAATCTCCTGGAGACAATAAAGGATACGAATATTCAAGGGGAACAAATCCTACCCGTAGGGCATTGGAAGATTGTTTGGCTGCTTTAGAAAATGCAAAATACGGCCTGGCTTTTTCAAGCGGAATGGGTGCTACAGATGCTGTTTTAAAATTGTTACAACCTGGAGACGAGGTGATTACAGGGAATGATTTATATGGGGGATCTTATCGGATTTTCACCAAGATATTTACGAAATACGGAATTAAATTTCATTTCCTCGATTTATCTAAACCGGAAAATATTTTACCTTACATCAATGATAAAACCAAGTTGGTATGGATAGAAACGCCAACTAACCCAACTATGCAGATTATTGATATTGAGGGGATTGCTAAAATAACAAAAGAGAAAAATTTAATATTAACAGTAGATAATACTTTTGCTTCTCCTTATCTGCAAAATCCTATCGATTTAGGTGCAGACATTGTAATGCACTCTGTTACCAAGTATATAGGTGGGCATTCAGATGTAGTGATGGGTGCATTGGTTACCAGTAATGAGCAATTGTATAAAGACCTTTGGTTTATTTATAATGCGTGTGGTGCTACACCCGGACCTCAGGATTCATTTTTAGTTTTGAGGGGGATTAAAACCTTGCATTTGCGAATGAAAGCGCATTGTGAAAATGGGGAGCGCATTGCGCATTATCTTAAAAACCATCCTAAGGTAGATAAAATTTATTGGCCAGGATTTACGGATCATCCCAATCACGATGTGGCTAAAAAGCAGATGAGGGGATTTGGAGGAATGATTTCCATTACTTTAAAAGGTGCAGATTTGCAGGAAACTTTTAGGATTTCTTCTCAATTTAAAGTATTTACGCTTGCTGAATCTTTGGGTGGTGTAGAATCTTTAATCAATCACCCGGCTACCATGACACATGGCTCTATTCCGAAGGAAGAAAGAGAGAAGGTTGGTGTAACGGATAATCTGCTTCGCTTAAGTGTGGGTGTAGAGGATATTGAAGATCTTTTGGAGGATCTCGAAAACGCTTTAAAATAGAAATATAGAAATTAACAGGTCATCTGCTCGTTATCGGTTTCGATTACGGACAGGTGACTTTTTTGCTTTAATTGGATGGATAGATTAGAACTACAGAATTTTTTAGATGCTAAAGTTGATCAATACAACAGGCCTGATTTTATTCCGAATGATCCGATCTGCATCCCGCATTTATTTAGCAAAAAGCAAGATATTGAAATTGCAGGTTTTTTTGCTGCAATTTTGGCCTGGGGTCAACGCAAAACCATTATCAATAAGTGTAAAGAACTGTTGCAAAGGATGGACAATGCCCCTTTTGAATTTGTAAGTCAACATAGCGATCAGGATTTAAAAGCTTTATTAAATTTTAAGCATCGCACATTTAACGATACCGATCTGCTATATTTTATAGCTTTCTTTAAGTTTCATTACAGCCAATCAGATACATTAGAAACGGCCTTTTTACCTCAAAAGAGTAGTGGTTTTCGTGCTGAATATCTGGAGATTAGTTCAGATAGAGAAACTTTGGAAATGGCTTCTGCAGTGTGTATGTCGGGAGATTTAAACTTTACGATAACGGAAGCACTAAACGCTTTCAGGGATTATTTTTTTTCTTTAACCGATTATCCTCAACGAACGAAAAAGCACATTTCTTCCCCCAAGCAGAAATCAACCTGTAAGAGATTGAATATGTTTTTACGCTGGATGGTTAGAAATGATGATAAAGGTGTTGATTTTGGGATTTGGGAAGTTATAAAGCCTGCTCACTTAATTTGCCCATGTGATGTTCATGTAGATCGGGTTGGACGGTTACTGGGGTTAATTTCCAGAAAACAAACCGACTGGCTTACGGCTGTAGAACTAACCCAACAGCTAAAAACCTTTGATTCTGGTGATCCGGTAAAATATGATTTTGCACTGTTCGGATTGGGTGTAGAAGGAATCTTGTAGCACTTAGTGTTAAAGAAATATTAAAAAAAACTTCTTTTTTAGCATTAAACTTCATATACTTACACTTAAGTTCTATATTAATATGTAGGATTAAATCTATCCCCATTTCTAAATCTAATGATCGCAGTTAACTTATCTGATGAAGATAGGTGGAAAAAGTATAACAACTTTTCTCCACTGATATCTATTTTTAAGAAATTTCATCCACTCAATGCGGAAATTGAAAGACGCATCAACCAGCATACCTTTCCGGTAAGTTATAAGAAAAACAAGTATTTGGTTTCTCCGGTTGATCGCAACAAATATCTCTTTTTGATTGTAAAAGGGGTTGTACGTGGATTTATTAAGGATGGCGATAGTGAAATTACGACCTGGATAGCAAAAGAAAACGAGGTAGTTGGAACAATACGCAACTTATGGGTAGAAGGCGATTCTGAAGAATACCTTCAGGCACTGGAAGATGTTGATTTAATAGCTATCCCTCATGTTTTATCTGAGTATTTATATGAGAACTTTGCTGAGGCAAATATTGTAGGCAGAAAAATGATGGAAACCTATTATCGTTCTGCAGAAGAGCGAGCCTATTTGTGCAGAATTTCATCAGCCGAAAAGCGCTATAAACGGTTTTTAGTTTCCTTTCCCGATTTAATCAATCGAGTATCATTAAAATACATAGCATCATTTTTAGCCATTAGGTTAGAAACATTGAGCCGCATACGGGCTAAAATATAATCAATTATTAAACGGGTTGGTTGATTTTTAGCGTTCTTTTCCTCTGATTTTCCCTGTTTACAGCCTTGTAGTTTTCAACTACTTTTTTTGTTAACCTGCTTAGCATTATAATAAGTTGTAGTTTTTAAGCAGATTGTAAGATAAGCACTACTTTTTATATCATTTTTTGAAATACTTATTTTTAGCATTTAGACCTCCAGACGCAGCGGACAATAAGCACTTTTAAAATAATGATATGTTTTATAACGTTTTTGTTTAGTAAACACTTGGTTTATAGTGTTTTTTAAAATTTTTCACCTTATTTTTTAGTGGCTGTTCAATGATGTAAAAACCAGATATTTAGCATTTTTGATTCAAAACTGAGAAAATGTGTATAATAAATTTTACAAAATTAGACGATAAATTCAATTACATTGACGTAGAATAAATAACTTTTAGTACATTGCGGCACAATACATAATATAATGAAAGCAAAAAATGCTGTAAGCACATTTACCGTCCTTATCGCGGATGACCATGAAATTATCAGAAGGGGGTTAAAAAGTTTGATCTCTGATTTTTGGAGTGGTGTTGAGATTATTGAGGCTTCTACTTTAGAGGAAGCGTTAGTAGAAACTGAAAAATCACCAAGTCTGATTATCATTGATGTTAACTTGCCAGGTGGAAATAACCTTAAAGTTATCGAGCAATTGAAACAAATTCAGCCGAACGCTAAAATTTTAGTGTTTTCGTCGTTGAACGAAAACATTTATGCTGTTCCGTATTTAAAATCAGGAGCTTCCGGTTATTTGACTAAAAATGCTGAAGAATCAGAGATTGTTACTGCTATTACAACAATTTTGGCAGGAAGCAGGTACTCCAGTAGAAATGTTAAAGAAAATATGTTCAACAGTATTTTAGGTAACGATGTAGATAATCCATTTACCAAACTTTCGGGAAGAGAGCTTGAGGTAGCTGAGCTTCTGACCAAGGGTGTTGGTGTGCTGGAAATCTCTAATCAGTTAAATCTGCAAATGGGTACAGTAAGTACGTATAAGTTAAGACTTTTTCAAAAGCTTAAAATTAAAAGCATCATAGAGCTCGCTGAAAAGATGAGTATCTACGAAAGATAAAAAGAGTATTTTACTCTTTTTATCTTTTTTATATTTCATTCTAATTAAGCTTCATAGTCAGTGAAAATGAAGAATTTAGCCCTAGCGGTTATTTTTTTGCATTTACAGTTCCAGGACCATTGTCGCTTCCCGATTCATTAGGGGTACTGCCGGCTTTTCCATATTTATCAGATGCGCCTTTGCCATTTTGATCGAATGATGCTTTTTCTTTAGCTGTGCCTGCGTTTTTTTCGTTTTTAGCTGGTGTAGTTTTTTTATTGCTGTTTTCCATGATTGAATTTCTTTTAAGCAGAACAAATAGATTAGGTATTTGGTTCGTATTGGCTTACCACATTTATCAGATGGTAACTCGCCCACCTGTAATGGGGAGTGTTGCGCCTGAAATATAACTGGCATCGTCTGATGCCAGAAAGACATAGGCAGGTGCTACTTCAACTGGCTGTCCTGGTCTACCCATTGGTGTATCTTTACCAAAATTTTCGGGATCAGGCATTGTAGAAGGAATTAGTGGGGTCCAGATGGGGCCAGGTGCAACTGCATTTACCCTTATGCCCGTACCCTGAGATAAGAGTATCTGGCTCAGGTTGGCTGTGAAATTTTGAATGGCTCCTTTTGTTGCAGCATAGGGGAGTAGTACAGGTGTGGGCGAATAAGCATTTACCGATGTGGTATTGATGATGCTACTGCCGGGCTTCATATGGGGTTCGGCTGCTTTACACAAGTAGAACATGGCGTGTATATTGGTTTCGAAAGTTTTAACCCATTCATCGGAGGGTATTTCATTTAATTTTTCCCTGCCCATTTGAAATGCTGCATTATTGATTAGTATATCAATTTGCCCCCATTCTTTTACAGCTGTATCGATGATTTTACGACAGTGTTTTTCCGAACGGATATCACCTTTAACTAAAATAGCTTTACGTCCGGCTTCTGTTACATATTTTGCAGTGTCTTTAGCATCAGGAGTTTCAGTATCACTTAAATAACTAATCAATACATCTGCACCTTCGCGTGCATAAGCAATCGCAATTGCTTTTCCGATACCAGAATCTCCTCCTGTAATAATCGCTTTTTTATTTTGAAGTTTTCCTGATCCCCGGTAAGATTTTTCACCATGATCGGCTATGGGTTTCAAGTCTTTTTCTTTTCCCGGCGCAGGTTGTTTCTGCTCTGGAAAGGGTGGAACAGGATATTTTTTAGCGGGATTTTTCGTTTTAGCACTTGTTTTCATTCTGATAGCTTTTTAAGGACAACAGTGTACAGGGAAAAATGGTTTGGAGAATTCAGCAATTGGAAGTTGCTTTACCGTCTGATACTAATACAATCTTATTAAATAAAGTAGATATACTCTATTCTTAATACACGATTTAGCCTTATCCAGAAAGTTAGTAGTTTATGTTCTGTTTTTCTGACTTAATAAACCAATTTTTAGTTGGAAAAGGTTGGGAGATATATCCGTTTATGAACCGGATTTTAAAGGACTTTACGTGGCTGGATATCTTTTATATATAAAGAAATTTTTTACATGTCAATATTGTCAACTTTCATTAGTATCAGTTACTTAAAGCTAAAATGGCGATTTTTATTCATTAGTCAGGTTTTTATCATTTTTTAAACCATCTATTAAAGATTTTCTATCACTGTAAGTTGTTTGAGAAGTTGACTAATATCAACTTGTTTTCGTTGAATCGTCATCGCAATGTAATCGACTATAATATGATGATGATAATTGTCAAAAAAAAATCTATTTGTATTATTAATACTACAGTTTTTGGCTTGTTATGAAAATAATTTGACTGATGTGTATTACCTTTGTATTATAATGTTTGTCTTCCTTTTGTGTGCTCTTAGTTACTGTATCACTTACAGTGTAGTTTTTACATTCAAATCGAACAAATAAAAACTGTTGTCTGCATCATCCCTAATGTTGCGTGATCTTCATTAACCTTCGCGTATGAATAAAATTTTACTTTATTCGTGTGGCTTCGCACGAGCATTTTCTTCAAAAAACACTTCGCTAACCAAAATTAGCAACAGTAAGGCTCTTGGTCTGATGGCGCTCTTGTTATTGTTGACGCTTTTTAGCAATAATTCAGTATTTGCCCAATTTACTATTGTAGAGAATTTTAAAGGAAGTAATGCCAATGGTATTGTTTTCGGAGGAGGGGGAGGCAGCCAGGGTACAGCCTATCTAACATCCGGAGTGGATGATCCAAGTGGAAATGGGTGGTTAAGGTTAACGAAAGGGAGGACAAATCAAAAAGGATATGCTTATGTAAATAAATCTTTCCCTACAACACTGGGTGTTTTGGTGGATTTTGAGTATAAAACCTGGCGTAATGCTGATGATGCTGCTTATAGTGGAGCAGATGGTATTGGTATTTTCTTATTTGATGCGAACGCTACGTTTGCTTTAGGTGGCCTGGGTGGATCATTAGGTTATGCACCAAATACAGGAGGTACAAACTCTGTTACCACAGGTTTAGCAGGTGGTTATGTGGGGATAGGATTGGATGAATATGGGAATTTTTCTAATCCAAATGAGGGGAGAAACGGTGGAACCGGATTAAAACCGAACTCCATTGTTATGAGGGGGCCTACAACGGCTAACCCGGGACCATTGACGGTTAATGGAGTTGAGCCAACGAATAAATTTTTAACTGGTATTCAATTGAATACAAGTGCTGCTGCTGATGAGCTGGATTATAATACAACAGTTTCAAGCAGACCATTAGACGGGGTTTTTTACAGGAGGGTTCAGATTGAAATTACCCCTGTGAACGGTTTATATGAAATCACTGTTCGCTGGACTAAAACGCCAAATGGTGTATTTGAAGATTTGTTAAGTTATACCACCACTACAGCTCCGCCTCAGTACCTGAAGCTGGGCTTTGCCGCTTCAACGGGAGGGGGCTTTAACTTTCATGAAATCAGAAATCTATTGGTGACTACTCCGGGAAATATCCGCGCAGTAAAAACCACTACACAAAATTCATTAACACTGGGTTCTGATCAAAACTATACCTATAAAATAGATGTGGTAAATGATACCCAGGCCGATATTTTCAATGTTAATTTAACCGACACGCTTAAAAATGCGGCAGGTGCCACCTATCCGGTATCTGACTATAGCATTAACAGCATCAGTTATTCGAACTTTAATGGCGGAACATCCATGCCTGCAAGCTCTGCTACAAATAGTTTTGGAGCTACATTAAACTTATTGAGAAACTCTACAGGGACAATAACTGTAAACGGAACATTTAAAGCAGGCGCCATTATGCCTGTTGGGAATAAAATCCTGAATAAGGTTGTGGTTATGCCAACCGATATTACCGATCAGGATTTAGACAATAATACTTCTATTGTTGAAACTCCGATTTATTCATCTGCTGTAGATTTAACGCTGAACGCAAATATTAACAATTCGTGTTTGGATTTGACTAACGGAAATACTTATACCTATACCGTAACCAATTTATCAGCCTCAACAGCCACAACCACCACAAACAGGAGATATAGCGTAAACGTGACTGTCCCTGCGAATTACACAGTGGTGAGCGAGACGCATACGGGATGGACCGGGCCAGTAATTACTGGAACAGCACCTGCGGCGAGAACCTATACATATTATAAATCTAATATTGCTTTAGGCGCGGGGGCTACAGATGCAAATCCGATTACCATGACGCTGAAAGCTCCTGCCGGAACTACTTCTTATACCAATACTGCTACAGTATCTTATACGGATGATTCTGCTACTCCAGCGAACGTTGAAGGAAATACAAATAACAATAGCGCTTCGGTAGCAGCGATTGTGGCACCGGCTGTTGCTCCAAATGTATCGCCGGCAGTTTATAATTATTGCCAGCATCCCACTCAAACTGCAACAGCTATATCAGCTACAACAACAAACCCGGCATACTCTCTTCTTTACTACACCAATTCTGGTGGAATTGGCAGTGTAAATGCACCAGTTCCGAGCAGAACACAGGGCGGGACTTTTTTATATTATGTAAGTCAGACTAATGGCAGCTGTGAAGGTCCGAGAGCTACTGTAACCGTTAATGTGATTGCAACCAGCGCAAATGCCGGCGCAGATAAAAACAATTGTAATAGCGGAACATTCATTATGACTGGTAATGCAACTGCTAATGGAACAGGGGCATGGACGATTGTAGGCGCAGCAAACGGCGCAGTGATTACAACTCCTTCCAGTAATACCACTACCGTTACCGGTTTAAATGCGGGATCAAGTGTTACGCTCCGGTGGACCATTACAAATGCTACTTGCGGAACTACTTCTGATGATGTTATTTTAACTAACTCGAATAGTGTACCCTCACGCCCTACATCGGTTGCTACAGCGACGATATGTTCTGGAAGTACAGCAACGTTAACAAGTTCGTCCATTACTACATATGATGCTGGTTTAACTTATCAGGTATATTCTTCTGGGGGAACATTCTTAGGAACCTTACCTTATACAACGCCAGTATTAACGGCTAACACTACTTATTACATTCAAACATCGAATGTAGGTGGTTGTATATCTGCAGACCGTACAAGCTGGCAGGTAAATGTATCGGGTACGCCTCCATCCAAAAGAGTAATTACGCCTGCAAGTCCGGCAGCTGTATGTGCAGGCTCAACGGTTACACTAACTTCTACTACAACAGGAGTAACTACTTATCAATGGTACAAAAACGGCGTTTTAATTGCAGGAGCTACCGGTTCTAGTTATGGTGCAACAACCTCAGGAAGCTATACTGTTGTTGGTTCTACTGCTACCTGCTCGAGTGCACTATCGGATGCAGTTACGGTAACCGTAAATGATTTACCTACAGTTTATAATGTTACGGCATCGGGTTCTCTATGTTCTACAGGAACGAGTACCGTAATTGGATTGGATGGAAGTCAAAGTGGCGTTAATTACCAACTTAAAAGAGATGGGGTGAATGTAGGTTCTGTTGTTGCCGGAACAGGAAGTATAATCAGTTTTCCAACCACAACTACTGCAGGAACTTATACCATTGTTGCAACCCATGGTGCAACCAGCTGTACTGCAACCATGAATGGGGATAAAATAATTACCACTACCCCTGTAATTAGCAGTACCACACCAACTCATCCCAGCACATGTTTAGGCACAGATGGAAAGATTGTATTGGGTGGATTAACAGATGGTGTAAGTTATACTATTAATTACAGTAAGGCTGGTGTTGCACAGGCTGCTATTGTTCAGACAGCAGTTTCGAATACAGTAACCATCAGTGGACTTTCGGCAGGAAATTACAGCAATATTACAGTAACCAATACGGGTTGTCCTTCTGCAGCTACTGCGGCAACTCTAGTTGGGCCGGCACCAGCCAGCCCGGCATCCATTACAGGAAATGCTGCTGTTTGTGCTCCGGCTTCTGCACAAAGCTATTCTGTTGCTGCTGTTGCTGATGCAACAGGTTATACCTGGAGCTACAGTGGGACAGGGGTAACGATAAACAGTACAGGCAATACTGCCACCTTAAATTTTGCCGCGAATGCAACAAGTGGTACATTATCAGTAAGTGCGACTAATACTTGTGGAACAAGTATGGCCAGAACACTTACAATTGCTGTTACTGCAACACCTGTGATTGGCAGCACTACACCAACCCATCCAAGTACTTGTTTAGGTACAAACGGAAAGATTGTATTAGGGGGATTGGTTAATGGTGTGAGTTATACAATAAATTATAGTAAAGGTGGTGTTGCGCAAACGGCAATTGTTCAAACTGCGAGTTTAAATACTGTGACCATAAACGGTCTATCTGCCGGTGTTTACAGCAATATTACCGTTACCACTGGAACCTGCCCTTCAGCAGCTACCAGTGCAACATTGATTGGCCCTGCACCAGCTACGCCGGGAGCAATTTCGGGAAATGCAGCAATTTGCGCGCCTTCTTCTGCTCAAAATTATACTATTACTGCAATTGCAGATGCAATAAGTTACAATTGGAGTTATACCGGAACAGGTGTAACCATCAATAGTACAAACAATACTGCAGCGTTGACTTTTGCAGCTAACGCCACAGGGGGGGTACTTTCGGTAACCGCAACAAATAGTTGTGGAACAAGTACTGCGAGAACATTTTCTATTGTTGTAAATCCTACAGCCAATGCTAGTATCAGCGGAACAACCACGGTAAATATCGGCGCGGCAAATCCAAATGTTAGCTTCACGATAACCAGTGGAACAGCTCCTTTTACTTTAAATTACAATATTAACGGAGGGGCCAATACCATACTTAACACCAGTTCATCATCAGTGACGGTCAGTCAATCAACTGCTGCTGCCGGTACCTTTACTTATAATCTGGTTAGCATTAATGATGCAAATGGTTGTGTAAGGACAATTTCGGGACAAAGCGCAACCATTACGGTTAAACCTACAGGTGTTAATGATAATATAAGTACACCAATTAATACCGCTAAAAACTATGAGGTAAGGGTTAATGACGGAGCAGCTGTTGCAAATTCGACTGTAGTTATTTCAACCAATGCTGCTCATGGAACTGCTGTAGTGCAGGCAGATGGTACTGTAACGTATACTCCTGCAAACGGTTATATTGGTACAGATACTTATCAATATACATTAACATCAGGTGGAGTTACTTCAAATCCAATTACGGTAACGGTAACCGTTGCCAATGGTGCTGTTGCTGCGGTTGCTGATGCGGGTACTGCAAATGCCACAAGCGGTGGTTCTGCAATCACTTCGGTATTAACAAACGATACTTATAACGGAATTGCTAATTCGGCTACAGCTGGTAATGTAAGCATTACCCAAAATTCGAATAACAGTGGCGGAAAAGTAACTTTAAATACCACAACAGGAGAAGTTACTGTTGCTGCTGGAACACCGGTTGGAACTTATACCATCAATTATACCATTACTGATAAGTTAGATAATACGAAAACTTCATCAGCCAATGCTGTGGTAACCGTTACCAATGGTACGATTACAGCTGTTGTTGATGCAGGCTCGGCTAACGCTACTTCAGGAGGTTCGGCAATAGCCAGTGTATTAAATAACGATACTTATAATGGAGTAGCTAACGCTGCTACATCTGCTAACGTTATCATTAGCCAGAACTCGAATAACAGTTCAGGAAAGGTTATTTTAAATACCACAACAGGAGAGGTTACGGTTGCTGCTGGAACACCGGTTGGAACTTATACCATCAATTATACCATTACTGATAAGTTAGATAATACGAAGACTTCATCAGCCAATGCTGTGGTAACCGTTACCAATGGTACAATTACAGCTGTTGTTGATGCAGGTTCGGCTAACGCTACTTCAGGAGGTTCGGCGATAGCCAGTGTATTAAATAACGATACTTATAATGGAGTAGTTAACGCAGCTACATCTGCTAACGTTACAATTAGCCAGAACTCGAATAACAGTTCAGGAAAGGTTACTTTAAATACCACTACAGGAGAAGTTACAGTTGCTGCAGGAACTCCTGTAGGAACTTATACCATCAATTATACCATTACTGATAAGTTAGATAATACGAAGACTTCATCAGCCAATGCTGTGGTAACTGTTACCAATGGCGCCCTTTCTGCTTTTGCAGATGCAGGTTCGGCGAATGCAACTTCAGGAGGTTTGGCGATTACCAGTGTATTAAATAACGATACTTACAATGGTGTTGCTAATGCGGCAGGTACTACAAATGTGACCATTACACAAAATTCAAATAATAGTGCAGGGAATGTAACACTGGATTTAGCAACCGGAGCGGTAACCGTTGCTGCTGGAACCCCGGTAGGCACTTATACCATTAATTATACCATTACGGATAAGTTAGATATTAATAAGCAATCATCAGCTGATGCGGTAATAACCGTTACCAATGGCGCAGTGATCGCTAAAAATGATGCGGGCGCTGTTAATACTAACGGAGGAGAAGCCATACTGAATATCTTGAGCAATGATACATACAATGGTGTAGATAATACAGCTTCTCTGAGCAATGTGATTTTATCTGAACTTACCAATACAAGCAATGGGAAAATTACAATTTCTCCTTCAACAGCTGCGGTTAACGTATCTCCAAATACTCCGGCAGGTGTTTATACCATCGATTATAAAATAGTTGACAAGCTGGATAATACAAATGTATCAACCGGACAGATCATTATAACCGTAAGTGGTGGGGTTATATTAGCAAGAAATGATTCGGGCACAACAGGGGGATTAAACGGCGGAACTGCAATCAGTAACGTGTTGGCCAATGACGAGGTAAATAATGGTGAACAAGCATTGCTAAGCAATGTTAAACTTACCCAGTTATCAACCGAATACAATCAGGTTAATTTAGATGTTGCAACAGGTAAAGTGAATGTTGCAGCCAATACACCGGCAGGTACTTATAAAGTTATTTATTCAATCACAGATTTACTCGATGCATCCAAAGTTTCGCAAGCAGAGGCAATAATTACGGTTACTGCACCAGCTATGGCTGCAAATGCGGATAATGGAACCATTAATGGTTTTGTTGGTGGTACCGCGGTAACCAACGTTTTGCTAAATGATACCTATGCTGCTGGTACAGCAACATTAAGCAATGTAAACCTGACTTTTGTTTCTGCTTCAGATTCAAAAGTAAGCCTTGATTTAACTACTGGTGATGTAAATGTTGGAGCCAATACACCAGCTGGGAACTATACTTTAACTTATCAAATTGCAGATAAGTTAAATCCTCTTCTAACCAAGACAGCAGTGGTAACTGTAACTGTTAATGCTCCAGCCATGATTGCGCTGAATGATGCAGGCTCTGTAAATGGATTAACTGGTGGGGAAGCGGTATCGAACGTCATGTGGAATGATACCTACAATGGTGTTGCAGCGACTTTATCACAGGTAAGTTTAAGTCAGTTAGCTACTTCAAACCCGAATGTAAGTTTAGATACAAATACAGGGAAGGTAAATGTAGCTGCAAATACACCTGCAGGAATTTATACATTAGACTATCAGATTACCGATAGGTTAAATACAACAGAAAAGAAAACTGCACGTGTTACAATAACGGTTGATGCACCGGAAATGCTTGCCAATGTAGATAATGGATCGGCAAATGGCTTTACCGGAGGTGTAGCCGTTAATAATGTTTTAGGGAACGATAAATATGATACGCATACGGCTACCTTATCAGATGTGACCTTATCACAAATTTCGACATCAGATGCAAGAGTTACCCTGGATCCTGCTACTGGAAAGGTAAATGTGGCTGTGGGAACCCCTTCTGCTACCTATACACTTATTTATCAGATTACAGACAAATTAAACCCCACCATCAGCAAGCAAGCTACGGTTACAGTTTGGGTTGATGCTGCGCCGCTTATTGCAAATGATGATAACGGCAGTATTAATGGATTGACTGGTGGTACAGCTATAGAAAATATTTTAGGAAACGACGTATACAATGGAAATATCCCAACTTTAAATGAGGTTAATTTAACACTGGTTTCAGCTTCAGATGCTAAAATAACATTAGACTTATCTACTGGAAAAGTGAATATTGCAGCAAACACTCCTGCAGGAAGTTATAATGTAGTATATAAAATAGAGGATAAAGTAAATCCGGGCGTATTTAAAACGGCCACTGCTACAGTTATTGTTAATGCACCGGCTATGGTTGCCAATGCAGATAATGGTACGGCAAATGGCTTTACTGGGGGACTTGCTGTTTCTAATGTGTTATCAAACGATGTTTACAATGGAAATACGGCAAGTTTATCGACTGTTAATTTAACTCAGGTATCTACAACCCATGCGAATGTAACACTCGATCCGGCAACCGGAAATGTAAATGTAGCAACAGGAACACCGGCAGGAACTTATACTGTAGTTTACCAGATTGAGGATAAATTAAATCCAGGACAAACCAAACAAGCCAGCGTAACGGTTACTGTTGTGGCTCCGGCAATTGCGGCTAACAATGATAATGGAACAGTGAATGGCTTCAGTGGTGGTACAGCAGTAAGTAATGTACTTGTAAATGATACCTATAATGGTGGTACTGCGCTGTTGGCACAAGTAAACTTATCACAAATATCTACTTCAAATTCAAAAGTAACGTTGGATCCTGCTACTGGCCAGGTGAATGTTGCTGCGGGTACTCCGGCAGGAGATTACACATTGGTTTATCAGATTCAGGATAAGGTAAATCCGGTTGCCGCGCAAACTAAAACTGCCAATGTAACGGTTACTGTTGCAAATCCGGCAATGGTTGCCAATGCTGATGGCGGTACGATTAACGGTTTTGTAGGTGGGACTGCAGTTGAAAATGTGCTGAGTAATGATACCTACAATGGAGTACAGGCGAGTTTAGCAACGGTTAATTTAACTCAGATTTCGACTACTAACCCAAAAGTAGTTTTAGATCCGGCAACAGGTAAGGTAAATGTTGCTGCAGGAACACCTGCCGGTACTTACACCATTGTTTATCAAATTGAAGACAAGTTAAACCCGGGACAAATAAAAACTACCAGTGTAACCATCAATGTTGTTGCCCCAGGTATGGACGCAAATAACGATTCGGGAACCATTAATGGAGTAACTGGCGGAACAGTTGTAAATAATGTATTGGTAAATGATACCTATAATGGAGGACCAGCAAGTTTGAGTACAGTAGCTTTAACTCAGGTTTCTACTACAAACCCTAAGGTGACACTTGATCCTGCAACAGGAAAAGTAAATGTTGCAACAGGAACGGCAGCTGGCTCTTATACCTTAATTTATCAGATTGCTGACAAATTAAATCCAACTTTAACGCAAACTGCAGTGGTAACAGTAGTTGTTGATGCGCCTGTTATGGTTGCAGTTGATGATGCGGGTGCAGCCAATGGTTATTCGGGTGGGGTAGCTGTTGCAGATGTATTGGCTAACGATAGTTACAATGGCAATGCGGCCTCGTTAACTGTGGTTACTTTAACCCAGGTTTCTACCAGCAATCCGAAGGTAACTTTGGATTCAGGTACCGGAAAAGTAAATGTTGCAGCAAATACTCCGGCAGGAAGCTATACTGTTGTTTATCAGATAGAAGATAAATTAAATCCGGGGCAAACCGAAACCGCCAGTGTAGTGGTTACGGTAAATCCTCCGGCTATGGTAGCAAGTTCAGATTTAGGTTCAGTGAACGGATTTGAAGGTGGACAGGTTTTGCCAAATGTTTTGGCTAACGATAGCTACGATGGTAATCCGGCAACGCTGGCACAGGTAACATTAAGCCAGGTTTCTACAACTCATCCTAACATTACCCTTGATCCGGCTTCCGGCGCAGTAAATGTCGCACCAAATACACCTGCTGGAACATATACTTTGGTTTACCAGATTGAAGATAAATTAAACCCAGGGCAGAAAACCACTGCCACAGTAACCATTATGGTAACAACCCCGGTAATGGTAGCTAATGCAGATAATGGTGCGGTGAATGGTTTTGAAGGTGGAGTTGCTGTAGCTAATGTATTAAGTAATGATACTTATAATGGTGCAACAGCAACATTAACAACAGTTAATTTAACGCAGGTATCAACTACAAATCCGAAAGTTACTTTGGATGCCGCTTCTGGAAAAGTAAATGTTGCAGTTGGAACACCGGCAGGAACATATGAAGTGGTTTATCAGATTGAAGATAAACTGAATTCAAACCAAATCAAACAGGCGATAGTAACTGTTACTGTTACTGCTCCAGGTATCCTCGCTGCCAACGATGCAGGTTCAATAAATGGTTTTGAGGGTGGAACTGCAGTTGCCAATATTTTAGGTAACGATATCTATAATAATGTTGCGGCATCTTTGGCAGAAGTAAACCTGTCATTTGTTTCTTCTTCATCGCCCAAAGTAAGCTTAGATTTAACAACAGGTAAAGTAAATGTAGCTGCAGATACTCCGGCAGGAACTTATACCCTGGCTTATCAAATACAGGATAAAATTAATCCAGGTCAAACCGCCGACGCTACTGTAACGATTACTGTTACCGCCCCTGCAATTATAGCCAACACTGATAATGGATCAGCTAATGGCTTTGTTGGCGGAACAGCAATAGCGAATGTTTTAATTAATGATACTTACAATGGGGTAGCAGCAACTTTAGTAAATGTTGCTTTAACACAAGTTTCAACTACCAACAGTGGTATTTCATTAGATCCGGCTACCGGCGCAGTAAATGTATCGCCAAATACGCCTGCTGGTTCTTATACTTTGATTTACCAGATTGAAGATAAATTAAATCCAGGAAAGATAACTACAGCCAGTGTTAACGTTATCGTAAATGCTCCAGCAATGAGTACAAGTTCAGATGCAGGAACAGCGAACGGCTTTACCGGTGGTGTTGCAGTTCATAATGTGTTATCAAATGATACTTATAATGGCGCAACTGCTACTTTAAGCAATGTAACTTTATCTCAGGTTTCTACCACAAATAATGGTGTTACCCTGAACCCGGGCACAGGTGCTGTAAACGTTGCAGCCAATACCCCGGCAGGAACGTACACGCTGGTTTACCAAATAGAAGATAAACTAAATCCTGGGCAAACCAGGCAAGAAACAGTAACCGTTAGTATAGCCGCTCCGGTAATGACTGCCGCTGATGATTCAGGTTCAGTAAATGGGCTGGTAGGTGGATCAGCAGTGGCTAATGTTTTAGCAAATGACAGCTACAACGGAGCACAAGCTACTTTATCCAATGTTACGTTAGGCCAGATTTCTACAACCCATCCAAATGTTACGCTTGATGTAGCCACTGGAAAAGTAAATGTAGCTGCTAATACCCCTGCGGGTAATTATAATGTAGTTTATCAGATAACAGATAAGTTAAACCCTGGTCAAACCAAAACTGCTACAGTTGTTATTACTGTGGCTGCTCCGGCACTACAGGCCAATTCGGATAATGGTTCGGCTAATGGTTTTACCGGTGGAACCGCAGTTATAGATGTTTTAGCAAATGACCTTTACAATGGAGTGCAGGCTACTTTAAGTCAAATTAATTTAAGCCAAATTTCAACTACATCTCCTCAGGTAAGTTTAGATGTAAATACAGGAAAGGTAAATGTTGCGCCAAATACACCTTCAGGAACTTATACTGTTGTGTATCAAATAGAAGATAAATTAAATCCTGGCCAAATTAAACAAGCGAGTGTAACTGTAAATGTTGCAGCACCTTTAATGACCGCCAATGACGATACGGGAACAGCTAATGGTTTTACCGGCGGAGTTGCAGTAACCAATGTCTTAACGAATGATACCTATAACGGTACGAGCCCGGCTTCGCTTAGCAACGTTAACCTAACTTTGGTTTCTACTAACCATCCGGGATTAACGCTTGATGTGACAACAGGAGCAGTGAATGTTGCTCCAAATACGCCTGCCGGAACGTATACACTGGTATATCAAATAGAAGATAAACTAAATCCAGGTCAAACTAAAACTGCAAACATTACCATTACAGTTACAGCACCAGCTTTAAATGCCATTAACGATGCTGCAGCTATAAATGGAATTTCAGGTGGTGTTGCCGTTAGTAACGTGCTTTGGAATGATACTTATGATGCCTCAGGAGCTACTTTAATCAATGTTTCCCTAACCCAGATATCTTCCAGCAGTGCTAATATTAGTTTGGATGTAACTTCAGGAAGAGTGAACGTTGCAGCAGGTACACCTGAAAATACTTACACATTAGTTTACCAGATTGAGGATAGGTTAAATCCAGGACAAACTAAACAGGCTACAGTAACCATTACAGTAACGGCTGCGCCTATGGTTGCGGTAAATGATAATGGTACAGTAAATGGCTTTGTTGGTGGTACAGCAGTGGCTGATGTTTTAGCGAACGATTTATTCAATAACAATCAGGCAACATTGGCGGGTGTATTTTTAACACAAATATCAACTGATAATGCTAAAGTTAAATTAGACGAATCAACAGGGCGGGTGAGCGTTGAGCCTTATACTCCGGCCGGGACTTATACTTTGGTGTATTCGATGACAGATAGGGTTAATGCCGCTGAAGTTAAACAAGCCAGTGTAACCGTTACCGTAACAGCGCCGGTTATTGCGGCTCATGCCGATAATGGAACCGTTAACGGTGTAAACGGAGGAAGTGCAATCAACAATGTTTTGGTAAACGATACTTATAATGGAGTAACTGCAACACTGAATACCGTTAATTTAGTACAGGTTTCAACTACCCATCCAAATGTAACGCTTGATGCTACAACCGGAAAGGTGAATGTCTTACCGAATACTAAAGCCGGTACTTATGTGGTTAAATATAATATAGAAGATAAGTTAAACCCTGGTTTAATCAAAGAAGCAGATGCTACAGTTACGGTAGTTGCACCTGTTATGAATGCAAATGCAGATAATGGTTCTGCAAATGGTTTCGATGGCGGTGTTGCAGTTCCGAATGTTCTGGCAAATGATACCTATAATGGTGTTAGCCCTGCTTTACTTACCAATGTGATTTTAAGTCAGGTTTCAACTGATCATCCAAATGTTACCCTAAATACAGTAACAGGTGCGGTTATCGTAGCGCCAAATACACCTGCAGGTACTTACACATTGGTTTATCAGATCGAAGATCAGTTAAATCCTGGTCAAACCAAAACGGCAAGTGTAACCATTGTGGTTGCTTCGCCAACATTAATAGCGGCAAATGATACAGGTTTAGCCAATGGATATACGGGCGGTACAGCCGTAAGTAATGTTTTGGCAAATGATTCTTATAATGGAATCCAGGCGTCATTGAATAATGTTAAATTAAACCAGGTATCAACCGACCAACCAAAAGTAACATTGGATGAAAGTACAGGTGGCGTTAATGTAGCTCCCAATACTCCAGCCGGAACATATCATGTAGTTTATCAGATCGAGGATATTTTAAACCCGGGATCAGTTAAAACAGCAACTGTTACCATTACGGTTTCTGCTCCGCAACTTGTTGCTAACACCGATAACGGTAGTGCCAACGGATTAACCGGAGGGACAGCAGTACCAAATGTCCTCGCAAACGATACCTATAATGGAGTTAGTCCGGCATTACTGACTAATGTTAATTTAAGTCAGGTATCAACTGATCATCCGAATATTACCTTAGATGTAACTACCGGAAAAGTTAATGTGGCACCAAATACGCCTGCTGGTACTTATACTGTAGTTTATCAGATTGAAGATCAGTTAAATCCGGGACAAGCTAAAACGGCCAGTATCCAGATTACAGTAACACCTCCGGCAATGGTGGCAACAACAGATAACGGAACCGTAAATGGCGTTAATGGAGGAACAGCAGTAAATAATGTTTTAGCGAATGATACTTACAATGGTAATACAGCATCATTATCAGACGTAACCTTAAGTCAGGTTTCCACTACAAATCCGAACGTTACTTTAGATGTGACTACTGGGAAAGTAAACGTAATGCCAAATACCCCGGCAGGTTCTTATACCTTGGTTTATCAGATAGAAGATAAGCTTAACCCTGGCCAAACAAAAACAGCTATTGTAACGGTGTCCGTAGAAGCACCGTCACTTGTAGCCAATGGTGATTCGGGTATCGCAAATGCTTATACCGGTGGTACTGCTGTAAGTAATGTATTGGTTAATGATACATATAACGGAAACCCTGCTTCATTAGCTAATGTTAATTTAAGTCAGGTTTCAACCACTCATCCTAATGTAATTTTAGACCCGGCAACGGGAAAAGTAGTTGTTGCTGCCAATACACCTGTAGGCACTTATACCATCGTTTATCAAATTGAAGACAAATTAAATCCAGGACAGCAAAAGACCGCGAGTGTTACTGTAAATGTAACTTCAGGCGCAATACTGGCTAATGACGACAATGGAACAGTAAACGGATTTACAGGAGGTATAGCAGTAGCGAATGTATTGTTAAATGACACTTATAATGGTTCGTCTACTGCAACTGTAGCTGCGGCTACCATTACACAGATTTCTTCAACTCATGCCGGCCTAAGCATTAATCCTGCCAATGGATCGGTAAATGTTGCTGCAGGAACAGTTCCGGGAACGTATACTTTACAGTATAAAATCACGGATAAATTAGATGCAACAAAATCAGAAACCGCAACGGTTACTGTGGTTGTACCAGATTGGATTACCGATTTGTCTGTAACTAAAGTAGCGAATAAAACAGGTGTTGAAAACAATGAAACAATTAGCTATAAGATAACCATTAAAAACAACGGTCCTGCAACAATATTAGCAGGCAAGGTGATTGGATTAACAGAAAACATGCCGGCTGGCCTGGAAAATATTACTTATCAGGCTGCGGGTGGTATTTTTGATGCAGCAGCAAATACTTATACCATCGGAAGCAATCTTGTCGCAGGGCAATCCGTTACCTTAACCGCAAATGCAAAAGTAAATGCAGCATTTACCGGATTATTAACCAACAGGGTTTCTGTCACAGCTGCAAACGGTACAACAGATCCGGATATGGGAGATAACACCACCAGTGTAAATACACAAGTATTGAAAGGAGCAATGGCTTTGGTAAAAACAGGAGTGTTGAGTGCTGATGGCAATACCATTATTTATACCTTCACCATCACCAATACCGGAAATACAGATTTAACAGATGTAGCCATTACAGATAACAAGTTAGGATTGAACAGAACCCTCAATGGTACACTGGCAATTGGTCAGTTTGTGTCAGCAACAGCGGTTTACACTTTATCTCAGTCAGATAAAGATGCCGGAGCAGTAACAAACTCAGCATCAGTTAGTGCTAAAACACCAGTTGGAAATGTAATTAAAGATGTTTCGGGTACAGATAAAACAAATGATATTCCAACGGTAACATTCTTCACTCCGGCACCATCGTATACTTTTGAGAAAGTGATTAATGGAACAGTACCTACAACTGCCGGAGCTGTGTTAAATTACAACCTGAAAGTAACCAATACCGGTAATGTAACTTTAAATAATATTATCGTAACGGATGCCATTGCAGTAGTAAGCGGATCGCCAGTTACCAGCCTAGCGCCAGGTGCTTCTGCAACAATCACTGCTACCCATGTTTTGACCCAGGCAGATGTTAATGCAGGTAAAGTGACTAATCAGGCCAATGCAACAGCAAAAGATCCTCAGGGAAGAGATATTGTTAAACTATCTGATGATCCATCAACCCCTGCGGTTAACGATGCAACCATAACCAATGTAACTGCTACACCATCATATACCTTTGAAAAAGTGATTAATGGTACAGTACCTGCAATTGCAGGCGAAGTATTAAACTATAACCTGAAATTAACCAATACGGGCAATGTAACTTTAAACAATGTTGTAGTTTCGGATATAAATGCTATCGTGAGTGGATCACCGATTGCAAGCCTGGCACCTGGAGCTTCGGTTACCCTTACAGCAAGCCATGTATTAACTCAGGCAGATGTAAATTCGGGAAGGGTGATCAATCAGGCCAATGCAACGGCGAAAGATCCTCAGGGAAGAGATATTGTTAAGCTATCTGATGACCCATCAACCCCGGCGGCAAACGATGCAACCATAACTCCGTTAAGTGCTTCACCTGCTATGCGCTTAACTAAAGAAGCCACCAATGCGGTAAGTAAAGCAGGAGATGTGATTAACTACAATATCGTAGTAACCAATACAGGTAATGTAAGCTTAACCAATGTTACAGTTACCGATGTTGGTGCAGATGCAGGTTCTATAACGCCGGCAAGTATCGCTATACTAATGCCTGGACAAAGTGTAACCGTAACCGCCAAACACACAATCACCTTAACGGAGGTGAATCAAGGTTCATTTAGTAACCAGGCAGCGGCTACAGCTCAAACACCAAATGGTAATACACTCAATAAACCTAAATCAGACGACCCTGCAACAGCAGCACCTGATGATGCTACGGTAACTTCGATAGTTCCTGCTTCAACACTTACCCTGGTAAAAACAGGTAACTTAAGCGCAGATGGAAATAGCATTACCTATAACTTCATAGTTAAAAATACTGGTAACGTTACCTTGCACATCATTACTTTAAGAGATCCGAAATTAGGTTTAACAAGGGTTATTCCAGGTACGTTGGCACCAGGAGCAAGTGTTACTGATAGTTACATTTACAGCGTTACTCAGGCAGACAGAGATGCAGGAAATGTTACCAATACGGCTACCATAACCGGACAAACGCCTGCTAATGTCACTATTACAGATGTATCCGGAACAGCAGAAAATAACAATACACCAACAGTAACACTGCTGAATTCAAATTCATCAATTGCATTGATTAAAACCGCGGCATTTAGTGGGAACCAGATTACTTATACATTTAGTATTAAGAACACAGGAAGCATTACTTTAAATACAGTTACCCTTACAGATACCAAATTGGGTATTGCGAATAAAGCAATTGCTGTTAATGGTGGACTGGTACCAGGTGCATCCATCAACCATGTAGAAGTTTATACTTTAACACAAGCAGATAAAGATCAGGGTACAACGAGCAATACCGCAACAGTTAATGCTAAAACCACTACAGGCGCTAATGTAAGTGATGTATCCGGAACGGCAGAAGGTAACAATACACCTACGGTAATTAGCTTCCCTAAATCACCTAAAGCAGTAGATGATGTGGCAGGTACAGTAGCGAATGCACCAATAGTGATTAACGTATTAGCCAACGATGATCCTGGAAATTCGACCTTGGATAAGCTAACGATAGAAGTAGTTGTAAAACCTAAAAATGGTACGGTAAAAGTAAATGCTGATGGCACCATCACTTACACGCCAAATCCAGGTTATACCGGAGAAGATACATTCACCTATAAAGTAAAAGATGCTTACGGATATGAAACTAACGTAGCTTCGGTAACGCTAACAGCCAACTTTATTGGAATTAATGTGCCAAACTTGTTTACACCAAACGGAGATGGAATTAACGATACCTTCGAGATCAGAGGATTAAACCAGTTCCAGGAAAATGAAATCAGAATTATCAATCGCTGGGGAAATGAAGTATTCCATGCCAATGGATACCAGAATAACTGGACCGGAGAGGGACTGAACGAAGGTACTTATTATTATTTGCTAAGGGTTAGAAAAGCAGGTAATGCACAGTTCGAAGTGTTAAAAGGATACATCACATTAATCAGAGCATTTAAAAACTAAATAAGGTTTTGGGGAAGCCGGAGTAAAAAACTGGTTTCCCTTTAAGATATTGAAGAAGATGAAGAAAATATTACTGTTCACCATGGCTTTGTTATCGCTTGCAGCTACTCGCTCGCTTGCACAGCAGGATGCACAATTCAGTCAGTACATGTTTAACGGGATTTACATTAATCCTGCTTATGCAGGTTACAAAGAAGTGCTCAATGTACACGGCTTCTACCGTACACAATGGACCGGTGTTACCGGAGCGCCCAAAACCATGTCATTGGCTGTTGATGCCATTGCAAATAGCGGTAACGTTGGGCTTGCCCTGCAGGTAGCCAGTGATAAGCTGGGCGCACAAGTGAATCAGAGTGTTTATGGAAACTACGCCTACCGCATTCCGATGAATGATGATGGTACTTCCAGATTGGCACTTGGTTTAGGCGTTGGTGTGGTTCAGTTAGGTGTAGATGGCGCTTTGTTAAATCCAAATGATCCCGAACCGAACCAACCCATAGGCATGCAAAGCACCATTGTGCCTGACGCCAGGGCAGGAGTTTATTTTGCCAATGATCGCATGTTTGCAGGGTTTTCTGCCGATAACCTCATCGCGCAGTATGTTGATATTGATCGGTACGCATTTATCGCCCAGCCAAAACCTCATTATTATCTTACTGCAGGTGCCCTTTTTCCGATTAATGAAGATTTTCAGATTAAGCCATCGTTTTTACTTAAAGACGATCGAGGAGGCCCAACAAGTCTGGATATCAATGCTTTTCTGATGATTAAGGATGCAGTCTGGATTGGTGGATCATACCGTACAGGTGTTAAATTATATGATAAAAGCTATCTTCAAAAAGATTTAACAAGCAGGAATTCTGCTGTTGCTGCTATCCAGCTTTTCCCTTCCGAGAAAATCAGAATCGGTTATGCTTACGATTTTTCGGTTGGCCCTTTGCAAGGATACAGCAGCGGAACACACGAAATTTCCATTGCCTATTCTTTCATCCCGATTAATGTCAGATTGGCTACGCCAAGGGTATTTTAATAAACGCTCATTTCCTATCTAAACCCGATTATGAAGAAAATTTTACTTAGTATCTGCACCTTCTTCTTGCTCCATATCACTTTTCAAGGCCATGCACAGTATGTGTTGAAGGAAGCCGATAAACAATATGAACTTTACAATTACAGTAAGGCGGTAGATTTGTACGAACAGGCGTATCAAAAACAAAAAACACTCCACGCAGCAGAGCGCCTGGCCAGTGCCTACGGTTTAATGAATAATTATGCACAGGCAGAAAGCTGGTATGCCATTGCTTCTAAAATGCCAAACCCTAAACCCGAGTATATTTTAGGCTATGCAAAAGCATTACAAAACAATGCAAAATATAGGGAAGCCAAAGCGCAGTATCTAAATTACATAGCGCTTAAAAAAGATATCCCTGCACAGCTCCAGGAGGTTTGGCTTACTTCCTGCGATTCGGCATTAAAATGGATGAAATATCCAAAATCGGTTGAATTAATTAATCAAAAGGCATTGAATAGCATCCAGTCAGATTGGGGCGCTGTAAAATTTAAGGAGGGGGTTGTGTTTACCTCTGATCGCACCAATACAGGCCTTGAATCCAAAGAAAGTACACCCTTTCTAAAATTCGATGGTGCTAAAAAGCCAAATAAGAAAATTTATGGCTGGACAGGTAATGGCTATCTTAAGTTGTATTTTAAATCTGCTGAAACGGCAGATATTCAGTTATTTCCCATTAGAACAGGAACAAATTATCATGTCGGATCAGCAAGTTTTACCGCCGATTATAAAACCATGTATTTTACTTTAACAAGTATTCCTGATGAGTTGGAAAAGCTAAAAAATAAACCAAGCACTGTAAATGTAGAAATTTATAGCAGCACACAGGATGCAGACGGCAATTGGACTGAACCTGTATCGTTTCCTTATAATAACGTAAATGCATATTCTGTTGGCGATCCTTTTATTACAACTGATGGAGAAAGCCTCTATTTTGCCTCAAACATGCCCGGCGGAAAAGGAGGGACAGACGTATACGTTTGTGAAAAAACGGATAAAGGAGACTGGGGGAAACCCATTAATCTGAAAGAAATCAATACTGCAGGAAATGAACGAAGTCCTGTTTTTGACAGTAAAAATAATTTTTATTTTTCGAGCGATGGTTATGTAGGCATGGGAGGACTGGATGTTTTCAGGGCCTGGAGAGCAGGCGGAAGCATTGGTAAAATAGAGAATATGGGATATCCTTTTAACTCTCCGCAAGACGATTTCGGGTTTAGTCTGAATGATAGCGGAGGGATTGTTTACCTATCCTCTAACCGCAGTAATGGATTAGGCAATGACGATATTTATACTATTGATCAAAAACAGATTTTAGCATTTAAGTTAACCGGTAGGGTATTGGATAAGAAAACCAATGAGCCTGTTGCTGCGGCCTTGGTTACCCTTGCTAAAGTTAATGGCTCAACAATTAAAGCAGAAACAGATGATAATGGTGCTTATCAGTTTAATTTGTCGAAAGAATCAGAATACAACGTTTCAGCAGATAAAACAGGTTACCGTTCGGATGTGGAGAATTTAGCCACTATCGGACTAGCGAGTTCAGAAGTGTTGGTTCAGGATCTTTACCTGGAGCAGATTGAAATCAACAAAGCCATCAGACTGGAAAACATTTATTATGATTTTGACCAATGGAATATCAGGCCAGATGCTGCGGTAGAATTGGATAAGCTGGTGAGGATCATGAACGAAAACCCTACGATATGGATTGAATTAGGATCGCATACTGATAGTAGAGGTAAAGATACTTACAACCTGAAACTTTCTCAGCAGAGAGCAGAGTCGGCCGTTCAATATATCATTTCAAAAGGAATTAATAAAAACCGCATCACTGCAAAAGGCTATGGTGAAACACAATTGTTAAACCAATGTGCTAATGGCATCGAATGTACCGATGTAGCACATCAGCTAAACAGAAGAACTGAATTTAAGATCGTTAAGCAATAGCGCTTTCTAACACCTGATTGTTTTTTAGTAATGCCCGGGCAATATGTCCGGGCATTTTTTATTCGTATTTTACTAAAAATGTTAGTAAATTGTGGATAATAAAGCAATGTTATTTATTTCTTGTAGCTAAAAATATTAGTAAATTTGATCTTGAGGAAACGTTGTGATATTGAATCAGATTGTTTCAGCTATGTAGCCCTGGTTTCCAATGACGGATTTTTTTTCATGTTCATGTTCCATGGCTAGCCAGCAATACAGGTACGGTTAAGCTTAGATGCCCTCAGCTGCCTTAGGTGGTTGAATAATGTAAAATGGAAGATGGTCGCGCGCGCAACTACCTTTGCGTTCTTGGTGGTGAAAACGGCCTGTCGCCAATAAAACACTCGCTATTGCGAAAAATGATAACAACCCTATTGAAATAGAAAGCAGATGGAAAAGGACAGGCAGATTATTCACATGGATCAGGATGCATTTTTTGTTTCTGTAGAAATGAAGAAAAATCCGGGTTTGATTGGTAAACCGGTAATTATCGGTGGTGGAGGTGATAGGGGGGTAGTCGCATCTTGCAGTTACGAAGCACGTAAATATGGCATTCATTCGGCTATGCCCGGAAGAACTGCAAAGTTACTCTGCCCGCAGGCGATTTTTCTTCGTGGCAACATGGAAGAATACTCCAAAGCTTCACATGAAATTACCGAAATTATTGCTGAGCGTGTTCCGCTTTTTGAGAAGGCCAGTATTGATGAACACTATATTGACATGACAGGGATGGATCGTTTCTTCGGCTGCATGACTTTTGCAACTGAACTGAGGGAAAAGATCATGAAAGAAACCGGATTACCCATTTCGTTCGGATTATCGGTTAATAAGACTGTAGCTAAAATAGCGACAAATGAATCTAAGCCAGATGGGCATAAGCATGTTCCTTTTCTTGAGGTACAGCCCTTTCTCAATCCTTTAGCCGTTCATAAAATTCCAGGTATAGGGCATGCCACCTATAAAAAGTTGAGTGAAATGGGGGTTCGGCATATCGAAACGCTTACCCAGATTCCGCAACAACTGATGTTTAAAATCCTGGGCCAGCATGGCCTAAGTTTATGGCAAAAGGCCAACGGGATTGATCTGGCCCCGGTGCTGCCTTATCGCGAACGTAAATCAATTGGTACACAGGCAACTTTTGAAAATGATACAATGGATATTGCCAAATTGAAATCGATTATTACAGGTATGGTTACCGGACTTACCTTTCAATTGCGCAATCAAAAGAAGCTTACCGCCTGTATCACAGTAACCATCCGGTATACCAATTTTGAAACGGTTACACAGCAGGAACGTATTCCTTATACCTCACTCGATTCTATATTGATCCAAAAGGCACACCATCTATTTGAAAAGGTTTACAGCAAGCGGATGCTGTTACGGTTAATTGGTGTAAAGCTGTCTCATTTGGTAAATGGCTACGAACAAATTGGATTGTACGATGTGTCCGAAGAAGAATATAGCTTATACCAGGCGATGGATAAGGTTCGGAATAACTTCGGAGATGAAGCTGTGGTGAAAGCCTGTATTGTTACACAACCGCCCAGGGATCAAAACAATAAGGTTATTAAATATAATCCACGGAAGAAAAAAATAGCGCTGGATCAAATTACCGAAGAAGGTGAGACAGAAAATGATCATAGAAAACGGTCGAAGATCAGAAGTTTTATGGGCGAAAAAGGGATAATCGGGGCAAAGTCTTACGATTAATATTTAGCCTCGATTGATAAAGATGAACCATTGATAAGCTGAATCATTATGTTTCTAAATGTGCATTCTTCCTATAGCCTGAAATATGGTACACAAAGTATTGAGCAGCTCATTAGTACTGCCAGAGCTTTGGGAATCCATCAAATGGTTTTAACAGATATAAACAACTCTACCGGAGCTGTAGAGTTTGTGCGTGAATGTTACCGGCAAAGTATAGCCCGCGAGGCTGATGAAACACATAAAGGTAATATACCCTATAAACTAAAGCCTGTTGTAGGGATAGAATTCAGGTTTCAGCATCAGCTGCTTTATGTAGGGATTGCCCGAAATAAAGTGGGTATGCGTGAACTGAATGAATTTTTGAGTTACCATAACATTTATAATATTCCTCTGCCCGAATTTCCTCCATACTTCGAAAATGCTTATGTGGTTTATCCTTTTCAGAAGTTTTTTAGAAGACAGCTCAAGGAGAATGAATTTGTGGGCATTGGAAGTAAGCAACTGGGTATTTTATATAACCATCCTCTGTTGTTGCAAAAAAACAAGTTAGTGGTTTGGCATCCGGTTACCGTAAACAATAAATTGGGGTATCGCCTTCACGAATATCTCAGGGCGATAGATTTAAATACGCTTTTGAGCAAAGTTCCAGAAAATCAAAAATGTGAAAAAAGCGAATTTTTAATTCCCGAAAATGAACTGACTAAACAGTTTGAATATTATCCTTTTATTGTAGAAAACACGCAAAAACTTCTCGATAGCTGTGATCTTCGTGTTTATTTTGAGCGGGAAACCCAATCAAAGAATAAGATTCACTATACTAAAACAGGTATTGACGGAGATAAAAAAATGTTGCGAAACCTGGCCTTTGCAGGTTTGAAATACAGGTATGGTAATTATAATGATGAGGTGCTGCAACGTTTAGAAAAGGAACTGCGGATTATTGAGTTTAAAAATTACTGTGCATATTTTTTAATCACCTTTGATATCATCCGGTATGCCATTAATAAACGTGGCTTTTACCATGTAGGGCGTGGTTCCGGAGCCAACAGTTTGGTGGCTTACTGCTTGCGCATTACCGATGTAGATCCGATAGATCTTGATCTGTATTTCGAACGCTTTCTGCACGAAAAAAGAACCAGTCCGCCCGATTTTGATATTGATTTTTCCTGGGATGAGCGTGAAACCATTCAGAAATACATCTTTGAAAGATACCCTAAATGGCACGTAGCTTTCCTGGGTACCATGAGCACCTTTAAGAACCGGGCAATTATTCGCGAAATAGGAAAAGTTTTGGGACTACCCAAAGGAGAGATTGATAGTTTTACTGATCCAACCCGCGAGCGCGAAAACCTCGAAAATACTACTTTTCAAAAACTGCTTGCCGTATATCAGCATATGCAAAATATGCCTAACCAACGCTCTATCCACGCCGGCGGGATTTTGATCTCTGAAGAACCGATCACTTATTATACCGCCCTCGATATGCCGCCCAAAGGCTTTGCAACTGTGCAGTGGGATATGTATGAAGCAGAACAAATTGGTTATGAAAAATTCGATATTTTAAGTCAACGGGGGCTTGGCCATATTCGCGAAGCTGTAGAACTCATTAAAAAAAATAAAAACCTGGAGATCGATATTCACGATTTTAAAAATTTTAAATCGGATGCTAGGCTGAATGGAATTCTAAAGGAAGGACAGCCCATTGGCTGTTTTTATATCGAATCTCCCGCCATGCGCCAGTTATTAAAAAAGCTCAGATGCGATAACTATTTAACCCTTGTGGCTGCAAGTTCCATCATCAGGCCCGGGGTAGCAAGTTCAGGAATGATGAAGGCCTATATCGAACGCTACCATGAACCCGATAAAGTACAGTATCTCTGTGAAGTGATGAAAGAGCAATTGGAGGAAACTTACGGAGTAATGGTTTATCAGGAAGATGTGATTAAAGTTTGTCACTATTTTGCTGGTCTGGATTTGGCAGATGCTGATGTTCTGCGCAAAGCAATGAGTGGTAAATACCGCTCTAAGCTGGCTTTTGACGAGCTCGTGAATAAATTTTTCATTTCTGCAAGACAGCAAGGGCATTCAGAAGAATTGATTACAGAAGTGTGGAGACAGATTTCATCCTTTGCCGGCTACAGCTTTTCAAAGGCACATTCTGCATCTTTTGCTGTAGAAAGTTATCAGAGCTTATACCTCAAAACTTACTTTCCGATGGAGTTTATGGTAGCTGTACTTAATAATTATGGCGGGTTTTACAGTAGATGGGTTTATGTGCACGAACTGCAAAAAACAGGTGCCAGGGTACATCTTTCCTGCGTTAACCACAGCGATGAAGTAGTGAATATCCATGGAACTCAAGCCTGGCTGGGGTTTATCGGTGTACAGGGACTTGAAGAAAAGAATATCAAAATAATCCCCGAAGAGCGGAGGCAAAATGGTTCCTATCTGGATTTAGAAGATTTCGTAAAACGCACCTGTATTTCTTTAGAACAAGCCATTATCCTCATCCGTTTAGGTGCCCTTAGGTTTACAGGTAAGGATAGGAAAACACTGTTGTGGGATGTGCACAATTACCTTGGATTTAAACAAAAACAAGTCAATCATGCAGAGCTGTTTAAGTTAAGTTATAAAAATTACACCCTTCCGCCTTTAGCAGATTCTGCTCTGGAGAACGCTTACACTGAGCTTGAGCTTTTGGGTTATCCCTTAAATTACAAAATGTTCGATCTGCTTAAAACCAGTTATCGGGGAGAAGTAATGGCGGCAGACCTGCACCTTCATGTGGGTAAAACAGTGAAAATGCTGGGGAATTACGTCTGTGAGAAAACAGTGCATACCATTAAAAATACTAAAATGTGGTTTGGAACTTTTTTAGACGTTCAGGGCGATTTTTTCGACACTACACACTTTCCCAATACCACGCCTGTTTATCCGTTTAAAGGTAAGGGCTGTTATCTGATTTTAGGTAAAGTTGTAGAAGATTTTGGTTTCCCCAGTGTTGAAGTTTTAAAGTTTGCCAAACTGGATGTACAGTTAAGTCCATTGGCAATAGATTAATCATTTAATTAATTATATATGGTCTTAGTCAAAAACAAATTCTCGCTGGTTATTGAGCCCAGCAGAGAAGTAATCATGCAGGTGGATTATCAAAAACAAAAACTTGGAAATTTATTAAACGCATGGTATCACAGTAAAAACGCCAAAGCGCACATAACTATTGCAGAATTTTGGGCCAGCGACCGGGAACTCGAATCGGTAAGCCATTATTTGGAACATATCCGTAAAACGGAGCAACCTTTTGAGGTTTCTTTCAAAGGACTTAAACATTACGATAATGGAGCTGTATATGTTGCACCACAGCCAGATTCCAGAAAACACCTGGCCGCTTTAATGAAAAGGGTTTTAACAGGTTTTCCAATTCAAACCGATGTTAAAAGTACCGAACCTCACATTAGTATTGGAAGAAAATTAACAGAAGAACAAGTGCTGCTTGCCCTAAAAAATTTATATACCCATTTTTCTTTCAGGTGTGATACTTTACTTTTGAGAAAATTTGATAAAAATAAAAAACAATATCAGCCATTAATGCGGTTTGAAATGGGGTTGTCGGCAGATTTAGGCAATTCTCAAATAGGGCTTTTTTCATAATCCGCACGCTTTTGAGCCGTATTTTAATTAAATACGGCTCATAAATTGCTTTTTTTTGAGCCGTATTTTTAGTATATTTGGCTCATGGGATATAATTGGGGAAAAAAAGACTGGCCGAATTTTAGTTTTTCAATTGAAGGAATTGAACAAAAATTATATCAGTTTACTGAGATGATCGGAGAAGTAACAGGTGTGCTTAAAAACTTACCTGATAGTGTACGTGAGGAAACCAAGTATGAATTATTAATATCAGAAGCCATGAAAACCTCCGAAATTGAAGGGGAGTTTTTTAGCAGGCAGGATGTGATGTCCTCTGTGAAGAACAATTTAGGATTGGGAGAGAAAATGTTGTTCGTTCGGGATAAGCGGGCCTCGGCAATTACAGATTTATTAATTCATGTCAAATATAATTTCCAGGATGAGCTGTCCGTTGCTGAGCTTTGGAAATGGCATGAAATTTTATTTAGAGATGCTAATGGGCTCAATATTGGGTGTTGGAGAGAAGGAATCGCTCCCATGCAAGTTGTGTCTGGCGGGATTGGTATGGAAGAGGTGCATTTTGAGGCACCAAGTTCTAAGAAAGTTCCTTCCGAAATGAAGCGTTTTATCATCTGGTTTAACGATACAGCCCCCGGTAAGAGCAGAGAAATTGTTGATCCCGTTATCAGAGCCGCCATCGCCCATTTATATTTCGAAAGTATCCATCCATTTGAGGATGGAAACGGACGAATAGGCAGAGCGCTTGCAGAAAAAGCATTGTCTCAAACCCTTGGAAGACCGGTATTACTTAGCCTTTCTAAATCTATAGAAGCAAATAAGTCGGCTTATTACAATGCTTTAAAAGAAGCGCAGCAAAAAAATGAAATATCAAGCTGGCTTAGCTATTTTATATCACTTACTTTAAATGCCCAAAAAGAAGCACAGGAACTCATAGATTTTACACTTAGAAAAACTATTTTCTTTGATCATTTTAGGTACAATCTTAATGAACGGCAACTTAAAGTGGTTAATCGGATGTTTGAAGCTGGCCCAGGAGGTTTTGAAGGGGGGATGACGGCTAAAAAATACATGGTAATCGCTAAAACTTCAAAAGCAACAGCAACACGAGATCTTCAGGAACTGATAGATTTGGAAGTTTTTAATCATATAGGAGAAAGCAGAGCAATGAAATATGATATTCGGGCAGTTTATGCCATTGCATTTTACCCCCCAACCGAAATTATCAAGGAAGTTGCCGGACTAAAAAATAATTTAAAAAATAAAATCGGTAATTATGCAAGCAGCGATGCAGAAGCACATATTACAATTTCACAACTGTTTGCCAGCGACAGAGAACTGGATATAGTGAAGAATTGTTTAAGCAGTTGGAGTAAGGGGCAAAAGCCTTTCGAGGTCAAGTTTAATGATATCAAAAAATATGATAATGGCACCTTATTTATTGCGCCAGATGAACATTCAACAAGTGTTTTATCTGCTTATATGAAATCAGTACATAAAAATATTAAAATTAAAGAATTTCATCATACCAAGGCACCTCATATGTCAATAGGCAGAAAACTCTCTGCAGAACATATTGAAACAGCCTTTGATATACTTCCAAAAGTGGATTTAAATTTTTGGTGTGATCGCATTTCATTAAGAAAATTAAAGGGAAAACATTTTGAAAGGATTGAGGATTTCGTTTTTTTAAATCAACCAATTAATGAACAGCAAACTCAGCTATTTAACTTATGATTCAGCTTAACGCAGAAATAGAAAAATTCGAAAACATGGGCGAAAAAACAGGTTGGAGCTATGTTTTCATTCCGGAAGCAATAGCCAATCAGATCAAACCCAATAATAAAAAGAGTTTTCGGGTAAAAGGTAAAATTGATCAGGTTCAAATTGCAGGTATGGCTACCATGCCCATGGGGGAGGGTGATTTTATACTTGCCCTCAAAGCTGATCTTAGAAAACAACTGAAAAAAGAAGCAGGGGCCAGGCTGGAGCTTTTTCTGGAAGAAGATAAAGACTTCAAGGTTGAAATGCCCGAAGATCTCGAAATCTGCCTGTCCGATCCGGAACATCTAATGCAAAACTTCCTGAAACAGCCCAAATCACACCAAAACTATTTCATCAACTGGATTAATCAGGCTAAGACAGAAACCACAAGAACTAAAAGAATTGTATTAACCGTAAATGCCATGGATAAACAAATGGATTACGGACAAATGATTCGGGAGAGTAGAAAGGAGTTTTAAGTTTGGAGTTGTGAGCTGGGAGTCTTGAGTTGGGAGTTTTAGTCTTAAGTCATGAGTCCCAAGTCTAAATATCGATAAGACAGTTAAACAGCTCAACAGTTTACCAATTAAACATTACCGCTTATAGTTCCTGAACCAGCTATTCACCTTCATTTGAATGACGCCTAAAAATGCTTCTCTGAAAATGCGGGTACTCATTTTAGAAGTTCCCTCGGTTCTATCGGTAAAAATGATGGGCACTTCTACAACTTTAAAACCAAACTTAATGGCTGTAAATTTCATTTCAATCTGGAAAGCATAGCCAACAAACTTAATCTTATTAAGCGGAATGGTTTCGAGCACGATTCTTCTGTAGCACTTAAAACCAGCGGTAGCGTCCTGGATGTTAATCCGTGTAATAAAGCGAACATACATAGACGCAAAGTACGACATTAAAACCCTACCCATTGGCCAGTTTACCACATTAACACCTTTAACATACCTCGAGCCAATGGCTACATCTGCGCCATTTACACAAGCTTCACGCAGGCGCGATAAATCATCAGGATTATGCGAAAAATCGGCATCCATTTCGAAAATATAATCATACTTTCTTTCCAGGGCCCATTTAAAACCATAGATATACGCTGTACCCAAACCCTGTTTGCCTGAACGTTCTTCTATAAACAAATGTCCGGCATATTCTTCCTGCAGCGATTTTACAATTTCGGCAGTACCATCTGGAGAGCCATCATCAATGATTAGTACATGAAAAGGTTGTGTAAGTGAAAATACTTTACGTATAATTCTTTCAATATTTTCCTTTTCGTTATAGGTGGGAATGATAACTAGACTGTCTGACACGTTTTGCTTTTTTAAATTTTAAACCCCTGGCCTTGAGCTTTCAGCTTTTAAAGGGGCGAAAGTACGTATTTAATATGAAAAAACCCGTTTCAACATGGCTGAAACGGGTCGAAATCTTTTAAAATGGATGTTTATCGCACTTGTTGCATTAATTTCTTGATCAATGGTGAAATAATGATCAATGCCAGGCCGGCAACCAGCGCATATATGGCCAGCTGTTTATAACCTTCGGTATAATCCTGTAGCTTTGTCATTAATGATCCGCTTTCTGAAGCAGACATTTCAGCGCCAATTTTTCCTGCTGCAAATTGCCCAAAGGCACTGGCCAGGAACCAAAGTCCCATCATCATTCCAAATAGTCGCTTTGGAGCGAGTTTGGTAATGATAGACATGCCGATTGGCCCCAAACACAACTCGGCAAGTGTTACCACCAAATAGGCTAAGGTGAAGACGTTTAGTGAGGTAATGCCATTGGCATCAGCAAAAAAACTGGTTGCATAAAATATATAAAATCCACCAGCTAATAGTAAAAATCCAATACCAAATTTAATAACAGTATTAGGTTCAATTTTTCGCTTGGCCATTAACAACCAGAGGATGCCTACAATAGGGCTGAAAATAATAACAAATAACGAGTTTACACTGTTGTTTACCACATTCGGATCAACTGAAAAGAATAAGAGCTGATGTGAGAAATTATCTTTTGCAAATAACGACAGCGACCCACCGCTTTGTTCGTAAATGGCATTGAAAAGGAAATAACAGAAGATAAAAAGAAATGCTGCCAAAAACTTTAATTTTAATTGTTTTTCAGCTAATCTAAAGGTTTCATAAAGGAAATAAATGATGGCAACCGTTCCTATGGTGTACATGAAATAATCCGTGTATGCGGTATTTCTAACCATGATAAAGATTAGTGGAATACACAGCAATGAACCAATGTAAACCGCTATTTCATAGGTTTTTTGTTTTGTTTTTTCTAAATGCAGGAGCGGTGAGTTACCAATCGGACCTAAATATTTTTTAGTAAAAATAAAGGTGCTTAAACCGAAAGCCATTACCAGAGCTGCTGAGAGAAAGCACAGGTTCCAGGAATAATATTTTCCTAAATAGATGCACAAAGCGCCACCCAAAAAACCTCCAACATTGATGCCCGCATAAAATAAGCCATAACCGGCATCTCTACGATTATCTTTTTCATGGTAAAGTTCGCCAACCATCGAAGAAATATTCGGTTTAAAAAAACCTGTTCCAATAATAGAAAGCGTAATCCCGATGTAGAAAAGATCGTGAGGGGAGAAGGCCAGGACCAGGTTTCCGATAATCATCAATGAACCTCCCCAAAACAATGATTTTCTAAAACCTAAAATCTTATCGGCAAATATGCCACCAATAAAAGTAAATGCATATACAAAGGCCTGTATTGCACCATATTGAAGACTTGATTTTTGATCAGATAGGTGTAACTGGTCAACCATGAAAAAAGCGAGAACGCCACGCATGCCGTAAAAGCAGAAACGTTCCCACATCTCAACCAATGATAAATACCACAATTGCTTAGGGTATTTACCATCGAAATTTTGAATCTCCTCAAGAGATAATGTTTTTTCCATTCTAATGTGCGATTATTTTACGCCGTGCATCAATTTCTTCATAACTGGCGTTAAGAGCATAATGAACAGGCCCAAACCAACAGGAATTAATGTAAAGATTAGGAAGAATGTTTTCATAGAATACTGCGCCGTAATTTCATCGATCATGCCACCCATTGTTCCCGCAATTTTATTTCCAATCGCGATAGCCAGGTACCAGATACCGAACATAATACCGATCATTCTTCCCGGTACCAATTTCGATACGTAAGACAGGCCAACAGGCGATATGAATAATTCGCCAAGGGTATGAAACAAATAAGCCAATACCAGCCAAATCATACTGATTTGAGCAACTTTTGCACCTGCAGGAATGCTGCTTGCGCCATATGCCAATGCACCAAAGCCGATTCCCAAAAGAATCATTCCGAAGCCATTTTTGAATGTGGCAAACGGATTGTATTTACTTTCCCATAGTTTAGATACAATTGGGGCACAGGAAATGATAAATAATGAATTTAAACTACCAAACCATGATGCCGGAACTTCTGTTTTAACATCATAATATTGGTTCTTTAACATGTATATAATTAAGATCCAGATCAATAAAAATCCAACAGACAGGATAATATTTCCTAAGGCATATTTCCCAAAAGTTTGTCTGAATAACCTGAGCAATACATAAGTGATAATAGATAAGGGAATAATGGTAATCAGGGTGTTAATCACGTTAAATACAATTTTCGAGTTACCATCTAATACACGATCAGTATAGTCTCTCGCAAAAAGTGTCATTGATCCACCGGCTTGTTCAAAAGAAGCCCAGAAGAAAATGGTAATAAAAGCCATTACCACAATAGCAATCATTTTATCCCTTACTATCGGACCATATTGAAATATCCTTTTAATTAATAAAACTACAAAGAGTACCAGGGCAACAAGGATAACAAATTTATCGCCATTTAAGCTGCCAACAGTGAAGTTAAACAGATTAGATCCCGTTATTTTAGAGATTGGATCGTTGATTACCCATACCAGGCCTACAATAGAAATAATGGCCACCATCACAAGATCAACCGCTGAAAATGGATTTCTTTTTGATTCTGCAGGATCTTCATTTTCATCAACAACAACAGCATCTTTTTTAGGTTTCAGGCCAATGCTGCCAAATATGTTTCTGGTGAAGTAGAATTGAAGCATCCCTACAAACATGAATATACCTGCCAAACCAAAGCCATAACTCCAGCCTAAATTTTCGCCAATGTAACCGCAAAGAATCATGCCTAAGAAAGCACCCGAGTTTACACCCATGTAAAAGATCGTATAAGCACCATCTTTCTTTTCAGGATGTTTTTTGTACATTTCTGAGAGTACTGATGTCATGTTTGGTTTGAAGAAACCATTTCCCAATACCAATAAACATAAGCCCAGGTACATAAAGAAAGGATGGAATTCCATCGCCATACTCAAGTGACCCAAAGTCATGATTAAAGCACCAAGAATAACTGCCCATCTGTAGCCCAAAATTTTATCAGCCATGTAACCACCTAAAATTGGTGTTAAATAGGCCAATGAAGTGTAAGATCCGTACACCGAAAGTGCATTAACACTATCCCAACCCCAACCTGGGTTGTCAACTCCAAACATTTTAGTCGTTAAAAAAAGGACTAATAAAGCCCGCATTCCATAATATGAAAATCTCTCCCACATTTCGGTAAAGAAAAGTACAAATAAGCCTGACGGATGGCCTAGTACTTTACTGCTAAAGAAATCGTCCTTAGTTTCAATTGTTGTTTGCATAAAACATTTGTTGGTTTTAGTTTATGAATTCAGAATTTGTGTGTTGTATAAGTTAGTTTTGCAGGGCGCAATATAGGCAGTGAATGGCAAACTCACAAATTTTTAAGCCGGCCAGATGGTAATGAAGCTGTTAAAGTGGGGTAATGTTAGAATTTTCTGACTGGTTTCTCATTCTTTTTAGGATCCGCATACAACTCATCGCTGCTATTCGGATCGTTGTTAAGCGTTATGTTTTCCAGTAATTTTAGCTTTCCACCAATGATTTTAAAACCATCAAAGGATCCATCGGAACCATAATATTCGAATTTGCCTACCATTTCGGGATCGAAAGGAGCGAGGTGATCTAAAACAATCATACCGGCTTTAAGATCAGTTTTGAGCGTCATTGCATTTGATTTGTTATACTCAAAAATTACCCTGTTTTTATCTTTGAGGGCTTTGCCGTCAAACACTGCGGCACCGAAAGTTACCTGATCTTTGTTTATCAAGAGGGGCTCAATTACTTTTTTAGTGGTCATACTGGTGTTTCCTTTCCAGCCCAATAAAATGTAATAAGGTAATCTGTTGCCAGAAGTAACCGGGATGATTTCATAATAACGTGCACCAAACCATTTCTGGTTATCAAGCACCGCATTGGCATCCGAAATGTTTTCTGTCTGATCAATCAGGGGCAGTAACTTCAAATTGCCATTACTGGTATTCATTTGTATGGAGCCATAATAGCGGTAATTTCCGTTTTCCAGTTGAACATACCAGCTTAGTATCCTGAAACTTTTATCAGGAGATTTGATTACCGAAACATTTTTAAGCGAGTCGAAAGGGTAGGCGAATGAATTAGGGGTTTTTAATGCTTCAACCAATGTTTTTACAAAAGAGCCGTTTAGTTCCAACTTTTTTTGATCGGTTTCTGCTTTAACAGTTGCGTTGGAAAGCTTAATCAATGAATCTTGAAAACTATCCAGTTTCCCCGATGCTTGTTGTGCAGAAGCTCGCGAAACGATAAAACAGATTAATAAAAAGAGATAAAAAGAATTCTTCCTCATGCTTCGCCCTGAACGATTTTGATAATGAGATTAAAATTAAAGTTTTTCGATAACCAAAGCGCTGGCACCTCCACCGCCATTGCAAATACCCGCTACGCCGATTTTACCATCGTTCTGTGCTAAAACGGATAATAAAGTGACTACAATTCTGGCTCCCGAAGCGCCAAGCGGGTGACCCAAAGATACTGCACCACCATTTACATTTACTTGCGCTTCATTGAGGTTAAGTTTTTGATTATTCGCTATAGATACCACAGAAAATGCTTCATTAATTTCGAAGTAATCCACATCTTTAATGTCGATATTGGCTTTTTTCAAGGCCAGTGGAATTGCTTTTGAAGGAGCGGTGGTAAACCATTCTGGTACCTGTTGTGCATCTGCAAAACTTACAATTTTAGCCAGGGGTTTTATACCCAGTGCTTTTGCTTTCTCTGCGCTCATGATCACTAAAGCAGCAGCACCATCATTTAATGTAGATGCGTTAGCAGCGGTTACTGTACCATCTTTTTTGAAAACAGGTTTCAAACCCGGTATTTTGTCAAATTTTACCGATGTTGGTTCATCATCTGTATCAATTACATTGATTTCTCCTTTACGGTCTTTTACTTCTATAGAAATAATTTCTTTTGCAAACTTTCCTGCAACCTGGGCTGCCTGAGCTCTTTTGTATGATTCAATTGCAAATTTATCCTGATCTTCTCTGCTGATGTTGCATTCAGCAGCACATAGCTCTGCGGCAGAGCCCATATGGTAGTCGTTATAAACATCCCATAGGCCATCTTTAACCAATCCATCAGTAACCTGCCCATGTCCCAAACGATATCCGTTTCTGGCTTTATCCAGATAATAAGGAACATTGCTCATGCTTTCCATGCCGCCGGCTACAATGGTATCCTGATCGCCATTGGCAATGCTTTGCGCAGCCAGCATAATGGCTTTAGTACCCGATGCACAAACTTTATTGATGGTTGTAGCAGGCAAATCTGGCAATCCGGCAAATTTAGCAGCTTGAGTAGCGGGTGCCTGACCTAAATTGGCCGACAGCACATTGCCCATGTAAACTTCCTGAATATCTTCAGGTTTTATGCCAGCTTGCTCAATGGCTGCTTTAATTGCAAAACCACCTAATTGGGTAGCCGAAAACTGCGCCAATGAACCGCCAAAACTGCCTATCGGCGTACGTACAGCTGAAACAATTACAACTTCTCTCATGAGTATCTTTTTTATGAATTTTGGTTAGGCTGCTAAGTTATACATTTTGGTTCATTAGTCAATAGTTCATTGGTCATTAGGCATTGGTCACACATATTCATTCATCCTCTCATTCATTCATTCACTAATTCAATCCCTCACTCATTTACCCCTTTGCCAATTCCCTCATTCTTCTTTACTTTTTCCCTTTTTTCTCGACTTTAGTGCCTGGGTAAGCAGGAACTCAATCTGGCCATTCGTGCTGCGAAACTCGTCGGCTGCCCAGGTTTCTATTTCTTTGAGCAACGCGGGACTTATTCTTAATACAAAAGCTTTTTTATCTTTCTCTGCCATGCTTATTCAATCGCTTGTATATTGTATCTGATTTTCAAATTGATGAGAAACATTTCCAGTTCTTCAATTTTATTGCTGCTTAACAACAGCCTTTTTCCATCTTTAAATTCGAGCTGTAAACCTTTATTTTTACTATTGAGTATATAGGCTTTATCTCTAAACTTAAACCAAAGACGTGTTTTAATGCCATAACCTCCGTATTCGCAAATGGCATTATATTTACGGATATAGACTTTATCCAGGCTTAGCCATTTAAATTCAATGCTTTTACCATGAAAGGGGGCGTATTTATAGGTTATACCATCTTGATTAATAAGGGTGGAAAGTTTGTTTTGTTGAACTAAAATTATAATTACAAAACTGATTAATACAGCAAGCACTGGTGCGAAATAACTTTCTCTTAACTGCTGAAAACTCATTCCACCTTTATCAAAAATTAAGATGCACAAAACAAAGATGGCTTCAGCAGCTAAAAGCAGATAAAGCCACCATAATTTTAAATGTTGTTTTTCTTTAAATTCCATGGCTTTAATTATAAAGCGTTCCGGTATTTACTACAGGTTGAACGTGTTTATCTCCGCAGAGCACTACCAGTAAATTACTAACCATTGCGGCTTTGCGTTCTTCATCTAAATCTACAATTCCTTTTTCAGATAGTTTTTCCAGAGCCATTTCAACCATTCCAACAGCACCTTCAACAATAAGTTTACGTGCGGCTATAACAGCTGTAGCTTGTTGACGCTGTAACATTGCGCTCGCAATTTCAGGGGCATAAGCTAAATGCGATATTCTGGCTTCCAGCACTTCAATACCAGCCCTTGACAAGCGTTCGTTTAATTCTACTTCCAATAAATCGCTTACTTTTTCAGCACCATCCTTTAAGGTAATGGTGTTTTCTTCGCCTTCGGCATGGTCATACGGGAAAATATTGGCTAAATGACGTACCGCGGCTTCGCTCTGGATGTTCACATATTGCATATAATTTTCTACTGAAAAAACAGCTTTTGCAGTTTCATTCACTTTCCAAACCACAACTGCAGCAATTTCAATAGGGTTTCCGAGCTTATCGTTAACCTTTAGTTGTTGTCCGTTCAGGTTGTTTGCCCTTAAAGAAACTTTGCGTTTGCTCGTTAAGGGATTTACCCAGAAAAAGCCATCGGTTTTTACCGTTCCTACATATTTACCGAAAAGGGTTAATACTTTAGATTCATTGGGATTGTTAATGATTAATCCAGGTAAAACCAGGAAGAAATTGAAAGCAAGCAGGCAGCCTCCCCAGATAAAACTCTCCGTTACGAAACAAAAAACTGCTACGCCAATTAAGGCCAGGAATAAGGCGAATGTTAAATATCCGGATGGCGGATTAATAATTTTTTCTTGATACATGATTGATATTAATTTGATATCATAAAGTAAAATATAAAATTTGGTAATTGCAAACAAAACCAGTAAAATGTATATTAGATAAAAATGTTATTTTTGACTCCACTATAAATGTATTGTTTTGGCAAAAATCAAGAGAAATTCCCATAAAATCCTGTACCGTAAATACTCATCAAATCTGAAATATGTGATGATGGTAATTACGGTTTTCATCATTACCCTTTTTTTACCTAAGCAGCCGCGCTTTCGTTATGAATTTGAGCGAAATAAAGTGTGGATGAACAAAGACCTGATTTCGCCATTTAGTTTTGCTATTTTAAAAACCAATCCGCAGGTTGTTACAGATAAGAAAAATGCATTAAAGGAGGTTTTGCCTGTTTACCAGTTCGATCAGGAGGTAACCGCCAACGCTTTAGAAGAGTTTTCTAATGAGTTCGACATTAAATGGAAAGCTACCCAGTTAGATGAAAAGGATAAAGCTGTTTACAAGAATGAGGGTTATAAGCTTTTAAAAACCATTTATGATAAGGGGATTGTGGGCCTAAATGTGAAGCATCTCGGTGGAGCGAAGAATTATGATTTCTCTTTAATGTCTCATAATGTAGCTAAAGATCGCAATACCCAGGATGTTTTTACTGCAGAAACTGCACTACTTTACTTTCGAACCAACTTCAAGGCTACTAATCAGGTAATGGCCGACCTGGTATCTAATCTGGCCGAAGATCACATTACACCGAATATTATATACGATGAGCGCTTAACGCAGGTTATTCAGGATAATACCGTTAATAATGTATCTACTACTAAAGGCATGGTGCAAAAAGGTGAACTGATTGTAGCCAAGAATGATGTCATTACCGATGAAATTTATCAAAAATTAGAATCTTACAAAGCCACTTACGATGCACAAACCAAATCAATTGGAAGTAGGACCCTTGTTTACCTTGGGCAGGTTGTGCTGGTTGCTTTTATATTAACGATATTAATGTCTTTCCTTTTTCTTTTCAGAAAGGATATTTTTGCAGATAACCGGCAGCTTTCTTTAATTCTGATCGTAACTACCGGTATGTTGCTGGCACTTACCTGGGCATTAAAAATGAATATTGCCAGCCTATACTACATTCCTTTCTGCGTAGTGCCAATCATCATCAGGATTCTATTTGATACGCGTTTGGCTTTATACCTGCACATGCTGGTAATTCTGATTGCCGGTTTCTTTGTGGCCAATAGTTTTGAATTCGTTTTTTATCAGGTAACGGCGGGCATGGTGGCCATCTTCAGTATTAAGAATTTTGTGAAGCGTGAACGTTTTCTGGTCTCTGCACTATTTATACTCCTCGCGTATTTTGTTGCCTTTGTAGGCATTGCACTTTTGCGTGAAGGTTCGCTCCGGGATATTGAGTGGATTAACTTCCTGCCTTTTGTTTTCAGTGTATTGCTATCACTTTTAGCCTACCCGTTAATTTATTTATTTGAGCGTATTTTCGGTATCACTTCGGATGTGGCATTAATAGAATTAACCAATACCAACAATAAACTGCTTCGCGAGCTGGCTTTTAAGGCTCCGGGAACATTTCAGCATTCACTACAGGTGGCCAACCTTGCAGAGGCGGCTATTTTTAAAATAGGCGGTAACTCTGTGTTGGTTAGGGCAGGGGCGCTTTATCATGATATTGGTAAGGTAGATAATCCCCAATATTTTATTGAGAACCAAAATACCGCTGTTAGTCCGCATGATAAACTGCCTTATGAGCAAAGTGCACAGATTATTATTCAGCACGTACATAAAGGAATCGAAATTTTAAGGAAAAATCAGATCCCCGAAGCCATTATCGATTTTATCCGGACACACCATGGCAATACCCGGGTAGATTATTTTTACCAGTCTTTTTTGAAGAATTCGCCAGAAAAATTCGTAGACGAAAACATTTTCAGGTATCCTGGGCCGATTCCTTTTAGTAAGGAAACAGGTGTTTTAATGCTCGCCGATTCGGTGGAAGCAGCCTCAAGAAGTCTGAAAAATCCGGATGCACAGAACATAAATGACCTGGTTGAACGGATAATTAACTACAAATTGGAGCAAAATCAGCTAGATGACTGTGATTTGACATTAAAAGATATTGAAACTATCAAATTGATATTCAAGACGATGCTGATGAGCATCTATCATGTTCGTATAGATTATCAACAATTATCATAATTTTTTTTTGCAGAATAGGTTGTTTTACTATATTTGCACACCGAAAAACAACGACGCTCCGGCGAAATTGAAAAAGGAAGGTGAGGTGCCTGAGAGGCCGAAAGGAACAGTTTGCTAAACTGTCGTACTGGTAACGGTACCGCGGGTTCGAATCCCGCCCTCACCGCCAAAACAAAAATGATAAACTTGTTTATCATTCCTCTGCAAGAGGTAAAAGGTGATACCTAATCGGGGTGTAGCGTAGCCCGGTATCGCGCCACATTTGGGATGTGGAGGTCGTAGGTTCGAATCCTGCCACCCCGACAAAAATCAAAAGCCTGTAAGTTTAACTTACAGGCTTTTTTTGTTTTAAAAATCTATCAGCAAGTTTTTAAAGATCCCGGAAATAAAAGGATCAAGTGGAAAAGTTAGAGAAGGATATTTTCAAGCTTCTATTTAATAATGATCCCAACGGGTAAATAAAATAAGGTTTGGCTTTGTAATTCTATTCATATTTAATTGTTTCATGATGACAATCCATGCCGGGCGTTCAAAGTTTTTTGCTGAATAGTCTTCAAATATGGTCTGGACAATTTCAATTTGATTGCCTTTACAATAATTACTTAATTTTTCTTCTTGGCTACGCTGAGAGTACCCTTTTTGTGCTTGTTCGTCTGTGCTGACTGTGATGTAAATAATTGCTGTTTTCATAGTGATAAAACTTTACGTTAATAATTTGGTAACTAAGTTTCTGATTGCGTAATGAGCTTAAATAAGGGGCTTATTGCAAATAAAAACTTAGTGTATGCGCTAAAATAAGTAACTAAAAGCTTGGTTCTGATAATACAAAAATGTAAGTTTGTCATTGCATAAAGGGTTGAAATTAAACCCGTATCGCAATCAGTTACTGAAATAATGGCAGAACAATACAAATATTTAGACTCCTTTATTGACGAGAAAAGGGCAAATGGTAAGTATAGCTTTACTACCGAGGGTTTGCATAGCCAGTTCGGAGTATCTGAAAATGCGCTTAAGAAAACATTACAACGACTTAAAAATCAGGAATCGGTGGTAATGGTTCGCAGAGAGTTTTATGTTATTGTTCCACCTGAATACAGAGCTAAAGGTATTATTCCGACCAGTTTGTATGTAAATGATTTGATGAAGTTTTTAAATCGGAATTATTATGTTGGATTATTAAATGCTGCTGCCTATCACGGAGCCGGTCACCAGCAACCTCAAAACTATTCGATCATTACCGAGGGTATTGCTTTAAGACCGATCAAAAATGATAAAGTGGGCATTAATTTTTACATCAAAAAATCTTGGGATAAAAAGAATATCGTAAAGAAAAAAGTAGATACCGGATACATCAATATTTCATCACCGCAATTGACCGCATTGGATCTGGTTAGCTATTATAACGAAGTGGGTGGATTTAACCGGGTTGCTACTTTAATTGAGGAGCTGAAGGAGGTGATACATCCAGAAAAATTAGTAGAGACCGCAAAACAGTATAAAGAAGTAGCAGTGGTTCAACGTTTGGGATATATATTGGAATGTGTGTTGGAAGAAAATGAGTTAAGCAACGCTTTATACAATTATCTGGAATCCATCCGGTATTATCCTGTTTTATTACGCCCGCGAAAAATGAAACCCAAAAATATGATAACAGGGAACAAGTGGAAAATTGTGACTAATGTTGAAATAGAAGCAGATATATGATACCACAGTCGTACATAATAGCGTGGCAAAAGCACGCTCCCTGGCAGGAAAACTATCAGGTAGAACAAGATTTGATTATACAGCGGGCTTTGATTGCTTTATTTAATGATGAATTTATTAAAGAACGTTTGGCATTTCGTGGAGGAACCGCACTGCATAAATTGTTTTTAGCCCCTGCAGCAAGATATTCAGAAGACATTGATTTAGTACAAGTAAAAGCAGAGCCATTCGGAGCAATCATAGACAGGATTCGGGAGCAGCTTTATTTTTTAGGAAAACCTAAAATAAAACAAAAAGAACATAACAATACCATTGTGTACAGTCTTCTTTCAGAGGATGATGTGCCCATAAAACTAAAAATAGAAGTCAACACCAGAGAGCATTTCTCGGTATATGGCTTGCAAGATATTCCTGTAAAGTTGGATTCTGAATGGGATAACGGAGAAGCTTTAGTTCCCACTTATGGTTTGGACGAACTATTGGCGACTAAACTAAGAGCTTTGTATCAACGGAAGAAAGGTCGTGACTTATTCGATTTATGGTATGCGTTGAATAATGCAGATGTCAACGTTGAAAAGGTTATCGATGCATTTAAGCACTATATGAATGAGGAAGGAAATACTGTTACTCAGAAGGAGTTTCTCGAAAATATGGAAAAGAAGATTGAAGATGCTGATTTCATAGGTGATATGAATGGATTACTAAGAAGTGGAATTACATACGATGTAAACGGAGCATACGAATTGGTAAAAAAAGAAATTTTAGAAAAGATATAACCTCAAGGACTGCTAGAACTCATAAGAAATTAAGTGTAGGACTTAGTTAAAGAAAAATTTCACAACATAATTGATACATACTCGCAGTAGCCCCCGTTTTTCGGACCAAACTGCCCGCCAATTTGATTGCCATGCTATAGAATAAAATTTCCTTCCCTCTAAACAAATATAGGATGCAGGTCTTCAAATTTCTTTTCAGTCATAAGCTTTCGAAGCTATCTTTTTTCAAATACGGCTTATCAATTTAAAAGGAAACGCTTTGTCATTTTGTCCAAAATACCTGTCAAAACTAGAAAATAAGCTTTTTTTGTTTAATAAAATTACTCAATACCTAAGATTAATTTAGGAATCACACTCAATAAAGCTATTTATTGACAATAATTGACCCGTAGATATGTGCGCTGATTTTGTGTAATTGTTGTGAGGTGTATATAGGTTTTCTGAGATAGGCTTTTGGAATAAGGGAGATTATCTTGCTGAATGTTAATCAGCAGAAATGCATATGTATTATGAGTGTTAGTATGTGGTAAATTTGAATTTTGGAGAGATTCATGATGAATATATAGAAGCATTGGAGCAAAATAGATTGGAAGATATGGATTGCTTTAGATCAGCATTTTTAAACAGAAATAATAATTGTGGTAACGAATAAGCCAGGATCTGTCCCATCTTCAATTTAATAAGTCCAACATCATGTTCAAAAAGAAATAATCCTTATTTTGCAATGAGCTAAAAATCAGTCATCACTGAAGAAATCATTGTAAATACATGACCCTATTAATTGTTTTCAGCTGTATCGCACTGTTAATCTTGATGATTGCAGTATTTAGAATTAATGCCTTTCTAGCCTTTTTGGTGGTTTCTTTATTTGCCGGGATTGCTTTGGGTTTACCCTTGATCCAAATTGCTGCTGCAGTAGAAAAAGGAATCGGCGACGTTCTAGGCTCATTAGTGATCATCATAACTACAGGAGCCATGCTTGGCAAGCTGGTTGCAGAAAGTGGGGCCGCCCAGAAAATCGCCCAGGTTATGGTGGGGGTATTTGGTATCCGGTACATTCAATGGGCAATGGTAATTACCGGGTTTGTTATTGGTATTCCTTTATATTACGGAATAGGTTTTGTACTCATGGTGCCCCTGATTTTTTCGATAGTTTACCGCTATAAACTACCCGCAATTTACATCGGACTCCCCATGCTTGCCGCACTATCTGTTACGCATGGTTTTTTGCCACCACATCCCTCACCGGCAGCTTTAGTCGTTCAGTTTAAGGCCAACATGGGGCTTACGCTGGGTTATGGCATGTTGGTAGCCATACCGGCCATATTAATTGGCGGACCTCTCTTTGCAAAAACACTCAAAAAGATTCCTTCTAACCCAATGGCTTCATTCAAGGCAAAAGAACTGCCCGATCAGGAACTGCCTGGAACTTTCATCAGTTTATTTACCGCTTTGCTTCCTGTAATTTTATTAGGCCTGGCCGCCCTGCTCCCTTTGGTACTCGCTCCATCCTCATCGGTTATACCGGTCATAACATTTTTAGGACAACCCTCCATAGTGATGCTGCTGGTATTGATTCTGGCCAGTTACTTTTTAGGGATAGCCAGAGGGAAATCCATGGATTATCTGTCGCAGATTTTTGGCGATGCTTTAAAGGATATTGCCATGGTACTATTAATCATTGCAGGCTCAGGTGCGTTGAAGCAGATTTTGACAGCAAGCGGTGTAAGTACAGAAATTGCGGGTTATTTGCAGGTATTATCAATCGAGCCGCTATTATTAGGCTGGTTAATAGCCGCATTAATCCGTTTTTGTGTAGGATCGGCTACGGTTGCCGGGCTTACCACCGCAGGGATCATCTTACCGCTCATGACGGCAACACATACCGATCCCAATTTAATGGTGCTGGCCGTTGGTGCTGGCAGTTTAATGTTCTCACACGTAAACGACTCCGGCTTTTGGCTGTTTAAAGAGTACTTTAACCTCAGCTTAAAAGATACCTTTCGTTCATGGGCACTCATGGAGACCATCGTGGGAACAGTAGGACTTATAGGGATACTTATATTGAAAACAATGATATCATAATATGGAAAATTTAAATGCAGATGCGCGTTTCGAACAACTTGGATTAACACTGCCACCGGCACCCGCACCTTTGGGAGTTTATAAGCCTTGCCTGGTAGATGGGAAATACTTGTACCTCAGTGGGCACGGACCGGTGAGGGATGATAAGTCTTTAATTATCGGACGAATTGGCGCCGATATGGATCAGGAAGAGGGGAAGCTTGCGGCCAGACAGGTGGGCCTGACCATGCTGTCAACCATCAAGAGCAATCTGGGAAGTTTGAATAAAGTTAAAAGGGTTATCAAAGTGCTGGGAATGGTTAATTGTACCCCTGATTTTGAGAAACATCCTTTCGTAATTAACGGATGTAGCGAGCTTTTTGCCGATGTATGGGGTATCGAGAATGGGATTGGTGTTAGAAGTGCCGTTGGCTTCGGTTCGCTTCCCGATAATATTCCCGTAGAAGTAGAAGCCTTATTTGAATTGTACTAAGATTCTGGTTATGGGAAAAGAAGAGTGGTATCAGATTAAGAATGCTGAAAGTGTCGAATCACCCGGCCTTGTTTTTTATCTTGAACGCATTAAGGCTAATATTACGCAGGCACTTTCTATGATTAATGATCCCCAACGGCTTCGTTCACATGTGAAGACACATAAATCTTTGGAGTTGAGTAAGATGATGATAGCAGCCGGGATTTCAAAATTCAAGTGCGCAACCATCGCCGAAGCAGAAATGCTTGCCCTGGCCGGTGCAGCAGATGTGCTGTTGGCTTATCAGCCTGTTGGCCCAAATATAGATAGGTTTATTGCCCTGCAGCAGAAATACCCTGCCACTAAATTTAGTTGCCTTATAGATGATGAGGCAACGGCGGAGGCTTTGAATACCCTTTCTAAAACCAATGGAGTAAAGAGTTCAGTTTGGATAGACATAAATGTGGGTATGGACAGAACAGGTGTTCGCCCAGGTCAGGTGGTTAAACTCTTTACAGCATTGCAGCAGCTGGATGGATTAAGTTTTAAAGGGTTACATGCCTATGATGGCCATATTCACGAATCTTCATTCGATATCCGTAAACAGCAGGTATCTATAATTATAACACTTTTACAAAAATTGCAATATGAAATTGCAGCCATTTCAGGACAAGAAATAATTGTGGTTGCAGGTGGCAGCCCAAGCTATACGATTTACAATAAAGACACTGATTTTGAATGTAGTCCGGGTACATTTGCGCTTTGGGATATAGGGTATGAAGAAGCATATGAAGAACAGCATTTTCAATGCGCCGCCCTTGTTCTTTCCAGAATTGTGTCTTTGCCTGGTACTAACCTGATTTGTTGTGATTTAGGGCATAAGGCAGTGGCAGCAGAAAAAAGTTTAGACAGAAGGGTCATTTTTCTTAATGCACCGGCACTTCAGGTTGTTAGCCAGAGTGAAGAACATTTAGTACTGGATGCGGGTGATGGGCATACTTTTCGGGTAGGCGATTTACTTTATGGCTTGCCCTATCATATTTGTCCAACAGTAGCCCTTTATGAGCACGCTACTTGTATTAGTGCTGGCCTGGCCAGAGAAAATTGGGAAATCAGTTCAAGAAAAAGAAAAATAACGATATAAGCTTATGTTTACGATAGATGCCCATCTGGATTTGAGTATGAATGCCCTGGAATGGAACCGCGACCTCCGCCAGCCACTGGCTGAGATCAATAAGCGGGAAGCAGGGAAAAAGGATAAGCCTGATCGTGGAAATGCAACGGTATCCTTGTCCGAATTGCGAAAAGGGAATATTGGTTTAGTGGTAGCCACACAAATAGCAAGGTTTGTAGCGCCGGAAAATCCTTTACCAGGATGGCATTCTCCGGAACAAGCCTGGGCACAAACTCAGGGACAGTTAGCCTGGTATAAGGCCATGGAAGATTGCGGCGAAATGGTACAGATCAATACTTTAGCAGGTTTAGAAGCTCATCTGAAACAATGGGAACAAATATCACCCAAAGCCGAACGTCCTGTAGGATACATTTTGAGCCTGGAAGGAGCTGATTCAATTGTTTCAGTATCCTATTTACAAAAGGCTTATGACAATGGTTTAAGAGCACTCGGGCCTGCCCATTACGGACCAGGAAGATATGCTCAGGGCACAGATGCAACAGGAAAACTGAAACCAGATGGATATGCCTTGCTGGCCGAAATGGAAAGGCTAAATATAATATTAGATGCCACACACCTGTGTGATGACAGTTTTTGGGATGCACTTGATCATTTCAATGGCCATGTATGGGCCTCGCACAACAACTGTCGGGCGTTGGTGAACCACAACAGGCAATTCAGTGATGAGCAGATTAAAGAACTGGTATCACGCGGAGCCGTAATTGGCGCAGCGCTTGATGCCTGGATGATGGTGCCGGGATGGCAAAGGGGGATTTCCACCCCTAAATCAATGAATTGTAGTCTCGAGGTAATGGTTGACCATATCGACCATATCTGTCAAATTGCGGGTAGTTCAGCGCATGTGGGCATTGGCTCAGACCTTGATGGTGCATTCGGAAGAGAACAATGCCCCTTTGATCTGGAGAGCATTGCAGACTTGAATAAACTTCCCGAATTACTAGCCAATCGAGGTTATAAGCAACAGGATATTGAAAACATGATGCATGGCAACTGGCTTAGGTTTCTTCGTAAAGCCTGGGCAAAATGATAGGGGAAACCCGGTAAATTTTTCTTCTGATTGATGTAAGCTGCTGTTTAAATTACAAATCAGCCTTGCAGACTGTGCTTATATTTATAGCTTTGCAATCGATACAAAACGCAGAATCACTATTTTTTGATTAACCATACCCAATTAACCGTTGGTAAGTGTCTTGAAACAGCTAACTATATACCAGCGGACGAATAACTTAAACATCATGAATAAATCCCTTTCCTTTTTATTGCTTTTCTTGGGTTTTACCCTGAATCTGAATGCCCAGCAAAAACCTGCTTATAAAAATGCCAGGCTACCTGTAGAGCAAAGGATTCAGGATTTAATTTCCCGTATGACGCTGGAAGAGGAGGTTGGACAAATTTCGGTATTGTTAGGCTGGGAGATGTATGACAAGAAAGGAAATGAGGTGCTGGTGAGCGAAAAATTTAAGCTAGCACAAAAGGAACAATATACAGGCATGCTTTGGGCAACCCTAAGGGCCGATCCCTGGACACAGAAAACACTCCAAACGGGTTTAAATCCTGAACTTTCCGCTAAGGCAACCAATGCCTTGCAGAAATATGTCATCGAGCATACGAGATTGGGTATTCCCATGCTTTTCGCCGAAGAGTGTCCGCATGGACATATGGCCATCGGAACAACTGTTTTTCCAACCTCCATCGGGCAAAGCAGTACCTGGAATCCTCAGCTGATTGAAAAAATGGCTGCAGTGATCGCTACAGAGGCAAGGGCACAAGGTGCGCATATTGGTTACGGTCCAGTACTTGATTTGGCCAGAGAGCCTAGATGGTCTCGTGTAGAAGAAACCTATGGTGAAGATCCGGTTCTTAATAGTGCTATGGGGGTAGGTATGGTAAAGGGCTTTCAGGGAACCGACCTGAAATCAAACCGCAATATCATCTCTACGCTTAAACATTTTACTGCATACGGCGTACCTGAGGGTGGCCACAACGGGGGGAGTGTAGCTATAGGAACAAGAGAATTGCAGCAGTCATACCTTCCTCCTTTTAAAGCAGCAGTAAAGGCCGGAGCACTATCTGTAATGACGGCTTATAACTCTATAGATGGTATCCCTTGTTCTTCAAATCCAATATTACTCAAAGATATTCTGCGTACAGATTGGGGTTTTAAAGGTTTTGTGGTTTCTGATCTGGGGAGCATCTCAGGGATAAGAAGTAATCACCATGTGGCTGGCACTGCAGACGAGGCCGCCAGCATGGCCATAAACGCAGGTCTGGATGCCGATTTAAGTGGTTATGGCTATGGGAAGGCACTTAAAAAAGCCGTGGAAGAAGGAAAAGTAACCAAAGCCGTATTGGATAGCGCCGTAGCGAATGTACTGAGGCAGAAATTTAACCTGGGCCTTTTTGAAAATCCTTATGTCAATGTCCCAAACGCCAAAAAGGTTGCCAGAAGTACATCACATGTGGATGTGGCACGAAAAGTTGCGCAGGAATCCATTATCCTGTTAAAAAACGATGAAAACACCCTTCCCTTAAGCAAAACAATAAGGAATATTGCAGTTATAGGCCCCAATGCAGATAATATCTATAATCAGTTGGGAGATTATACCGCTCCTCAGGATGACAAAGCAATTGTTACGGTATTGGAAGGGATAAAGGCTAAAGTTTCCACATCAACAGTGGTTTCTTATGTCAAAGGATGTTCAATCCGGGATACAGCGAACCTGCAGTTTGAGCAAGCTATTAATGCTGCCAATCAGGCCGATGCGGTGGTAGTGGTGTTGGGAGGATCGAGCGCGAGGGATTTCAAAACAGAATATCTTTCTACCGGAGCTGCAAGTGTTAAAGCATCAGAAGTAAGTATTAGCGACATGGAAAGCGGTGAAGGGTACGATCGCTCCACATTAGATTTGATGGGAAAACAGTTAGAATTGCTTCAGGCCATTGCCAAAACCGGAAAACCCCTGGTGTTGGTGATGATTGAGGGAAGACCACTTAACCTGAACTGGCCTGCAGAACATGTACCAGCTATATTAAATGCCTGGTATCCCGGGCAGGAAGGCGGAAACGCCATTGCTGATGTGATTTTTGGCGATTATAACCCCGCGGGCAGGTTGCCTGTTTCAGTTCCCAAATCGGTAGGACAGCTCCCGGTTTACTACAATGCTAAGCGGCCCCTATCACATGATTATGTAGAAACAACTGCTAAACCATTGTATACTTTCGGTTATGGCTTAAGCTATTCAAAATTTGAATACAGCGATCTGTCAATCAGTAAAAATACACAGGATATTAAGTTTACGGTAAGCTTTAAGCTTAAGAATACAAGCAAGGTTGCCGGTGATGAGGTAGTTCAACTATACCTGAGAGATGAGACGAGCTCGGTGGTTAGCCCTGATAAACAGCTAAAGCAGTTTTCGAGGTTGCATTTGCTGCCAGGTGAGGAAAAGCGGGTTACATTTACGTTAACTTCAGAAGATTTAAAGCTTATTAATACCAGCATGCAATGGGTAGTTGAGCCGGGCGATTTTACAGTTATGGTAGGCGCTTCATCTGATGATATTCGGTTGAAGGCCGGATTCAATGTTCCTGCTGTAAATTAATTGTTATGGAAGGCTGATTTTGGGCGGGGAACGTGCTGAATGTTAATTTATTGTTTTCAATGTTGTTAATTTTTGTAAATTCGTTTTAATGTCAATATACTGTCAGCTAAGCGATTTTGAATTAACGAAATTATTAAAGGATGGGGATGAGGTAGCGTTTCGTGAAGTTTACAACCGCTACAGCAGCCTTTTGCTTATTTATGCCTACAGAAAATTGCAGGACAAGGAAGAAGCTAAAGATGTTGTACAGGATGTGCTGGCTAAATTATGGAGTAACCGCGATGTACTTGATATTAAAACAACACTTTCTGGATACCTTTATCGCGCCGTACTCAATAAAATCCTCAATATTTTCAGGCATAAAGACTTCGACAGGCAGTACATTGATGCAGTTCAGTATTTGATAGAAACTGAAACTTCCGCTACCGATTATCTCATCAGAGAAAAAGAGATGGAAGCCATGATCGAAAAGGAAATTGCCGGCCTACCAGAGCGAATGCGTGAAGTATTTGAGCTCAGGAGAAAAGACTACCTCAGTAATAAAGAAATTGCAACACGCCTGAGCTTATCCGAGCATACTGTGGCTACACAGATTAAAAAAGCACTTAAAGTAATTCGCCTGCGCTTTGGCGGACTATAAAAAAAAAATATTTTCATTTCGCATACCCGATCTCAATTACTTGTGTGTCTTTATTGTTGTAGCGCCTTTGTCAGCACAACAAATTAAATGGATAACAAACAAGCAGAAGAATTACTGGCCCGTTTTAAAGCAGGAGATATTACTGAGCAGGAAGCAGAAATGCTTCGCTTTTGGTTGCATCACCACAATGAAAAAGGAACATCAGGCCTTTCAGAGGAAGATTTTCTTCAGGCAGATGAGGCCATGTGGAATGCCATTAAACCAACACCTAAAATCAGCCTGAAAAGACGGTTAATGCCTGCTTTGGCTGCCGCTTCGCTTGTTGTTATTTTTTCTGCAGGAATCTATTTTTTTGCTAAAAATGCTGAAAATAAAGCCCAGCCTCAAATAGCATCAGTTAAAGAAATTAAGCCAGGGGGAAATAATGCAGTACTCACCCTGTCTAATGGAAAGCGGATTGTGTTAAATGATGCTGCAAACGGAGAGTTGGCTAAAGAATCGGGCATTGTAATTACCAAAATGGCCGATGGGCAATTGGTTTACACCCTGAAAGAGAACTTCGCTTCAAATACCTCAACCTTAATTAATACCATTGAAACACCCAAAGGGGGACAGTATCAGATTAATTTGCCAGACGGCACTAAAGTGTGGCTGAATGCGGTTTCTTCCCTACGTTTTCCAGCTAAGTTTTCGGGTAACGAAAGGAAGGTAGAGCTCGCTGGTGAAGGATATTTTGAGGTTGCGCACAACAAAAAAATGCCTTTTAAGGTAAAAACAGCAGGACAGGAGGTTGAAGTTTTAGGAACACACTTCAATATTAACAGTTATGCTGATGATCCGGCGACGATGACAACACTCCTTCAGGGATCTGTCAGGGTAAACACAGCCCAGGGAGCAAACACCCTCTTGAAACCTGGTCAGCAATCAGTATTAATACAAAATAAACTTAAGGTAGAAGAAGCAGATGTAGATGCAGCCGTAGCCTGGAAAAATGGTGAATTCCGTTTTAACGATGAGCAATTGGAAAGCATTATGCATAAAGTATCGAGGTGGTATAATGTAGAGGTAGTTTATCAGAATGAGCAATTAAAAACAGATTCTTTTGGTGGTGTAATTACCCGTTTTGCCAAGGTTTCTGACTTGTTGAAGATGCTGGAACTAACAAAAGAAGTAAAATTTAAAATAGAGGGCAATACCATCGTGGTGATGGATGGTAAATAATCATCACCAAAACAACAAACAAACTTAACCAGTAACCAAATATGAAAATTCCAGAAAACTCATCCTAGGGTGTGATCACCCCATGGTTTTTCTATACAAAAAATCAGGAACACTCGCGATGTCCCTGATTTATAATCGGAAAAACTTAAAGCAGTGTAGTACAACTTTTTATCAATTTAAACCGAATAACAAATGTATAAAGTTTTTACAAAAGAAATTTGTAATCCCCCTGACTATATCCGAAAATTCGTAGTTATTATGAAAATTACAACCATCTTAATTTTCACAACATTAATGCAGGTAAGTGCGATTGGTTTCGCACAACGCGTTACGCTCAATCAAAAAGCCACAACGCTCAAACAGTTTTTTAATGTCATTAATAAGCAAACCGGGTATAATATATTATGGTCTGCCAAACAAATTAAAAATAACCGTCTTCAGGATGTACAATTAAATAATGTACCCTTAGAAGAGGCCTTAACACAAGTGCTAAATGATTTTTCTTTAACCTACACCATTGATAACAAGACAATTGTAATTAGAGAGAAGGAGAAAACAACAGCGCCCCAGGTGAATGTTCTGCCTGCACAGCGTAAAAACATTCCGGGTAAAGTTGTAGATGAAAAAGGAAGACCCATCCCGGGTGCTTCGGTTAAGATTAAAGGCAGCAATAAAGCATCCATGTCTCAGGATGACGGTACCTTTCTTATCGATGCCAACCCGGGCGATATAGTTGTAATATCATTTTTAGGTTTCACTACTGCCGAAATTACAATTGGCAATCAAACCAACTTAAATGTGGTGCTTAAAGAATCTTCCAATGAGCTTACTGGAGTTGTAGTAACAGCATTGGGCATTAAGAAAGAGTTAAAATCACTTTCTTACAATGTTCAGGAAGTAAATGGAGAGGAAGTAAATAAAGTTAAAGATGCCAACTTCGTAAACAGTCTTGCAGGTAAGGTAGCCGGCGTAACCATCAACAGCAGTTCTTCTGGTATTGGGGGTGGTGCAAGGGTTGTTCTTCGTGGTACTAAATCTATATCAGGAAATAATAATGCCTTATACGTAATCGATGGTATTCCAATGCCACAACTGTCGGTTGCACAACCTGGCGATTTATTTTCCGGAGCGGGGCAGTCTGGCGATGGAGCATCTAATATCAACCCTGATGACATTGAAAGCATTTCGGTATTAAGTGGGCCATCGGCAGCAGCTTTATACGGCAGTGATGCAGCAAATGGCGTTATTATGATTACCACGAAAAAAGGTGCCAGGGATAGTTTTGCGATTACTGCATCTAACAATTCTACTTTTCAATCGCCTTTTATTATGCCCGATTTTCAAAATACCTATGGATCAGAAATTGGAAGCTATTACAGTTGGGGTGAAAAACTGAAAACACCCGGTACCTATAATCCTAAAGATTTCTTTCAAACGGGGATGAACAGTACAACTACCTTAAGCTTATCTACAGGTAATGAAAAAAATCAGACCTATTTTTCTGTGGCGGCTGTAAATGGTAACGGCATTATTCATAACAACAATTTAGATCGTTATAATTTTTCATTTAGAAATACGAGTAAGTTTCTGAATGATAAGTTAAATATGGATTTGAGTGTAAATTACATTAAGCTCGAAGAGCAGAATATGCTTTCTCAGGGTCAGTATTTTAATCCCTTAATTCCGATATACCTTTTTCCAAGAGGGGATGATATTCGTAAATATCAGGTTTTTGAGCGTTATGATGCCACAAGAAATTTTAAAACACAATATTGGCCTTATGGTGATATGGGTTTCCAGATGCAGAATCCTTACTGGATAACAGAAAGAAACCTCTTCACCAATAGTAAAAACAGGTATCAAATGTCGGCTTCATTAAAGTATGATATCAATTCCTGGATGAACATTACCGGCCGTGCCAAACTCGACAACAACACTGCCTTAAACGAGCGGAAATACTTTGCATCTACTTCAGGTTTATTTGCAGGAGACGCAGGTGCATATTATAAATATGATATCGGTACACGCCAGGTTTACACAGATCTCCTGTTAAACATGAATAAGCAGGTAAATGATTTTGCGCTTACGGCCAATTTAGGCGCGAGTTTGCAAGATGTTAAATACGATTATTCGAGTCTTGGTGGCGACCTTCAGAGCGTTCCTAATCTTTTCACCTACAGCAACATTAACCTGGCACAGAGTAAACTGGAGCAAAATGGTTACCACGATCAAACCCAGGCTTTGTTTGGAAGTTTTCAAGCCGGTTACAAAGGCATGGTTTATTTAGATTTAACAGCCAGAAATGATTGGGTATCAGCCTTGGCTAACACGAGAGCGAAGTCTATTTTCTATCCATCGGTGGGCCTGTCGGGTGTAATGACAGAGATTTTTGATATTAAATCAGATGTCCTTTCATTTTTAAAGGCCCGTGTGTCTTATAGTGAAGTAGGGAATGCACCACAGCGCTTTGTTTCCATTGCTACTTATCCGGTAATTAACGGTTATCCGCAAACAAGCACGTTTTTACCTGCTACAGATTTAGAGCCCGAGCGTACCAAATCGTACGAAGCAGGGATTAATTTAATCCTTTTTAAAAACAAACTTAAAATTGATGCAACCGCTTATAAATCATCAACTTATAATCAGTTGTTCAATCCGTCACTTTCACCAAGTTCGGGCTATACCAGCTTCTTTGTAAACGCTGGACGAATTGATAATAAAGGTATAGAGGTTTCAGCCGCACTTACCCAGAAAATTGGGGCAGTAACCTGGAATTCGAACCTGGTTTATTCACTCAACAGAAATAGCATTAAAAGCTTACTACCTGCTTACACCAATCAGCAAACAGGTGAAACGGTTTCGTTGGATAGCTTAGATATGGGTGGAACTTCAAGTTATAAAATGATCTTAACTACAGGAGGGGCAATGGGCGATATTTATGTGAACACACTTAAAACAGATGAACATGGATACATTTGGGTTAACGCGACCTCACAAACTGTAGCTACCGATCAAAACAGATATGTTAAAGCGGGCAATGCCAATCCCGACTTTAATATTGGTTTTAGAAATGGTTTCAGCTATAAAGGCTTTGATGTAAGCTTTTTGGTAACCGGAAGATTTGGTGGAGTTGGCGTATCGGTAACACAAGCCATTATGGATGCCTACGGTGTATCTAAAGTTACGGCTGATGCCAGGGATGCTGGCGGAGCCATGGTAAACGGATTTCCTATCCCTGCCCAGCCTTACTACCAAACGGTTGGCGGTGGCACTTCAGGTATTGGTTCTATGTATGTTTACAGTGCAACCAATATTCGTTTAGGAGAAGTATCTGTAGGTTACGATGTGCCTGTAAATAAGTACTTAAAATGGGTTAAAGGCGTAAACGTTTCATTGATTGGTCGTAACCTGTTTATGTTCTATAACAAGGCTCCATTTGATCCGGAACTTACTGCCAATACCGGAACTTATTATCAGGGAGTGGATTATTTCATGCAACCAAGCCTAAGAAGCCTGGGTTTCGCAGTTAAGTTTAAGTTTTGATCATAAAAGTATAAGAAGATGAATGATATAAATAGATCTTTCTCAATAAAGAATTTACCCTTCTGCCTTGCTTTTATAGCCATGCTGGGCGTAGGTTGTACCAAGAATTTTGAGGATTGGAATACCAACCCGCATCAGGCAACTGCAGAAATGTTACAGCGTGATAACCTTGCGGCAGGATCATTTTTTGTGCAAATGCAGAAGAACGTTTTTCCTGTGGCACAACAGCCAGATTTTGGCGATGAGGTGTATCAAACCATGCAAAACCTGGCTGGTGATGTATACTCTGGTTACATGGGCGCCAGTAACAACTGGTATTCGGGTTCCAATAACACCACTTACGACCTTATTCCTCAATGGTATGGCCAGGCTTTTAACCGTTCGTTTGTAGGTATTATGCCTGCCTGGAATGCAATTAAGAAAACAGCCCAAACAGAAACCCCTCAGGTGTATGCCATGGCTACTATTGTAAAAATAGAAGCTTTACACCGTACCACAGATATGTACGGGCCATTACCTTATGCTAATTTCGGTAACGGATCGCTTCAAAACAAGTATGATAGCCAGCGCGATATTTATTATAAGTTTTTTGATGAGTTGAATGAGGCCATCACTATTCTTACTGATTTTAATGCTAAGAACCCGGGTGCAACAGCCCTGGCTAAGTACGACTTTATCTATAACGGAAACATCCGTAACTGGATAAAATTTGCAAACTCGTTAAAGCTGCGTTTAGCATTGCGTATTGTATATGCTGATCCCGCGAAAGCGAAAACAGAAGCAGAATCTGCTGTGAGCCATACAGTAGGGGTATTTACTGCTGCAAATGATATCGCTGCATTACAGCATACCGCTGATTTAAGCTATAACCATCCCTTATACATCATCAATACCAATTTTGATGACATCAGGATGGGGGCCAACATGCAGTCGTTCCTAACAGGATATAGTGATCCAAGGTTGCCAAAATATTTTAATCTGGCTGCTGATGGTACCTACCGTGGAATTAGGAATGGAATAAATATCACCAATAAAGCTACTTATGCCGAGGGACCTTATTCTGAACTTAATGTAGCGGCTACTGCACCAATTATTTGGATGAACCCTGCTGAGGTTTATTTTCTTCGTGCAGAAGGGGCGTTAAGAGGCTGGAATATGGGGAGTGATGCCAAAACCTTATATGATACAGGGATAAGCACTTCTTTCTCAGTAAGTGGAGCTGCCGGAAGTCCGGATACCTATATCAATAATGCAGCAAGTGTTCCGGCAGCTTATGCTGACCCGGCCAATAGCGGAAATAATACAGCAGCCTTAACCAATATTACCATTAAATGGGATGCGACAGCAGCTTTTGAAACCAGTTTAGAACGCATCATTACCCAAAAATGGATTGCCATGTTTCCGGATGGGCAAGAGGCCTGGTCGGAATTCAGGCGTACAGGTTATCCAAAGATTTTTCCGGTGGTGGTTAACAACAGTAAAGGGTTGATCAGCAGCAGCAAGCAGATCCGCAGGATACCTTTCCCTGCTACCGAATATCAAACCAATCCAGCAGGTATTGCAGCGGCAGTATCACTTTTAGGAGGTGCAGATAATGGAAATACCAACCTTTGGTGGGATAAGAAATAGAATTTGTTCAATTGATAATTGCCAAATGATGAAAATGAAATTAATTAACTTAATGCTGATTGGCCTGGCCATTTTTATGCTGAGTTGTGAAAAGCAAAATACACCTGAAGCTTTACAGATTCAGAAACCCTATACCTATAGCGATCAATACTATGCCAACCTGAGGGCTTATAAGAAAACACCGCACCAGGTGTTTTATGGCTGGTTTGCGGCTTACGCACATAAAGAAGGCGTTACCGCTGAGTATAAAAAATCGGCCTCATGGGGTGAGCACTTTGCAGGATTGCCGGATAGTTTAGATTTCTGTAGTTTATGGATGGGGATTCCTTCCCTTAAAAAAGATGATAAATTAACCACTTACAACCCGATTGCTTACCAGGAAATGCGCGAGGCAATGGAGAAAAGAGGAATCAAAATGTTGGTGCCAACCATTGTTAGTGTCGAAAACCATGGCTTTGATAAAAGTGACGATGGGTTAAAGAAATATGCTAAGTATTTAACAGACATGGTGTTTGATAATGATCTGGATGGATTGGATCTTGATTGGGAGCCTACATCAGGCTCTTATCTGAACACCGCCGCCAACTTTGCCAAACTGGTTGAGTATTGCAGTGAAAGAGTAGGCCCAAAATCGGGTACCGGGAAAATTTTTGTAGTAGATTATTACACCCATACATTGCCTACAACAATAGGTCCCTACATCGATTATTTGGTTAACCAAGCCTATACACAGGGAACAACTTCCTCATCAGCTGCCTTTTTACAATCCAGGTATAACCTGGTGAGCAGCTGGTGCCCGCCGGGTAAGTTTATTGTAACCGAGAACTTTGGCGATTGGTATGAAAACGGCGGTTCACCCTTTACAGAAGCAGACGGCAACACACTAAATAAATTTGGATTACAAATGTATTCGCTTGAAGGAATGGCCAGATGGAATCCTACACAAGGTAAGAAGGCTGGTTTTGGTGCCTTTTATTTTGATAGGGATTATAATAATGGTATTCCTTATGGCTTTGTAAGACGCAGTATTCAGGTGGCTAATCCGGCTATCCGATAGTTCGATCATTTTATAAAATAGAAGAAAATGAAAAAATTAAAATACAACTCCAGTTACTCATTCATCTTAATGTTTGTGGTGGTGATGACTGTAGTTTCAGCCTGTAAGAAAACGACCTCTTTTGAAGATGTAATTCTGATCACTGGAACTCAAGAAAATAAGCTTGTTAAATTTACAGTTGAAGGTGTGCCTTCCAGCTTTGGTGTCACAGCAACAGCAACGGATAAGGTAGAAAGCGATGTGAATGTTTCTTTTGAAGTAGATACCACCCTGGTAGAACAATACAACACCGAGATGTCTGCCAAATATTATGTCCTTCCTAAGGGCAGTTATGAGCTGGTTGGGAATACAGCTGTAATTAAGGCAGGAACAAATGTTTCTAACGCCGTTACCGTTTACATCAGATCTTTAGATAAGTTTGTAGATGGCAGAACATACATACTTCCGGTTACCATTAAAAATGTAACAGGTTCAATGTCTGTTTTAGAGGCATCGCGCACCATCTATCTGAAAGTAGCCAGGGTAATCGATTTCAAATCTATTGATATTTCCAACCCTAATTTTTACCACCCCTATGCATTTGCACAACCTTACAATAACATCACGAAATTTACTTATGAAATTAAGTGTTATATAAACGACTGGCATCCGGGTAGTAATCAAATTAGCCGTTTAAGCAATTGGGGCCCTGTAGATGAGTCATTACCAAATTTACTTCGTTTTGGTGAGGCGGGAAGTAAAATTAACCAGCTGCAATGGGTTTCTGCTGAAGGAAGCACATTCTCTAAAACTGAATTTGCCACCAAAACCTGGTATACCATTTCCTGTGTTTATGATGGAAGTACTTATAAAATGTATATCAATGGTAAATTCGACTCCGGATTTGATGGCGCCGGCAAAGTATATCAGCTGGGCGCATTAGAAATTGGTATGTCGTACTCCGGATATCAAACTGCACAACGTTTTCTGGGTAGGGTAGCAGAAATTCGCTTCTGGGACCGTCCACTTTCTCCAACCGAGATACAGGAAGGGATTTGCGGTGTAGACGCATCTTCTGCGGGTTTGGTAGGCTACTGGAAAATGAACGAAGGAGATGGTAATACCTTCTTTGATCGTACAGGTAACGGACGCAACATGACCTGGCCAAAAGCCACAGTATGGAATTCAGATAGCTTTAATAAATGTGCTCAATAAATAAGAAGAATATGAAGAGCTCAATAACTTTTATAAAAAGATATGCCCTGGGCTTAATAGCGGCGGCATGTGTATTTAATGCCTGTAAAAAGGACGAAACATTTGATTTTAATGGCGATGCCACCAGTAGGGTATACTTTAATATTGGTAGCTATACTGTTAAAAATTACGATAGCTTCAATTTTTTAATCAGGCATACACCAGCTGGAAGTGTAGGCGAAGAGATTAAAGCAGTTGTAAAGGCGCGCGCCACTTTAGAAACAGAAGAAAACACAAAAGTGTCATACACTATAGATAACACATTGATTGAGGATTATAATGCAGCCAAGGGAACAAATTATGTTGCAGTACCGGCTGGTATTCTGGAACTGAGTGTGGGGCAGCTGAACATTCCACAAGGTGCTTTGATCTCCTCAGATTCGCTAACCATTACAGTTCCACAAGCAAAAATGGCTGGTTTAACTGCTCCAGGTTATGTTGTGCCCGTTAAAATTACTTCTGTTAATGAAGCTAAAAACGTAGCCGTGAGTTCCAATGCCAATACCATTTATCTGGTCATTAAAACGATACAAACGAATGTTTATGACGCGCCTACAGTAACAGATGTAGTAGGTACCTTAAATACCGTAAGAACAGGCTGGACAGCAACCCTGGATGCAACTTTAACCAGTGGTTCATTACCAAATATGTTTGATGCCGGAACGAATACAAGTTGGTATATTAATCCGCCGAAAAATGTCAATATGGTTGTCAATATGAATGCGGCCATTAACGGAATAAAGGGTATTCGTTTTCATACCTCCACCACAACTTATTATCTTACCACAGCAAATGTGTTTACCAGTATGGATGGGGTCACCTGGACACCACAGGGAGTAGCTAATTTTTCAATCGTTAACGCTTACCAGTATGTTAAGTTTTATTCACCTGTAAATGCACGTTATATCAAGCTTGAAGTAACCGGATGGAGAACCGGATCCACAAGAATTATGTTTACCGACTTTAACATCTATATATAATTAAATCAACATCGGTAAATTATAAGGCCTGAACTCGTATTTCGAGTTCAGGCCTTATGTTTTTGCGACCGACTACGCTTCGACTACGCTTCGACTACGCTTCGACTACGCTTCGACTACGCTTCGACTACGCTTCGACTACGCTTCGACTACGCTTCGACTACGCTTCGACTACGCTTCGACTACGCTTCGACTACGCTTCGACTACGCTTCGCGTATATGGAAAGCAGATATCTGGCCAGATTTAAGATAAAATATTTAGCATCAGATGTTAAAGGAAATTAAGAAACATGCCTCAACTTACCTTAATTTCTAAGTGCTGTATCAAAACAATTGGTAAAGGAAGCGTCTGAAATAAGATCGTTATCCAAAAAGTTCGCTGCTTAAATAACGATCTCCACGATCGCAGGCAATAAATACAATTACGCCACTTTCTAATTCTTTTGCAACGCGTAAAGCCGCAGAGCAAGCTCCTCCTGTACTCATCCCTGCAAAAATTCCTTCATCCTTAGCCAGTTTTCTTGTAATTTCCGTTGCCTCAACAGCAGATATGTCAAGGGTACGGTCTACCCGTTCAGGTTCAAAAATTTTGGGTAAATATTCAATAGGCCACCTGCGAATGCCGGGAATACTGGCTTCTTCGGTAGGTTGGCAACCAATAATCTGTACTTGAGGCAAGTGTTCTTTTAGGAACCTCGAACAGCCCATTATTGTTCCAGTAGTACCCATGGCGCTTACAAAATGGGTAATTTGCCCCTCGGTGTCTCTTAAAATCTCAGGACCTGTTGTTCTGTAATGCGCCAGGTAATTATCTGGATTGGCAAATTGATTCAATAAAAAATGTCCTGCGGTTTTTCCCTTATCTTCCGCGTAATCCCTGCAAACTTCAATGCTTTCTAATAAAGTAACCTGCGCACCAAAAGCTTCCATTGTTAATTTACGCTCTTTGGTAGAATTTTGAGGCATTACCAATTCAATTTCCAATCCGTAGTAACGGGCAATTAATGCCAAAGCAATTCCTGTATTTCCGCTTGTTGCCTCTACTAATCTGGTGCCTGGCCCAATCTCTCCACGCTCTATGGCACTTCTGATCATGTTTAGCGATGCCCTGTCTTTAACACTGCCTCCGGGGTTATTACCTTCTAATTTGGCGAATATTTTAACCTTTGGGTTGGGATTAAGTTTTTTCAGTTCTACTAGCGGCGTATTTCCGATCAGTTCTATTATGCTCGACATATTATGAATTTGTATGGGTTTGTTTTGATTTACCTAGCCGAATTACCGGCGAGTGATAAGCAGTAGAGTAGGGTGGCACGCTTTCCGTTAACCAAACATTTCCACCTATCACGCTGTCATGTCCGATAACTGTTTCTCCACCCAAAATGGTAGCACCGGAATAGATCACAACATTATCTTCTACAGTTGGATGGCGCTTATTGCCGGCCAGTGATTTGCTTACACTCATGGCTCCCAGGGTTACACCCTGATAGATTTTGACATTTTTGCCCAGCAGGCTGGTTTCTCCGATTACAATTCCGGTACCATGGTCAATGTGGAAGTATGCTCCGATTTGTGCCAATGGATGGATGTCTATCCCGGTTTTGGAATGCGCGTGCTCCGTTAGAATCCTGGGCATTAAGGATACACCTAAAATAGCCAGTTGATGAGCGACACGATAAAAATAAATGGCATAAAAACCAGGGTAGGTACGCAACACCTCGGTTTCGCTGCGCGCAGCCGGATCACCCTCAAATATGGCCTTTAAGTCTGTTTGGAGTATATAGTAAACCTCCGGTAACGCAGAAAAAAAAGCCTCTGTAATACTTTCGGCATTGCCTTCCGGTAGCAGGCTGGGCTGAAGCATACTTTTGAGTGTATCTTTCAGTTTTTGTGTCTTTGCCTGAAGTTCAGTTAAATTTTGGGCCTTACTTTCTTCGTTTTCAGGAAACAGGAGATGTAGTAATTCCAGTGCCCAGGCAGCTATATAATCGTTACCCGGTAAAGTAATTCCTGCCGAAGGTTTTTTCAATAAATCCCCTAAGAAATCATCGTTCATGGTGTTGTTGGTTGCAGCTGCTCAGGCTGCGTTTTGTTGTTAATTCAAAGTTAGCACTTTTGGTAGATTAGTACAGGAAAAATATCAACTAAATCTATAGATATTGTCATTAAATGAATTTTTAAAAGCTTAACCATTTAAAAGTTAGTGCTGTCGCCGATCCGAGCGAAACGAAGAAACAGTGCTGAGGCCTGGCTGGGTGGCAAGCAGGATGGTTAAGACATCGCATTAAGAATTGAATAAGTTGAACTTATATGTTCTTAAATGCTTATATGGTTAAAATGCTCATGGGATTCTACGATGTTTTACCACCCCTGCAACCCACTGGCCTACACACCCCCTCCTTGAAAAAAGGAGGGAAGTTAGTTTGCGATGGCTACGCAGAGCCCTGTTCGATGCTGATTTATTCCTGCGAAGGAATGATGGTTTGCAAGGTTATGCGTTTTGCTAACTGCCCTAAATAATTAACTGACTTTTCCCAGGTACGCTACCGGCCTGGCAGCATTTCGCCGGATAGGACATTTGGATGCTAGCAGTTTCAAACGTTTACCTACTGCCCAAGGGAATAAGCAGCCTGGGATGGATTTGTGTAATGGCAAGGCCTCTTATTACCGCTAATGGCATTCATGAGCTCGCTAAGGCTCGGTTTGGTTACCTTTTTATCAAGAAAAGGTAAGAGCCCTTCCGGCAGTGAGGAAGAAAAGGAATTATCTTGTCCGGGCCGGACGGCGTCTTATACGCTTTAACGGTTAGGCCCTGAAAAAAATAATTTGTTGATTATTAGTTTAGTACAATAAATCCTTAAAAATAATTTAGTCATCTCTTGTAAGATGTATTCTAATTCCTATCTTTGCAATCCCAATCGGAACATAAGATGATTCGGGAGAGCCAGAAAAAGCTCTAATACCACAAAGGTGATACCTTTTCGGGGTGTAGCGTAGCCCGGTATCGCGCCACATTTGGGATGTGGAGGTCGTAGGTTCGAATCCTGCCACCCCGACTAAAGAAAACTCTTTCTGTATTTTGCAGAAAGGGTTTTTTGTTTTCTGTGGCATCCATAAAAAGCTCGGTTAAAATCTCTTAATCGCAATTTTTGCTTAATTTAGCAGAAAAACGAATATATGCCATTCAGCTCGCTGGGTTTACCTCCAGATTTATTAAAAGTATTATCAAATCAAAATTTTACCGAACCTACGCCCATTCAGCAAGCTGCAATACCGGCTATATTAGATGGAAAAGATGTTTTAGGAATTGCTAAAACGGGTTCAGGAAAAACAGCAAGCTATGTTTTACCACTACTAATGAATTTGCAAACAGCAGTTCAGTTAAAAAACAGGCACGTGAATGTATTGGTTTTAGTGCCAACACGAGAGCTGGCAGTACAGGTGAACGATGTTTTCCAAAGTTTTAGCCGCAGACTTCCTGTACGTGTTAAAACCCTGGCGGTATATGGTGGCGTCTCTATCAACCCACAAATGACTGCTCTTCAAGGTGTGAATGTGTTGGTGGCTACTCCAGGCAGATTATTAGAACTCATAGATTCAAATGCAGTACATTTAAACAGCATCGAAACCCTGGTACTGGATGAAGCCGATAAGATGCTTAATTTGGGGTTCAAAGAAGAAATGAACCGGATCATTTCACACTTGCCGCAGAAACGCCAGAATATATTATTGTCTGCTACCTTAAGTGCAGATCTTCAGCAGATCCATCAGGTGTTGTTGCATGATCCACTGGTCATTAAGATTGAAGTTCAGGAAGATTCACTTGAGCAAATTAACCAACTGGCCTATATCATTTCAGCTGAAAAGAAAGGCCCGTTTTTACGTTATCTGATTAACCAACACGAAATGAAACAGGTGTTAATCTTTGCTTCATCTGTTAAAACGGCCGATGCCGTTGTAAACAAGCTCCGTAAAAATAACCTGGAGGCAAGGGCCATCCACAGTAAGAAAAGTCAGGGCGGAAGAAATGAAGCGCTAACACTATTTAAAGCTGGTAAGCTCAGGATATTGGTTGCTACCGATTTAATGGGCAGAGGGATTGATATAGACCAACTACCATTTGTTATCAACTATGAGCTACCCCGGTCACCAAAAGATTATATTCACCGTATTGGCAGAACTGGCCGTGCTGGCAATGTAGGGGATGCAATATCCCTGGTTAGTACCGAAGAATTGCATCACTTTGAAATTATCCAAAAGAAAATGGGTAAACAGGTTAAGTTGATTGATAGCGAAACTATAAGATAGCTATATGTTTTACATTATATCAATATATCCGCATAGATAGAAATCAACCCTATTCATTTCTATTTAAATATTGACTATTCAGAATTTATCTGATTTAATAAAATACATTAAATAGTGCGTTTTATAATACTACAGTCGATTATAGGTGATGGAACTAATTTATTTTTGATACAAGATGTTATAAGTATTAATTCCAGTAGCTAACATTGTTAGGCTGGTAACCCACAGCCAATATCCCGGATCTAAGCTTAGGATTTTACCCATTGAACCACTTTCAGCGGCAAGCACTTCTTTCCATAAACTAAATGACCAGGCGATGATAACAGCAATAAGAGAAAGCCATTGACTGAAATTAGGTTTGTACATGGGCTTAGGTAATATATGATCGACCTTAACTATTGAGTTTGTTTCTTTAATAAAGAAGATAATTGCCGAAAGAGCAATAGGATTGGCTAACCACACTATCCACTCAAATAAACCACCACCAAATATTGCCAATCCACCCATTAATAAAAGCATATACCCTTGTACTACTTCCTTTTTGATGTATTGGTAGCTAAAGGCATCTTGAGTAAGAGAAAGGAGAAAAATCAATATTGATATCGATAAGATTCCAATTCTTATATAGTTTTTTTTAGGCATGGTATATTAGGTTTAATGTGCAAAATAACATTATAAATTTTCCTACACCAGTTATTAAAACTCTTTTGTCAATTATTGAAAGTGGACTATCTATCTTCTTTTTATTATTGTTAACCAGATGTGTAACCAGTTTACGCTGTAATTACTGCTATGCTCTTCACTGTTTGTTGTTTTCGAGGTAGCATCGCTGTAGGCATTAACACGGTTGTACACACGGGTATTTAGCTAACCAAAGAACCAAACATATGAGTATTTTTACCTTTAAACGCTGTCAATTAGCATTGATAGTGCTCTTAACTGCGTGGCAAGCCAAAGCCCAAACACCTGCCTTTCCAGGAGCCATGGGCTTTGGAAGATATGCACCTGGCGCAAGGGGCGCAACATCCCGGGAAGTTTACATTGTAAAAAATCTAAATGACAGCGGCAGCGGATCATTCAGGGATGCAGTGAGTAAACCCGGAAGGATTGTAGTCTTTGCTGTGGGGGGGATTATACGGCTTTCAACAGATGTAGTAGTTGCCGCAAACACTACTATAGCTGGCCAAACGGCTCCTGGTGATGGTATTGTGCTGTTTAATAAAGGTATAAGTTTCAGCGGTGCCAATAATGCCATTTGCCGGTTTTTGAGGGTACGGCTTGGCGCCACAGGTAACTCCGGAAATGATGCAGCAGGTTTGTCAAATGGTACGAACATGATTTTCGATCACCTTTCTATTACATGGGGGATGGATGAGAATTTTTCTATTAATTGGGACAATAAAGGGAATTCACCTGATAATATTACCGTTCAAAATTCCATTATAGGGCAGGGTCTCTTTCGCGAAAATCATTCTGCAGGTGGTTTAATACAAACACCTGATGGAGGTAGGGTAAGTTTGCTGCAAAATCTGTACATCAGTAACAAAACCCGTAATCCCAAAGTAAAAGGCGTAAACGAGTTTGTAAACAATGTAGTGTATGATTGGGGAAACGGTAACCGGCTAGACCAGAATTTTAATTATGGCTGGGCTGCCGATGCCTACATTATGGGCGGTTCATCAGGTGTTTCAGAAGTAAATGTAATCAATAACTATTTTTGTGGAGGCCCGCTCACGCCACCTACTAAAACTACCCCTTTTTCAAGGGGAACAGGAACCTTTAATATTCATGGTTCAGGAAATTATTTCGATAATAACCGGAACGGTATTTTAGATGGTACAGTAGTTCCGTTTGATTCGGTGGGTTATCCTGGAATAACCGGAAATGCATTTAAATTACAACCTTATCCTTATCCGGCTGCCTACCCTGCAATGACTGCAGAACAAGCATATCAGCATGTTATTGATAGCGTAGGTGCATGGTACCCGCATCGCGATCAGGTGGATGGTTTGATGATTGACGAAGTGGCTTCTAAAGGAACCAAAGGGTTATATGTATATCGGGAAACCGATTTGCCGCTTGTTAACGGTGGTGTGGGAAATGTTTTTGGTGCTCCTGCTGCATTAGATACAGACGGGGATGGTATGCCAGATGCCTGGGAAGAGGCCAATCAACTTAATAAAAATGATAAAACGGATGCCGTGGCTTTCAGTGTCGCTGATCCAAGATACTTAAACATAGAGATTTACATTAATGCATTGGTATATACACCTCCACCTGCATTTATTAAGCCACCAACAAATCTGATACTTGTTGCTACCTCACAGGAAGTACCCCCTGGAAGCACTGTGAAATTGACTTGGGTAGATAATGCTGATAATGAGACTGGTTTTGTGCTCGAACGCTCCAGTAACGGGGTTAACTTTAATGAGGTTGGACGCGTTGATACTAATGTAGTAACTTTTACCGATAATGCCGGACTTAGTCCTAATACTGTTTATTATTATCGGCTTAAAGCCGTTAATGAAACGGAAATTTCTGCATATAGTGCAACTGTAACTGTAACCACACCTCCAATACCTACTGCGCCTGCAGTAACCGCAAACCCTTCGCCAGTAAACGGATCCCAGTATGTGGCCTTAACCTCGGGAAAAGTTAGCTTAAAATGGACGGGAAGCAGCAGCACCCAAACGTATGCCGTATATTTAGGTACAGATACCGGAAGTTTAGCTAAACAGACAGATGTAGCCTATAGTGTGTCGCCAACATTTACCACAACGGTATTAAACGATAACACAGTGTATTACTGGCGCATAGATGCCGTTAATGCAAAAGGCCTTGCTAAAGGCCAGGTGTGGAGCTTCAGGACCTCGCCAATAATCCCACAAGGCCTGGTAGGTAACTGGGCTTTTGACGAACCTCTGGATGCAGTTTCGACACAAATAGTGGATTCTACCAGTTACGCCAATACTGGTGTTTTAGGCCTGGATGCCGACAATCGGGATGTAAGGGTAAAGGGTAAAATAAAAAATGCTTTAGATTTTGCCAGTGCTGATCCCAGTATTTATGTGGTGAGGCTACCCAATCAGGATCAATTGCATTTAGATAAAAGCCCATTTTCCATCTCATTCTGGATGAAAGCACCTGCATCTATGCTTCCGCAGGATAACAATACCAGTGCATATTTGCTTTGTAAAGGCTCAATTACTAGAAATTCAACTACAGGGGCTTCAGGAAAGCGTTTTGATATTGAATTTAAAAACAAGCAAATCCGTTTTGCTATTGATGATGATAATGACGCGGCTGGCGGTGGAAAAGATGAACTCCAGGTTAATGGTGTTCCGTTTTTTACCAATAACTGGGTACATGTGGTGGTTATACGTGATGTTACGAATAAAAAGCTTTTAATGTATATGAATGGTGCTCAAGTGGGAAGTATAGCCATTAGCAAAGCCAATTCAGGCATAGGAGAGGCCAGCGCCCTGGTATTGGGAAACATAGGTGAACTTGAATTTTTAGCCCCTACAAATAAACCCGCTCCTTACAAGGGGATGCTTGATGAAGTCAGGGTTTACAACTATGTTCTTTCGCAAACGGAAATTACCGCTTTGGCAGCGGTTAAAAACACACAAACCATTGCTTTTGAACCTATACCCGAGCAAAGGGTAGATGCCGCAGATTTTATTCCTGTTGCCCTGGCCAGTTCTGGCCTGATGGTATCATTAAGCAGTGCTGATTCCACGGTAGCAATTATCCAGAATGGAAAGATTCATCTTGTAGGTGCCGGCACTACCTCAATTATTGCAACTCAAGAGGGAGACAACAATTATTATGCTGCAGCTGCTGTTAGTCAGTCCCTGGTGGTCGTAAAAAATGATCAGCTCATTACCTTTAATCCTTTGCCTGTAAAAACCTACGGAGCGGATAATTTTAAGGCAGGCGCTACATCAAGTTCAGGTTTAACTGTTACTTACAAGAGTACTGATACTTCCATTGTGGTAATTGATAGCCTGAGTGGTGATATGACGATCCGTAAGGCGGGAACAGCAACGATCATTGCAGCCCAATCAGGTAATAATAAATTTAATGCAGCAGTAAGTATAAGTCAGGTGTTAAAGGTTTTGGGAAAACCGCAAACCATTATTTTTAATCCGCTACCCCTTAAAACTCTTGGTGATGATGATTTTATAATTTCAGCAACGGCTAGCTCAGGCTTGCCAGTGGTGTTTGAAAGTAGTAACACCAGTGTAGCAACAATTATGGGTAATACAATTAGTATTATTGGTGCAGGTACTGCATTCATTAAAGCTGTGCAAACTGGAAATGAGCAATACAGGGACACGGCTGTTACCCAAAACCTGATTATACGAAACTTTAATCTAAGTATACAAACACGTGACGGAGACAACGGGCAGGGAAGTAACAATACGATCAGACCATTTCTTCAGTTGGTTAACAACGATTCTGCCGCTGTAAGCTACAATCAATTATCCGTACGCTATTGGTTTACTGCAGAAAATTTAGCAGGCATAAATACCTGGATAGATTATGCGCAAATGGGTGGAAATAATATTAATATGAAGTACGTTTCCTTAAATCTGCCGCGTAATGGCGCCTTAGGTTATATGGAATATGCTTTCACCGGAAATGCTTTGCTCGCAGCACACAGCAGTTCTGGTCCGATACAATCGCGTTTTGCAAACAAAGATTGGGCAAATCTTCAGGAATCTGATGATTATTCTTATCAGGGAAATCCTGGCATATATACTCAGAATCCGCACATCACACTTTATCGCAATGGTAAACTGATTTACGGGCAGGAGCCGGAAATCATTCCGGTTATTACCAAGGTTAATGTCGTTTCACAGCATCAAAATTCTGCCAACAGCAGTATTGGTACCTATCTGGCTATAAATAATCTGGGTAATACGCCGCTAAATTATAGCGAACTCAAAGTACGTTACTGGTTTACAAAGGAAGGAACAGCAGGTCTAAACCATTATATTGATTATGCCAGGATGGGTGCTAATTTGATTAACGGAAAGTTTACTACAATTCCCCAGGCACTTGAAAATGCCGATACTTACTTTGAATTGTGGTTTGGCACTGCTGCAGGGATTTTGAATCCCTTGAGCAACTCTGGAAATATTCAATACAGGATGGCAAAAGCCGATTGGTCTGCATTTATCGCAACAAACGATCATTCCTACCTGCCGCGCATATCATCGTTGCAGGAAAATAATCACATAACGGTTTACTATCAAAATCAGCTAATTTATGGTATTGAACCTGCGGAGAAAACATTAAGCAACTTCACAGCTAACAAAACCAGCAATACAGGAATCAATAACCAGCTGAAAAATGACGATACCTTATCAGGCGAAACTCCGGAAAAAATAACGCTGTACCCAAACCCTTTAACCAATAGCGGACAGTTTTCGGTTGCCCTTACTTCTGATTTGCTCAATAAAGAGATTAATCTGAAAATATTAAATGCTTTTGGTGTAGTGATACAGCGTCAGCTTTTTAAGCATCATAGCGGCTCGGTAAACATATCGCTAAATGGCAACTATCTGCCGGGAGTTTATTTTGTTAAAGTTAATGAAAAACCTATGGTGAGATTGATGGTGAATTAATAGATTACGCTACAGAAATAAGCCTCTTTTGCTCTTGCAGAAGAGGCTTGCATTGTCGCGTCTGCAGATTTGTTTTAAGAATTGAGTACTTGAAAACAACCCTTGATAACATGATATATGAATAGGATAAAATGTTGGAGATTGCCACTTAAATTTGTATTTAATTTGTGTATAATATTACTAACCGGATATATTTAATTGCCAGGCCTAGTGCTGATCAAACCATTAAAACAGAAATATGCATCAGTTTCTTAAAAACAGACCTGTTATTTGGATGTTAATCTTGCTGTGCATGCTTACGTCATTGCCGTTTAAAGGTGTAGCGCAAGGTAAAGCTAAACCACGTATACTCATCAGCAGCGATATTGGAGGGACAGATCCAGATGATTTTCAGTCAGCAATACACCTGTTAATGTATGCTAATCTCTTTCAGATCGAAGGATTGGTGTCTTCCCCCTTTGGAGAAGGACGTAAGAAGGATTTTTTAGACATGATTAATCTCTATGAAAAGGATCTTTCTAAGTTGAAAAGGCATGCAAAGGGTTTTCCCAGCCCAGCTTCATTACGGGATGTTTGTAAACAGGGAGCATTGTCAAGCGCACCTTACAAAGGTTTTAACCTGCCAACAGAGGGATCAGATTGGATCATCAGGTGTGCTAAGAAAGCAACAACGCAACCACTCTGGATACTGGTATGGGGCGGAATAGAAGATTTAGCCCAGGCACTTCACGATGACCCCGAAATTCAAAAGAATATCCGGGTTTACTGGATTGGTGGACCAAATAAAAAGTGGAGTGCCAATGCTTACGCCTACATTGCGCAGAATTTCCCTAACCTCTGGATGATTGAAGCAAATGCTACTTACAGGGGCTGGATAATCGATTCGGAATCTACAGCGCAGTTCAAAGCAAGAACCTTTTTTGAGCAGGTTATTCAGGGACGGGGAGAAATGGGCACTGCATTTGAAAACTATTATAAAGGCAGACCAAAAATGGGAGATACTCCATCTCTCGCTTATCTTTTAAAGGGCAATCCGGATAATCCTACAGGAGAAAGCTGGGGTGGTAGTTTCAAACCAATAGATCGAAGTACAAGAACAATATTCAATCGTAATACTACCATAACAGATACTGTAGCAGCTTATTCAATTATTGAGTGGCGTTTTAAAGGCCCCGAGATTTCCATTGCTGACACTGCAGTTTGTTTTACAATGAAAATTGGCGGTCAGGTTTGGCCGGGATATTATCTTGGAAATGGAAATTATGGGATACATTATTCCTCCAAAGGTCCGGAAACCGGGTCGTATTCAACCACAAGTACAATTGCCCAATTGAATAATATGCAAGGCAAATATGTAAGTACGATACCATGGCCAGGAAAGCCTGGAACAGATGATTTTCAGCTCGGAAAAACCTGGTTTAGTGATCGTTTGGAACCCGAATTGTTTTTAGAAAAACAGCAAGGAGCAAGAACAATTTCCAAGCACCGGGCAGCATTCTTGTCCGACTGGGGAAAACGATGGAACTGGCTCAAATAAACTAACCGATAACACATTGAACGAATGAATTTTAAAAACAGTCTTTTAGTCCTTTTGGTATTGACGCTTACTGCTGTAAAATACGCGTACAGTCAGCAACCCTTGGTATGGAAATCAAATAAAGAACCGTTAAGTGCTATAGCAAAGCTCCGGACGGAAATTAAAGCACCATCTTTTAAAAAGAAAGATTTTGTTATTACTCAGTTTGGAGCTGTTGGAGATGGTAAAACCAAGAATTCAAAAGCTTTCAAGCTGGCCATTGAAACCTGCAGCAAAAGTGGTGGCGGACGGGTAATCGTTCCGGCGGGTGTTTTTTTAACCGGAGCAATCTATCTGAAAAGTAATGTGAATTTACATCTTGCAGATGATGCGAAAATTATATTCAGTACAGCACCTGATGACTATCCAATAGTGCTTACACGATGGGAAGGGATGGATTGTATGAATTACTCGGCCCTTATTTATGCCTATGGAGAAAGCAATATCGCAGTTACAGGAAACGGTATATTAGATGGTCAGGCCGATAATACGCACTGGTGGAATTGGAACGGCAACCCGCGCTATGGCTGGAAAAAAGGTGAGGGAAAGCAAACCGCTGCGCGAACCAAACTCCATGAACTTATGCGGCAAAAAACGGATCCAAAAACAAGGATATTTGGAGAGGGACATTACCTGAGGCCAAATATGTTCAGCCCTTATAACTGTAAGAATGTTTTGATATCAGGCGTGAAAATGATCAATTCCCCAATGTGGTTTATTCACCCGCTGCTTTGTGAAAATGTTATTGTGGAAAAGGTTAAAGTCGTGTCTCACGGACCTAATAATGATGGCTGTGACCCTGAATCATGCAAAAATGTATTAATAAAAGATTGTCTTTTTGATACGGGTGATGATTGTATAGCTATTAAATCGGGCAGGGACGAAGATGGGAGAAGGGTGGGCCGGCCAGCCGAAAACCACATTATTGAAGGCTGCCAGATGAAAGATGGACATGGTGGGGTAACCATTGGAAGTGAAATCGCTGGCGGTGCCAGTAATATTTTCGCCATTAACTGCAGCATGGATTCTGAGAACCTTGATCGTGTTTTGCGTTTAAAAACGAGTTCTTCACGGGGTGGAGTAATTCAGAACGTATTTATGAAAGATATCCGCGTAGGTTCTTATAAGGATGCGGTAATCTCTGCTGATATGTTCTACGAAAATCCTGGAAATTTTATTCCAGTCATTCGCAATATTTGGGTGGAAAATGTTCAGGTAACAAAAGGTGGAAAATATGGTGTTTACATTAAAGCATACCAGTCATCTCCTGTACAAAATCTTCGAGTTGTTAACAGCAATTTTGTAGGGGTTAGCACGCCAACAAGAATTGATCATGCTTCTAACCTCGTTTTTGAGAATCTGATCATTAACGGACAAAAAATAATTGTTCCAGATTCTTTGCTTTTGAAATAGGAAAAATATAGGCTGAATCAATAAAGAAATCCATTTATCCTATCTTCTTTACACATTCGCTTGTAATTTTTCTTTTCTTATTTCTATATTCGCTGCCGCTAACTAAATCTCCTTGCATTTATCCGAATGCGAATGATCTCGCTATTTATCAGTATTTGACTATTAATTAATAACTATGAAGAAGAGATTTGGGCTTTTTATGTCCCAAAATGCGGTTTTATTTGGCTTAGCCTTGTCCATAACTACCTTACCACTGGCTGCCAGGTCGTATTCAACTGCTAAACTGGCATTTCAGCAAAATACCATAACGGTAATCAGCGCGAAAAAAATTAATGATACCACGGTAGAGTTATTGCTTTCAGACAATCAGCGTTTGACATTTGATTTTTACGGTGAAAATATATTCAGGCTATTTCAAGACAATAGCGGTGGTTTTATCCGAGATCCGGAGGCTACACCTGCAGCAAAAATTCTGGTAGAAAATCCTCGAAGGCCCCTTTCTAAATTAAGTGTTGAAGATCAAAACAATCAAATTACAATCAGTACGGATAAAATAGCGGTTCAGGTTGATAAACAAAGTGCACTATTAAAAATCATAAATCAAACAACCAAAGCAGTAGTACTCGAAGAAATTTCAGCAATCCAATTTGAAAAGGAAAAGGTTAGCCTAACACTAAAAGAAAACGAAAAGGAATACTTTTATGGTGGAGGGGTACAAAATGGCCGTTTTTCACATAAAGGCAAGGTGATTGCTATAGAGAACCAGAACAGCTGGACAGATGGTGGTGTGGCTTCCCCAACGCCTTATTTCTGGTCCACCAATGGTTACGCCGTACTATGGAACACTTTTAAGAAAGGAAGTTATGATTTCGGCGCTAAACAGAAAGGCGCTGTGAAATTATCGCACGATACGGGGTATCTGGATGCCTTTATTATGGTTAATGATGGTGCTGTAGCATTGCTTAACGATTTTTACCAGCTTACAGGTAATCCGGTGCTGTTACCTAAATTTGGTTTTTATCAGGGACATTTGAATGCCTATAACCGTGATTTCTGGAAAGAAGATGAAAAAGGTATTTTATTTGAGGATGGTAAAAAATATAAAGAAGCACAAAAAGAAAACGGGGGGATAAAAGAATCGCTCAATGGTGAAAAGAACAATTATCAGTTTTCTGCACGTGCTGTTATCGATAGGTACAAGAAACACGATATGCCTTTTGGCTGGATACTTCCGAACGATGGCTATGGAGCAGGCTACGGTCAAACAGAAAGCTTAGACGGAAATATTCAAAACCTGAAAAGTCTGGGCGACTACGCCAGAAAAAATGGTGTTGAAATTGGTTTATGGACACAATCCGACCTTCATCCTAAAGCAGAAGTAAGTCCATTATTGCAAAGAGATATTATAAAAGAAGTTAGAGATGCTGGAGTACGCGTACTTAAAACCGATGTAGCCTGGGTTGGTGCGGGCTATTCTTTCGGGCTCAACGGTGTAGCTGATGTAGGACAAATTATGCCTTACTATGGCAATAACGCAAGACCATTCATTATTTCCTTAGATGGCTGGGCAGGAACACAACGTTATGCCGGAATTTGGTCTGGAGATCAAACAGGTGGTGTTTGGGAATATATTCGCTTCCACATTCCCACTTATTTAGGCTCGGGGCTATCAGGTCAGCCTAATATTACTTCAGACATGGATGGAATTTTTGGAGGCAAGAATACAACCATTAATACCAGGGATTTCCAATGGAAAACTTTTAGCCCCATGGAGTTGAATATGGATGGTTGGGGTGCCAATGAGAAATATCCACAAGCATTAGGGGAGCCTTTTACCTCCATCAACCGGAACTATTTAAAACTTAAATCAGAATTATTACCCTATACCTACAGCATTGCCAGAGAAGCAGTAACGGGCCTACCTATCATCAGGGCAATGTTTTTGGAATATCCCAATGCCTATACTTTTGGAACGGCAACGCAGTATCAGTTTATGTATGGCCCTTACTTCCTGGTAGCCCCAATATATCAGGCCACTAAATTAGATGAGAAAGGTAACGATATCCGCAACGGGATTTATCTACCGGATGGAAACTGGATAGATTACCTTACGGGTGACAAATATACTGGAAACTGCATATTGAATACCTTCGATGCGCCAATTTGGAAATTGCCGGTTTTCGTAAAGAACGGCGCAATCATTCCGATGACGAATGCCAATAATAATGTTTCAGAAATTGATATGGGCAACCGCATCTACGAACTTTATCCTTTCGGGAAAACAACATTTACCGAATACGATGATGATGGAACAACAGAAGCCTACAAACTTGGGAAAAGCGTATCCAATCTCATTGAATCGACAGTTGAGGGAAGCAAGGCAACAATTATTGTTCAGCCGGCTAAAGGTAATTTCGAAGGTTTTGTAAAGCAAAAAGGCACAGAATTCAGACTGAACGTAACCGAGAAACCAAAGAAAATAACTGTTAAAGTTGGAAACGGTAAAATTAAACTCACAGAAGTTGCCAGTAAGGCCGAGTTTTTAAAAGCGACCAATGTTTATTTTTATGAACTGAGTCCAAACTTAAATCGCTTTTCTACTAAAGGGGCAGAATTTGAAAAAGTAATAATGACACGGAACCCTCAGGTTTTGGTTAAAGTGGCTGCCACTGATATTACCGAAAATGCAGTAATACTAACTGTTGATGGATTTAAGTTTGAGCCTGCTGATAAACATCGGATATCTACCGGGACTTTAGCTGCACCAGGCAACGCCAGAGTTGCTGATAAAGATAGGGAAGCCTATACACTAAAGCCAAGCTGGACAAAAGTAGCCCATGCTGATTTTTATGAAATTGATTTCAATGGCATGCATTATACTACTATTAAAGATACTACGCTATTATTTGAAGGATTACAGGCTGAAACCGCTTATTCGTTTAAGCTCCGTGCTGCCAATAAAGATGGGTATTCTGATTGGACAGAAATTAAAGCTACTACTAAAACCAATCCATTGGAATTTGCAATTCAGGGGATTACAGGAGAAACCACTGCAGAAAATCAGGGTGGCTCAGGGCTGAACAAACTGTTTGATTATGATGAGGGAAATATGTGGCATACCAAATGGGGAGTGAAATCGGTTCCTTTTGATATGATTATAGATTTGAAATCGATTAACCAGTTGGATAAGTTTCATTATTTACCACGCACCGGAAGAGGAAACGGAATCTTGTTAAAAGGAAAGGTGTTCTTTAGCAATAATAAAGAAAGCTGGACCGAAGCAGGGGCATTTGAATGGGCTAATAATGACGAAGTTAAATTATTCAGCTTTAGTAAGCATCCAACTGCTCGCTACATTAAAATTGCGGTTGCAGAAGGGGTAGGAGGTTTCGGATCTGGCCGTGAATTGTATGTGTTTAAAGTTCCGGGCACAGAAAGTTACCTGCCGGGAGACATCAATAATGATCGTTTGATCGATAAAAATGATTTAACTTCTTACATCAACTACACCGGGTTAAGGAAAGGTGATGCTGATTTTGAAGGCTACATCAGCAATGGAGATATCAATAAAAATAATTTGATTGATGCATACGACATTTCGGTGGTAGCTACCCAGCTGGATGGCGGAGTAACCAGTGCGAAGATTGATCAGCTAGCTGGAAAAATATCCATCAGCACGGCTAAACCTGTTTACAATAAGGATGAAATTGTAGCGGTTAAAGTAAAAGGATTTGATTTGAAATCGGTAAATGCCTTTAGTTTTGCCTTACCTTATAATCCACAGGATTATGAATTTGTAGGGATAGAAAGCGTAAACGTGAAGCAAATGGATAACCTAACTTATGATCGTTTACATACCAATGGCGACAAGGTACTTTATCCAACTTTCGTTAATGTGGGTGTTAAAGATGCAGCAACGGGTAATGCAGATTTGTTTATATTGAAGTTGAAGGCTAAACGCAAAGTTAAATTCGAACTTAAAGTAAAAGATGGCATTCTGGTGGATAAAAAACTGAATACCTTGAAGTTTTAACCTTCGGATAATATAGATAATAAAGGTGTCAGTTAGAGGAAATATACTTCCGGCTGACACCTTTATTATTTTTGATGGGCCATTTAGTGTTGCACCAAAAAGGTTTCAATTACCGATAGTACAGGGTAATTCGTTATGCCAGGCTTAATCGTAGTAATTTCACCAATGTAATCTCCGTGCCCCCCGGGCCAGATTAACAACTGTGCATTTGGTATTTGGCGCGACATTTCCACCGCATGTTCAGGTGTAACCACATCTTTGTCTCCGGCAATAATCAGTGTAGGTGCTTTAATGCCGTTAATGTCTTCCACCTTCATATCTGTAAAAGACTGCATTCTGGCAACATCACGTTTGTAGCTGGTCAAAAGTGCCTTTTGGTCTGGGTTAACGCTTAAAAAAGCTTCTTTAAGCTGCGGGGGCATGTTATCAAAAGATGGCGATTTCATCATCTCCCAAAGCCATGGATAGGCACCAGCTTTTTTATACATTGTAGAAGCGACAACGATTTTATTTACCAGTTCAGGATACTTGATGGCCAGGGTAAGCGTGGTACTTGCACCATTACTAAAACCAAAGATATCCGCTTTAACAATGCCCAGGTGTTTCAATAAAGCGGCAACATCGCTGGCATCATTGTCAAAGCTCAACGGGCGGTCAATGTCAGCAGTACGGCCATGCGACTGAAGTTCTACTGCAATTACCTGATGATGTTTGGCTAAATCAGGTAAAACCCTTCCAAACGTGGTTTCTATGGTAGAACCACCCCCGTGGATAAGGACCAATGGAAAGCCTTTTCCATGAATTTCATAATACATTTTTAAGCCATTTATAGTGGCATATTTACCAGTAGTTTGCGCCATAGCGTTTGAAATCAATATTATCGTGAGTAGAAATGTGTTCAGTACTTTCATTTTTTAATTACCATTTACCATGTGAATCCCCTCCACTGTGTTTATACTGGTAAATATACGTGCAAAATTAAAGTGACAAAAGAGTCATTTATGACTTATTTAGGGTTATTTATGCCAATCAATCCGGGTGATTTTTTATGTTTGTAACATGACTAAACTTATTATCCGATTTTTCTTTTCGGCTATATTTATATTTTCTTTCTTAATCACTAAAGCCGCAGAACCCGAAGTAGTTAAAGGTGTTTCTAAAGAACTGGCCAGCTATCGGAAAAAGGTACTGAGTGAAATAAAATATAGCTTAAATCTGGATATTCCGCTGGAGCGGAAGATGGCGATACAAGCAGAAGAATCTATTCATTTTAAATTACTTGCAAATTCATATACCTTACAGCTTGATTTTAGAGAAAACGGCGATAAAATTAAGTCAATAAAAGTAAATGGTAAAGATGCAGCTGTGGTTTTTAAAGCCGAACATCTTTTAATAGATAAATCATTGCTTACAGTTGGTGATAATAATATTCAACTGATTTTTGAAGCGGGAGAAGGAGCGTTAAACAGAAACAGTGATTACCTTTATACTTTGTTTGTACCAGATCGTGCCCGAACCGTATTTCCTTGCTTCGATCAGCCAGATCTTAAGGCCACCTATAAACTTAAACTTACCATTCCTGAGTCCTGGAAAGCTATTGCCAATGCAAAGCAAGAGCGTACTAGTAGCATTAACGATAGAAAAACGATTTCATTTCAGGTTTCTGATTTACTAAGTACCTATCTTTTTTCTTTCGCTGCCGGAAAATTTGATCTCCATACGGGAGAAATTGCAGGGATGCAAAGTGATTTTTTATATCGGGAGACCGATACGGCAAAGATTAAAAATAGCATGGATGAAATCTTTAAAATTCATGAACATTCGCTTCGTTTTTTTGAAGATTGGACCGCAATCCGGTATCCCTTTCAAAAATTTGGCTTCGTTGCCATTCCCGATTTTCAATTTGGAGGAATGGAGCATGTAGGTGCCATCCAATATAAGGCTTCTTCACTTTTTTTAGATGCCAGTGCAACAAAGGATCAGTTAAATGCCCGTTCTAATCTTATTGCGCATGAGACTGCACACATGTGGTTTGGCGATTTGGTAACCATGAGCTGGTTTAATGATGTTTGGATGAAAGAGGTATTTGCCAATTTTATGGCAGATAAAAGTACAGAAGGCTTGGGGAATGCTGGTAATTTCGATCTTAAGTTTCTTATTGATCATTTTCCTGCGGCATATGCTACTGATCGAACTACTGGAGCCAATCCGATAAGACAGCAATTGGATAATTTACAGGATGCAGGATCTATGTATGGCAATATCATTTACCACAAAGCCCCGATAATGATGCGCCAGCTGGAACTATTAATGGGGAAGGAAAAATTTCAGCAGGGAATCAGTGCGTATCTGAAAAAGTTTGCCAATAACAATGCTTCCTGGCCAGAACTTATAGAGGTATTGGATAGCTATACAGTTGCTGATTTAAAAAAATGGAATAAGGTTTGGGTGGAAGAAACAGGCAGACCGTTATTAGATTATGAGGTTAAGTATAGTGGCAACAAGATTAAAAAATTCTCCATCAGCCAAAAGGCAGAGTACGATACCAAAGGAATCTGGCCTCAGTTTTTTGATGTTTCACTTTACTATCCGGATACAGTAAAAAGTTTAACAGTTAATTTTAATGCGGCAGGAGTGGTGGTAAAGGCATTAAAGGGCGTAGATAAACCATTGTTTGTGCTTTTTAATTCTGCGGGTGAAGGCTATGGTTTATGGCCTGTTGATCCGGAGATGCCTAAACAGGTTTATACCATAAAAAATCCGGTTAGCCGGGCATCGGCATACATAACACTCTATGAAAATATGCTGAATGGGAGAGGATTGAAGCCGACTTTCTTACTTAAGCTGTTAATTAATGGTTTAGAGAAAGAGCAGGAAGAATTAAATCTGCGATTGATTAATGGCTACATCAGTACAATTTACTGGGAATTTATAACGCCTGATGAACGTAAAGAATGGAGCAGCCGCCTTGAACAAGCTGTATGGGGGGCAATGAAAAAACAAACCTTAGCGAACAACAAAAAGATTCTGTTTAAAACCTATCAGGATATTTTTATTTCCCATGGTGCTATGGATACACTTTATACGGTTTGGTGTAAACAGCAGGCGCCAGCAGGCATTAAACTCACAGAAGATGATTATACCAGTTTAGCCTTTTCACTTTGTTTGAGGGAAAATAAATATCCCGATATCCTGAATAAGCAGCTGGAAAGAATTACTAACCCGGATCGGAGAAGCAGGTTTAAATTTATCATGCCTGCAGTTTCCAGTCAAACTGCTGTAAGAGATGAATTTTTTAACAGTTTAGCCCTAAAGTCTAACCGTGAAAAAGAGGCCAACGTTGGGACTGCCTTATCGTATCTCCACCATCCCTTAAGACAAGTCACCTCGGTTAAATACCTTGCTAAAAGTTTAGAACTGCTTACAGAGATTCAACGTACTGGAGATATCTTTTTTCCGCAAAATTGGTTACAGGCTACTTTTGGTAATTACCAAAGTGCCGAAGCTGCCGAAGTGGTCAATACATTTTTAAAAGCCAATGCAGACTATAATCCCAAACTTAAACTCAAAATCCTTCAGGCAACAGACAACTTGTTTCGGGCTCAGCGGCTACTTCAGGCGGAAGAAATGCATAAATAACGGCAATAACACCGTTTTTTCACCCTAGCCAGAATATCGATTTACTTACTTCCTTGTATACCTGAAAATTACCAAGCACTCGGTATTGCCTTATCAGTTAAAGTAGTGGATATTTGCTTTAGAATTAAATCAACGGGACGATTTAGATTCAAAACAAAAAAAAGAGGTCTAGTTAACCTCTTTTTTTATTTTATGAAATTTAGAATCTTTAAACGAGAAATCCGCCACCTAATAAATCGTTCCCTTCATAAAAAACGGCCGACTGTCCGGGAGCAATAGCAGAAACGGCATGGTCAAAAACCACCCGCATTTTATCTTTCTCTTGAACGATGGTACTCAACATACCTGCATCTTTGTACCGGATTTTTGTAATTACATCATTCATGGGTTCTTCAATACTGGCGTATTTAACCAGGTTAACATTTCTCACCAGGGCTTCACGGCGTTCGAGCTCATCTGCTCTGCCTAAAACTACTGTATTGCTTTCTGGTAAAATCTGGGTAACAAACATGGGCTCACCGAAAGCTATGCCTAAACCTTTACGTTGCCCAATAGTATAAAAGGGATAACCTTTGTGCTGGCCAACGACCATTCCGTTGCTTAATACAAAGTTTCCACCCGCTACTCTTTCTTCGAGGTCTTCTACTTTATGTTTTAAAAATGAACGATAATCATTGTCCGGGACGAAGCAGATTTCATAGCTTTCAGATTTTTTAGCCAACTCTTCCTGTCCCATATCTAAAGCCATTTGCCTGATTTCAGCTTTAGCAAAGCTTCCTAAAGGAAATTTGGTTCTGGAAAGATTTTCCTGTGAAACGCCCCACAATACATAAGACTGGTCTTTGTTTTCGTCTTTACCTTTAGAAATTACGTAACGACCGTTATCTTGCTGGCGGATATTGGCGTAGTGTCCGGTTGCGATAAATTCACAATCTAATTTATTGGCCCGCTTTAGTAAAGCTTCCCACTTGATGTGGGTATTACATAAAACGCATGGATTAGGCGTTCGCCCTGCCAGATACTCATCCACAAAGTTATCAATTACATAATCGCCAAACTCATCACGAATATCCAATATATAGTGAGGAAAGCCATAATTTACCGCTAAGGTACGCGCATCATTGATACTGTCGAGTGAGCAACAGCCGGTTTCCTTGCTGCTTCCACCAGAACTCGCATAATCCCAGGTTTTCATGGTTAAGCCAATTACCTCATAACCTTGCTCGTGCAACATTACCGCTGCTACAGAGCTGTCAACCCCGCCACTCATGGCTACTAGAATTCTACCGTGTTTACTCATTTTAAAATTATAGAATGCAAAAATAAGGTTTATTTATTTCAGTTTAGCCGGCAAGGGTCAGTTACTTGTAAAAAGCTGATTGTATTTTTTCTGTTGATTAAACGTTTTAGTTGTGCTTAATTAGCAGATTTGTGTTAAAATTTCTACCTTTAGAAACTTCAAATAATACGCTAAATTTTAAATTGATATGATTAAAAAAATGATCCTGCCTTGTCTTTTGCTGCCCGCCTTTGTGGCATCGGCGCAACAGCAATTGGTGCAGTATGTTAAGCCGATTATCGGTACGGAGAAGATGGGCCATACGTACCCAGGTGCTACGGTTCCTTTTGGAGCAGTGCAGCTTAGTCCGGAAACTGATACTTTATCTTACGAAGTAAATGGCAAATATAACGGCGATGTTTATAAATACTGTGCCGGTTATAAATACGAAGATAAGACCATAACAGGATTTAGTCATACCCATTTTAGTGGAACCGGCCACTCGGATTTAGGTGATTTTCTCATCATGCCTACCCAGGGAAAACTTCAGCTAAACCCGGGAACTGCGAGTGATACCAAAAGTGGTTACCGCTCCGCCTTTTCTCATGCCAATGAAGTAGCAGAAGCAGGATATTATAAAGTAAAACTGGATGACGATAATATCTTAGCCGAACTTACTGCAACTACAAGGGTAGGGATGCATCAATATACTTTTCCTAAGTCAGAACAATCGCACATCATTTTAGATTTAATGGCAGGAATTTATAATTATGATGAAAAAACAGTTTGGACTTATGTTCGGGTGGTAAATGATACCCTGGTAACTGGTTACCGTCAAACCCATGGATGGGCAAGAACCAGAACCGTTTATTTTGCCATGAGTTTTTCTAAGCCATTTAAAAGTTATGGTAGAAAGAGTTATGATGCAAAACAAGCTTACAGGGGTTTCTGGGGTAAATTCAATCAGGATCAAAACTTTCCAGAAATTGCAGGTAAAAAATTAAAGATGTTCTTTGATTTTGATACACAGGAAGGAGAGAAGGTTAAGATTAAATTTGCATTATCTCCTGTGAGCCAGGAAAATGCTTTACAAAATATGCGAGCCGAGATTTCGGGTTGGGATTTTGAAAAAGTAAAAGCGCAGGCACAGGCAAGCTGGAACAAAGAACTGAATAAAATTCAGGTTACAACTTCTAACGACAATAAAATCAATTTTTATACCGCACTTTATCATGCTTTTATTAATCCAACGGTTTATACTGATGTAAATGGAGAATACAAAGGTTTAGATCAGGGTGTGCATAAGGCTGATGGCTTTACCAATTATACTACGTTCTCGCTATGGGATACCTACCGGGCGTTACATCCGTTTTTTAATATCATGCAGCCAGGCAGAAGTAATGATATGGTGGCTTCTATGCTGGCACATTACGATCAAAGCAGTTTGAAAATGCTTCCCATCTGGTCGCATTATGCCAACGATAATTGGTGTATGAGTGGCTATCATAGTGTTTCGGTTATTGCTGATGCAATTATAAAAGGTACTTATACCGGCGATCCAAATAAAGCGTTGGATGCTTGTGTTACTACTGCTAAGCACCGCGACTATGAGGGAATAGGTTATTACATGGATTTAGGTTATATCCCTGCAGAGCGAAGCGGTATTTCGGTTTCTAATAACCTGGAGTATTCTTACGACGATTGGGCTATAGCACAGCTGGCCAAGAAGTTAAATCGTATGGACGTTTACAATGAGTTTATCAAACGCTCTAACAACTGGAAAAACAATTATGATCAATCTATAGGTTTTATGCGTCCGAAATTGGCTAATGGCAAGTTTAAAGAGAAGTTTGATTCTAAAGATACAGAAGGCCAGGGATTTATTGAAGGTAATAGCTGGAATTATAGTTTCTTCGTTCCTCAGGATCCTGCTGCACTGATTGAGATCATGGGTGGTAAGAAAAAGTTTGCCTCGCGTTTAGATACCTTGTTTAGCATGCACCTGCCGGATGAATTTTTCGCACATACAGAAGATATTACCCGTGAAGGTATTATTGGTGGATATGTTCATGGCAATGAGCCCGCACACCATATTGCTTACCTGTATAACTGGGCAGATCAACCATGGAAAACACAGGCACAAGTACGCCACATTTTAAACATGCAATACAAGCCAACAGCCGATGGTTTAGGCGGAAATGATGATTGCGGACAGATGAGTGCCTGGTATATGTTTTCGGCCATGGGTTTTTATCCCGTAGCCCCCGGATCTGATGTTTATTCGTTAGGAAGTCCTTTGGTTAACAATGCCGTAATTCATTTAGAAAATGGGAAAACATTTACTGTAGAGGCCTTAAAACAAAGCGCTAAAAATGTTTACGTAGAAAAAGTAATGCTAAATGGTAAGGAGATTACTAATCACATGATCAGGCACACTGATATCACCAATGGTGGAAAAATTACTTTTTACATGACATCTAAACCTAAAAAATAAACAGCAATCATCCCAATTGTTTATTTAGAAGGTTTAAGTTAGTTGCAAGTTTTAAGTCTGGGCGACTGGGGTTTGTGTGTTATAGGGCTATGTGTCAACACTCCGAACTGAGTTGTAAGTTGTAGGTTGTACGTTTTAAGTCTGGACGGCTGGGGTAGTGATTTGTTATATGATAATGCATCAAAACTCCAAACCCTCGCCTCCAAACTTCCGCATATCTTTGTGATTAAATGGTTACGGGACTATGTGTCAACACTCCAAACTCTCGCCTCCAAACTCTAAACAGCCACCTCCAAACTTCCCCTTATCTGTCTATTTGAAAAGTGTTATGTGTTCTTAAAAAATACAGAGCACTTTTACTAATTTTAGCGGATCAAAATATCAATGTTATAAGTTATCTATGGAAAAGCAACACGTAAAAATTGGATGGATTGGTTTAGGTAATATGGGAAATCCCATGTCTAAGCGATTGATAAATGGCGGATACGCACTCAGTGTATACAATCGTAATGCAGAGAAGAGCAAGCCCCTGGCAGAGATGGGTGCTGAAGTAGCGGGAGCTATTGGCGACTTGGTTCAGCATTCAGACGTCATTTTTACCATGCTTTCGGATGATCAGGCTGTAAAATCCGTTTATCAGGATGCAGATTTGTTATCCAATGCAGCAGATAAATTATTTATTGATATGAGCACTATCAAACCGGATACCGCTGTCGAACTTGCAAAAATGCTGAAGGACGCAGGCGGTCGTTTTCTCAGTGCTCCGGTTTCTGGAAGCACCAAGCCTGCGGCCGAAGGACAATTGATTATTCTTTGTAGTGGAGCAGCATCAGATTTTAAGCAAGCAGAACCTTTATTTGCACTTTTGGGTAAGAAATCACTTTTACTGGGCGATATAGGTGTAGGCAGCAAAGCTAAACTGGCTATTAATTATCTGGTGGCATTAATGTATCTGGGACTGGCCGAAACAGTATTATTTGCCGAGCAAAATGGTATATCAAGAACAGATATGCTGGAGATTATAAATGAAGGAGCACTCGGCGGTGGACTAACCCGATCAAAAACACCTTTAATTATTAATGATGATTACCAGCCAGCCTTTGCGTTAAAATTAATGGAGAAGGATGTTCGCCTCGCGATTGAAGAAGGAGCAAGTTTTCCGTTAACACAGGCCATGCATCAGGCCTATGCAGATGGCATTAAGAATGGTTATGCTGAGGATGATGTGATGGCGATTTTAAAATCTATTCAGGTTACTGATAATAAGGCTTAATGCGGTTTTGGAGTGAAGTGTAGCGCTGAGGGTATAAGTTTTCCTGTTCTTCAGGTTGGAACCTAAAAGGCTCATCATGCACAAAAAAGAATTAACCTGGTTTCTGCGCATAGTAAGGGATTTTCATTCCTGGTGATTTACTGAGTCTTGATATTGGTATCTTTCTATTTTAGTTTTAAGTACATCGGTTAAACATAGCTCAGCCACCACTGTTGGTGCGTTTCTTTGTACTTTTTAAACCACTTGCAGGGAAAATACAGTGAAGATACAACGAGCAGCCAAATGAGGTAAACAATAGACAGGTTAAAACCAAAACTTACCGGACGGAACCAGAACGGCACCTGAACAATATCTTTTACATGATAACCAGTAGCAAAAAATAGTACGGCTAAAAGCGTGTGAAGGAAATAAAAATGTAATACGTAGTAGAAAAAAGGTACAGCACCATATGCAGAAACGATTCGGGTAAATGCACCGCTGAGTTTTTCTGTGTAAGCAAGGAACAGGAAGGCAGGTCCCAGCGTCATACAAGTATACTGCAAAGAAGGTGGATATTTACTTACATTAAAAAAGGACAATACATTTTTAAATAAATCATGATATTCTCCCCTTGGTGCGGGATCGCCGTATAAATTGATCAGACGTAGGGCAATAAAAAGCACAATGCATAAATAACCAATTAATATTAAGTTTCGCTTTCTTCTTTCCCGTTCATAGCCCTTTCTGTACCAGGCTGCTACAGCATATCCGATAAACATGATTCCCGTCCAGGGTAAAATAGCGTAAAATATGCCCACTAAATGTGTATTTGAAAGGGGAACAACAGTTCCGAAGGCTGTAAACAGTATTTTGGTTATTATACCTAGCGATTGTGATTCGGGGGTTGGAATATAGCTGAAAAGGTCATGACCCAAAACCAGTATTAAACCGGTGACCAAAATGGTTTTATACGAGAACCGGATAGCGATCCCCAATAACACCATGCTCCAGCCAATGGCCCAGATTACCTGTAAAATAAGAAAATTATAAAAAGGGTTGAAGGTTAAACCTAAAGTAATGACTAGTACTTCAATCAGTATTAGCCACAGACCTCTTTTAATGAGAAAGGCACTGGCCTCTGTTGGCGTTCTGCGCTGGGCAGCTAAATAAGCCGATAACCCGGAAAGAAAGACAAATATAGGTGCGCAGAAATGAGTAATCCATCTGGTAAAGAATAAAGCGCCGGTAGTGGTAAGCGGATTTAATGGATCGGTGGTCATCGCATCGATATGGAAAAAATCACGGGTATGATCGAGTGCCATGATGATCATGACCAATCCACGAAGAATATCGATGGAAAGCATGCGCTTTGAAGCAGATAAGGATTGATTAACGGCCATATCGCAATCGGTTTATTTTGGTTATTCGAGTTGTAGTTAAAACAAATATAATGTTTTAAAGCCGGAGATTTGAGCCTTGTGCTTTAGTACATTTGTTATTTCATAACGGTACATCTGAGACAGAGGAGGAACTTTTTTTAAAAAAGGAAAATCGATTTAGGAATGTATATATTGCGTTTTTGAATTTTGATGTTCAATATATTTTAATAATATTTGCTTAGTGCTAACCAGATATTGTCAATCGAAATGCTAATATTACTGAGGTTAGCGAATGATTAAAAGGAGAACTAAAGAACTACATTTTGATAATGAAGCTGCAATTTAGTTAAAAACTAGTCATACAAGAAGGAAAACCTAAATACATACATAATGAAAAGAAGAACATTTATCCAGAACACTGGTTTGCTTGGCGCCGGGCTTGTTGCATCAAAATTATCCTTTGCGGCAAACTTAGCTCCAGATTTTCCGGTGGTAAGGGTGGAAGCCAGTAAAAGACATTTCAAAAGTAAGGCTGTAGATTCGGCAATTAAAACCTTTCAATCGAAAGTGAAAAATCCTGAATTAAACTGGCTGTTCGAAAACTGTTTCCCCAATACTTTGGATACTACCGTTTATTATTCAGAAAAAAGTGGCCGTCCGGATACCTATGTGATTACCGGCGATATTGATGCGATGTGGTTACGCGATAGTTCTGCACAGGTTTGGCCCTATTTACAGTTCGTTAATGAAGACGAACCCCTTAAAAAGTTAATTGCCGGTGTAATTAATCACCAAACCAAATGCATTTTAAAAGATCCTTATGCCAATGCTTTTTATGGCGACCCGGCGAAAGTAGGGGAGTGGAAAACAGATAAAACCGAAATGCAACCAGGCGTTCATGAACGTAAATGGGAAATCGACTCTTTATGCTATCCAATTCGTTTAGCTTATCACTATTGGAAAAAAACCGGTGATAAATCACCATTCGATGCAGCATGGAAAAAAGCTATTGAAGCTACTTTAACTACTTTTAAACAGCAGCAGCGCAAAGCTGATAAAGGGCCTTACCACTTTCAGCGCGAAACCCAGTTTCCTACAGACAGCTTACCTATGGCCGGTTATGGTTTTCCAGTAAATCCGGTAGGTTTAATCTGTTCGGCTTTCCGTCCGAGTGATGATGCTACTATTTTTCCTTTCTTAGTGCCGTCTAACTTCTTTGCGGTTTCGAGTTTAAAACAGGCTGCAGAAATGATTAAAGCATTACAAAGTGATAGTGCACTCGAAAGTAGTTTGCTGAGCCTGGCAGATGAGGTTCAAAAAGCCCTTCAGCAATATGCAGTTATTAACCATCCAAAATACGGAAAGATATATGCTTTTGAAGTAGATGGATTTGGTAGTTCTTACTTAATGGACGACTCTAATGTACCCAGCCTGTTGAGTTTACCTTATTTAGGAGCCATGAGTGTTGAAGATTCAATATACCAGAATACACGCAAATTTGCCCTCTCCCAGGATAATCCATATTTCTTTAAAGGAACAGCTGCAGAAGGTATTGGCGGACCACATGCCGGGCAGGATATGATCTGGCCGATGAGTATTACCATGCGGGCTTTAACTTCTAAAGACGATACCGAAATCAGAACTTGTATTGAAATGTTGAGAAAAACACACGCAGGAAAAGGTTTCATGCATGAATCATTCAATAAAGATAACCCGGCTAAGTTTACAAGAGCATGGTTTGCCTGGTCGAATACATTGTTTGGCGAACTGCTTTGGAAAGTATATAATGAAAAACCAGCTTTGCTAAAAGCATAGCAGTAGTTAACAGAGAGCCGTGGTGAAAACCACGGCTTTTTTTGTGCAATGAGCATATTATCGATGGAAATTTGCTACAGATATTACATTTTTTGCAAGGAAGGAAGAGAAAAGACAAATCGGAAATCAAAAGCATTCCTAAGTGATGTGCTTTCTGACAAGTGAGTCATCGAGATAGCGTTTTGTTCATGCGGTGTCATTCTTCCTGATTAAATAACTAAACGGGTAACAATCTCTTTCCAACTCACACATTTCTAATCTTATTTTAATAAAAGTGTAAAACAATTGATAGCCGAATGTCGTTTGCTTTATTTCGGCTGAAAATTTTAGTAAATTGCTTACAAATAATTCCAAACAGAGATTGTTGAATCCACACATAGATATTCGTTCCGATATTGAAGCGATAAGCAGAATCCCTGCTGTAGCTCACATTTTGGAAATTATTTGCCAAACTACAGGTATGGGCTTTGCCGCTGTGGCGCGGGTAACTACCGAACAATGGGTAGCCTGTGCTGTGCACGATAATATTAACTTTGGTTTGGTGCCTGGTGCTGAGCTTAAACTGGAAACAACCATTTGCAACGAAATTAGGGAGCATAGGGAATCGGTTATTATTGATCACGTTGCTGAAGATGAATATTTTGCCAATCATCACACTCCCTTAACTTACGGTTTTCAAAGCTATATTTCGATACCAATAATCTTAAAAAATGGTGATTTCTTTGGAACACTTTGCGCTATTGACCCTAAGCCAGCCAAACTGAACAATCCTACTACCGTTGGGATGTTTAAAATGTTTGCAGACCTGATTGCATTTCATTTAGATGCACTGGAGGAAATAGCAGTGACGGAGGAACGTTTACAATTGGAGAAAGAAACTTCCGAGCTAAGGGAGCAATTTATAGCAATTTTAGGGCATGACTTAAGAAATCCTGTGAATGCGATATCCAATAGTTCACAATTACTGAACAGAATGGGCTTGGATCACAGGGGGCAACGGTTGGTAAATATTATACATGATAGTGCTTTTAAAATGTCAGGATTGATCGAAAATATGCTCGACTTTGCCAGCGGACGATTGGGCGGGGGTATTTCACTTACGCGAACCAATTATCCCGATCTGGAAGCTATATTAGATCAGGTAATATCCGAAATACAGGTGATCTCTCCAGAACGCAGGTTGGTAGCCAATTATGATTTCAAGCATCCCGTATATGCTGATGGTAAGCGTATTGCGCAGTTATTTGGCAATTTGTTAACCAATGCAGTAAAGTACAGTCCGGCAGAATCTTTAATAGAAATATCAGCTAACAGCGATCCGGAAGGCTTTGTGTTAAAAGTTTCCAATCCCGGCAGGCCCATTCCTGAGGAAATTATCGAGCGGTTGTTTCAACCCTTCTCCAGAGGTGAAGTTGCGCCTGACCAAAAAGGATTGGGATTAGGTTTGTATATTTCTTCGGAAATAGCCAAAGCTCATAATGGCACTTTAAGTATTTCTTCCTGCGAAGCGCAAACCTGTTTTACCTTAATCATACCTCAATTATCAGCATAATCATGATCAATCAAGATACGCCAACTTCTACACTGTTATCCCTTAAAATTGGCGATGCCGCCGATTTTGAAAAAGGGGTATCCGGAATCATTGAAGATATACTGATTCAGGAAACAGATCAATATTTAGCATTCATTTTTACCCTCACTACGGGGGAGGAAATTCAGATTAAGAAAATGCGCCAGGTTTGCTAGGTTAAAAGTGGTCTGGGATCGAAGATAACCTGAAAAGATTTTATTTTTCCCTCCTCAAGCTTATACCATCCACTGGAAAGTATATTTTGATCCTGCATTTGAATGTTATACCAAAGACAAACTTCATTATTATCTGCAAAAATCTTTTGGATGTCGTATTTCAACTTCATCTTCTTCATATCTGCAATATAAACATCTGCACCATCCCGTTCTCCCATTACTCCTTTGAAGTGCATGTCCTCAGCTAACAGCGTTCTGGCCAGTTCAAAATCTTCTTCATTTAACGCCCGGATAAATTCCAATACCACTGCTTTGGCATTGTGTATGCTTACTAAATGATTTTCGTTTTTCATGTCTGCTATTTATAATTTAACCTTATAAAAGTAGGATTGTTTTTGGATAAGGGCGGTTAGAAGTTTTAAGTTGTAGGTTTTAAGTTTTAAGTCTGGGCGCGCGGGGGGATAGAAAACTATGCGTCTAAACTCCAAACTCGGTACTCCAAACTTCCAGTTATCTCAGTACTTGAAGAGTGTTGTGGGTTGTGGGTTATGGGGCTATGCGTCCAAACTCCAAACTCCAAACTTCCGGTTATCTCAGTACTTAAAGAGTGTTGTGGGTTGCGTGTTGTGGGTTATGGGGCTATGCGTCAGAACTCCAAACTTTGAACTCCAAACTTCCAGTTATCTCAGTACTTGAAGAGTGTTGTGGGGCTATGCGTCAAAACTCCGAAGGGCGGTTAGAAGTTTTAAGTTGTAGGTTTTAAGTTTTAAGTCTGGGCGCGTGGGGGGTAGAAAACTATGCGTCAGAACTCCAAACTCTGAACTCCAAACTTCCGGTTATCTCAGTACTTAAAGAGTGTTGTGGGTTGCGTGTTGTGGGTTATGGGGCTATGCGTCCAAACTCCAAACTTTGAACTCCAAACTTCCAGTTATCTCAGTACTTAAAGAGTGTTGTGGGTTGCGTGTTGTGGGTTATGGGGCTATGCGGCCAAACTCCAAACTTTGAACTCCAAACTCAAGAAAGAGCAACTTGTTTTTGTGATGTAATTTGAGTTTATTGAAAGCAGGCTCTATAACCATACAGCCTGCTTTCAACATCATTATAATTTAAGCTTTTTTAGGAGGCAGATCAAAAGCTACTGCCTCATGCTCAAAATGACCATTGTGTGAACCATCACAGAAAGGCTTGTTTTTAGATAGTCCGCATCTGCAGATGGAAACAATTGTTCTTCCCTGTAAGCCATATTCATTGCCACTTTTATCTACGATTTCAAAATCGCCCTCAATTTTCACAGAACCATTGTTGTTAATGGTAAGTTTTGTTGCCATATAATAAGTTAATTTGACCGCAAAGCTACAAGAATAAGCTGCCAGCAAAGAATCTGTTTCCAGTTTAGAAAGATTCCTTTTAAGTGCCAGCCCTAGTCAGAAAAAATATCCTCATTACTAATCAAATCTAAAATTTCGGCTACAATTCGAAAACTATAGGTGTAAGTTCTCAATTTTTATATCTTTGAATTACACACTAAATCGATTTATTAATGACTAACCAAATTAAACCTGTAGTTTTTACATTATTCTGCTTAATCTTTGGATTAAGCACCGGCTGGAGCCAAAGCAAAGCTGTATACACTAAATATGTTAATCCCTTTGTGGGAACAGCACCGTTAACTGATCCTAAAATTTTGGGTTACGAACTGCCACAAGGTTGGAGATCCTGGGCGGGACTAACTTTTCCTGGAAGTTCATTGCCTAACGCCATGGTGCAGTTAAGTCCCATTACCGAGTATGGCTCCGGAGCTGGATATGAATATGAAGATGATCGGATTTATGGTTTTACCCATACCAATAAAGGCCATTGGAATCTGTGTAATATTCCCATTCTTCCGCTTTCTAATGCAAAAAAGAAATTTGGTTCCAGGTTTTCCCATAAAAACGAAAGTGCATCACCAGGTTTTTATCAGGTATACTTAGAAGATTACGAGGTAAATGTAAAACTGACCTCTACATTAAGATGTGGTTATCATCAGTATCATTATAAGGATAATGCCAACCGGCAAATCTTATTTGACCTGGCAAAAGCCAATAACAGGGTAAATTCCTGGAGCATTGAAAAGGTAGGAGATCATGCTGTTAAAGGCGTTCAGAATGTAGGAGAGAAGATTTATTTTTATGCAGAACTGAATGTGGATATTGAAGAACTGGAGCAAAAAGATGCAGGTAAAAGGGATGGGTATGCCATTTTACATTTGAAGGATGGGAGCAAAGACCCTGTAGAGTTGAAAATAGGATTATCTTTTGTGAGCATGGAAAATGCAAAAGAGAACCTGAAAAAGGAAATGGGTGGCAAAAGTTTTGTTCAGGTTCACAATGAGGCTGTAAAACAATGGGAAGCTTTACTTTCTGCTATACAGGTAAAAGGCGGTACTGCCAGGCAGAAAGGTATGCTTTATTCATGTTTATACCGGTCATTTCTATGGCCAGCATTGCGTAGTGATGTAAATGGAGAATTTACTGATGCGAAGCGGAATGTAGTTAAATCCAATTTTAACTACTATACCGAACCTTCTTTATGGGATACATATCGTAACAAGGATGTACTTTTGGGCTTAATCACTCCTGAAGTTACTTTAGATGTAATCAAATCGATGAAAGATGTGGGAGACAAGACAGGTTTTATCCCGACTTTCTTTCATGGCGATCATGGTGCTTCTTCAATCGCAGGCGCATATTTAAGGGGGATAGACAATTTTGATATTCGGGGAACGTATAAAACCTTGTTGAGAAACGCCAATGTAGAGGGGGGAGCTCGCCCTTTTATCAAGGAGTATATAGAGAAAGGCTATATTTCAGATCCTGATGTGAAAAATCCTCATGTAGAAACTAAAGCCAAGGCAGGTGTTTCTAAAACTTTAGAGTACGCTTATGATGATTATTCGCTCGCGCAAATCGCCAAAAAGTTAGGTGATAGCGCTAATTATCGCATTTTAATGTCAAGATCAAAAAACTATAAAAATATGTTTGACCCTGCTACGCGGTTTATGAGGGGCAGGCTGGAGAACGGGGAGTGGATTAAACCCTTCAATTCTGAATACCCTTATTATGAATATATGTACAGGGAAGCTAATGCCTGGCAGGTTTCGTTTTATGCACCACATGATATGAAGGGCCTGATAGCTTTATATGGTGGTGCTGAAGGGTTTGAGTCTAAGTTGGATTCGCTTTTTACTTTACCCTGGAATCCAAAATATATTGCCCGGAATGTAGAAACTATGATCGGACAGTATTGTCATGGTAACCAACCTGATCATGAAGCACCATTTGCTTATACCTTTATTGGAAAACCTGAAAAATCGCAAAAGATAATCGATAATATTTTGAATAACCTTTATGGTATCGGTAAAGAGGGAATTGCACTTTCTGGTATGGATGATGCGGGGGAAATGTCGGCCTGGTATGTATTTACCGCCCTGGGTCTATATCCTTTTTCAGCTACCGATCCCGAGTACATTGTTACTGCACCACTCTTTGATGAGGTAAAATGGCGAACCAGTAGCGGTAAATGGATCACCATTAATAAGCCTGAGAAAGGCCGGGCCATCAGCCAGATCAAAGTCGATGGAAAAACACAAGAAGGTTATTTTGTTCCACACTCACTCTTTAAGAATGGTGGAAAACTAGAAATCTTAACGCAATAGTTAAAAACATGAGCGCCCTCCAGATTGGGGCGCTTTTTATTTGGTGTCCGGTATAAGCCCGAACCTTAAACCGTTTGACATATAATTCATAATGGTTTTGGCCTGCTTTCTCTTTTCAGGCAGTCAGAATATTCAGCTATTTCAGCTATTTATTCATTCAAATAATATAACAAACGTTTGTCTGAATTTTTCAAAATCAAACTGGGGTTATTGTAACGTAACTTAGGTTATCAAATAACTAACCAAGTCATGCACCAAAAGTCTAAAAAATATTTTGCCGCTTTGTAGATTTTGAAGCGAGATCATGGTAAATAAGTTTAAAAGGAATAAAATTTGCGATTTTTCCCCCTTTTCTTTTTTATTATCACCCTTGTTTAGTATTGGATCTAATTACTTTTGAACAGATACGGAATTATATCTTTTAGATTAACTTACCACATAGCCAATACATGTTTTTAAAAAGACCTCTTTTACTTTTAGCGATCTTCATCCTGGCGACAGGAATTAACCTCAAAGCTCAAGTTGCTGCCAGTCCGGATATGACCTGGTTTAAGGATGCCAAATTTGGTTTGTTTTTACACTGGGGTTTGTATGCTCAAACAGCTGGGGACTGGAACGGACATCCCTATAAAGGAAACGAACACTTTATGCTTTACGAACGCATTCCGGTGAAAACATATGCCACCATTGCGGATAAATTTAACCCAACTCAGTTTAATGCTGAAACCTGGGTTAAGCAAGCTAAAAGAGCAGGTATGAAGTACATTGTTTATACATCAAAGCATCATGATGGCTTTGCGATGTACAATTCATTGGTAAGCGATTATAATATTTATAAACGTACGCCTTTTAAAAGAGATCCCTTAGCTGAGCTGGCGGCTGCTTGTGAAAAATACGACATTAAACTTTGTTTGTATTATTCGTTAGGTAGAGACTGGGAAGATCCGGATGTGCCCACCAATTGGCCGGTTAAAGCCGGAAGAAGCAACACCTGGGATTTTCCTGATGAAGATGCCAAGGTGTTTAACAGATATTTCGAACGTAAAGTGAAGCCGCAGGTTACCGAGCTTTTAAAAAACTACGGACCTATTGCCGTGATGTGGTTTGATACTCCTGAGCTGATTAGCAAAAAGGAGAGTGCTGAATTAAGAGCATTGATTACTCAACTGCAACCCAATTGCCTGGTAAACAGCAGGATTGGGAATGGTTATGGTGATTTTGGGATTTCAGAACAAAGCCTCGGCGCAGCTTCCAGCAATACCTGGGAAGCTTGCATTACGATTGGTAAAAATTGGGGATATAACAGACACGATAGCACCTGGAAGTCGCCTGAGCTGTTGTTGAGGAACCTTATTAATGTAGTGGCTAATAATGGAAACCTGTTGCTCAACGTTGGTCCGATGGGCAATGGTACTTTTCCTGCCTGGGCTACCGCAAGACTGGATTCTATCGGGCAGTGGATGGAAGTTAACGGAGAAGCAATTACGGGAACGCATCCATACGCTATCGCTGCTGAGGGAAATGAGCTGGAATCTGCTTCGATCAGTAAGAAAGACGAAAACAGCAAAATGAAGGATGCCATTTACGATGGAACTCCTAAATCACTTGATGCCGATATATTTTTTACAGCTAAAGATAAAAGTGTATTTGCCTTACTGAGAAGCTGGAAGAAAAAGGATTTCGAAATTAAAAGCTTAAAAGGCCTTTCTATAAAATCAGTGGATTTATTGGGAACGGAGAAAAAGGTTAACTGGAAAGCAACTGCTACAGGTCTTTCGATATCCTTACCTGAAGATTATGTATTGAGCAATAAAATCCCGATTTATACTTTAAAAGTGACCTTGAATTAATGAAAAAACTGTTATTCATCAGCCTGTTGTTGTGTGGCAAAATTTTAGCTGCACAAGAACTACCTGCCCTTGTTCCTTATCCTCAGGAATTAAAAATAAATGAAGGCACATTTGAACTTCATGAAAACACGACCATATTTGCCCATGCAGATTTAACTAAAGAGGCCAACTATTTACGTCAGGCCCTATTTACGGTTTCGGGTATTAATTATTTGTCTGGTGATGACCATCAATCAGCCATTCATTTAATCATAAAAAAGGGAAAAAAGGCAAAGAATCGGGAAGCTTATCAGTTAACCATCAGTACAAAACAGGTTATAGTAGCGGGAAGTACGGCTAATGGTGTGTTTAACGGAATTCAAACACTGCTTCAATTGGTTAAGGCCGCCAGGGGGACTAAAGCTAAGATTGCATTACAGGCTTTGCAAGTAAATGATGAGCCATTGTATTCCTGGAGAGGTTTTATGTTAGACGAGTCGAGGCATTTTTTTGGTAAAGAGAAAGTAAAGTCTTTATTGGATTGGATGGCTTTATACAAATTGAACCAGTTTCACTGGCATTTAACAGATGAACCAGCCTGGCGGATGGAGGTTAAGAAATATCCAAGGTTAACGCTGGTTGGTGGAATAGGAAATTATACTGATGCCAATGTACCTGCAGCGTATTATACGCAGGAAGATATCAAAGAAATTGTAAGTTATGCTGCTGACCGTTTTATTACTGTTATTCCCGAAATTGATATGCCTGGTCATGCCACTGCAGCAAATATGGCTTATCCGGAATATTCTGGCGGAGGTTCAAAAGATCATCCCGAATTTACCTTTAATCCGGGATATGAAAAAACCTATCGGTATTTAACTCATATTCTTAAAGAGACGCAATTATTGTTCCCTGCTAACATGATTCACCTGGGTGGGGATGAGGTAAGTTTTGGAAACCAGGAATGGAAAACAGATACTGCAATTACTGCATTGAAACAAAGGAAAGGCTTATCTTCAGATTTAGCGGTGGAGAAATATTTCATGAAAAGGATGGCGGATTCTGTTTTTGCTATGAAAAGTAAAGTATTGGTTTGGGATGAAATGGTAGATTCAGATTTACCAATTGATAAAACCATTATTTTTTGGTGGAGACACGATAAACCGGAGCAATTGAATCAGGCCTTAACCAAAGGATATCAAACGGTACTTTGCCCAAGGCTGCCACTTTATTTTGATTTTGTACAGGATACCAAACATCAGTATGGCAGAAAGTGGGGTGGAAAATTCAATGATCTGCTTTCGGTATATAATTTTGATATTGGTAAATCGCTCACAAATAGCCGGGATCAGCAGTATGTTATAGGCATTCAGGCTAATCTTTGGACGGAAACCGCGCAGAATGAGCAACGATTAGATTACCTGCTGTTTCCGAGGATTGCCTCACTGGCTGAAGCTGCATGGTCAATTCCTGCTAAAAGAAATGATCAGCAATTTTTAACACGCCTGAAAACACATCTGAATTGGTACAAGGCTGCCGGTTTGAATTTTTATAATCCGGATGAACCGATAAAAACACCTGAGCCTGCCAGTAAAAAGAAAGTATCCCAAAATATTAAGGATTGATGGCTGGAAGTGGATAGTATAAAGTATCAGGTACATGGTGTCAAGTATCAGGTACATAGTATAAAGTGGTTAATATCCTGTATTAAGTATCATGATTTGAGTTTTGGGAAGCAAGACTTGATGCTCAGATCTTGTTACTGTATAGATAATGATTATATTTGCTTTTAATGAAACATTTTATTCTCCTTTTTTCAGTTTATCTGATCCTGCTGGGTGTTTTACCTTGCCAGGATAAGGCGGATATGGTGTCAGTTCAACAATATACCACAAACATCCAGGATAACGCTTCACCATCCAATCATATTGATGAAGATGCTTGTCCGCCATTTTGCAGTTGTGCCTGCTGTTCTGTTGGGCAGTATTTTCCTATAGAAAGTACAACTGTTTTAATGACTTCTTTTTTTCAAAAACCTTTTACGGGCTTTCATTTATCAGATTTGAAAAGCCAGCCTACCAATATTTGGCAACCGCCAAAACTAGTTTAATTGTTTTTTAGCCCTGGTTTTCTGACCAGGAATTTGGAGCATACCAGACGGTGTGCGGCTGCTTTGGCGTATCCGCCAGGGAGCAGTTGTTTGTTAAAATTGATTTTACTAAAACATGTTAAACAGCATAATTGAGTTTTCCATCAGGCAGAAACTGCTTGTAGGTATATTGATATTGGCCTTAATTGCATGGGGGATATATTCGCTCAGGCAATTGCCAATAGACGCCCTCCCGGATATTACGAATAATCAGGTACAAATTATTACCACTTCACCAAGCAATGGTGCAGAAGATATTGAACGGTTTGTAACTTATCCCGTTGAACAAACCATGTCTACTATCCCCGGAATCGAAGAAGTGAGGTCATTTAGCAGATTTGGTCTTTCGGTAGTTACGGTAGTTTTTAAAGAAAATGTAGAAATATATTGGGCCAGACAACAAGTAACTGAACGATTGGGAGAAGTAAATCGGAATATTCCCAAAGGAATCGGAACGCCGGAAGTAGCGCCATTAACCACTGGTTTAGGTGAGATTTATCAGTATGTAATCCATCCCAAAAAGGGTTATGAAAAAAAATATGACGCTTCTGCATTACGGAGTATCCAGGACTGGATTGTTAGGCGGCAACTTTTGGGGGTTGAAGGAATTGCAGATGTAAGCAGTTTTGGAGGCTATCTCAAACAGTATGAAATTGCCATTAACCCGGATAAACTGCGGAGCATGAACATATCCATCAAGGATATTTTTACCGCTTTAGAAAAAAACAATCAAAATACAGGAGGGGCATATATTGATAAAAAACCTCATGCTTATTTCATTAGAACTGAGGGCTTGATCAAAAGTATTGAAGACATAGAAAATATTGTTGTCAAAATGAATGAAAGCAGTATCCCTGTTTTAATTCGCAATGTAGCAGATGTTCAGATCGGGGCAGCAACAAGATACGGTGCAATGACCCGAAATGACCAGGGAGAGGTTGTAGGTGCAGTAGTGATGATGTTGAAAGGTGCAAATTCTTCGAAAGTTATTGCCAATGTTAAGGAAAGAATGGAGCAGATTTCGAAGAGTTTGCCGGAAGGAGTGGTTATTGAACCTTTCCTCGATCGGACCAAATTAGTGAATAGTGCGATTGGTACGGTGACTAAGAACCTGGCAGAGGGGGCATTGATTGTCATTTTTGTTTTGGTGCTTTTGTTAGGGAATTTCAGGGCCGGACTTATTGTAGCTTCTGTGATTCCGCTTGCAATGTTGTTTGCAGTATGTTTGATGAACCTGTTTGGAGTAAGTGGAAACCTGATGAGTTTAGGTGCAATAGATTTTGGATTGATTGTAGATGGTGCGGTCATTATCGTAGAGGCTTCTTTGCATCATCTGGGATTAAGAAAGAGCCATGCAGCCCTAAGTCAGCAGGAAATGGATGCAGAGATTTATGCATCGGCTTCTAAAATCCGTAACAGTGCAGCCTTTGGTGAACTGATTATTCTTATTGTTTACCTCCCAATTTTAGCATTGGTAGGAATTGAAGGCAAAATGTTCAGGCCAATGGCTCAAACTGTAGCTTTTGCCATTTTAGGCGCATTTATCCTTTCATTAACTTATATACCCATGATGAGTGCCTTGTTTTTGAGTAAAAAAATCAGCCATAAGCAGAATATCTCCGATAAAATTATGGCATTTTTTCAACGCATTTATCAGCCTATGCTGAATTTTACATTAAAAGCCAGGGTTTTAGTAGTTGGGATTGCCCTGGTAGTGTTTGTGTTTTGTTTGGTCATCTTTAAATATTTAGGTGCTGAGTTTATTCCCACACTGGAAGAAGGGGATTTTGCTGTAGAAACCAGGGTGCTTACCGGGAGCAGTTTATCTCAAACGATTGAAGCTTCAACCCGGGCTGCAAAAGTGCTTAAAGATCATTTTCCCGAAGTAAAGGAAGTAATTGGTAAAATAGGTTCGTCGGAAATTCCAACTGACCCTATGCCTGTTGAGGCTTGTGATTTGATGATTATCTTAAAAGACAAAGCTGAGTGGACCAGTGCATCAGATAGAGAAGCGCTTGCAGATAAAATGCAGGAGAAGCTTGAACAATATATTCCGGGGGTAACCTTTGGGTTTCAGCAACCTATACAAATGCGGTTTAATGAGTTGATGACTGGTGCCAGACAAGACGTGGTAATTAAAGTGTACGGAGAAGATTTTACTAAGTTAAGCAGTTATGCCAATAAGATTGGAAGTATTGCCCGGGGCATAGAAGGTGCGGAAGATGTGTATGTGGAGCAGGTTTCTGGACTTCCACAGGTGATCGTTTCTTTTCATCGGGATAAAATTGCACAGTTTGGGCTTAACATTGAAGATGTAAATACCGCTGTCCGATCAGGATTTGCTGGCGAGGCAGCTGGATTTGTATTTGAGGGAGAGAAACGTTTTGATTTGGTTGTACGCTTGGCAAAGGAAAACAGGCAGTCTATAGCAGATGTTAAAAGCCTTTTTGTGACGGCCCCGAACGGAAATCAGGTTCCTCTTGAACAATTGGCAGATATCAGTTATAAAGAAGGGCCAAATCAAATTCAGAGAGATGATGCGAAACGAAGAATAATGGTTGGCTTTAATGTTAGGGGAAGGGACGTAGAAAGCATTGTTGAAGAAATTCAAAAAAAGGTGGAAGCCGGTATTCAGTATGAGCCAGGCTATTACACGACTTATGGGGGAACTTTCGAAAACCTAAAAGCTGCAAATAAAAGACTTGGTTTGGCAGTACCCGTAGCCTTACTGCTGATTTTGCTATTACTCTATCTCACATTTTCTTCACTTAAACATGCCTTGCTGATTTTTACTGCGATTCCATTATCTGCTATTGGAGGCGTACTTGCGCTTTGGGCCCGGGGAATGCCTTTTAGTATATCAGCGGGTATTGGATTTATTGCACTTTTTGGTGTAGCCGTATTGAATGGAATAGTATTGATTAGTGAATTTAACAGACTAAAGAAGGAAGGGATGAAAGATATAAATGACATTATCATAATTGGGACAGCCATCAGGTTGCGTCCGGTAATTATGACCGCGCTTGTGGCTTCGCTGGGCTTTTTGCCAATGGCTATTTCTGCCGGAAGCGGTGCAGAAGTTCAGCGTCCGCTGGCCACAGTAGTAATCGGAGGCCTGTTATCTGCAACGCTGCTTACCCTTTTGGTTTTACCTGTTTTATACATTTGGGTAGAGAAGGGTGCATGGAAAAAAATAAAAATAAAGTCCGTAGCCGGGATATTGATACTCTTACTTCCCTTTTTGGGAGTTTCTATTGCGCAGGGTCAATCTAAAACACTGAGTTTGGATGAAGCCATCAGTTTGGCATTACAAAATAACAAAGCGGTTATTGGCGCGCAATTAGGGGTTAACCTTCAGCAAGAGCTGAAAAAGGGGGCGCTGGAATTACCTAAAACGGATGTTGGTTTGCTGTATGGACAATATAATAGCCTGAATAAGCATGATAACAATTTTACCGTTAGCCAAACCCTTCCTTTTCCAACCTTATTCTCGGCTAATTCTTCTTTGGGAACCGAGCGCATTAAAGCCAGTCAGATTCAACTGGCCTCAGCAAAAAACGAGCTGGTTTATCAGGTTAAAACCGTTTATACACAGCTGCAATACCTTAATTCTAAGGAAAAACTGTTGAATGAACAGGATAGCATTTATAAGGGTTTTGTAAAGTCTGCTTCAATGAAATATAAAACAGGAGAAGGGAATTTACTGGAGAAAGTATCCGCAGAAACGCAATTAAAGGAGGTTCAGAACCTGTTGAACCAAAATATGCTTGATATTGAGGTGTATAAAACTCAACTGCGGCATTTACTTTTCATTCAGGATGACCTGAAACTGTCAGATCCCTATTTGAACGAGCATGAGGCTTCTTTTTTGAAAGATACCACCTTGCTTAAGCATAATCCCGATTTAGCTTACCTAAAACAACAGGTTATAGTTGCAGAAAAAGAAAGGAAAGTAGAATTGGCGAAGGCACTGCCGGACATAACGGTGGGATACTTTAATCAATCGCTAACAGGCTTTCAAACAGTAAATGGTGCAGAGGTTTATTTCGGTAACGACAAGCGTTTTCAGGGTTTTCAGCTTGGTTTATCCATTCCACTGTTTTACAAATCCTATGGTACAAAAGTAAAAGCCGCAGCCATTAATAAGGATTTGGCTACCAATGTGTTATTGCTTCAGCAAAATAAGTTTAGTAGTCAGTACCAGCAAAGCTTCAGCGAGTACCTTAAAAACAGCGGACGTTATGCATACTTTAAAGCTTCGGCGAGTACAAGTGCCGGATTAATATTAAAAAATAGCCGTTTAGCCTATCAAAATGGGGAGATTGGCTATTCGGAATACCTGTTAAATTTAAAACAGGCCAATGCCATTTTTGAAGGCCGGTTGCAGGCGCTTTTGCAGGTAAATCAAAGTATCAATCAAATCGAATATTTAACTGGTAATAATCAATCGTTTTAAACAAATGAAATCAATATATAAAAATTTTTATGTGATGCTGTTTACCATTTTGGTATCTGCATGTGGCGAATCTAAAAAAGAGCTGAAAACGGAGCAGGAAGAAGTGCACAGCGAAAGCAATATTGTTACACTTACACCAGAACAACAGCAGTTAATTGGTGTCAGATTAGGGGGGATTGAACAAAAGGAGCTTAGTGGAACCACTAAGGTAAACGGCATGCTGGATCTTCCGCCTCAAAGCTTAGTTTCTGTATCTACACCCTTAGAGGGAATTGTAAAAAGTACAGATATGTTACAAGGTATGCGTGTGAAAAAGGGTGCTTTGGTAGCAGTTATGCAGAATCCGGAGTATATTCAGATGCAGCAGGACTACCTGGATTATAAAAGCCAGTTACAGTATTTAAAATTAGAACTTGATCGTCAGGAAGAGCTTGCCAGGGAAAATGTAAACTCCAAAAAAGCACTGCAAAAGGCAAGAAGTGAATATCAAAGTGTAAGCGCGAGGCTATTGGGGCAGCGCAATAAACTGGCGCTGCTTAACATCAATTTTAAGGCTTTAGAGTCTGGTCAGATTTTAAAAACTTTTAATCTCTATGCGCCTATAAGTGGTTATGTAACACAGGTTAATACCAATATAGGGGCTTTTGCGAGTACCACAGATTTGTTATTTAAGATTGCTGATACAGAACATCTGCATGCTGAGCTTACGGTTTTTGAAAAGGATGTTCCTAAACTTAAAATTGGTCAGAAGGTTCGGTTTACACTTGCCAATGAAGAAAAGGAGCGGATGGCCACGGTTTATCTCATCGGCCGTGAAATCAGTAAGGAAAGAACCGTTCAGATTCATTGCCATTTAGATCAGGAGGATACCCAGCTATTGCCGGGAATGTACCTTAAGGCTTATGTAGAAAGTGGTATGAATAAAGTTAGTGCTTTGCCGGATGAGGCAATTGTAGGTTTTGAGGGCAAAGAATATGTATTTATAGCGAAATCAAATGATCAGAAAAACGTTGGATTTCAATACGAGATGCTGGAAGTGAAAAAAGGAGTATCTGAACAGGGATATACTCAGGTTTCGTTTTTAACAGATCTGGATGGAAGGCAATTCGTAATTAAAGGTGCGTATGATTTGCTGAGTAAAGTTAAAAATGAAGGGGAAGAACATGGTCATTAAACCAGAAAAATACTTGGAAATAGTATAATGGTGACTTTATGATTTTTAAATTATTGTAATTGTAATTTTATATGTTGTATTATTAAACTTACTTATGTTTGAAATTTTGCTTAAACGTTAAAAATTGAGAAATAGTATTGATTTATAGTAGTTTGGGGAGTAGAGCTAAACTGTCAAAAACGCTTAAATAACCGTATAAACACACTTTTTAAATGTACTAATACGCGTTTAGAGCTTATTGGAATGCTTTTTTTGAATGGGGGGGCTTGGTGGTTTGTGGATTCAATGCCGTAATTTGTCTAGGATTCTGTATTTGTATCAATACACAGTTTTTATACAGAATTCAGCTTTGTATTCTTATCGCCCCTTTTATGAAAAAACGTTTACGCTTTCTATTCCCCATTTCAGGGATTTTTTCTGCCGCTCCGTACATAACGAAAAATTTCAAATCTTATTGCTTTAAAAGCTTAATGCTTGTCGCTTTGCTTATGATAGGCAATGTCGAATTATTGCATGCAGATGGTAGTAAGGATTTATATCCATCAGGTGTAACAGGAAAAAGGGCGTATTTATACAGTAATGATTATACCGCTGGAGGAACAACAATTAATTCATGGCCATTTAAAACTTTAGGCACGCACTACGTTTACGCAGCATCGGGAGAAAAGTTAGCATTAGCATTTAGTTCTGCAGGTTTGGGTAATGCAGCCATCAGGTTAACTTCACCCACTGGAACAGTTTCTACAGTTACCACCTCAACTTTGGTTGGAAGGATAGGGAGCAGGGCAGCAGAGTTGGCAGGTCCTAAGCTTTCAGCAACGGATCTTACGCTCAACAGGTATCTGCCTGCTTATGTAAACATTACAGTTACCGGGGTTTATAAAGTTGAGTTTTTACCTGCAGGTGATGCTTCGAGCACGGCCTTAACAGGTGATGATACGGCAGACGCAGATGATGATGCGAATGTGGATTGGGCTACCCCCACAACAGCCAATAGTAATAATTTAATTTCGGCCTGGGATGTAACGGTAATTAACACGGCCGGTAATGGATTTATACCAGGAAGGGTGTACGTTAACGTGCTTAATCTCTTTGTGGATAATACACAATTTAACAACGGCTTCTTTGGTACAGCCTACGTTCTTACTAAAAATGGAAGGGCTTACCGGGTAAAAGCAAACGGGATTCATGGTGCAGGTTTTACCTTCTTTGCCAATAACAAGGGTGTTGTAAACGCAGCTGGGGTACCCACCTTTAAGAGTTTAAACTCTTCTGATCGGGCAACAGTTAGTGCGGCCATTAAAGACCCAACTACTCAGGATATAAGCAGCCCTTCGATTCAGATCACACACAAAATATTTTATGCCAAGCCGGCGGCTGATCTTCCCACAACAGATCAGAATGTTACCATTGGCTCAACACCCACTACAACCTGGTTGAAAAAAACCGCCACCAGTCCGATTATTTCCAGTGTAAGTTTAACCGGAGCTGAAGGCACTTCAAGTAAGGCAGGTCAGAAGGGTGGAACCATTTCATTTAACTCAACCGAGAATGGTACTTACGAGGTAACTATCCCGGCCCCTGTACCGAGAGTACTCCGGGGAGATGCTAATGCAGGTGCAAATAACGTAGTTTGGGATGGTAAGGATGGGGCTGGTAATGTATTGCCGGCCGGTACGGTTATCAGCAGCATCAGTGTTAAGCTATATGCAGCAGAGGTGCATTTTCCATTCATCGATATGGAGATCAATCCCAATGGTATTAATGTTGAACTTACTGAGAATACAACCAGTTACAATGTGCAGGCAGGTAGTTCAGATCCAGGGACTTATAACAATGTGGTTTATTGGGATGATTCTACGATTTCGGGGGCGGGTACATTGGCACGAAGCTCAAACCCCTCGGTACAAACAACCGGTGTCTCATCACTTACTAACGGACATAAATGGGGAGGTTATGTAAGCGGCCAGGGCACACAAGGCTCTTCGTCCAATAGCGGATCAGGGGTTTATGATTTCGGTAACGAAAAAACCCTCGATACCTATGCCTATATTACAGCAACTCCGGTTACGCAGCCGGTGAGTATCAATATCGCAGTAGCAGATTTAAAAACTACCAGCATAACGCCTTCATTTACTGCTCCGGTAACGATCGGAAGCACCGTAACTTATACGGTGGTAGTAGAAAATGTAAATAATACTTCAATCGGAAGTACCAGTGCTGTTACAGGTGCAGGTTTTACTTTTACGGCACCTGCCGGATTTACAATTACTTCTGCAAATATAACTTCTACCACAGGTACTGTAACGCAACAAAGCGGGGCAACCAATTCAGGTACAGTTTTTAGCTCCAAACTGGATATGAGTAGTGGATCAAAAGCCACTTATACCATTGTAGGTACTGTAGGAACAGCCCTGGCAGGTAAAAATATTGCGGTTGAAGCGAGCATGCTTCGTCCGGCTGATACCACGGATCCAGATGCGACAGACCCAACTACAGCAGGTACACCAACCGATCCGCATCAGGAATGTAAAAACGGAACAGCAAACGAGGTTTGTAATAACATCGTTAACAACAGTGGGGTCGCGGTAAGTAACTATGCCAGTATTGTGGCGAGCAGTCCAAATGCGGCTGAGCCGTCCACAAATGGTGCATTTACCATCAGTATTCAAAATGCAAGTACAAATGCAACTGTGGTAAGTTATGCGGTATCGGGTTCGGCAACTTCCGGAACCGATTATACGGCTTTAACAGGTACGGCTACCATTCCTGCAGGAAGTACTTCGGTAGTTGTTCCGGTAACGGTAATTAACGATCAGGTTGTTGAAGGTAATGAAACGCTGGTATTAACTTTAACATCAGCTACAAATGGCGTTACCATTACACCAACGCCCGCAAATGCAACTGCAACGGTTAACATTGCTGATGATGATCAGGCTACAGTAAGTGTAGCCGTAACCACCAATGCCGCAGAACCATCAATCAATGGGGTGTTTACTTTTACAATGAGTAAAGCCAGTGCTACCGCTACAACCATAAATTATACCATTGGGGGAATAGCAACAAGTGGAACGGATTATACTGCTTTGCCTACTTCAGTTATTATCCCTGCAGGGGCAACTACTGCAACGGTTAGTGTTTTGGTAATTGATGACAATTTGATAGAGGGTACGGAAACAGTGACGCTAACCATGACAGCTGCCACAAGTAATGCAGGAATTACAGCAAGTACTACTCCTGTGAGCATGAATATTGCCGATGATGATGTGGCTTCGGTAACAGTTGTATCTACGAGTAATGCGGGAGAGCCAGCTACAAACGGGCTGTTTACTTTTACCTTAAGTAAAGCCAGTGCTACAGCTACAACTGTTAATTATACCGTAAGTGGAAGTGCCATTAGTGGAACAGATTATACCTCTATCGGAACGGCTGTTGTTATTCCGGCCGGAGCAACTACGGCAACCGTAGCTGTTCCGGTAATCAACGATCAGATTGTTGAAGGCACTGAAACAGTTATTTTAACCATGGCTGCTGCCACTAATAATGCAGCAATTACTGCAAGTACTGCACCAGTAACCCTGAATATTACGGATGATGACACGGCGACGATTACGGTTGCGGTTACCGATGGGACAGAACCCTCAGGGAATGGCGCCTTTACCTTTACCTTGAGCAAAGCGAGTGCTACACCAACAACCGTAAACTTTACCGTTAGCGGAACGGCCACGAATGGAACAGATTATGCCAGTATAGGTACTTCGGTAGTAATCCCCGCAGGAAGCACTACTGCAACGGTACCAGTTACAATAACTGATGATCAACTCATAGAAGGAGCAGAGAATGTAGTTTTAACTTTTAGTGCTGCCACAAATAATCCTGGTATTAGCGTAACGCCAGCTACAGCTACGGTGAATATTGCTGATAATGATACAGCCACAATTACCGTTGTGGCTACTACCAATGCTGCTGAGCCAGGTACAAATGGTTTATTCACTTTTACCATGAGTAAAGCCAGTACTACCGCAACTACAGTTAATTTTACGGTAAGCGGTTCTGCCATCAGTGGTACAGATTATTCTGCCATTGGTACTTCGGTAACCATCCCGGCAGGAGCAACTTCTGCAACGCTTGCTGTTCCAGTGATTAATGATCAAATTGTGGAAGGGACGGAAACCGTGATTCTTACGATGGCTGCAGCTACCAATAATACGGCAATTACGGCAAGTACCAGCGCTGTAACATTAAATATTGCCGATGATGATGTATCGGTCATAACCGTTGCCGCAACTACCAATGGAGCTGAACCCTCAACCAATGGCCAGTTCACATTTACTTTAAGTAAAGCCAGTGCAACAGCCACAACGGTTAATTTTGTAGTAAGCGGAAGCGCTACCAGTGGGGCTGATTACACCGCTTTGGGCACCAGTATTGTTATTCCTGCTGGAGCAACTACTGCTACCTTGAATGTCCCGGTATTGGATGATAACACTGCTGAATCTGTTGAGACAGTAATATTAACCATGGCCGCCTCAACAAGCAATACTTTGATTACGGCAAGTACCAGTCCTGCAACTGTAAATATAAGCGATAATGATACTTCGATTGCCAGCATTGCCCTTGGTATTAATGGGAGTGAAGCTGGTCCGGTTAATGGAACTTTTACCGTTACCTTAAGTAATCCTGCTGCAACAGATACACAAATTACCTATACGTTAGCTGGTAGTGCAACAGAAGGAAGCGATTACACCAATATCGCTATTAAAACGGTTACAATATTGGCCGGACAAACAACAGCAGTAATCACCATACCAGTTAATGCTGATAACCTGGTTGAGGGAACAGAAACCGTAATTGCTACATTAGGCACTTCTAACAACCCATTGGTTTCGGTAAACAATACTTCCGCAAACCTGAATATTGCCGATAATACAACAGCCACTGTAACGGTAGCAGCCACTACAAGTGCTGCTGAACCTGCTACCAATGGCTTATTTACGTTCACTTTAAGCAACACCTCTACCACGCCAACAACCATCAACTTCAGTGTAGGTGGAACTGCGGCGAGTGGAACAGATTATACTTCAATCGGAACCAGTATTGTAATACCAGCTGGGGCTACCAGTGCTACTTTATCTGTACCTGTAAAAGATGATAATTTAGTAGAAGGTAATGAAACGGTCATTTTAACAATGGCTGCAGCTACAAGCAATACATCCATCACGGCAAGCACTACAGCAGCAACTTTAAATATTGCTGATAATGATACTGCAACAGCAAGTATTGCATTGGGTCAAAACGGAAATGAGAATGGCCCGGTAAATGGAACGTTTATAGTTTCTTTAAGTAATCCAGTGTCGGTAGATACCCAAATTACGTTTACATTGGCAGGCACAGCAACTGAAGGTAGCGACTATACAACGGTAAGTCCAAAAACGATAACTATCCCGGCCGGAGAAACCTCAGCTACCATTACGATTCCGGTGTTAACAGATGCCATTAGTGAGAATACAGAAACGGTTATTGCTACGTTGGGTACTGCTAATAATCCATTGGTTTCAGTTAATACTGCAGCAGCCAGCATCAATATTTTAGATGCCAACACAGCGAGTGTAAGCATTTCTGCCGCAACAAGTGTTAACGAGGGTGATGGCACCATTACCTTTACGGTTACCCTAAACAACGCCGTTCAAAATGCGTTTACTGTAGATTATGCAACCAGTAATGGAACAGCTATCGCTGGCTCGGATTATACCTTAACTAACGGAACATTAACTTTTAATGCGGGATCTGCTGCCGGAACAACAAGAACATTTACTGTTCCGGTTATCAATGATAATGTAGCGGAAACGGTAGAAAACTTCAGTGCAACATTGAGTAACATCACGGGTGGAGTGGTGCTCATATCAAACGCTACGGCATCAGTTAATATTATAGACAACGATGCCGCTACAGCTTCCATTATCGCAGGAACAACAGGTAATGAAGCCGGCCCTGTATCGGGTACGTTTACCATTACTTTAAGTAATCCTTCGGCAACCGATACACAGCTTACCTACACTTTGGCAGGAACAGCAACAGAAGGAACGGATTATACTGCCATTGGTACCAAAACGGTAACTATCCCGGCAGGCCAAACTACTGCAACCATTACCATTCCGGTTTTAAATGATGTGATTGTTGAAGGAACCGAAACGGTTACAGCTACTTTAAGTGCTTCCAATAATGCGACTGTTGCCATTAGCAATACACCTGCAACCATCAATATTTTAGATGGCACAAGTTCAGTAGTCACTGTAGCAGCAACTACAAATGGTGCAGAGCCGGCTACATCAGGATTATATACCTTTAACCTCAGCAATGCCTCTGCAACTGCTACCACCATTAATTTTACAGTTGGTGGAACAGCATCCAGCGGAGCAGATTACACTTCAATTGGTACTTCAATCATTATCCCGGCGGGTCAGAAAAGCATTACCCTTAGCGTGCCGGTGCTCAATGACGATGTAGCTGAAGGTGTTGAAAACGTAATTCTAAGCCTTACCTCAACCAATAACAGCGCCATTACAGTAAACAGTACACCAGCATCTATTGATATTATTGATGATGATGGAGCCACTGTAGCCCTAAACAATGTAACGGTAAATGAAAGTGCCGGAACAGCTACTTTTACGGTAACGCTAACAGGCAATGTACAAAATACATTTTCGGTAAACTATGCTTCGGCCAATGGTACCGCGCTGGCAGGATCAGACTATACCGCAACAACGGGGGTAGTCACTTTTCCGGCTGGGTCCGTAAGTGGTGCAACACAAACTTTCACTGTTCCCATCTTAAACGATAATATTGCCGAACCTACAGAAACTTTTACGGTTAACTTAACTGGGGTTAGTGCAGGAGCAGCAGTTACCATTCCGGCAGTTGGTGCAACAGGGACTGTTACTATCAATGATAATGATGTAGCAAGTGTGGCCATTAATAGTATAACAGTTGCTGAAAATGTTGGCAATATGGTATTTACGGTAACCCTTAGCGGGAACAGCCAGGAACCTATTGTGCTTAACTACACTACTTCAGATGATACTGCAGTTGCAGGAAGTGATTATACCGCAAAAACCGGAACCATTACTTTCCCTGCGGGATCAGTTAACGGGGCAACACAAACCATTTCGGTAGTGATTCTTGATGATAATGTTAGAGAAGCGACAGAGAACTTAAAAGTGACCTTAAGTGGGGCGTTAAGCCCGATTACCCTTTCGCAGGCAGAAGGTATCGGAACCATCACAGATAATGATGCCGCAACAGTAAGCATTACTGCTACGCCTGCTTCAGTAAACGAAGGAGCTGGAAACGCTATTTTTACTGTAACCTTAAACGGCGCAGTTCAAAGTGCATTTACTGTTGATTATAGCACATTTAGTGGAACAGCATTATCTGGTACTGATTTTACTTCTGCGACTGGAACCCTTACGTTTCCGGCAGGATCAATATCAGGAACAGCGCTAACCTTTAATGTTCCTATCACAGACGATAATTTATTGGAATCTGCTGAAACCTTTTCTGGTACAATCAGCAATGTTTCGGGCGGATTGGTAACCATTGCTAATGCCACCTCAGTAGCTACCGTTAATGATAACGATACGGCCGTTGCCGCCATTACACCTGGAGTTGCAGGCAACGAAAATGGACCAGTGAATGGAACATTTACCATAACAATAAGCAACCCATCTGCTACAGATACACACATTACCTATACTTTGGCGGGAACTGCAACTGAAGGCAGCGACTACAGTAGCATCACTACCAAAACCGTAACTATACCAGCGGGTCAAACTTCTGCAACCATTACCATTCCAGTTCTGGCCGATGCCATTTTGGAGGGAGCAGAAACCGTAATAGCTACTTTAAGTACTTCTGATAATCCAGCCGTTACTTTAAATACTACTGCAGCAACAATAAATATCTCAGATAATACTACTGCAACAGTAAGTGTCGTAGCTACAACGGATGGTGCAGAGCCAGCCACCAGCGGATTATTTACTTTTATTTTAAGTAATGTATCCACAACCAATACGGTTATTAATTTCAGTGTAACCGGAACAGCTTTAAGTGGTTCAGATTATACTGCTGTAGGAACTTCGATTTCAATACCAGCAGGGCAAACAAGCATTACTTTACCTGTAGCTGTTTTAGACGACAATCTTGCTGAGGGAACTGAAAATGTTATTGTGTCCATTAATGGTGTAAGCGGAAATGCCGCAATAACTGCGAATACAAATCCGGCTTCGATCAATATTGCAGATAATGATACATCTGTGGCCAGTATTGCTCCTGGTGTAGCCGGAAATGAAAACGGGCCTGTAAATGGAACTTTTGTGGTAACATTGAGTAACCCTTCTTCCAATCCAACTACCATAACCTATACCTTAGGGGGTACAGCAAGTGAGGGAAGTGATTATGGAAGCATCACCACCAAAACCATTACCATTCCGACTGGTCAAACTACCGGAACCATTATTATTCCGGTAAGTAGCGATGCAGCAGTAGAAGGCACAGAAAACGTTATTGCAACATTAGGCACTTCAAATAATCCGCTGGTAACTGTAAATAATACAGCGGCAACCATCAACATATTAGATAATAATAGTGCTACTGTAAGTATTTCTGCCGGGGCATCCATTAATGAAAATGTGGGTACAGCAGTTTTTACAGTAACCTTAAGTACGGCAGTACAGAATGGCTTTACGGTTAATTATGGAACAGCTAATGGAACAGCGTTGGCCGGAACAGATTTTACGGCTACAAGCGGTATTTTAACCTTTCCGGCTGGATCTCCTGCGGGCACAACATTAACTTTTGAAGTGCCGGTAAATGACGACAATCTGGTGGAGGCAACAGAAACATTTAGTGCATCACTATCGAATGTTACCGGTGGGCTGGTAACCATTGCAACAGCAACGGCTCCGGTGTCTATCGTTGATAATGATACTTCGGTTGCATCCATAGCGCCTGGTATTAATGGTAATGAAACAGGACCAGTTAATGGCACTTTTATAATTAGCCTAAGCAATCCATCTTCAACCGATACGCAAATTACCTTCAGCAGAAGTACGGCTTCAACAGCAACTGAAGGAGTCGATCATCAAACGCTGGCCAGTCAGACTGTAATTATTCCGGCAGGGCAAACAAATGCTACCATAACCATTCCGGTAATCCAGGATGCGATTGCAGAAACAACGGAAACTGTAATCTTAGCGCTGTCTTCAACTAATAATCCTCAAATCACCGTAAATAATACAGAAGCGACCATAAATATTTTAGATGCCAACTCGGCAAGTGTAAGCGTTTCTGCCATAACCGTAAATGAAGGTGATGGAACTGCTACATTTACCGTTACGCTTAATAATGCTGCGCAAGATGCTTTTACAGTTGATTATACTTTTGCAAATGGCACGGCAATTTCCGGACAGGATTTTACAGGGGCTTCGGGATCTGTAAGTTTTCCTGCAAATGCGGCAGCCGGAACCACACGTACTTTCACCGTAACAATTAATGATGATAATATTGCAGAAACTACTGAAACCTTTACTGCAACTTTAAGCAATATCAGTTCAAGTGTGGTAGTGATCAGCAATGCAACCGCTACTGCATCTATAACCGATAACGATACTTCTGTAGCTTCAATCGCTGTTACTACCCAGGGAACAGAAAATGGCCCTGTAAATGGAGTGTTTACGGTAACATTGAGCAATCCTTCTTCATCGGATACCCAAATTACCTATACCTTAAATGGTACAGCAATTGAAGGATCAGATTACACTGCAATTGTTACTAAAACCATCACCATTCCTGCCGGATTAACCACAGGAACGATTGAAATTCCGGTATTAACAGATAATTTAGTAGAAGGTATTGAAAATGTTGTGGCCACACTTACTGCTTCGGGTAATCCCCTGGTAACCATAAGCAATACCCCAGCTACATTAAATATCGCAGATAATACAACCGCTACTGTAACGGTCGCTGCAACCACAAATGGTGCAGAGCCAACTACACCTGGGCAGTTTACTTTTACTTTAAGCAATGCTTCGGCAACCGATACACAGATTAGCTTTACCCTTGCAGGAACAGCAACCAGCGGAGTAGATTATACTGCTATTGGTACAACTATCACCATCCCGGCGGGTCAAACTACCTCTACGCTGTTTGTCCCTGTAATTGATGATGCCATTGCTGAGGGAAATGAAACAGTTATTTTAACCATGAACGCGGCAACAAATAACGCAGCTATAACCGCTTCAACCACGGCTGCAACTGTTGAAATTACAGATAATGATGCAGCTACAGTAAGCATTGCTGCGGGCAACCAGGGTGATGAGAATGGCCCGATTAACGGAAGCTTTACTGTAACGTTAAGTACGCCTTCATCTGTAGATACTCAGATAAGCTATACCTTAACCGGTACAGCGACTGAAGGCAATGACTACAATACCATTGCAACCAAAACCATAACCATACCAGCAGGACAAACGATAGGTACCATTGTTATTCCGGTAAAAACCGACGCTGTTGTGGAGCAACCAGAATCTGTAATTGCAACTTTAACGGTGTCAAATAATCCATTGGTTACCGTTGATACTGCACCGGCAACCATTTCTATAGCCGATAATACTACTGCAACCGTAACAGCAACAGCAACCTTGGCTGCGGCAGAACCCGGTACAGCAGGACAATTTACTTTTACATTAAGCAATTCTTCAACAACTGATACGCAAATTACCTATTCAATTAACGGTACTGCAACAAGTGGCAGTGATTATGCAACGATAGGAACCACGGTAACCATCCCTGCTGGTCAAACTACAGTAAATGTGCCGGTTCCTGTGCTCAATGATAATTTGGTTGAAGGCACAGAGACCATCGTATTGACTATGGTATCCGCTACAAATAATCCAGCCATTACAGCTGGTACCACTCCGGTAACCCTTAACCTCAGTGATGATGATACAGCAATTGCTACCATCACCTCGGGTGTAAACGGAACTGAAAATGGCCCGGCTAACGGAACCTTTGTGGTAACGCTTAATAACCCTTCTGCCACAGATACAGAACTTACTTTTACATTGGCCGGAACTGCAACAGAAGGTACGGATTATACGAATGTGGTAATCAAAACTGTAATTATCCCGGCGGGGCAGACAATAGCTACCATTAATATTCCGGTATTAAGCGATGCTATTATTGAAGGCGATGAAACGATTATTGCCACTTTAACAGCTTCCAATAATCCATTGATTACTGTTAATAACACAGCTTCAACAATTATCATTACCGATAATACCCAGGCAACGGTAACTGTGGTATCGGCAGCAGATGGTGCCGAACCAGGTACTGCAGGCCGCTTCATTTTTACTTTAAGCAATCCGGCAACTACAAATACCCAAATCACTTATAATGTTACGGGTACAGCCAGTGCCGGGGCTGATTATACTTCAATTGGTACAACTGTAACGATTCCTGCTGGTCAAACTTCTGTGAGTGTCAATGTACCTGTTTTGGATGATGATACAGTAGAAGGTACTGAAACAGTAATTTTAACTATGGCTGCAGCAACCAGCAACACTGCTATAACTGCTTCAACAACACCTGAAACTGTAAATATTTCTGATAACGACCTGGCGGTAGCTACAGTTACAGCGGGCACAAATGGAAATGAAAACGGACCGGTTAACGGAACGTTTACAGTAAACCTTACACATCCGTCGTCTACCGATACACAAGTTACTTATAGCCTGGCAGGATCAGCCACGGAGGGCGCAGACTATAGTAGTATTGCAGCTAAAACGATAACCATACCAGCTGGCTCAACAAGTGCAACCATTACTATTCCAGTACTGGCAGATGCCGTAGTTGAAGGTATTGAAACAGTTAGGGTAACGCTGCTGAGCACCAACAATACTGCCATTACGGTTGACAATACACCTGCAAGTATTAATATATCGGATAACAATTCTGCTACTGTTAGTATAAGTACTTTACCAACCATAAATGAGGGGGCAGGTACAGCAACATTTACCATAACGTTAAACAATGCTGTTCAAGCACCATTTAGTGTAGATTATACTACCACTAACGGTACAGCAACCGCTGGATTAGACTTTACAGCATCAACCGGAACACTTACTTTTCCAGCCAATTCTACTGCCGGATCAGTATTAACCTTCAGCGTACCGGTGATTGACGATAACCTGGTAGAACCGACTGAGAATTTCTCTGTGGGTTTAAGTAACATTCAGGGAGGTTTGGTAACCATTGCAACCGCTACAGCAACGGTAGCCATTAACGATAATGATACCTCTACAGCTTCAATTAAAGCGGGCTCAAACGGAAATGAAACAGGACCTGCTGATGGTACTTTCATTGTCGAATTAACCAATCCGTCATCAACAGATACGCAGATTAATTATACTTTAGGTGGTTCTGCAACTGAAGGAACGGATTACACGACCATTAATACAAAAACAGTTACCATCCCGGCCGGACAAACCTCTGCTACCATTAATATACCTGTATTGGTTGATGCTGTGGCAGAAAGTACTGAAACGGTTATTGCAACCTTAAGTACTTCAAGCAATCCGTTAATTAATATAAATAATGCAGCGGCAAGTATCAATGTTATCGATGCCAATACTGCAAACGTAAGTATTTCGATCAGTGCCCCGAGTGTGGGTGAGGGTGTAGGCACGGTTAGTTTGTCGGTAGTGTTAAATATTGCCGTACAGAATAGCTTTACAGTAGATTATACAACGGTAAATGGTACGGCTCTTGCCGGATTAGACTACACCGCAACAAGCGGAACATTAACTTTCCCGGCAAACTCTCCTGCAGGAACAACACTTATTGTAAACATTCCGATTATCGACGATCAGCTTGTAGAGAAGTCAGAATCATTTTCTGCCGGATTAAGCAATGTTCAGGGAGCAGATGTGGCCATTGGTACCAGCCCGGCTATTGTAACCATCGCTGATAATGATAATTCATTAGCAAGTATTACAGCAGCTGGCGATGGCAGTGAAAACGGACTGGTAAATGGCAAGTTCAATATTACATTGACCAATCCTTCTGCTACACCAACTACATTAACCTTCACATTAGCCGGTACAGCTACAGAAAGTACGGACTACAATGCCATTAACAAAACAATTGTTATCCCGGCAGGTGAAACAACTGCTACCATCAGTATTCCGGTGCTTGAAGATGCATTGGCAGAAGGAACAGAAACGGTAATTGCTACATTAACCGCATCTGATAATCCTGCTATTTTAGTATCAGGTTCTCCTGCAACGATTAATATTATCGATGAGGATATCGCTACATTGAGCATTGCCACCAATCCGGTGATTAATGAAGATGCCGGAACAGTAACCTTTACCGTAACGCTTAATCACGGCGTTCAAAATGGCTTTACCGTAGACTATGCTACAATAGATGGAACTGCTACCGCAGGAGCTGATTATACAGCAACCAGTGGTACTTTAAGTTTTCCGGCCAATTCAGCAGCCGGAACCAGTCTGTCGTTCACAGTAAGCATTAACGACGATAACTTAGTTGAAGTGGCTGAACAGTTCACTGCAGCACTGAGTAATGTTACCGGAGGGATCGTAACTATTGGAACTTCTCCTGCAACGGTAAATATTACCGATAACGATAACGCAGTTGTAAGTATCCTGGCTGCCACAGACGGCAATGAAGATGTACCTGTAAATGGAACATTCACTGTTAAAATGACAAATCCGTCAGCTACCGATACACATGTAACTTTCAGCCTGGCTGGAACGGCTAGCGAGGGAAGCGATTTTACCACAATTTCAAAAACCATTACCATCCCTGCCGGACAAACCTCTGTTACGTTAACTATTCCGGTATTGGCAGATGAGGTAGTGGAGGGAACTGAAACTGTTGTTGCTACATTGTTGGGTACGGATAACGCCAGGGTGAGTGTTAACAATAGCCCTGCAAGCATCAATATTTTAGATGATAACTCGGTATCTGTAACCATTTCGGTAACCACAGTAAGTGTAGATGAGGCTGCAGGAACAGCAACCTTTAAAGTAACCTTGAGTGGTGCAGTACAAAATGCGTTCAGTGTAGATTATACCACCGCCGATATTACCGCAATTGCTGGTTCAGATTACACCAAAACCAGTGGTACGTTAAACTTCCCTGCAGGTTCTGCAGCAGGCGCAAGCTTAACCTTTACTGTACCGATTATTGATGATAATGTGGCCGAGACTACAGAGACCTTTAATGCCATTATTGCAAATGTAACCGGTGGCCTGGTTAAAATTGGAAATGGAACAGCTACTTTAACCATCACTGATAATGATCCTGCGGTGGCAAGTATAACAGCTGGTACAACAGGAAATGAAAATGGTCCGGTAGCCGGAACTTTCGTAGTCACTTTAAGTAATCCGGCAGCTACTGATACCCAGTTAACTTATAGTTTAACAGGAACTGCAACAGAAGGAAGCGATTATACGCCTATCACGACCAAAACAGTAGTGATACCGGCCGGGCAGACTACCACAACTATTACTATTCCAGTTATTGCAGATAGTACCATTGAACCAACTGAAACCGTAATCGCCAGTCTGACGACTTCTAATAACGGAACAGTTTCAGTAAATAATACCCCTGCAACCATTAATATACTGGATAATACAAGTGGAATAGTAACGGTTACCGCTACTACCGATGGTTCGGAACCTGGCACAGCCGGATTGTTTACCTTTAGCATTAATAATGCCTCAACTGCTGATACGCGCCTTACCTTTACCGTAACAGGTACTGCAACCAGTGGCGTTGATTATACCGTTTTACCATCTACAATAGTTATTCCAGCCGGACAAACCTCAGTTACTTTAGCTGTTCCGGTATTGAATGATAATATTGTAGAGGGAAGTGAAACGGTCATCATTACTTTAGATCCAGCTACCGATAATGCAGCGATTTCTGCAAGTACAACGCCTGCTAAAGTTAATATTATTGATAATGGCTCTTCAATCGCCACCATTGCAGCAGTAAATGATGGGGCAGAAGCAGGGCCGGTTGCCGGTGTATTTAGGGTTACCTTAACTGCGCCATCGGCTACTGATACTCAAATTACGTACGCCTTAACAGGAAGTGCAACTGAGGGAACCGATTACAGTACAATTGTAACCAAAGTGGTAACCATCCCTGCTGGTCAAACCTCGGTTACATTTAACATTCCGGTATTGGCAGATGCAGTTGTAGAAGGAGTTGAAAATGTTGTAGCAACTTTGGTATCGGTAAATAATCCATTAATTGCAGTGAGTAATGTCCCTGTATCGATTAATATTACCGATAATAATACAGCTTCAGTGAGTATATCTGCCGCTCCATCAGTTAATGAAGGTGCCGGAAACATCACCTATTCCGTAACATTAAATGCAGCGGTTCAAAATGCTTTCACTGTAGATTATGCCACAGTGAATGGTACAGCTTTATCAGGCAGTGATTATACCGCAAAATCGGGTACATTGCAATTCCCGGCTGGTGCCATCGCCGGTACAGTTTTAACTTTTACGGTTGATGTTACAGATGATGGTCTGGTAGAAGGAGATGAGAATTATACCGCAAGCATTAATAATGTAACCGGTGGTTTGGTAACCATTGCTACATCAGGTGTAACAACAACAATATTAGATAACGATCAGACAACGGCTACCGTTATTGCTGGATTAGATGGAAAAGAAAACGGTCCGGTTAACGGAACTTTTACCATTAATCTAAGTAATCCGGCTGCAACAGATACGCAACTTACCTTCACTTTAACGGGTACAGCAACTGAAGGAGCAGATTACACAGCAGTAACACCTAAAACAATTGTAATTCCGGCAGGTCAAACTGCTGCAACGATAAGTATACCTGTACTGGCTGATGGAGCAATTGAAGGAAATGAAACGGTAATAGCTACCTTAACTGCCTCAACCAATCCATTGGTTACAGTAAGTAACATACCAGCTGCAATTAATATTGTAGATAACAGTACAGCCACAGTTACGGTAACGGCAACTGCTAATGGGGCAGAACCTAATACACCAGGTCAATTTACCTTTACCTTGAGTACTGTATCCAATGTAGACACCAAAATAACCTTCAGCATTTCTGGTACCGCTACTACCGGAGCAGATTACAGCGGATTACCTGCCACCATTACAATCCCGGCTGGTCAAACAACATATAATTTAGCAGTGCCGGTACTGGATGATAATTTAGCCGAGCCTACAGAAACAGTAGTGTTAACAATGGATGCACCAACTGACAATCCTTTAATTACTGCAAGTTCTATTCCTGCAACAGTGAACATAACAGATAACCGTTCACCTGTCGCTACAACTGCTCCACTTACTGTAAATGAGGATAATGCAGGTAATGGAACAGTTACTGCAAGTGATCCGGATGGTGACCCGCTAACTTATACGGTAACTACACCGCCAGGGCATGGAACAGTAATTGTAAATCCAGATGGTACTTATACCTATACTCCGGTTGCCAATTTTAACGGAACCGATATATTTACAGTTACAGTGAGCGATGGCAAAGGCGGAGCAACTACGGTAACTATAAACGTCACCGTTAATGCATTAAATGATTTGCCGGTTGCTACTTCACCAGCTATAATAACCACACAGGATACGCCGGTAAATGGTGCGGTTACGGCAAGCGATGTAGACGGTGACTCATTAACCTTTACTGTAACTACGGCACCGGCACATGGAACTGTTGTAGTTAATCCTGATGGAACATATACTTACACTCCAGCTGCGGGTTATGTTGGAACAGATACTTTCAGCATAACCGTAAATGATGGTAATGGCGGAACAGTGCAGGTACCGATTTCGGTAACCGTTACCAACGTAAACGATGAGCCAATAGCAAGTGCTCCTTCCATTACTACAGCTGAGGATACGTTTGTAAATGGAACAATTACAGCAACTGATGCTGATGGAGATCCGTTAACTTTTACACTAACTGTGATACCTGCACATGGTACGGTGGTTGTAAATGCCGATGGAACCTATACCTACACACCAGACGCCAACTACAACGGAACAGATGTATTTACAGTAAGTGTGAATGACGGAAATGGTGGTATAGTTGCGGTAACCATTAACGTAACCGTTACACCAGTGAATGATATTCCTGTCGCTACTGCAGCTGCCATTACTACTGCTCAGGATACACCTGTAAACGGAACAGTTACAGCAAGCGATGTAGATGGCGATGCGTTAAGCTTTACCTTAACCACACCGCCTGCACATGGTACAGTGGTGGTAAATGCCAATGGAACCTATACCTACACACCAACACCAGGCTATGTGGGTAATGATACTTTTACCATTACCGTAAGTGATGGTAAGGGAGGTACGGTTACGGTAACCATTCCGGTAACGATAACAGACGTTAATGATGCACCTGTGGCTACTACCCCGGCATTGACCACAGCAGAAGATACTCCGGCGAACGGAACAATAACCGCAACAGATGCTGATGGCGATCCGTTAACCTTCACGGTAACAACCGCTCCGGCCAACGGAACAGTAACCGTTAATGCAGATGGAACCTATACCTACATACCAAATGCCAACTACAACGGAACGGATGTATTTACAGTAACAGTAAGTGATGGTAAAGGTGGAACAACTACAGTAACCATCAACGTTACCGTTACACCAGTGAATGATATTCCTGTCGCTACTGCAGCTGCCATTACTACCGCTCAGGATACGCCTGTAAACGGAACAGTTACAGCAAGTGATGTAGATGGAGATGCGTTAAGCTTTACCTTAACCACACCGCCTGCACATGGTACAGTGGTTGTAAATGCCAATGGAAGCTATACTTACACACCAACCCCAGGCTATGTGGGTAATGATACTTTTACCATTACTGTAAGTGATGGCAAGGGAGGTACGGTTACGGTAACCATTCCGGTAACGATAACAGACGTTAATGATGCACCTGTGGCTACTGCTCCAGCATTGACCACAGCAGAAGATACTCCGGCGAACGGAACAATAACCGCAACAGATGCTGATGGCGATCCGTTAACCTTCACGGTAACAACCGCTCCGACCAATGGAACAGTAACCGTTAATGCCGATGGAACCTATACCTACACACCAAATGCCAACTACAACGGAACGGATGTATTTACAGTAACAGTAAGTGATGGTAAGGGTGGATCAACTACAGTAACCATCAACGTTACCGTTACACCAGTGAATGATGCCCCGGTAGCAACTGCACCTGCAATTGCAACACCTCAAAATACTCCGGTAAACGGAACAGTTACAGCAAGCGATGTAGATGGTGATGCGTTAAGCTTTACCTTAACCACACCGCCTGCACATGGTACAGTGGTGGTAAATGCCAATGGAAGCTATACTTATACGCCAGCTGCGGGTTATGTAGGTGCAGACACTTTCACTGTAACGGTATCTGATGGCAAAGGTGGGGTAGTCACCGTTAGCATTCCGGTTAACGTTACTTTAATACCAGCCGCATCAATGAGTTTAACCAAAGTTAGTACCAATACGGTGAGCAAAGAAGGTGATGTAATCAACTATAACATAGTGGTAACCAATACCGGAAATGTAACCTTAACCAACGTTACTGTGGCCGATCCGGGAGCCGACGCAGGATCAATCATTCCGGCAGGTATTGCCACTTTAGCGCCTGGTGCCAGTGTTACGGTGACAGCAAAACATACCGTTACATTAACTGAAGTAAACGCCGGATCGTTCAGCAATCAGGCCAGTGTAACAGCCTTCGATCCTCAAAATGCTGTGGTAAGTAAGCTGAAATCAGATAATCCGAATACACCGGCTGTTGATGATGCTACTGTTACAACAATTGCTCCGGCATCTACCATTACCTTAGTGAAAACAGGTACATTAAGTGCTGATGGCAACAGAATTACTTACAACTTCACGGTAAGAAATACTGGAAATGTAACACTGCATATCATCACATTAAACGATCCGAAATTAGGATTGAATACCGTAATCCCTGGAACGCTTGCTCCTGGAGCAACAGTAAGTGATACTTATGTGTACAACTTAACCCAGGCAGATAAAGATGCAGGAAGCGTAACCAACTCGGCTACCGTAACGGCACAAACACCTGCTAACGTAAGTGTGACTGACATCTCCGGAACAGCTGAAAACAATAACACCGCAACAGTAACCAACCTGGTAGCAAACGGTGCAATTAGTTTAGTTAAGACTGCGGTATTTGCTGGTAATCAGATTACTTATACCTTTAATGTTAAAAACATTGGTGCAGTAACACTGAACAACATTACCCTAACTGATACCAAGTTAGGCATTACCAATAAGGCGATTGCTGTAACAGGCGGATTGTTACCGGGTGTGAGTGTTACAGATGTGGAAGTATATACTTTAACCCAGGCCGATAAAGATGCCGGAACGATAACCAATACCGCAACAGTGAATGCTAAAACGGTGGGTGGCGCAAATGTTAGCGATGTTTCAGGTACAGCTGATGCCAACGATACGCCTACTACAACTACCTTCCCTAAATCACCAAGGGCTGTAGATGATGTAACTGAAACACCAGCAAATGCACCAATAACCATTAAGGTACTGGCTAATGATGACCCAGGCAACTCTAACTTCAATACTTTAACTGTAGAAATCATCAGCCAGCCTAAAAACGGAACAGTAAGGGTAAATGCCGATGGTACAGTAACCTTCACACCAGCGCCAGGTTTTGTTGGTCAGGATGTGTTTACTTACCGCGTAAGGGATGCTTATGGTTACTTCACCAATGTGGCTTCGGTAACGCTTAATGCCAACTTAACCGGATTAACCATCCCGAACCTGTTTACACCAAATGGTGATGGAACCAACGATGCCTTCGAGATTATCGGATTGAACCAATATCCACAAAATACCCTGCAGATTATTAACCGTTGGGGTAATGAGGTGTTCCATGCAGATGGTTATCAGAATAATTGGACAGGAGAGGGTCTAAATGAAGGCACTTATTATTACCTTCTGCGGATTACTAATCCGAAAACCAAAGAAGTTCAGGTTCTCAAAGGATATATTACATTAATTAGAGCGTTTAAAAACTAGATAAGAGGCTTAAGGAGCTGGCGAAATACCAGCTTCCTTTAAAGAGATTACGACGATGAAAAAAACGATATTGTTATTAGCAGGTTTTCTATTACTGACGTTCTTAAACGCATCGGCACAGCAAGATGCGCAATACAGCCAGTATATGTTTAACGGTATATATGTTAACCCTGCATATGCAGGATACAAAGAGGTGCTTAATCTGCACAGTTTTTATCGCACACAATGGACCGGCATAAACGGAGCACCTAAAAGTATGGCTTTAGCTGTAGATGCCATCGCCAATGACGGTAATGTCGGACTGGCCCTCCAGGTGGCAAGTGATAAGCTGGGTGCGCAAACCAACTTAAGTGTATATGGTAACTATGCCTACCGCATCAGGATGAATGATGACGGAAGTTCGCGTTTAGCACTCGGACTAGGGGTAGGGATGGTAAACCTCGCGATAGATGGATCACTTCTAAATCCGAATAACCCTGAAATTAATCAACCCATAGGATCTCAAAGTACCATTGTACCCGATGCCAGAGCAGGTGTTTATTTCTCTAACGATCAGTTTTACGCCGGTTTCAGTGCAGATAATCTTATTGCACAATTTGTAAATATTGATCGCTATGCGTTCATCCCTCAACCTAAACCACATTATTACTTAACAGCAGGCGCTTTAATCCCTTTAAACGAAGACTTTCAGGTCAAGCCATCCTTTCTACTCAAAGATGACCGCGGCGGGCCAACCAGTTTAGATTTGAATGCTTTTTTGATGATAAAAGATATCCTGTGGGTAGGTGGATCTTATCGAACAGGCGTGAAATTGTACGATAAGAGTTATTTGCAAAGAGATTTAACACCCCGTAACTCGGCGGTGGCCGCCATTCAGATTTTCCCATCAGAAAAGTTTAGGATAGGTTATGCTTATGATTTTTCTGTTGGGCCATTGCAAGGTTATAGCGGTGGAACACACGAGATTTCAATTGCTTTCTCTTTCATTAAACCTAATGTAAGATTAGCAACACCAAGAGTTTTTTAATTACGGTATCCATATTTATTACATCCCCAGAAAGAAATGATGAAATTAACAATAGGTATTTGCTTCTCAGCTTATTGTACGCTGGCTACCGCGCTTACAGCACAGGCACAATATGTGATTAAAGATGCTGATAAACAGTTCGAATTATACAACTATACTAAGGCTATTCCACTTTATGAAGAAGCCTATAAAAAGAAAGCTACACTTCACGCAGCAGAAAGGTTGGCGCAGGCCTACAGCCAGATTAATAACTATCCGCAAAGTGAAAGCTGGTATGCCATTGCTTCGAAAATGCCCAATACTAAGCCAGATAATGTACTGGGATATGCCAGGGCACTTCAGCACAATGCCAAATTTTCGGAGGCGAAAGCACAATACCTCAACTACGGAACGCTCAATAAAGGAATAGCACCTAAACTGCTTGCCGGCTGGACCGCCTCTTGCGATTCTGCCATAAAATGGATGCGTAATCCTAAACAGGTCGTGATCAATAATCAAAAGAAACTCAATTCAAAACAAGCTGACTGGGGCGCAGTAAGATTTGGCCAGGGGATTGTTTTTACCTCTGACAGGATAGATTCGATTAATCTGCCTAAAAATAATAACGGGTTTTTATGGTTCGATGGCACCAAAAAGCCTGATAAAAAAACCTACGGCGGAACTGGAAATGCTTACCTGAAATTGTATGTGGATGAACTGAAAACCGATAGCATACACCTCTTTCCGGTTGATGCAGGGACAGATTATCATTTCGGCCCTGCAAGCTTTACCAGAGATGGAAAAACCATGTTTTTTGCTTTAACCCGCATTCCAGATGTATTGCTGAAAAACAAAAATAAAACAGCCACTGTAAATGTTGAAGTTTACAGCAGTACAATGGATGCCGATGGCAAGTGGACAAAACCAGTATCTTTTAAATATAATAAAGTGAACGAATATTCGGTAGCCGATCCATTTATAACGCCTGATGGTCAAAGTCTTTATTTTTCTTCTAATATGCCTGGAGGAAAAGGAGGCGCAGATATTTATGTCTCGCTAAAAACCGATGCAGGCGATTGGGGAAAGCCAACCAATCTTTCCGATATCAATACAGAAGGAAATGAAAGAACCCCGCTTTTTGATACCAAAAATAACCTCTATTTTTCTTCAGACGGATGGATTGGTATGGGCGGGCTGGATATTTTCCGTGCTTTCCGTGCAGGTACCGGAATAGGCCGGATTGAAAATCTGGGTTATCCGATTAATTCTCCAAAAGATGATTTCAGTTTCAGCGTAGACGCTAATGATGGACTGGCGTATTTTTCTTCAGACCGGGATGGGGGATTGGGCAGCGACGATATTTATGCCATAGACAATAAGGCAATTATGGAGTATAAATTAGAAGGAACTGTATATAATGCCAAAACAGGTCAGCCCGTAAATGGTGCCAGGGTAATTTTAGAAAAAGTAAATGGTAGTTCACTCGTTATTGAAACAGATGATAAAGGGAATTACAGCTTTAATTTGAGTAAAGATTCAGAGTACAATGTCAAAGCAGAGAAAACGGCATTTAGGGTAGATATAGAGAACCTAGCAACCATTGGCTTAACCGCTTCAGAAGTGCTTACACAGGATTTACATCTTACACCGATAGAGCTTTATAAAGGTGTTAGACTGGAAAACATCTACTATGATTTTGATAAATGGGATATCCGCCCGGATGCAGCGGTAGAACTGGATAAATTGGTGAAAATTCTTCAGGATAATCCAACCATATGGATAGAATTGGGCTCACATACCGATAGCCGTGGAAAAGATAGTTATAACCTCACACTGTCTCAAAAAAGAGCAGAATCAGCTGTAGCTTATCTGATAGCTAAAGGAATTGATCGCAATAGGCTCGAAGCCCGTGGTTACGGGGAAACCGTTCCGTTAAACAAATGCAAAAATGATGTAGAATGTACGGATGCAGAACACCAATTGAACCGAAGAACAGAATTTAAGATCACCAAGATGTAATTTGCTCACTTCCCTGGTCTGTGGCGCACAGGCCAGCATATAATGTATCCTAAGAATGGTTGATAGTACAAAGGTTTAACCGTTCCGTGTGTCACGGATCGGGGGATTAGGATGTTAAATTTCTTGATGCCTGATACTAACATCTTGATACTAACACCCTGATCCTGTTATCATTTCGACATTCCAAATTATACCCTCAACATCCCTCTGAATCCCACTGCCCTGGTCTGTGGCGCACAGGCCAGCATATAATGTATCCTAAGACTGGTTGATAGTACATTCGTTCAACCGTTCGTGTGTCACAGAACGGGGGATTAGGATGTTAAATTTCTTGATACCTGATACTAACATCTTAATACTAACATCCTGATCCTGTTAGCATCTCGGCATTCCAAACTATACCCTCAACATCCCTCTAAATCCCCTTGCGGCATAATATGATTCTGCGCCATTGTGATAGGTAAAAACGGTATCATATCGCCGATCGCAGAATAGTGCTCCGCCAAGTTTTCTGATGGAGGGAGGTGTTGCAACCCAACTGGAAGTCTTTAAATCAAACTTGTCCAATTGCTGTAAATCACGGTATTGTTTTTCCGTTAGCAGTTCAATGCCCATATCTGCAGCCAGTTGCAAAGCACTGTTTTGAGGTTTATGTTCCTTGCGTGATTCCAATGCTTCATGATCATAACAAATGCTTCTACGGCCTTTCGGACTTTCAGCTGCACAATCTACAAAGAGATATTCACCACTTTTATCATCCTGTCCAACCACATCAGGTTCTCCTCCGGTGATTTCCATTTCATCCAGGATCCATAGTTTTTCAGGACTGGCTTCAAGCTTTGCTTGTACATCGTTCCAGGCGATATTTGTGTGTCTGTATTTGTGTTTTTCGAAACGTGCTTTTAATATCTGGAGTAATTCTTCGCTTTGTGCTGGCGCTAAAATTTTCTTATTGTCTTTCATATTCGGATTAAGTTTTCACAACTGCGATTGCAGGTATTTTTCTAATTTGCTTACATTCTGACTCAAGCCTTCATCAGCTTTAAAAACCTTAACCACAGTTTCAAATAATTCAGCGCTTTCGAAAAGCATGGTCCAGTTTAATAATGTTTTTGTTTCCTGTGCTTCAAAAATAATGGTGGATTGGTAATGCGGATTGAAATGCTGAAACACAATCTTTTGTAGCGGTTCAATCTCCATAAACTCACTTCTGTTGGCATAATTTTTACCATCCGGACCTTGCATGGTAAGGCGCCACTCACCACCCGGTTCGAGGTTCATGCTGTGTATGGTGCTCCTAAAACCATCCGGACCCCACCATTGTGCAATCGCCTCCGGCTGTGTCCAGGCCATCCAAACCACCTCAACCGGGGCATTCAATAATCTGCTGACCCCAATCGATCGATCTGCTGTATCATTCAATAATTCCATCATCCAAAACTCAATAATTCAATAATTCAGTCATTCACTCAATCACTCATTCCATCATTCCATCATTCAAAATTCATCACCTTAATCCTCTAATCCTTTGCCGCTCAATATCTGTGGAATATACTTTTCCACTCTTGCTTCCCGGGTTTTAACCTGTTTGGCTGAGGAGAAATATAAAAGATAAGCCCGCTGTCTGCCGGGAGTTAATGCCTCAAAAGCTTTTTTTAACTCCGGAATATGATCCAGTTTTTGTTGAAATTCATCAGCCACTGCAAAAGCAGCAACCTTTTTAAGTTCTACCTTAAGTCCGGCCTCCTCGGCTACAATAGCTTCCGATACATAAGCTTTTATAGTTTCTCTACGATCAATTATCTCTCTGATATTCGTAAAACGAATTTGTCTGGCGGCTTGTACGTTTTCAGTTTGCTGAATGAGTATACCTTTGGGATCTTTTAGTAAGGCACCTTTAAAAAAAAGTAGTGCACAATATTCTTTAAAAGTATGAATCAACACGATATTATGCTTTTTATGCAGGTAACAGGGACAACCCCATTTTAATTCTTCAGTTAAACCGCAATCCAGTACAATGGATCGCAACAGTATGATTTCTTCCTGCCATTTCTCGGCTTTTTCGAAGTACCAGTTTACTTTTGGGTTCATGTTGTTTTTCAATTGAGTTGATTAGAGCTGAGTTTAGCCTTGTCTGCGTACCATTTCATTGATCCAGATGGGCGCAAAAGGAGAGGTACAACCCTTGGAAACAGGATAATCTCTATAAATCCCTAACCTTTCTCCAATGGCTAAGGCGCGTTCACGGTATTCTGGATGATTGATGCCGATTTGAGCCAGAGCACTATTCATTGTCCACTGTACAGCAGGTGCTGCATCAGCCATTTCTGTTTCAATCCTATCCAGTAGGGCAGGGATATCTACCAGTTGAGGTTGTCTAACGATACAGCCACTCGTTAAACTCCAGCCAGCCCTGGCAGCCATTGGATCTTTAGCTTCCATCCATTCTTTTCTTAAAGTTTCGGTAGCCGGATAAAGTTTGATTACATAAGCATATAACCAATCGGCAACCTGCGGGAATTGTTCGGATTTAACAATCTTATTGATTTCCTCATGAGATAACTTTTTAGGTTCCATGATTAAAGTGGCCAATAAACGAGCCTCTACATTTCCGGTATCCCAGAGTTTGAGTCCCAGTTGGTGGTTGGTTTTGATTTTCTTGGCCAGATTCCTGATATCACCCATTTTTACACCAAACTGGTTAGGCCCGGCTCCAAATTTGATGTTATGTGTTCGCACTTTTTCATCTTTAAGCGCTTCAAATTGGCTCATTATCTCTTCAACTGTCATGTGACTTAATTTGGTTATAAAAACTGTAAAATCAAATTTAATAAATTTTGTTACACAGTCAGCTTCCTGCTTTCAGGCCTGAAAAACCAGGATATAGCCGTAAGCAGAATTAACAATGTTGGTCCGAAAAGGTCTTTTGCAGCATCGCCAGTCATAAGGTGGGCATAAACAGCTCCAGACATGGCAAAGAAGAAGCCAGCATAAGCCCATTCTTTAAGTAGCGGGAATTTAGGAACAAGTATCGCTGCAACACCTAAAATTTTCCAAACGCCCAGTAACGGAAGTAGATAAGCTGGAAAGCCTAAATGTGCCATCATCGCTTGCTCTTCCTTCATTTTAATTAGCTGAACTACCCCGGTAGAGAGCATACCTAGCGATAACCAAATCGTTGCAATCCAGTAGATTATTTTATTACGCTTTGTCATGATGTTTATTTTAAAGGGTTTAAGATTTCCTGTAAACGGTTGTGTGCCATATTGACGCCGTAATCAAAAGGTAGCTTTAGGTTTTCATCTCTATGGGCAGCCGAACGATAGATAACATGCATCGTAAGTTTACTGGTATCAGCGGTTAAACTTTCAAACTCCAGAAACTCCAGTGTAACACCAAAAGCTGAGTTTTCCATTTCAAATGTGCGGGTAATCTTTTCGTTGGTTACAAATTCGTGAATGCTGCCGTTCGCTTTAAAAGCAATGTTTCCTTTGGGATCATAAGTTTCAAACTGATAACCACCGTGTTTTCTGTTTTCCAGTTTCAATACTTTTGTTCCCATCCATTGGGCAACAATTTCAGGATCTTCATAAGCTTTAAAAAGCAATTCTAGCGGGAGATCAAATGTTCGGGTTATGGTTAAATCCTGACGACCTTCTGCCGCAGTTACCTGGGTTTTACGTTCCATAACAGATTAATTTTTAGGTTTGTAGTTTTTCATGATGGCCTCCAGCTTATTAAAACGGTCATCCCACAGCTGACGGAAGGGCTCGATAAAATCGGCTATTTCTTTCATGTTTTTAGCATTAAGGTGATAGAAAATTTCCCGCCCATTTTGCTCTTGCTGAAGCAATTCACATTCGGTAAGGATAGATAAATGTTTGGAAACAGTGGGTCTGGCCGTATCAAAGTTGGCTGCTATTGCGCCTGCTGTCATTGATTGGGATGCCGCCAGTAAAAGCAATATGGCTCTTCGGGTTGGGTCGGCAATGGCCTGAAATACATCTCTTCGTAAATTCATTGCGTAGCTATTTGACTACAAATATAAATGTAGTTATTTGGCTACGCAAATTTTTTTTAAAAATATTTTAAAATAGGGGAGCAGGAAGTAAACTCGTCTGCAGTGCTTAGTACGAATTATATAGTGGTCAGACGATTAGTAGATGTTATACACCCACTCTTGATAATAGCTACTCCAATTTTGATACTGATATCCGTTACTCCAATCTTATTACTTGATTCTCACTACCTCATACTACTTTACCTTATCTCCTTAGTGTTTTAAAAAGCATCAGATTCAGTACAAAATTTTCCTATGTACCAGATCTTGATACTTGCTACTCCAACTTGATACTGATATCCCCCAGTCCCAACCCTGAACGCCCAACTTACCCCAAAAAAACTCATCAGCAATCATCACAACACACAGCAGCCACTGGAACCAATGCAGACGTTCTGTAAATTCTGTAGTTCCCCAAACCGTTTGTTAGCGGATTGAATGCCGATTCCTGGGCTTTCGTTTCCCTATCCCGGCCAATCCGCATGTCTAATTGCCAGCTGTTTTCCAAAGGAAACATTTCTACACAAAGCACACTCAAATCCATATCCTTTGGTAGTCCCATTTCTGTAAGTCTTGTTTCAATATCAGTAATTGCCAGTACTGCCGTGCCGAGTCTTGTACCCTCATCGCTCGCGGCCAGCAGTCCTTTTTGTTGTGGCTTCCGTTTTTCAGGTACATATAATAACTGACCGGAATGTATAAGCAGGTTACGGTAAGATTGACCATCGGCCTGTCTCACCTGGGTATAGAGCATGTACCACAAGGTGGTTTGTGGAGGCAATGCCGATACATTTTTTCCATTAAGAACAGCAGTAGCGAAGGGAGCCCTAACCACAATTTCATGCTTAAAAGTTATCCTGCCAGCAGTTGGAATTTCAAAAGTGGGCCTGCCCAGCGGCGTTTTATCAGTTTTTCTTTGATTAAGCGTCTTAACCGATCGAGAGAGCAATGAAGTTTTCCGGCGTATCACACTACAGCTTAAGGCAGGTGCAGGATGTTGTACGCCATTGGCTTTTAGCGGCCTGCCATAACGGGCTTGTGCAGTACTCCAGGTTTCTGCCTTGTGACCAACCCTAATCTCGTAACTAAAAAATCCGAAGAGTTCGTCGCTATCGGCATGAAGTCCTGGAGGAAGCGGGAGCATGTAAAAGTTCGAGGAGCCGTTATCATCGCCTTGAACCATTTCCTGCATGGCGCCTAAACCAGCAAAATCTTTCGCTGTGCCCGGTATTATAGACCTTATTTTTTCGCTGTCTATTGGAAGTGGCGGATCTACAGGATCAAAAGCCAGTAATTCTTCACTTACCCTGGCCAGTAAGGGATCGGGTGCGTTACTGAGTACTCTTGCGAAATAGGTGTCGTTCGGATCTTCAGGCGAGCTTTCCATTTCTAGCCATAAGAAACGCTGACGGATTTCCGTGGATGCATATTTTTCAGCATCAGCTATATATGGAGATAATGCAATGCCTGCTGAGACAAGTTTCGGTACCTGCTTAGGGGCAATGGTTACTGGTAAAGCGATGATTTTTGTTATCGTTCCAAAGGATTCGTCCAGTAGGTCGCTTTTAAAGTTGACCGTAATCTCATACTTCAAACTGATTTCGGTGGGGAAATCAATTAAGGTTTCTTTTGGATCAAACGAATCCAGAAAGAGCAACCTGGAATAAGAACGGTTGGGTGATGATAATGCCGTCATAGAAGCGGTATTAACAACATTAATGGTACCCACAGGTGTAGAACCTTCTGGGAAAGCTTCGTTTTCCCGCGCCCATGATCTTTTTATGCTCACACTTTGTGGCGCAAATCCGTTCCAGGTCCAATCGCGGTCTAAGGTAAAACTTATACCAATAATCCAACGGTTAAACAGCTCTGCAAGCGATGAAAATGTTATAGACGAAGAATCAGGTGCAAGCGAATGCCGCATCAGGCTGGAACAGCCAAATTGCATCCTCACGCCTTTTTCTCCCTCAAGGGTTAGGTTATGCGCCCTGAGGTTAAAGGCATCGGCCAGCCTGCTCAGTTCTGCAGGAGTACTGCTATTAATTAAATTGAGGTTTAAAAAATTGTTAACCGCAATCACTTTATGTTTATCTACCGGATTTTCTGGCTGCAAATAAACCGCTTTAAGGCCGCCATCAATTTCAGAAAGTAAGTCATTTTCAATTCTGGCAGCTTTGTAAGCACTCAACACCAGTTTTTTCCCTTCAGCGATTGCTGGATGAGCATAGTCATTGTCGGCTTCGGCAATTAGCGGGATGAAAGTTAAGCGAAGCTGCCTGGAGGTTGGTAACACCAGTTCAGTATCCGATCCAGTGTCATTAAAACCGCTATCAATATCGATAACATTGATGTCCTGATAGATAACTGTTAAGGGAAAGGTTTGATCGTAGTCGTTCTGAGATCCTGCTAAGTTATAAGATTTTTCGTAGAGCAAAATGTAAGAATCTTTTCCATCCAGCGATCTGCCATTGTCCATTTCCAATGATTTAGCTTCTACCCGTACCCTGAAAGCCGTAACATCGGGATCAGGTAAGCCAATATCCACGCCCTTCGCATCGCCAGCCATACCAGAGAGAATGGCTTTTAGTTGTCCCGTTGCATCGGTATATTTTCCGGTGTAAACAACAGCCGGATAAGCCAGAAGTGGTCTTTTAATACGAAGAACCGGGTCAGTGCCAGTAATCAGGTTTTCAAGAATGCTGGTATCCTTTAAAGCTGCATCAGCGGTTCCGGCTGGGAGTGCATCATAAACGGCGGCTACATTGACAATGTTCATGGCGCCTGCCGCCACGTGCCTTTTAAAATGCAGGGAGGCAACAGGTTTTTCCCCACCGTTCAGGGCCTCACTTTCTGCCAGGGGGCCACCACCCGAAATATCCATCAGCCTTACCCGGAACTCATAATCTGTTCCGTAGGTTAGGGGCAACACATATCGGGGATCTGCTTCGTAAGGATGGATAACCTGTTTCGGTATGGTATTAATGGTATTGGACGGGACATCTGGACGAGGAGCGAGCACTTTGTCTGCTTTTAACATATTGATGTCTTCAGCATCTTTATCTGCCAGGGTAATGGGCTTTCCTGCCCAGCTGCTAAAATACATAGGAAGCCAGAAACCTTCACCCTGTGAGTCGCCATGTGCTGAAGGATGAATTTCAATGCCCGGCTCCAGCAAATCACCCACCGAATTAATGGGAACACTGCCCATAATCGAAGTTGGGATCTGAACACGTAAACTGTTCTGTGAAAGCCAGTTTATACTACCCTTTAATCTGGCATCTACTCTATAGCCGAATACGCCCAGAGGGGCATCAACAGCGGCATCGCTCTGCTCTTCTTTTTGAAGCATTTGGCGGTTATACCAAATGGCAATCTGTTCATCATCCCAACCCAATCGGATTCCGATGTCTTTTAATGGTGGATTTGAACTGTCTTTTTCCTGTAGCAAATCCTGATTTACCGGTTGGTTGGCATGCACAATTTTGGCAAATCCATCATCATAAATCACCGCATCCCGCAATATTTCATCCATGGCGGGGTTATTTTGTATTACATCGTAAACAGGAAATTGAACCGCGGCAAACAATCCACGGTTGTCAAGGCCTTTTAATGCCGGGATGCGGGCAGCATATCGTACTTTACCCAAAGCAGCAAAATCGCTTGCCGGGGTAAGTTCGGTATAAATCCATCCACCTTTTTCAAATAGCGCTGGTGCGGAAATATCGATTGATGCACGATAAAGTAAACCTGCCTTTTCTGCCAGTTTAGGGTTACGTAAGCAAAATGCCACTACTTTTCCCCATGAAAGGGTATTGCGCTGTGAGCTTTGATCAGTAACCGGGTTATCCTTATTCTTAACCGCACAGCTATATTCATCCCCGGTAAGGGCAAAACGGGTACGCGCCTTTACAAAGTTGAACGCCCCGCGGTAACTTTCCGGCAGATACTTACGGATAGAGCGGTTTTTATACTTGTCCAGATCTGACTGCGCCCGCTGACTGGGCTTTGTTGTTTCGGCATCATCTATCTTCATTCCATCGCTGGCCTCCAGTTGAAGTTTAAGCGCTTCCCATACCCCGCGGGTGGCCACTACTGGGTTTTCAAGGGTAACTGTAGGCAAAGCATTTACGGCAGTTGAAAGCGGTAAGCCCTCCAGCGTGTCAATTACCTTCGTGCTAAATTCCAGTTGGGCATCGGCAAAGGCGGGCTGTCCGGCTTTGATCGGTAACAAAGGGTTGAGGTTACGCGGAATAATTAAAATGTTAAAATGAATCCTTCCGGCTTCTAAACGTTGCGGGAAGGTAAGTATGCTGAGTGTTGTAGGTTCCATGATAAGGATTTTAGGTTAAGCAATCTGACGGGTTTCTTCCCAGGTTTCGGTAAAGCTGATGTCGATAACCCAGAATATACTGATGTCTAAGGCAAAGGTGCACATGGCAATACAGCTTGTTGGACCTCCATTAAATTGTTTCTGAATTTTTCCTGCTGCTTCAATTGCAATGGTAATGGTTACAATACCACCAAAAATCTCGGCTCTTCCTCTAAAGTAAATGAAAGCACCAACAGTGAGTTGTTGGGTATTCAACGACATATCTACCCCAACCATGTACAGTACGGCAACACTTCCAATAACAGGCAGACCAACACAGAGTTCTATGCCAAAACCAAATTTAAAGTACAGGGTGGGTGGGCTTTTTAAATCGGCCGCCAAGCCAACTTCGGCCCTTCCTGTAGCATAAACCGTTGCGGCCGCCAGCGATACACACATGACACGCAGATCTGCACCCAGCTCTAAAAATGCCCCTGCCGATGGCATCAGCTGATCGATGGTATTTGGAATTTTGATGGGTTGGTTAAAGTAGCAACCAATTTTAAAGAAGGCATCGAGTTTGAGCGGCGTGGTTGGAGAATTATAATTGATCGGATCAAACGGAAATTTAACCAATGGAATTTCTTTACTCGCCTTAAATTTATAATCCCAGCTATCTGCATTGTTGCTCATGGCAATCTGTAAACCCTTTTTAATGGCTTCTACCGGTTGTGATGGATCCAGGTTATCTAAAAACTCAAGGATCTGGTAAATCTTTTCTAAAGGTTCTGCCAGTTTTAGTTGTGGTGCTTTACCCGAATTGAAACCTGGTTCGGCTGATACGTTCGCTTTCAGATCACCACTGATAGTCATGAGTGATTTGAATGAAGCCAGATCTACAACTATACTCAATTCTTTCAGGTGGCTGTCCCAGCTTCCGTTTCCGGCAGAGTTAGTGAGATAGCTAATCAAGGTATTTTCCTTTCCGCCAATTTTATCCTCACTTTCATACTTGATGTACATATGGAAAGGATCACCATCTTTGCCAATGATATCAAAGCTGAAATTATCTGGAAGTTTAAAATCCGTAATGACCTTTTCCAGTCCGTTCTCCAGGATTTTGGTTGCTGATTGCGCTACATCTTCTATGCGAATGGAATTGCCCAGATTTGGAAATGGGCCTTTACTGTTGAGTAGCCTAAAGCTATCGGCCAGGAGGGGAGCTTCTGTTAATAATTTTCCTATTTGATTGGTATCATAACTTGGATCGCCTAGCAAAAGCTTTTGTGTTCCCGTATTCTGTAAAAAACCGAATCTTTTGGCAAAAATGGCTTCAGAATTTTTTAAAGCCTCCGGTAAGGCTACTTTAGTCACTTTACTGGCACCACTAAGGGTAAATGCGGCACCATTTCGGTTTCTTTCGCCTGCCCTGATGATTGGTACGCTTTGTTTAGCGGCCATAGGCTGTACATCTCCACTGGATTTGTCGAGCTGTACAATGCTCCAGCTTCCGTCGGCAGGCAATTGAACAGAGCCTCTGGCAGCTGCCACAAAAATGGCGTCGTCCTGATCACCATTTTGGAAGGAGGCCGTAACATCCAGTCGGCTAACCTGAATTTGCTGGTCGCTGCCACCTAAATGAAGTACGGTATCAATGTTTCCGCCCAAAGTTTTTTGGTTACGTTCCATTAATTCGCTGAATATCCTTTCCGGAATCGGAACACCTTGTGGTAACAGTTGAAGGTAACCTTTAAACTGTTTTCCCGGAACCCTTTTTATGGTGCCTTTTCCATCCGAATCCAGATCTACATCAGCATCAAAGGTAACCCCCACAAACCTCGCAACCTGAGCCGGGCCTGTACCGCTTTCGTGAACGTAATCTGCCGGGTTATTCTTATAGTATTCCCCATTGCCAGGCGTATACGGAAGGCTGATATAGTCATTCTCCACTTCTTTAATGTTTACAGCATTAAAGAGCCCGGTGGTTAAACCCGGATGGAAAATATAGGGATTCTGGAAGTTTTTGGGGCCGGTTTGTCCTTTAGCCCGGAAAGAAAAATCGAAAGTGCCGGAGCTTTTAGCTACCCAGCCGCTGTCTTCTCTAAAAATGATCGCGTTGTTGCGGCGATAGAAAGTAATGGTGCGAACCACACAGATGCCATAAGGGTAAATCATACTCACCGCCTGAACGATTTCATGAGATACCCTTCCCCGCATAATGTCGAACTTAACCTGCGCAATGTCAGCATATTTGGCTAAGGGAGCTAACCAGTTGCTGTAGGTGCTTGCGCCATATCCGGAAAAGTCGATATGGGTAAGTGGAACACCCGTGGCAGTGATGCCCGTTGCAAACGTACCGTTAAATATCGTGTGTACACTTTCTCCTAAAATACTTTGTGGTAAGGGGTTTCCGCCATTATCAGTCAGGTTTTTAAGTTGGATGGTAAAACCATTAAGCTCAGGCGGGAGTTCATTGGATGTGGCTTGATTGGCTGAAATCCGGAACTGCAAGCCGCCCGTTAATTCGATATTTCCGAGGTCAAAGGCCGGTTGGATAAAATCCAGGTGCCTGTTGTTCATGGTGGCCTGGCTGGGATTAAACGGTCTTAACGCGGCCATCGAAATCTTGCCGTTAGGCAGACTGAAGAGGATGCTGCTTGGATAGTTTTTTTGCTTAACAAAAGGAGAATCCTCAGCAGGTTTAAGGTTGTATTTAAACCTCTGGATATATTTTAAAGGATCGATGTCTATTTTTTGCGGATCAAACTGGTTAAAGATGGTAGCCGGACCCTGGTCTGAATAAGAAAGCAGTCCCTCATCAGGATCAGCACTCACATCGGGTTTACTGATATTGATTAAGGGTTCCCAGGAAACCTGTGGTAAGGTAAAGCCATTAAGCAGGGCCATAGGGGTACGCAAATTCATCTTTTCTATGGTCACCAATTGTTCAGATGTTTGGGTAACCTTGGCTATGCTTTCACTAAGCATGCTAACCTGGTTGAATGACATCGAAACACCTAAAAGGTCGTAATTGGTACTTAAATCAAGCAGGGAAAAAAGATTCTGATTGCGGAAAATGTCTGAGTTATTTAATCGGTTGGCGTTGCGTTTCAGGTTTTCAGCTAACTTTCCTGAAGTAAAAATGGCCATTCCGGTCACATCTGAGTCAGTTGCTGCACCGGCAGCACCAGCCATTGGCAACAAAGCAGCCTGATTGTACAGGAGTTTGAAATCGACATCAACGAGGACTAAATTTTCAGTGTTTTTTTGCCATAAATTGGTAGAAGTTAACAGGCCGATCATGCTCTGGTTATAGGTAGCAGCATCTCTGAAGCTGGAGGCGGCCCGTCGTCCCCTAAACATAGAACGAGAGGTATAAGGGTGAGGAAGGGTTGGAATCAGCTCCAGTAATCCGTAAAGAATGGTTAAGTTCCCTTTGGTAAGGGTGTTATCCTCATCGAAATAACCCGTGAGCATAACCGCTGCCGGTGGCGTAGTAAGCAGGTAAGCATTTTCCAATGCGAACTGGTAGGGCAGGCTGGCGGCTTTTTTTTGCTCGACAAAAACGGCTTCAGAAACCAGTTGGGTAGATGGCTGTGCTGCATTCTCGCTAATCATATCCTGATCATAGACCATCATCTGCGAAAGCGTAGGGGTGATGTATTTAATGTAGATACTATCTTTAGTTCTGGGCGCAACAGGAACCCCATCGGCCTTAATCGGCTTTTCGGCATCAACAATGGCATCCGCAAATGCCGAAACTGCTTCTGCACCCTCGGCCAGGCAACTGTAATCGAAACGCTTCTTCTTCATAAAGGAAAGCGTTAAACTGGCCTTGATTTCAGAAACCGGATCTAAATCCCAAAGTTTGTATTGCTCTCGAATCCCGTTAAAATCAGCTGAATTCTCGTGGATGAGAAATAATCCCGGTTCAGCCAAAAGATAGGGGCCTTTTAAGCTGAGGGTTTCGTTTGATTTTAAGCCTTGCCAGCTGCAACTCAAACCGGGTCTGCAAAGTACCCCAAGAGCGCCGTTATTGCGAATGGTAAAGGGTTTAGTAATGTCTAAAGCGGAAAGCGATAGACACCAAAGGGAGTCTCTAACTGCTGCTGCACCATCGATGTCAAAAAAATCGGAGGTTTTTTCGCGTACAGTAAAGTCAGTCAGATCACTGTGGAGTGGGATGAATATTTTGTCTAAATCTGCGTTGTAAATCGATGGTTTGGCAGCAAAAGAAAATTGCCTGCTATCTCCGTAAAGCCTCCAGGACGAATTCCCCATCTGACTGATGGCTAATTTTTTATTGGCATATTGAAGGTTTAGCTGCTCAGGAAGCTTAATCTCTGCATTTCTCGAATCAGATCCGATGGCTCCGTCGCCCTTAAGTTCAAAGCCATTATCTAAAATAAGCTCAAGCGTTAAGGTGGTATCTGCGCTGATTTTTAAAGTGTTACTGGTAATTCCGGTGGTTTTGCTCAGGTTCAACTTTCCGGAACTGATTTTAAACCCTGTGTATTTGGTGTTTCCGGCGGAGCTGGCAAAAAGATCTGCCCGTATCCAGATACTGCCCTTCGCCAGCGTATAAGACGCGCCTGGACGGGAAACTATCGCAAGTTTTAAAGGAATGAGCATTAATGGTGCAGCCTCACCTGTAAGGTATACCGGAATGAGTTTTTCATATGTGAGAAAATCATACCAGTAGATCCTGCCATCTTCAGCAGTAAAGGGGCCTAATGTTTCTGTTGCTCCGGCAATACTTAAACTCCCGGCGCGCCGCAAATCGGTTAAGGCTGAAAAAGGACTCTCTCTTCGTACTACAAGTGCATCGGCTGAAGTTTTCGTCGGACGGATTTGTTTAAACTTAGTTAAAGACTCACTCCTCGAAACATTTTGTGTAATGAGTTCGGGAGCATCGGTTTTCAAAAACCGTAAACTCTCTGTACTCACCTCTGCAGTTTTGAGGCGATTGAGTAAGTTATCAAGCTGTGCAGTATTTTCTCTGGTGGCGACAATATTGTGCACCAAATTCAGCGGACTGATTGATAGGGTAGATTTAGCCATTAGTCATAAGTTTAGATGGTGAAGGGCTGAGGGCATGAAACGGAGGATTCCGGTTTTTTAACGAAGAGTATTGCTTAGGCAACCATTAACGCTGCTTTTAGCACGATAGCATGTTATGAAGTTATGGAGAAAAACAACTAAAATGCAAATAAAATATTTGTAATCAGGTAGTTATGTGTGTTTGTAGTGCTGGATTTTTTTATAGATATACCAATATCAGAAATGGTCTAAAAGCTTTCCTATTATTAAGCAATAAGGAAGTTTTTAGAAATTTGGATTTTTTGCTCTAAACAGACGCTAATGGTTTCTGTAGGATAAATAAGGAAGTTGACCAGATTTATGTGCTGAAAAAAAAGTTAAAAATGTTTTATTGGATTAAAGTATATCGTACCGCATTGTGTTTAATCCGAAGAATAGATTTTTGCGTATTCAGCTTCTAAGTTGTTATCGGCACCTAAATAGTCTCTTATTCAAAATGACAGCAATGGTATAAAGATTTATCAGAGTTTTCGTGATTTTAATGCCCAAAGTGGGCAAATAATTTCTCATTGCTCACATCCAGCACGAACAAAACTAAATGCGATATGATTTATTTTCATTGCTCTGGAGCGTTTTTGATGAATGACTACTGACAAATTTGACTAACGGTAGGCTTTTTGAATAAATTCTCATAAAAAATGCCAACCACAAAAGTTAAAAAAAAGACGCTCCCTTCCCAACGACAGACACTAAATACTTTAGGTTTCGGCAATATGTTAAAATGATAGATCCCATGCTACAGAAGACATGCCTGGAGATGATGATTGATAACGCTGCACATTTATAAGAGGTTGGTTGCTAAAATAGAAAATCGAGTGCCTGAAATTAATTAAACTAAAATAAATGCAAAATTTTCTAAATAAGCACCTCGAACCGAAAACTTATGGCCCAGAGGGCGCTCAGGTATTGATTCCTGATAACACATTAGGGTATTGTTGCTAAATTACAGATCAAAATGGAAAAAATTTCCCTAAGTTTTCTAATGACAGTATACCATGTATTGGCCTTTAGCCAGTACCAGTTTACGCTCAACATTAAAACCCAAACTTTATTTGCCACAAATATCAGTTTAGAAATTTACAACAACCGAAACTTTTTTCCAGTTAAAACGCATTCTTTTTTTGTTAAAGATGGTCACCTGGTACGAAATACCCCCTTAGGAAATCAGTTATGCGCGGAAGCGCGAGATCTTATAAACAATAAAATTAGTAGTCGTGCAGGTAATCATGTTAAGATATTCAGCATAAAAGACTTAAATAACGCTCAAATTAACCAGTATATTTTGAAAGGTAAGTTGGTAGAAGATGGAAAACCATTACAATTTGCTGCTGTGAACCTGAAAAATGAGAGCGGTGTCATTTTAAATACTGCGTTTTCAGATCATAATGGAGATTTCGATATTGAGCAAAGAAACGGAACTTACATTTTAGAAATTAAAATTGTAGGAAGGTTGCTATTGAGCAAGTCGATCATCTTAAATTCTAATACTGATTTAGGTACACTCAATTTAAATTCTTCCTTTAATTTAAGTGAGGTTCAAATTGTTGGAGCAAAGAAAATACTGGAAAGGAAAATAGATAGATTAGTATTTAACGTAGATGGAAATATTCCACTCGTGGACGGCAATGCTGTAGATGTTTTAAAAATTACTCCAAATCTATTTGTGAGTGATCAAAGCGTTTCAATGGTGGGCAAAAACGAAGTCATTTTAATGGTTAATGATAAACAAATCAAGCTTAGGGGTAGTGATTTGGCCAACTATTTGAGATCTATTCCTGCAAGCAATATCTCCAAGATAGAAATTATTTCTATTCCCCCTGCCAAGTATGATGCTGAAGGAAACAGTGGATTGGTAAATATTGTACTCAAGAAAAACAAGCAGAATTGCTATAATGGTAGTGTAAATGCATCATATGCACAATCTAGAAATACTACGGGCAGTGTTGGTGGGAATTTAAATTTTCAGAAAGATAAATGGTCTGCAGTCTCATCAGTAAATTATACCAATGGCAGCTCGTCTCCATTTCAAAACTATAAGATTCATTACAGAGACTATATTTGGGATGAAGATAAAGAGAGTAGGATTTATAAAAATGAACTATCTGCAAATGTATCGCTGGACTATTCAACTAGTAAAAAGACCAATTTTGGAATAGAGTATGCAGGACTAAACTCTAAACCAATTATAAGTAGTATCAATCAATCATCGGTTTATGCCAGGTCAACAAATAGCGTAGATTCTACAATAGTTACGCCAGCGACCATTAACGCATCAAGAAACTCAAACACTATCAATTTTTACACTACTACGAAGCTAGATACTTTAGGGAAGAGTATGTATTTTGAGGCTAACTATTTTAGTTATATTACGGAGACCGATAACAAATTTACTACTTCTGTATATTTAAGTGATGGTATAAGTTTTAACGATAGAAGAGTATCAGCAAATAATATTAGCGCTCAATCGATCTCGATCTATACTTCGAAGCTCGATTTTGAAATGCCATTGAAATTGGTATCTCTCTCATTCGGGGCTAAAGTTTCATCAATAAAGAATAATAGCAATATTCAGTATTTCAATACTTTGAGTGGCATTCCAATACTCGAAGGAAGTAAAAGTAATAGCTTTGAATATCTTGAAAATACTCAGTCGGCATACTTTACAGCAAACCGAAGGTTTAAAAATAATCTGGAAATAAAAATTGGTTTAAGAAATGAATACACCCAAATTTCAGCAAGTCCTTTTGCCATAAACCCAAAATATAACCAAGTTTTTCCCTCGCTATTTTTGGCGTATCCAATTGGGAGTTATTATCTGACATTAGGGTATAACAAAAGAATAAATAGACCATCATATCGCAATTTGAATCCTTTTAGGTACTATTCGACAGCTAACAATTATACTGAAGGAAATCCATTACTGATTCCCTATTTCTCAAATAACATAGAACTTTCTTTAAGCTCCAACAAACTGGTTCATACAATATACTACACCTCCACAAAAAATAGTATTGATGAGGTTACCATAACAAACAGTAATAGTACCCAGAAGACCAGGCCCATCAATTTTCTAACGTCCAAAACTTTTGGCATTTCGGAATACTTTATTTTCGACAAGTTTAAGAACTGGAGAAGTAATTTATCAATCAATGTTTTTCATACCGAAGCTATTTCTTTCGTTCCGGAAATCAGGCCTCGAATTACTGCATGGACTGGTTATCTGTTCAACAGCAATAGCTTCGTAATGAATAAAGGAAAAAATTTAACTGCCGAGCTGAACATCGTCTACCAAACCCCAAACATTGCAAACAGCTATAAGTCTTCTGCTTTTTTTAATATGGATACTGGAATCAAGTATGCGGTGTTAAAGAAGAAACTGATATTATCTTTAATGATGAACGACATCTTCAGGTCTAGTGGAGTAACTTTTAATAACGTTGTAAATGGCATTACTCAAAATAAGTATTCTTATAATGATGCACAACGAATAAGATTTCAAATTACATACAACTTTGGTAAAGAGCTTAAAATAAATAAGAAAAAAGCTTCTGAAGACGATAACAGAAAAAGAATAAGATAATAAACTTACTTGCAAGTGAAGTCCCAAAATGAGCTTATGCAATGATGGCTCTTGCTGAGGCAGATATTAGCGCTGCTTTTAGATGCAAGGAGGCTAAAATGACTAGGCTTGGAATGGGAGCTTTAGATCTAGTTTGCAGACGTAAAACTTCAATGATGCATAAGAATTTCGGCAACTGTACACTATAATGAAAAATACTTAGTATCATAAATCATATTTTCAGAAAGGGAAAGGGCGGATTACAGTGATTTGTGGTTTGTAAAGTGGTCAACTACCATTCTCTCCATTGTTCAGTGATGTCTTCTTCCTTTGAGTTGTATCCTTTCTTATATCCTGCCAGGATAATAATCTCTGCAATTTGTTCCCGTTCGCTGGTTTCTATCAAAGAACCCTGACACTCGTCATTAAGTCTGTTAAGTTTATCGACCGTTTCTTGTACAATCTTCATTCCTGCCGCTTTCGATTGGGTGTGTTCTAAATCCCTGAGGTAGTTGGTTAGAATGGTTTCTAGACGATTAATCTCTACTGCTGTATATGGTGGATTAGCTTCTTTCATATATAATGTCAAAGCGTTACTTAATTTCCTTATCATTATATGTATTTCTGTTTCCTGCTTAGTGTTAATAGCATCTGTTTCCTTTAAACCAGTATCGTTATTTTCCTGCCTACCACAGGCAATCAGAAATACACAATAAATCAGTGCGTAGATAAATTTGTTTTGCAGTTTCATTTTAGCAGGAAAAGAGTTAAGCGAGATACTTTCATTCGGGAAAAATACTGACAATTTTCAATAAAATAATGTGAATATAATAAGCATTTCAGGAATTTAATTATTTCAGTATCATGTACCTTCACAGGTGTTTTAAAACAGCCTGTGAAGGTAAAGTTTTCAGCAATGGCGTTGGGTGTATTGCCCGTGTACTAAACTAAAGCAATGACGGCTCTTGCTGAGGTAGACACTTAAAGCCTTAAAAATCACTCCTTATCCTATATTAAATGCTTTATATGCAGCCAATCCAGTTTCAATAAACTCTATTTTTTAGAAAAATATTCGCAAAGTGGATGTAGTATTTTAATTGATATTTGTCAAATATTTGGCAGAGAATGGGCCTTTTATCTCTTCGGTAACCGTATTACTAGGAAAGCACAACATGACGGCCTAATTTGGAGTATTATTGGCATAAATGCAGTTTACCCCTACAACAACTGCAGTTCAAAATTCAAATCATTTTGAACATTATAAAAGGAAAGTGCCGGTAAGATAATCTTTTACATATAAGTATTAAACCTTTTACGATGATGAAAAGAGCATTTATTATGCTGTTGTGGTTTGTAGAGAGTATAATAACCTCACGCGCAGATCAAGGTTGCACGGTTTCTGATCCGGCATTACTGAGTACGGTTTACACTACAGAAATAGGTTCTGTGAGTCCGAAACGCTACTATCTTTGGGGTAGTTATGTTGTTCATTCCGCTATTAATGTTCCAGGTTACTGTCAAAACTATTATCATACCTTGATACCGGCAGGGGCATTAGGAAGTTGTAAAATAAACTATCTGGCAGAGCCCAATAGCACTACTACAATTTATACTTATGATGGTTATCTGGTTGATTTTGCTGTTTATTGTCCTTTAGATGATCATTTTTGGGTATTAGGTATTGGTTTGTGTGGTTTAGGATTTTATGTTATAAGAAGGAGAGGGGCATGGAATTGATTTTATGTTTGAACTGTTTAAAGTTAAAGCGATAAAGATTAGAAATTTCTGATCGAAATTCAATGAACCCCTTTCAGATGTTAATTCTTGAAAGCTGCTACATCACATCTTTAATATTCAGTGTTGTGATCGTATAAGTGCCCATTTGGAAATGGTTGTAATATGTCGTCATTTTAACACAAACACATATCCGCTCAAGAAACAGTTCGAATCCGGTTTAAAACAAAAAAGCCCTAAACTTTCGTTTAAGGCTTTTTGTGATCCCGCTGGGATTCGAACCCAGGACCACTACATTAAAAGTGTAATGCTCTACCAGCTGAGCTACGGAATCATTCCCGTTTAAGGAGGTGCAAATATAGAAATAAAATGTACTTTTTCAAATAGCAATTACTTTTTTTTGAAATTTATTTTAACATCCCTTGTGTTGCACAATCTTTAGTCGGTAATAATTAAGTGTTTAACTAAAATTTCTTTCCTTTTTATGTAAATCATGATGTTTTTTCTTGTTCGCATATTAGCCAAAAAGACGAATACGGTCATAAAAACTCATAGGGTATTTCAAATGTAATTTACTGCCTGGATTACTCAATCCTGCGTTCAAATCCGATTTAAAACACAAAAGCCCTAAACTTTCGTTTAAGGCTTTTGTGATCCCGCTGGGATTTTTCGCTCGCTTTAATCTAACCACATACCCGCTCAAGAAACAGTTCGAACCCGGCAATCCTTCTGATCGAAACCGATTTATAACAAAAAAGCCCTAAACTTTCGTTTAAGGCTTTTCGTGATCCCGCTGGGATTCGAACCCAGGACCACTACATTAAAAGTGTAATGCTCTACCAGCTGAGCTACGGAATCATTCCCGTTTAAGGAGGTGCAAATATAGAAATAAAACCTACTTACTCCAATTAATTTTAGAAAGATATTGCCTTTTAGATGGTGTTAAACAGGTAAAACATTGATTTTAAAAGAAATAATTTTTTTATATTTTTTCTCATTTAAGGCTATTTGTTGTTTTTCGGAATAAAATTGAGGAAAGATTGGAACTGGGCGCGGTGCTTTAACTTATCCAGCTTAAAATAAAAGGCACCTCTCCTTGAACTCGACTTATCTTTTTCCGTTTGTTTGATTAGTAATCCGCTGGCGGTAATCTTGCGGATAAAGTTACGGTTGTCTATTGGTGCATCGTAAACCTGCTCGTAAAGTGCCTGTAGCTGTGGAATGGTAAATTTCTTAGGTAGTAACTCAAATAGGATGGGGTGTAATGCAGCCTGATACCTAATTTTGTTCATTGCAGCCTGAACCATTTCATTATGATCAAAGATTAACTCCGGTACTTCTTTAATTTTAAACCACTCGGCATGGAACTGGTCATTAATTTGTTTGCTGTATTTGTTAATGTCTATGAGTGCAAAATACACCACAGATACCGTACGTTCTATCGGGTCCCGATCTGGACGGCCATAGGTATGCAGCTGTTCCAGATATACATCATGCAAACCTGTAAGTTCTAACAAAATCCTTTTGGCAGCGCCATCCAGATCTTCGTCGTCACCAATGAATCCCCCCATCAAACTCCATTGGTCTTTTACGGGTTCAATAGCCCTTTTAATTACTAAAAGTTTCAATTGTTCACCATCGTATCCAAATATGATACAATCTACGGCAACAAGAACAGGTTTTTGGTTAAGATATTTTCCCATTTTAAAAAAGCGTTTTTAGAGAAGCGTCATTATAATCATTAATAAATCCAATAATGTTAGGATAAGTGTCAAATTCTGCCTTCAAATGTGTTGTGGTTAATACAATACAGTTCATGCCGGCATTAAGTGCAGCTTCAACACCTTTGGGAGCATCCTCAAAAACAATACAGTTTTTGGGTAAAACGCCTAAAAGTGATGCCGCCCGAAGAAAAGTTTCAGGGTCTGGCTTACTGGTTTTAACATCGTCTGCACTCACAATGGCTGCAAAATAGTCACGAATATTTAATCCATCAATAATAAAATCAATATTTATGGGTATAGCTGCCGAACCAATGGCCATTAAAATATTAGCTGACCGGGCTTTTTTCAGGAAATCTGCTAAACCATTGAGGAGTGCTAAATGCGGGCGATAGCCATCCTGATAACGTTTTTCCTTCTCAACAGAGAGTTTTTCCATTTCAGCTAAACTGAATTTGTTTTTGCCAAATACCCGCTCTAAAACTTCATGATTTTTGCCATACATTTCTTTTTTTACCGTCTCGTAGGGTAGTTTAGAGGCTAATTCTTCATTCATAATCGAATACCAGGCTTGGGTATGGTATTCCATATCATCGATCATGGTGCCATTCAGATCGAATAGAAAAGCTTTGGGTTTTTGCATAAGTTACTAAGTTAGAGCTTTGTTTCAACAGCTAAAATAATTCCAATAATATTGAAATAAATTATAATCGTTACTATAACGTTATTTATTTTTTAGCTACTTTAGCCTTAACCAAAAATAAATCTGTATGAAAAAAAGATTCTTGAGTACAATTTCCTTCGCAGCACTTTGCTTAGCATTATCATTTACTTCGTGTAATTCGGGTTCGGGCACTAAAAGTGAAACAACAGCACAAAGCGATTCATCTCAATACAATACCACCATTGATGGCAAAGCAGTAAAACTTTTTACTTTAAAAAATAAGTCTGGCGCATCAGTGTCCATCACTAATTATGGAGGAAGAGTAATTTCACTGCTTGTTCCAGATAAAAACAATAAACTTACCGACGTAGTTTTAGGCTACGATAGTATTGGTGCTTACCGTAAAAAAGGAGAACCATTTTTTGGTGCCTTAATCGGGAGATATGGTAACCGGATAGGGAAGGGAACGTTTACACTGGATGGAAAAACCTATAATCTGCAGTTAAATGACGGTCCAAATACCCTTCATGGTGGTACAGATGGATTTTTCTCAAAGGTATGGGATGCAAAACAGGTAGATGCCCAGAAATTAGAGTTGAGCTATATTTCTAAAGATGGCGAAGCCGGATATCCTGGGACATTAAATGTTAAGGTAGTATATACTTTAAAAGATGATAATGCCCTGCAAATTGATTACACTGCCACTACCGATAAAGCTACTGTAGTAAATTTAACCAATCATGCGTACTTCAATCTGAATGGTGAGGGCGATTCAACAATACTTAACCACGAATTAATGATTGATGCCAATGCTTATACACCAGTAGATTCTACTTTAATCCCAACAGGAAAGTTAACACCAGTAGCCGGAACAGCTTTTGATTTTAACAAAGCTAAAGCCATTGGAAAATCGATAGATGAAAATGATCAGCAACTGAAATATGGTAAAGGGTATGATCATAATTTTGCTTTAACCCACCATGATGGCAAAACTCCGGTTGCGAAGGTTACAAGTCCGGTAACGGGAATTACTTTAGAGGTTTATACCGTAGAGCCGGGATTACAGTTTTATAGTGGCAACTTCTTAACGGGCGCCGATCATGATGGTAAAGGTGGTAAAGCTTATCCGCACCGTTCGGCATTTTGTTTAGAAACACAGCATTTTCCGGATGCACCTAACCATGCAAATTTTGCATCAACCGTATTAAAACCTGGCGAAACTTATCAAACATCCACGACTTACAAATTCGTAAAATAATTTAGAAACAATATGGATTAGTGCATTTTTCAGTCTTTTAAGCACTAATCCGTATTAAACTTAATAAAAGGCCAAATTTGCTCAATAAAACATGATAGTGCAGAACAGTTAAAATATTTAAAAATGATTAATTTGCCTTGCTTTTACTAACCAAACGGGCATGTTTTAGAATGAAGGACAAATCAGTTATGAAAGGGATTAAAAGATGAGGGTTGGCCTATTTGTACCCTGTTACGTAGATCAGTTTTATCCAAATGCCGCAATTGCCACACTTAAATTACTCAGAAAGTTAGGCGTTGATGTTTACTACCCGGAAAAACAAACCTGTTGCGGCCAGCCAATGGCCAATTCGGGATACGAACATCTTACTAAAGATTGCGATCGATTATTTATAGATAACTTTTCGGAGTTTGATTACATTGTTTCTCCTTCGGGGAGCTGTGTTTTGCATGTAAAAGATCATCTACACGATGATCAAAAGGAACAACAAGCCACACACATCAGAAAAAGGGTATATGAACTGGTTGAGTTTTTAACCGATATACTTAAGGTAGATAAGATTACAGCATCATTTCCACATAAAGTGGGATTACACCAAAGTTGCCATGGACAAAGAGGTTTGCACCTCTCTTCAATGACCGAGCTGGTAGATACACCTTTTTCTAAACCCATGCAATTACTTAATCAGGTTGAAGGTTTGGAGATTATCGAATTAACCAGACCTGATGAATGCTGTGGTTTTGGTGGAACTTTCTGTGTAGCAGAAGAAGCCGTATCGGCCAAAATGGGTAAAGACAGGGTAGAAGACCACCTGATGAATGGTGCAGAATACATTACTGCTGCCGACATGTCTTGCCTGATGCACATGGAGGGGATTTTGAAAAGAAAGAATAGTAAAGTTAAGGTATTGCATATTGCAGAGATCTTAAATGCAGAAAAGGAGGTTGTAAGTGAGTAATTTACAACACCCTGCCTTATCAGAAATTTTTAACCGAGACGAGGCGCGAGTAAATTGGCATGATGATACACTTTGGTGGATTCGTGCCAAACGCGACAAAGCCGCTCACGGTATATCAGAATGGGAGCTATTGAGAGAAACAGCCTCCCAGATTAAAAACAATGTACTGTCCAATCTCCATCAGTATTTACTGGAGTTTGAGAAAAATGCCTTGGCTAATGGTATCAAAGTGCATTGGGCAGCAGATGCGGCTGAACATAATAAAATTGTTCATGGCTTACTCGCTGGAAAAGGCATTACGCAAATGGTTAAAAGTAAGTCGATGCTTACCGAAGAATGCCATTTGAACGAATACCTGGAACGTAATGGCATTGATGTGATTGATTCCGATTTGGGTGAACGGATAGTTCAGCTGGCTAAAGAACCACCAAGTCACATCGTTTTACCTTGTATTCATAAAAAGAAAGAAGAAATCGGTCAGATTTTTCATGAGAATCTGGGAACTGAAGCAGGTGTTTCTGATCCTCAGGTTTTAACTGAAACTGCGCGGATTCATTTAAGGGAAACCTTTTTAACGCGTAAATCTGCTTTAACAGGTGTAAACTTTGCTGTTGCCGAAACAGGAGAATTTGTAGTTTGTACCAATGAAGGTAATGCAGACATGGGGGCGCACCTTGCCGATATTCACATTGCCTGCATGGGAATTGAAAAGCTTATTCCTAAGAAGAAACATTTGGGCGTTTTCCTAAGGTTATTAACGCGGAGTGCAACGGGACAGCCAATCACCACTTATTCCAGCCATTTCAAGAAACCACGTAAAGGGCAGGAGATGCATATTGTTTTAGTGGATAATGGCCGAAGTGTACAGTTAGGAAGGGAAAGTTTCAGGAATTCATTAAAATGCATCCGCTGTGGCGCTTGTATGAACACTTGTCCGGTATACAGAAGAAGTGGCGGACACAGTTACCATAATGCCATTGCAGGACCAATTGGAGCCATCTTAGCGCCAAATCTGGATATGAAAGCATACTCAGATTTACCTTTCGCATCCACGCTCTGCGGTTCATGCACCAATGTTTGCCCGGTAAAAATTGATATTCACGATCAGCTTTATAAGTGGAGACAGGTTATTGTTCAGGAAGGAAATTCACCTGCAGCTAAAACCATGGCCATGAAGGTAATGAGTTTTACTCTGGCATCTCCAACACGCTTTAAACTTGCGGGTAAAATTGGAAGATGGACCTTGAAAAATGCAGGATTTACGGTAAATAATGGACTCAACCCATGGTACAAACACAGAGAAATGCCAGAACCACCAAAAGAATCATTCTCTGAATGGTATAAAAAGAATAATCCCTAATCAACCAAACAGCTATAATAATTAATCAATGAGCAGAGAACAAATATTATCAGCCATTCTAAATAACCAACCTCAAAGCACATCATTACCAGAAGATTTACAATTCGATTCGCCCGCAAAAGATGAGGTAACCGAAAAGTTTAGCCAAATGATAAATCTAATCGGCGGCAAAGTAGTTGTTATTCAGAAAGTTGAAGATATTAATCTTTACATTTCCGAACACTTTACCAATACCGATAGAATTGTTACCCCTATTGAGGAACTGGATTATTTTACCCCTTTCACCGGAGAAGAATTACCACATCAATTTGTAAATACTGAGTTTGCTGTTTTTAAAACCCATTTTGCAGTAGCAGAAAATGGAGCTGTATGGATAACAGAAGACCGTATGGGGCACCGCGTATTGCCTTTTATTACACAACATTTAGGTATGCTGGTTGAAGAAGATCAGATTGTGGCCACCATGCACGATGCATACAAAAAGATGAGCAATAATGAATATGGATTTGGTACATTCATTGCCGGGCCTTCCAAGACTGCAGATATTGAGCAATCGTTGGTGTTGGGTGCACATGGCGCCAGGAGCATGACAATCTTTTTGTTAAAATCAAGCGCAGCTTTATAAACAGGCAAAGACACCTGAAGTCATCATGCGCACCAAACCTGGAGACTTCAGGAATTTAGATAAAAACGCCTTGCGTTCTCCTCAAAAATCAATTGGTTTTCTGCGGCGCTAAATTTTGAGGTATATTTCTGAACTAAATTAAACCAGTCTGCATAAGGACGGCTAATGAGCATCACCGGCCAATCACTGCCATACATTATACGTTCAGTGCCAAAATGTTCGAATATTACATCAAAACAGTTAAAAAGTTCTTTTTCTTTCCAGTTTTTCCAGTCGGCTTCAGCAAATAGGCCAGAAATTTTGCAGTGCACTAAAGGGTTTTGGGCCAGCGTTTCGATATTTTTACTCCAGTCTTTTAAATCCTGTTTTTTAACATCTGGTTTTCCGCAGTGGTCTAATACAAATGGTTGATCAGGAATTTGATCAACCATTTGAATCAATTCGGGTAATTGGTTATGATAAACCAAAAGGTCGTAAGTATAATTGAAATCTTTTAGCTTTTTGATACCGTTAACCAGGTCCTTTGAAAGGATAAAATCACTGTTTTCTGCCTGGAGGACATGTCTCCAGCCTTTAATTTTATCAAAGGATTTCCAGTAAGTTAATCGTTCTTCGAGGTTTGGCGAACGCAAATCTACCCAACCCACAATACCCTTAATGATATCGTTTTGTTCGGCCAATGACAACAGAAAGTTGTTTTCTTCTTCTGTTTGACTTGCCTGAACAGCTATACAGCCAGTAATTTGTAAATCATTGTAAATCCTTAATAAATTCTTGGGACTGAAGTCATTGCGTATAACTTGCATTTCATCCGTAATCCAGTTGTCTCTAACCGGGTCAAAGTTCCAAAAATGTACATGGGTATCAATCATAATATTACTGTGTGTCTTAAAATTATCCTTCGTATGCTTTTACCACTTGTTTGCTGGTTCCTAATCCGTCAATCCCTAACTCAACTACATCACCGGCTTTTAAGTACCAAGGCTCAGGCTTCTGACCTAATCCAACACCAGCAGGTGTTCCTGTCGTAATTACATCACCAGGTAAAAGGGTCATAAATTGGCTAATGTAAGAAATCATGAAAGGGACATTGAAAATAAGGTTAGAAGTGTTACCATCTTGTAAGGTAGTTCCGTTAACAGTTAACCAAAGGCGAAGGTTGTGCACATCAGCAATTTCGTCTTGCGTGGCAATAAAAGGACCGATAGGTGCAAAGGTATCGCAACTTTTTCCTTTTACCCACTGACCATTTCTTTCCAATTGAAATTCACGCTCACTGTAATCGTTATGCAATACATAACCAGCAATATGGTCAAAGGCATTTTCTTCGGCAACATAACTTGCTTTTTTACCAATTACGATTGCTAATTCTACTTCCCAATCGGTTTTTTTACTGTTTTTAGGGATTACTAAATCATCATTTGGGCCAACAATAGCAGATGTTGCCTTAAAAAATAAAATAGGCTCGGTAGGAATTTGAGCATTGGTTTCTGCAGCGTGGTCTTTATAGTTTAAACCTACACAGATAATTTTTGAAGGGCGGGCTAAGGCAGCGCCTAAACGTACGTTTTTATCTACTTCAGGAAGATTAGCAGTTTTGAGATCATTTTTCAATTTCTCGATTCCCTCTCCACCGAAAAAGGCTTCATCATAATCTTTAACCAAAGATGAAACATCGTAGTACTTATCCTCAATAATTACTCCTGGCTTTTCGAAGCCTGCTTCTCCAAATCTTATTAATTTCATTTATTATCGTATTTTATTGAATGTTTAATTGTTTAAAGTTGTAAATCCACCGTCAATCGGATAATCGCATCCGGTAATAAAAGAGGCTTCATCACTGCATAAATATAAGGCTAATGCACCAACTTCTTCTGGTTTTGCCATTCTGCCAATGGGTTGTGTTTTAGAAAGTTTTTCAAACATCTCATCAATGTTGTCTGGATAATTTTTTTGTAAAAAACCGTCAACAAATGGCGTATGCACACGAGCTGGAGAGATGGAGTTGCACCTGATATTTTCAGCAATATAATCTTTGGCAACACTCATGGTCATGGCTTTAACAGCACCTTTTGCAGTACTGTAAGCAAAACGATCAGGTAAACCAATCAATGCTGCAATAGAAGCCATATTAATAATTACCCCTCCCTGAGCCTTGCGGATTTGAGGAATAGCAGCATAAAGGCAGTTGTAAACACCTTTAACATTTACTTTCATTACACGATCGAAGTCGGTTTCAGGCGTAGTATCCGCTTTGCCAATATGCGCGATACCAGCATTGTTAATCAAGATATTAATAGGACCAATGTGCTCAAAAACTGCTGATACTGCTGCATGGTCCGAAACATCGCAAGCGTGGCTATAAGCAATTCCTCCAGCTTCTTTAATTTCAGTTAAGGTATTCGCAGCTTGTTCTATTCCGAGTTCAATAACGTGCACTTCAGCGCCCTGTTTAGCTAAAACGGTTGCAATAGCTTTCCCAATGCCACTTCCACCACCAGTAACCACTGCCTTTTTATTCTTTAATGAAAACATATATTGATTTTTTTTAATGCTTAAATATAGGATTATAGATTCTTATCGGGTAAAGTGCAGTATAAAATACAGATTCATTGTGGCTTATCTCGCCAAAGCGAAAGGCGCAAACTTTATATTTGGTACTATTCAACCCTTTACAAATAAAATAGAAATAGCCTGTTTAAAATTGTATTTTCTTGCCTAAATATTATGCGATATTGGCATAGGGTTTCTGAATTTTAATTTAGATTAAACCTTTGTAACGAAATAATTGCTTAAGCGCTCAAATGATAATATTGTATAGTAATTTGGGGAAATATTACAGGAATAAAAAATGAGCTGTCCTTATATTTGAAGTTCAGATCTAACTAAATATTTTTATCAAAGCCACATTTGGCTTGGTGTCTAACCCATCCAATGAGAAAGTTTCTAATTTTAATTTTACTTGCCGTTTTAACCCAATCTGCTAATGCTTTAAATAAAAGCATTGCAACTGTAACCAATATTCTAATTTCTAAAGAAAACCACAACCGGGTAAGGTTTGGGGCAGATAAAATCCAGGAGACCCTCAGGAAGTTGAAAATTCAAAGTCAGATCAGCATTGCCGAAAAAATGAAATCTGGTAATCAACAAGTGATTATAGGTCTTTATTCGGATGTCATTTTCAAAAATGTGATTACTGATGCTATCCGTAAAAAAGTTTTAGCAACAGGGAAGGAAGGCTTTTATATTTATAATGATCAGAAAAGTGTTTTCGTAATTGGTGCTGATGCCTCCGGTGCTTTATATGGTTGCATGGAATTGGTAGAAAGAATCGAAAAAGAAGGCAAAATACCATCATTATTAACCATTACAGATCACCCTGAGATGATTTTGAGGGGTACTTGCATCGGTTTGCAAAAGCCAGATTACCTGCCTGGCCGCGATGTTTATGAATACCCTTATACCCCTGAAACTTTTTCCTGGTTTTATGATAAAGCGTTGTGGATAAAGTATCTGGATATGATGGTGGAGAACCGTTACAACTCTTTGTATTTATGGAATGGCCATCCTTTCTCCTCACTGGTTAAGTTAAAAGATTATCCCTATGCCCTTGAAGTAGATGAGGCCACCTTTAAAAAAAATGAAGAAATATTTAAGTTTTTAACCACAGAAGCTGATAAAAGAGGGATTTGGGTTATTCAGATGTTTTATAACATCATCATTCCGAAACCTTTTGCAGAAAAGCATGGCTTAAAAACACAGGACAGAAACCGGCCCATCATTCCGATTATTGCAGATTACACCCGTAAATCCATTGCAGCATTTGTAGAGAAATACCCTAATGTAGGTTTAATGGTAGCCTTGGGTGAGGCCATGGAAGGGGTAGGACAGGATGATATCGATTGGTTTACCAAAACGATTATTCCGGGGGTTAAAGAGGGTTTGAAAGCCGCTAACATACAGGGTGAACCGCCTATTGTGTTGAGGGCACATGATACAGATGCGCCTGCAGTAATGAAAGTCGCACTACCTTTATACAAGAACCTGTATACCGAAAATAAATTTAACGGAGAAGCCTTAACTACTTATGAACCCCGTGGAGCCTGGGCAGAGCTTAACCGTAAGCTGGCCAGTATTGGAACCATCAACATATCTAACGTACATATTTTAGCTAACCTGGAACCCTTCAGATATGGCTCTGCAGATTTTATTCAGAAATCGGTTCAGGCTATGAATGAAAACTACGGTGCAAAAGGTTTACATTTATATCCGCAAGCCAGTTATTGGGATTGGCCTTACACAGCAGATAAGGCTAAAGAACGCATTTTAGAAGTGGATAGAGATTGGATCTGGTATAAAGAGTGGGCAAGGTATGCCTGGAACGCTAAAAGAGACCGGACAGCTGAAATCAATTATTGGGGTACTGAACTGGCAGCGAAATACGGCACAGATCTGAATAGTGGGAAAGCCATCCTGGAAGCTTATGAAGCATCCGGAGAGATTTCTCCAAAGTTATTGCGCAGGTATGGCATAACCGATGGAAACAGGCAGACTTTAACACTGGGAATGCTGATGACCCAACTGATCAATCCCTTCCGTTACGGATTATTTACTTTGCTTTACGAGTCGGAAGCGCCTGAAGGCGAGATGATTATTGAATATGCAGAAAAAGAATGGAAAAAGCAGGGGCATATTGGGGAAACACCAATGAAAGTTGCCCAGGAAGTGGTACTTCACGGTAAAGATGCCATTGCTGCAATTAACCAGGTAAAGGAAGTTAAACAAAATCAGGAAGAATTTCGAAGACTTAAGAATGATATCTATTGCTATGATGCCATGGCTAATTTTTATGCGGATAAAGTTAAATCTGCCTTATGGATTTTAAGATATAAGTATTCAAATCAGGTAGCTGACTTAGAAAAAGCTTTACCATTTTTAAAGAGCAGTGTGCAGCATTATGAGAATCTGGTGAAGCTTACCGAAGAAGCGTATTTGTATGCCAATAGCATGCAAACCAAGCAACGGAAAATCCCGATGAGGGGAGTTGATAAAACATTCATCCATTGGAAAGAAATGCTCCCTGTTTATACAAAAGAGCTTAAGCATTTTGAGCACAGTATAGATTCGCTTAAAAAGATAAAGCCGGGAGCGGTTGCAAAAGTGCTTGCCTATAAAAATGCCGAAGTAAAGATTTTGTCGCCAGGACTAGAAAGTGTTTCCCTGACTCAAAATGCATCTTTGTATGCCGATACGACTGTTTTAATTAAAGAAATTACCCCGGAGCTGGTAGGATTGAATGCGTTAAAATTATCCATGCAGCAACAGATTAAATCAGGAACAACGGTTAAGTTTAGCAATAAAACTGCAGTGAAGGTTTTGGTAGCTTATTTTAACCAGAAAGATCCTAAATATTTGCTGCCACCAGTATTAGAAATTGATGCCAGCGCCAACAACTACGGACAGGCGGAGATTAAAATCAGTAATGCACTGGTTTTAAATGGTTTCCCGCCAGCTAATGTTCATGCTTACAGCTTCCCGGCTGGAACGAATACTTTAACCCTGGCTAAAGGCGCGGGATTGGTTTTAGGTTTTATCCCTGATCAACAGGAATTAAGGATTTTTAATGCAGGATTAGACGGAAGAGGAAAAGATATAGATTGGTTATTTGAATAATGATTAACAGCAAAACAAACAAATTGCTGATGTTACTGGTACTGATAACATCAACAGGCTTTGCACAACAGTTGGCGAAACCAAATACAGAATTACTAAAGAAATATGTTAGTTACTTCAATACGATAGATTCTGAAGCCGTAAAAAATTATGTGCCCAATGCACAGGCATTTGATTGGCTATCTTCCAATATTCCATTATTCGAATGCCCTGATAGTATATTGGAACAGAACTATTATTACAGGTGGTGGTCGTACCGGAAGCACCTGGTTAAAACACCTGAGGGCTTTATTTTTACCGAGTTCATTGAGCCGGTTAAACATGCAGGCAAGTATAATTCTATCAGCTGTGCTTTAGGGCATCACCTGTACGAAGGACGCTGGTTAAAGGATAATAGCTACTTACAGGATTACATTAAGTTTTGGCTTTACCATGCAGACGTAGGGCAGAGCAAGCAGCGTTTTCATCAATTTAGCAGTTGGGTAGACGATGCCGTTTACGAAAATAATTTAGTTAAGCCTGATCTGGCTTTTATTAAAAGTATTGTGCCAGCACTGGATGCCGACTATGCCAAATGGGAAAAAGAAAGGCAATTGAACAGTGGCCTTTTTTGGCAGTTTGATGTAAAAGATGGCATGGAGGAGTCGATCAGTGGTTCTAGAAAAGATCAGAACCGCAGACCGAGTATCAACAGTTATATGTATGGCAATGCCAAAGCACTGGTTCAAATGGGTAAATTAATTGGTGATGAACAGTTGCAACGAAAATACGAAAGTAAAGCAGCTATCCTTAAAAAACTCGTGCAAGATAGCCTTTGGAACAACCAGTCGGCTTTTTTTGAAACAAAGATGGCCAAAGGCGGATCACTGGTTCAGGTAAGGGAGGCCATTGGCTTTATTCCCTGGGATTTTAACCTGCCAGATGATAAAGCACAATATGCCAAAGCATGGGGTGCGCTGTTAGATACTGGTGGTTTTAATGCACCCTGGGGACTTACTACTGCTGAACGCAGGAACCCAACTTTCAGAACCAGGGGAACCGGGCACAGCTGTGAATGGGATGGTGCACTGTGGCCTTTTGCTTCTGCACAAACATTGAAAGGGCTTTCTAACCTGTTGAATAATTATAAAAACAAAGGCAAAATGACTGCTAACGTATTTTATGATGAATTGCAAAAGTATGCCAGGTCTCATATAAAGAACGGAAAACCGTATATTGGCGAGTACCAGGATGAGAAAACAGGAGAGTGGCTGAAAGGAGATAATCCGAGAAGTAGTTTCTATAATCACTCTACTTTTTGTGATTTGATTATCAGTGATTTAGTGGGTATTAAGCCAAGAGCTGATGATATTTTAGAAGTTCGGCCCTTGGTTCCTAAAAATAAATGGGATTGGTTCGCGCTCCAGAATTTAAGTTATCATGGTAAAAATATTTCAGTGATCTGGGATAAAACCGGTGAGAAATATCAAATGGGTAAAGGATTCCATATTTATATAGATGGAAAGAAAATATCAACTACCAGGGATTTAAAACCTGTTAAAGTGCAAATGAATTAACCTGAAATGAAATTTTTACAACAATCAAAAGGAATATTTTTAGCTGGTCTACTGTTAACGATCTGCTTTTACTCTTCGAATTTATCTGCCCAGGCTTATTACAATGTAATTAAGTACGGCGCTAAAAACGATAGCAGTAAAATTGCAACACTGGCCATCAAAAGGGCGATAACAGCAGCCTCAAGAGCTGGTGGTGGAACAGTATATTTTCCTGCCGGAAAGTACCTCACCGGGCCTATCCACTTGAAAAGTAACATTACTATCCTGATTGATGCAGGTGCCGAGCTCCATTTTAGCGATAATTTTGATGATTATTTACCGATGGTTCAAAGCCGGTATGAAGGCGTCGATGTAACCAGTTTTTCACCACTTTTTTATGCATATAAGGCAGAAAACATTACCATTACAGGTCGCGGGTTGATTAATGGGCACGGTAAAAAGTGGTGGGATTTTGTTGAGGGTTATAAGCAGGATCAGGCACGGTCCAGGTGGCAGTACGAATTTGATAAAGTTAATAAGGATATTATTCTTCCTGATGACCCCAAGCAAATGAAACGTGGGTTTTTACGCCCACCTTTTATCCAGCCGATGTATTGTAAAAATGTATTGATTGAAGGCATTACCATTATCAACTCTCCCTTCTGGACGGTAAATCCGGAGTTTTGTGAAAATGTAAAAGTACATGCAGTTACGATAAATAACCCACATTCCCCAAATACTGATGGTATCAATCCCGAATCCTGTAAAAATGTACACATTTCAGATTGCCACATTAGTGTAGGCGACGATTGTATTACCATTAAATCAGGAAAAGATGAACCGGGCAGGAGAATGGCCGCACCAGCTGAAAACTATACCATTACCAACTGTACCATGCTATCAGGTCATGGTGGTGTGGTAATTGGAAGTGAAATGTCAGGCGATGTAAGAAAAATTACCATTTCAAATTGCGTATTTGACGGTACAGACCGCGGCATCAGGATTAAAACTGCACGTGGCCGGGGCGGGGTTGTAGAGGAGATCAGGGTGAGCAATATCATCATGAAAAATATCCGGGAGCAGGCTATTGTGTTGGATATGCAATACGCCAAAACATTTTTGGAGCCCGTTTCGGAAAGGACGCCCAGATTCAGAAATATTCATTTCAGCAATATAACCGGACAGGTTAATCAAGCCGGATATTTAAATGGATTGGAAGAGATGCCAATTGAAAATATCACTTTTAACGACATTAATCTGGATGCCAAAACTGGATTTTCGTTGCAAAATACCAATAAAATAGAATTTCATAATGTTCAGGTAAATACTGAAACCGGACCATCACTTACAGCAAGTTTAGTGGGAAATATGACTATAAATGGCTTTAAAAGTTATACTCCACACAATAATGTGCCTATAATCGATTTGAAAAACGTTAAGGATTTATTTCTTTATAATGCATTTCCAATTAAAGGAACTTCTACCTATCTCAAACTGAGTGGAGCTGGCACCGAAAATATCGCTATTGGAAACAATAACTTTAAAAATCTGAAGTTCGCCATAGAGAAAACCAAAGATGTTTTTGAAAAAATTGATGTGATTTCTGGAGATAAAGGACAATAAAAAAATAATCATGCAAACTGCCTTTCGTATTAATTACCTACTTGCTACATTTTTCCTCTTTACCACAGCCGTAGCTTCTGCTCAGCAGAATAATTACCAGCTTTGGTATACTAAGCCCGCACAAAAATGGACAGATGCCCTACCATTGGGGAATGGCCGGATTGGTGCTATGGTTTATGGTGGCGTTACAGATGATCATATTCAGTATAATGAGGAGACACTTTGGACGGGTAAACCTAGAGATTATAATCGTAAGGGAGCTTTTCAATATCTGGCTCAAATCAGACAGTTGCTTGCCGATGGTAAACAGAAGGAAGCCGAAACACTTGCCCAAAAAGAATTTATGGGCTTGCAGAGTGATGCAGGAGATCGCGAAACCTGGGTAAAGGAAGTTAAATCGGGCAAAGGTATTCAGGGAAATCCTGCCTTGTCAAATTTTGACGATTCGAAATGGGAGACCATAAAAGTTCCCGCATATGATGGCTGGGAAACTGTAGGTTTGGCAAATGTGGATGGAGCGGTTTGGTTTAGAACACAAATAGAAATTCCGGATAACTGGCAGGGTAAAGACCTGGTTTTGGATTTAAACCGAATTTACAATCAGGATTTAACTTATGTGAATGGCCATTTGGTTGGAAATACAGATAATAATGAACCTAGAAAGTATACAATTCCTGCCAATTTGATTACCAAAGGGAAAAATACAATTGCTATCCAGGTGCTTAATTATAATGATAAAGGTGGCATTCTAGGCTATAAGGATGCAGGGAAATCTATCAGCTTGTTTCCTGCCGGACAGGATCCTGCCACCGGCATTGCACTAAATAAAAACTGGAAATATAAAATTCAAAATGAAACACCTCCCGGTGTGGCACAATATCAGGGTAGTTATCAGCCCTTTGGCGATCTAAACCTGCATTTTGATCAGGATCAGACGCACATTCGCGAATATAAAAGATCCCTTGATCTTACTACTGCCATATCTAAAACAAGCTATAAATATGATGGTGTAACTTACCAAAGAGAATATTTTGTAAGCCAACCAAATGATGCTTTGGTTATACATTTGACCGCCGATCAGTTAAAATCAATCAGTTTCACTGCAGATTTATCAAGTGCACATCGTCAATCAGGTATTAAAGCGATTGGTAATAATACGCTGATTTTAAATGTACAGGTGAAGGATGGTGCAGTAAGAGGTGAAAGCAGATTAACGGCTTCAATTAAAAATGGGGCAATTAAAATCGTTAATAATAAATTGATTGTGAGTAAAGCAGATGAAGCAACGCTTTATTTAACCGCCGGAACTAACTTCATCAATGCACAAAATGTTTCTGGCAACCCCGGTATCCGCAATGAGAAAGCGCTATTGGGTTTAAAGGGAAAGTCTTTTGAAACACTTAGAGCAGCTCACATTCAGGAATATCAACAGTATTATAATCGTTTTCAGGTTAGTTTTGGTACATCGGCTAATGAAAGCTTGCCAACAGATCAGCGTTTAGAACAGTTTGCCAGCAGTAACGACGCCGCATTTGCAGCACTTTATATGCAATATGGACGATATCTTTTAATTTCCAGTTCAAGACCTGGTACGCAACCGGCTAATCTTCAGGGTATCTGGAACGATCTGTTAACACCTCCATGGGGAAGTAAGTATACAACCAATATCAATTTAGAAATGAATTATTGGCCTACAGAAATCCTTAACCTACAGGCCTTAAATGAACCCTTATTTTCTAAAATCAAGGGGTTATCACTTACCGGAAGAGAAACGGCTAAGGAATATTACAATGCAAGAGGCTGGGTACTTCATCACAATACCGATTTGTGGAATGGAACAGCGCCAATAAATGCTTCCAATCATGGTATTTGGGTTTCAGGCGGGGGCTGGCTAAGTCAGCACCTTTGGGAACATTATCTGTACAGTCAGGATAAACAGTTCTTAAGTCAGGAGGCTTATCCGCTGATGAAGGAAGCCGCTTTATTCTTTGAGGATTTTTTAGTCAGAGATCCAAAAACGGGCTGGCTGATTAGTACTCCATCTAATTCTCCCGAAAATGGAGGTTTGGTGGTTGGGCCTACCATGGACCATCAAATTATCCGCACGCTGTTTAGAAATTGTATTGCAGCAGCGAAGGTCTTAAATATTAACGATGCGTTTACGAAGTCGCTAACAGAGAAAGTAGAAGAAATCGCGCCTAATCAGATTGGCAGATATGGACAATTGCAGGAATGGTTGGCGGATAAAGACGATACCACTAACAAACACCGTCACGTTTCGCATTTATGGGGTGTTTACCCGGGTGACGATATTACCTGGGACAAGAATAAAGACGTAATGAAAGCCGCAAAGCAATCTTTATTGTATCGGGGTGACGAAGCGACAGGCTGGAGTTTAGCCTGGAAAATTAATTTTTGGGCGAGGTTTAAAGAAGGTGACCATGCCATGAAATTGGTAAAAATGCTTATGAAACCTGCAAATAATGGTGCCGGATCATATGTTAATCTTTTTGATGCCCATCCACCATTTCAGATAGACGGTAATTTTGGTGGTGCAGCTGGTATAGCTGAAATGATTGTGCAGAGTCATCAGGGCTATATAGATATACTTCCGGCTTTGCCAACAGCGATTCCTACAGGAGAAATTAAAGGCTTACTGGCCAGGGGTGGCTACGAATTAGATCTTAAGTGGAACGAAGGTAAACTGACAGCTTTGCTGATTAAAGCAAAGGTGGCAGGGACATGTGAAATCCGTTATGCAGGAAAAAGCAAAACCATCACCACGAAAGCTGGCGAAACTTATAAATTAAATGGAGAATTGCAGTGATGATGAAATGTTCAGGATGGATAGCGTTTCTCTTTTTATATGTTTCTGCCCAAAGCTTTGCTCAACAGCCAGTTAGATCCGATATTTTGCTGAATCATGGATGGAAGAGCATTGCGGATGAAAAAAATATTCATACCTATGATGGATTTGAACAAGCAAATTTTAACCATAAAGGTTGGATTAACGTTAATGTTCCCCATAACTGGGACCAATACGAAGGCTACCAACGCAAAATTCATGGTAATAAGCATGGATATGCCTGGTACAAAAAGATTTTTAAAATCAATCGGGCCAGGCAAGGCAAGCAATTCTTTTTGTATTTTGAAGGCGTAGGTTCTTATGCTACAATTTGGTTAAACGGAAAAAAAGTTGGCTATCATGCCGGAGGAAGGACAACTTTTACCCTGAACGTAACCCATGCCATTAAACTGAATAATTCGGATAATGTGCTGGCTGTTAGGGCAGATCATCCCGCAAATATTCAGGATTTACCCTGGGTTGATGGAGGATGTTCTACAGAAAGAGGTTTTTCTGAAGGGTCTCAACCCATGGGGATATTCAGGCCAGTGCATTTGATTGTAACCAATGATACCCGTGTTCAACCTTTTGGCGTTCACATTTGGAATGACAATAAGATTTCGGAAAAATCGGCCTTTCTGAATCTAGAAACTACACTTAAAAATTACAGTACCCAGTCTAAATCAGTAACTGTGGTAAATAAACTGACAGATGAAACCGGAAAGACTGTTCAGGAACTGAAGCAAACAGTTAAGATACCGGCCAATCGTGAAGCCATAATTGCACAAAAAACCAAAGAAATACATAATCCAAAACTTTGGTCTTTAGCACGTCCTTACCTATATCAGTTAAAGACCACCATATTAGAGAACGGGAAAGTTGTAGATGAGCAACAAAGTCCGTACGGTATCAGGTGGATCAGTTGGCCTATTGGAGCGACTGCAGCCCAAAAACAATTTTTTCTGAATGGAAAACCTGTTTTTATCAATGGAATTGCGGAGTATGAGCACATGATCGGACAGAGTCATGCCTTTGGCGAAGAGCAGATCAGCACGCGTGTACGCCTCATTAAAGCAGCCGGATTCAATGCCTTCAGAGATGCACATCAACCTCATAATCTTTTATATTCCGACTATTGGGATAAAGAAGGGATACTTTGCTGGACTCAAATGGCAGCACACATCTGGTATGATACCCCTGAATTTAGAAAGAACTTCAAAACCTTATTAACGGATTGGGTGAAAGAGCGTAGAAACAGCCCGGCGGTTGTACTTTGGGGATTAGAAAATGAGAGTACATTACCCGAAGATTTTGCCAGAGAATGTACTGAACTGATCAGAAAATTAGATCCTACAGCCTCTTCGCAAAGAAAGGTGACCACCTGCAATGGCGGTAAGGGTACTGATTGGGACGTGCCACAAAACTGGACAGGTACTTATGGTGGTAATCCCCTGATGTATGGAGAAGACCTGAAAAGACAGGTTTTGGTGGGTGAGTACGGTGCATGGCGTACAATTGATCTGCATGAGGTAGATTCGGCCAGTAAAACGGACTATTCTGAGAATTATATGACCACGCTGATGGAGACCAAAGTACGTTTAGCCGAATCGGTTAAAGATCAGGTTGCCGGACATTTTTTCTGGCTTTACAGCTCGCACGATAACCCCGGTAGGGTACAGGGTGGAGAAGGTATGCGTGATTTAGATCGGATAGGACCAGTAAATTATAAAGGGATTTTTACCCCTTGGGAAGAACCAACAGATGCTTATTATATGTTTAGAGCGAACTATGCGCCTAAACAAACTAACCCAATGGTTTACATCGTTTCACATACCTGGCCAAACAGATGGAGTAAACCAGGAGTAAAGGATAGCATTGTACTTTATTCTAACTGTGACGAGGTAGAGCTTTTTAATGATGTAAACAGCATTTCATTGGGCAAGCTGAAACACAAAGGTGTTGGTAGTCATTTTCAATGGAACAAGGTTGATATTCATTATAATGTGCTTTATGCCATCGGTTATGTTAACGGGAAGGCGGTAGCTAAAGATGTAGTCGTACTTAATAGCTTACCACAATCGCCTAAATTTGATCAGCTCTACACGGGTGATAAGTCCCTGCTCAGGGCGCAACCTGCTTATAATTACCTATATCGTTTAAATTGTGGTGGGGCTGATTACAGGGACGAATATGGTCAGCTTTGGTTAGCAGATCAACCTTTAAAAGCAGATGCTAAACATTATGGTTCTTCGTCCTGGACAGCTGCTTTTGATGGTGTTCCGGCATTCTTTGCCAGTCAGCGACGTACTTTTAGCCCAATTAACGGAACTAAAGACTGGAAGCTTTTCCAATCTTTCAGGTATGGCAGGGACCAGTTAAAGTTTAGTTTTCCAATCGCATCGTCAGGTGAATACCTGATAGAATTATACTTTGCAGAGCCATGGCTGGGTATTGGTGGCGGATTAAATGCTGAAAAAATGCGTTTGTTCGATGTGGCCGTAAATGATGAAATTGTACTTAAGGATTTAGATATCTGGAAATCAGCAGGAACAAATACGGCATTGAAGAAAACGATTAAAGTTAAAGCAAAGGCTGGCAATCTGGTGATTTCATTTCCAAATATAAAATCGGGACAGGCAGTTATTTCGGCTATTGCTGTTGCTAGTTTAGATAGCAATCTTCGGGTAGGAGATCAGCGTAATGCTATAGTAGCATTGGCGCCGGATACTAAGCTAAAAGCGAATACATGGTTAGATTTAGGGGATAAACAGTACCAGGACAGTGATGAGAAGTTTAGCTCCATTCCATCCAACTTATTTGGCGCAGAATGGCTTCAATCTATTAAGAACGATAAACAAAACCTATCTTTTAAAGTTAAGGAAGAAGCTGATGTATTTGTAGGTGTATTGAATGCTAATGAAGGATTAACAGGTTTTGAGGATACCAAAATAAAAATTACCAACGATAAGGGCGGGCAATTTTTGGTTTACAGAAAGAGGGTTAAAGCTTCTGAAATATTTAATTTGAAATTTATGCCAGCAGTAGTGGTTATCGTTCCACCAAGTGATTTGGCGCCAGCTTACGACTTAAAAACGGTTACCAGTTATAAGGCAACAGATGCGAAGCTAATAGGCCAAAGCATAGGTAAAAAGGTTTTGATGGGTAAAGAAAGGGTGGTGTTTAACCAGGCTTCAGGTGATGCGCTTCAGTTTGAAATGTCTGTGGGAGTAGCTGATACCTATTCCTTAACGCTCAAATATCATAATCCAACAACAGCCCTTCAAAAAATCAAAATGGAGTTCTATTCAATAGATGGAACGCTCATGAGAACGGAAGAACTGGAATTGTCGCCTACTAAAGAGGGAAAATGGAACTACTTAAATACCAATACCGGAAGCATGGTTAATGCCGGAAAGTATCTGGTGAAGTTTATGGCAATAAGTGCGAATGGTTTGGCTATAGATACCTTAGACGTTCAATAAGATAAGATGGTACAATATGTGGCCAAAATCTTATATTAATAAAGCTTGATAGAGATGCATATTTGTTTTAACCAAATTAATAAACGAGCCAACAACAAATGAAAGGTTTACCTATAATAGATCTTGCTGTAATCTTCATTTACCTTGTTGGGATGATATTAGTTGGGGTTTATTTCTCCAGAAATAACAAAAATTCCGAGCAATTTACAAAGGCTTCGGGCCTGATCCCCGGATGGGCGATAGGTTTATCTATTTATGCCACATTTTTAAGTAGTAATACTTTTTTAGGTGTTCCAGGTAAAGCATTTGGAGGAAATTGGAATGCATTTGTATTTAGTATTTCTATGCCCTTAGCGGCATGGATTGCATCTAAGTATTTTGTTCCGTTTTACAGGGGTACAGGAGAAATCTCGGCTTATACGCATTTAGAACATCGGTTTGGGGCCTGGGCAAGGGTTTATGCAGTGGTTTGCTTTTTGCTGACACAACTTGCACGAATGGGTTCCATCTTTTTTGGAATTGCCTTGAGTTTACAAGCTTTAACGGGTTACTCTATGCAGATGATCATGATTGTGATGGGGATTTGCATCATCTTTTATACGGTTTTAGGAGGAATTGAAGCTGTAATATGGACGGAGGTAGTGCAGGCAATAGTAAAAACATTTGGAGCCTTGCTTATTCTATACCTGATTATTTCAAATATGCCTGGCGGAGCCACAAAAATAGTAGAGATCGGAAAGTCTGCCAATAAGTTTAGCCTGGGTAGTTTTAAACCTGATTTTGTAGGTTCGTCTTTTTGGGTGGTTTTGCTTTATGGTTTTTTTATTAACCTGAATAATTTTGGCATGGATCAAAATTATGTACAACGTTATCATACGGCATCCTCAAGTAAAGCGGCTTCAAAGTCTATATGGCTATGCGTTTGGTTATACATTCCGGCCTCGTTACTGTTCTTTATTATAGGTTCTTGTCTTTTTGCCTATTATGAAGTAAACCCGGAGATGGTACAGGCAATTAAACATCAGGTAGCGATAGAACGTTTGCCGCTTAATGCTTCCGCGGCCGAAATTTTAAAGCTGGAAAGTAGTTTGCAACCTGCCGATTATGGAGATAAAATCATGCCTCATTTTATGGTAACCAAGATTCCTGTCGGTTTAGTAGGCTTAATTGTATCAGCCATACTTTCAGCGGCCATGAGTACCATAAGTTCAGGAATGAATGCCTCAGCAACGGTATTTTCCGTCGATATTTACAAGCGATACATTAAACCAGACATTACAGAGAAACAGAATCTTTCCCTGCTTCACATCGCTACTGTTGGTTTTGGATTGCTGGGCATGATTGCAGGAATAGCCATGATAGGTGTGAAGAGTATTTTGGATGTTTGGTGGGAGCTTTCAGGAATCTTCGCCGCTGGGATGCTGGGGCTTTTCTTACTTGGAATCATCAGTAAACAAACTAAAAACCATGAAGCCATTACGGCTACAATTATAGGTATTGTTGTAATTATATGGATGACATTTTCTTCATTGCTTCCTCCGGCTTATGAAGCTTTTAGAAATCCTTTGCATAAAAATATGATTATTGTAGTGGGCACTTTAACCATTTTTCTTGCCGGTTTAGCGCTCAGTAAATTAAAAAATAAACAACTAAAGTCATCAGAATAAGAATCCTGTTAAGATTCTATCTATCAGTTAAAAAGAATAAATTTTACCATATTATCAATCAATGGAAAGCTCACAAAAAGGGTTCATCCCGGTTATGCTCACGCCTTTTTTAAGCAATGGCAATATCGACTATCCGGCGCTAACACAGTTAACCGAGATTTACTTACAAGCAGGTTCTACAGGTTTGTTTGCGAACTGTTTATCAAGCGAAATGTTTGAATTGTCTGATGCTGAACGCATTGAAGCAATTAAACACGTTATTAAGGTTGTAGACGGTGCCGTTCCGGTTGTAGCTACAGGCACATTCGGTGGGCCAATTACCCAACAAGCCGACTTTGTAAAAAAAGTTTATGATACCGGAACAGAAGCTGTAATTGCCATTACCAGTTTACTGGCTGAAGAGCAGGAGGCAGATGAGGTATTTAACGAGCGGGTATTTGATTTGCTGAAACAAACGGATGATATTCCTTTGGGTTTCTATGAATGCCCTGTGCCATACAAAAGAGTGCTTACACCTACCCAATTGAGGGATTTTGTTGCTACAGAAAGAGTCATCTATCACAAAGATACCTGCCTGGATATTAATCAGATTAAAGAAAAGCTGGCACTTACGGCTGATCATGCTTTTGGCTTATACGATGCATACATTGTACATGCTGTAGAATCGTTAAAAGCAGGTTCATCAGGATTATCTTGTATCCAGGGTAATTACTTTCCCGAACTAATTGTTTGGCTATGTGATCATTTTAATGATGAAAGTATGAAAGAGGAAGTACAGATTGTTCAGCAGTTTTTGATCGACAATATGGATGTGATGCACAATGTGTACCCAATTGTTTCTAAATATTTTCTTCAAAAAAGAGGATTGAACATTTCTACCTTCACCAGAAGGAAAGTAGGAGATTTCTCGCCAAAAGTGGTTAAGGAAGTCGAAAATCTGTATAACGATTATACTTCGTTAAGGAGTAATCTCAATATAAACGTCTTTATCTAGTAGGATAATGTTTGGTTTGAACGCCGGTAGACTACAGTATAGGGGTTTACCGGTTTTTTTCTCTAAAGTCGGAATGACAGTATTTTTAGGATCATGACTTAGAACCTAAAACTTACGACTTACAACTTGAAAATTAGCAGATTCCTCCAAATGAATGAGTGAATGAGAGCGTGATTGAATGACTGAATTTATTGAATTTTCGATGATGGAATTATTAAATGAGACAACAGATCGATCGATTAAGAGATTCCTCTAAAGTCGGAATGACAGTATTTTTAGGATCACGACTTAAAACTTACAACTTAGAACTTACAACTTTAATTCAAGTATTTCCTTTTATAATCCAAGGGTGTCATTCCTGTAACCTTTTTAAAGTGCCTGTAGAAATTTGATACGTTGTTAAAACCGCAATCAAAGCAAATCACTTCCGTTGGTAGCTTGTTCTCAATTAGAAACCGGCAAGCATGGCTCACCCTGATTTCAATGAGGAAATCATAATAAGTTTTCTTCGTCATTAATTTGAAATACCTGCAGAAAGACGTCACACTCAGGTTACTCAGAGACGCAACTTCTTCTAAAGTGATGTCTTTTTTATAATTGGTTAAAGTATAATTGCAGATTTTATTGATCCTTAAGGTTTCAGACTCATTAGATTGATAGAAAGTATTTTTACTGGTAACAATCTGGCTGTATTCATCAGTTTCTGCAAGGGTTTTTAAGATGGAGAGTAAAATGATAATACGGTCCAGGTTAGTTGCATCAACGGCCAGGCGCATCAATTCAACCAGTTTGTCTTTCGCTTTTCCGTGAATGACCATCCCACTTTTTGCTTTTTCAAACAGCTTTGGAATCAGGTAAGCCTCAGGCAGGGTTAACATATACTTCCCTAAACAGTCGGGGAGGAAGTGGATCACCATGGCTTCGGTATTCAGATCAGGATTGTTTTGAAAATATTCATCTTTACAACGCCAGGTATGTGGCAGATTTTCACCCAATAGTACCATTTCATCGGGAACAAAGTTACTGATGTTATCGCCAATAAAACGTACCCCTTCACCTTTGATAACATAATGCAGTTCTAACTCCGGATGGTAGTGCCAGATATTTCCGAAATCGGGTTTAATATCATGACGGATACTGAAAGAACTTTGAAGGGTAATGGGTACTTTGTGAAAATGTGGTTTCATGGTTGTTGTAAAAATATTTGGTTAGCAAGAGCAATACTATGTTTGGCAAATCATACTTATTACAAAGCTAAAGTTAGGAGATTATATGATAACATCCTATATTAATTTGATAAAAATTACTAGTAAATAATGTTTTTGTTTGTGGAGTTTTGTATATGGCCCCTTTGGCTATAACCAAATTATAAACCGACAATTTATTTTTATATAAATATTTTGTTCAGTAATGAATTATGAGACAGACAAAACAAGGACAAATTCTGTTAGTTTCTAGTGGCGATTTGAGGCTATCGGCAAATCAAAATTGCTGGGATGCACAAGTTGAAATGGAGCACAAATTAACTACAGCAGTAGAGCAATTAGGCTGGACTGTGAAACGTGCTCATCCCTATAATTCAAATAAAAAACACGGTTTTATTGATTCGCAGAGAATGGGTATGGATATCTTCCGTTCCATCGATCCCGATCAACCACTAATTGTGGCAGAAAGCGTGTGGCAGTACTCTCATCATGTACTCGCTGGACTAAGCACCCACCGTGGGCCCATTTTAACAGTAGCCAACTGGAGTGGTCAATGGCCGGGTCTGGTAGGAATGTTAAACCTCAATGGTTGTTTAACTAAAGCAGGGATAGATTACAGTACTTTATGGAGTGAAGATTTTACGGATGAATTCTTTACTGATGGTTTGCAAGAGTGGTTATCTACAGGAAGAATCAGCTATGATCAAACGCACGTTAAAAGTTTTGCTTTAAGTAAAATTCCTTTGGGGGATGATAAAAAAGGCAGAACATTTGCGAAATCCTTGAAAGAACGCAAAGTGATTATGGGCGTTTTTGACGAAGGATGTATGGGTATGTACAATGCTATCATCCCAGATGAGCTTCTTCATAAAACGGGTTTTTTCAAAGAGCGCCTAAGTCAGTCGGCTTTGTATGCAGCTATGCTCGAAGTTACCGATCAGGAAGCAGAGGCAATATTGAACTGGTTACTCAAAAAAGGAATGACCTTTAATTGGGGCGAACAGGAAGAAACGCAGTTAACCCGCAAGCAAACTTTAGAACAATGTAAAATGTATATTGCAGCTTTAAGGATTGCAGACGATTTTAGCTGTGATACGATCGGTATTCAATATCAGCAAGGATTGAAAGATCTTACGGTGGCGAGCGATTTAGTAGAAGGACTATTAAATAATGAAGACAGGCCTCCTGTTTTCGCTAAATCAGGCAAAGAACTCTATCCAAAAGCTGCCTTGCCGCATTTTAATGAAGTAGATGAGTGTGCAGGCTTAGATGCCCTTGTTACCTATAAACTCTGGAAGGAATTAGGCATGACAGGTGAAAATACCTTGCATGATATCCGCTGGGGAGCACATTTTAAAGGAGGAGATGTAGATCATTTCGTTTGGCTGTTTTTAATATCAGGTGCTGCACCTGCGGCACATTTTATTAATGGATATGCCGGAGCGAGTAGCGATAGGCAGCCCGCCATGTATTTCCGCCTGGGTGGAGGCTCATTAAAAGGAGTAAGCAAACCCGGATTCATTGTTTGGAGCCGTGTTTATGTAATGAATAACGAATTACATTGCGATTTGGGTGTTGGTGAAGTAGTGTTACTCCCTGAAGAAGAAACCAACCGGCGCTGGAACGAAACTACACCCGAGTGGCCAATTATGCATGCAGTTTTAAAAGGTGTAAGTCGCGATCAAATGATGGCCAGACATAAAGCCAATCACATTCAGGTAGTATATACCAATTATGAAGCCAGTGCACATGAAGCCTGCCGGATCAAAGCTGCCGCTATGGATGAATTAGGCTTGAAAGTTCATTTCTGTGGTGATGTGAACTTAATTAAAAAGAAAACTAACAATAACTAAAATATATCAAAATGAGATTTCCAGTTGTAATTGCGCTCTTCATGCTTATAGGGATATCTAAGACTTATTCGCAAAATAATGCAGTAGCCGATCGTGAAGCCTATGTAAAAGTAATTACAGCACGTGCCGACAAAATTGTTTCCGTTCTGGGTATTACAGATGCTGGTAAATCTGAGAAAGTGCGCAACATCATCCGTGATCAATACAGTAACCTGAATGACATTTATACTGAAAGAGATGCCAATGTAAAATCGATCAAAGAGAAATACAAGGATGATAAAGCTTTGAGAGATACTGCCTTGGCCGTTGAAGCCAGAAAAGTGGAGAAGTCACTGGCTAAGCTTCATCCAAAATACATCAGCAATTTAAACCGCAATTTAACCGCCGAGCAGGTTGAACAGGTTAAAAATGCAATGACTTATAATGTGTTGCCTATTACCTATAAGGCTTATCAGGAGCAGATTTTAACATTGAACGAAGCGCAGAAGAAACAAATTTTAATCTGGCTTACAGAAGCTCGGGAGCATGCAATAGATGCAGAATCGTCAGATAAAAAGCATGCCTGGTTTGGAAAATATAAAGGAAGAATTAATAATTATTTATCGGCCGCAGGCTATGATTTAAAAAAGGAGGGTGAAGAATGGCAAAAGAGAATAAAAGCAAAAGCACAAAACAACTAACGAGATTTAAAAGCTAACCAAATAAATAAGATGAACTTAATTTTTTTACGTAAAATTTCATTGTCTTTGCTACTTACGATGATAGCATGTACAATGTTGTTTGCTCAAGACCGAAAGGTTACAGGTAAGGTGGTTGATCAGACCGATGGACAAGGCATACCTGGAGTAAACGTAAGCTTGAAAGGTGTTCCAAGCAATGTGAGCACAAACTCTGATGGAGTTTTTACCATTCAAGTGAAATCGAATACCGACGTATTGGTATTCTCTTATATCGGATATGTAAGACAACAAATCACAGTAGGAACGCAAAGTAATATAACAGTAAAACTTGTGCCTGATAACAAAGACCTCGATGAGGTTGTTGTAGTGGGATACGGAACACAAAAGAAAGTAACTTTAACCGGGGCAGTTTCTACAGTTGACTTGAAAAAAGTAGAAGATGTTCCAGCCCTTTCTTTGAGTGCTGCCTTACGAGGAACAGTCCCTGGCTTTACGGTATCAGGTGGTACACAACGCGCTGGTCAGGGTACAACCATTACTGTAAGAAATCCCGTAGTTTATTCCAAAGACAGTCAGCAAGGTACAAATCCAATTTTTGTAATTGATGATGTAATCAGAACGCAAGCAGATTTCGATTTATTAGATCAAAATGTTGTTGAGAGTGTTTCTGTATTAAAAGATGCTGAGGCGGCTATTTATGGTGTATCTGGTGCTAATGGAGTTGTAATTGTTAGAACTAAAAGAGGGCGTACTGGTGCACCTAAAATTAATTTTAGCAGTTCTGTAGGTTTTTCAGACGCTACAATGCTTCCTAAGATGATGTCTGGTTTGGAATTGGGTAATTTTGTTAACGATTATTTGAACGCACAGGTTTATCAGCAAACAGTGGCAGGTACCGTTCCAAATAAATACATCAATGCCGATGGTTATATTGTTACCAACGGAGTAGCTGAGCCAACCAGAACAACTACACAGTGGTACACGCCAGATGAATTGAATTATTTTTCACAGAACAATCATAACTGGCTAGCAGAGGCATTTCAGACTTCAAATCTCTATCGCCAGGCGTTAAATATTAGTGGTGGTACAGATAAAGTAACTTATTTTGTTGGAGGAGATTACATTTCTCAAAATTCCAACTTTAAAGGTGTTAGTTCAAGCAAATATGGTGTTCGTGCAAGTGTTGATGCTAAATTATCGAAAAGATTAACTGTTTCTGCGTCAGTAAGTACGGATGTATCGGCAACAAGAAGTTATTTCTATAAGTTGAATAGTACTACAGAAAGTTTAGACAATGATGTAGCTACCCTACAAAACGTTAACCCCTGGTCTGAATATTTTATTAATGGTAATCCAGTGATATTGGGTTCCAGCAATACTGGTGGTTTAGATAACGTAAACTTTTTCTTAATTCAAAATTCAGACAATTTTACCGGGTCTAAATCTTATGTAATCAATATGTTGGGTAAGGTTACTTATGAGATTCCGGGTGTTAAGGGTTTAACAGCCACAGCAACCTTAAATAAGAATATTAATAGTTCTAATAGTAAACAGTACGGTACTACATTTAACTATTACAAATACTCCGGTACGGGTGCAAATAACCATATCCCAGGTGGAACACTTCAGGGTATTTTTCCGATAAAAAATGGTGACAGGATTAGGTTAAATCCGGTATTTGCTGATAATTATCAGTTAAATGCAGGTTTCAATTATAACCGGTCTTTTGGTAAACATAATATTTCGGCACTGGCGTTGTTTGAGCAAAGAGAACTTTCTACAGAAGGGGTCGCCGCACAAGCTGAAGGGATAGTTACAGGAGGTTTGCCTTATCAGACTTTTACCGTAGGTACTCAAACTTCAAATCAGTCAGGGCAGGTAAGTGAAACAGGATTCCAGTCGCTTATTTCCCGTATTAATTACGATTATGATAACAAATACCTGTTACAATTAGTATATCGCAGAGATGGAAGCTCTAGATTTGCACCGGGAAGAAATTGGGGAGGTTTCCCTGCAGCTTCTGTTGGATGGGTGGTATCTCAGGAAAAATTTTTCAAAGAAAAGTTTAAATTTATTGATCTGTTTAAATTACGCGCATCAGTTGGTTTAACCGGTACTGATGCAACTAAGGCTTATCAGTATCTGGCTTCATACAACCTGGGCACAGGAAGCAGTGGTGGTGCGGTATTTAATGAGATCGATAGAAGTATTGCTATTAAATCTAACATTGCTATTCCTAATGAAAATGTAGTTTGGGACAAATATTTGAAAACCAACTATGGCTTTGATTTAGGTATTCTTAAAAATAAACTAACCATTTCAGGAGAGTATTTCTGGACACATGGTTATGATTTATTATCTACCTTAACTGCCTCAGTTCCTGCAACTATTGGTGCAGCTGTTCCAACAGAAAACTTTGCTAAAGCAAATATGTTTGGTTACGAGTTCAGTGCTGCTTATCGCGATAAGATTGGAAAACTAGATTTTAGTTTTACGCCTTTCTATAGCTGGAGTGATAACAGGAATATTAAATATGATGTATCTTCAGGTATTGTTGGTACTTTGGAAGATCTGACAGGCAAATCAAGTGATTTGGGTATTTTTGGATACAAGTCTTTGGGAATCATTAGAACACAGGCAGAAGCTGATGCAATTATTGCAGAAAGAATAAATAAATCTGCCGTAGGCGGATCGGCTAGTAAAGTGAAAATTTTAGATAATCCATTACAGCCTGGTATGATCAACTACGAAGACACTAATGGTGATGGTGTAATTGATGTAAAGGATAAGCAATATGTAACTGACAGACAAAACAACCACAATACTTTAGGGCTAAACTTTAGCGTTGGATATAGTGGTTTAAGTTTAAATGTGGTTATGGGCATGTCATGGGGTGGAAAAACAAGTATTGGTGGCTTAAAGCCAAGTGGTGTTAATCCAGGTACATACAGTAACAGAGCAGCTTATTGGGCTGATCATTGGACACCAGCAAATACTGCTGCTGCCTATCCGAACCCATATTTCTCCAGTATTTATGAAACAAGTGATTTCTGGTTAGTATCAGCAACACAGTTTAATGTAACTAATGCAAACTTAAGTTATGCTATACCATCAAAATGGACTGAAAAAATTGGCATCGCAAGTATTAGGTTGTATGCACAAGCTACTAATCCAATCCAATTCATTAATCCTTTTCCGGGTAAATACAGGGATTTTCAAACGCAAGTTGGAACTTACCCAACGCTTAGAACATACTCTCTTGGTTTAAATGTTGGACTTTAAAAAACGGCAATCATGAAAAAATTAAGTATATTATCATTAACAGCTTGCCTGATGTCATTGATGTTCAGCAACTGTAAAAAAGTTTTAGAAAAACAGGATTTGGGTAGTTTTACAGCAGATCAGGTTTATAACGATTCTACAACTACAAAATTAAGTGTAGATTATATTTATAGTCAAAATCAACCTTCTTGGTTTGGTAACGTTGGTGGCTTAAGTGGTTCAGTAAGCAGTTTGTCAGATGAACAATACGGTGATAACGTTTTTGTTAAGGGTACCGCCACGAGTGAATCTGTAACTGACTTAGGTGCTTCCAATACTGCTGGTAACTATTTTAAAATACGTACCATTAATATGTTTATTCGCGATGTGAATGCCGGCACTATGGATATAGCAGTAAAGAGAAGGTTTATCGCTCAGGCTTATTTCTGGAGAGCATTCAGATATTTTGAACTGGTTAAATTATATGGTGGTGTGCCTTTGGTATTAGCTCCGCTTGATGCTGTAGGAGAAGAAGCTAAAAAAGCTGCATTATTACCAAGAAACAGTACATCAGAAACTTTTGCCCAAATTGCCAGAGATTTAGATTCTTGCATTAAATATATCCCTGTAAAATGGCCAAAAAATGATGACTATGGCCGTATTACCAAGGGAGCTGCCCAGGCGTATAAAGGTCGTGTTTTAATGACTTTTGCATCGCCAGAATTTAATCCCACTAACATTGCTTCAAGATGGCAAGATGCTTACAAAGCAAATACAGAAGCTATTGCAACACTATCTGCTAACGGTTTTGGCTTATATTCTAAATTTGATGCCAGTATGTGGACTACCGAGGGTAGTAACGGAGGAAGTACGCCAAGAAATCCTGAAGCTGTGTTTGCTACCCTATACAATACAGGAACAACTGATATAGGGCAAAATAACAATTCGTATCCAAATGCAACTGTTCCGAAATATATTGGAAGTACCGGAGGTTCTAACTTGCCTACATGGGATATTGCTTTAGCGTTCCCTATGAAAGATGGTAAAGACATAGGAGCTTCAACAAAATATACCTACAACATCGGAACATTTTACAAAGATCGTGATCCACGTTTTGAACAAACAATTGCCTACAATGGGGCTAATTGGCCATTGGCAGGTAATCCGACATATCGTTTATGGACATACTACTACACAAAAAGTAATGCTTTGACATCTACTGAAAGTGCGGTAACTGCAAGTGGATTATACTTGCGTAAAGGGATTGATCCCGCATTAACTTTGGCAACTTTTCAAAACGCTGGTACAGATTGGATAGAAATCCGCTATGCAGAAGTACTGTTAAACCAGGCCGAATGCGCTGCCGAAATTGGTAACATTGGTCAAAGCCAGGAAGCTTATGCCAATTTGATCGCAGTGAGAAAACGTGCCGGTATTGAAGCAGGAACGGATGGGTTGTATGGATTAACAGCAGGTATGACTTCAGCTCAATTGGTGAATGCAGTAATGAAGGAGAGACAAATTGAATTGGCTTTTGAAGGCAAGCGTTTTTGGGATCTTCGACGTAGAAAATTACTGGAATCTACATTAAATGGAAAAAGAAGAATGGGCGTAACCATTGCTTTGAAAAATACCGGAACAAATACAGATTACATCTTAGGTACACGTGATGCTTCTGCAAATACGAGTTTAGATGCCTTGTATACTGCAAGCTTTACTGTAACAACTAAACAACTGGATACTTATAACATAGCATATCAGAGTGGGGTATACTTCTTCGGGATACCAACTACATCTTTGCAAAACAATGTTAATCTTGTTCAGAATAATACTTGGGGAGGTTCATTCGACCCAACAAAATAACACGCGCTCAGGTGCCTTCTCAGCACCTTTTAAATTTAGTATATTTGGTTTAAAAGAGGGGACCCTAATCGGTCTCCTTTTTTTATTTAAAAAAATGTTATTTATATATGAATTTTTTATTACTCTTGTAACAGCGCTGTGATAATGAATTTAGATTGTTACTGTTATTTTTATCGATTGATAAGATAGTACAATAGCTGGCTAAAATTATAGATTAAATAGCCGCGATTTGATTGCAAATTTGAAGGATAATATACTTTCTAACCAAAATTTATGAACCCAGAATTCAAAAGAAATGAGCCAAAATCTTTTATCTTTATCTAAGAAGATTTTATTCTAAGTTTAAAAGAGCCAAAAACATTTCTTTGTTTTCTAACCAACAAAACACAAATGAAAAAGAACTTTTTAAAACTGCTATGTTCAGCAGCATTAATACTCTCCACTACTTATTCGTTTGCACAATATCCTAAAATCCCAGAAGATGCCAAACGTGCGTCTGATGAGATGATGAAAGAAGCTTATCGTCAATCTGATATTGCCTGGCAAAAAGCATTACCGCTGATTAAAAAAGAGGCTGATCAGGGAAAACCTTATATTCCATGGGCAGGTCGGCCTACAGATTTACCTCAAGCAGATATTATTGCTTTCCCGGGTGCTGAAGGCGGTGGTGCATATAGTTTTGGTGGTCGTGGTGGCAGAGTAATTGTAGTTAAGAATTTAAACGACAGTGGCCCGGGTTCTTTGCGTGAAGCTTGTGAGCAAGGTGGTGCCAGGATTGTTGTTTTTAATGTATCCGGAATTATCCGCTTAAAAACCCCATTAATTATTCGTGCTCCTTATATCACTATAGCCGGGCAAACAGCTCCTGGTGATGGTATATGTGTAGCCGGAGAATCTGTTTGGTTAAATACACACGATGTGGTTGTTCGCTTTATGCGTTTCCGCCGTGGAGAAACTTTTGTTGGCAGAAGAGATGATGCAATCGGCGGTAATCCAATCGGAAATATTATGATTGATCACGTTTCAGCAAGCTGGGGATTAGATGAAAATATGTCGATGTATCGCCACATGTATAATGACAGTACTGGCAAAGTAGAAGAGAAATTGGGGACGGTGAACATTACTATTCAGAATTCCATCTTTTCTGAGGCCCTGGATTACTGGAACCATGCTTTCGGTAGCACTTTAGGTGGCGAAAATTGTGCATTTGTACGTAACCTCTGGGCTGATAATGCAGCTAGAAATCCATCAATTGGATGGAACGGCATTTTCAATTTTGCCAATAATGTTGTTTTTAACTGGCATAACCGCTCAACAGATGGTGGTGATTATACCGCCTTGTTCAATATCATTAACAATTATTATAAACCAGGACCGGTAACCGATTTAAAAGATCCGATCAGCTACAGAATCCTGAAACCAGAATCAGGGAGGAGCAAATTGCCTTATGTAGTTTTTGGCAGAGCATATGTTAACGGAAACATTGTAGAAGGTAACGATAAAGTAACTAAAGATAACTGGGACGGCGGCATCCAAATGGAGAATAAAAAAGGTAACTTAATGAGCATGGAAGAAGCAAAAGCATACTTCCCGGCAATGAAAGCAAGTAAACCTTTCCCAATGCCTAAAATTACGATCATTCCAACACTTGACGCGCATAAATATGTATTAACGAATGTCGGGGCTACTTTACCAAAACGCGACCCTGTTGATACCCGCGTGGTGGAGCAGGTTAGAACCGGAAAAATTAAATACATTGAAAATGTAAAACTGCCGGATTTTAATTTTGAACACAGGCGTTTACCTCGCGATTCTTATAAGCAGGGAATTATTACTGAGATTGCACAGGTTGGCGGTTATCCGGAATACAAGGGGACACCTTATAAAGATTCTGATGATGATGGAATGCCTGATGCCTACGAGTTAAAAAATGGCTTAAACCCTAAAGATGCTTCTGATGCAGCTAAGATTGGAAAAAGTGGTTACGCAAACATCGAAGTTTACTTAAATAGTGTAGTACCAGTTTCTATCGTTAAGCCTAACTAACATGAAAAATATTAAATCCCTTTTAACAATAGCCTCAGTTTTAGGTTTTAGCAACATCGCTTTTGCACAGTATCCTGTGATTCCGGAGGCCATGGAAAAAAAAGCTGATTCATTAATGGAGCATATCACCCGTTTATCAGAACAGCAGTTTCTAAAGGTAAAATCAATTGTGGATGAAGATGCCAAACATGGTAAACCTTATATTCCATGGGCAGCAAAGCCAGGTGATTTACCCCAGGCTAAACTGGCAGCATTCCCAGGTGCAGAAGGTGGGGGTGCCTATTCATTCGGAGGTCGAGGGGGTAAAGTATATGTGGTAACCAGTTTAGCAGATTCGGGCAAAGGAACGCTGCGCGAAGCTTGCGAGCAAGGTGGTGCCAGAATCATCGTCTTCAATGTTTCGGGGATCATCCGCTTAAAATCCCCCTTAATTATCCGTGCCCCATACATTACCATTGCAGGCCAGAGTGCACCGGGTGATGGCGTATGCGTTGCAGGTGAATCCGTATGGATCAATACGCATGATGTAGTAATCAGGTATATGCGTTTCCGCAGAGGAGAAACCGATGTAACCCGTCGTGACGATGCGATTGGCGGTAATCCGGTAGGAAACATCATTATCGATCACGTTTCTGCAAGTTGGGGGCTAGACGAAAATATGTCGATCTATCGTCACGTTTACGATCCCAAAGATGGCTCAAAACCAGAAAAGCTGCCTACTGTTAATGTAACGATACAAAACTCCATCTTCTCAGAAGCTCTAGATACTTATAATCATGCATTTGGAAGTACCATAGGTGGATTAAACAGTACGTTTATGCGTAATCTTTGGGCATCCAATATCAGTAGAAACCCTTCGGTGGGTATGTATGGTGATTTTGGTTTTGCCAATAACGTCATTTTCAACTGGTGGAACCGCAGTGCAGATGGCGGAGATAACAATTCATTTTATAGCTTCATCAATAATTATTACAAGCCCGGACCAATAACACCTGCAGGTGAACCAATTTCCTATCGGATTTTGAAACCTGAGTCGGGCAGAGATAAGCGATTTACCAATGAATTTGGAAAGGCTTATGTTACAGGTAACATTACAGAAGGTAACGACAAGGTAACGCAGAACAACTGGGATGGTGGAGTTCAGCCAGAAAGTAAGCGGGATAAACAAAAACTTTTGGATTCGATGCGTGTGGATAAGCCTTTGCCAATGGCTAAGATTTCGATCATCGATACAAAAAAGGCTTATGAATATGTGCTGGCAAATGCCGGAGCAAGCCTTCCCATTCGCGATGCAGTAGATACCAGAATTGTAAAACAGGTGAGAACAGGTAAAATTGAACACGTTGCTGATGGCGTATTGCCCGCCAAGCAAAGCTATGTGAAACGCCGCCTGCCTGGAGATTCTTATAAAAAAGGAATTATATCTGATATTTCCCAGGTGGGTGGGTATCCGGAATATAAAGGTACGCCTTACTTAGATACTGATAACGATGGAATTCCTGATGCCTGGGAAAGTAAAAATGGATTAAATCCGAAAGATGCTACTGATGCAGCTAAAATTTCAAAAAATGGATATGCTAACATTGAAGTTTATTTGAATAGCTTAGTGGATTTGGGCAAGGTAAGGCCATAAAAAAATCGCATCCCTTGCTTTAGCTACCATAAAAAATAAAAGTACAATACATTATAAATGTTCAATACTAACCTCAAATATGAACCACAACTGTCAAAGCTAAAACTCTTTTTAGTTTTGGCCCTAATTACGGGTTCGCTGGCTGTATTTGCTCAAAAGCCCAAAGTTGTAGAGCCGCCTAAACCTATTTTCAAGGACAAAGACGGTAAAATGGCTTACACACCAGATGCACAAGGTAATCGAGTTCCTGATTTTTCGTATGCGGGCTATATGGCTGGTGAACAGGCTATCCCCATGGCAGCAGTTAAAGTGCTGGTTCCGGTAAAATCAGGAGATGCTACCTTGCGGATTCAATCTGCCATCAACTATGTGAGTAAATTACCTGTCGGAAAAGATGGTTTAAGAGGTGCAGTTTTATTGGAAAAAGGAACTTATCAGGTTTCAGGTACCTTAAAAATCACGGTTTCGGGAGTGATCTTACGTGGAGCAGGAAATACCGAAAACGGAACGTTAATACATGCAACGGGTTTAGATCGCATCGGCGTAATCCGGATTTTAGGGAAGAATAACAAGATAGAGGCTCAATCGGTAGCCATTACAGATAGCTATGTTCCGGTTAATGCAACTAAGATTACACTGGCAAACGCAACAGGATTCAAAGTTGGAGATAATATCAGTATCCATCGCCCATCAACCAAAAACTGGATTGACGATATCAATACCGAGCATTTCGGTGGTGGCATTACCTCATTAGGATGGAAGGCCGGGCAAAGAGATATCTTTTGGGATCGTAAGATTGTTAATATCAGTGGAAACACATTGACTTTTGATGCCCCGATCACTACCGCACTTGATGCCAAATATGGTGGAGCTACTGTTTCTAAATACAACTGGGAAGGCCGGATTTCGCAATCAGGTGTGGAGCATTTAAGGTTAGTGTCTGATTATCACAAAGAAAATCTAAAAGACGAATATCATCGTTGGAATGCCATTAGCCTGGAAAATGTTCAGGATTCATGGGTGCGCCAGGTGGTATTCGAGCACTTCGCTGGCTCTGCTGTTAATGTGTTGGAAACAGCTAAAAGAATTACTGTTGAAGATTGTAAATCGTTGGCCCCGGTTTCTGAAATTGGTGGACAAAGACGTTATACCTTTTTTACTACAGGACAACAAACCTTATTTCAAAGATTATATTCAGAATATGCCTACCACGATTTTGCGGTAGGTTTTTGTGCGGCAGGACCGAATGTATTTGTGCAATGCCAATCTTATCTGCCTTACAGCTTTAGCGGGGCAATTGATAGCTGGGCTTCCGGTGTGTTGTTTGATATTGTAAATGTTGACGGGCAGGCACTCAGTTTTATGAATCGTGGACAAGACGGACAAGGAGCCGGATGGGCAGCTGCAAACAGCATGTTCTGGCAATGCTCGGCTGCAAGAATTGATTGTTACCAGCCCCCAACCGCTCAAAATTGGGCTTTGGGTAACTGGGCACAGTTTGCTGGCGATGGGTATTGGGATCAATCTAATGAACAAATTCAACCCAGAAGCTTATATTATGCACAACTCAAAGATCGCTTAGGCAAAGAGGTTGATGCGAGAACATTTTTACTGCCGGTAGAAACAGAAGCTTCAAGCAGTCCACCGGTAGATGTTGCACAGAACCTGACTAAAATAGCCCTTAAACCTGCACAAACTTTAGCAGAATACATTGATCTGGCTTCGTTCAGAACTAAAATTACAACTGCATATGGTCAGGTGAAAAGCATTGATCAAATCGGTTTAGATAAAGTGGAACAACCTAAACCAGCCAAAGTGATGTCTATCCAAAATGGATGGTTGCTGCGTGGGACTGAATTGGTGACGGGCAACCGTCAGGATGTACCCTGGTGGAATGGAAGTGCCCGTCCATATGGACTAAAAAACACTAAATTTCATGTTACCCGTTTCGTTCCTGGGCGTGCAGGAAATGGTCTTACCGACGATCTTGATCAAATTACCGATTCTATGCAAAACAGCAGCCTGAAGATTTTAGATCATAACTACGGACTATGGTACGATAGAAGGAGAGATGATCATGAACGGATCCGCAGGATGGATGGAGAAGTTTGGCCACCATTTTATGAACTTCCGTTCGCCCGTAGCGGACAAGATAAAGCCTGGGATGGCTTAAGTAAATATGATGTAACCAAATACAATTTATGGTATTGGGACCGGTTGAAGCAATTTGCAAACCTGGCCGATCAAAAAAGCCTCGTATTGATACATGAAAATTATTTTCAGCACAACATTATTGAAGCGGGTGCACATTATGCCGATTTCCCTTGGCGCACGGCAAATAATATCAATAATACAGGTTTTCCTGAACCGGTGCCTTATGCAGGCGACAAAAGGATATTCATGGCTGAGCAATTTTACGATATCAGTAATGAACACCGCAGGGCAATCCACAAAGCATATATCAGAAAATGCCTCGAAAATTTCGACCAAAATACTGGGGTAATCCAGTTAATTGGTGCCGAATTTACGGGTCCACTTCATTTCGTACAATTTTGGATTGATACCATTAAAGACTGGGAAAAGGAAACCGGAAAACATCCGATTATCGGTTTAAGTGTAACTAAGGATGTACAGGATGCTATTCTGGCTGACCCGGCGCGTGCGGAAGTGGTAGACCTTATCGATATCCGCTACTGGCATTACCAGGCCGATGGAAAAACTTATGCTCCTCAGGGTGGGCAAAATTTAGCACCCAGACAGCATGCGCGATTGCTTAAACCAAAGAAAACTTCTTTTGAGGAAGTGTACCGTGCAGTTTCCGAATATAAAACTAAGTTCCCTCAAAAAGCGGTAATCTATTCGGGTGATAGCTTTGACAACTTCGGTTGGGCTATTTTTATGGCTGGAGGTTCACTTTCTAATATTCAGGGTTTAAACCCTTCTTTTTTAAGTGCTGCAAGCAATATGACGCCATTTTTACCTGCCGGAAAATCCGCTAAACAATATGGCCTGTCTGATACAGGGAAAGCTTATATACTGTATAATGCGTCTGCAGAGGCTATTGATCTGGACTTAAGTAAAGTACCGGGCAAATTCAATATTACCGTAATCAATGCTAAAAACGGCCAATCAATTAAAGAGGAAAAAATTAACGGAGGAACACTGTCCAAAATCAGCAAGACAGGTACGGGGGATGAAGTAGTTCTAATCAAAAAACTTTAAAATATGCGCTTAAATAAATTTTATATCTATTTATTAGTTATTGCTGTCGCAACTGTTTTCGGTTGTAAAAATAAAAAGCCGGTAGATCAAAAGGCTTTATTGGTATCCGAAAACGGCAGATTTTTAACCACAGGTGATGGTAAGCCTTTCTTTTGGTTGGGTGATACCGCCTGGCTTCTTTTCAGCAGACTGACCCGCGAAGAAGCCGATACTTACCTGGAAGACCGTAAACAAAAAGGGTTTAACGTTATCCAGGTGATGTTGCTTCATGATGTACCTTCCAGAAATGTGTATTTAGACTCGTCTGTGGTTCGGGCAAATGTGGCGAAACCAGCTGTTACTGCAGGTAGTAATTACAAGAAAGCAGATGAATATGATTATTGGGATCATGTAGATTATATCATTGATAAAGCCGCAGAGAAAGGACTCTACATGGCCCTTGTACCGGTATGGGGAACCAATGTAAAAGAGAAAAAAGTGAAAGAACCCGAAGCGAAAATTTATGCAGAATTTTTAGCGAAGAGATACCGCGATCGTTGGAATATCATTTGGTTAGATGGTGGCGATATTAAAGGCAGTGACGGACTTAACGTTTGGACAACCATTGGGAAAACATTAAGAGCCAATGATCCAAATCACTTAATTACCTTTCACCCAAGGGGAAGAACTGCTTCCTCTCAATGGTTTCACAAGGCAGAATGGAGTGATTTCAATATGGTACAATCCGGACACCGTCGTTATGACCAGGACACCTCTAAAAATGAAAAACTACATTATGGCGAAGATAACTGGAAATATATTGAAGCCGATTATAAATTAACCCCGGTTAAACCAACCATAGACGGCGAGCCTTCATACGAAGATATTCCGCAAGGATTACATGATACCACGCAACCGCGATGGACTGATGCCGATGTGAGAAGATACGGTTACTGGTCTGTTTTTGCTGGTGCATTTGGATACACTTACGGGCATAACTCTGTTATGCAGATGTATAAGGTAACCGATAAAAAGCCGGCTTATGGTCCGAGAGATCAGTGGATTACAGCATTAAACGCTGCCGGAGCTACGCAAATGAAATATCTGAAAGATTTAATGCTTTCCCGTTCTTACTTCGACCGCGTTCCCGATCAATCGGTTATTGCCGGACAGAATGGAGAAAAATACGACAGATTATTGGCTACAAGAGGAGCAGATTACGTAATGGTTTATACTTACTCCGGAAGAAATATCACGTTGAACATGGGTAAAATTCCGGGCGATAATGTAAAAGCTTCCTGGTTTAATCCGAGAGATGGAAAAACAACAATTATTGGTGCAATAACCAATAAAGGTACACATGTATTTGACCCTCCGGCAGAACCTGCTAATGGTAATGATTGGGTTTTAATATTGGATAAAATATAATGAATAAGGGTTTAAGTAAAATATCAAGCATTGGAATAGCCTTAATTGGGCTATTTTGCTGTGTTTTATGTTCTTGCAGCAAAAAGGCTTATATTTTCACCTCATTTCATGAACCAGCAACGGAAGGATTGAGATTGTTGTACAGTGATGATGCCTACCATTGGACTGATCTGAACCGGACGCTTCTTAAGCCCGAAGTTGGAACGCAGAAGGTTATGCGCGATCCATCTATCGTTCAGGGACCTGACGGAACTTTTCACCTGGTTTGGACCTGTAGCTGGAAAGGTGATAAAGGATTCGGATATGCCAGTTCCAAAGACTTAATTCATTGGTCTGCTCAAAAGTTTATTCCGGTGATGGAAACCGAGCCATCTACCGTAAACGTATGGGCACCAGAAATTTTCTATGAAGATGAGACTAAAGAATACATCATTATCTGGGCTTCAACCATACCATTTCGCTTTGCAAAAGGTATAGAGGATGAAGATAATAACCATAGAGTGTATTATGTAACAACCAGGGATTTTACCTCCTTTTCCAAGCCTAAATTATTCATCGATCCGGGATTCAGCGTAATTGATGCCGTAATTGTTAAACGCAAAGCGAAAGATTATGTCCTGGTTTTGAAAGACAATACCCGCCCAAATAGAAATTTAAAAATTGCTTTTAGCAATAGCGCAGCGGGACCTTATGGAGCTGCTTCAGAAACGTTTAGCCCGAAGTTAACTGAAGGGCCAACGGTTGTTAAAGTTAAACAAGATTGGCTAATTTATTTTGATGCTTATGGGCAAAAGATCTATTCGGCGGTGAAAACTTCAGATTTTAAATCCTTTAAAGATGTAACAAGCGAGGTCTCCATCCCGGAAGGACATAAACACGGAACGATAATTAAAGTGAAAAAAAGTATAATAAAGAAATTGATTAATGAAATGAAGTAAGGTGATTACCGAAAAAATGTCATCTACGTAGGTTGTCATCCTGAGCCTGTTATGTTGTCATCCTGAGCTTGTCGAAGGACATTATTTATCTTCGACTATTGATAGGTCTTCGACAAGCTCAGACTGACATGGTGAGGAAGGAAAAATTAAAAATGTCATCTTGGGCCTGTTACGTTGTCATCCTGAGCCTGTCGAAGGACATATTGTTTTCGACTATTGATAGGTCTTCGACAAGCTCAGACTGACATGGTGAGGAAGGAAAAATTAAAAATGTCATCTTACGTGCGGGTGTCATCTTGGGCCTGTTACGTTGTCATCCTGAGCCTGTCGAAGGACATATTGTTTTCGACTATTGATAGGTCTTCGACAAGCTCAGACTGACATGGTGAGGAAGGAAAAATTAAAAATGTCATCCTGAGCCTGTCGAAGGACAAGCTCAGACCATTGTAACTGACTAAAAAACTTAATAATGAAATTAACTAAATATATATTGTTCCTGTCTGTTTTGGCTATATCATCCGTCAAGGCACAAGATACCGTGCGCTATACAGGTAAAACGCTGGTAAATGCCGATTATCATCATGGGCAGTTATCGCCGGTTATGGGTGTTCACAGTATCCAAACTTTCAGGGCAAACAGAGAGCATCCTGAATTGGCTGAAAACTTTGGCTGGACTTACAACCATGCACCTATGCTGGCCTATTGGAACAATAAGTTTTATGTGGAATATTTAAGCGATAAAGTGGGAGAGAGCATTCCTCCAGGGCAAACATTATTGCAATCATCTAAGGACGGTTACACCTGGACCAAACCCGAGGTTGTTTTTCCGGTTTACAGAATCGCTGATGGAACAACGAAAGCAGGCAGGACTGACGTTGCAAAAGATCTGGATGCCGTAATGCACCAGCGTATGGGTTTTTATGTATCGACCAGGAATGTATTTTTGGTACTGGGTTTTTATGCCATCAGTTTCGATGCAAAAGACGATCCCAACGATGGAAACGGCATCGGCAGAGCAGTAAGGGAGATTAAAGCAGATGGCACATATGGACCAATCTATTTTATTCATTATAACCCTGGCTATTCAGAAAAAAATACCCGCTATCCATTATTTACACGAAGTAAAAGCAAAGCTTTCGTTGAGGCTTGTAAAGAATTATTAGCTAACAAGTTAATGACTCAGCAGTGGAATGAAGAAGCAGATAGAAAAGATCCCTTAATCACCTTACAGAAGCAATACAAGGCTTTCTGTTATTATCACTTACCTGACGGAAGAGTGGTGGGTTTATGGAAAAATGCCCTTACAGCAATTAGCAACGACAATGGTAAAAGCTGGCCTGAAAATGCTAGTCGCGCACCTGGTTTTGTAAACAGCAATGCTAAAATCTGGGGACAAAAAACTGCTGATGGAAACTACGCCACAGTATATAATCCTTCAGAATACAGGTGGCCATTAGCCATCTCTACCAGTAAAAATGGCTTGGAATATACCAATCTCTTATTGGTTAACGGAGAAATTACCCCCATGCGCTACGGTGGAAATTATAAATCTTATGGCCCACAATACGTGCGTGGAATAGAAGAAGGAAATGGAAAACCGGCTGACGGAAAGTTATGGGTAACCTACAGCATGAACAAAGAAGATATTTGGGTTTCTTCAATCCCATTACCAGTAAACGAAAAGGCCAGTGAGCATGTAAATGATGATTTTAGCAAACTCGCTAAAGGGAATGAACTGGAACTTTGGAATACTTACAGTCCACTTTGGGCACCAGTTAAAGTGGAGAACGGAACCCTTGTTTTGAAAGATAAAGATCCATTTGATTACGCCAAAGCTGAAAGATTGTTCCCGGCCGTACGAAAAGTGATTACTTCATTTTCTGTAACTCCAAAACAAAACGATCATGGCCTGCTTGAAATTGAATTACAAGACGCAAAAGGAATGGCCTCGGTAAGGTTAACATTCGATACTGCAGGTACGATTAGCGCGAAAGCCGGCGCCCGTTACAAGAACTTCATGAAGTACACTGCTGGTGAAACTTACGACATCAAGCTGAAATTAGATGCCTTTACCAGATTTTATACCATCACCGTTAATGGTAAAGAAGTATTAACCAGTTTAGCTTTTCAGCCGGTAGCAGAAGTTTCAAGAGTTGTTTTCCGCACGGGCGATGTGCGACGCTTTCCAGACGTGGATACCCCCGCCGATCAAACTTACGACTTGCCAAATGCAGGTGAATCAGCAAAAGAAGCCATTTATAGCATTAAATATTTAAAAACCGAAGGATTTTAGATGAAGAACCTGATCAAATATTTGAGTTTTACTTTATTGCTCAGCCTAACTTTTACGGCTGATGCTAAAATCCTGTTGCCGCAAATATTATCGAGCAACATGGTATTGCAACGCGATAAAACTATTAATATTTGGGGTTTTGCTGCTGCAGGTGAGGCGGTTACCGTTAGTTTTGCAGGCCAGTTGCAGAAAGCTGTTACAGATCAATCAGGCCATTGGAGCATTCAGCTAAGTCCATTGAAAACATCCTGGAAAGCGCAAAAGATGACGATTTCCGGATCAAACCAGATTATCCTCACCAACATTCTCGTAGGAGAAGTTTGGGTATGTTCTGGTCAATCTAACATGGAGTATGCCATGCGCAAACTGGCTAAAATTCCAAAACCTAAAAATGAAAAACTGGGTTTCCCTTCAGACGAGGTTGCAAAGGCCAAAAATGATCAGATCAGAATCTTCCTTGTGAATAGAAAAACGCTGATCAAGCCAGATTCCATTCACAAAAGCTGGAGTGTAGCACAGGATTCGGCCTTGCGGGCATTTTCTGCTGTAGGTTATTTCTTTGCTAAAGAAATCCAGCAAAAGTTGGGTGTTCCGGTAGGGGTTATTTCTGCTGCCATTCCCGGAAGCGCTATTGAGCCCTGGATTTCAAATGAAGCATTCCGGACAGCTGATGAGTTTAAAAACGAAAAAGTAGGCAATGATCCGGGTAAGTTTTATACCCCCATGATTGAGCCATTAACTCCATTTAAAATACGCGGTTTTCTCTGGTACCAGGGTGAAACCAATTGCTTTTTGAATGAAACCTTAAGCTATTCAAATAAGATGAAGGTTTTGATTAACAGCTGGCGTAAAGCCTGGAATGAAGGCGACCTGCCATTCTACTACGTTCAGATTGCACCTTTTAATTATTCGAAAACCAAAGGTAAAGTCGTTTTAACAGAAGATACCGAACCCCAATTTTGGGAAGCACAAACGCAGCTGCTACGGTTACCAAATACTGGAATGATTTCAACTAACGATCTAACCGATTCAAATGAAGATCTCCATCCCACTTATAAATGGGAAGTAGGCAGAAGATTGGCACTTTGGGCTTTAGCAAAAACCTATAGTAAAAAGATAAGCTATTCAGGACCCATTTATAAATCGGCATCGTTTAACGGAAATAATGCAGTTTTAGAATTTGAGCAGCTGAAGGCCAGTTCCGCTGTGCTGGATGGATTTACCGTAGCAGGTGAAGATGGTCTCTTCGTAAAAGCCCTGGCTAAAATCCAGAATGGCAAAGTAGTAGTCTCTGCCGAAGGCATCAAAAAACCGGTAGCGGTTCGCTACAATTGGACAGAAAACCCTGCAGGTAATTTCTTCAGTGATGGTTTACCCGCATTACCCTTTAGAACAGATAATCCCTTAACCAATCAATTTAAACCTCATTAATGAAACGCAGATTTATACTCTTCTTGTGTTTACTTCCGGTGTTTGGTCTTGTTAAAGCCCAGCAAACTGAAAAAATGTATCTGTCTGGAACAGGTAATGATCAAACGGTTAACTGGGATTTTTTCTGCACAGCAGGCGCAAAATCTGGTAAATGGACAACCATTCCTGTACCCTCAAACTGGGAATTACAAGGTTTTGGTCAGTATAATTACGGATTTAACAAAGAAGCCAACAAAGGTAAAGAACAAGGCTTATACAAATACAATTTTAAAGTTCCTGCAGATTGGAAAAGCCGAAAGGTTAATATTGTTTTTGAAGGATCGATGACAGATACCGAAGTAAAAATCAATGGAAAGCTGGCAGGAGAAATCCATCAGGGATCATTTTATGTATTTAGATATGATATTTCCAAACTGATCAGAACAGGGTCTGATAATTTACTTGAAGTGAAGGTTTCTAAACATTCTGCTAATCAATCCGTTAATGAAGCCGAAAGAAAGGCCGATTTTTGGATATTTGGCGGTATTTTCAGACCAGTTTATTTAGAATCTCTACCACAAACGCATATTGAACGGGTTCAGATCGATGCCAAAGCAGACGGAAATTTTATGGCCAACCTTGCTTTCGTTGGTGATGCCGATAAAGTTGAGGTAGCCCTTACCGGAAAAGACGGAAAGCGCTTTGGGAATAAATTCAGTGCTAATATCGTAAAGGGAACAAAGAAGCTTGCCTTGAATAATCAATTTAATCAGCCAGCGGTTTGGTCTTCAGAGTTTCCCAATCTGTATAAGGCAACTTTTACCCTGTTTAAGAATGGAAAAGAAGTTCATCAGATTGCGAAAAACATAGGGTTCAGAACTATTGAGCTACGAGAACGTGATGGGCTTTATGTAAACGGCGTTAAAATGAAATTTAAGGGAGTTAACCGACATTCATTTTATCCCAAATCCGGAAGAACAACGAGTAAAAAAATCAGCATTGCCGATGTTCTACTCATGAAAGAAATGAATATGAATGCCGTTCGGATGTCTCATTATCCGCCAGATGGACATTTTCTGGATGTTTGCGATTCATTAGGCTTATTTGTAATGGATGAGCTTGCGGGATGGCACGGCACCTATAATACACCAACAGGAACTAAACTGCTTAAAGAGATGATGTTGAATGATGAAAATCATCCCTCTATTGTTTTCTGGGCTAATGGAAACGAAGGCGGTCACAATCGGGAATTAGACCATTTATTTCCTGAAGAAGATATTCAAAAGCGTCCGGTGATTCATCCTTGGGAGGTTTTTGGTGGATTTGAAACCACACATTACCGCGAATTCAACTATGGAATTGGTAATTATGATCATGGCCACAACATTTTAATGCCTACAGAGTTTTTGCATGGCATGTTTGATGGCGGACATGGTGCAGGTATTGAAGATTATTGGAACGCGATGTGGAACAATCCGCTTTCTGCAGGTGGTTTCCTTTGGGATTTTGCAGATCAGGGGGTAGTACGTACCGATAAAAACGGCGAATTGGATACCGACGGGAATCATGGCCCAGATGGAATTGTGGGGCCATATCATGAAAAAGAAGGTAGTTTTTATACCATTAAGGAAGTCTGGAGCCCGGTATTTGTAGAACGACGGGAAATGACTGCTGGTTTTGACGGATCTTTTCAGGTGGAGAACAGATATGCCTTTACAAATCTGAACCAATGTAGTTTCAGCTGGAAACTCAGCACTTTCAAATCTGCTAAAGATGATGTTGTTTATAAAAGCGGCAAGATCGAAGCGCCCCATGTCAAACCATTCGAAAAAGGCAAACTGCAGGTTAACCTGCCTAAAGATTGGAGAAGCTTTGATGCCTTATTCCTAACGGCTAAATCGCCAGATGGCCAGGAATTATTTACCTGGAGTTTCCCAATTGCATTACCTCAGGATGACGCTGCAAAGATTGTCATTAAAGAGGCATCGGCAAAGGTAACAATCGTTGAAAATGGTTCAAACTACGAAGTAACGGCGAATGGTATTAACCTGACTTTTGATAAGAACAGCGGATTACTCAAAACAGCGAAGAATGCTAAAGGAATTATACCTTTCAGCAACGGACCAATTCTACAGGAAGGCGAAAACAATTTTAAAGGTTTCAGTTATAAAATGGATGGACAAAACCTGGTTATTTCTTCCAAATTTGATAAAAAAGCCAGCTATAATACCCTTGAATGGACTGTTTACCCTTCAGGCTGGTTAAAAATGCAGGTTAAATACTTTCCTTCAGCTTACTTTACCACCTTCGTGGGATTGAATTTTTCATATCCGGAATCAGAAATAAAAAGTGTAAATTATAAAGGAAATGGGCCATATCGTGTTTGGAAGAACAGGATGAAAGGTAACCAGTTTGGAATCTGGCAAAAGGATTACAACAATTCGGCAACAGGTGAAGCTCCCTGGGAATATCCTGAATTTAAGGGCTATTATGCTAATATGTACTGGTGCGAATTTATGGGCAAAACCCAGAATTTTAAAGTGGTGACAGATAGAGAGTATGTTTTTCTAAGATTATTTACGCCGAAGAAATCTAAAGATACAGAGTATGACAATATGAGCCCTACATTTCCGAATGGCGATATTTCATTTATGAATGGAATATCAGCTATAGGAACGAAGACACAAAAGCCAGAAACAACCGGACCAATGGGGATGAAGCATGTTTTCTACGATTTTGATAAGGAACCATCAAGAGCTTTGGATATGACTTTGTATTTTGATTTTAGCGGTTCAGAAGGAAATGGAAAATAGTGGTATAACCACCTGAGAAACCTGATTGGGTATTGAAAAATAAATAAATGAAAATAAAAATCTACATAGCGATTATCAGCATTTACCTGCTACCTTTTCAAAAATTGGTGGCTCAGGTTACTTTGCAGCATACCACCTGCGAAATGCTGGTTAATCCAATGGGGATTGATGTGACTCAGCCAAGATTAAGCTGGGAAATACTGAGCAATCAGCATAATGTTAAGCAAAAGGCTTATCAAATATTAGTAGCATCAAGCCTGGAGAAACTGAATGCAAATGATGGCGATTTGTGGAACTCAGAGAAAGTGAATGGACAACAATCCATTCATGTCAGGTATAACGGCACTAAATTGCAAAGTCGCATGCGGGCTTATTGGAAAGTTAAAATATGGACAAACGCTGGTGAAAGCAATTGGTCTGAACCCAATGCATTTACCATGGGCTTGTTGTATTATAAAGACTGGCCAAAAGGTTGGATTGGTTTCGATCGAGCTTTTCCATGGGATAACATTAAGACAGATTCGAGATTATCCGCCAGGTATTTTAGAAAGGAATTTCAGAGCAATAAAAAGATTAAGTATGCAACTGCATCTATCATAGGATTAGGCTTATATGAATTGTATATCAATGGTAAAAAGGTAGGAGAAGATGTGTTAACGCCAACCGCTACAGACTATACGCAGAATGTGAAATACAATACCTTAGATGTAACCAACTATATTCAGGACGGTAAAAATGCAGTTGGGGCTATTTTAGGAAACGGTCGTTTCTTTGCTATGCGGCAACACAACAAACCTTACAAAATTAAAACATTTGGCTTTCCGAAAATGCTGTTGAACATTCATATCGTGTATACAGACGGATCAACGGCAAATATAGATAGCGATAACAGCTGGAAGGGCACTGCCGATGGACCTATCCGAACCAACAATGAATACGATGGTGAGGAGTATGATGCGACCAAAGAAATGACTGGCTGGAACAAAGTGGGTTTTGATGATGCCAAATGGCTAAAGGCCGAGTTTGTTCAGGAACCTACCGGAACCTATCAAGCCCAGATGAACGAAAATATAAGGGTAATGAATACCTTAAAACCGGTTTCGGTAAAAAAGATGCCCGGTGGAAGCTATATCCTGGATATGGGGCAGAACATGGTGGGATGGCTGCAAATTAAAGTAAAAGGACAAAAAGGCCAACAAATTAAATTGAGGTTTGCAGAATCACTGCAAGATAATGGAACGCTTTTTACAGCAAACCTGCGCGATGCCAAATGTACTGATTTATACACCTTAAAAGGCACTGCAACTGAAACCTGGGAACCCACATTTGTTTATCGGGGCTTTAGGTATGTAGAATTAAGTGGTTATAACTATACACCTACAGTAAATGATTTTCTTGGCAAAATGATTTACGATAACATGAAAACAGTCGGCACTTTCGAAAGTGCTAACCCTTTGCTTAATCAGATTTTCAAAAATGCATGGTGGGGAATAGCCGGAAATTATAAAGGTATTCCACTGGATTGCCCGCAACGCAATGAACGTCAGCCCTGGTTAGGAGATAGAGGTGCAGTGGCCCATGGAGAGAATTTTTTATTCGATAACGGTCGCTTTTATGCGAAATGGCTGCAGGATATCAGGTACGCGCAAAAAGAGGATGGTGCCATTCCAGATGTGGCTCCTGCCTTTTGGCGTTATTATAGCGATAACATGAGTTGGCCAGGTACCATGTTACTGGTTGCAGAAATGCTGTACAATCAAACCGGTGATGAATCTGCCATTCGTGATAACTACCCTGCAATGAAGAAATGGTTGTCTTACATGCAAGACCGATACATGAAAGACTACATTTTAACCAAAGACAGTTATGGCGACTGGTGTATGCCACCCATCACGATTGAGGCTGGTAGAGGTAAAAGTGCAGATAAAAAATATCCTTCTGAATTGATCTCAACAGCTTACTACTATCATTTTATGGAACTGATGATGCAGTTTAGTAAAGTAACTGGTAATGAGATAGATTATAAAGGGTTTGAAACACTGGCTGGTCAAATTAAATCAGCTTTTCATAAAAAGTTCTATAATGAAAAAGGTTACTATGGTGTTAATGCACTAACAGATAATATTATTCCGCTTTACTTCGGAATGGTACCACGGGAGAATGTTGAGCAAGTTTTTAAAAATATTGCTTACACCATTGAAGTCACGAATAAGGGCCACTTAAGTAATGGTTTAGTGGGTGTACAGTGGCTAATGCGTTGCTTAAACGACTATGGCCGGCCTGATTTGGCTTATACCATTGCCACTCAGAAAACCTATCCAAGCTGGGGCTATATGATTGATCATGGTGCGACAACCATTTGGGAGTTGTGGAATGGAAATACAGCTGATCCAAAAATGAATTCCCAAAACCACGTGATGATGTTAGGCGATTTATTGATCTGGTATTATGAGAATCTGGCAGGAATTAAAGCAGGCGGCCCTGCATTTGAAAATATTAAAATGAAACCGGAAATGATTGACAGATTGGACAGGGTTAAGGCCAGTTATCATTGTGCTTATGGTGAAATCAGCAGCAGCTACTATAAAACATCAGCACAATTTAAATGGGATATTAGTATCCCTGCCAATACTATAGCACTGGTTTATGTGCCTGCAAGTAAAAGGGATGAGGTGGTAGAGAAATTAGTGGGTCAGAAAGAATTAAAGTTTATCAAACTAGAGAATAACCGGGTGATATACGAGTTAGGTTCGGGAAATTATTCATTCGAAGTATACAGTAAGCATTAATATGACCGGCATGGCTTAAAACATTTATAATAACCAATATAAATCGAGATGATGAAAAAGTTTTTAAAACCTATTTTAATGAGCATGCTGCTGATGAGTTCAGTTAGCTCATTTAGCCAAACAACAGACATCGTGATTCCGGGAGAAATTCTGGATAAAGCCAGGGAGTATGTTGCAGCCTTAAACCTGAGTGATGCAGCAAAGAAAACGGCTGTAGAACAAGTTATAGCTGTACACCTGGTTACAATTAGAGATTGGCACAACCAACATCCTTCATCAACGGTTCCGGCAGGTATCAATCCGGTTACCGGTAATAAGCTTTCGGAGTTAGACCGACAAATTATTGCTGATTCTGCAATGCCGGCTACCGTGCATCAGGATTTGATGAATGGCTTAAACAAAAACTTGAGTCCTGAGCAAGTAGAAATCATTTTGGATAAATACACGATTGGAAAGGTGGCTTTCACAATGCAGGGTTACAAAGCAATCGTTCCTGATTTAACAGCAGATGAGGAAGCAAAGATTCTTGGTTTTTTAAAACAAGCAAGAGAGCAGGCGGTAGATTATAAAAATATGAAGGAAATCTCTGCAATTTTCGAGATCTATAAAACAAAGTCCGAGCAATTGTTAAATAACAACGGACGGAGCTGGCGAGCGCTGTACAGTGCCTACACGAAGAAAATCAAAGAAGAGAAAGCGAAAAAAGCAAAAGAAGAAAAGCAAAATTAGAAAACAGGCTATGGGAATAGAAATAGGCATCAAGAAAGTATCTCAAATCTCAGGTCTCACATCTCAATAAACAATGATTAAAAGCAAAATATACATCACAATTGGGTTGCTTGTTGTAACCTTAACCGGAGTACAGGCACAGGTAGAAAAGTGGCAGACAGGGATAGTGAAGCAAGAGTTTCTGTATGAGAAAGCTCCTTTTCCTTCCTGTCACTCAGCAACTATCGCAGAAACACCAAAGGGTTTGGTAGCATCGTTTTTTGGAGGTACTAAAGAGCGCCATCCCGATGTGGAGATTTACATCAGCAGATATGTAGATGGAAAATGGCTGGCACCTGTTTCGGTGGCCAATGGCATTCAGCCTGATGGCAAAAGACTACCAACATGGAATCCTGTTTTGTATCAGGTTCCCGGTGGAGATTTATTACTTTTTTATAAAATTGGACCAAAGCCATCAGAATGGTGGGGTATGATGAGAACATCTAAGGACGGGGGAATAACCTGGTCTGAAACGACTAAATTACCAGAAGGTAATATTGGTCCGGTGAAAAACAAACCGGTATTGCTCAGTAATGGGAATCTTTTTGCCCCTTCCAGTAAAGAAGGTAATGGCTGGAAAATTCATTTTGAAGTAACCAATGATAACGGAAAAACCTGGAGAGTGGTTGGGCCTCTTCCTGAAAATGGAATAAAAGCTATTCAACCCAGTATTTTGCAGTATGGCAAGGGTAAACTTCAGATTTTAGCCAGAACCGCAAATAGAGCGGTTGTTGAATCGTGGTCTACTGATAACGGAGAAACCTGGTCGCCATTAACTAAAACTTCATTGCCTAACAATAACTCAGGAACGGATGCAGTGACCATGAAGGATGGTCGTCAGGTATTGGTATATAACCATGTTTTGCCCCCGGGTGATCTGGCAAAAGGAGCAAGGACACCATTAAATGTGTCTGTTTCTAAGGATGGGAAAAACTGGTCGGCAGCACTGATTTTAGAAGATTCGCCTATAAGCCAGTATTCTTATCCGGCGGTAATTCAAACTTTGGATGGCATGCTGCATTTTATTTATACCTGGAGAAGGGAAAAGATCAAACATGTTGTGGTAGATCCTTCCAAGCTGAGGTTGAAGAAAATTAAAAATGGTGTATGGCCAGGTTTGAAAGGCTATACGGCTCCCGTAATATCGGAAACCAAGAATGAGGAACCAGGAGAATGATGTTCTTCGGGAAGAGATTCTTCACTGCGTTCTGAATGACAAAAAGGATAGCCAATACTGTCATTCTGAGGTACAAAGAATCTGATTTGGAATGGCGATCAGCGTTGATTAAACATAGTCTGATGATTGGACGGAATTCTTCTGCGTCAGAATGACAAAGTGCACACCGGCTTCGCAACGACGAGAGAGTATAAAAAACTAATAATACGAATAAAACCCTTAAGGAATGATTGATATGAAATACTGGAATAGATTGCTTCAGTTTACTCTGCCCAGACTTCGCAAGGACGTATTTTGCATAGGTTGTGTTTCAATGTTCCTCAGTACCAACCTCATTGCTCAAACCCAAAATACCGATAATCAATATAAAAAACCACTTTTACAGGTTTTAAAAGATGTAGAAACCAGGTTTAACGTTAAAATTAAATACGCTGAGCCTCAGGTTAAAGATAAATGGGTTAATTATGCCGACTGGAGGTTTCGTGGCAATGTTGATGAAACACTGGACAATATCTTAACGCCTTTGGATATGAAGGTTAATAAAGAAAAGCCAGGTCTTTATAAACTTAAAGAGTACGAATATTATCGCTGGGAAGTTCAGGATGGCTGGAATTACTTAGATAGCTTAGCCACAAAATATACTGATCAATCCAGCTGGGAAAAACGTAAAGCAGAAATCAGACCTGAACTTTATAAGGCTTTATTGCTTGATCCCTTGCCAGCATCACCCGCTTCAAAACCTATCATTACCCCCAAAAGGCAAATGGATGGTTATACCGTCGAAAACATAGCAATCGAAATTTTGCCGGGTGTATGGATCAATGGCTCACTTTACAAGCCATTAAATGTTAATGGGAAAGTGCCTGTAGTGTTAAGTCCTGATGGACATTGGGAAAAACAGCGTTATCGTGCAGATTGCCAAACCCGCTGCGCCATGATTGCCCGAATGGGTGCCATGGCTTTTAGTTACGATCTGTTCGCCTGGGGCGAATCTCAGCTTCAATTCAAGTACGAAGATCACAGAAGGAGCCTGGCTCAAACCATTCAAACTTTAGGTGGCATTCGGATCCTGGATTATGTATCATCTTTAAAAGAAACCGATAAAAGCCGCATAGGCATCAGTGGTGGTTCTGGTGGTGGAAGTCATACAGTACTCATGGCGGCAATGGACGAAAGAATCAAGTTAAGCGCTCCGGTAGTAGCCATGTCTTCTTATTTTTATGGAGGCTGCCCTTGCGAGAGTGGTATGCCGATTCATCAATGCGCCGGGGGTACAGATAATGTTGAACTTGCAGCAATGGCCGCGCCAAACCCACAATTAATAGTATCTGACGGAAGCGATTGGACTGCACATACCCCTCAACACGACTTTCCCTACTTGCAAAAAATGTATGCCTATTATGGCGTAAAAGATAAAGTTGAAAATGTTCACCTTCCAGAGGAAAAACACGATTTCGGTATCAATAAGCGAATTGCACTGTATGATTTCCTGATCAAGTATTTCAAACTTAATGCAGCTGCCGTAAAAGATAAATCAGGCCGTTATGACGAGCGCAAAGTAACCATTGAAAAAGAAAATGCGTTATATGTTTTTGGTGATAAAGGCGAAAAATTACCTAAAAATGCGGTAATGGGATTTGAACAGCTGGAAAAGTTATTCTATTCAAAAACAAGTAAATAGCCTAATGGAGTTAAATCAAAATAGAAGACGTTTTATTGGTCAGTTGGCTTTGATCACTGGTAGTTTATGCCTGAGTAATCAAGTGATATTTGCTGCCGAAAGAAAGCAGCGCTATAAAGTGGCTGTAATTGATCTCATGATTCTGAAACGTCAGAAATTAAGTGCATTTACATTGGCTAAAGAGATTGGTGCAGATGGATTAGAACTGGATATGGGTGGCCTGGGTAACCGGGAAACCTTTGATAGCAAACTGGCAGACCCAATTATACGTCAACAATTTCTGGATCAGGCTAAAGCCTTGAACATTGAGATTTGTTCGCTCGCCATGACTGGATTTTATGCGCAATCATTTGCCACCCGGCCAACTTATCAAAAGATGATTCAGGATTGCCTGGATACTGCAAAAGCCATGGGTGTAAAAGTTGTTTTTCTTCCATTAGGGATTCAGGGTGACCTGGTAAAATATCCGGAGCTTCGGGGAGCCATTGTTGAAAGACTCAAAATGGCTGGTAAAATGGCCTCAAGTTTGGGGATTGTAATCGGGATTGAAAGCGCTTTAGATGCAAAAGGAGAATTAGCATTGCTTCAGGAAGTTGGATGTAAAGCTGTGAAGAGTTATTTCAATTTTTCCAATGCTTTAAAAAACGGACGGGATTTGCACCAGGAACTGAGAATTTTAGGCAGTAAGCACATCGTTCAGATTCATAGCACGAATGAAGACGGTGTCTGGCTTCAGAATGATCCTAAAATCAATTTGAATGAGGTTAAAAACACACTAGATGATATGGGTTGGAAAGGATGGCTTGTTGTCGAAAGATCAAGAGATGCCAAAACACCAACAGATGTGAAAAGAAACTTTACGGCCAACACGACGTACCTCAAAACCATTTTTCAAGCCAAGTAACCCTTTAAGATGAAGAGATTAAGTATTACACTTTTATTGTTGATGAATTTATTGTGCCTTCAGGTTGCAGCGATAGATATTTACATTTCAATAGATGGTGCTGATACCAATACAGGTGTTAAAGAAAAGCCTTTTGCCTCTTTACATGGCGCATTGCGAAAAGCCCGGGAGTTGCGCCGTTTAAATGACCCTGCCATAAAGGGCGGAATACGGATTATCATCAAAAAGGGTTTCTACAAACTGGATGAACCGGTTATAATACGCCCTGAGGATGCAGGAACTGCGGATAGCCCTACAGAAATCATGGCTCAGGCTAATGAAAAGGTAATTTTTAGTGGGGGAACGAAGATTAGCGGCTGGAAAAAAGTTGTTGGTAGAGTACCTGGCTTACCGCAAAAAGCAGTAGACAAGATTTGGGTGGCCGATATCCCCAATTATGGCGCTGCGGATTTACTCTTCAGACAACTTTGGATCAATGGTGAAAAAGCCACCAATGCAAAGTATTTTAATGGTGATCAAATGGGTAGAATTTTATCCTGGAATGCCGAAGAAGAAACCTGTACCATTCCATTACCGCAGAACATTAATCTGAACCAAAGCAGTAGCATGGAAATGCTGATTCACCAGTGGTGGGCAGTAGCCAATTTGCGGGTAAAATCAGCAAAAATAGCCGGTAACACCCTTGAATTACGATTTATGCAGCCTGAAAGCAGAATCCAGTCGGAACACCCATGGCCGGCACCCTGGATCTCTCAGGAAACAGGTAACTCTGCTTTCAACTTGTATAATTCCATTCAATTTTTAGATCAACCCGGAGAATGGTTTGAGGACCTCAAAAATCATAAACTTTATTATTGGCCAAAAGCCACAGAGAATTTAAAAATTGCGACTGTTATTGCGCCCGTTCTAGAGCAGTTACTTAAGGTAGAAGGAGATATTGATCATCAGGTAGGTCATATCGCATTTAAGGGTATTTCCTTCCAGCACAGCAGCTGGTTAAGGCCGGCGAAACAGGGGCATGTACCACATCAGGCAGGCATGTACATGCTCGATGCCTATAAACTTCAGGTGCCGGGCACAGCTGGTAAAAAGACATTGGAAAATCAGGCCTGGGTAGGCCGACCTGCTGCAGCAATTGAAATCCAATATGGAAATCATATCAATTTCGAGTCCTGCAGCTTTGAACACCATGCGTCAACTGGATTGGATTATGGAAAAGGTACCCATAACAACACCATTAAAGGTAATTTATTTAAAGATATTGGTGGCTCCGGGATTTTAATAGGTACATTCTCAGATGAATCTACAGAAGTACATTTGCCATATCTACCCAAAGATTTAAGAGTCGTATCAAAGGATAACACGATTGAAAATAATCTGATTACAGATGTAACCAATGAGGACTGGGGTGCAGTGGGCATTGGGGCAGGATATGTAAATGGCCTGAAGATTCTTCATAACGAAATTTGCGATGTTTCCTATTCAGGGATTAGCATGGGCTGGGGTTGGACCAAAACTAAGAATGTGATGGCTAATAACATCATACAGGGAAACAAAATCCATCATTATGGCAAGCATATGTATGATGTGGCCGGTATTTACACCCTTTCAGCACAACCGGGTTCCCAAATTACTGAAAATGTAATCGACAGCATTTACAAAGCACCATATGCCCACCTTCCTGAGCATTGGTTTTATCTTTATACAGACGAAGGCTCTTCCGGTTTCACCATTAAAGATAACTGGACTCCCCATGAAAAATACCTGCAAAATGCCAATGGGCCCGATAATTTATGGAAAGATAATGGACCGGATGTTTCTGCAAGCATTAAAAAGAATGCAGGACTAAAATCATCTTACCAATACCTGCTTAAGAATAGATCAACTCCTTCAAAAAGAGGAATTAATACTGCAATAGACCAACCTGTCGTTTTCGAGTTAATTTTCCATGCTGATAGCATCCCCGGTTCGGCAACCTTAAAAACATTTGCTGAAGAGAATAACCTTAAAATCAAAGATATTTACAACTGGAGCAATCGCCTCGTAGTTTATACTTCCAGTTTAAAAGTTGAAAGTTTACAGCAGACATTGAAACGCTTGAATCCGACCACCATTAAACTTTATAATAATCAGATTTACAATTTCAACAGGAAACTGAATTGCGGACTGGAACCTGTTAAAGAATGGGACAATATTATTTTGTCGGCTAATCTTGTCAAAGATAAAAAACTGCAATCCGAATACCTCGATTATCATAAAACACAATTCGAAAAATGGCCGGAACTTTCCAAAGGCTTCTGCAATGCATCATTTCAGCAATTGGTGATTTATAAAAACGACAGGCAATTAATGCTGATCATCAGTATACCTAAAGGAAAAAGCTTAGATGAGCTTAATCCGAAAACCACAGAAAACAACCCAAAAGTAGCGGAATGGAATGCCCTGATGAAAAAATATCAGGAAGGCATTGCAGGAACAAAACCCGATGAGGTTTGGATTTTCTTTAAACCATTAGACTAACCATAAAACGCTTAGAAAAAATATGACCATGTTAAGATTAGGGATCCTGGGATTAGGAGAGGGCAGAAGCACCATTTCTGCATCATTATCGAGTAGAAAATTCAAATTGATTCAGATTTGCGATGCCAATAAAAAACTTTGCGAGGAACGTGCATTAGAATTTGATTTTCAAAACTGGACAACAAATTATGAAGATATGTTAACCAGTGACAAAATTGATATGATTGCGATTTATACGCCCGATCACCTCCATTTTGAACACATCAAACAGGCCTTGCTGCATGGAAAACATGTAGTGTGTACCAAGCCATTTATTGATGATTTATCACAGGCCAATGAGCTGCTCGAATTAAGTAAAATATCCAGAAAAAAGGTTTTTGTTGGACAAAGTTCCCGCTTTTTCGAACCCGCAATGAGACAAAGAAAAGATTTTGAAGCAGGATTAATCGGAGATTTAATTACTATAGAAAGTCACTATCACGCCGATCACCGTTGGTTTTTAGAAAAAGGCTGGTCGCTAAAACAATCTTTTAAATGGTTATATGGAGGTTTAAGCCATCCGGCTGATTTTATACGTTGGTATCTGCCTGATATTGAAGAGGTAATGGGTTATGGTATGCTAAGTAGCAATGGGAAAAGTGCTGGTTTGAAAAACCAGGATACCATGCATTTTATTTTCAAAGCTAAAGATGGAAGAATTGCCCGGGTAAGTGGTGCATACACTGGTCCAACGCAGCCAACAGCCCGAGACAGTGGCATGTCTTGTATTTTAAGGGGTACTGAAGGCGCCAGCCAGGCCGATTATCATGAGTTGCGCTACGCCATAACAGACAATACAGGCGAAGAACGGATCATCCGTTGGGGAGATTCAACATTGAAACATTATTTCCGTTTTGAAGGTCAAAGCCACCATGCCGGGGAGTATCAAAACTACCTGGATTACTTTGCCGATAGCATCAATAACAACTTTACAGCTTACCCCGATTTAAAGGAAGGCATTGGAACTGTGGCTTTGCTGCAGGCGATGGATAAATCGTTGGAAACAGGATTACCTGTGAAAATTGATGAAATCTTGAAAGCAAATAGTATTACAAGGGAATCGATTGGCTTATAATACCACTGGTCCGTGGCTCACGGACCAGCAATAAACTAAATATAAAATATTAAATGGTCTCTGAGCCACTAACCATGGATCAGTATCGAATTAAACAGTTCTTGACTTAGGGACTGGCAATAAACCAAATATAATAGTATTGATGGTTCGTGAGTCGCGGACCATGTGTTTGCATAAAAATTAAATGGTCGGTGAAGCACAGGCCATGGGTCAAATTATAACTAATGGGAAACATAATAGAACGTTTAACCAATTTAGATTACCTAATCGTGGCAGCTTATGTCATTATACTGGTATTCATTGGTTACAAAGCCAGCTTTTCGAAGGGAGAAAAAAAGGACGAAAATCTCTTTCTGGCGAATAAATCTTTAGGCTGGGCCAGTATTGGCTTTAATATGTGGGGAACCAATGTTGGGCCCTCTATGTTACTGGCTTTCGCCAGTATTGGGTACAGTACGGGTATTGTGGCCGTAAATTTTGATTGGTATGCCTTTATCTTTTTATTCCTGCTCGCCATCGTTTTTGCACCGAAATACCTGGCTGCAAAGGTTAGTACCATGCCTGAGTTTATGGGGAATCGTTACGGTGATTCAACCCAGAATATATTAGCCTGGTATGCCCTGGTTAAAATTTTGATCTCCTGGTTATCTTTAGGGTTATTCGCAGGAGGCTTCCTTGTTCGCCAGATTTTGGGCATTCCCATGTGGCAATCGGTTACCGTATTGGTTGCCTTTGCAGGTTTATTTACCTTTTTCGGCGGATTAAAAGCCATTGCCAAAGTAAATGTGTTTCAGATGATTTTGTTGATCGCGGTATCGCTTTCACTAACCATATTGGGATTGTATAAAGTAGGGGGTATTTCTGAATTATACCACAAAACGCCTTCACATTTCTGGAACTTAGTTCAGCCGGCAAGCGATCCAAAATACCCCTGGTATGCCATTTTATTGGGTTATCCGGTTGCTGCGGTCGCTTTTTTCTGTACCGATCAGTCAATGGTACAATCAGTACTTGGCGCAAAGAATCTAAAGCAAGGACAGCTGGGCGTGAGTTTTATTGGCTGGTTAAAAATTCTTTCACTCCCTTTGTTTATCCTAACCGGGATATTATGTTATGTGCTTTTCCCAAATTTAAAAGACCCTAATGAGGCCTACATGACCATGGTTACGAATCTTTTTCCACCTGGAATGAATGGTTTAGTGATTGTTGTACTGATTGCGGTTTTGGTAGGCACAATCGGCTCGTCACTCAATTCCCTGAGTACTGTTTTTACCATGGATGTATATGTAAAGAAGTTCAATCCCACAGCGAGTAACCAGCAAATTGTGAAGGTTGGGCGTATGGCCGTTATTGCAGGCTGTATTTTTGCCGTAATTGTTGTGCTGGCTATTGATAACATTAAAGGTTTAAACCTTTTTGATGTTTTTCAATCGGTGTTAGGATTTATTGCGCCACCACTCTCAGTAGTATTTTTGTTAACTGTTTTTTGGAAACGTACAACCAGAAAGGCTGTAAATTTTACCCTTTCTATTGGTTCTGTTTTTAGTCTGGCTGTCGGTATTACTTATTTATGGATTTTACCGCCAGATAAATACAACTTCTGGCCACACTACCTCATTCTTTCCTTTTTGATCTTTGTGGTTCTATTGTTTCTGGCTGTGGTTATTTCGATGCTCGACCGCTCACCAAGCGTTTATCAGATTAATGAAGAACACGAAGCCAATATTGAGAAACCTGATCGAACCGTCTGGATTTCCTGGATTGCATTAGCCATTGTAATGGTTTTACTTTATCTATTTTTTAACGGACATTAAAATTGATTATGAAACATAGGATTTGTCTTTTTCTGGCACTCGCAGTAAGTTTATTTATAGATCAGGTACAAGCTCAAAAAGCTTCATGGATCTGGTACCCGGGCGATTTTGATATCTACATGAGCAATGTGATGCAAAACAGAAGAACCGAAAGGGGGTCCTTTTTTCCGGTATTCTGGAAAATGGATAGCCATTATGTGCTGGTAGATTTTCACAAGGAATTTAATCTGGCTCAACCAGAAGTGGTAAAGCTGTATGTGGAAGGCACATATAATGTTAAAATAGATGGTCAGGCCATGACAGGATTCCCGAAAACCGTTCAAATTCCCGCCGGAAAGCATAAATTGAGCTTAAAAGTCTATAATCAGGCGCATGTTCCTGCTATTTTTGTTCAAGGAAAAACTGTTGTCTCGGATGAAACCTGGCTGAGCACTTTCGAAGATAAGGAGTGGATTGATGCCAGTGGCAAAACTTCAGATAAATCGGGAACCACATTTGTTTCGGCTGGATCATGGCATTTTACAGATCCTTTAATTGCACCTTCAGCCTTTAAACTACCTGTTACACCTCATACTGCGGTTAAAACAGAGAAAATAAACAAGGGAACTTTGCTGGATTTTGGAAAAGAAACCTTTGGTTTTATCAAAGTACACGGATTGAGGGGAAAAGGCAAGATGAGTATCTATTATGGTGAGTCGCGCGAAGAGGCTTTATCTACAGAGAAATGCGAAACACTGGATTATCTGGATCTTGATTTATCAGGAAAAAAAGACTCTGTTATGCCACTTTCTAAAGCCTTTAGATATGTAAATGCTCAGTTTGAAGGTTCTGCAGCAGCAGATTCCATCTCCATGTTATATGAGTACGCACCTGTAACAGAAAAGGGTAGTTTTAAATCTTCTGATGAAGAATTGAATAAGATTTACGATGTAGCCAAATATACCTTCCACCTCAATACCCGTGAATTCTTCATCGACGGTATTAAGCGCGACAGATGGGTATGGTCTGGAGATGCCTACCAAAGCTATTTGATGAATTATTATTCTTTTTTTGATGCTGAAACGGTTAAAAGAACACTTTGGGCACAGCGGGGAAAAGATCCGGTAACGGCGCACATCAATACCATTATGGATTATTCGTTTTATTGGTTTTTAGGGATTTACGACTATTATAAGTTTACTGGAGACCAGAAATTTGTACAGGATATTTACCCCCGAATGCAATCATTAATGACTTACATTGATGGACGAAAGAACAAAGATGGATTATTAGAATGGATGCCGGGTGATTGGATTTTTATCGACTGGGCTGATAAATTGAGCAAAGAGGGAGAAGTTAGCTTTGAACAGCTTTTGTATGCCAGGAGCTTAGAAACCATGTCGCTTTGCGCTAAATTAGCCAACGATGCTGAAGGTACTGCTAAATATGATCAGCAAGCCAAAGCCTTAAAAAAGAAGCTTTTTGATCTTTACTGGGATGCCAGTAAACAAGCTTTGGTGCACAGCAGAATAGCGGGGAAGCCTACAGACAATGTTACGCGCTATGCTAACATGTTTGGTATCTTCTTCGATTATTTTACAGCTGATCAAAAGCAAGGGGTAAAAAAGAATGTCCTCTTGAACAATACTGTTGCAAAGATCACTACACCTTATATGCGTTTTTATGAATTAGAGGCATTATGTGCCATGGGTGAGCAATCTTACGTATTAAAAGAAATGAAAAGCTATTGGGGTGGCATGTTAAAGCTTGGCGCAACCTCGTTTTGGGAAGAATATAATCCGGATAAAAAAGGAACAGAACATTTGGCCATGTATGGCAGGCCATTTGGGAAAAGTTTGTGTCATGCCTGGGGTGCCAGCCCTATTTATTTGTTAGGAAGGTATTATTTAGGTGTTCAGCCAGCTCAACCAGGTTACGAAACCTATACCATTGAGCCCAATTTGGGCGGTCTGTCCTGGATGGAAGGTAAAGTGCCCACTCAAAATGGCGATATAGAAGTGTATTGCAGTAAGAAAGAGATAAAAGTGAAATCGGCAGTAGGAACGGGTATCTTAAAATTTAAAAGTAAATCTAAACCAAATGTTCCGGGTGCTGAGATAACAGAAACCGCAAAAGGTGTGTACGAGATAACGATTCAAAAAGGTAAGGAGTACCTTGTAAAGTATACACTGTAACTCTAACTCCCTGGTCCGTGAGCCACGGACCAGGGGTTTTACAACCCAATCCTTTGCTCAATTTTTTTAACGCATTTATTAGCTTCAGCTAAAATCTCTTCATTGTTAATGCTCTTGTCATTATTCAATGCAGTTAGCATAGATATAGTTAAACAGGCAATAATGCCGTTATCACTTGCTATTCCAACCGGAACGGAAATATCGGTCACACCTGCAGCTAAATCACTGGTTCTCAGATAGGCACCGTTCGCCCTGATTTCCGCCAAAGAAGCTAAGAAATCTTCTTGTTTAGGTTTAGGATATTTCTTAAATATAGCATTGGTTTTAAGGGTTTTATTACGCTCAGCATCAGTCATGTAAGCCAATAAAACCTTACCAGAGGCCGTAAGTGGTAACGGGAATAAGTTTCCTTCTTCAATAGAAAGTGCAATTGGCCCGGGGCTTTTCGCATGGATAATGACCATCACCTGGTTCATGTACAAAATACTCAGGTGGCAAGATTGACGCACGCTGTTGGCCAGATCTTCCAGTGGGAACTGTGCGGCTTTGCGCAATTCATCAACAGGAGAGTGGCGATGAGAAAGATAAAATAGTTTTAACGACAAACGGTATTTTCCTGAAACCTCATCCCGTAAAATATACCCGCGACTCTCCAAACTCATCAGCATCCTGTAAATCTCATTTGGAGTTTTCTCTATGCCAACGGCAATTTCCGTTTGCGAAAGCGGTATAGATTGTGCAGATAAATACTCCAATATATCCAGCCCTTTATCCAAAGCAGGAGCCTGATACTTCGATTCTTTCTCGTTCATAGGTTTATTATTTGGTTGTAGCGTATTTTTTACAATTTCAAACATACAAAATGCTTTCTTAATCTGCATAATACGCATTTAAATAATTAATGCAATAATATAGCTTTTCATATTTAAAAAAAATATTTATATTTGAATTAATGCTTGATGTTAGACCCAGGTGTTTAACATTAATTAATTCAGAATAAAAAGAGCAATTATTCGAATTAATTTCGTGCATTTGATAACCAATTATAAACCAAATATTTATATCGTAAATGATATAAAATTAGCTAACGCTAAGGAGTATATGAGCAAATTTATTATCTTTTTTGGACTTTGGCTGACCAGCTTTACGCTTCAGGCACAAATTAAGATTGTAGATTTAACCTGCGATTATAAAAGCAATCCAATAGGTATTGATCACACTCAACCCGTTTTAAACTGGAAAATTCAGTCCAAAAAATATAATGTCCTTCAAACAGCTTATCAAATCCTTGTAGCCGACAATCTAAAGGATTTAAAGGCAAACAAGGGAAATATCTGGGATTCAAAAAAGATAAATACTTCTCAATCTCTTCAAATAATTTATTCAGGTCAGAAATTGATTGCTACTAAACTTTACTATTGGAAAGTTAAAGTATGGGATAATCAGAGCCAGGTTTCATGGAGTGAGCCAGCCTTCTGGCAGATGGGATTGTTGAGTGTGGCCGACTGGAAAGGTGCTCAATGGATTGCTTATGAAAAGTTAGCAGATACAAATGTTAACATTCTTCCAACAGATGGTAAGAAGGATAAGTTTAATGCAAACAATATCTTACCAATGTTTCGCAAAAGTATCAGGATTACCAAAGAGATTAAACGGGCAACGGCATTTATTTCGGGGTTAGGACATTTTGAAATGCATTTAAACGGACAAAAAGTTAGTGATGATTTTTTATCTCCCGGATGGACAAAATACGATAAAGAAGCTCTATATGTAACCTATGATTTAACCAGACAACTTAAAAAAGGTGAAAATGTAATTGGTGTATTGTTGGGAAATGGATTTTATTACGTTCCACCAGTGAAGGAACGATATCGTAAGCTAAAATCAGCATTTGGTTATCCTAAATTGATTTGCAGGCTGCAAATCACCTATGCAGATGGAACCACAACTGATATTTTGAGCAATCCAACCTGGAAAACAACTCCTTCTGCTATTACTTTTTCAAGTATTTATGGTGGGGAAGATTATAATGCCGATTTAGAGCAAAAAGGCTGGGATTTACCGGGTTTTGATGATAACAAATGGAAAAACTCACTTCAGCTGGATGGCCCTGCGCTTAAAGCTCAGAAGGAGGAGCCGGTAAAAGTATTTGAGCATTTTCCAGCGAAACAAATTAATATATTGGCTAACGGAGACTGGGTTTATGATCTTGGTCAGAATGCTTCAGCTATTATAGAGATTAAAGTGCGTGGCAAAAAGGGCGATACGGTTCGATTCACTCCAGCCGAGCTACTAAAAGCAGATGGCAGTGTTACGCAGAAAAATATTGGTGGCCCATCTTACTTCAGCTATATTCTAAAAGGTGAGGGGTTGGAAACATGGCGCCCGAGGTTTACCTACACCGGTTTTCGTTATGTTCAGGTTAAAGGTGCTGTACCGGCAGGAAAAGAAAATAATTCAGCATTACCTGTTCTTGAAAACCTAACGGGCTTACACATCCGAAATGCAGCAGAAAAGGTGGGTAGTTTTTCAAGTTCAAATACACTATTCAATAAAACTTTCGATTTAATTGATTGGGCTATTAAAAGTAATATGGTGAGTGTTTTTACTGATTGTCCGCATCGTGAAAAATTGGGCTGGCTGGAAGAACTTCACCTCATGGGCAGTTCAGTGAGGTACAATTACAATGCAGCGCCCCTGTTCAAAAAAGCCTTACAGGACATGAAGAACTCGCAACTGGATAATGGCCTTATTCCGGAGATTGCACCAGAATATGTCAAATTTGAATGGGGAGGAGATATGTTTCGGGATTCACCTGAGTGGGGAAGTAGCGGTATTTTAATGCCCTGGTATCTCTATCAGTGGTATGGCGATAAGCAGGCGATGATTGATTATTATCCGATGATGAAAAGCTACATCAATTATCTTGGAACAAAAGCCGATAACCACATATTATCACAAGGTTTGGGAGATTGGTACGACCTTGGCCCAAAACCTCCAGGCGTTTCACAGCTCACCCCAATGGGGGTTACTGGTACCGCCATTTATTATTATGATTTAACCATACTGAACAAGATTGCCACGCTTTTAGGAAAAAAGGCTGATGCTTTAAAGTATGCACAGCTTGCTCAAGAGGTCAGAAAAGCTTTTAATAATAAGTTTTTTAATGCACAAACCAGGCAATACGCTACGGGTAGTCAGGCTGCAAATGCCATGGCTGTATTCATGGGCCTGGTAGCGAATGAAGATAAAGCTGCCGTGATTGATAATCTGGTGAAAGACATCAAAGACAGGAAGAACAGTTTAACGGCTGGCGATATCGGTTACCGATATGTGTTAAGGGTTTTAGAAGATGCGGGTAAATCTGATGTGATTTTCGATATGAACAGCAGATCCGATGTACCAGGCTATGGTATGCAGATTGAAAAAGGTGCAACGGCATTAACAGAATCGTGGGCAGCATTACCTACCGTATCTAATAATCATTTCATGTTAGGTCATTTAATGGAATGGTTTTACAGTGGTTTGGGTGGCATTGGGCAGGAAGAGACGGCTATAGCTTTTAATAAAATTCGCATTTATCCCCAGATTGTGGGTGATTTGAAATCTGCAAAAACCAGTTACAATTCGCCTTATGGTTTAATCTCTACCAATTGGAAAAAGGATAACGGAAGCTTTGAAATAGAAGTTGATATTCCCGCCAATACAAGCGCGAATATTTATCTGCCCATATCTGCAAACCAAACGGTTAAAGCGGAAACTAATATGGCTTTTAAACGCTTAAGGGATGAACAGGGCAGAGCGAAAATTGAAGTAGGTTCTGGACATTATAAATTTAAGGTTAATTAATATGAAAGGAATTTCAATAGCCTTTGTAACTGCTTTATTTGCTTTTTCTGCCATTGCTCAGGAAATGAAAAATCCTGTGTCGGCACAGGTAATGGAAGAAATTTATCAGGAAGTAAAAACACCTTATAAATACGGCCTGGTGATGGTTCCGGCGGATAACGACCATAAAATGGATTGCCCTACGGTATTTAAAGAAGGTAAGTACTGGTACATGACTTACTTAATTTACAGCGGAAGAGGATATGAAACCTGGTTGGCTAAAAGTAAAGACCTTTTAAAATGGGAGAACCAGGGAAAACTGATGTCGTTTGAAGACAAAGGAAACTGGGATGATAATCAGAAAGCGGGTTACAATGCCTTACATAGCACGGATTGGGGAGGTGCCTATAAATTGGGTCAATTCGATGGAAAATACTGGATGTCGTACTTTGGCGGTAAGGAAAAAGGATATGAAACCGAACCCTTATCAATTGGAATGGCATATAGCACCAGAAAACCTTCTGTAGTACAAGAATGGACAAGACTTTCACAACCGGTATTAACTTCTGCCGATGCTGATGTAAGTTGGTGGGACAACCGCAATAAATTGTTTAAGAGTACAGTAATTGAAGATAAACAAAAGCTTACGGGGCATCGATTTGTAATGTATTACAACGCTGTAGGCGATTCCCTGGTAAACAATAAGAAAACCAGGTGGTACGAGCGCATTGGTATGGCTGTTTCTGACGATATGAAACAATGGAAGCGTTTTGGCAGAAATCCGGTTGTACACCATCCCGTTGGAATTACCGGCGACGGCGTCATCCAGAAGATAAATGGTACCTGGGTAATGTTCTATTTCGGAGCATTCTGGCAGGATAGACAAGGCGCATTTAACCGTTTCGCAGCCTCCAAGGATCTAGTTAACTGGACGGATTGGCAGGGTGATAACCTGATCCAGTCATCAGAAAAATACGATGAATTATATGCACACAAATCTTTTGTACTGAAACATAAAGGAATTGTGTATCACTTTTACTGTGCAGTAAATAAAAAAGACCAGCGCGGAATTGCTGTAGCTACTTCGAAAGATTTAGGAAAGAGCAGCTTAAATTTTGTAGGTAGTAACTGAGAAAATGAATAGAATACATATACCGTTAAAACTGAAAACCTTATTTGTGATGCTTGCGTTAAGCACGGTTGCTTTCGCACAATCCAGAATCAGGGAAAGTTTTAACAAAGACTGGAAGTTTTTTCTGGGGGATGATGCAGCTGCAAAATCTACCAGCTTTAATGACCAGGCCTGGAGAAAACTAAATCTGCCACATGATTGGAGTATAGAAGGTCAGTTTGATGAGAAAAATCCGGCCAAGCCTGAAGGTGGCGGTTTACCTACGGGTATTGCCTGGTACAGAAAAGAATTTAATGCACCTGCTAATTACAAGCAAAAGTTGGTAACCATCGAATTTGATGGCGTTTACAAAAACAGCGAAGTTTGGATAAACGGTCAATATTTAGGAAAGAGACCCTATGGCTACAGCTCATTTTCTTATGAAATAAGTAAGTGGCTTAAAGCAGGAAAAAATAATATCGCCGTTAAAGTAGACAATTCGGCTCAGCCGGATTCTCGTTGGTATTCGGGCTCAGGAATTTATAGAAACGTTTGGTTAACTTCAACCGCCCGCCTTTCTGTAGCGCAATGGGGCACCTTCGCCAGTGCATCTGTAGTGATGGCCGGGAACACCTGGTCAAAGGATGATGAAGCAATGGTGCAGGTTAAAACCAATATTCAGAATAAAAGCGGTTTAAAGCAGTCTGCAACAATTACCCATGCCATTTACGATGCAGCAGGCAAGTTAGTAGAGAAAACACAACCCAGAGCCATACAAGTAGATACTGCAGGAGCAGGCTTAAATGCAAGTCTTCGGTTTAAAGGGCCAACACTGTGGTCAATTGAAAATCCTTACCAATATAAAGTAGTAACTCAAATTGTTCAAAATAATAAGGTTGTTGACCAAACAGAGACTTCTTTTGGTGTTCGCTTTTTTAAGTTTGATGCACAAAAAGGATTTTACCTGAATGGAAAACAGACCAAAATTCTGGGTGTTTGTTTACATCATGATTTAGGCGCATTAGGAGCAGCCATAAATATCCGTGCTATGGAACGCCAGCTAAAGATTTTAAAAGCCATGGGGTGTAATGCTATTCGTACTGCCCACAATCCTCCCGCACCCGAATTCTTGGATTTATGTGATAAAATGGGCTTTTTAGTAATGGATGAGGCTTTCGACATGTGGAAGAAAAAGAAAAACTCGAAAGATTATCATTTAAATTTTCCAGAATGGTATAAAAAGGACCTGGAAGATATGCTAAAACGCGATCGTAATCATCCTTCCATCATTTTATGGAGCATTGGCAATGAAATCCGTGAGCAGTTTGACAGCACTGGAATAGCCATCACCAAAGAGTTGGTGAGTATTGTAAAATCATTAGACAAAACCCGTCCGGTAATTTCTGCTTTAACAGAGATGAAGCCTGAAAAAAACTTTATTTATCAAGCGAATGCACTTGATATTTACGGTTTAAATTATAATCATAAGTTTTATAAGGAGTTTCCTGTAAAATACCCTAATGTAAAATTTTTAGCAACAGAAACTACTTCTGCCTTGGAAACACGCGGTTTCTACGATACTGCAGATACCATTCGCCGTTGGCCAAGAGATGGCAAAACCAAGTTTACAGAAGGTAATAAGGAATGGTCGGCTTCGTCTTACGATAATGTTTCGGCTTATTGGGGTTCAACACATGAAGAAACCTGGAAGGAAGCCAAGAAATATGATCATGTTTCCGGGCTTTTTGTATGGACAGGATTTGATTACTTAGGAGAACCGCTGCCTTATCCATGGCCAGCCAGAAGTTCTTACTTTGGCATTGTGGATTTAGCAGGCTTCCCAAAAGATGCTTACTATTTGTACCAAAGCGAATGGACCAATAAACCTGTTTTACATTTGTTTCCGCATTGGAACTGGGAGACAGGAAAAAAGGTAGAAGTTTGGGCTTATTACAACAATGCGGATGAAGTGGAACTCTTTCTTAATGGTAAATCCTTAGGAAAACGAAGCAAACATGGTGATGATTTACATATTCAATGGAATGTAGATTTCGAACCTGGCACTTTAAAGGCCGTGTCCAGAAAAAATGGAAAGGAAGTTCTGGTTAAAACCATTAAAACCGCTTCAGCTCCAGCTAAAATTGAGTTGATTGCAGATCGTAAAAAGATCAAAGCGGATGGTAAAGATTTATCTTTTGTTACCGTTCGTATTTTAGATAAAGATGGCAATGTGGTACCCAATGCAGATAACCTCGTTCAGTTTAAAGTTGAAGGATTGGGGACAATTGCTGGTGTAGATAATGGTTTTCAGGCCAGTCTTGAACCCTTTAAGGCTAACTATCGTAAGGCTTTTCATGGTTTATGTTTAGCAATCATTCAGGCTGAAGAAAAGGCCGGCAGCATCAGATTAACTGCTAGTGCAACGGGTTTAACTCCTTCATCCATAACCATTAGTACGAGCAAATGATGAGGAGATTAATTGTTTTTACCACCAAGACACCAGCAGTACTCAGGTTTTTAAACTCTGCTTCAGTGTTTACGTTTTGCCTTTGTGGTCCATCATTTTTATTATCTCCTGCCCATGCTCAACTGGTAGATAAAACACCCACTGCAGTTCAAAAAGTTCCTGGCATCTATAATCGGGAACCTTGGGAAGATCCTTTGGTAAGTGGTATCAACCGTGAGCCCTCTCGTGCAACAGCCTATTCTTTCGCCAATATTGAGGCTGCTAAAAAGGGCAATCGGGAGCAATCCACCCGGATGATGTCTTTAAATGGTGTTTGGGATTTTTCTTTCGCCATTAAACCGGCAGATGCACCCAAAGATTTCTATCAGTCGAGGGTACATGGCTGGGCAAAAATCGAAGTACCTTCCAATTGGGAAATGAAAGGTTATGATAAACCAATCTATAAAAGTGCTGTTTATCCTTTCAGACCTGTAAATCCACCAAATGTTCCTCAGGATTATAATGGTGTAGGGAGCTACCAGCGCACCTTTACTGTACCTGAAAACTGGAAAGACATGAACATTACATTGCATTTTGGCGGTGTAAGTTCGGGATATAAAGTTTGGTTAAACGGTAAGTTTTTGGGTTATGCCGAAGATAGTTTCCTTTCTTCAGAATTTAATGTTACACCATATCTTCAAAAAGGAGAAAATGTACTTTCAGTGCAGGTTATCCGCTGGAGTGATGGTAGTTTTCTGGAAGATCAGGATCATTGGAGATTAAGTGGAATTCAACGGGAAGTGATGCTTTTGGCTGAGCCCAAACTTAGAATAGCCGATTTCTTTGTACAAACCAAATTGGACAAAGACTATAAAGATGCAACATTAAGCATTCGCCCAAGAATTGAAAATTTAACCGGAAAAGAAGTTAAGGGATATCAAATAAAAGCAGCATTATTTGATCGCAATGGAAAATCCGTACTCGAAAAACCGCTCCAGCGAACAGCCGAAAGCATCATCAATGAAATTTGGCCTCGTTTAGATAACGTAAAATTTGGTTTGTTGGAAGCTAAAATTAAAAATCCGGCTAAATGGAGCGATGAAGAACCAAATCTTTATACTTTAACCATTGCTTTAGAAGATAGCTTAGGAAGTGTACTTGAAGTAAAAAGTTGCAAAGTAGGTTTCAGAAGCATCGAATTTTCTAAAACAAATGGAAAGTTGCTGATTAATGGCAAAGAAACTTATTTGTATGGCATTAACCGCCCTGATCATCATCCTGTTAAAGGTAAAGCGCTTAGCCGAGAAGATATTTTACAGGATGTAAAAACCATTAAGCAGTTCAATTTTAACTGTATCCGAACCAGCCATTATCCAATGGATCCATACTTGTATGACCTGTGTGACGAGTACGGGATTTTAGTAATAGACGAAGCCAACCTGGAGACACATGGTTTAGGTGGGAAATTGAGCAATGACCCAAGCTGGACTGCTGCTTATTTAGAAAGAAGCAGCAGGATGGTGATGCGGGATAAAAACCATCCGAGTATTATTATCTGGAGTTTGGGTAATGAATCGGGAAGGGGACCAAACCATGCAGCCATGTCGGCATGGATTCATGATTTCGATATTACCCGCCCTGTGCACTATGAACCCGCAATGGGTAACCCTCGTTTAGAGGGCTATATGGATCCAGGTAATCCTGCCTATCTGAAACCAAATGATCATTCGCATCGTCTGCAAAACCCTCAGGATGAACCTTATATTGATATAATAAGCCGCATGTACCCCAGCACTTACACACCTAAGATGCTGGCAGAACAAGATAACGGCGATCATCGTCCAATATTTTTTGTCGAATATGCACATGCCATGGGTAACTCTGTTGGCAATATGAAAGACTTTTGGGATATTTTCCGTTCCACTCCACGTGTAATTGGTGGTGCCATCTGGGAATTTAAAGATCAGGGAATTTTAAAAAGAGATAGCATTGGCATTCCTTTTTATGCTTATGGTGGCGATTTTGGTGAAAAGTATTTTGATAACTTCACCATTAAAGGAGTAGTGAACTCAGATGGTAAGCCAAAATCAGCAATGTTTGAGTGCAAAAGGGTTTATCAAGGAGCAGAAACAGAATTGGTAGATCAAAAAGGACTGATTAAGATTACCAATCGCCATGCGGTTAAAAACCTGAATGCCTATAGTGCAAGCTTAATTTTCCGTAAGGACGGGGTGGTGATCAGTGAAAAAACTTTACCAGCCATCAAGCTCCAGGCGGGGAAAGATTCGATAATCAATATATCAAAATACCTGCCTAAACTCGAGCCTGGTTCGGAATATCTGGCCGATATCCATTTCAGATTAAGTAAAGATGAACTTTGGGCTGTGAAAGGTTTTGAAGTGGCTTCAAATCAGTTTGCATTAAACAAACCTGCCACAGCTAAAAGTACTGAAAGAATTCAAGCTCCTAAATACAACAGCACAGCTGATTTAGATATTTATTCGGGTGCAAACTTCGAAATCGGTATCAGTAAACAGAATGGGGCTTTGGTATCTTACAAATGGAAAGGGCAGCAACAAATTTTCGCGGCCTTATTGCCTCATTTCACGCGCCCCTTAACCGATAATGATAAACGTGGATGGAAGTCTAACAAAAAATTAAAGCAATGGCATCAAAATGACCTGAAGTTTCTTTCCAGTTCAGCCAGTAAGTTTGAGGGACCATCAGGCGCTGCATTAAAAATTTCCAGTACTTACAGCCTGATAAACGACAGTGCCAAAGTGATTGTCAGCTATTTAATCGCCAATACCGGAACTATAAAGGTCAACTATGAATTAGAAGTTAAGCCAGGTTTACCCAACATTCCAAAAGTGGGGATGCAAATGGGTGTTTTGAATAATTACGATCACATTTCGTGGTACGGCAGGGGCCCGATGGAAAACTACATTGATAAGCGCTTTGGTTTTGATGCTGCCATATACAATCAACCATTAAACGATTTTATGGAGCACTACGCTGTTCCACAAGAGAACGGAAATCGCACAGATGTGCGTTGGATGTTCTTTTCCAATCCGAAAAATAAGCAGGGCATCGCTTTCGTAGCCGATAGTCTGCTCAGCATGAGTGCAAGTCCGTATACAGATGAAAATGTACAATCAGCGAAACATACCAATAAGCTCAAAGATGCAGGCTACCTCACGGTAAACATAGATCTAATACAAATGGGTGTGGGTGGTAACGATAGCTGGAGTGATGTTGCAGCACCTTTAGCGCAATATCAGATTCTATCAAAAAATTATAAATACAGCTTTTACCTGCTGCCATTTGAAGGTAAAACAGAAGAATTGATTAATAAAGTAAAAAGAATAAAATTTTAGCGCATTGGAAAAGAAGATTAGTTTAAGGGGAATAACCTGGAACCACAGTCGTGGATTTTTACCTATGGTTGCAACGGCTCAGCGATTTTCGGAGCTGAATCCTCATGTTCAGATCACCTGGGAGAAGAGAAGTTTACAACAATTTGCTGATTTTTCTATTCAGGAATTGGCTGAAGTGTTTGATTTATTGGTAATAGATCATCCCTGGGCGGGCTTTGCGGCTAAAACAAAGTCTATTGTCCCATTGGATCAATACCTATCTGAAGAATACCTAAAAGATCAGGAACATAATTCTGTGGGTGCATCTTATGAAAGTTATCATTACGATGGCCATCAATGGGCACTACCTATAGATGCGGCTACACCTGTGGCTGCATCCCGACCGGATTTATTGACTGATAGGGGATTACAATTGCCTCAGTCTTTCGAGGATTTGCTTGCTCTGGCAGATCTGGGTCTGGTTGCATTCGCGGGTATTCCGATTGATGTTTTGATGAATTTTTACACGCTTTGCTGCTCATTGGGAGAAGATCCCTGTCAAAGTGATAATGAAGTGGTTTCAGCTGTTACAGGTATTAAAGCATTAAAAATGTACCGGGAATTAGCTGGTAAAATAGATAAAGCCAATTTCGACCGAAATCCGATTCAAGTGTATGAAGCCATGACCAAAACGGATGAAATCGCCTATTGCCCTTTTGCATATGGTTATTCTAATTATTCCAGAAATGGTTATTCGCGCAAGGCACTGCATTTTCACGACATGATCTCGTTGGATGGCAAAACAAACCTCAGAAGTACACTCGGCGGAACAGGATTAGCCATTTCTTCTAAATGCACAGAAATGGAAGTCGCTGTAGCGTATGCCGGTTATGTGGGTTCGCCAGAATGTCAGCAAACACTTTTTTTCGAGAGTGGTGGTCAACCCGGACATTTAGCAGCCTGGAAAAATGAAGAAGTAAACAGACAAAGTCAGCAATATTTTAAAAATACTTTACCGGCATTAGAACGTGCTTTTCTTCGTCCCCGTTATCATGGATCTATGTTTTTTCAGGATCATGCCGGAGATGTAGTTAGAGATTATTTAATGAACGGTGGCGATGAAACAGAGGTTTTATCCGCCATGAATGAATTATACCTGCAATCCAAAACATTAACCGTATCATGAACAGACCATTAGAAGGGCTTTTGGTTTTAGAGTTTTGCCAGTTTTTGGCCGGACCATCTGCGGGTTTAAAATTAGCAGATTTAGGTGCCCGTGTGATTAAGATTGAAAGACCTGGAACAGGGGATGCCTGCCGCCAACTTTCCATTAAAAATCTTTTTGTAGCGGATGATAGTCTGCTGTTTCATACCATCAACAGAAATAAAGAATCCTATGCTGCTGATTTAAAAAATCCTGAGGATTTAGCCAGGCTTAAGCAATTGATTGCAAGGGCAGATGTGATGACCCATAACTTTAGGCCAGGTGTGATGGAAAAAGTAGGTCTGGACTATGCTAATGTTCAGGCAATTAACCCAAAACTTATTTATGGTGTTGTTACCGGATACGGCAATGAAGGTCCCTGGGCAAATAAACCAGGTCAGGATTTATTGGTTCAATCGGTTTCCGGATTAACTTTCTTATCAGGTTCAGCAATTGATGGACCTGTGCCTTTTGGACTATCGGTTTCTGATATCATGTGTGGTAACCATCTGGCACAAGGTATTATGGCTGCCTTAATCAAACGTGCTAAAACCAATAAAGGCATACTGGTGGAAGTGAGCTTGCTCGAATCTATTTTAGATGTGCAGTTCGAAGTGATTACCACCTATTTGAATGATGGAGGTAAATTGCCAGATAGGAGCAGTGCAAAAGGCAGCGCGCATGCTTATCTCAGTGCCCCTTATGGCATGTATGAAACACTGGATGGACATATTGCCTTGGCTATGGGGAGTTTACCCAATATCTGTTCGGTAATTGGCTGTGATATAACCGACCTTTATACAGATGGCAATTCTGCATTTGATAACCGCGATAAGCTGATTAACAGATTGGCAGAGACTTTTAAAGAGCAAAATTCTAAATTATGGCTTGATTTACTGGACAGCCATGGGATTTGGTCTGCAGAAGTGCTGGATTATCAGTCTGCTACGGCTTTAAGTAATTATAAATACCTGCAAATTGAACAACAGCTAGATTTGGGTGAGGGTAAAAACATCAGGACTACTGTAAGTCCAATTCGTTTAGATAACGAAAAGCTTTTTGCTGCCAAGGCTGCGCCAAAACTTGGTGTGGATACGGTAGACATTAACAAGGAATTTGAAATAAATTAGAATATGCGACCGCTTGAAGATTATTTAATTATCGATTTTAGCCAGTTTTTATCTGGCCCCTCTGCAAGCTTGCGCCTGGCAGATTTCGGTGCGCGTGTAATTAAAATTGAACGCCTGGGAGTAGGTGATATTTGTCGCACACTTTATACGTCAAACTTAATTATGAATGGCGAATCATCGGTTTTTCATGCCATCAACAGAAATAAAGAAAGTTTTGAAGTTGATTTGAAAAGTAATGAAGACAAAGAAATTGTTCGCGAGTTACTTAAAAAGGCTGATGTGATGATTCATAATTTTCGTCCAGGTGTAATGGAAAGGTTAGGGTTTGATTATCAGTCTGTTTTAGCGTTAAATCCATCCATTATTTATGGTGAGATTTCTGGCTTTGGTACAGATGGTGATTGGAAAGGAAAACCCGGACAAGATTTATTGTTGCAATCTGTTACCGGATTAACCTCCCTGACCGGAAATGCAGATAGTGGTCCTGTTGCCATGGGCTTATCTATTGTAGATATGCTGGCCGGAGCACATTTGGCGCAAGGGATTTTAGCATGTTTGTACCGTAAAGCCATTAAAAACGAAGGTGGTTTGGTTCAGGTGAGCATGATGGAATCTGCCTATGATTTCCAGTTTGAAACCATCACTACATTTATGAACGATGGGGGATGCTTGCCAGAAAGATCAAAAAAGAACAATGCAAACGCATATTTGGGCGCTCCTTACGGAATTTATCAAACAGAAAACGGATATTTAGCCTTGGCAATGGGCTCAATCCCTGTATTGGGACAATTGCTCGATTGCGAAAAATTACTTGACTATACGGATATAAAGGAAGCCTTTTCGAAACGAGATGAGATAAAAGCCATTTTAGCAGATCACCTGCTTACAGCAAGTACTGAGCAGTGGTTGTCGGTTTTAGAACCTGCAGATATCTGGTGTGCTGATGTTTTAAACTGGAACGCACTCATGGCACATGAAGGATTTAAGGCTTTAAACATGATCCAGGAAGTTGAAATGGCAGATGGATATAAGTATGAAACAACCAGGTGTCCGATTCGTATCGACGGGGAATTGCTTACTTCAACAAAGGGATCGCCCAAGTTAGGTCAGGATAATAAGCAGATTATCAACGAATTTATAAAACAGAATACCATAGCAAATGCCTAAGTCTACAGAAACTTTCAAAATTGCCGTAAGAAAATTTGCTCCTTTTGAATCTGCCATGCAGCGCTTTTGGAATCAATATTGTGCTTTTTCGGGCTGTACTCTTCAATTAGAAATGGTGGTGATGGACTTGCACGAACTTTATGATCGTACTATTACGAAAAAAGGTTTGGCACAAGGTGAATTTGATGTGGCCCACATCAATACAGATTGGGTATATGAAGGTTATTTAGCGCAGGATTTTGAAGTCCTTAATCCATACATCAATAAGAACCGTCCTGATAATTTTCCGGAAGGTTGGAGCAAATCACTCTTGTGTTTGCAACGTTTTGGCTGGGAGATAGTGGGTTTGCCTTTTCATGACGGACCTGAATGTTTCATTTACAGAAAAGATTTATTTGAAGATGTTAACGAGCAGAAAAATTTTCTTGCCCAATATGGAAGACCTTTGGAAGTTCCTAAAACCTGGGAAGATTTTCATGAGATAGCTCGGTTCTTTAACCGGCCTCAAGATAATTTGTATGGCAGCATTTTCGCGTGTTATCCGGACGGACATAACACCGTTTTTGATTTTTGCCTGCAGTTGTGGACGAGGGGAGGCCAATTAGTAGATAAAAGTGGCGCAGTAAACCTCAACAGCCAGGCTGCTATAGAAGGCCTGGATTTTTACCGTAAGATCGTTAACGATAAAACAGCGGTTCATCCGAAATCCAGTACATTCGAATCCGTTGCTGCCGGAATTGCATTTTCGCAGGGCGAGGCAGCAATGATGATTAATTGGTTTGGTTTCGCAAGTATGTGTGCTGTAGATGCCAACTCTAAAGTAAAGGGTAAGGTTGGCGTTGATTTGTTACCATCAGCAGCTGGTGAGCAATCAGCATCACTTAACGTTTATTGGTTATATACCATTGCTAAGGGCAGTCAAAATAAACAAGTGGCTTATGATTTTCTTCGCTTTGTAACACAAGCGAAACAAGATAAACAACTTACACTCGAAGGCGGAATCGGATGCCGTATTTCTACCTGGAAGGATGAGGAAATAAATGAGATTATCCCTTTTTACTGTAAGTTGGAACAGTTACACGATGTAGCAAACAGCCTTCCCCAAAAGAAAAACTGGGCTGCTATGGCTGCAGTAATCGATGAAATGGTATTATCGGCCATCAATAGCGAAGAGCCTTCAAAGTCACTTATAGAGAAGGCCCAAAAACAAATTAATGAATTAGAGAGATGAGTATTGATATAAAATATAAGCCAGAACTTCCAAAAACCAAACAGCCCATTATTATTATTGGGGCTGGTGGTATTGTAGCCGACGCACACCTCCCTGCCTATAAAATTGCTGGCTTTGAGGTTTATGGGATTGTTAACCGTACCAAAGAACGCGCCCAAAAATTAGCAGATAAATTTGGCATTCCACATGTTTTTGATTCATTGGCAGAAGCAGTAAACCAGTCGCCAGCCAATGTGGTGTATGATTTAACGATCATGCCCGAGCAGTATCTACCAACGCTTAAACAATTACCAGAAGGCAGCGCTGTTTTAATTCAGAAGCCAATGGGCGATGATTTTAAACAGGCAAATGAAATTTTAGCACTTTGCCGGGAGAAAAAATTTAAAGCGGCAATTAACTTTCAGTTGCGCTTTGCACCATTTACAGCTGCTGCAAAATACCTCATAGACCGGGGTTTAATTGGAGAGTTATACGATATGGAAGTACGGGTAACCATAAAAACACCATGGGAAATCTTTCCACACGTAATTGTTCATCCGAGGTTGGAGATCCAATACCACAGCATTCATTATGTGGATTTGATTCGTTCATTTTTAGGAGAACCGAAGAGCATTTTAGCAAAAACATTAAAACACCCGGCTAAAAGTTTATCTTCTTCGCGTTCAACGATTTTGTTCGACTATGGCGATACCATGCACGCAGTGATTAATACCAATCATGATCATGATTTTGGCCCCGATCATCAGGAAAGTTATATCAAATGGGAAGGAACCAAAGGTGCAATTAAAGCTAAAATGGGTCTATTGATGGATTATCCGCATGGCGTTCCTGATGTTTTTGAATATTGCCTGGTGGAGGAAGGTAAATTACCAGAATGGAAAACAGTAAAACTGGAAGGTTCATGGTTTCCCGAAGCTTTCATCGGCACGATGGCTAATTTAATGCGGTACAATGAAGGTTCTGATCAGGTTTTGCATACCAGTGTAGAGGATGTAATCAAGACCATGGCTGTTGTAGAATGTGCTTACCAATCGAGTGATGAAGGTGGAATTGCGGTGAACTGAGTATCAGTTTAAAAACTTGTCATCCTGAGCCTGTCGAAGGACGATAAATGACTCCGGTTAGTACGAAAACTAACCAGTAGAACAATGAAGATTGTCATCCTGAGCCTGTCGAAGGACAATAACTAATTCCGGTTAGTGGGAATACTAACCAATAGAACAATAGAGTAAACGATTAAATATGTATTTCAAATCAACATTTTTTGAAGGTTATCAATTAGCAGAAAAAAGAGTGACTTTAGGCCGCACGATTACAGAAACTGATTTTGTTGTTCATGCCGGGCACACAGGTGACTTCTTTCCGCATCATATGGATGCAGAATGGTGCGCTACACAGCCTTTTAAGCAACGGATAGCCCATGGCACGATGATTTTTAGCATCGGTATTGGCCTAACAGCTTCAGAAATAAATCCGGAGGCCATGTCTAAAGGATATGATAAACTTCGTTTCATAAAACCTGTTTTTATTGGCGATACGATCCATTCCGAAATTACAATTTCAGATAAATCAGAAACCAAACGCCCGGAATATGGTCAGGTAACAGAACATGTAGAAATTATTAATCAACATGGTGAGGTTGTGCTGGTATGCGATCACTTACTGGTAGTTAAGAAACAAGTGTAAGTCTGTCATCCTGAGCTTGTCGAAGGACGATAACAAAATCCGGTTGGTGGGTATACCAATCAGTAGAACAATAACTCGTCACTCTGAGGACGAAGATTTCTGCTTTGATAAGATGATCATTGAAGCTTGTCATCCTGAGCCTGTCGAAGGACGATAACTAAATCTGGTCGGTGGGTATACCAATCACGAAAATGAACCAATGCCTAATGCCTAATAAACTATTGAACTAAAAAAACCAAATATAATGAACCACGAAACACAGCCAGAAATTATAGTCGAAGGAGATTCGGCATCAGGGAAGAGGTACATTCTGCCTTTTATCCTTGTTGTAAGCTTGTTTTTCCTTTGGGGAATGGCACATAACCTGGATTCTATTTTAATCCCACATTTAAAAAAAGCATGTAATTTGAATAACAGACAATCGACTTTGATTGATACTTCTGTATTTTTTGCTTATTTCCTTATGGCCATTCCTGCCGGAATAATCCTAAAAAAATGGGGTTATAAAGCAACCATGATTTGTGGCTTATTGGCTTTTGCATTTGGCGCATTTCTATTTGTTCCGGCTGCAAACACCCTCTCTTACCTCACATTCCTTGTGGCCTTATTTATTATTGGCTGTGGACTAACGCTTTTGGAAACATCTGCAAACCCATATGCGGCAGTACTGGGCGATCCGGCTAAAGCTACAAGCAGACTGAACCTTGCTGCGTCATTTAATGGTTTAGCGGCCATGGTTGCACCCGCAATTGGCGGTTTATTTATTCTTTCGGGTAAATCACATACGCAGGCAGAGCTAGACGCCATGACCGAGGTTAACCGCAATAACTACTTCCTGGAAGAAGCAGCATCCGTAAAAATGCCTTACATCACGTTGGGTATTGTGTTGATTGTTATTGCAGTAATATTCTATTTCATTCACCTGCCTGAGATTAAAACAAAAAGTATTGATGGTGAGGCAAAAGGAAGTTTTTTTGGCGCACTGCGTCACAAGCATTTACGTTGGGCCGTTATAGCACAGTTTTTTTATGTTGGGGCTCAGGTATGTGTAACAAGCTTTTTTATCAGAATGGCACAGCAGGGCGGTGGATTTGACGAGAAAACAGCAGCTTCTTATTTAGTATTGTATGGCTTTCTCTTTACAGCTGGCCGTTTTGCAGGAACGGCACTTTTGCAATGGATCTCATCGCATAAGCTTTTAGCAATCTATGCGATCATTTCTACCTTATTGTGCCTGGTAGCTATTCTTGGCCAGGGATCGTATGTTGTTTATGCTTTAGGTGCTATCGGATTTTTCATGTCGATTATGTTTCCTACCATCTTCGCCTTAGGAATTGAAGGGATTGGTGATGATACAAAACCCGGATCATCCTGGCTAATTATGTCGATTGTTGGGGGAGCAATTTTACCTTTTGGTATGGGAAGCTTAATTGATGCCTACGGTGATGATATTCAGGTAGGGTATAGTATTCCATTGGTGTGTTTTCTGATTATACTTTATTTCGCTTTAAAGGGATATAAAATCTCCGGGAAAAAATGAAAAAATTAAAGTTTGCCTTCCTATTATGTTCAATATTGGGGTTAAGCATTTGCTTACCTGTAGTTTCGATGGCTCAGCAAAATGAAAGCGCCCGGCCTTGGGTATTGTGGTATTGGGTGAAGGCAGGCGTTTCAAAGGCCGGAATTACAGCAGATTTAGAAGCCATGAAAGCTAATGGAATTGGTGGTGCTTATTTAGTCACCATTCAGGGGGCAGATCAAACACCACTTTATCAGCCTCCTGCTGTTCAACTTACACCAGAATGGTGGCAAATGGTAACGTTTGCGATGAATGAAGCAAAACGGCTGAACTTAAAACTGGGTATGCACATCAGTGATGGTTTTGCCCTCGCAGGCGGACCCTGGATTACTCCTGAACTTTCTATGCAAAAAGTAGTTTGGTCTACTTTAAATATCAGTAAAGCAAGGGGTAAGATTACATTACCTCAACCAGAATCTAAAGAGAATTATTATCGCGATATTGCTGTATATGCCTATCCTGCTCCTATAGGAACCGGGATATCGACCAGAACTGTAAGCCCAAAAATCACGGCCAGTAATGGGACAGATGCCAGCGGTTTAATTAAGCCGGGCAATAAGCAGAGTTTTGGCTCCAATCAACCTTGTTATATACAATATGAATTTGAAAAAGCTTTTACCTGTCGAAGTATCAGCATAAAGGTTGGTGGTAACAATTATCAGGCACAACGATTGGCCGTTGAAGTGAGCAATGATGGGAAAACCTTCCGTTCTATTGGCCGGTTGGAAGCACCCAGACATGGCTGGCAGGACACAGATGAAGATGTAACACACAGTATTGTGCCTGTTACGGCAAAATATTTTCGCTTTATTTATGATAAGAAAGGTTCTGAACCTGGTGCGGAAGACCTCGATGCAGCGAAATGGAAGCCTTCCTTAAAATTGCTGAATCTTGAACTATTTGCTGAAGCGAAAATTAATCAGTTTGAAGGGAAAAATGGCTCAGTATGGAGGGTAAGTAAAAGAAGTAATTCCAGAGAAATTGCGAAAGACCTTTGCGTACCATTAAATAAGCTAATCAACCTCACAGGAAAGTTAAATGCTGATGGAACTTTGAACTGGACTCCTCCGGCAGGAAACTGGACCATTCTAAGGGTTGGGCATACTTCTACGGGACACACCAATGCTACGGGCGGAGGAGGCAAAGGCCTGGAATGTGACAAATTTAATCCTGTTGCGGCGAAACTTCAAATTAAAAATTGGTACGGTGAAGCTTTAAAGCATGCTGGCCCGGAGATTGCCCAAAAAGTGCTCAATGTTTTTTACATGGACAGTTGGGAATGTGGCAGCCAAAACTGGTCGCCAGTATTTCAGGAAGAATTTCGTAAGCGCCGGGGATATGATATTACGCCATATCTACCCATCATGACGGGCCTTCCTGTTGAGAATGCAGCTGTTTCTGAGAACTTCCTTTATGATGTACGAAAAACGATTGCTGAACTTGTTGTCGATAAATTTTACAAAACACTCGCTGCTTTCGCAAAGGAACAAGGCTTAACGTTTACTGCCGAAAGTGTTGCGCCAACCATGATGAGTGATGGCTTGCTGCATTACAAAACTGTTGATGTGCCTATGGGCGAGTTCTGGTTAAATAGCCCTACACATGACAAACCCAATGATATGCTCGATGCGATTTCAGCAGCGCATATTTATGGTAAAAATATTATTCAGGCCGAAGCTTTTACCACCGTTCGTATGGACTGGAATGAAAGCCCTGCCAACATGAAGACTTTGCTCGACCGAAACTACGCCTTAGGCGTGAATAAATTGGTTTACCATGTTTTTACACATAATCCCTGGATGGATCGAAAACCCGGAATGACATTAGATGGGGTTGGACTTTATTTTCAACGCGATCAAACCTGGTGGAAACAAGGCAAAGCCTGGGTAGATTATGCCACAAGAAGCCAAAACCTCTTACAGCAAGGTAAACCTGTAGCCGACATTGCGGTTTTCACTGGTGAAGAGTTACCCAGACGCTCGGTATTGCCCGATCGGTTGGTGCAAACCTTGCCTGGTATATTCGGAAAGGAAGTTGTGGAAGCTGAGCAGAAACGCCTGGCTAATGTCGATGAACCTTTAAGGCAGATTCCTGCTGGTGTGACCCATTCGGCGAATATGGCCGATCCGGAAAACTGGGTGAATCCACTGCGGGGATATGCTTATGACTCCTTCAATCCAGATGTTTTAAGTACAGCAACCGTTAAGGATGGTCAGGTGGTATTTGCGAGTGGAACAGCTTATAAAGCATTGGTTTTTACGGGTAAATTGAGCTTGAATCCCAATTACGAGTATATCAGCTATGAAACGGTGAAGAAACTAGCCGATCTGATTAAGCTGGGTGCTAAAGTTATTGTAGGCGAAAAACCAAGCTTCCAATCAGGCATTAAACAAGTGGATTCGCTTGAGTTCAACAAAGTCATCGAAGAAATCTGGGGGGGAAAGTTTAATACTAAAACAACCAAAGGAGGAAATATTTCCGTTAAAAAACTAGGTTTAGGCCTCATTTATAAAGCGCCATTTTATGGAGAAGATTTTTCAGAACTTGGCGTAGAAAGAGATGTTGTTGTTACGGAAGGAGCAGGAAAAGCATATGCCAGGTACGTCGCTTTTACGCATAGAAAATCTTCCGAGAAGGATATTTATTTTGTAGCAAATCAGTTAGATACTGATCGATTATTGAATTTTAACTTCCGTATAACAGAAAGAATTCCAGTTGTTTATGATGCTTCGTCTAACGATACAATTAAAGTAAATTCCTGGAGCGGCGCAAATGGTAGAACGACCATGACATTAAAATTAGCACCCAACCAATCGCTGTTTATTTTGTTCGATGGACCAGCAAAATCTGCCCAATCCAATTCAGGAAATAATTGGAAAAATTTTAAAGTAGCACAAGATCTTTCGAAGGATTGGCAGGCAAAATTTGATAGCAGATACGGTGGGCCATCGAAGCCTGTCGTTTTTAATGAACTGCAGGATTGGACTAAACATGCAGACACCTTGTTGAAATACTACTCAGGCACCGCCATTTATTCGAAGACATTTAACTATACCAACAATACTGAAGGGAAAATATGGATTGATTTAGGTGAATTCTCCAGTATCGCCAGTGTAAAATTAAATGGAATAGACTTCGGCACCTTATGGACTGCCCCACATCGGCTAGAAGTGAGTAAGGCGCTTAGAAAAGGAGAAAACCAAATCACTATTGAAATAACCAATACCTGGGGGAATCGTTTAATAGGAGACAGTAAATTGCCTGTAGATAAAAGAATTACAAATACTACCGCACCATTTAGGCTGGCTGGAAAACCATTGTACCCAGCCGGATTAATTGGGCCGGTAAGCATTCAGTTAGAGGAGAATTAGATATGAAGAGATATAAAATAAGCTTATTTATAGTTGCCGGGTTGTTTGCATTTCAGGTGAATGCACAAGATAAAGCTTTGGTTAACAATTCAGGCTCGCCGTATGCCAAATTGCATAGCATCAACATGGGAGATGTTACCTGGACAAAAGGCTTTTGGGCAGATCGTTTTAAGGTCGCAACAGAAACCATGGTGCCTAATATGTGGGCCATTTACAATGATCCCAAAATTAGTCATGCTTTTAAAAACTTTGAAATTGCGGCCGGATTAGACACTGGATCACATTCAGGTCCTTCTTTTCACGATGGAGATTATTATAAGACCTTAGAGGCCGTGGCAAGCTTGTACGCTTCTACAAAGGATCCGAAGTTACTCCAAATGATGGATAAAGCCATTGTAGTAATAGGGAAATCGCAACGTGCTGATGGTTATATTTACACCAAAGCAATGATAGAGCAACGCAAAACAGGTGCAAATAATCAATTTCAGGATCGCCTAAGCTTTGAAGCCTACAACATTGGTCATTTAATGACTGCTGGATGCATTCATTATCGGGCAACAGGAAAAACCAGCCTGCTGGATATTGCCAAAAAGGCAACAGAATACTTGTATAATTTCTATAAAACGGCTTCACCAACTTTAGCACGCAATGCCATTTGTCCATCACATTACATGGGAGTGGTAGAGATGTATAGAACTACTAAAGACCCAAGGTACCTTGAACTGGCTAAACACCTTATCGCTATAAAAGGTAAAATTGATGATGGAACAGATGATAATCAGGATCGTATTCCATTTTTACAACAGAAAAAGGCAACAGGGCATGCAGTGAGGGCAAGTTACTTGTATGCTGGTGTAGCTGATCTTTACGCAGAAACAGGTAACGATTCGCTAATGAACTCACTCAACCTGATGTGGAATGATGTGTGTAGCCGTAAAATGTACATCACAGGAGGATTGGGATCACTATATGATGGCACATCTCCGGATGGTACCTCTTATAATCCTGCAGATGTACAAAAGATTCACCAGGCTTTTGGTCGCGACTATCAGTTACCCAATTTTACTGCACATAACGAAACCTGTGCAAACATTGGAAATGTACTCTGGAACTGGCGCATGCTTCAGATCACCAGCGATGCAAAATATGCGGATGTAATGGAACTCGCATTGTTCAACAGCGTTTTGTCTGGCATTAGCCTCGATGGAAAAAACTTTTTATACACCAATCCGCTGGCACAATCAAACGATCTGCCTTTCAAACAGCGTTGGTCAAAAGATCGGGTACCTTATATTGCGTTGTCTAACTGCTGCCCGCCAAACGTGGTGCGCACTCTAGCTGAACTCAATAACTACTTGTATAGTGTTTCAGATAAAGGATTGTATTTCAATTTGTATGGAGGAAACAGTTTAAGTACAAGATTAGCTGATGGAACTGCTATCAGCTTAAAGCAGGAAACCAATTATCCCTGGGATGGAAACATTAAAGTTACCCTGAACAAAACGGGCAATAAGCCATATGGCCTTTATTTTCGAATTCCTGGATGGGCCAATGGTGCCAAAATTATGGTAAATGGCAAGGCATTTGAAACACTGGCTTCACCGGGTACATATGCCGCAGTAAACAGAACCTGGAAAGCTGGAGATATAGTTGAATTGGTGTTGCCTATGGAAGCGCAATTAATTGAATCCAATCCTTTGGTGGAAGAAAACAGAAATCAGGTAGCGGTTAAACGTGGCCCTGTAGTATACTGTTTAGAATCAAAAGATTTTGAAGGAAAAAGCATATTTAACGCTGTAATACCATCTTCAATAGCTTTAAAAGCAATACCGACAACAATTGGTGGTGCAGCCGTTATGAGTTTAGAAGGCAATGCCAAATTGAGAGAAAAAACAGATTGGACAAATAAGCTTTATCACCCAATCTCAAAAAATAACGAAACAACACCTATAAAGCTGGTGCCATATTTTACCTGGGGCAATAGAGGCCATTCAGAAATGTCAGTATGGCTCCCTTTAAGTAGATAAAAATGGAAAGAATTACTGCAACATATTACATAGAAACACCCCTTGATTTAGAAAAAGCTGCTCAGGTTTTAGCCGGTGAACAGTCTTCGGGTACCTTTATTGCCGTTCCGGGTGAGACGCAAGAATTAAAAGCACGCTTTGCGGCAAGAGTTGAATCGATTGTTAAGCTCAATGCTTCAACCGAGCCCTCTATACCGAGTATAAAACTAAAACCCGGAACCTACCAGCGGGCAACCATTAAAGTATCCTGGTCTATTGAAAATTTTGGCTATAACCTTCCTGTATTGATTTCCACTTTGCAGGGAAATTTATATGAATTAACCCAGTTTACGGGTCTAAAATTAATGGATATAGATTTTCCTGCTTCTTATTCAGGCGCATACAAAGGCACAAGATTTGGTATCGAAGGTTGCAGGAAGTTAACCAATGTGTATGGAAGACCATTAATTGGCACCATCATTAAGCCAAGCATTGGCATGTCTCCTGAGCAAACTGCAGCATTGGTAAAAACGCTGGCAGAAGCTGGAATCGATTTTATTAAGGATGATGAGTTACTGGGCTCGGCGGCTAATTCTCCGTTTGAAAAAAGGGTAGACGCCATTATGGAAGTGATTAACAGGCAAGCAGATATTACCGGTAAAAAAGTAATGTATGCTTTTAATATCAGCGATGAACTGGATCAAATGCAACGCCATTATGAAAAGGTAGTTTCTGCGGGTGGAACTTGTGCCATGATCAGCTTAAATAGCGTTGGCCTGGCTGGGGTGAAAAAGATTTGTGACAATGGTGCATTGGCTATTCATGGCCACCGAAATGGTTGGGGAATGCTAAATCGCCACCCATTATTGGGTATTGAGTTTCCTGCCTATCAAAAATTGTGGCGTCTGGCAGGCGTGGATCAGATCCACGTAAACGGTATTCAGAATAAATTCTGGGAATCAGACGACTCGGTAGTTACCTCTATAGAAGCTTGCTTAACACCTTTACTCGGTGGCTATTCTGTTTTGCCGGTTGTATCGTCAGGTCAATGGGGTGGACAGGCGCCGGAAACCTATCGCAGAACGAAAACGGTAGATTTACTTTACATGGCAGGAGGTGGAATCATGGCACATCCAGATGGCCCGGCAGGAGGGGTTTTAGCCTTACAACAGGCTTGGGAAGGCGCTGTTGCAGGCTTATCAATCAAGCAAATTGCTGCGCAATATCCGGAGTTCAACAATTCAGTTCGCTTATTTGGAAATAAATAATGGAAAACGCATCAAACAGATTGTTAATCGCCTATTATGGAGATGATTTTACGGGATCAACGGATGCTTTGGAATTTTTGAGCCATGCAGGTATTAAAACAATGCTGTTTATTGAATGTCCAACACCACAACAATTGGCCAGTTATCCAGATTTACAAGCCATAGGTGTTGCAGGAATGAGCAGGACAATGTCACCTGAAGAAATGGACGCACATTTGTTACCTGCTTTTAAAGATTTGGCAAGGTTACAGCCAAGACACGTACACTATAAAGTCTGCTCTACTTTCGACTCTTCGCCTGGAATTGGGAGTATTGGTAAAGCCATTGATCTAGGATCAGCCATGTTCAAATCTAAATTTGTTCCACTCCTGGTTGCTGCACCCGCTTTAGGCAGGTACATGCTTTTTGGCAATCTGTTTGCCCGGATGGGTATCGGTAGTGCCGGTGATATTTATCGTTTGGATCGGCATCCTTCTATGTGTAAGCACCCGGTAACACCTGCCGATGAAAGTGATATCAGGTTACATTTGGCCAGGCAAACTACTAAAAGTATAGGCCTTTTTAATATTTTAAGCCTGCATCAATATCAGGATTGCCCAACAGATTTAGCATTTGAAGAGGATATCGTGCTTTTTGATGCCTTAAAATCAATTGACTTAAACGCAATTGGTCAAATTATTGATAATCAGGCGTCAGATGACAGGATTTTGTTCTCTGCCGGTTCTTCCGGAATAGAAATGGCTCTGGGAGCACATTGGAAAGAAAGCGGAGGGTTAAACTCATCCCAACAGTGGAAATCGGTGAAGGTTGAGCAGCCTATACTGGTGATATCGGGCAGTTGTTCTGCAGTAACCGCTAAACAAATTCAATTTGCACAAAAAAATAACTTTATCAGTATAGCCATAGATACATTTAAGTTAGCCATGCTGATTGAATCGCCAGATTTGGCCGAAAATATTGGTCTGCTGAAGAATGTGGCAATTGATTATGCTTCGCAAGTGATAAAAGGAATTCAAGCAGGCCAAAGCGTGATTGTTCATACCAGCCTTGGGAATGATGATGAACGGGTAATTGAAACAGATAAGTTATTCAGAGAAAAGAGTTTACCTAAATCTGCTACAGCTAAATTTTACGGCACATTGTTAGGTGAAATTACCCGTCTGGTGGCAGCAGATACCACACTAAAAAGAATTGTAGTGGCAGGGGGAGATACCTCTAGTTATGCTGCCAGGGCAATGGGGATTGAAGCCGTTGAAATGATCGCACCACTTTCCCCGGGATCACCGCTTTGCAAAGCCTATGCCCCAAAATCAGCTGTAGATCAGTTGCAGATTACTTTTAAAGGCGGTCAGGTTGGAAAAGATGATTTTTTCGTCATGGCCGCACATGATATAGAAACAAAACTTACATAACCTAATATAAACAAATATGAAAGCTAAAACACTCGGACTTGTCCATACATCAGCTACTTTAGTTCCTGTTTTTCAACAACTTTGTGCCGAATATTTACCCAATGTAAATGTATTTAACATCGTTGATGACAGTTTGATTAAAGATGTGATTGCCAAAAATGAGTTAACCAAGTTAACCTCCAGAAGAGTGGTCAATTACGTGGGCTCAGCAGAATTGGCAGGCGCAGATTTAGTTTTGGTAACCTGTTCCTCTATTGGCGCTGCCGTTGAGGCATCAGCCGAATTGACGGGCGTGCCGGTTTTAAGGGTGGATCAGCCAATGGCCGATTTAGCCGTTCAAACCGGTAAGAAAATTGGTGTTATTGCAACTTTACCCACCACATTAGGCCCAACCAGTGATTTAGTAAAACGCCGTGCAGCGCTTGCAGGTAAAGAGATAGAATTAACCTCAAGATTGTGTGAAGGTGCTTTCGAAGCATTAATGGGTGGCAATCCTGCAAAACATGATGAGATGGTAGCTAAAGCTTTAATTGAACTATCTGCTCAGGTTGACGTAATTGTATTGGCCCAGGCTTCTATGTCGAGGGTGGTAGATAATTTGCAGGAATCTGAAAAGAAAGTTCCGATTCTGGCTAGTCCAACGCTGGCAATAAAGCACATTGCGGACCTTTTGAAAGACTGATATGCATAGCTTCCGTAAATTTTGCTTGCTCATTAGCCTCCTTGCTTTTGTGGCGTTGATTTTAGGCATTATCGCACCTGCTATCATTCCATGGCAACCGGCAGCCGTTACGCTAGCGCTCGGTTTGGCAATTGGGATCGGAGCGTTAGAAAGCCTGAAGAACTATCAGTATACCGCATGGATCATCACCGCCGTGGTGGCTGGAATGGTTTATCCGGCTGCTTTCCTTAAATGGGGCAGTTTCGATTTGAGAAATAAGTGGTTGATCTTAGTCGTTGTTCAGTTCGTCATGTTCGGCATGGGCATCCAGATGGGATTAAAAGATTTTGCAGGATTAGCCAGTAGCGGCAAAGGGGTAATCATTGGCTTGTTCTGCCATTTTTCGGTAATGCCCTTAATGGGATTGCTCCTGGTAAAAGTATTCCATTTTGAAACGGAAATTGCAGCTGGTATCATTTTAATTGGCTCTTGTTCAAGTGGTTTAGCCTCTAATGTAATGGTGTACATCGCCCGGGCAAATTTGGTGCTTTCTGTGGCTGTAACAGCCATTGCAACGCTAATTGCACCATTTATGACCCCCTTGCTAATGAAATTACTGGCAGGAACCTTAATCGAGATCAAATTTGTAAATATGATGCTCGAAATAATTAAAATTGTAATTGTGCCTATTGGAGCAGCCTTGATACATGATTATTTAAAAAGAGCAAAACCTGAGGGAATTTCTACTGTTAAATGGCTTAGTTTGTTTTGCTTAGCATGGCTGATTGCACTGCCATTAGGCTTATGGGAGGCATTAGAACACGTACTGGAATCAAAAGAAGCAATGGGTTCTGTAGAAATTTTCAGCTTTTTTACAGGCGCGTTTTTGGTTGGGGTAATCTATCACCTCATCACCCTGAAAATTAAAAAGCTAGACGACATCATGCCCTATGTATCCATGTTTGGGATCGTATATTTTACTACAGTAACCACCGCTGCCGGAAGAGATAATCTGCTGAAAGTCGGTTTTTTATTGTTCTTAGCCTCGGTAATCCATAACGGAGCAGGCTATTTTTTCGGATATATATTGAGCCGACTTTTTGGTTTAGACAAAAAATCATCAAGAACAGTTGCCTTTGAGGTTGGCCTTCAAAATGGAGGAATGGCTTCGGGCTTAGCGGGTTCGATGGGTAAATTGGGTACAGTGGGCTTGGCTGCAGCCGTTTTTAGCCCCTGGATGAATATATCAGGCTCTATTTTAGCTAATTACTGGCGAAAAAAGGCGTTAAAAGAAGAAGAAAATGAAAAGAATAAAGCTTAAAGAAATACTACTTTCAGGCTTATTGACATTAACACTGCATGCAAATGCAACAGTTAAACCTGCATCCATATTTACCGATCATATGGTTTTGCAGCAGCAAAGCAATGTAGCCATATGGGGTTGGGCCAAACCCTCTGCAAGTGTAAAAATTGTTACTTCCTGGAATAAAAAGACCTATACTGCTCAAACAGATGCGAGCGGAAAGTTCAAAATTAAATTGATTACCCCTGTAGCTGGCGGACCTTTTGAAATTAGCTTAAGTGATGGGGAAGTCTTGGTACTAAAGGACATTCTGATCGGTGAGGTTTGGTTTTGTGGTGGACAATCCAATATGGAGATGCCCATGAAAGGTTTTAAGAGCCAACCTGTTATTGGTTCAAATGAAGCCATTTTACGATCTAAAAATCCCAATATCAGGTTGTACATTGTACCCCGTTCATCGGTTACAACCCGACAAGATAACAGCAAAGCATCAGAATGGAAATTGGCAGGACCGGAATCAGTAGCTAACTTCAGCGCAACAGCCTATTATTTTGGTTCCTTATTAAATGAAATGCTCAACGTACCTATTGGTTTGGTTCACGATAGTTATGGAGGTTCTTCAATAGAGGCCTGGATGTCTCCGGATGATTTAAAACCTTTTCCTGAGGTTAAAATTCCATCGAAGACAGATACCATTAAAGAAGTAAGCCGAACGCCTACAACGCTCTATAATGGCATGCTGTATCCTGTAATGGGTTATGGTATTCGTGGAGCAATATGGTATCAGGGCGAATCTAATTATACGCGCCCGGAACGTTATGAAGAATTATTTCCGGCCATGGTGTCGAACTGGAGAAAAGCATGGGACAATGGGGAGCTTCCATTTTACTATGCCCAGATTGCGCCCTATAACTATGCGGCCTTACCAGAAAATGCCAAAGGACAATATAATTCTGCCTTATTAAGAGAGGCCCAACGCAAATCTTTAACAAAGATCCCAAATAGCGGAATGGCTGTTTTGATGGATATTGGCGAAGAAAAATCCATTCACCCGGCAAATAAAAAACAAGGTGGACAACGATTGGCTTACCTTGCTTTGGCCCAAACTTATGGGTTAAAAGGCTTTGGGTATGCCAGTCCAGATTATGAGTCGCTTACCATTGAAAAAGATAAAGCGGTGCTAAAATTTCAAAATGTACCCAATGGATTAACTTCATTTGGAAAAGAACTCAGTTTGTTTGAAATTGCAGGCGCAGACAAGAAGTTTTATCCTGCAAAGGCAAAAATTACTGGTAGCAGTGTAACTGTCTCTGCTGATGAAGTGAAAAAACCAGTAGCAGTGCGTTATGCATTCAAAGATTTTGTAGTCGGCGATTTGTTTGGCAATGATGGATTGCCTGTTTCTTCGTTTAGAACAGATAATTGGTAGAAGATTAAGATGAAGGTGATCAACAGCATACAAAGTACGGTACGAAGGAAGGTTTATAAAGCCAATTGGCTATTGTACTTCATAGGCTCTGCATTTTTGTGTCTTTGTGATTCACAGATTGCTCATGCCCAGCAGGAAATAGCAAAGAACAATGTGGTCTGGACAAGCCAGAGTAATAATTCAGCAGAATCCATGCCTGTTGGCGGGGGAGATGTTGGCCTGAATGTATGGGTAGAAAAAGGAGAGGTTTATCTTTATTTGTCACGTAGCGGAACGTTTGATGAGAACAACATCTTACTGAAGCTGGGCAGGGTAAAACTGAAACTAACACCAAATCCATTCACAGGCAGCACTTTTAAACAGGAGCTGTTACTAAAAGACGGATACGTGCAGATATTGGGCACTGATGGTAAATTAAATGCTCAAGTTAAAGTTTGGGTAGATGTATTTAAGCCTATTGTTAATCTGGATGTTAAAGCTAATAAAAATATCATTGCAGAAGCAAGTTATGAAAGCTGGCGTTACGAAGATAGAATTACAAAGGGCAAAGAAAATAATCAGAATTCTTACAAATGGGCGCCTCAGGGGCTAGTGAAGACAGCTAAAGATGATGTCGGTTTTAAAGGTAACCAGATTGAATTTATTCATGAAAATAAGGCAGAAACTGTATTTGATGTAGTGGTTAAGCAACAGGGCCTTGAAAGTTATAAAACCCGTTTATACAATCCCTTAAAAAACCTAAAGTTTGGTGGAGTGATGCAAGGTAAAGGCATGGTGGCTGCCGGAACCTACATTGGGCAGTATTTAAGTACACCCTTTAAAGCCTGGGTTTTAAAAAGTAAAAAAGCTTCCAAAGTCCATCAAATCTCGGTTCTTTTAAATGGCCAGGACAACAAAACGGTAAATGTACTTGAGGAATACGATGCCAGGCAATCATTTGCTGCAACAAAAAACTGGTGGAACCAATACTGGAACAGAAGTTTTATTTACATTAGTTCGCCAGACTCGAATGTAAATCAGCTGAGTAAAAATTATCAGCTGTTTCGGTACATGCTGGGCTGTAATGCTTATGGATCATCGCCAACTAAGTTTAATGGAGGCCTTTTCACATTTGATCCCCAGCTAACTGATACTGCCTTAAAGTACACACCTGACTTTAGAAATTGGGGCGGAGGAACCCACACAGCCCAAAATCAAAGGTTGGTTTACTGGCCCATGCTCAAAACCGGTGATTTCGAAATGATGAAACCACAGTTCGATTTCTATCTAAACATCTTAAAAAATGCAGAATTGCGTACTGAAGCGGCATGGAACCATCAGGGAGCAAGTTTCACTGAACAGATAGAGAATTTTGGATTGCCTAATCCCGCAGAATATGGCTGGAAGAGACCGGCTGGCTATAACCAGGGCATGGAATACAATGCCTGGCTGGAATATGAATGGGATACGATCCTCGAGTTTTGCATGATGATTCTGGAAACAGAGCGCTACAATGGACAGAACATTCAAACCTATATGCCGCTTATAGAGAGCAGCTTAACCTTTTTTAAAGAACATTATCATTATTTAGCCAAACAAAGAGGTGCAAAGGCGCTGGATGCAAATGGTCATTTGGTTTTATATCCTGGCTCGGCAGCAGAAACTTATAAAATGGCGTATAATGCTACTTCCACTATTGCAGGGCTTAAAACGGTTTTACAGCGGCTACTGGAGCTAAAATCAGCGACTACAGCACAGAAAAAAGCCTGGCAAGACATGCTAAATACCATTCCTACGATAAGCTTTCGTGAATTTGCAGGTAAAACCACCATTTCACCTGCGAAACTTTGGGAAAGAATAAACAATACCGAAAGTCCTCAATTATATCCTGTTTTCCCATGGGGAATATACGGCTTGGGTAAACCTGGCCTTGATACGGCAAGGAATACTTATTGGTATGATTCGGATGTTCTGAAGTTTAGAAGCCACATCGGATGGAAACAAGATAATATCTTTGCTGCCAGATTGGGTTTAACTGAAGAAGCCGCCCGTCTTACAACCTTAAAACTAAAAAATTCGGGCAGAAGGTTTCCGGCATTTTGGGGTCCTGGATATGATTGGACACCCGACCATAACTGGGGAGGCTCAGGAATGATTGGCTTACAGGAAATGTTAATGCAGTGTGATGGAAAAAAAATCATATTGTTTCCCGCCTGGCCTAAAGATTGGGATGTGCATTTTAAACTGCATGCACCATACCAGACTACGGTTGAAGGCGTGCTGAAGAATGGAAAGTTGACGGAATTAAAAGTTAATCCCGAATCGAGAAAAACAGATATTCTGAATATGATTCTCCAGTAACAGCAAACAAATAACAAGAATAAATTAGAGTTAACCTTAAGAAATAAACACATAAATACATGGATTTACAACTAAAAGATAAGATCATCGTGATCACGGGTGGAGCAAAAGGAATTGGTAAAGGTATTGCCGAAGTTTTTGCCAGGGAACAGGCTATTGCTGTAATTGTTGGAAGAAAGGCTGTTGATAATCAGAAGGTAGTAGATGAGATTACAGAAAAGGGAGGACAGGCCGCTCAGTTTGTAGCAGAATTGGCAAATCCTGATGACTGTGAAGCAGTGGTAAAAGAGATAGTCGCAAAATTTGGAAAAATAGATGGCTTGGTTAACAATGCCGGCGTGAACGATGGAGTAGGTTTGGAAGGTGGTAATTATAGAGATTTCATGGCTTCATTGCATAAAAATGTGGTACACTATTATTTGATGGCACATTATGCCCTTCCCGAATTGATTAAAAGCAAAGGTGCCATTGTAAATATTACCTCTAAAACAGCAGAAACCGGACAAGGAAACACTTCGGCTTATGCAGCTGCTAACGGTGGTAGAAACGCCCTAACCAGAGAGTGGGCGGTAGAATTGCTAAAATATGGTATTCGTGTAAACGCCGTGGTGGTGGCAGAATGCTGGACACCAGCTTATGAAACCTGGATTGAAACGCTTGACAATGCGCAGGAAAAACTAGAAGAGATCACCGCTAAGATTCCACTGGAAAATAGAATGACTACAGCCACTGAGATCGCTAATATGACCGCATTTCTAATGTCAGGAGCCTCTAGCCACACTACCGGGCAAATCATCCATGTAGATGGTGGCTATGTACATTTAGATAGAGCCCTGGCAAACGCTTAGTCAGTTTTCAGTTGGCAGTTTTCAGTTAACCGATTAAACAATTAGACAGTACAGTTAGACAGTTCAGCTATTCACCAAATAAACAACTCACCGACTCACCAATTAACAATATACACATGAAAACCCTAACCTGTACCACCCCTGGTACATTCGAATATTCCGATACAAATAAACCCACATTACAAAAAGGCCAGGCCATCATCAAAATAAAACGAATAGGCATCTGTGGCACCGATTTACATGCTTTTGAAGGAACGCAACCATTTTTCAATTATCCACGCGTTCTCGGGCATGAGTTATCTGGTGAGCTAGTTGAAGTTGGTGGGAACGATGGCTTTAAGATAGGCGAGAAGGTAACTTTTATTCCTTACTTTAACTGCGGAGAATGTATTGCGTGCCGAATGAATAAACCTAACTGTTGTGTTAAAATGCAGGTCTGTGGTGTTCATGTAGATGGAGGCATGCGCGAATATCTTGCTGTTCCTTCACGAACTTTATTACATGGGGAAGATTTGAGTTATGATGAATTAGCTTTGGTAGAACCCCTGGCAATTGGTGCCCATGGTGTTCGCAGGGCGGAGGTGCAGTCAGGTGAATTTGTATTGGTTATTGGTGCTGGACCGATTGGTTTAGGTACCATGGAGTTTGCCAGGATAGCGGGCGCAAATGTGATCGCTTTGGATATCAATGAGGACAGACTTACATTTTGTAAAGAAAAATTAGACGTTGCGCATACCATTAATGCGCTTTCGGCTGATGTAACGCAGAAATTGAGTGACATTACGAATGGAGATATGCCTACAGTGGTGATAGATGCGACAGGTAATCAAAAGGCGATTAACAATGCCATCAATTATATGGCTCATGGTGCCAGGTTCGTGTTAATTGGCCTGCAAAAAGGAGATTTGATCTTTAACCACCCCGAATTTCATAAAAGAGAATCAACATTAATGAGTAGCAGGAATGCCACCATTGAAGATTTTGAACATGTGATTAGATCGATGAAAGCCGGATTGGTTAATCCAACTAATTACATCACGCACCAGGTAGCTTTTGAAGAGGTAAAAGACAACTTTGATTCTTGGTTAGACCCAAAAAATGGTGTGATCAAAGCAATGGTTAAGCTGGGATAAAAAAAATCCGAAGTCTCTCCGGCCTAATGCCAAAAGAGACTTCGGATAAATATTACTTATAGAACACTTCGTTCCATTGCAGTTCATTTCTGAACTGATTAATTTTCGTATCCGCACCAATGTTGATGTATTCTAAACCAGCGATGTTCGCAAAATCAAGCAGGTGCTCGGTAGTTAAATTCTGACTGTAAGCCGTATGGTGTGCACCACCAGCATAAATCCAGGCTGCACATCCCGTTTTCATATCAGGAAGTGGTTTCCATAATACGCGTGCTACCGGTAAATTTGGAAGATCATGTTCAGCTTCAACAGCCGTAACTTCATTCACCAATAAACGGAAACGGTTACCCATATCAATTAAAGAAGCATTCAATGCATCTCCACTGCCTACGTTAAATACCAAACGGGCAGGATCTGCCTTACCGCCAATACCCAAAGGATGAACCTCTAAACTGGCTTTACCTTTAGCTAACGATGCATCCACTTCAAGCATGTGCGAACCTAAAACCATTGCATTTGCAGGATCGAAATGGTAAGTATAATCTTCCATAAAGGCATTTCCACCAGGTAAGCCAGCGCCCATTACTTTGCAAGCACGTACGAGGGCTGCTGTTTTCCAGTCGCCTTCACCGGCAAAACCATAACCGTCTGCCATCAGGCGCTGCGCTGCAATTCCTGGTAATTGGATCATGCCATGTAAATCTTCAAAAGTATCTGAGAAGCCTTTAAAATTACCGTCTTCCAGGAATTTTCTTAAACCTAACTCAATTTTAGCGGCTTCGTATACCGATGAATGTCGGGCACCACCTGCACGTAAATCATCAGCCATGTCATAAGTTTCTTCATATTCCTTTAGCAAAGTTTGGATTGACTCTTTGCTAACAGCGTTGATTACAGCAACTAAATCGCCAATTCCGTAGGTATTTACCGAAAAACCGAATTTTAATTCAGCTTCTACTTTATCACCATCAGTTACAGCTACATAACGCATATTATCGCCAAAGCGCGCGAATTTAGCGCCTTGCCAATCGTGCCAGCCTGCAGCAGCCCTGGCCCAGGTATCAATTTGCCTGGCCACTTCTTCTTCTTGCCAGTGCCCAACCACTACCTTACGGTCTTTACGCATGCGCGAAACCATAAAGCCAAATTCACGGTCACCGTGTGCACTTTGGTTTAAGTTCATGAAATCCATATCAATAGAGTTCCATGGAATATCGCGGTTAAATTGAGTATGTAAATGAAGTAATGGTTTTTGTAAAACATTCAAACCCCTGATCCACATTTTAGCAGGAGAGAAGGTATGCATCCAGGTAATCACACCAATACAGTTTTTATCGATATTGGCTTGTTGTAAAGTTTCAAAAATCTCCTCAGTAGTTTTAACAATAGGTTTGTAAACTACAGAAACAGATATATTTTTATTGATGTTTAGTGCATCTGCAACTTGTTGTGCATGATCTGCTACTTGTTTTAAGGTTTCTTCTCCGTATAAATGTTGAGTTCCTGTGATGAACCAAACTTGTAATTTTTTTAAATCTATCATGTTTTTTGTTGTTTAATCGCTTGATTATTGTTTAGTCGGTTAATCGTCTAATTGTTTAGGTGTGGTTTAATCGTTTAGTTGGTTAACTATTTAATTGATGATAAACTTACGTTCAGTTAAACGATTCAACAATTAAGCAATTCAACCTTTCACCAAGTCACCAATCCCCTCCTTTATTCTTGCCCATAATACGCACCGGCACCGTGTTTACGCTCAAAATGTTTTTGTATTAATGAGTCTTTTAATTTTGGTGCCTGCGGATTAATTTGCCTGGTTAGTAAAGCCATTTGTGCTACAGCTTCTAATACAGCGCTGTTGTAAACCGCTTTTTCGGCTGTTTTACCCCAGGTAAAAGGGGCGTGGTTACCAACTAAAATCATTTCTACTTCTTTATGGCTTAAACCCAGTTCGGCAAAGTGGTTAATGATTTGAAATCCGGTTTCATACTCATAATTTCCTTTGATCATTTCATCAGCCATTGGTGGGGCACAGGGGATATCCACTGTTAAATGATCTGCATGGGTGGTACCAAAAATAGGAATGGCTGTTTGCGCTTGTGCCCAGGCAGTTGCATAGGTAGAGTGCGTATGTACAATTCCGCTAATATCCGACCAGTGTTTATACAATACAGCATGCGTTTGCGTATCTGATGAGGGTCTTAAGCTGCCTTCAACAGTGTTTCCGTCAAAGTCAACGATCACCATTTTATCCACACTCAGTTGCTCATAAGGTACACCGCTCGGTTTAATCGCAAATACACCTTGTTCTCTATCTGCGGCGCTAACATTTCCAAAAGTAAACAGTACCAGATTTAACTTGGGTAACTGCATATTGGCTTCGTAAGCTTGTTCTTTTATGGTTTGATACTTGCTCATGCTAAATAAGGTTGATATTCCTTGTTATTGTGTCTTTCCAGGTAACGCCCTAAACTTTGGTATTTGTGATAGTGCTCCCGGTACATTTTTCTTTTCTTCAGGTTTGGCTGGTACTCTTTTTCGAAGCCTGTTCCCATAGCTGCCATAGCGGCTTCTACAGTGGGATGGATGCCGGCAACCACAGAAGCAAACATGGCCGCACCGAGTGCACAAGTATGTTCGAAACGGTGAATCCTAATTGGCATTTCCAATATATCGGCCATCATTTGCATGATATAAGCTGATTTTTTTGCCACCCCACCAATGCCAATAATTCCTTTTACAGGAACGCCCTCTTCTTTAAAACGATCAACAATGCTTTTAGCACCGAAACAGGTGGCTTCTGCTAAAGCACGGAAAAATCTAGGTGCATCTGTACCCAGGCTGAGTCCGGTAATGCCACCTTTAAGTTCCTGATTGGCATCTGGAGTTCTTCTTCCATTCAACCAGTCTATAGCCAGTTCTGCATAGTCTTCATCAGGTAATTCGGATGCCTGTTTACTTAAATTGGCAATAATTTTATGTTCTAATTCCTCCTTAAGCGCAACTGCGGTTGATTCATCAATAAGTGCTGATTCAGTAAGTAAATTGTTTAATGGCCAGCTAATTAAATTTTTAAACCAGGCATAAACATCACCAAAAGCCGATTGTCCCGCTTCTAAACCAGCCATACCTGGGATAACAGATCCGTTAACCTGTCCACAGATTCCACTAATTAATTTTCCATCCATATCCTGATTAGGCGCAACCAAAATATCGCATGTGCTGGTACCCATTACTTTACTTAAAAAGTAAGGTTCAATTTGACCACCAACGGCACCCATGTGGGCATCAAATGCACCAACGCCTATCGCAACACTGGTATCTAAGCCTAATCGCTCAGCCCATTCACTGCTTAGTGTTCCTGCCGAAACATCCGAAGTGTAAGTATCTTTAAATAGTAATGATCTGAATCCAGTTAAAAGGGGATCTAAACTGCTGAAAAATTCTTCCGGTGGTAAACCATCAAACTCTTCAGCCCAAAGGGCTTTATGTCCGGCAGCACAACGACTGCGTTTGATTTCTTTAGCATCTTTACCGCCACACAATAAGAAGGGAATCCAATCACAATGTTCAACCCATGATTTAGCTGCTTTTTTGATCGAAGAATCTACCCTTAATATGCGAAGTAGTTTAGACCAAAACCATTCTGAAGAGTAAATACCACCCACATATTTTAGATAGTTGGTACTGAATTTTGTAGCATGTTCATTGATTTCTGCAGCTTCTTTAACAGCTGTATGATCTTTCCAAAGCACAAACATGGCGTTCGGGTTTTCTTCAAAACCTGGTGTTAGTGCAAGGGGGATACCATTCTCATCTACCGCCACAGGGCTCGAGCCTGTGGTATCTATGGAAATGCCTTTTACCAAATGCGCAATTTCCTGTCCGCCTGCTTTTGCTAAGCAATCTTTAATGGTGTGTTCTAAACCCTCAATATAATCTAAAGGATGTTGCCTGAACTGATTGATGGAAGGTTTGCAATATAAACCTTTCTGCCATCTGGGATAAAGGAAAACTGAAGCCGAAATCTCTTTTCCGTTTGCGGTATCTACCAGAACCGATCGAACAGAATCCGTCCCGTAATCCACGCCAATTACATAGTTTGCTGTGCTCATAACAATAAATAAATGTCTAATTAACGTTTATTTATTTGAATTAAAAAATTTTAATTCAAATTTGATTTAATTGTGATTGTATCATATTTATAATCAGATGGATACAGTTTAATAGCGTGAAAAAATAGAAATATACAGCGAGTAGTAACAGTAGGCTGAAATGCACATGAAAAATCTATTTAAAACAACATGTCATACAACGGAAAAATTTATCTTTGACGTTCATAATTCAATACCATGAATATTATTCTTGCATCTACATCAACTTTATTCGGAGGAAACTATCTCGAATATCTTAAAGAAGAAATCGTAAAACTATATCAAAACATTGATGAAATTATGTTTATCCCCTTTGCTCGTCCGGGAGGGGTTTCACACGAAGTTTACACACAAAAAGCTAAAGATTTTTTTGCTCAGCTGGATATTAAAGTTGCAGGGCTTCATGAATTTGAAGATAAGAAAATGGCCATTAAAAAGGCAAAGGCTTTCTTTACAGGAGGAGGGAATACCTTCTTGCTGGTGAAGACTTTACACGAAGAAGGACTGATGTGGCTATTGAAGGAAAATATAGGGCAAGGTAAACCTTATCTGGGCTGTAGTGCGGGTAGCAACATTGCTGGGCTCAACATGAAAACAACAAACGATATGCCTATTGTTTATCCATCAAGTTTTGATTGTATGGGTTTAATCCCTTTTAACTTAAACCCACATTATCTAGATCCTAATCCGGAGCTAAAGCACAACGGTGAAACCAGGGAAACCAGAATCCAGGAATTTTTAACGCAGAATGATATTCCGGTAATTGGACTAAGGGAGGGAAACTGGATCAGAAGAGTCGCCGATTTGATAACGGTTGAAGGAACAGAATTAACAAGAATATTTGAACCTGGCCAAGAACCCTATGAAATTACAGCTGGATCTAAATTATCCTAATCATATTTATCGTAAACGAATCTCATTGATTGCAATTACCCAGTGTTTATGATGGCATTTTGGGCATTCACAGGATTGTTGTGCTTTAAGATCTTCTACATTACCACAAAAATTACAGGCATATTTTCCTTTGGAAGGTATGGTTTCGAAAGATTCTTCATATGGTTTCGGGAGTATGGGTAAACCGTAGCGCACGTCTTTATCCGGGTAAAAGTAAACACTTAAGTTACCTGACGTTTCGAGGATAGCAGTTTTCACTTGTCCAAGATGTGATACACTTTGTAATCTCAGTTCGGCAAAAAATTCATCCTGTGCTAAAGCTTCTTTTCCAAATTGATCTATCGAAAATTCGCCATCTTCTATTAAATAGGTTGCTTTTCCTTCTACCAGATCGTCAAAACGTTTACTTTTTGCCATAAAGAAGGTTGTAAGACGATAAGCACCAACAATTACCGCGAATACAGCAATGGGTACCATTAAGCCTACTTCCTTGTAAAACATTGGATCTCCGGCAGCTGAACCTAAAGAAATGATCACTACCATTTCAAATACTGAAAGTTGGGCAACGCCTCGCTTGCCAAGCAGCCGTAAGCCAAGCAAGATAATGATATACATGATAGCTGTTCTTACCACGACCTCAATTAGGTATACCCATTCTTCTTCTCCGACCAACATTTTGGTCCAATCCAGTTGTTCTTGCATATGGTGCTTGTTATTGCTGGATATTATAACCGTAATGGTAGAGAAATGTTTGAGGGCTGTTGCAGGATTAAGCTTAACCTTTGCTACATAAAAGTGTTGAGGGTTACGTGTTGCAGGTTATGGGGCTAAACGTCTAACCAACTCACCACTATGTGTTGTGGGTTACGTCCTGTGGTTAAATATAATGTTTGCTTATCCTTAAAAATTACAGGTAAAAGTATCCATTACTTCCATTGTAATTAACGCATCTTCACCACTACACGGATTTTCAGCCTGGCCGAGGAAATATTTTACAACCTGTTCTATCATAGGTTGTTGTACATGATCAAGGGGTTCAAAGTTTATTGTCTGAGTTTTGGTTTCATGTTTCAACTCAATTTTATGTCCAAACATTGGAAAGCTAATTTTTCCTTTTGAACCATAAATCTCACAAGTATCAGCTTGATCTGAGCTTGCAACACTAAAGCACCATGTCCCATTAAAAATAACGCCATTCTTAAATAATATTTGTCCAACTACCAGATCATCAACATGGGTGTTTTTCTGTTGTCTCGTTGCTATCCCCATGGCGTTTTGGATGGTTCCAAAATAATAACTCATCAGATCGAGTTGGTGAGGTGCGAGGTCATGAAACAAGCCGCCACCAGAGATAGCAGGATCCATTCGCCAGTTTTGGGCAGTTTGCGCCACGAGTTTAGGATTTATCGGCTGGAGCATTTTTAAATCTACAAAACGAACATCACCAATACTATTTTCTGCTAAAAGCCTTTTTACCTCGAGAAACATGGGTTGCGCTCTCCTGTAATGTGCCACTACCAGTTTAACATCGTGCTTTACTGCAGCATCAATCATACGCTGGGCAGATGCAGCATTTAAGGTCATGGGTTTTTCAACATACACAGGTTTGCCAGCCGCCAAGGCCTCAAGGGTATAATCCTCGTGTTGCAGGGGTGGTGTGGCAATGTAAATCGCATTGATTTCCGGATCATTTATTAACGCTGTTGCATCATCATACCACCTGGCTACTTTATGACGTTTAGCATAATCAGCCGCCTTCTCTGCATCTCTGCGCATTACAGCTACCAGCTTTGAATTTGGCACCTTATTAAAGGCTGGTCCACTTTTTACTTCTGTTACGTCGCCACAGCCGATAATGCCCCATTTTATTTCTTCCATTACAAGTATTTTGAGCTGCCGGAAAGTTAGCGATTATTATGGAAATAGAAATTGATATCTTATATTAGCAACTGCAGATATCAGTTTTGACCATTCAAACCGACATTAGAAAACTTTATAATCCCATTCAGCCTGCTGTAAAACAGGCAGGTGAGTCGGTGAATTATCGGGAAATAGCACCCCAACCGAAACTTCAATCTTTTATTTATTGTTATTGGCAGCTTCATACTCATGAGCCTTTAAGCGATGTATTTTCATACCGGGTGGTAGCTGATGGTTGCATTGATATATTTTTCGAGCTCTCTAATCCGGAGGAGAATTTTGTAATGGGTTTTTGTAAGAAGTTCACCATGTTTCCTTTAGAAAAAACCTTTAATTATGTTGGGGTTAGGTTTTTACCCACCATGTTTCCGCAATTATTTAAAATCAATGCTTCAGAGCTAAGTAACCAGTTCTTAGCACTCAATTCAGTAATCCCATCTCTAGCCAGGTTTATTGGCCAACATTTTAATTCAAAACAAAGCCTTGCGGATATTCAGATCATATTTGATCGTTATTTTTACAGGCACATTTCAAGTATTACTGTAGATTTCGATCCTCGTTTGTACCAGGCAATTGATATCATTTTAAACCGCATGGGCTTAGTTGATATTGAAAAAGATCTCGATACAGGCTTAAGTTCGAGGCAATTGCGGAGGCTTTTTGAATTCTACATTGGCGATACGGCTAAAATCTTTAGTCAGGTCGTAAGATTTCAGAACATTTTAAAAGCTAAACCATCTTCACAGAGTTTAAAACAGAATAAACTTTTTTTGAACGAGGGATATTACGATCAGGCTCACTTCATCAAAGCGTTCAAACATTTTTATGGTGTAACGCCAAATCAAGCTTTCGGAAGATAAACTTGTCCGATTTTTACAATACTTACCGCCTTTTTCATCAGAACTTAGCAGTACAAAAGCTATAAGAAATGAAAAAGTTGATTTTAATCATTGGCATGCTTATATTATCCGAGGGCGTACATTCACAATCAAAAAACAAAAGTAAAATGAAATTAAATGCAGGTATCGTTACCAATAAATTGGCAGAGAGTAAGGCTTTCTACATAGAGAATTTAGGTTTTGGAGTAACCTTCGAAAATGATTTCTACTTGTTGCTTCATACCCCCAATAATGAGGCGGAAATTAGCTTCTTAGTACCTAATCACCCCAGTCAGCAAACCTTATTTCATTTACCATTTCAGGGACAGGGAATGTACCTCACTATTGAAGTAGAGCAGGTAGATGAAATTTACAAGAGCTTAAAGAAAAAAGGAGTTCCGATTAAAATAGATATCCGTAACGAACCCTGGGGAGACAGGCATTTTGCCATTGAAGATCCCAATGGAATAGGAATAGATATAGTTAGCTACGCAGCACCGGAATGAATAAGCTATTCTTTGTCTTTAAGTAAAAACTCACCCTTCACCAGCCAGGAAATTCCAAAAGCCCAAAGCGCAATGCCTTCAAGATAAAATACAGGTTTCAGCTTATTTAAGGATGTGTGTTCTCCCCAAACAAAATAGCAAGCCAAGAGAATGATACAAATAAGCATAATTAATCCACATATCTTGAAAATCACATTTCGCTTCTTCTTTTGAATAGTTTTGGTTCCGTTACTCTTGGTGAACAGAAAAAAAGCAAAAAAGGTTAGCGTGAGAAACAGACAAGCCGCAAAAATATAATGAATTTTACTGATAATGGGGTTCTGATCTTCAGGAATAAATGCGCATGAATTTGCTGGTGGTTCAACTCCTGTTGGGAAGAATGCTACACCCAAAGCAAAAAAACAGGCTAAATTTCCGGCTATTCTGTCTGTGCGATCGTATCCGTTGTAGGCAAACATAAAAAAGCCAACAATACACAGTGTACCTACAAATACATCGCGCATTACCGTATGATAATAACTACTGATTGAACTTTGTACAGTACTACAATCTCCCACAATGACCGAACCTAGTATCAGTATAATCGGGAAGGCCAGACCAAGCAGTCCAACTATTTTACGCAGCGTATTGTAGGAAATTACAATGTTCTTGTTCATGGGAAGTTTGTTATTAATACATAATAGGGTATTTATGCATCTAATAATGCCTGTATATCAAATTTCTTCATTTTCATAAATGCAGCAATCACCCTCGGTGCTTTCTCCGGATCGGCCATGAGCTGGTGTAAAACCCTGGGAACAATTTGCCAGGAAAAGCCATATTTATCACTCAACCACCCACATTGATCATAACGACCACCTTCACCTAACTTTTCCCAGTAATGATCTATCTCTGCCTGGTCTTCACATTCAATTACATATGATGTTGCTGGAGTTGGCTTGTAATGTGGCCCACCGTTTAATGCCATAAACTTACTTCCCTTCAATTCAAATATCACAACCATCGGATTTTCACTTGTAATTTTAGCGTCCTTGAAAATAGAACAGTAGAAAGTTGCGGCAGCTTTGGCCTGGCCGTCAAACCACAAGCAGGGGTAAAGTTGATTTGTCATCATTAAAATATAATTATGGTGCAATTGTTATGCTGTTTATATTAAAGTTACTGAATCTTAAGTATTACAAACACAGTTCCAGACTTAATTATTTAATTTTCCTATTTTCGGAGCGCTCTAATGATACCCTGAAAGCAAAAATGAAACGAAATAAATCTTCGCTATTCAATTTAAGAAACCTGAGTAAGCAGTGTATAATCGCATTCTTAGTCCTAATCGCAATAACCGGATGTAGGAATGAGCATTCAAAATCTGGTAACATTAAAAAAGTCGATTCGCTAAAAACATCAACCGACTTAACTATTCAAGATATTGACAATCAGTCGGATGCTCAAAAAGGGGGCACAGCGCCAGTTCCTGAAATTAATGAGGAAGCCATGCAACGGGCAGTAATCAATAAAAGCGATAGCAGTTTTACGGTTTATAATAATATTCGGGCCGATTATCGGATTATAGGTTATCAACTACCAGATACCAATTCTAAAAAGATGGTTCTGTTTTCTGTATTCACTGCTGATGTTGAAAATAATCCCGGTCGTTGCCCTTATGGATCTTATTACGGATCGCCAGGCAAAGAAGACCTGGAAATTAAATATATTGGCGATCAGGGAAATTTTGTTAAAGCCTTCATCAATAATGCAAAAGGAGAAAGTGCTACAATTTATTTCCCCAAAAAATGGGTAGAATTTGAATAATGGAATGTAATTTAGATATTTTGAAGTCTTTTCTCTATTAATTAAATGCTTTGTTTGAAACGACTTCCGTCATTTTGGCTACAACAATATGCATTATGGCAACGTCGCTATTTTGAAATCAAACCAATTTTCTGTTGTACAAAAGAAAACAACATGAAAACAATTTTTATAACAGGTGCATCAACCGGATTAGGTAAAGCTACCGCCAAATTATTTCAGCAAAATGGATGGAAAGTAATTGCCACCATGAGAAACCCAGAGAAAGAAACTGAATTGACTCAATTACCTAATGTAACAGTTTTAGGATTAGATGTTACTGATGTTGACCAGATTAACCGGGTTGTAACGCAAGCCATTAAGCAAGGAGTAGATCTTGTTTTTAACAATGCCGGATATGGTTTGGTAGGTCCGATGGAAGCCATTAGCGATGAACAATTGGTGAAGCAAATCAATACCAATTTATTAGGCGTACTTAGGGTAAGTCAGGCCTTTATTCCATACTTCAGAGAAAGAAAAGAAGGTATGTTTATAACCACAACCTCAATGGGTGGTTTATTTACCTTTCCGTTAGGCTCTGTTTACCATGCAACTAAATTTGCGTTGGAGGGTTGGAGCGAAAGCCTTTCCTACGAAATGGCACTCTTTAATGTGGTGGTGAAAACAGTAGCTCCTGGGGGCATTGCCACTGATTTTGCTGGTCGTTCAATTGATAAACCTGCTCATCCTTTATATGATGAAGTTGACCGCAAACTTTGGGCATTATTTGATTTTGATAGTTTTTCAAGTGCAGAACAGATAGCAGCTATAGTATATGAAGCGGCAACCGATGGAAAAAACCAGGTTCGTTATGTAGCAGGAAACGATGCGAATACACTCTATGCAAGATACCTGGAAATCGGCAATGAAGCTTTTAGAAGAGAAATTGGGCACAACTTATTGGGCATATAATTCCTTAAATTAGCGTAATGAAAAAAGCTCCGGCTGCACCATATAAAATAGATTCAATTACCGGCTTGCATCGATTACTAGGCTTGCCAAGCCCATTACATCCGCTAATCAGCCTGATTGACAACACTAAAATTGCGGTAACGCTGGGGCAGCTCCCAGAAACCTTTCTGCTAAGTTTTTACAAGATCTCCTATAAAAAGCTTTTAAAAGGAAAAATTGGTTATGGACAAGGTTATTATGATTTTGATGAAGGCGGGCTGGTATTCACAGCGCCTCATCAAATCATTTCCGTAGATGAAGATGCTGAATTTTTTGGTGTAACATTACTCATTCATCCCGATTTTATCCGCAATTACAATTTAGCAAAAAGCATTAGGAACTATGGCTTTTTTAACTATGAAGCCAACGAGGCACTACATCTCTCAGAAAAGGAACGCATTACGATTCAGGAAGTATTAGGGCACATTAATAAGGAACTTCAGAATCCTATAGATGATTTTAGTCAGGATGTATTAATTTCTTACCTGGAGGTTTTGCTCAATTATAGTAATCGCTTTTACAAAAGGCAGTTTATCACCAGAAAGGCTGTAAATAATGATTTATTGTCCAGGATGGAAGTGCTCCTAAACAGTTACTTTGAATCTCAAAATGCTTTAAATAAGGGTGTACCAACAGTAGAGTTTCTGGCAGAAGAGCTCAATCTTTCTCCCCGATATCTGAGTGATATGCTACGTTCGCTTACCGGACAAAATGCGCAACAGCATATTCATGAAAAACTGATTGAAAAAGCAAAAGAGAAACTTTCTACCACCAGGCTTACGATAAGTGAAATTGCTTACGAACTGGGTTTCGAACATCCACAGTCTTTTAGTAAGCTCTTCAAGATTAAGACAAAGCAATCTCCATTAGAATTTAGGACATCTTTTAATTGAGAATATATCTAGTCTCTGGGAGTATATTCGCTTAACTATAACAGATAAATTTTAATACACATTTTATCAGCCTCCGTAACAGAACTGATAAACTATAAACCTTGATAAAAGCATCATTGTTGTCTATATTTGCGCCGTGAACAAGATTATCCTTTTCTTGCTTTTCCCGGTTTTGGTTTTTAACACGTCTATTCGTGAAGTGATGAAAACACCCCAATTAATTAATCATTTCATTCAACATCATCAGCTGAATACCAATTTAAGCTTTGTTGATTTCCTGGAAATGCATTATTTTGGTCATGACCTGGATGACAATGATGATGAAGAGGATATGAAACTTCCTTTTAAAAAAGTCGATGGTCATCACCTTATTTCTGTCGCCGTACCAACAGAAAAATTCATTCTTAATAAGGCAAAATGCTTCGACTTATTTTCTGGTAAAACAGTTGATTACCATCACCCTGTCTGCTGCCCTAAATTTGGCAGTCTTTTTCGCCCACCCATTCTTTTAGGTTAATATCTACCTATTCTTATTATTTTTTTTCAACCATGAACCCGTATTCAAGGTTGAATGACATGTCGATCCTTTAATTTTTTATTATGTTGAATAAGATTATTGGCTTTTCCGTTAGGAATAAGCTGATTATAGGCTTGTTTGTACTTTCCCTTATTGGTTGGGGTACATACGAGGTTACCAAATTACCTATTGACGCACTGCCAGATATTACTGATAATCAGGTGCAGGTAATTACCGTTTCTCCTTCATTGGGGGCTCCGGATATTGAGCGTTTAATTACTTTTCCAATTGAGCAAGCTTGCAGCAGTATCTCCGGATTAAAGCAAATCAGAAGTTTTTCACGCTTCGGACTCTCTTTAGTAACCATTGTTTTTAGTGAAGAAACTGATGTTTACTGGGCTCGCCAGCAAATTGCTGAGCGGTTGCAGCAGGTGCAGCAAGAAATCCCCGATGGTATCGGATCGCCACAAATGGCTCCGGTATCAACTGGTTTAGGAGAAATTTACCAATATGTTGTACGTCCTAAAAGAGGATATGAAGGTAAGTACGACGCACAGGCGCTTCGTACCATACAAGATTGGATTGTACGAAGACAACTTTTAGGAACACCAGGTGTTGCAGAGGTATCCAGTTTTGGCGGCCGACTCAAACAGTATGAAGTTGCGGTTAATCAAAACCAGCTTAAAGCATACGGATTAACAATAGCCGAGGTGTTTGATGCCCTGGAAAAGAATAACAGAAATACAGGTGGAGCCTATATTGAAAAGGGACCTACGGTACTCTACATTCGCAGTGAGGGTTTAACCACGAGTTTGGCAGATATTGAAAAGATTGTGGTAAAAACGCTAAGTAATGGCATGCCTGTGCTGATGGGACAAATAGCGAGGGTTCAATTTGGTTCAGCTATTCGATATGGCGCAATGACATACAATGCACAAGGCGAAGTTGCAGGTGCCGTAGTGATGATGCTAAAAGGCGAGAATTCTTCTGTTGTGGTAAAACGGGTAAAAGATAAGATTGCAGAAATACAAAAAATGGTGCCAGAAGGGGTAGTAGTAGAGCCTTTTCTCGATCGAACCAAAATGGTGGATAATGCCATTAGCACAGTAGAAACCAATCTTTTAGAAGGTGCACTAATAGTAATATTTGTATTGGTATTTTTTCTTGGCAATTTACGGGCAGGCTTAATTGTTTCTTCGGTAATTCCTTTATCGATGCTCTTTGCCATTATTTTAATGAACAAATTCGGGGTTGGTGGAAACTTAATGTCGTTAGGGGCCATAGATTTTGGTTTGATTGTAGACGGTTCCGTAATTGTTGTTGAGGCCATATTACACAGGTTTTCTCATAGTAAACATTTCAGATCGATTGGTAAGATAGATCAGCAGCAAATGGATGTTGAGGTTGAAAAATCAACAGGATCGATGATTAAATCTGCAGTGTTTAGTCAGATCATTATCCTGATTGTTTACCTGCCAATTCTTTCCTTAGAAGGAATTGAGGGTAAAATGTTTAAGCCGATGGCCTGGACTATCGCCTTTGCCATTCTGGGAGCATTCATTCTATCCATTACTTATGTACCAATGATGTCGGCCTTATGCCTGAATAAGAAAATCAGACATGAAAAAAACTTCACCGATAAGCTAATCATCTGGATAGAACGCAAATACCAACCACTCTTAAATAAGGTGCTTTACTTTCCCAAAGTTATTTTAACCCTAACCTTATCGCTCTTTGCAGTAGCGGTGATGCTGATGGGTACCTTAGGTGGAGAATTTATTCCGCAACTTGAGGAAGGCGATTTCGCCGTAGAAACCAGGTTGCTTACCGGCAGTAACTTGAATAATACCGTTGAAACGACTCAGAAAGCCTGTAAAATTCTGCTAGATCAGTTTCCTGAAGTGCAGAAAATTGTAACCAAAATCGGAAGCGCTGAAGTGCCCACAGATCCTATGCCTTTTGAGGCAGGTGATATGATGGTAATTTTAAAGCCTAAAAAAGAATGGACATCGGCCAAGTCTTTTCCCGAACTCAGTGCGAAAATGACAAAAGCGCTCGAAGTGATTCCTGGTGTAACTGTTGGTTTTCAGTTTCCAGTTCAAATGCGGTTCAATGAATTAATGACTGGTGCGAGGCAAGATATTGTTTGCAAGATATTTGGCGAAGATCTGGATTCCCTTTCAGCTTATGCTAAAAAATTAGGTACCATCATTAGCACAGTAAAAGGTGCCATAAATGTGTATGAAGAACAGGTAACTGGCATGCCTCAGGTGGTAATCAAATACAACCGGGATGGCATGGCTAAATATGGGATTAACGTGGACGACGTTAACCGGGTAGTAAACACAGCTTTTGCCGGGCAGGTTGCCGGGCAGGTTTATGAGGGAGAAAAACGCTTTGATATGGTTGTGCGTTTAGATGAGCAACTTCGGAAAAATATCAACGATGTAGAGCAGCTTATGGTACTTACCCCAGCCGGAAACCAGATTCCTTTGAGTTTAGTGGCAAGTGTAGACGAAGTAGAAGGTGTAAATCAAATTCAAAGAGAAGACACCAAGCGCAGAATTATTGTCGGTTTTAATGTCAAGGATAGAGATGTAGAATCTATTGTTGAAGAATTGCAGCAAAAGACGGCTAAACAGCTAAATCTTTCAAAAGGCTATACCATTTCCTATGGTGGCTCTTTTGAGAATATGACAGCAGCTAAATCCCGGCTTGCTATTGTCGTGCCTATAGCATTATTATTAATTTTTTTGTTGCTTTATTTTGCCTTTAACTCGGTAAAACAAGGGTTGCTCATTTATACTGCAATTCCTTTATCCGCAATTGGCGGAATATTCGCTTTATGGGTAAGAGATCTACCATTCAGCATTTCAGCTGGGGTTGGCTTTATTGCCCTTTTTGGAGTCGCAGTTTTAAATGGAATCCTGCTGGTATCGGAATTCAACAGACTGAAAAGGGAAGGTTGGACTGATGTTAAACGCATCGTTATCCATGCTACAAAATCAAAGTTGCGGGCCGTACTCATGACAGCCTTGGTGCCTTCATTAGGCTTTATACCCATGGCCATTAGTACCGGAGCCGGTGGGGCAGTACAAAAACCATTGGCAACAGTTGTTATTGGCGGCCTCTTGGTTTCAACTTTACTTACACTTTTTGTTCTTCCTATGTTATACATTTTATTTGAGAAGGGCTTCAGTTACTTTCGCCCCAAAAAATCCATAGTTTTGTTGGTTATATTGTTGAGTATGACTGCTTTTGAATCTAAAAGTCAGCAACCTGTTACGTTGCAGGCCGCGATCGATACCGCAGTAAAAAATAGCATTGCAATAAAAATTGCTAAAACACAGGTTCAATATTATCAACAACTCGGCAAAAATACTTTTGACGTTCCGAAAACGAGTGTGAGTTATGATTATGGTAAATTTAACAGCCTGGCCAACGACAATAAATTTTCTGTAGTCCAAAGTTTAGAGTTCCCTACAGTATATGCTAAACAAAAGAAGCTAGAAGAGGCTAATGTTAGAATCAGTCAGAATCAGGTTGTTGCCGAACAACTGGATTTGAAAAACTCAGTTAAAGTAGCTTATTATAATATTGGCGTTCTAACTGAAAAAAAGCAGCTTTTAATTTGGGCTGACAGACTTTACATTGCCTTTTTAGCCAAATCTACACAGCGCTTTAATTTAGGAGATGTTGATATATTAGAACTTCGAACGGCACAAAACCAGAAACAGCAAATCAGTAATCAGCTGGATTTAATTGAAACAGATTATACCCTCGCTTTAAACAGATTCAGATTTTTGCTCAATACCGCTCAACCGCTTGTACCTGTAGCAGATAGTTTGTTTTATACCCCCAATCTGACTAAGATTAATCAAATAGATGAAAATCCTCTTCTTAAGTCGAATGAGCAACAGGTGTTACTAGCTAAAGCCCAACAATCGTTGGAAAGAAGTAAGTTATTGCCATCGTTGAGTTTTGGTTACAATAACACAAGTATCATCGGCTGGCAAAGCAACAGCAGTGGTACCGAACAATATTTCGATGGAAGCAAACGATTTTCTTCTGTAAGTGTAGGATTAGGCATCCCTATTTTTTTTGGTGCCCAACAGACTAAAATAAAGGCTGCTTCTATTGCTACACAGCAAAAAAAACAAGAACTCGCCTTAACCAAAAAGTTATTGTCTCAGCAATTGTCTGTAGCGATAACCCGTTATCAGCAATTAAATAAATTGATAAAATCCTACCAGCAAACAACTCTTAGTAATGCAGCAGAAATAATCAGAACCGCTACTGCAAGACGAGACGCCGGCGAAATAGCTTATCTGGATTGGGTTATTCTTGTTAATCAATCCATTCAGCTAAAAAGCGAATATTACGATAAAGTACAGCAGCTTAATGATGCTGCATTTGAAATAGAAAAAATTATAGCGATCGATAAATAAAATGATGAAAAATAAATTAATCCTGGGGATAGTCTGTTTGGTAGTTTTAGTTGCCTGTAATAGTGAAGATAAACAGCAGGAAAATTCAGACACCTCTAAAGCAGCGAATATAAATGTTGATGAAGTGCAGCTATCGGCAGCACAGATCGAAAGTGCTGGTATTGCAGTCGGAAAGGTCGAAATGAAAGAGATGCATAGCAATATTCAGGTGAATGGTGTGGTAGATGTACCACCCGAAAATGTTTTTTCGGTAAGTGTTCCAATGGGAGGATATCTCAGGAGAATGACGCTCATACCTGGTATGATGGTAAAAAAGGGTAGTACACTGGCCATTGTAGAAGACCAACAGTATATTCAGCTGCAACAGGATTACCTGACTGCTAAGAACAGACTTAAATTGGTTACTGCAGATTACACCAGGCAAAAGGGTTTAAATGCAACGAAGGCCATTAGCGACAAGGTATTCCAGCAAAGTGAGAACGATTACCACAATCAAAGTGTGTTAATGAAGGCACTCGCGGAAAAACTTCGTTTGATTGGAATAAATCCGGCTACACTTACAGAAGATAACATTAGTAAGAGTATTCGGGTGCCGGCACCAATCTCCGGCTTTGTAACGAAAGTAAATGTAAATACAGGCAAGTATGTAAATGCTACTGATATTTTATTTGAAATCATTAGTCCGGGAGCTCTTCACGCTAATTTAACTGTTTTTGAAAAAGATGCAGCAAATCTTAAATCAGGACAGCAAATAGTTTGTACAACGACTGCTAATCCAGGAAAACAATATTTCGCTAGAATCCATTTAATCACACCAAGCATTAAGGGCGATCGGACCACCAGCGTACACTGCGATATTGAAAATGCTGACAGCAAATTGTTACCGGGAACATTTTTAAATGCGGCTATTGCCACAGCAGGATCCTTGTCTGAATCCGTTCCTGAAGATGCTATAGTGAAATGGGAAAATAAAAATTATGTTTTTGAGGAAGTAAGGCCTTTTCATTATAAAATGGTTCCGGTAGAGCTTGCAGAATCATCAGATGGATACACAGCCATTACTGCAAAACGTCAACTTGGAAATATAGTGATTAGGAATGCCTATGCAATTCTGATGAAGATGAAAAACGGAGGAGAAGAAGGAGAGTAGGCAAATAGGTTTATCGGCTGTGAGCTAAGTGCCGGTAAACCTATTTTAGTATTTCCTGTAAATGTTATTTAATAACCTTATCAATTAATTTCTGTAATTGTGGTCCAACCGTTAATATAATTGGAACAACTATAAAATAGCCAACTACCCAGGATTTCAACCAAATCCGAATAAAATTTTCGGAAAATCCTACATTGAGGGCGATTAAACTAAAGTAAATTATTCCGGTAGTGATAATACCCATTACCATTGCAAATATTATTTTCTGTTTCATAACTGTAGCTATTGAAGAACTGAAATGGATTAGAGGGAAGTATGATCTTGTGGCATTATTTTACTAATGTCAGAATAGGTTTTCCCTTTTCTACAATGTAAGTAGCCAGTTCAACCGCTTTTTCGTTACCTACATTTTTGGCTGAATGTACTGTGCCTGCAGGAATAAAAAGTACTTGCCCGGCCTTTAATACTACCGGCTTTTGCCCTTCCACTTCATATTGCAGTTTTCCTGCCAAAACATAAATAACTTCCTCACCGGGATGAGTGTGTTTCCCAAAAGCACTTCCTTTTTCGAAATCTATTGTAGCTTGGACAGCTTCATGTCCAGGTACATTAATATCGTGTTTCTGTAAATCCGTGCGTTTGACACCTGTTTGTGCATTTGCACTTCCTGGTACAAGGAATATACCGAGTCCTATTATCGTAATTGCTACTAATAGCAAGTTATTTTTCTTTTTCATGTCTGTGTTTAATTAGAGAAAAGATGTTGAACTATTTTGATTAAGGAAAATAGTTCAACGTCCTTATATGTTACAAGATGATGGTTTCCACTTTGATATTTCCTTTAGTGGCTTTTGAGTACGGGCAAGTGCCATGAGCAATTTCTGCAATCTGCTTAGCTGTTTCCTTATCAATTCCTGGCAGGCTAATGCTTAAGCGGGCTTGTAAGGAATATTGACCATCTAAAAGGCATAAATCAACTTCAGCATTTACACTTGTATCAACAGGTAGTTTTAATTTTAGTCCGGCAGCGGCAAAACCCATTGCACCGATAAAACAAGCTGACCAGCCAGCAGCGAATAGTTGTTCAGGATTAGTGCCTGCTCCAGATGCTCCAGGGGAAGTTAATTTGATATCTAAACGACCATCAGAACTTTTTGATGCCCCTTCGCGACCACCTGTAGTTACTGTTTTTCCGGTGTATAATACTTTTGCTGTTTGAGGATTATTTGTAGTTTCCATTGTTTTAATTTTAAATGATTATTTGTTTTTATTTCTTGATCAAAATTACCCTGAATAAGCTTTCAAAACCATTGGAAAGTAGCTGAACTGGACAAAGTAGTTGGGGAGGCAGACAATTGAACCCCTGGTCCGTGGCCTATAGACCAGTACCGATGCATTATTGAAGGGCTTCGTAGCGAGACGCCACGAGCGTATTAAGGTTAAGATTGACGACAAAAGGTTTTACTTATTCTTCCAACTCCCTGGTCGGTAGGCCACGGACCAGTAAATAAATAATCCACCAAAGGTCGTAGCGAGGCGCTACGACCAAATTGTATATGAGACTGGTAACCAACACGTCTTACTGATTCTTCAACATTTTAAAATGAGTAGTGGTATCACTAATCAATGCCTCCATCAACGTTGCAGCATTTTTATGTTTTAAAATAGGTGCAATTTGTCCACCCCAAAATAAAATCATATCCCATTTTTGCTGTTCAATTGCAGCCACCCTCAAATGCGACATAAACTGTGATTGTAAAGGGAAGGGTAAAAAAAGCTGATCTTCTCTTAGCAGATCTTTGGCAATTCTACTCGTAATTCCCCTACCCAATCTGCCCGTAAAGGCGCGGGAAAGGGTGGTATATTTTGAAGCCTCGGAAAAAAGCATTTCTTTATGGATTTCAGTGGCATTGGATTCGTCAGTAGCCAGAAAAGCCGTACCCACCTGTGCTGCATCTGCACCCAAGGTTAATGCGGCAGCAATACCTTTTCCAGTTGCGATTCCTCCGGCGGCAATAACAGGTGTTTTTACTTTCTCTTTGATCAATTGCAGTAATACAAATATTCCTGTAGTGGAGGCTTCGGCACTGGTTAAGAAGGAGGGACGGTGCCCTCCCGCTTCAAAGCCGGAAGCTATTATCAAATCAACACCGGCAGATTCCAGTACCAAAGCCTCATCTAAGGTAGTAGCAGCACCAATGGTTATAATCCCTAATCTGCGGCACTGTTCAAGAATATCAGCAGATGGCGTACCAAACATAAAGCTAAATACAGGTGGTTTTCGGTCAAGTATAACCGCTACCTGATTTTCAAATCTGGTTTGAAAGGGAGCTGGTTTAGCAGGTAACGGTATTCCCAGTTCATCGAAATACGGCTTAAATAAGTCCTGTGCTTTTTTGAACTGCTCATCCGAAACAGTGCCATCAACGGCATCAGTATCTGAAACCCAAAGATTAATATTGTATGGTTTATTGGTGGCAGCCCGAATTTGTTTGTCTACATCCGCAATTTCCTGTGGACTTAAAGTATACGCCCCATAACCACCCAAGCCACCAGCATTTGATACTGTTGTTACCAGATCCACAGAAGATAAATTCCCCCCAAACGGACCCTGTAGAATTGGATATTGAATACCCAATATTTCTGTTGCCTTTGTTTGAAACCACATATTTCTAGCGTTTAGTTGCTTATATCGGTCATCATTTTATTAACGATAAACCATTGATTGTTTATTTTATGGAAAGATAAGAATTCGTCATAATGAAAATCATACATCTTCACCTGTACTTTTGCCATTGCTATAGAATTAATAACTTCAATAGCAGTAATTGTTCCTTTAAATGGTTTGCCTGAATCCTTTGGACTTACACGGTATTTAACGCCGGTTAGATAAGCTTCCAGGTTTTTAGCATAAGGTTCACCTTTTATATCACCAAAAAGTAGTGCGCCAGGGTGCAGAATATGTTTCAGTTTGTCAATATCTCCTTCATAAATACCTTTAAAGTAATCTTCTTCCAATGCATTTGCAATGGCTGAAGCATCTTGATTATTGTGTTCCATAATTTTAAAATTTTGGGCTTTTGCTCCGGGTACTATCCCAAAAAATAAAGCCATCCAGATTCTTATCATTAATTTAAGTGATGACCAGCATCCATGCCACCATCTACATTGATGATTGCACCACTAATAAAATTGCTTTTAGCAATGGTATACACCATCTCGGCTACGTCTTGTACTTCTCCTACACGGTTTAATAAATGTATCCTGGCACTTTGATCTGCCTCGTCGCCATGCATAGGTGTGCGGATTACCCCCGGTGCAACCGTATTGACGCGGATATTATCCTTCCCAAATTCAGCTGCCAGTTGCAAGGTTAACGCATGAATAGCACCTTTAGATGAAATAGGGGCAGTGGAAGGTGCTCCACCCAGTGCATGATAAACCAATGGCGTTCCGATATTGATCACTACGCCATTTTTTTGTTTTAACATTTGAGGTAAAATGGCCTGGGTAGTAAAATAGGTTCCTTTCAAATTGGTATTTAGAAACCGATCTAAATAAGCCTCGTCAACTTCTAAGAATGGCTTAGTCTCGTAAATGCCTGCATTGTTGATGAGCACATCGGCACTTCCAAATCTATCTAAAGCCGTTTTAAGTAGGGCTTCACCTGTACTTTTATCTTTTACATTTCCCGATACCATGGCTAACTGGTTACCTGCACCCAGTTCCTCGTAAACTTCTTCTAACTTACTCCCTGTAGATGAATTGATGATTACATTGTCGCCACGGTTTAGAAAGTGACGGGCTATTTCTTTACCGATACCAGATGAGGCACCAGTAACTATAATGGTTTGTGTTTTCATGATATTATTTTATAAAAACCACCACACCATTTGGAGGACATTTACGCATGGTGGTCTCCAGATTAAATTATTTATCTGCGGTTATTCCTCTGGCTCTTAGTTCTGAAACCTGTTCTCCGGCAAAACCCCAGTCATCTAAATCATATTCCTGAATCAAGACATGAGTAAGTTGTGGATTTTTGTTCAATACATCAGATATCAAATCTGTCACCCCTTTAATGAGCGCTTGTTTTTGTGCTTTGGTAACCCCCTCACGGGTTACTTCTATTTTAACTACTGGCATAACTTTAGTTTTTAAGCGGGGGCTACCGGTTAGGCAGCTTTAGCAGTGATACTTACGTTTAATTCAAAATCATTGTAGATTAACGTATCTCCCAGATTTTGAAAGAAATTTCCGGAACGAAATTTCATTCCATATTTAGTACGATCGATCAATAATTTACCTGAAGCAGTTAATTTTTCTCCGGCAACATGAATAATAACATCGAAACTAACAGGATGAGTAATGCCTTTGATGGTCAGATCTGCATCAATATGATTTCCATTTACAGCTTTGATCAGAAGTTTGGCTTCCTGATAATCCTGTGTAGAAAAGAAATCGTCTGAAATGAGGTGACCCAGAAATTGTGCATTGGTATCAGGATCGGTGATATCCAATATTTTAATTGAAGTAGTGTCTACAACGATGTTACCATCTGTTAACTTACCATTGTTTAAATTAAGTTCTCCAGCTTTGATACCAATGGTTCCGTTGTGTGCGCCGGTTACCTTTTTGCCGATCCAGTCAATATGACTTTCAGTATTGAGGATCTCAAATTTTTGATTTTCCATTTTGATTTGTGTTTTAATTACACCTCAAAGTACGGTAGGAAAAACGGGCTTAGCACGTGATCTACATCACATTCAAAAAGTAACAATCATTATGTGATCTACATCACATCTTTGCTGTTATACAACCGGCTTAATGTCTCTCGGGATACGCCTAAATAAGCAGCAATCAGGTTCTTAGGAACGATGTTGTAAAGCTCAGGGTATAAATTCATCAATTCTTCGTATCGGAATTTTACGTTATTATTCATCACAGAAAGGAGCCTTTTCTGAGTGGCTACATAGCCCTTATTGGTTCTCCATCGAAAAAAGTATTCAATGGCATGGATTTCCCTGCATAATTTCTCCCGGTCAGTATTACTTAAACTGAGGACTTCGGCATCTGTAATACAATCTAAAGCGGTTGTAGCTTGGGTTCTGTTGTAAAGTGCATTGAAATCAGAAGCCCACCAGGTAGGTAGAGCAAATTGTAGAATGAACATTTTAAGCTCATCATTAATGAAAAAGGATTTTAAACAGCCAGAAACTACAAAGTATTCACAATCTACTACACTGCCTTCAGAAATGATAACCTGACCTTTTTTAAATTCCTGTAGCTTAAAATGCGAAAATACATATTCAAACTGCTCATCGCTGATTTCGACAATTTTGGCTATGTAGGCTCTTAATGTTTCCCTGGCTTTCATACAGATGATTTGATTCTAAAATTAGCACATATATTATGAAATAGGAAGCGTCGTTCCATGATACCAGATTTTCAGCGCTAAGTGTTGACATATTAAATTATATTTGGATGTAGATCACAGTGTGAACTCAATTAATTATAAAAATAGTTAGTAACGGATACAATACTCATGGAGAAAATATATTTTGCATTACACCTGCTTCCTTCTCGACCTGATTTTGCTCAAACAATGACAGAAGAGGAACGTAATATCATGAAAGCACACATCGGTTACTGGATTGACCTGATGAGTCAAGGAAAGGTATTGGTGTTTGGACCGGTATTAGACCCGGCAGAAATTTATGGCCTTGGCATTGTTGCAGTAGACAATGAACAAGAAGTAAAGGATTTTATTGAAGGCGATCCTGCTGGTAAAATTAACAGATATGAATATTTTCCAATGAATGCTGTTGTCCCTACAAAGTAAGATGTAAATATTGCAAGCCACAAGCTTGTTTAAAATTTCAGTTGCTTCATTTTAATGCAAGAAACGTACAATTACTTATACCTTCCTTGCAAATCTATTGATAGTAAAATGGAAATATCCGTTCATTACTTCCATTTTTTTCTCAGCCATCTACGAACGGGTTCATCGTACCATTTCAAACTGACATAGGCCAGAACAACACTCCCCACTAAGATCAATAAGGCATACGGCCAGGCCTGTACAATGGTTGTCCCTTTATTGTTGCTAATCCAGGCTACATAGAAATAAACCAGCGGATAGTGTACCAGATAAAGCGGATAAGATATATCTCCTAAGAATTTGCATATCTTATTTTCCATTTTAGAATGAACAATTCCACTGGCACCCAGGTAAACAATCAATGGAAAAACGAGGATAATACAGATTGATTCGTATATTCCATTCATCCAAAGATGTTCAGCACCACCAATACGTGGCATATACAATACTATAGCAACCAAAAGGCTGCACCATAAAAATGCATTTTTTATGCGTGTGGGTTTAGCCATTCGTGATAGCAGCAAACCAGCAAAGAAAGGAAACATCGTTCGGGTAATTCCCACGCGAACCTGCTCTACATTTAGTGTCCAGCCTCCGCTGACATCTCCATTCGGACTGGTAATGGCCAAATAAGCGAGTGCTATGGCTGCAATTAATACCAGAATACTCAGTGCTGTTTTAGAAAGTTTCCTGATGCCGATAGCGTACAGAATATTGGCAATATATTCAAAGAACAATGACCAGCCAACACTATTGAGTGGATGCATTTCCTGCCAACCTCTTATATCTAAAGACAATGGAACGGGTAAAATGGTATAACCAACAAGCATCACCAGCATCATTTTCCATAAGGGAACAGTATGGATAAGTGGCCAGATTGCCGAGTCAGTAAAATAGAATCCAATTGCGCCGAGGGTCATTCCTAATATTACCATCGGTTGAAGACGTTCGATTCGGCGCTTAAAGAAAGTCCCCACAGTCATTTTATTCCATCGATCGTCATAAGCATAGCCAATTACAAAACCAGACAATAGAAAGAAAAAGTCAACAGCAAGGTAACCATGATTAACCAGGATATCTAAATGTCCGGTTCCTAATGGTTCAGTCAGGTGAAAGGTTACCACAATAATGGCTGCAACGCCACGTAATCCATCTAGAATAGGGTAGTGGGGCTTCGCAGAAAGGGTATTGTCACTCATTGTTTTTTAGGTATGAAACTAATATTTTATGGGAAAATGGTTAGAAGGGCAAACTTAAATAGATTAAGTTGTCGGAATTTCATTAAATCGTATCAATATATACACATATAGTCTCATTTTTTTCGGAAGTGTAGAAGGGTTGAGATGACCTGTAAATACTGACTACACAATGAATCTGGCTTCTGCTCAAGGATGTAGTGGTTAGAGCTAAGCTACACACTTCTGTAATCCCGCTGGGATTTCACTTGCTTTAATCTCTCCGTAAATTCCAATCATTAAACAGTTAGAAAATTACATAAAACAAAAAACCTCCAAGCTTTTAGGCTTGAAGGTTTTTGTGATCCCGCTGGGATTCGAACCCAGGACCACTACATTAAAAGTGTAATGCTCTACCAGCTGAGCTACGGAATCTTCTTTATTAAAAACAATTAGCTGTTTCCTTTAAAGTGGTGCAAATATAGGCTTAATGAGTATTCACTGCAAATAAATAATCACAAAAAAGCCTACCGTGTTGATTTATAGGCGAATTAATTAACATGTAGTTTATTTTGAATTAAATTCCTGCCGACTGGATAATGGGGATAACCCGCCATTGAAAATATTAAACTTTAAAGTAGCTATGCTTGCAATAAGTTTAAAGTTTGCTAAATTTAGTGCAGAAAAATCAAATGTTCTATATTAAATATTATCGATGTATAAAAACCGAACCTTAATCTACCTCATTCCCTTATTATTACTCAATGCCTGTCAATCTAAACCAAAAGAAGAACTTAGTCAGCACCAAAAAGATTCACTCGCTTCTTGCGAAATGAATTTACCTGGCAGGTACGGCAAAGGATTGGATACAACGAATATAAAGGGAGGAAAGGCCAGTCATGAGGGGATGATTTTTATTCGTGGTGCTGAATTTGATATGGGAGCTACTGATAAAGAAGGAAGAGCTGATGAATATCCTCAGCACAAAGTTAAGCTTGCTTCATACTGGATTGATGCGACGGAAGTAACCAATGCCAGCTTCAAGAAATTTGTAGAGGCCACAGGCTATGTAACCACTGCGGAGCGTAAACCTGATTGGGAAGAAATGAAAAAGCAGCTGCCTCCGGGAACGCCAAAACCGCCCGATAGTGTTTTCGTGGCGGCTTCATTGGTTTTTTACCAGCCAAAATCCATTACCACTTTAAATGATGCCTCTCAATGGTGGCGCTGGGTTAAAGGTGCAGACTGGAAACACCCTCAGGGACCCAAAAGCAATATAAAAGGTAAAGAAAATTATCCTGTAGTACATGTTTCATGGGACGATGCCATGGCCTATTGTAAATGGGCAGGAAAACGTTTACCTACGGAGGCGGAGTGGGAATATGCAGCCAGGGGTGGTATCAAAAATGCATTATATCCCTGGGGGAATGAAGATATTGAAAAAGGCAAAGGAAAGGCTAATACCTGGCAGGGGAGTTTTCCGGTTAAAAACACTGATTGGGACGGGTTTTATGGGCTTTCAGCAGTAAAAAAGTTTAGTCCTAATGGTTATGGACTTTATGACGTGGCTGGTAATGTATGGGAGTGGTGCAGCGATTGGTATCGCCCGGATTATTATGAAACCCTGAATGGTACCTCCGAAAATCCGGAAGGACCCAGTGATAGCTACGACCCTATGGAACCTACCGTACCCAAAAAAGTAGTTAGGGGAGGTTCATTCATGTGTAATGCATCCTATTGTAAAGGCTACAGGGTTACCTCCAGAATGAAAACATCTGTTGATACAGGACTTGAACATACAGGCTTCAGGTGCGTAAGTTCTAATTAATAGTGATAAAAAATGTTAAATTGAAAATCACGCAAACGTTTGAGTGTAAATTTGCTAAAATATTTCAGTAGATTGGCTGCTTCAACTTAAACAGACCAAACAAGATGCTAAACACTACTCAAGCGGGTACCTCCAAAGGACCTAAGCCACTGATTATCATTTGCGCGCTTTTCTTCATTTTCGGATTTGTTACCTGGGCTAACGGTACTTTAATCCCCTTTTTCAAACTTTCTTTCGGATTATCAGACATTCAGGCGTTTTTAGTAACATTTGCCTCTTATATGGCTTATTTTTTTCTGGCGCTTCCATCTTCCTGGATCCTTAAAAAAGTGGGTTTTAAAAACGGAATCATTTTAGGTTTACTTATCCTGGGATTAGGTTCATTAATTTTTATTCCTGCAGCTCAAACCCGTACATTCGGCATGTTCTTAACAGGTATTTTTGTTCAGGGCGCCGCATTGGCACTATTGCAAACTGCCTCTAATCCTTATCTTACCATTATCGGGCCTATCGAAAGTGCAGCCAAAAGAATCAGTATGGCGGGTATTTGTAATAAATTTGCCGGAATGATTGTACCATTAGTAATGGGCTCATTATTTCTAAAGAATGCTTCAGAGGTTGAAAAGCAGATTCAGGCGGCTACTGGTGCCGCACACGATCAGCTTCTTAATGATGTTTTGGGCCGAGTAAATATGCCTTACATCGTGTTGGCTATTGTATTTTGCTTATTTGCCATCGTAATTAAATTCACAGATTTACCTGAGGTAGAAGTAGAGGAGGATATTGTAGCTGATGATGACCGTACCGTAGTTCATAAAACAAGTATTTTTCAATTTCCACATTTGTTTTTAGGCGCACTATGTATTTTCGTTTATGTTGGGGCAGAAGTAATGGCTGGTGATATTATCGGCGTTTACGCCAGAGAGTTAGGCGTAAGTGCCGAACTCAGCGGAAAACTAACCTCGCTAACGCTTTTCAGTATGTTAATTGGTTACATTGTAGGAATTATTGCTATCCCGAAATATTTATCACAGCAAAAAGCCTTGAGAATCTGCGCCATTTTAGGATTGATTTTCACACTTCTATCTGTGGCTATACCTAACTACTTTGCTGTATTTTTTGTGGCTTTATTGGGATTGGCCAATTCATTGATGTGGCCGGCTATTTTTCCACTAGGAATTAGTCATTTAGGTAAATTTACTAAAATTGGTTCTGCCATCATGGTAATGGGTATCGCAGGTGGAGCGTTACTTCCTTTTCTGTATGCATTTTTAAAAGATACCTTGCATCTGCACTTTCAAGTCGCCTATTTCGCAACTGTTCTGCCTTGTTATTTATACATCCTATATTTTGCCATTAAAGGTCATAAAGTGGGTGTTCACACGAAATAATTGTTTTTTTGTTAAGAATAAGCCCGGTTTAGCAATAAATCGGGCTTTCTTTTACCATTAATTTTCAGTTATTTTGGCACAATTATAACAGAGGTTAGTATAAATACCTCTTTCCCAGTTACACAACCTTAAAAAATGAATAAAGCAATTTTTCTTGATCGTGATGGTGTTTTAAATCACGAAATTTATGATTACATCTGTAAAGTAGACGATTTTCAAATCCTGGATTATCAGATTCCGGTTTTGAAGAGGTTGTATGACGAAGATTATTTACTGATCGTGATTACCAACCAGGGCGGAATTGCTTTAAAAAGATATACTGAGGAAGATCTGGGCATTATGCACCAGATGCTAAGAAATGCCTTTGCTAAAAAAGGCGCAGAAATTGCAGCTTTTTATTATTGCCCACATCATCCAACTGTTGGCGGAGAATGCAAATGCCGTAAACCGGCTTCCGGAATGATCCTAGATGCAATAGAAATGTTTGAAATAGATCCTGCTCAATCCATTATGATCGGCGACAAACCCCGCGATGTTGAAGCAGCCAATGGAGCAGGAGTGAAGGGAATCCTGATTGAACCTGATGAACAAATCAGCTATGAAAAGATAAAGGAATTACTTGCTTCTTAGTTTTAGTACATTGTACTTAGTAGTTAGACAAGGTACCGGATACTGATAATAAAAAAATCCCAAACATTACTGTTTGGGATTTTTTTATTATTCTATACTCAGTACTGAAAACTTCCGACTGAGAACTGTTTACTTACCAGCTGCTTTAGCATGATCAGCTAAGAATTGCGCTAAACCAGAATCCGTTAAGGGGTGTTTCAGTAAGCCAACAATCGCAGCCAATGGACCAGTGATTACATCTGCTCCTAATTTTGCGCAGTTAACAATGTGCAAAGGACCACGGATTGAAGCCGCTAAAATCTGTGTTTCGTAACCGTAATTGTCAAAAATAGTTCTGATATCTTCAATTAAGGTTAAGCCGTCTGTAGAGATATCATCTAAACGACCTAAGAAAGGAGATACATAGGTTGCACCAGCCTTTGCAGCTAATAATGCCTGGCCGGCAGAGAAAATTAATGTACAGTTAGTTTTTATTCCTTTAGAAGAGAAATATTTGATGGCTTTAACACCGTCTTTGATCATAGGTACTTTTACTACGATTTTAGGGTTTAAAGCAGCAAGTGCTTCACCTTCTTTGATGATCTCGTCATATGTAGTAGAAATAACTTCTGCACTTACGTTATCTTCAACGATATCGCAGATCGCTTTGTAGTGGTTAATTACATTTTGATCTCCGGTAATACCTTCTTTAGCCATTAAGCTAGGATTAGTAGTTACACCGTCTAAAATACCAAGATCTTGAGCCTCTCTGATTTGATCAAGATTGGCTGTGTCGATAAAAAATTTCATGCTTTATAAATTCTTAAAATGATTATTAGGTTCTGTTACTAGAACCCCTGAAGAATTTAATATCCCCCCTTCAGGGGGTTAGGGGGTAAAAAAAAGGGCAAGCACCTCTTATCGCACCGCTACAACCTTCTACCCTTGCTGTGTTCCCACCCTGGGGGAGTTCAAAGGGAGCTGGTCGTAAAAGACTTGCCCGGCACAAAGGTAGAAAAAGATGTTGTTATGCAAAATGCATTTTCTTATTTTTTTTGGTATATTAGCTATGTAGCTGATTGTTACAAGAATAATTTTAACATCTCCCTGAAATTAACGCTAATTAGGTTTGTAAATTGCTTAATAAATCTTGCGTTAGAAATTATTTTTTTCATAAAAGCACTCGAATTTCTTTACTTATAAATAGTAATTTTAAATATAAATAAGTAAGTGGAATTGTTTTTAAATTAAATTTCGTTGTAGGGGCAGTTTTTGGTTAAATTTTCGCGTTATAATAATTTTAACAAAACAGCATTTGTTTTAAAAATTTGTTAAAATATATTGTTTATTTTGTTTGAAGACTAAAATTATTCAAAAAATTATGTCAACTCTATAATTTGCAAATTATTTTTTTTATCTTAGTGTTTCCTATACACTAACAACTAACGAGCAAAAAATGAAACCAAACAGTGGATTGTACGATGCGCAATTTGAACACGATGCCTGCGGTATTGGGTTCGTAGCGCATGTGAAAGGGCGAAAATCACATCAAATTATTTCCGATGCGCTTACCATTTTAGAGAACTTAGACCATAGGGGAGCCTGTGGTGCAGAACCAAATACTGGCGATGGTGCTGGTATTATGATTCAGATTCCTCATGAATTTTTTTATGATGAATGTCTGAAAGCTGGATTTAGCTTACCTGAAACCAATAACTATGGTGTAGGTATGTTATTCATGCCTAAAGATATCCGGGCAAGAGAAGAATGTCGCGAACTCATTTACCGTGCGGCAGAAAAACTTGGTCTGGAGGTTTTAGGATTTAGAAAGGTAGATGTAGATACTACAGATATCGGCAACATGGCTTTATCTGTAGAGCCAGAAATTGAACAGGTTTTTATTGCTCGTCCGTATGCTGTATCACCTGGCGCAGACTTTGAAAGAAAGCTTTATGTTTTTAAAAACTATCTGATTAAGCTTATTGCCAATACGGTACATGGCGGAAAAGATTTTTATATTGTTTCCCTGTCAGCACAAACCATTATATATAAAGGTCAGCTGACTTCTTTACAAGTACGTACTTATTTTACTGATCTAAGCGATAAGCGATTGGTTTCTGCTTTAGGCTTAGTTCACTCTCGTTTTGCAACCAATACATTTCCTTCATGGAGATTAGCACAGCCTTTCCGGTTCATTGCTCACAACGGAGAGATCAATACTTTACAAGGTAACTTAAACTGGTTCAGAGCTGGCGTTAAATCACTAGCTTCAGCATATTTTACTCCTGAAGAACTTGATATGTTACTTCCGGTAATTGATGAAACCAATTCAGATTCAGGATGTTTAGATAATGTTATCGAATTATTATTCCATTCAGGAAGAACCTTACCTCATGTATTAATGATGCTTGTTCCTGAAGCCTGGGATGGTAATGAAGATATGGATCCGGTTAAAAAGGCATTCTATGAATTCCATGCTACTTTAATGGAGCCATGGGATGGGCCTGCAGCCATTGCATTTACAGATGGTAAATTAATCGGAGCTACTTTAGATCGTAACGGACTCCGTCCATCCCGCTATGCAATTACTTCAGACGATCGTGTAATTATGGGTTCTGAGGCTGGTGCACTGGCAATTGATCAAAGTACTGTAATAGAAAAAGGTCGCTTAACACCAGGAAAAATGTTCGTGGTGGATATGGAGCAGGGTAGAATCATCAGTGATGATGAGATTAAAACCCAGGTGTGCGGTCAAAGTCCTTATGCAGACTGGATTAACCAATATCAGATTCGCCTGGAAGAGCTGCCTGAACCAAGATTAATGTTTACTGGTTTATCCAGAGAATCAGTTTTTAAATACCAGCAGGTTTTTGGATACAGCAGAGAAGATGTTGATCTTTTATTAAAGCCTATGGCTTTGGAAGGTAAAGAGCCAATTGGTTCAATGGGTACAGATACGCCTTTAGCGATCTTGTCTAAACAACCTCAGCACCTTTCATCTTACTTCAAACAGTTGTTTGCGCAGGTGACCAACCCGCCAATTGACCCAATCAGGGAGAAAGTGGTGATGAGTTTGGCCAGCTTTATGGGTAGCAATGGAAACTTATTAGACGAAAATCCAAAACAAGCACATTGTGTAGCCATTAAGCATCCTATATTAACGAATCAGGAATTAGAGAAACTTAGAAGTATTGATACCGGCGTTTTCCAGGCGAAAACCCTTCAAACTTATTTCAGGGCTAACGATAAACCAGGTTCAATGGCTAAGGCATTAGACAGACTTTGCCGCTATGCTGTTGATGCGGTTGAGGATGGTTTCCAGGTAATTGTGCTTTCAGATAGAGCAATCGATTCAGAGCATGCTGCAATTCCTTCTTTATTAGCAGTTTCTGCAGTACACCATCATTTAATCAGAAAAGGTTACCGCGGTGCAGTAGGTATTGTTTGTGAAGCGGGAGACGTATGGGAAGTTCATCACTTCGCTACCTTATTAGGTTTTGGCGCTACAGCAATTAACCCTTATTTAGCTTTAGAATCTATCGACAGCTTCAAAGAGGAATCTGGTTTAACTTCAGAACAATTAACTAAAAATTATATCTATGCAGTAAACAGTGGTTTATTGAAGATTTTCTCTAAAATGGGAATCTCTACGCTTCAGTCTTACCAGGGTGCACAGATTTTCGAAATTTTAGGAATTAATAAACAAGTTGTAAATACTTACTTTACTGGTGCAGTATCACGCATTGGTGGATTAGGTTTAGATGAAATTGCTTACGAAACCTTAATTAAGCATCGCCGCAGTTTTGGCCCGGTTACACAAGTAGAAAGCTTACTACCTGCCGGAGGTACTTATAAATATCGCAGACGTGGTGAGCAGCACTTGTTCAATCCACAAACCATTCACTTGTTGCAAAATGCAACCCGTAGAAATGATTACAATATCTTTAAACAATATTCTAAACTGGTAAATGAGCAAACACAACAAGCTTATACCATTAGAGGTTTGTTTGAATTTAACTATAGCCGTCCATCAGTTCCTTTAAATGAAGTAGAATCTACAGCAGCAATTCTGAAGCGTTTTGCAACAGGAGCGATGTCTTTTGGTTCAATTTCTCATGAGGCACACTCAACATTAGCTATTGCCATGAACCGCATTGGCGGTAAAAGTAATACCGGTGAGGGTGGTGAAGATGAGATGCGTTATACTAAATTACCGAATGGTGATAGCATGCGCTCTGCAATTAAACAAGTAGCTTCTGCACGTTTTGGTGTAACGAGTTACTATTTAACCAATGCTGATGAACTTCAGATTAAAATGGCTCAGGGTGCTAAACCTGGAGAAGGTGGTCAGCTACCTGGACACAAGGTGGATGATTGGATTGCAAAAGTTCGTCACTCAACACCAGGGGTAGGTTTAATTTCTCCTCCACCTCACCACGATATTTATTCAATCGAAGATTTAGCTCAGCTGATCTACGATTTAAAAAATGCAAACCGTGCAGCAAGAATCAACGTAAAATTGGTTTCTAAAGCAGGTGTAGGTACCATTGCAGCAGGTGTTGCTAAAGCCCATGCTGATGTAATTTTAGTTTCTGGTTTTGATGGCGGTACAGGTGCTTCACCTTTAACATCTATCCAGCATGCAGGTTTACCTTGGGAACTTGGTTTAGCAGAAGCACATCAAACTTTAGTTAAGAACAGGCTACGTAACCGTATTGTTCTTCAAACAGATGGACAACTTAAAACAGGTAGGGATATCGCCATCGCTGCGCTTCTAGGTGCTGAAGAATGGGGTGTTGCAACTGCCGCTTTAGTAACTGCTGGTTGTATCATGATGCGTAAGTGTCACCTAAATACATGCCCGGTTGGTGTGGCAACTCAAGATCCGGAATTGAGAAAATTATTCTCTGGTGATCCTGATCACGTGGTTAATTTATTCTACTTCTTAGCAGAAGAACTACGTGAGATTATGGCCGAATTAGGTTTCAGAACTATTCATGAAATGATTGGTCAGGCGGATGCATTAAAAGTACGTGAATTGCCTACAGAAGACTGGAAATTAAAACACATCGATTTATCAGGCATCTTGTATAAAGCAGAAGATAATGGCTTACCTCAATACAATACTGAAGAACAGGATCATGGTTTAGATCAGGTTATTGATCATCAGCTTATCGCTGCCGCAAGACCAGCTATTGAAAACAATGAGCCTGTATTTGCAAGCTTTAATGTTAAAAATACAGATCGTGCTATTGGTACAATGCTTTCAAATGAGATCTCTAAAGTTCATTTAGGTGCAGGATTACCTCCAGATACCATCAACTTTAAATTTAATGGTTCTGCCGGACAAAGCTTTGGTGCATTCAATACTCGCGGTGTAACGCTATCACTCGAAGGTGAAGCCAATGACTATGTAGGTAAAGGTTTATCGGGTGCTCGTTTAGCTATCTATCCTTTCGCAAACGTTACTTATGTTCCTGAACAAAACATCATTATCGGTAACGTAGCCCTATATGGAGCAACATCCGGAGAATTATATGCCCGTGGTAAAGCAGGTGAGCGTTTCGCCGTAAGAAATTCAGGTGCTACAGCAGTTGTTGAAGGAGTTGGAGATCACGGTTGTGAGTACATGACTGGTGGTGAGGTATTGATTCTTGGAGATACCGGAAGCAATTTTGCCGCAGGTATGAGCGGTGGTATTGCCTGGGTGTACGATTCAAACGGAACTTTTGCCCGCAAGTGTAACAAAGAAATGGTTGATTTAGATCCACTATTAGCCGAAGATGAAGAAAGAATATTGGCTTTATTGAAAACGCATATTCGTTTAACTGACAGTAAAGTAGCTGAATTTATCTTAAGTGACTGGAAAACACAATCAGCTCATTTTGTAAAGGTATTCCCTAAAGAATACAAAGCAGTTTTAAGCAAACGTAACACGCAAGTAAAAACACACTAAGCCATGGGAAAAGTAACAGGATTTCAAGAGTACGATAGAGTTGCGCCCACAAGAGAAGAGGCTGCAACACGTGTAAAACACTATGGGGAATTTCTAAATGAATTACCCTCAACAGAATTAAACAGACAAGCTGCCCGTTGTATGGACTGTGGCGTTCCTTTTTGTCAGTCAGGTTGCCCATTGGGTAACGTGATTCCAGAATTTAACGATGCCGTTTATAATGCAAAATGGGAACTAGCTGCCAATATTTTATTAAGCACCAATAATTTTCCTGAATTTACCGGAAGAATTTGTCCTGCACCTTGCGAATCTGCATGCGTGTTGGGTATCAACCGTCCACCGGTATCTATCGAAGAAATTGAGAAGCACATCATCGAAATTGCCTTCGAAAAAGGTTTCATCAAAGCAAAAGCACCATTAATCAGAACAGGTAAAAAAGTAGCTGTAATTGGCTCTGGACCTGCAGGTATGGCTGCAGCTGCGCAGTTGAATAAAGCTGGTCATGAGGTAACAGTTTTCGAACGTGATGACGCACCAGGTGGTTTATTGAGATACGGCATTCCTGATTTCAAACTACAAAAAAATGTAGTCGATCGTCGTATCGATTTAATGAGAGAAGAAGGCATTATTTTTAAATGCAATGCCAACGTAGGTGAAAACGTAGAGATCAGCACTTTGCTAAGAGACTATCAAGCCATTGTATTGGCTGGTGGCTCTACCATTCCTCGCGATTTACCTATTGATGGTCGTTCCGCTAAAGGAGTTCATTATGCAATGGATTTCCTAAAGCAACAGAACAAGCGCGTGGCCAACAGACATGTAGAAACTGAAGATATCATGGCTACAGGCAAAAATGTTATTGTAATTGGTGGTGGTGATACAGGATCTGACTGTATCGGAACCTCAAACCGCCATGGTGCTAAATCGGTAACACAGTTCGAAATTATGCCTATGCCACCTTCGGCACGTAGTGCAAACATGCCTTGGCCAACCTATCCAATGCTGTTAAAACATACCTCATCTCACGAAGAAGGTGCAGAAAGAGCATGGTCGGTTAATACGAAACAGTTCATTGCAGATGAAAATGGTAATTTAAAAGCATTAAAAGTAGTAGATGTGGAGTGGGAAATAGATGCAAATGGTCGTCCGGTAACTTTCAAAGAAGTTGCAGGAACTGAAAGAGACCTGCCTTGTGAATTGGTTCTTTTGGCTATGGGATTTTTACATCCTCAAAAAGAAGGATTAATAGAAAAATTAGGGGTAGAACTAGATAATCGTGGAAACGTTAAAGCTTCTGAGCACACTTATCAAACCAATATAGCTAAAATATTTGCCGCTGGCGACGTTCGCCGAGGTCAATCATTGGTAGTTTGGGCAATATCTGAAGGAAGAGAAGCAGCCCGTAAAGTAGATGAATATCTAATGGGTACTACTAAACTGGCATCAAGAGATGCAGTTGCATATGCATAAATAGGTCTAAAATTTATATTTTAAAGCCTTGGTGAAAGCCAGGGCTTTTTTTATTGGCTCCCAAAGCCAGGCAACTATTCTTATAGTAGCGTTCTACTATGTTGACCATATATTTAACAGGTCTTATTTCAATTTTAGTTCACCAGACCGTTTATAATCCACATTTATCTGAAAAATAAATAAGTAATACTTATTAAGTATTCCAAACTATCTCATTCTTCTCCTACAAGCACGCAAATCCATTTTAGGTAACAATACCATTGCTCAAACGTTTGCGTAGCTTTTTAACTTGTTTAAGTAGGCGGTCAAACTTATTTTTATTTAACCTTAAAAGGTAACCAAATATCAGATCCCTAACATGAAAACTAAACAAACTGAGAACCACAGTTCGCGCAGAGATTTTATTAAAAAGTCGGCTATCGGACTTGCCGCATTTACCATTGTACCGAGATATGTACTCGGAGGAACCGGATTTATTGCGCCCAGTGATAAATTGACTAAAGCTGTAATAGGTGTTGGATCAATGGGAAGAGGCCATTTCAGTTATGATGGCACACAGGTGGTAGCAATTTGTGATGTAGACAAGAGGCATTTGAACCAGGCTGCTGCGCTCTTAGATAAAGGCGTTAAAACATTTGGAGATTATCGCGAATTAATTAAACTTCCTGAAGTAGATATCGTGCACATCGCAACACCTCCACATTGGCATGGAATTATGGCTGTAGAGGCTGCAAATGCAGGAAAGGATGTCTGGTGTGAAAAGCCCATGACACATACCATAGGTGAGGGGAAAAGGGTGGTAGAAGCAGTACAAAAACATGGCAGAATGTTTCGTTTAAATACCTGGTTTCGTTTTAAAGATGTTTTCTATGGAATGGGAACAACGGTAAAACCCATCAAAAAATTGGTAGATAGCGGTTTGCTGGGCTGGCCATTGAAAGTTACAGTAGGTAAACACACCGGTTACGACTGGAAATTTTACTGGGTAGGAAAAGACAATCTGGCTCCACAACCCGTACCTGCTGAATTAGATTATGATCAATGGCTGGGGCCAGCACCTTATAAACCTTATAATGAGCATCGTGTACATCAAACGTTCAGGGGATATTGGGATTATGATGGAGGTGGATTAAGCGATATGGGACAGCATTATATCGATCCTATACAATACTTTCTGGGGAAAGATGATACCAGTCCGGTTTCAGTAGAAATAGATGCACCACAACAACATACCGATGCAGTTGGAACCTGGAGAAGAATAACTTATACTTATGCAGATGGCTGCCAGATCATATTAGATGGAGAAGGTAAGGATAAGAACGTGCCTTACATTGAAGGGCCAAAAGGGAAGCTTTATCCCGGTTTCAAATCTGACATTCCAGATTTAGATCGAAAATTAGCAGCTTTCCCTGATCCTTCTCCACAAATGACAGATTTTGTAGAATCGGTAAAAAACCGCGAGAAATTTGCATTGAATGAAGAGAATGGACATCGATCATGCAATATTGTTAATATGGGCCTAGTCGCCCTAAGGCTTGGACGATCTTTAAAGTTTGATCCGGTAAAACAAGAGTTTATCGATGATGAAGGGGCTAACAGACTCATTAATCCGGTTATGCGCGCACCTTTTTCTATTTAATTTAACAAATCAGCATTCAATTTATATCAATTAACTAATGAAAAAAATATTCTTTGTCCTGTTGGCATTTGTCATGATTCAGGATCTGGCTTATGGTCAGGAAAAAAAAGATGAACGTACCGTTACCACACGTATAGCTGATTTATTGGCTCAAATGCCTGCAAAAGATGCTAAATTACTAAAAAGTAACATGCAGGATATTGCTAACCTGGGAGAAGATGGGTATGTACAACTCATTTCAGGACTTACAGCCCCCGGTAAAGTAAACAATTCCCTTATTGAATATACTGTAGGCGGTTTTTCTGCATACGCCACACAAACCGGACAGGAAAGTCTGAGGAAAATGAGTGTAAATGCCTATTGCAAAGTGCTTCAACAATTAACAGATCCACAAAACAAGGCTTTTATCATTAGCCAGTTCGATTTAGTTGGTAAAGATGATGCCGTTAACTGTTTGGGTGCTTACCTGAGTGATAATGTATTAGCAGACCCTGCTGCTCGTGCATTGGCAAAAATCAACACATCAACTTCAAAGGCTGTACTTTTAAATGGCTTGGGTAAAGCCAGCGGCCAGGCGCGCTTGTCGATAATTGAAGCTTTAGGAGATGTTCGCTATCCACAGGCTGCGCAAGCTATTCAATCAATTCTTACCAATGCTGATGCGCGTACCACTAAAATCGCCTTATATAGTTTAGCTTACATCGCTGATCCGGCATCTGAAAATGTACTGGCTACAGCAGCAGAAAAGGCAGGGTATAAATATGAAAACACCAATGCCGTTTCAAGTTATCTCATTTATGCAAATGAAATACTTCAAAAAGGGGATAAAGCACTTGCAGCTAAAATGGCTCAAAATGTCTGGGATAAAACCAATACCGGAGAACTGACAGATGTTCATACCGCTGCATTAAAATTATTGGTTCAGGCAGTAGCAGATAATCAATCCTTGTTATTAACCGCAGGTACAGACCCCAATTCGCAATATCGCAGAGCAGCACTAAAATTTGCTATTCCATATGTAAATGCAGGCAATACAAGCGCATGGATTAAAGCAATGAACAAGGCAAACGATGAAACAAAAGCCGACATTATTTATATGCTTGGACAAGTGCCCGCTCCAGAAGCTTTAAATGCAATTGTTAAACAATATAAGCAGCAGAACCCAAACGTTAAGCGAAATGCAATTAATGCTTCCGTTAATATTGGCCAGGAAAAGGTACTTGGTGATCTGCTAAAATTGATGAATAAAGGCGACAGTTCAACCATTCAAGATGTTTCTAATGCCATTAAACGGATGAAAGGAAGCAGCATTACGGAGCAAATTGCAAAGGCTATTCCGTCCGCAAAACCTGCCTCACAAATTGCTTTGCTTAATCTTCTAGCTTCACGTGCTGCAAACACACAAGTAGATGCCGTTTATACGCAGTTAAAGAATAAAAATCCTGAAGTAAGTAAGGCAGCTTATGCTGCATTAAACTCGGTAGTGGTTGCTAATAATTTACCTCAGTTATTTACCTTACTTAATGAAAATACCGGTGATAATGAAATTGCAGTTCAAAAAGCAATTATTGCCGCAGTAAGTGGTGGTGATCAAAATAATACTGCGACAGTACAAACAGTTCTACAGCAAATAAAAACAGCTCCAGAAGCAAAAAAGCACTTGTTTTATAAAGTATTGGCCAATTTAGGGGGAGATCAGGCCCTGGCTGCTGTAACCAGTGCCTATCGCTCTGGCAATGAAACCAGCCAGCAAGCGGCAGTAGAAGCTTTGGCCTCCTGGAAAGATGCAACTGCTGCAGGAGAGCTTATTCGAATAGCCAGGGAAACCAAAAATGCTGCTTTTCTGGATACTGCCCTGAAGGGATATCTTAAGTTAATAAGAGAAAGTAAAGATCCGGCAGAACAAAAACTATTGATGCTGCGCAATGCAATGGAAGTAGCGCAAACGGTAGAACAAAAGCAACAGATTTTAAAAGATTTGCAACAGTCTAAGTGCTTGAATGCCATTCTTTTTGCAGGCAAGTACCTCGATAACGCTGCATTACAGCAAGCTGCTGCCCAGGCAGTAATGAACATTACCTTAGCAGGGGAATATAATGGAGATCTTGTAAAAGAACTTTTAAATAAAACCATTTCAATAATTACCGGACCAGATAGCGGTTACCAAAAAGAAGGAATGCGTAAATACATTGCAGAAATGAAAGCCGGAGAAGGATTTGTATCTATGTTTAACGGAAAAGATTTAGCTGGCTGGAAAGGCCTGGTTGCTGATCCGGTTAAACGTGCTAAAATGGATGCAAAAACACTGGCTACTGCTCAGGAAAAAGCATATGCAGAGGCTCAAAATAACTGGAAGCCTGTAAATGGCGAGCTTCAGTTTGTAGGCAAAGGTAATAATTTGGCCACCATAAAAAAGTATGGTGATTTTGAAATGTTGGTAGATTGGAAAATTGTTGATGATAAAAAAGGAGAAGGCGATGCAGGAATCTATCTGCGCGGCACACCTCAGGTACAGATTTGGGATAATGCCAGAACCAAGGTAGGCGCACAGGTTGGATCAGGTGGTTTATACAATAACCAAACAAATGAAAGTAAACCACTAAAGGTTGCCGATAATAAAATTGATGAATGGAATACCTTCAGAATATTAATGAAAGGAGATCGTGTTACCGTTTATCTTAATGGACAGTTGGTAACTGACAATATCATTTTGGAAAATTATTGGGATAGAAGTTTACCCATCTTCGCCGAAGAACAAATTGAATTGCAGGCACATGGCTCACCAGTAGTTTACAGAGATTTATATATCCGTGAAATTCCAAGGGTTAAGCCTTTTGAGCTGAGTACACAAGAAAAGAAAGAGGGCTACAAAGTGTTATTCGATGGCACCAACATGCACCAATGGACAGGGAATACAGTCGATTATTCCATTGAAGATGGAAACATCGCTATCCGGCCGAAACCTGGAAAAGGATCTGGAGGAAACTTATTTACTAAAGAAGAATTTAGCGATTTTGTGTTCCGCTTCGAGTTTCAGCTTACACCAGGAGCCAATAATGGATTAGGAATTCGCGCACCTCTGGAAGGGGATGCGGCTTATACAGGAATGGAATTACAGATTCTTGACAATGAAGCACCGATTTATAAAGATTTACATGTTTACCAGTATCATGGATCAGTTTATGGTACTTTACCCGCTAAAAGAGGTTTCCTTAAACCAGTAGGAGAATGGAATTATGAAGAAGTTATAGTAAAAGGGCCTAAAATTAAAGTAATCCTTAATGGAGCGGTAATATTGGATGGCGATATTACAGAAGCTCGCAAAAACGGTGCAGCAGATGGAAAGCAACATCCCGGATTACTTCGCGACAGCGGTCATATTGGATTTCTGGGACATGGATCTATAGTTCAGTTCAGGAACATCCGCATTAAAGATTTGAGCAAGAAAAAATAAATAGAAATAAGATAAAGATTAAACTTAATTATATTGTTTAGCACAAGAGTATGATGGAAGACAAAAAAGATTCGACCAATCTGAATTCGAGAAGAAATTTTATTAAAACAACAGCTTTGGCAGCAGCTGGCTTCATGATCGTGCCACGCCACGTTTTGGGAAAGGGATTCTTAGCACCTAGCGATCGGTTAATGGTTGCTGGCGTTGGGGTTGGCGGGAAAGGGCAGAGCAATCTTGCCAATATCTACAAGGGAGGTAAATCAGACATCGCTTTTTTATGCGATGTGGATGATAGAAGGGCGGCAAACTCAGTCAAAAGTTTCCCTAAAGCAAAGTACTACAAGGATTATCGCGTAATGCTTGAAAAAGAAGGCAAGAATATCGACGGGGTAGTAGTTTCTACCCCCGATCATAACCATGCTATGATTGCCATGGCAGCAATGCAACTGGGGAAACACGTTTATGTAGAAAAACCCTTAACACACGATATTTTTGAGGCCCGTAAGCTTACTGAAGCAGCAAAACGTTATCAGGTAGTTACCCAAATGGGTAATCAAGGCGCTTCTGGTGATGGGGTTAGACAGTTGCAGGACTGGTGTAATGCAGGTGTAATTGGTAAAGTCCATACCGTATATTGCTGGACAGACCGCCCATCCTGGCCACAGGGAATTTTGTGGCCTTCTACTGGAGGCACAAGTATTCCAACTGAATTAGATTGGGATTTATGGCTTGGGAGCGCACCTTATAAACCCTATATCGATAAGTTAGTTCCATTTAACTGGAGAGGATGGTGGGACTACGGAACAGGTGCAATCGGAGATATGGGTTGTCACCTGATCGAACCGCCTATTCGTGTTTTAGGCTTGGATACCCCCATCGACGTACAGTGTAGTGTGGGCAGTATTTATGTAGATGAATTCAAACGCGGATATTTCCCGGATAGCTGTCCGCCATCAAGCCACGTGATCCTCACATTTGAGAAAACAAAAAAAACAAAAGGCAACTTGCAAATCCATTGGATGGATGGAGGAATTAAACCGGCACGCCCTGATGAACTTGCTCCAAATGAATCTTTTGGACCAAATGGAGTGCTTTTTGAAGGCACCCGGGGTAAAATGATGTGTGACGTTTATGGCGCAAATCCGAGGTTATTACCATTGTCAAGAACCAATGATGTACATGTAAAACCTAAAATTGAGCGCGTGCAGGGCGGTGTAGATGGACATTACTGGCAATGGGCAGAGGCTGCTATAGCAGGATATGGGAAAATTCAACTGAGTTCTCCTTTCGAGATTGCTGGCCCCGTTACCGAAACTTTACTGATTGCGAACCTGGCCATTCGCGGTACAGATGTACAAAAACCAAAAGCTGACGGAAAAGGCTTTACCTATCCAGGAAGAGACATTAAACTTTTATGGGATAAGGAAAATTTGAAAGTGACAAATTTTGATGAAGTGAACCAATTTGTGAAAAGGGAATATCGCAGTGGCTGGAGTTTAGGAGTATAATCGCATATGTTAGATACAAAAAAGAATTTAAGGGTTTTAGTGGTTGGTTGTGGCAATATGGGAGCTTCACACGCCATGGCTTACCACAGCTTACCCGGTTTTGAAATCTGTGGATTAGTTTCCACCGGTGAAAGTAAGGTAAAATTAAATGAAAAACTGGGAGGTAAATATCTGCTGTTTGCAGATTTTGAAGAAGCGTTACACGCCACAAAGCCTGATGCGGTATGTATCTCTACCTATCCCGATACCCATGAAAGCTTTGCTGTTAAAGCCTTCGAAAATGGTTGTCATGTATTTATTGAGAAACCATTGGCAGATACTGTTGATGGAGCCATTCGTGTGGCAGAAGTAGCAAAAAAAGCAAATAAAAAACTGGTTGTAGGCTACATTTTACGCTATCACCCTTCCTGGGAAAAGTTTATCGAACTTTCTCAGCAAATGGGTAAGCCGCTGGTGATGCGTATGAACCTGAATCAACAGAGTCATGGCGCAAAATGGACTGTGCACCGCAACCTGATGAAGAGCTTAAGTCCTATAGTGGATTGTGCCGTACATTACATTGATGTGATGTGTCAAATGACGCGGTCAAAACCTGTACAGGTAAGTGCAATAGGAGCAAGATTAACTGACGATATTCCCGATTGGAATTATAATTACGGACAGTTGCAGATCCGATTTGAAGACGGCTCAATTGGCTGGTATGAAGCAGGTTGGGGACCAATGGTAAGCGATAATGCCTTCTTTATCAAGGATGTATTTGGCCCGAAAGGCGCTGTCTCTATAGTTGCTAAGGATGCTTCAAAAGCAGGTAAATCCGATGATATTGATGCGCATACTAAAACGGAGTCGATTAAGGTACATTACGCAGAACTAAACAAACAACATGAATTTACGCAAGCTGATGAGTACCTGGATCTTAAAGATGAACCCGACCATCAGGAGCTCTGCAACCGGGAACAGCGCTTCTTTTTAAAGGCCATTCAGGAAGATTTGGACCTTACGGATGCCACTGAAGACGCTATAAACAGCTTACGAATTGCTTTTGCCTGCGATGAGTCCGTAAAAACAGGTAAAATGATTCAATTGTAATCAATGGTTATTTAGCCAGTTGTCATTAGTCATTGGGCTGGGAGCAAAACCTGGCCCTTTTACTGTCATCCCTGGTCTGTGGCTCACAGACCAGTAAAAAATCAAATCAGACATTTTCCAAGCGCTTTTCTTAAATTGCCTTTCTAAAACAACTTAAGTTGCTGATTTTCGGGTGCTTTTTCCTTACCAAATACGGTCCTGCCTCCATACTTCCAGCTATTGGCACGTTCCCGGGCGATAACCTTATTAAAATCCATATTGGGTGTAAAATTTTGCTCCGCATTTTTAGCAATATCATGCAAAGATCTAATCGCTTCCTGTTTGTCTGTAAAACCAATCTTAGCCTGCTCTACAGCTTTTTGAAGTACAGAAATTGTTTCGTCATAAACATTCACCGGAACAGGGAATGGATGTCCATCTTTTCCACCATTAGCAAATGAATAACGTGCCGGATCGGAGAAACGGGAGGGGGTGCCATAAATAATCTCACTAACCAATGCCATTGACTGCAATGTGCGTGGTCCCATGCCTTCCAGTAATAACAAAGATTCAAAATCATTGGGTTTCTTCTCTTGCGCCAACCACAAAACACTTCCTAAACGTTTTAAATCCACATCCTTGGCCCGTACATCATGATGGTCAGGCATCACAAGCTTCTGTATTTCGGGAAGCATTTTAACAGGAGATTCCGTTGTGATATCCAGGATACCATTTCTCGTGATCAGTGCATCATGAGCTGTAAGATTAAGTATCTGGCCCTGATTAACACCGCAAATACCAGTATGAGGTTCTTCTACAAAAGATTTAATACCAGCCGAATGCCAGTGATATCTTCTAGCGGTAGCACTTTGATCGCTCATACCTTGTTGTACAACAGTCCAATCTCCATCACTACTTAGGATAAAACTATGCAGATACAGTTGAAAGCCATCCTGAATAGCTGTATTATCAACCTTAGCACTTAATTTACTCGACCGAACTAGTGCATGGCCATCCAGCCCGGTCTTATCGGCTATCCTCAAAAGTTCTTGTGGTGTTTCTCTGCTGTATTTTCCCTTTCCACCACAAACATAAATACCTAATTCTTTCGAAATTGGGTTAATCGCTTTCTTAAGGGCACCTAATACCGAAGTCGTGATTCCTGATGAATGCCAGTCCATACCCATCACAGCACCCAAGCTTTGAAACCAAAACGGACTACTCAAACGCCTGATTAATTCAGCGCGTCCGTATTCCAATAAAATTGCTTCGGTAATGGCTAGCCCTAACTTGGCCATGCGTTGCGCCAGCCAGGGTGGAACCTGGCCGTAATGTAAGGGTAAATCTGTACTTCCTGATCTTTTCAATGCTAACAAATTTAGTAAAAAATAGTTTAATATTCAGTAATACCTGCGTTGTGCCTGCAACTTTTGAACTTATTTTTTGTTAAGTTTAGTATAGAAATTAATGAATGCGAAAATTTTTACAACGCCTACTAAGTAACTGGATCATTCGAATGTCCAATAAATATGCTTCCAGCCCCAACCGGAAACGCATTCACGCTGCTTTGACGAAGCTTTTTAAAACCATTAATAAAGCAGACAGCAAAAGAGGCCCGATTCTTCACATTACAACTGAAAGCAAGTTCATCATATTTTCCGATCAGCACAAAGGCGCCCGTGATTTGGCAGACGATTTTGCTTTGGCAGAAAAGAACTATCTCGCTGCTTTACAACATTATGATGAAGCTAATTTTCATTATATCAATCTGGGTGATAGTGAGGAGCTCTGGGAAAATTTGATGGAAAGCATTATCAACCACAATATGCCTACCTTCAATGCAGAAAAACGTTTTATAGAACGGAATGCATTTACCAAAATTTTCGGTAACCATGATCTCTATTGGGATAACGATCCTTTATCGGGATTTAATTTAAACAGGATTTATGGAAAAAAAATCCCGATTTATGAGGGCGCAATTCTTAAAATTATGCTGGAAGGGGAAGAATTAAAAATTTTTCTTACTCACGGACATCAGGGAGATTTACAAAGTGACGGAAACTGGTTTAGTAAATGGTTCGTAAGCACAATATGGGCTCCATTACAGGCTTATATGCAGATTAACCCAAATACGCCTGCTTACGATAATCAACTCAAAACAAAACACAATGTACTGATGTACAGCTGGGTGGCAAACCAGAAACTAACAGCGCTGATTACCGGCCATACTCACCAGCCTGTATTTGCTTCCTTAACACATCTGGAGCGAATTTATCTCAAATTGAGAAAAGCAAGGAAAGATAATGATCATGAACAAATTAATGCATTAAATGAAGCACTTAAAACACGGATAAGGGAGGGGGATAAGGCACCTCACTTCAGAAAGTATCAGCCAGGATACTTCAACACCGGTTGTTGTTGCTTTAACGATGGGGATATCACAGGGATAGAAATCGAGCAAGGTTCAATCAGGCTAATTAAATGGTCTTTTGTAAAAACCGGTAGCCCAACAAGGACTGTGCTGGAAGAAATGTCGCTAATTAGCTTACTTCATGCCAACTCATTTGAGGGGTAGTTGAACATACAAAATGGTTCCCGACTGACCTCCCGCGCGCTCGGCCCATACCTTACCTTTGTGCATATCAACCAGTAACTTAACAATTTGCAAACCTAATTTGGACGTATTTTCATGGTTTGTAGGTACACTGCCAACATCAGCAAATTTGAAAAATAACTTATCTAAACCTTCCTGGCTTAATTCGGTTCCCTGATCATGAATTTGTACAGTTACCTGGTTAATATCGGCCGTTAACGATAATCGAATCTCTTTTTCCGGTGCTGAAAATTTAATGGCATTATCAATCAACTGATGAAAAACTTCAAAAAGCTTTTCAGGATCTCCTATAATGTTGATTACAACACCGGGCTCAAAGTGGAAGACCTGTTTTTTAAGTGCAGCCTTTTCACTTAAGTTCTTCAGTGTTTCATTAAGCAATTCGATTAAATCAAAACTTATTTTCTGAGGCTTGAAATTCGCATTTTCCCTTTTTGCCGAGCTAAGTATATGATTCAAGTCACTTACAACCTGTTTGCTTTGGTTATGTAGCTTTCCTGCAATCAATTTTACCTTTTCATCAGCGCCAGGCAGTTTGCTCAACAATTCAGATTGAAGGCCGATCGTAGTCATTGGATTTTTTAAGTCATGAATCAATACATGCAACCTGTCGTCTGTAATTCGCAGCAATTTCCTGACTGCCATTCGCTCTTCCAGCTTGTCGGTAATAATTGCCGATAAACGTCTGAGCATTTCCAATTGCTTCGAACCAGGCTTTACATGATGCTTTAAAAAGCAGCCCACATATCCCAACAGATATCCCTCAGGAGATTGGATGGCAGCAACAACAAGATCATTTTCGAGATATTGATCTGTTGAGAAATCTTTCAGCAACAAATCTGTAATCACTTTTTTAAGAGGTTCTGTTCCAATCCAGGATTTAAAAAACACCCAATCAGTCAATTTAAAAGCAATAAAAGCATTTTCTACATCAAACAAATCCCTTACCAAAAAAGTGATCTGGTTAAAACTACTTTCTGCTGCAGTAGCTACAATTTCATAATGGGAGATTTTAGCTAAACGTTTCTGCTCATTATCATAACTATTTCTTTCGGAACCGGCATCGTTAAACATAGATCAGTATTTGGTGGATGTATTTCGCTTTAAAGTTAAATATTATGATTAAAACATAAATATTAGAAACAATATATATCGTAAATTAGTTAATAATACTATCCTGATTGCTTAGATAATTGGATAGTTCGTCAAAACATGCAAAGCTAATGAGACTATATATTGAACGTAAGCCGGTAAAGGTAAATCCAGATACCAAAAGAGTAATTGCCCGTTTTTTCTTTAACGGAGAAACAAGGGCCTTAGAAGTTATCAGAAAAGTACTTGAATTTTCAGACGATAAGGTCTTTTCATTAATCTCACCAATTCTACAAGAATATTCTAAACGGCATCGCAACATTACCAAGATACTCAATCGCCATTGTAAAAAACTTCGTAAACAATTTTCAATTTTAGGCGTCGATTATGAAGACATTGAACCTTATACAAAACTTTTAATCGGTGCATATTTTACCCACGAGTATTCGATTGAATCAGCAGCCTTTTTCAATCCGAGTATTGTTGATGATCCCGATCAGACCGATTTGGTTGAAGGAGAAAAAAGAGTGATTATTAGCTTTAGGGCTGTAGGAGAGGGACACATTTCATCAATAGTCTTCAGAAGGGCCTTAATTGATGCTAAAAACAATATCCAGGTATTGCCAGTAGGTAATTATGTAGATGAGGCTGAGGTAGTTAAAAATGCAATATACATTAAGAAACTCTTTTTGAAAAAGGCAGCCTATGCGCAAATTGACCCTGCAGTACTGGAAGAGATTGAAAGCAAGCTCGATGAACGTTTCGAATACACCAGCTTAAGCAATATAATTAAGGACTCCAAAACCCTGCATAAAGACAATCCCGATCGTTTAATTGAATACGACAAGGTTTTATGGTTATCAGACACTTATCACACAATTAGTTTTTCAAAGGATACCGATATTTCTGATCGGGTTATTTTTCCAATTTCAGAATTTGAACGTAAAGGGATTGAGGATGCACGTTTTGTAAAATTTATCAGAGAAGATGGTAAGGCTGTTTATTACGCCACCTATACTGCATTTGATGGCTCTCTAATCATTCCAAAGCTAGTTCAAACAGAGGATTTCTATGAGTTTAAGGTAATTCCACTGTATGGCGATGGCGCTCAGAATAAAAACTTAGCCTTATTTCCCAGAAAGATAAAAGGTAAATATGTAATGATGAGTAGAATCGATGGTTGGAATAATTATTTAATGTTTTCTGATAAAGTTAATATCTGGGAAAATCCAATCTTACTCAAACAACCACGCTATGATTGGGAACTTGTACAAATCGGGAATTGCGGCTCACCTATTGAAACAGAAAAAGGCTGGTTAGTAATTACGCATGGTGTAGGTCCTATGCGGAGATACTGCATCGGGGTGGTCTTATTGGATTTGGAAGACCCTTGCAAAGAGATCGGTCATTTGAAAGAGCCATTAATTATCCCTAATAATGATGAACGGGAGGGATATGTACCTAATGTTGTATATTCATGTGGATCAATAATCAGTAACGGCGAGCTCATTATTCCTTACGGATTATCTGATTATAGTTCATCATTTGCAACAGTAAACCTGGAACTTCTCTTAAACAGATTACTGGAGAATAATACTGACTAAAAATGTCCTATAATAACCCTGATTACAGATTATTATAGCCTTTTATAATGATCTTATAATAATCTTAAAAAAAGAGACATCTGTAAAGTGTCTCTTTTATATTTCCGAGAAAAGAGTATAATTAACTGTATTTATCTACTTCAACCAATGGTGAAGATAAAGTTTGATATTCACTCTCTGCTGCTTTTAATACAGAAAGATGCGAAATAAAATAGGCCAAAGTGCTCTCTGCCCCCTGATTTCGGTTCACACTGTTAAACTGTAATCCATCTGCACAACCATGCGTTTCAGGATCATACAAAGGGATATGAAGACTGTTTTTACCCAGGAACCACTCGTAACTCATCTGCATTTTTTCCAGAAAAGCAGTATCTTTTGTAATTGCAAATGCTTTTGAATAAAGCAATACCATCGCCATAGTCTCTATAGCCTGTTGATCATAGATCGGGTTTTTACCATGTTTCTTCATCCATCCGGCATTTCCAACCGGATTTAAGTAACCGTTTTCAAATGAAAAAGTATTTAAAAATTCTATACTTTCCATGGCAGTTTGATAGGAATCCATATTACCTGTTACCTCATAGTGATGTAACAACGCAAGAGGTAAAATCGCATTGTCATAAGTTAGTATATCTTCAAACCAATGCCAATCTCCTTCTTTGTTTTCGTGGTAAGCCTTGATAAGTGATTGAGCAAGGCCATTAATCTCCAAAGTAATACGCTCATCGCCATGCTGTGCCATTAAATAGTAGGAGAGGCCAATAATGGTATTTGCCCTTCCTCGGATATATTTCAGTTTTTTAAAATGTGACAACGAGTGTGAAAATAATTCTCTACCAAACTCGCGATAAGAGTTGTTTGGCGCGGCACAAATCAGATAACCCAAAGCCCAAATGGTTCTGCCGAAAGAATCTTCAGAACCTACCTCATCGAGATAGTTCCTGTTAAAACTTAGAAAGTTTCTGAAATTACCATCTTCAGACTGCATGTATTGGATAAAACTGAGGTAAACCGGCATCAGTTTAAGTCCGGTGGGGTTCTTATCCTGGTCATATGCCATTAAGGTCATAATCAAAGCCCTGGCATTATCATCAATACAATATCCCTCCTTCAAATTAGGAATACCGAACCTTGCATGTTGAATAATCCCGGTATCGTCAGTTAATAAAGATATATGTGCGAGGTTTAATGCCGGCATATTTTCTACATCTATAATAGGGGGAATTGTTCTTCCAGGTTTTTGATGTGCAATAAGCGCTTCATTTAATAATGCTAAATATACATTACCAATTGCCGGCCATCTTAAATTTAAACCGTAACGGTAAGCATTAACCTTCAATTCATGATGTTTTGTTTCATCTGATAAAAGGGAATTTACTATTAATGCCAGTTGCTTGTCATCTTTAAAATCAAATAATTTTCCGCGGTTATCTGCCAATAACTCCTGGGCATGCCAATAGGGTGTAGATACCACTGCTGCACCCGCCCCTACAGCATAAGACAAAGTTCCACTCGTAATTTGAGCCTCATTTAAATAAGGCGTTATATAAAGGTAACAGGCAGTCAGGTATTGGTGTAATTCCTCTTCTGATACAAATTTATTTACAAAAGCAATGTGATTGGCTACGCCCAGGTCATACGCTAATTGCTTCAAACTGTCGCGGTATTCCTCTCCGTTATGCCTAACAACCCCCGGATGCGTATTGCCCAAAATAACATAAAGCACATCCGGATGTTGCTCAACTATTTTAGGAAGTGCTTTAATTACGGTTTCCAAACCTTTATTTCTGCTAATTAAGCCGAAAGTAAACAGTACTTTTCTATTTTTAAAAAGCGTTGAAACAGCAACAGGATTATCTTGCGAAGGATTTAGATCCGGAACGCCATGTTCAATTAATTTTATTTTAGCAGATGGGATTTGATAGATATTATTTAAGAAAAGAATCGCCTTCTTACTCATCACCACAATTTTGGCAGATTTAGCAGCAATTTCCTTAATGATGGTTTGCTGCATAAAATTAGGCTCTTTTAATACAGTATGTAAAATAGTAACAAAAGGTTTATTCAGCTTGTTGATTAAGGAAAGCAAAAATACACCACTGTTTCCGCCATAAATACCAAATTCGTGTTCTATAATACAAGAATCTACACCACTATTGTTTATAAAATTGGCAGCCTCGATATAATCTTGCTGATTTTGTTGTCGAACTACAAACTTAACTTCTTTGGGGTAGGCATATTCACTAATATCGTCTGACTCATTCATCGCAACAATAAAGCTTTCGTCAGCATTATAGGATGGGTTTAAGCTTAACGCATTAACCAGATTTTGATTAAAGGTAGCTAGCCCACACTCACGTGGTGGATAGGTAGAAATATAAGCGATCTTCATTTGTATTTAGTACTTTAGGTATCTAAATAACATAAGGTTATCTAAATAGTTTGGGAATTTTCTCAATTTACGATTTTTAATATCAAAACAATCTGCTTTAGGATCATGTTAGTAAGTATATTAAATATCATTATGAGATCGATTTGGAAAGGTTCAATAGGATTTGGATTGGTAAATATTCCTGTTAAGTTATATTCCGGGGTTCAGAATAGTAATTTAGATCTGGATATGCTCGATGAGCGCGATCATGCCAAAATTAAATTTATGCGTGTGAATGAAAATACGCAAAAAGAAGTACCTTATGATAAAATTGTACGGGGTTACTTCTTAAAAGACCGTTATGTGGTTCTGGATAAACACGATTTCGAAGAAGCAGCACCCGAAAAAACAAAAATTATAGAATTGGAAAATTTTGTTGATATCAAGGAAATTAGTCCAATTTATTACGAAACCTCCTATTATACTGAGCCAGAAAAACAAGGAAGAAAAGCTTATGCACTTTTACTTAAGGCACTGGAAAAATCAGGTAAGGCTGGTGTAGCCAGGTTTGTACTGCGAAACAGTGAAAACCTTTGCGTAATCCATCCGATGAACAACATCATTGTCATAACCAAAATCAGGTTTGATCAGGAAATAAGAAGTCTCGCCGATATAACCAAAGTAGATGATATTAATATTACCAAAAAAGAGATTGATGTAGGCTTGGCCTTAATTAAACAATATAGCGCCAAATTTGACTTAAGTAGTTTCAAAGACGATTACAGTGATGAACTGTTAAAAATTATTAAAGCAAAATCTAAAGGTAAGCGCGCAACAGTTAAGAAGATAAAACCACAGAAAGCATCAAGCGATGATCTATATGATCAGTTAATGCAGAGCCTAACTGCAAAAAAAGGAGCATAAGAAAGTCCTGTCATATCCGACAAGACTTTCTTGTTCCAAGTTTATTTGAATGCTGCTTTAAGTTGTTCTGCAGCATAAGCCTGGGCCAGTTTCGCTTCTGGAACAACCAGTGCCATTCCAAAAAATTCATGGGTAACACCTTCGTAATTCCGGCTGTTAACTTTAACCCCTGCTTCAGATAGTTTATTCGACAGCATTACCCCGTCATTATTTAGCGGATCTATTTCAGCCGTGATAATGGTAGTTGCTGGAAGATTTCTCAGGTTGGCATGAATAAGCGAGATTTTAGGGTCCTGTGCTTCAATTGCGGTATAAAGATATTGCGTTGTAAACCAGTTCATCATAGCCTTATTAAGCGGTTTCGCATCTGTATACATCTTGTACGATTCGGTATTCATATCTGCTTGCGCGATAGGATATATTAATACCTGAGCCAAGGGAAGCATAATATGTTTATCTCTGGCCATAATTGATACGTTTGCAGCAAGGTTTCCACCTGCACTTTCACCTGCAACCGCAATTTTAGCCGGATCTCCTTTCAGGCTCACTGCATTTTTAACTACCCATTCATAAGCAGCAAATGCATCCTGATGGGCGGTTGGAAATTTATATTCAGGCGCTAACCGATATGCAACAGATACTACAATCGCATTCACCTGTTCGGATAAAGCTCTTGCTGAAGCATCATATACATCTAAATTGGCAATCACAAAGCCACCACCATGATAGTAAACAACAATTGGAAGTGCTGATTTTGCATTTTTAGGTTTATAAATCCGAACATGAACATTTCCACCATTCACGCTGATATCTTTTCCGCTTGTGTCTACTTTTGAAGCGGGTGCAACAATATGATTTTGTTCAGCTACAGCCAGAACTGCATCTGTAGGGGTATGATTTTTTCTTGCCTCAGTAGCGGATAAACCCTCGATTGGCCTATCTCCATAGCTAACAAGCTTCTCCATAACCGTTTGCATTTCTGGTCGAATTGTTTTTCCCCATTCAGGTGCCGGTCCGGCAGGTTTTAAGCTTATTATATTCGAAGAATCACTAGTAATTGAATCAGTACTTGTAGAATGCTGTTTACTGTTATTTGTACAGGCAAGGAATGTAAAACCGGTAATTGAAAGATAAATAGCTGTTTTAAATAAATTGTTTTTCATGGTGATTGATTGAGTTATAAAAGCATAACACCATAAGCTTAATAACTGTTTGAATACGAATTCCAAATGGGAAGAATTTAATTTTAGGCAAACATCTTCTGTTTTTAATGTGTTCTATCTTAAAAGAAACAACATGTTAACAGAAATAACCGGATTACCCGATAGCATATTTGGCGTAAGGGCCACAGGCGAAGTAGATAGTAAAGACCTGAAAAATGTACTCTTGCCTGGCTTACAGCGAACAGCAGAACGTTTTAACGAAATCAGATATTTACTGGTTTTAGAAACAGCAGTAAAGAATTTTACAGCCGGTGCATGGATACAGGATGCCAAAGCAGGTTTGGAGAATTTTACGAAATGGAAAAAAATTGCTGTGGTAAGCCCTGAGAAAGGGGTGCAATGGTTTACAGATGCTTTCACCTTCGTTACCCCAGGAAGTGCCAAGGGCTTTGGCCCAGATGAAATAGAAGAAGCTAAAACCTGGTTAACTCAAGATTAAACTAACAAAAAATGAAAAATTCAAAAACTGCAGCAGAAGATAGCAAGGCTACAGCTGCTAAAAATAGTAAGGCAAAAGGTGCTGATGAGAAAGTTACCTCTGCAAAAGATGCAAAAAAAGTAACCGTTACAAAAGATGCTCCCGTAAAACATAAGAAGCCCTAATTTAAATATAATCGTCCCCTAAAATGAAAGCTGATAATTTTGATCTGAATAAATTTTATAACAAAGCCTATGACTGGATAATATTAAAAGGCCCCAACGTATTAATTGGGATTGTTGTACTAATCATTGGCCTTTGGCTAATTAAACTTGTTGCCAAGTGGTTACAAAGGAGTTTGCACCAAAAAGATGTCGATCCATCTTTGCGGCCATTTTTAAATAGCCTGATTATCATCACACTGCGTGTGCTCCTTATATTTTTTGTAATCCAGCTTTTTGGTTATGAACTCACCACACTCACTGTTTTATTGGGTGGTTTGAGTGTTGCTGCCGGTTTAGCACTATCTGGAACACTTCAGAATTTTGCCAGTGGTGTACTTATTTTACTGCTTAAACCCTTTGTTGTAGGCGATAATATCCTAGCCCAGGGGCAAGAAGGAACGGTAACCTCTATACAGATTTTCTATACCATCATCAAAACTTTTGATAACAGAACGGTTATTGTCCCAAACAGTAAACTTTCCAATGAAGTCATTATTAACATCAGCAGACAAGGTAACCGCAGGTTAGACATAGAGATCAAATTTGGATACGGTATCGAATACGATAAAATAGTGGATATTTTCAATAAAACGGTAACCAAGTGTAAAGAAGCCCTGAAGATTCCTGAAAAAAGGATCGGCATATCAGCACTTGAAGAAAGCGGCTATAAAGTTGCCATGAATATCTGGGTAAATGCACATGGTTTCACAGATACAAAACTCGCCTTTCAAAAAGAGTTAATGGATAACCTGAAAGCAGGAGGAGTAAAATTACCTGGAATGACAGATTAATGTTACTTCTTTAACAATGCATAAATTTTATCCATCAAATCATCAATATTGAATGGTTTTGCCATAAAGTCATCTGCCTCTGTGCCATCTAAAGTATAATTAGATGCATTATAACGCGCAGAAATCATTAAAACCGGAATGTGACTGGTAGAAGGTTTGCTTTTAAGCTCTTTAAGGAGTATCCGTCCATCAATATCAGGAAGCATAATATCCATAATAATTACATCTGGCTTGGATTCTTCAACGTGTGCAATAAAATCAGCACCCTTATTAAGACCTGACACATTAAAAGCTTCGCTTTCTAAAATAAGGGTTATAACATCTAAAATTGCATGGTTATCTTCGATAACCAAAATGTTTTTCTTTGCCAATGTAGGGACGATAGTTAAAATTTGAACAAATATATAATAAAAACTAAATCATAAAACTAAATTAATGAAATATAACTTATAGGAATAAACCTAACTTTATTACTTCAATATTTCTGATAGTTTTGCATTGTCAAATCTCTAAAATGAACAAATTTTCTGTAGACTTAACCAATTGTGATAAAGAACCAATCCATATTCCAGGAAAGATTCAATCTCATGGCTTCTTAATCGCTATCGATAAAGCAAGCTTAAATGTCAGTTATATTAGCGATAATACGGGTACATTTTTAAATGAAGATCCTAAAAAGTTATTGGGAAAGCCCTTGGCGTTAATCAATAGCTTTATTACCCAAAGAGATCCTGAATTCAATATTGAAGATCTACTGAAACTCGGAATTATCAGGAAAAGCTTTGATGCCATTAGTCCGCATCCTATTGAAATAAACGGAAATCCATTTTACCTGATTATTTCACCATCAACTGTTGATTGGTTGTTAGAATTCGAACCCCTAACATTACAATACGATATCCAAAGTACAATCGGCAGATCGGCATCTGCCATTCTTCAGGGTAAAAGTGTATCTACTTTACTTAGAAATGCTGCTTCAGAGGTGAAGAAACTAATCAATTACGATCGGGTAATGATTTATAAATTTTTAGACGATGGACATGGAGAGGTTGTTGCTGAAGAAAAGGAAGAAAGCCTTGAGCCATTTTTTGGCCTCCATTATCCTGCATCAGATATCCCCAAACAGGCGAGAGAGCTTTATAAATTAAACCTAACGCGTTTAATTGCTGATGTTAACACTGCCGATGCACCAATCATTACCTATAAAGAAGATAAGCCGCTGGATTTAACAAACAGTGGATTAAGAGCCGTTTCCCCAATCCACATCCAATACTTAAAAAATATGGGTGTAGATTCAAGTTTCAGTATTTCCCTTATTGCCAGGGGCGAATTGTGGGGACTAATCGCATGCCACAATTATAACCCCAAATTCATCGATTATAAAGCTCGGGAAGGCTCCAAACTTATTGGTCAGATTTTATCATCGGCATTAGAATACCGTCAGGATGAAGAAGATTCAGAGGTTATTGCACAGTTTAAAGATACTTCTTCGGTATTATCTGAGCATTTAAACAGAGATAAATATCTTGTTGAAGCCATTACCGGACACAAGACAACTATTCTTGATATAACTAAAGCCACAGGTGTAGCCATCATTTTTGATAATGGTTTACAAACCCTGGGGAATGTACCCGCAAATGAAGATATTGAAACGCTTGCGGAATGGCTGAAGAAATCAAGCGACGAAACCATTTATTATACCCACAGACTTTCAGAAATCTTCCATCCCGCTAAAAAATATAAGGAGATTGCATCCGGAATTTTATCATGTGTTTTAAGTAAAGAGTTAGGAGAGATGATTATCTGGTTTAAACCTGAACAAATTACCACGGTTAATTGGGCTGGTAATCCTGAAAAACCAGTGACCACAACAGAAAATGGTTTAATGAGCTTGTCTCCCCGTAAATCATTTGAAACCTGGGCCCAGGTGGTAAATAACACTTCTGAGCGCTGGATGCCTGAAGAGATTGCTTCCGTGTTGCGAATCAGGGAAATTATCATTACCGATGTAAATAAGAAAGCCAATGAAGTAAGGTTGTTGAATGAAAAATTACAGGCCGCATATGAAGAACTAGATACCTTCAGCTATACCATTTCTCACGATTTAAGAACTCCGTTAACCTCTATTAAAACCTATGCCGAGCTATTGCTTAAAAATAAAAGCATAGATGATAATGGAAGAAAAATGCTCGATCGCATTCTCACAGGTGCCGATAAGATGAATTTCCTCATTAAGGAAATTTTAAATCTTGCCCGTGTTGGTCGTTCTGATGTAATTTTTGAAACAGTTGATATGCCTTTGTTGTTAAAAGAAATAACAACCGAAGTTTGGACGGCGTTTAAAGCAGACAATGCCGAACTTATTTTAGGCCAGCTACCAGATTTAAAAGGAGATAATACCATGATTGCACAGGTTTTTACAAATCTGATCAGTAATGCAGTAAAATACTCTTCCATGGTAGAAAAACCTAAAATTGAAGTTTTCGGAAGCGTGAACGACGACGAAACCGTGTATGCTATTAAAGATAACGGTATGGGAATTGACAACCGTTATTATGACAGAGTTTTTGAGCTTTTTAAGCGCATGGACAATGTAAAAGACATTGATGGAACAGGAGTAGGGTTAGCTATTGTAAAGCGTATTGTAGAAAAACACAATGGTAGAGTTTGGTTCGAAAGTAAATTAAATAGTGGATCAACATTTTACGTAGCTTTTAAAAACAGATAAGAAATGAAAACGCCGGATATATTTTATGTAGAGGATGATGTAGACTACGCTTTTTTCATGCAGAGTGCTATACAAGAGGTGAAAGACACCTTAAATTTAACTATTGTAGAAGATGGAACAGAAGCGCTTCTTAAACTACAGAAATTTGCAGAAAGTAAAACCAAACCCAAATTGATTTTATTGGATTTGAATCTGCCAGGTTTGTCAGGTTTAGATCTTTTAAAGTTTATAAGGGATATTCCTTATTTAAAGTCGATACCAGTTATACTTTTTTCAACTTCTGATAATCCGGAGGATGTCAAAGCATCGATGGAGTTTGGCGCCAATGCCTACCTTACCAAGCCCAATGGCTACGATAATTTAGTGAAATGCGTGCACTCTGTACACGATTTCTGGTTCAACCAACACCTTCGATTGAATTAATAAGCAACAGCATAATAAAGATTCGGGCTTTAACGTTCGAATCTTTTCTTTTTCCCTAAACCATGAACAGATCATGGTATTATTTTTAAACCGTAAATATGATAGCCGACTTACTAAGAAAAGAAACTGCAAATAAACACCAGGAACTGGAATCATTAATGTTTGTGAATGAAATTATGAACCATTCGCTTAGCATTGAAGATTATAAAACACTCCTTACCATAAACTACATCATCCATCAGAAGTTAGAAAATTTACTGGCCAATATGCTGGATGCAGACCTTGCCGAGAAATTAGAAATGAAAAGCAGGCTTAAATTAGCAGCATTGGAACAAGACCTTAATTACTGGCAAATTGATAACCTGAGCCTTCCAGGGCTAGACTTTGAATTATTTATTCCCCAAAAAAATAATGCAGCAGTATTGGGTGCCCTATACGTTTTAGAAGGTGCAACGCTGGGAGGGAATGTAATTAAGAAACACATTATGGCGAATCCTGCATTTAAGGATCATGAAGCAGGGTTGAATTATTATGGTGTTTATGGTAATGAGCTCAGTGCCAAATGGAAAGCATTCGTTTCATTGTTAAACGAAAACGTATCAGAGGCAGACTATAAGTCTTGTATAGAGAGTGCAAACAGCACCTTTCAAAATCTGATAAATCTGTTAAAACAATTCAAATCTAGCCCCAATAATAAATAAAGGGACTTTTTGCCTTGTTAAAATGTGCAAAACTTATTTTAAATAAATATTTGCTTTCTGTTGTTAATTCAAGGTAAATATGTATAATTGAAAAAATAAATTTTTTAAACCTTAAAAAACATCAATTAGCGATGGAAAAATTTTCAAAAGTTAAAGCTGCTGTAGCTGCTATCGAAGCAGATGTAGAAAAATTTTATAATGCTGGCAATGCAGCTGCTGGTACTCGTGTGCGTAAAGCAATGCAAGATCTTAAAGTTTTAGCACAAGAGATCCGTGCAGAAGTAACTGACAAGAAAAACGCTGGAAAATAATATTTAGCGATTACGCAAAAAGGGTTTCGGTGTACCGGAACCCTTTTTGCGTTTAAGCGGGATTTGTTCAAGATGTTTATATCAGGTATCAGACTAGACATATATAGCACTCTGGACTGCAGACTATCGACTCATGACTAAAAAGATAAAGCTCCCCATCGCGGAGAGCATTTATCCAACTAACAAAACATATTATTTAAAATTTGAGAATGAGTGTGCTTTAAGTCTAGCCTTTCTTAATCAATTTATATTCAATTACAGGCTTTCCGCGGGTTCCGCCGTCATTGGAGATGAAACTGTTAAATTTTAATTTGTATACATTACCAGAGCCGTCTTTCACTACATAGAAAACATCTGTTTTAACTCCACCACCCGTTCCATTTTGGCCAGGGGAAGTTCTCCAGGTAGATCCTATTACATCTCTTGAAACAGAGAAAGTAAGTCCGGCAAGATCCGACTCCGAAAACGCAGCATAGGTTTTAACTGAAGTAGACACTGATACAGCACTTACACCACCCAGGCTGTTGATGAATACCAGATCAGAGAACGCATATGGGAAGGTTGCTGTGTAATACATGCTATATCCCCATACAATATCCCAATTGGCCTTTGCAGGCTCTACACTTACTAAACTGCCTTTAACCAGAGAAGTAAACTGAAAATTCGCATCTGCATTTTTGGTTATATCTAAGGTTTTAAAGCTCGTTTCGGTAACTTTAGCATACTGTAAAGTATAACCTGCTCCTTTTCTTAATATCCTAACTTTATAAAGTTCATCATTAGTAAGAACGGTATTTGCACCACCTTTTCTGTTGATGATATAAACCTTATTTTCTGCATCGGTTGCCGAAATTGCAGCAATTGCTGTTTTATTAATAATATTTGTTTCCCTTGGATCGTCGATAAGACTAAAATTTCCGGCACCTTGGCCTACCTTAAGGCTGTTCGGGTCAAAATCAGCAGCAGTAACAGCGTTTAAATCACTTTTATTAATTACAATTGCCGAAGCACCATTGGAGGCATTCAAAATCACTTTAAAATCTGTTCCCGAGTAGAAGCCTAAATCCCAACTATCCCGATCAACGGCAGTTTGTTTATCAGCACTGAAATCTACATAAACACTATTTCCGGCAGCACTGCCAGCTTCTGCAGCAATTAGGCCATTTAGGGTAAGGGTACTTCCGTCCGATGGAGGAACAACAATGACAGGCTCATCACCACTTTTTTTACAAGCAGCAAAAGAAACCGTGATTAATGCAATGGATAACAAAGAGTTGAACTTATTCATATTTCTGTTTTTATATATTTAAATTGATTATTTCTTATTCCAGCTATAAATTAAACCCAAAACATAGGAGCTACCATAGCTATAGGGTACAGCTACACCACCTGTGCTGTGTGCACCTCCGGTTGCAGTTGAACTATTGGTTAATTGGGTAACATTGAATAAATTTTTTACACCTGCGCTAAGTGTTACATAGCGAATCAGGTTTTTGCTGAGCATTAAATCAGCCCAATGAAATGAGCCTACTTTAACCAATGTTGCCGAATTGTTTTCGGCATTGATTTGGTAGCTCGGAAGACTTCCGGTATACTTATAAAAGAAACTCACACTGGTATTGATTTTTGGGAGTGTATAAATAACGTTAGTTGTAATTTCAGTTGCCCAGGCAAATTGAGGAGAGGCAAATGACGCTTCTTCAGACAGTTCATTATACCTGCCAATATAAGATAGGCCAATAGTAGCTTGTAAATTCTTGTAGATTAAGGTGTTTTCTAAGGTTCCACCAATAGTTTTATACTTAGACACATTAATTAATGTGGTTACTGAGGTGTTGGCCGGATCTACGCCATATTCAATTCGGTTTTTAAATAAGTTGTAAAAACCGGCTAATGTAGATCTCAATTGAAAATCTTTAGCAGATACTCCTGACCAGGCTAAAGATCCGTTAAAACTGTTGGATTGCTCTGCCCGCAGGCTTGGGTTTCCCAAAATAGTGTGACTGGCATCGATAAAATTATAATACAGTTCTCTCAATGCAGGTGATCTGAAACCTCGTGCATATCCTAAACGTAGGTCAAGTTGTTTTGATAAACTAAACTGGGTATTTAATGAAGGAATTACAGGGGGAGCATCATATACAGAATTCTTAATAAACCGTAATCCTGGTCTGATGTTTATTCCTTTAATGGGCGTGATTTCTGATGAAACAAAGAAAGCATAATCATTAATCACAGGAGAACCGGTAATTCTGGCTCCGCTGGCAGCATCGCGGTTATATTCTAAACCAGGCTGGAAGGAGAGCGATTTATTTGCAACGTAGCGCGCGGTTGCCCTAAAAATGGTAGCATTAAACCTGGCTACATCCTGTTCACCGGCAGCAGTTGTCAATTCTTCATTATTGGTTGTAAAATCGTGAATGACCGATCGTGTTGCACGTTCCAGATTGGTGTAGCCTAAAACCCCTGTAAATTGTAGGGAAGGGGATAACCTATATTCAGATTGTAACTGTTGCGTAAATCGATATATAGTATAAGTTTGGAACTTGGCCTTATAATTATTAGGATTCATTCCTCCTCTCACGTCAATGCTTTCCTTCAGGCCATCCAGGCGGTACCACATATTAAAGTTATTATTCCGATAACCAACTTTAGTGTTACCTAACCATTGTTCTTTCGGTTTCCACCTGTTGCTAACTGATTCAACCTCTGCAATAGTTGCTGTTTTTTCCGCCAGATTCCAACCCCCAAAATCATTGTGACTAAAGCCTGCAAGCGTCATCCAGCCTTTATTTTGCCAGCTGATATTAACGTTTTGATTGTGAATACCTTCCCCGGTAAACCCTTGGTATTCAGAACCAGCAGTTTCTTCCTGGATGCGTGCAGATACGTTTACTAATGATTTGCCTGCATTCTTTGTAATAATATTGATTACACCAGCAAGAGCATCAGAACCATACATAACAGACATGGGTCCCTCTACAATCTCTATACGTTCTATAGTATTAATATCGATCTGATTAAGACTTTCCCTGGTATCAGCCCGATCTACCATAGGTACACCATCCAGTAAAATTTTAACATTACGCCCTGTCATGCCCATCAGCTGTACATCTGTTGTACCCAATGTTAAGTCGTTGCTAAATCGAAAACCCAATTCAGTATTCAATACTTGCTGAACACTTGTGGCTGCTCTTAAACGTATTTTCTCTGCTGTAATGGTCTTCACTTGATAAATAGAATTTCTTAAAGTTTTGGGTTTATACTGACCGGTAACTACAATCTCATTCAAATCATTTGCCCTGGTGGTATCAGGCTTAACTTCCTGAGCCATTGCCGACATACCAAAAGTTACCAGGACAACTGAAAAATATATTCTCATTTATTTAGACTAATTATAAATAATTGTGCAAATTTGTGCATAATCGACCTAAGGAGATAACGCAAGCGGGATAATTTATGCCGTGAAACGGATTAATAATTATGGAAATTAAGCTTTCAGAGTTTTCATCAGGGAAAACTATTCATCATCAGGTTTATCCCGATAATTTTAACAGCAGTTCTGATTTAGAAGAAGAGCATAGCCGATATTGCGATTCAAACTATACCATCAGCTTAACAGAAAACTGGTTTGAAGGAATCCATATTTGCCAGTTGTCTATTCAATCGGCTGACGACTGTAATTTTTACCTGGAATGTGATAAAACACATATAGGTCTCTTTTTTTGTCTTTCAGGAAGTATACAACACTATAATAATGAACTAAAAGATCATGTGTTTTCCGTTTCGCAGCATCAATTTCATATCAGCGGTAACACCCGGAAATGCATCACCTTCAACACCGCTTCAGTGCAAGGTATTTTTATCCGTTTAACCCCCGGTTATTATTTAAAGATCGTTAATGATGCGTTCGATGCAACACTCGGAAACCTGAAGGAGAGGGGAATGTCGGCTGAAATTAAAAATATTCTTGATGAGCTATCAACAATTAAATACACAGGAAGACCAAAAAGATTACTCATTGAAGCTAAGATATTAGAAATGCTCGTTCATCTGGTTACGCAACAACCCAGGCACAATAACCTTACAATGAAAGATGAGGATATCAGTAAAATTATGCTGGCTAAAACAATTGTAGAAAATAATATCCAAAAGCCTTATTCTATTCTGGAACTTTCGCGAAAAGCAGGATTAAATGATTATAAACTGAAAAAAGGATTTAAGGAAATTGTTGGACATACTGTTTTTGGATACCTGAATCACATCAGAATGGAAAAAGCCCATCAATTACTAACTGCTGATAAAAAGGCTGTAAATGAAGTTTCCTTTCTTGTGGGATACAAAAACGCACAACATTTTATATCAGCCTTTAAGAAAAAGTACAATATCCTGCCAGGTAAACTGAAGAAGATTTAAACTTAGCGCAAACGTTTGATTTACCTATTCCTCAACATTATTGATAATCAAATCAGACTCTACAATTGTATTATAATAGGCCTGGGTTTCAGCATTAGGGCTGTTGATTAAGTCTAAAAGAATATTCGCCGCCTTTTGCCCCTGCAGGTAAGGATATTGCTCAACAGAAGCAACAGGTGTATGATCCAAGTAGCTGATAATAGGCAAGTTAGCATAACTAACTACATCAAATTCATCGATAACATTTAGTTTTTTAAAATATTTGATGAGAAACAAAGCAACATAATCATTAAAAGCTACAATTGCTGTAGGTCTCCGTTTATGATTCAGGAATTGATTCGCTGCTTCAATGGTTCCCTGCTCTGTTAAATCGCAGTTTATGATTAAAGATGGATCTACTTTTAAGCGATTAAAAGTAATGGCTTGCATATAGCCGTCCTTTCTTTCATCACTGGCATATAAAGTATTCGGACCGTTAATCATCCCAATACTTCTGTGGCCTTTTTTCAAAAGGTAATTTACTGCTTTCACTGTAGCACTTTCTAAACTGCATGCTACATAATGAACATTTTTAAAAGGAGGTATCCGATCAAAAAATACAACAGGGATATTGAAAGAATTCAGTTTCTCGAAATGATCGAACTTCGAAGTGTCCTTACTTATAGATACTAAAAGACCATCTACCCGCTGATTCTTCATTTTCTCTACTAATTTTACTTCTTGCTCATAATTATCGTGCGACTGTGCAAAAATTACAGTGTAGTTCTTTTTGAGTGCTTCATCTTCAATGGCAGATATCGCAGTAGAGAAGAAATGTTCTGATAGCTCTGGTAAAATTACGCCAATGGTGTAAGTTTTGCCTTTCTGAAAAAGAATAGCCGCGTTGTTAGGCTCGTAGTTAAGCGATTTAGCCAGCTGTTTTATCTTCTCTCGGGTAACTGCTCCAATACTGGGATGATCATGCAGACCTCTTGAAACACTCGATGGAGAAATGTTTAAAATTCTGGCAATTTCCTTTATGGTTGTCGGTTTTGATTGCATTCTAACAGCTAAGCTAATTAAATTTCTTCTAACTATAATAATACGAAATTAATCAAACGTTTGCGTGTTTTTTTTCTTTATTTATTTTACCACTTATTTGAATAATTCCTAGATTAGAAAGAGCAAAACCAAATAAAAAAAATAACTGACACAAATCATAAGCTATCAGCTTGTAACTGAGTACCATATTAGCCGTTCCTATTGAATTCTTCATTTGTTTATAGTAACTTAACATGGATTATTTTACTTTGTCCACCAAATGCAAGAATTATATTAATTATTTTATGTTGAAATGATTTTTTAAATTGCTGTAAAGATCAAATACATTTTTTTGTCTAAAAACTATATGCATAAGGAATTAGAAAGTAATTTTTTTCTACTTGTAAAGTCGGATAAAGGCAAGGCATTTCAACTTGTTTTTGATGCTTACTGGCAAGCGCTTTACAATCAGGCTTATAGGAAAGTGCAATGTAAAGATATAGCACAGGATCTTGTTCAGGATGCATTTATCTCCCTTTGGGACAAGATTGAATTGCTGGATGTAGAGAAAAGTGTATTGGCTTATTTATATGCAATTTTGCGAAATAAAACACTTAAACTGTATGAGAAGAATGAAGTACGGATGAAGTATGCTTTAAGTGTAACCGCTCAGGAAATTCCAGCAGATCAATATTCTCAAAACCTTTTGCTGGAGAAAGAACTCACAGCGATCATCAATGATGAGGTTGCTAAAATGCCATCCCGTATGCGTGAGATCTATCTGCTTAAAAAAGATGATGAACGTTCAATTAAACAAATCGCCAGCGATCTGTCATTATCTGAGCAAACCATCAAAAATCAACTTCAGATGGCTTACCAGCGTTTAAGAACACGTGTAAAAGATTACGATTCTTCTTTAGCACTTTTAGCTATATTTATTGCTAAAAATCTTTAGTTCTTAAAAAATAAAAATCTTATAGTACTTTTTTAAAGGGTATCGGATATATGCTTAAAAGACATTTATTTTGGATACCGAAAAACTCAAGTATTTACTCAAAAAATACAACAGTCGATCTGCTACACCCGAAGAAAAACGGTTAGTAGAAGATTGGTATGAAAGGGTAGGTACGGAAATTCCAGCAATGGCCGAGGATGAATTGCTTCCTCTTAAAGAGAATATCTTCAGCCAGGTTAAAGCCAACATCACTTCGAATAAACCAAAATCCAGGAATAGCATCGCTTTGAGCTTTATGCGCGCTCACCTTTCAAAAGCAGCAGTTTTAACTGCATTGATAATGGGTGCAGCTTATTTCTATTTTAAACAACCAAAATTAAAATCAACGGCAAATCAGATTGTTCAGGTTAAAAAAGAAATAAAACCTGGCGGAGACAATGCCATTTTACAACTTGCAGACGGATCTACGATAACTTTAAATGAAGCTGCCAACGGGCACCTGGCAAATCAGCAAGGAATTAAAGTGACAAAAACCAAAAGTGGTGAGTTGGTTTATAGTGTTACCAATCAGACCAGCCAGAATCGGGCAATGCTAAATACCGTAAGCACACCAAAAGGTGGACAATACCATTTGATATTAGTAGATAAAACGGAGGTTTGGCTAAATTCTGGTTCATCAATCACCTTTCCAACTGCCTTTTCAGGAAAGGATAGAAAAGTTAAAATAACCGGAGAAGTTTACTTTGAGGTAGCTAAAGACAAAACAAAGCCTTTTATAGTTAACACCAATCGTTCTGAAATCAGCGTATTGGGTACTCATTTTAACATTAATGCTTACCCTGATGAAGAAGCTGAAGCGACAACTTTATTAGAAGGCTCAGTAAAAGTGAAACGAAATCATGAGATGGTTTTGTTAAAGCCTGGCCAGCAAGCCAGTATAGATCATCGTGCTCAAAGAATTAATCTTAGGGAAATAGATAATCCTGAAGCCATCATTGCATGGAAGAATGGGTATTTCCAGTTTGAAAGAGCAGATTTAGCCTCTGTTATGCGTCAAATCTCCAGATGGTATGATGCCGATGTTCGTTATAACGGAGCGTTCCCGGTTAAAGAATATACAGGTAAAATACCTAGAAAAGTAAGCGTTAATAAGCTTATCGAAATGCTTTCATATTCAGGAATTCATTGTACAATTAATAACAATCAAATTATTGTAAATCCAAAATAAACCGTAAAACTATTATACAGATATGAAGCATTAATACGACCAAACTAAACCATTAATATCTTCAAAATAAAAAACGAGAAGTGTTCGTACCACTTCCCGTCAAAGTTTTGGGATTAAATCCTGAAGAGAAGTCTCATCAGGAAAACAAAAAGTTATCTAAGCTATAATGTTTAAAACCCAGATTCAAAGTTATGAATTTTTGTACATTCTTTAATGCCGTTTTTAAAATACGGCATATCCCTAAACAACTCATAATGGTTATGAAGCTAACAACAATACTTTTAATCGCTACCCTGTGCCAGGTTAGTGCAAGTGTTTATAGCCAAAACATAACATTAAAGCAAAAAAATGCTTCGATGGAATTGATTTTCAAGTCAATAGAGCAGCAAAGCGATTACGTATTTCTATACGATAATCTCGAGGTTTCCAAAGCCCAAAAGGTATCTATTAATGTAAAGGACGCCTCAATAGACCAGGTTTTATCATTGTGCTTTAAAGATCAGCCATTAACCTATAAAATTTTTGATAAAACTATAGTACTCAAAAAGAAAGCGCTCTCTATCTCAAGTATAACATTAGAAAATATTACAGGTAAGGTGCTCGACGAGAACGGTTCACCCATTATTGGTGCCAGCATTTTAGTAAAAGGAACCAAAATTGGAGCCACTACAGATGGAAACGGAAATTTCAGTATCAATGCCAATACAGGGGCAATTTTAGTGGTTTCTTACATTGGCTACAGCGCTAAAGAAGTAACCGTTACCGGAAATCAGACTTATACCATTTCACTTCAGCCTTCGCCTACGAATTTAAACGATGTAGTGGTGACTGCTTTAGGCGTAAAACGCTCTGAAAAGGCATTGGGTTACGCCGTACAACGGGTAAGTGGAAAAGATGTAAACACAGTGAAAGGAGTAGATTTAGGAACATCATTAACCGGTAGAGTAGCGGGCTTGGTTGTAAAAAATTCTACAGAATTCAATGCAACCCCAACATTAGAACTGCGCGGTGAGCCAGCCATATTGGTGGTAGATGGAGTGGATTATGATAATTTATCTCTAAGAGATATCCCAACAGATGATATAGAAAGCATCGATATTCTAAAGGGACCTACTGCTTCCGCTTTATATGGTGCACGCGCCAGAGGTGGAGTTTATTTAATTACAACAAAGAAAGGTGCAGCAGGCAAAGGCTTTTCAGTTGATGTAAATAGCAACACTATGCTTACTTTAGGCTATCTCGCTATGCCCGAAGTTCAAACTTCTTACGGTCGTGGTCAAAATGGCGTTATTGATAATGATTACGTATGGGGTCCCAAATTAGATGCAGGAAATACTGCCAGAGACTGGAATCCGATTACTAAACAATTTGAGGATAATAGACCCCTAAATTCAGTTGGAAAGAAAAATCTCCAAAATTTTATGAACACGGGGGTAATCTCGAATAATAATATTACTGTGGCTCAAAGCAGCGATAATGGCAGCTTTAAAATAGGATTAAACCATGTTTATAATAAGGGAGCTTTTCCCAATCAGGAATTAAATATTATTAATTTAACGGGAGGCGGAGAAATTAAAATTAACGATAAATTTAAAATCGAAAGTCACTTTGGTATGAGCCGTCGTTCAGCACCTCAAATTTGGGGTGGTGGTTATGATAATCAGGGCTATTTGTATCAACTTGTTATGTGGACCGGTACCGAATATGATATTCGCGATTACAAAGATTATTGGATTGTTCCTAATAAAACTCAAAACTGGATGTACACCAATTGGTACGATAATCCATATCTGATCGCTTATGAAAAACTGAGTGGCATTCAGCAAAATACAATGAATGCCAGCGTTACAGCAAATTACAAGTTCAGTAAAGATTGGAATTTAATGTTGCGATTGGGGTACGATAATTACAACAATCGTTCTACAATGCGTAATCCAACAGCCAATATTTTTTCTACACGTGGGGGCTGGAATGCCAGAGGAATGTATAGCATTACTGATGCTAAGGGCTACAGTACCAGTAATGATATGATTTTAACCTACACCAAAAAAGTAGGAAAATTCTCGTTTGAAGCACTTGGTGGAGGAAACTTCTTCCATAAAGAAGATGAATCATTATCTGGAACAACTAAAAACGGATTGATTTCACCAACGTTCTTCTCTCTTTTGGGCTCGGTAGAGCCTGTTACTGTAAACCAATCAATGCGGCCTAAAGAAACCAGTAGTTTATATGGTAGGGCTTCTATTGGATGGAATGATGCTGTATTCTTAGATTTTACAGGCAGAAACGATTGGATTTCTACGCAACCAAAAACTACACGTTCTTATTTTTATCCTTCTATTGGTTCTAGTGTTGTGGTGTCTGAGTTGATAAAAATGCCTCAGGTAGTTGATATGTTAAAGCTGAGGGGTTCCTTCGCTGTATTTAAAACACCTGCAGATATCTTTGCCATTAACAGGGTTTATAGCACCACTACTGCGGCCTGGAATGGTTTAAATTCTGCCTCTTATCCTTCTGGTTTACTAGGCGTAGATGTACTTCCAAGTTCTGCCCGTACTTGGGAAATAGGAACAGCAGGGTATTTATTTAAAAACCGACTACATTTTGATGTAGCTTATTTTAATAAGTACTATTATAACCAGCAAACAAGTGCTACCATTCCATCTTCTTCAGGATTTTCAACCACGCTTGTAAATACTAAGCAAACTTACACCAGAAGAGGTTTTGAAGTTACACTCGATGGTTCTGTTATCAGAAATGACAACTTCGAATGGAAATCAACAATTAACTGGTCAAACCAACATCGTTACTATGATGAGCTAGACCCAGTCTATTCGGCAGATAATCCGTGGGTTAAAAAAGGAGAGAGACTTGATACTTACACGAGTAGCTATTGGCTAACCGATCCAAATGGCAGTGTAATTCATGAAAGTGGATATCCTGTAGAAAGTAATTATGTAAAAAAATATGGTTACGGTGAACCTGATTTCAGCTTCGGTTTTATCAATAATTTCAGATATAAAAATTGGAACCTCGGAATTAATATTGACGGCAGAATAGGTGGACTAATGTACAACTACATGTATGATAAAATGTTTGATACCGGAACTAATATTGAAACAGACAATGAATATCGGTTCGATCAGGTGGTTAGAGGATTAACCAATTATGTGGGTGCTGGGGTAAAAGTCATATCCGGCACAGTTACTTACGATAAATACGGAAATATTACCAGCGACACACGTCAATATGCTCCAAATGATGTTAAGGTAGGTTATCAGGATTATGCACAGAGCTTTAGAGGTGGTGACATGGGAATTCAGAACGAAACATTTGTAAAACTTAGAGAGGTATCTTTAGGATATAGCATACCAGTAAGCTTCATTTCTAAACTGGGCTTAAAAAGAGCCTCTGTTTCCGTTACCGGACAAAACCTTTTAATGTTGACAGGCTTCAAATTCTCTGATCCTGATGTTGATACTGAAAATCTAAATTCTCCTTCTCAAAGAATGGTTGGTTTCAATATTAAAGTGGGCTTATAGTTAAATAACAAGATTTTTATGAAAACTAAGATTTTAAAATATATGTTGATTTTGCCCCTCATGGCAATATTAACCAACGGTTGCAAGAAATATGATGACATTAATACCAATCCAAATGCAACTACACAGGTAAATGCGGCGATGCTGGCCACTTCGATGATTTTGAATATTACCAGAAGTGACATTGCTACTACAAAAGGTTTTATGCAACCCTTTTTATTGGGAAAATATTTAACCTGGGGTGAGGGGCAAGAGGGATTACAATATAACAGACTGGGAAGGACTGATTTTAACAGAATAACCCTGTTGCGTAATGTAACTCCTATGATTAATTATGCCACTAATGACGGTTTAAAGAAATCTTATGAGGCATTGGGTCATTTTATACGCGCATGGCAGTTCTATCACACAACCATTCAGGTGGGTGATATCCCATATACAGATGCCGTAAAAGGAGAAACAGAAGGGATTTTACAACCTAAATACGATACGCAAAAGACAGTTTTCCTGGGTATATTGAATGAATTGGATCAGGCGAATACGCTTTTTGCAGCTGGAAGTACCTTTGAAGGGGATGTGATTTTTGCAGGAAATACTGATAAGTGGAGACGTTTAGTTAACAGTTTTGAATTGCATGTACTCATTAATTTATTCAAAAAAACTGCTGATGCTGATTTAAAAGTCATTGACCGTTTTAAAGATATAGTAGCCAACAGACCTTTAATGCGTGATTACAACGACAACTTTGCACTCGCCTACAATGCTACAGCCGGGCAGAATTATCCATGGAGTGATGTTCCTGCCGGATCTGGTAATTCATTCGTAAAATCGAACTATACCATGTTAAGTACTACATTAATTAATCCATTGAAAGCTTTACAAGATAGAAGATTGTTTTATTATGCAAAACCATCTCCGGTTAAAGTTACTGGTGGTTTATCTGAATCGGATTACAATGCATATGTAGGAGCAGAGCCATCAACAGCTTTCTCAACGTTACAAACCATGCGTGTAGGTAAAGATTACTCGGATATCAACAACAGGTATGTTCAATTGGTTAATGCAGAACCGGTAAGTGTGTTTAGCTATTGGGATCTACAATTTATTTTGGCTGAGGCAACTGTTAGGGGTTGGATATCTGGTACAACTGCTCAAACATATTATGCAGCCGGCATTACCAACTCCATGAACTTCATTGTAAAAAACACACCCGATTTAGCTGACTATCATCACAATATGAAAATGGAGGCCGCATACATCAATGCCTATCCCACTACTGGTGCAGTAGCTTTAACCGGATCTACTGAAAACCAGATTCAGCAAATCATCACACAAAAATATTTAGCTAATTTTTTACAGGGAAGTAAGTATCAATCCTGGTTCGAAAACAGAAGAACAGGTTATCCTGTGTTTGTACTTAATACTGCTACAAATTTAAATACACCTTCTGGTAATTTTCCTTTAAGATGGCTTTATCCATCAAATGAATTAAATTATAACAGCGCCAATCTTGCTGCCGCAGTAGCTAGTCAATATGCCGGATCAGATGATAATAATCAAATGATGTGGTTATTAAAATAAATTGGTTGAGTTGAATAGGAGTGTCTTCGGGTAATCGAAGGCACTTTTTTATTTACACACGGCTAACACAATTCAGGTGGTATATCCATACTTTAGTTTCTTTAAACTAAAAATATGATTACAACACTGTATATCGTGATTCTTTTCATCGTTCTGTTCATTGTCATCACAAGTCTTCCGGTATTTGGCAGTTTGCCAAAAGGATTTAGACTGGTAACGATTAAACAACAACCAAACTATAAAGATGGTTCACTGCAGAATCTTTCGTTTACGCCAATGCAACCTGAAGGTGTGTCATTCTTTACTGTTTTAAAAGAATTTCTTTTTGGAAAACATCCGGATAAATTGCCAATTAATGCGCTCCCATACATCAAACCCGATCTAAATTCAAAAGCTAACGAAACGGAAATCATTTGGTTTGGCCATTCTTCTTATCTTATTAAAGTTAACGGCTACAGGATCTTAGTTGATCCGGTTTTTAGCAAAACACCCTCCCCATTTTCTTTTATTGGAGGTAAAGCTTTTAAAGGTACAGATTTTGTTCATGCCGAAGAATTTGAAAATATAGATGTTTTAGTCATTACTCACGACCACTATGATCACCTTGACTATCCAAGTATTTTAAAAATTTCACCTAAAACCAGTCAAATCGTAACTTCCTTAGGCGTCGGCGCGCATTTAGAAAAATGGGGAATAAGTGCGAAGAAAATTACTGAATTATCCTGGAATCAATCAGCAGAGTTAGCTCCCGGACTTTCTTTCACTGCGGTACCTGCCAGGCATTTTACAGGTAGGAAGTTTAAACGTAATCAAACTTTATGGTCTGCCTTTATCCTGCAGGCATCAGATAAGAAAATATTTTTAGGAGGAGATTCTGGTTACGACACCCATTTTACCAAAATTGGTCAGGAATATGGCCCATTTGACCTGGCTATCCTGGAATGCGGGCAGTATAATCATTATTGGCCTTTTATACATATGTTTCCCGAACAAACTGTACAAGCCGCTATTGATCTAAAAGCCAGGGTTCTACTACCCGTTCACTGGGGGAAATTCAGTCTGGCCATGCACCCATGGAACGAACCGGTAGAAAGGGTAGTGGTAGCTGCGAAGAACCTTAATCAGGTTATTGCTACGCCTAAATTAGGTGAAACGATTGTTTTAGATAAGCACTTACCAATCGAAAAATGGTGGAATAATTATTAAACAATAATGGCCATCCCGTGTTTATCTTTAAACCTATTGCCATTATGAAAACTGATCTTGTAGAAATTTTTCAAACCATTAGAGCAAGCATTCAACCTTATGCTTCACGTGGATATACGGTTCATGAAAACTCAGAAACTGGATATGACCTTTATAGTGAAAAAAACATCGAGGTGGAGGGAAAAAAAATTACTGAACGTTTTTTTATCGGAGTATATATCAACGGAAGCCAGGTGGAAGTAAAACTTAATACAGTAGAATTTGAAACCTCAAAGCATGAACTCAATGATTTTGGCCCCAATAATCAAGGTTTTCAATTTGACGCACTAACAGATGCTGATCTTAAAGAAGTTGAAGTCTTCACCGAGATTATTCATACACATTTTAAAGAAAAAGAATGGATTTAAGTTTGGATAGCTAAATTTGTCGTTTTAAACGACATTTTAGCACCATATCATTGAATACCTTAACCAGAGAAACAATTAAAGAGAATTGGTATAATCCGTTATGCATAAAGCTGGAGCAAATAGGCATATCATTTCATTTTTCTTTGTCAGACAAAATTAAGATACTTAAGGTTGGAAATGAGTTGGCCATAAGCCTAATAGATATCATAAACCCATTTTCCCCCCATGATTTATTAGCGATCCAACAAGCTTATCAAATACAAAATGTTAAACTGGTACACCTCTGGGAAGATGTTTGGTTGAGCAGGCCAGAACAAGTTTTAGCCAGGATTCAATCGCTGCTTGGTAGTAACAAACGCATTCACGGTAGAAAAACAGCAGTTAAAAGAATAAGTAAACCAATAGCAGATGTGTTCCTAAACACAAATCACCTTCAAGGAACAGTAACTGCCCGATATAAAATGGGACTATTTTTAGGAGATGAATTAGTAGCTGTTGCTAGCTTTTCTGGCCTAAGAAAGATGAATTACTCCGAAAGTTATAGATCTGCAGAACTAATCAGATTTGCAGTAAAAGCAGGATATTCGGTTACGGGAGGCTTAAGCAAGTTAATCTCAGCATTTGAAGCGGAATTTAAGCCTCAAGACATTATGACTTATTCAGACAATGATTGGTCTGCTGGTAATGCTTATTTTCGGCTAGGGTTTAAGCAAACAGACATACTTAAACCGCAATATTTCATTCTCGATGAGAATTTTCAGCGTTCTTTGGAAAAAGAAGCAAATAATAGTATTAATCCTAAAGTATTCAATACCGGAAGTTTAAAATTTATCTTAAAATTCTGATATGCAAAATTATAATCTGATTGTTATTTTAGGTGCAACAGCATCCGGCAAAACAAAACTTGCCGTAGAAGTTGCTGCTGCGCTTGATACGGAGATTATCAGTGCAGATAGCAGGCAAATATTCAGAGGAATGGATATCGGTACCGGTAAAGACCTTAATGAATATGTGCTTGCTGGAAGAAAAATCCCCTATCATTTAATTGATATTCTAGATGCTGGAGATCGATATCATGTAGATGCTTTTAAAAATGATTTCTTTGAGGTTTTTGAATCCCTTAGCAGTAAGCAAAAAGTTCCAATACTGTGTGGGGGTACTGGTTTATATATTCATAGTATCCTCCAGAATCAGACCTATACTGCTGTTCCTGTTAATCCCGAACTAAGGAGCCAACTTGACGTTTTGGAAAAGGACGCATTAATGATCAAACTACAGGATTATCCAAATACGGATTATGTAGATCTACATTCTAAAAAACGACTTATTAGAGCTATTGAAATTGCAGAATATTTAAAATACAATGAAATTCCGGTTGTAGAAAGACCTGCTATTAAACCCATAATATTTGGTCTTAAGAATGAAGTGGCACAAACCAGGGAAAATATTCTCCGTAGACTGTCGGAAAGGCTGGATGCCGGAATGATTGAGGAAGTGGAACAATTAATTAAATCGGGTATTGACCCCGAAATGTTGGTGTTTTATGGTTTGGAATATAAATTTATTGTTAACTATTTAGTAGGATTATTAAGCAAAGCCGAACTGAAGGAAAAATTGGGAATTGCTATATGCCAATATGCCAAGCGGCAAAATACCTTTTTTAGAAAAATGGAAAAGGACGGTGTTGATATCGTTTGGCTAAATGCGAGAGCGGAAACCAACCATTTAAAACAGCTGATTTTAGAAAAGGTTTTATAAAGGATTTTTTATTGAATTTTGACTTGTTTTTAGCTAAAAAAGTGGTTTTTGCATATGAAAAAGCCGTTTTTGGCACAACCTTTGTAATTGTTGGAGTGTATTAGTTTAACTCAAAATCAATCCTTAAAATGAAAACAATTACTAAAATTCTGGCTACTTCAGCAGCTGCAGTAGCTTTATTCTTTACGACGAATGCTAATGCTCAATCACAAAAATTAGGAATAGGCCTAACCGCAGGTATACCAACAAGTGATGCTTACAAATTTGCAGCAGGTGCTGATTTACGTTACCAGTTCGATGTAGATAAACAATTATCAATCCCCGTAACAGCAGGTTACACCCGCTTGTTTGCAAAAGATTACACCATTGGCAATGTAACCTATGAAGGTGTGGATTATGGCTATATTCCAGTAAAAGTAGGTGCTAAATACTTTTTTGACGATTCAGGATCAGGTGTTTATGGCTTAGCAGAATTAGGTGCCGGATTTGGCACCAATGATGGCGCCGGAACTTCTTTTGTTTATTCACCAGCGCTTGGTTATGCATGGAGCAGCGGCCTTGATTTAGGTGTGAAATATGAAGGCTTAGCACAAAATGGAACAAGCACAGGCTTCTTCGGTCTGCGTATAGCTTACGGATTCGGTCTGTAAACCGAAAAAAAAATAAAAAAGAGAAGTCTTCAAGCAATTGAAGACTTTTTTTTATTCTTATAAATTCTGAAAAATTTGAAAATTTAAAATCTGTTCAGGTATTTAATTACGTAAATCAATTAAATCCAAAAATTGATAATTAAATCACCTAACATGAAAACAATTACTAAACTCTTCGCTAGCGCAGCAACTGTAATAGCGATTTTTACAGCAACCCAATCAGATGCTCAAACCATGAGTAGCACAACCACGAACGGCATGGCCTTTAAGATTGGCCTTGGCGTTAACGGGGGAGTATTTACCAAAGGTTCTGAAATGGATTATGGCTATGGAGCGGATGCCAGGTTACAGTACGATTTGAGCAAAGATGTAGCTTTGACTGCATCTGGCGGATATACCCGATTAAGGTGGAAAAATAGCCCGCTTAATTTTCAATTTATACCATTGATGGGGGGTGTAAAAGCTTTTGTAGTAGACAGAATGTACCTGAATGCGCAGGCAGGAACTGGTTTAGCCATTGAAGATGGAGCGAACATGAACTTTATTTATTCAGGAGGCTTGGGTTACGAATGGAATAACGGATTAGAACTGGGTGTGAAATACGAAGGTTATGTAAATAATAGCGCATCTGACCTTTATTTCATGAAAACGGGCCAATTTAACTTAAGGTTAGGCTATAATTTTAAGCTTTAGTCCTAAGCATGTATTTTTTTTCAAAAAGCCTTGTAAAATGCAAGGCTTTTTTTGTGGTTTTAATATTAAAATTGCTATTTTGAGCCGAAAACCAAATACAATGAAACGGATATTCGGAACAGCCATTTTGGCAACATTATTGGCTTGTGGTCAAGCAGACAAAAAATCATCGGGAACCAGTGACACTACAGTTAAAGACTCGGTAGTAAATACTACCTCAGCTACGCTGAAGGATGAAAAAATCAATGTAATTTTTTCAAAATACGAAGACCTGAAAGATGCCCTGGTAAAATCTGACTCCTTAGCAACACAAAAAGCCGCTGCATTGTTGCAGCCTGAACTTGCCAGTTATAAAGGCTGCGAGCTTACTGCTGAAGTAGCTAAAAAAATCGCCGCATCAACTAATCTCTCCACTCAAAGAGAAGCTTTTACAGTATTGAGTTCAGATTTAATTGCCTTGTTAAAAACAGCAGATGTAGCCACTGGAACCGTTTATGTACAACATTGTCCAATGGCCAATAAAGGAGATGGCGGTGATTGGTTATCATCAGCTAAAGAAATCAGAAATCCATATTATGGGGATGAAATGCTGGAATGTGGTCGCGTTACAGCAGAAATAAAAGCCAAATAAGCATTAATTAAAGTATGATTGTTACGTCGATTTGACTAATATTTCATTTTTAATTAACAGATTTGTTATGCACGAATATTAATTTTATATAATTTAGGAAGCTATAAACACAATACAATAATATGTCAGATATTGCAGAGATCAAAGTAGATGGTAAGACGATAGAATTGCCAGTAATAACAGGAACAGAAGATGAAAAAGCCATTGATATTTCGAAGTTAAGAGATACCTCCGGTTTTGTAACTTTAGATACTGGTTTTAAAAATACTGGTTCAACCAAAAGTAAAATCACCTTTCTGGATGGCGAAAAGGGCGTTTTAAAATATAGGGGTTATTCTATTGAACAACTTGCCGAAAAATCAAGCTTTTTAGAAGTTGCTTATCTGGTAATTTATGGTGATTTACCTAATCAAACTCAATTAGAGGGTTTTCAGGCCGAAATCAGCAAACACACGCTGATTCATGAAGACATGAAGAAGTTCTTTGATGGTTATCCTTCAAGATCGCATCCAATGGGGCAGTTAGGATCATTGGTTTTCTCACTTTCTACATTCTACCCAGAGTGCTTGAAGCCAAATCAAACCGCAGAAGAGCAAAATTTAACCATCATTAAGTTATTGGCTAAATTACCTACAATTGTTGCCTTTATTTATAAAAAATCATTAGGCCATCCGCTAATCTACCCTAAAAACAAATACGATTACGTAACCAACTATTTATGGATGACTTTCGGTCAGCGTACGGAAGACTATGATGTCAATCCTGTGGTCGTAAATGCGATGAATAAATTACTTATTCTTCATGCAGATCACGAGCAAAACTGTTCAGCATCAACAGTACGTATTGTAGGTTCTTCTGACTGTAACCTATATGCTTCTATTTCAGCTGGTATCGCTGCTTTGTGGGGGCCGCTTCATGGTGGTGCCAATCAGGCTGTAATTGAAATGTTAGAGCTTATCAAAGAAGATGGTGGAGATACAGAGAAATGGATCAATAAAGCTAAAGATAAGAATGATCCTTTCCGCATGATGGGCTTTGGACACCGCGTTTACAAAAACTTTGACCCAAGAGCGAAGATTATTAAAAAAGCGTGTGACGATATTTTAGAAAATTTAGGTATTGACGATCCGGTTTTAGAAATCGCCAAGAAATTGGAAGAAGCTGCCTTAACAGATCAATACTTCATTGACAGAAAACTTTACCCTAACGTAGATTTCTATTCTGGAATCATTTACAGAGCACTAGGCTTTCCTTCAGAAATGTTTACCGTTTTATTCGCTTTAGGACGTTTACCGGGATGGATTGCCCAATGGAAAGAAATGAAAGAAAACAAAGAACCTATTGGTCGTCCTCGTCAGATTTACGTTGGCGAAGTAGATAGAGAATTCGTAGAGCTAAAGGACAGAAAATAATAACCCTCAATAATTTAAAGGAGATCATCATTAACCATCGATTGTCATCCTGAGCTTGTCGAAGGACTTTAATACGCATTATTAGGGCGTTTCGACAGGCTCAACCTGACAGAAAGAAATCCATCAACCATCAATTGTCACCCTGAGCTTGTCGAAGGACCTTAACATGCATTATTAGGGCGTTTCGACAGGCTAAACCTGACAGATTTAATGATACAGTATCCTTCTTTCTGTATACTAAAACTTGTCATTTCTTCCTTAGGTTTGTAAAAGAAATCTATCATAAACATACATTGTCATCCTGAGCTTGTCGAAGGGATCTTAATATGAATTATTAGGGCGTTTCGACAGGCTCAACCTGACAGATTTAATGATACAGTATCTTTCTTTCTATATGCTCAAACTGTTAATTAAACTTGTCAGTTCTTCCTTATGTTTGCAAAAGAAATCCATCATAAACATCAATTGTCATCCTGAGCTTGTCGAAGGACTTTAATACGCATTATTAGGGCGTTTCGAGAGGCTCAACCTGACAGATTTAAACTTGTCAGTTCTTTCTTAGGTTGCTACATAGTAAATCAAGTTAATCATCACCGTTTCGGTAATACTGAATGCAAGCCAGTATAGCACCAAAATCCAGATCGTTTTACCGATAATGCTTTTCCGGCTGCGTTGATAAAATACTTTCAATGAACTATACATGTACCAGCAAATCCAGATGAGTACACCCAATTCGATCAGCGTGCCCATAACACTATGCTCTCCAAAAACATATTTAAGCAAGGGGGCTGTAAAAACCTGAACAATAAAGTAGGCTGTCATCCCGTGAATGGTAAAAATCAAGTGATCAAGATAATAGATGTGATTTTTCCGGAAATTGAGCATAATAAAGAAAGCCAGCAGGGGCATCAGTAAGAAATACTGTTTTGGACGGTTATGCTCCAGGGTTTCTTGTATGACTTCTGATTTTTCGCCAATGGAGATAGACCTCTTTTTAATCATTCGCTCAAACCAATTGTCTTTTTGAAACAAAGGAAGATTTTTTTGTCTCGCCAAATAAGCATCATAGGTACTATCATTTCTTTCGTCATGAATAACACTTAATTTGGAGATAATTTTACTCAAGGAATCAGATCGATTAGCTTTGTTAAGTTTTTTTAGGTCTGTTAAAACTATTTCCTGTTGCTTAAAACCCATCTTTTTGAATTCAGCGCGATCAAGACCTTCCTGAATACTTCTTTTAGTCCTGCTCAAAATTGCTGATGAATCACGAAAACCAATACGATTCAAAACATGGCCGGCACTATCCAGTACCTGTTTTTCTTCATTAGATTTTACATGAGTTGTTTCCTTTTCTACGTGCTTCGGCGAATAAACCACCAGGAAATATACAATGGAAACAAAGATATACATGCTAACAGGATTGATATACCTGGCACGTTTCCCAGCCAGATAATCCAATGTTACCTGCCCGGGTTTAGTGAGCAGAGGTGTTAGCGTTTGGAAAAATTTGTTATCAAAATGGAAATAGTGAGCAATACTGTGGCTAACAAAACCCCAAAAGCTTTCCTTAAGCTCAAGATTAGGTTGACCGCAATCACTGCAATAATGTTTTTCTACATGCGAACCACAATTTAGGCAATTGTGGTCTTTTCTGTATTTACCTGCTGACATAGGGATCGGGAGATTAATTAAGATGTTTAAAGGTTAATGGCTAATGGCTTCAATGGCTTTTTGTTCTGCCCGGGTATGTTTATGTTTAAACATTAAGGCAAAAAGTACGGTAATAATCAAAGCGTAAATGGTGAAAGAAAGCCAGATACTGTGCCAATCTTTTACATCAATTGCACGACTTAAATCGCCATTAGCTAAGACAGTTATACCTTTATTACTTAAGAAACTCAACAGGTGCTTATCATCAGGTTTAGCGCCTACAAGATTAGCTGTAGCTTGAATATTGGTGTATGCTTTAGTGAAAAATCTATCGATCATCCAGCCTGAAACCAGGCTGCCAAAAACAGCACCAAAACCATTGGTCATCATCATAAATAAACCTTGTGCAGAAGAACGTGTTTTAGGTGTAGTGGAAGTTTCTACAAATAATGAACCGGAAATATTAAAGAAATCAAAGGCCATTCCGTACACAATACAACTTAAAACAATCATCCATAAACCATCGGCCGGGTTGCCAAACGCAAATAAACCGAACCTCAACACCCAGGCAGTCATCGCAATAACCATTACTTTTTTAATTCCGAATCGTTTCAAGAAGAAAGGAATTGCTAAAATAAAAAGGGTTTCAGATATCTGAGAAATAGATAAAATCAAAGTTGAACGTTTAACCACGTATAAATCCGCATATTTTGGAAACATTTTAAATTCATCCAGAAATACATCTCCATAAGCATTGGTTAATTGTAAAGCACCACCTAAAAACATCGAGAAGATAAAGAAGAGGGCCATTTTATAATCCGAAAATAGTTTAAAGGCTTCCAAACCAAACTTTTGAATAAAAGTTGTTCTATCACTGATTAAATTAGAAGGTTTGCAGGCAGGCAATGTAAAAGAGTATACACCTAAAGCCAAAGCACTTATACCTGCTATATAAAATTGATTTGCACTAGCCTTATTGCCTGTTAAATTGGTAATCCACATGGCTACAATAAAGCCAATAGTACCCCATACCCGAATCGGAGGGAAGTCTTTAACTACATCAAACTCACTATTTTTTAAGGTGGTATAACTGATCGAATTACTTAATGCGATGGTTGGCATATAAAAACACATGGCTACGAGTATCACCCAAAAGAAAGTATGTGGATCGTTCACTTGCGGCAAGTAAAACATCACTATTGCGTAAAGTAAATGGAGTATTCCATAAAGCTTCTCTGCATTTATCCATTTATCTGCCAAAATTCCGGTCAGTGTAGGCATAAACAATGATGCAATTCCCATAGTTGAGAATATAATTCCAAAATCTGCACCATCCCATTGTTTGGTTCCAAACCAGTAGTTTGCAATTGTGATTAACCATGCAGCCCACACAAAAAATTGCATGAAGCTCATCAGCGTTAAGCGAAACTTAACATTCATAATAATAGTTTAGTTTGATTTTTATAGTAAAAGGCTGAATATAGTACTATTTGAAAAAATACCGTAAAAATAAACCCAAATTATTTTAAACAATTTGGGTTCTAATAATTTTAAGCTATAAACTGTTGATTTTTGATGAAAAATAAGCTGATTACTTTCAATTTTATCAAATTATTTAGCATTTCTTTTATTCAATTCGTCTCTTAACCGCGCAGCCTTTTCATAAGCTTCTTCTGCTATGGCTTCCTGAAGTTTTTGTTGCAGTTCTTCCAGCGAAAGATCTGAAAATCCCTGTTGACTGCTTGCTGCACCAACGCTTTCGGTATCTGGCTCCTTGGCAATAGAATCCATGTTCTCTAAGAAAAGAAAATCGTTGCCTTCTATAACGATACCTGCTGATGCAAGAATAAATTCATAGGTATAAATCATAGAATTGAATCGAACCGCAATGGCAATAGCATCTGATGTCCTAGCATCAATTTCATGTGTGTTTTTCCCATCACTGCAGATTAGTTTTGCATAAAAAACGCCATCTACCAGGTTATATATAATAATTTCCTGTACTGTGATATGAAAGGTTTCAGCCATTGATTTAAATAAATCATGCGTAAGCGGCCTGCTTGGAGTCATCTTTTCAATCTCAATTGCAATAGCCTGGGCTTCAAATGCACCAATGATGATAGGCAAACGTCTTCTACCGTTTACTTCACCTAAAACCAAAGCATATGCTCCCGATTGCGTCTGGCTGTAAGATAAACCTACAATATCTAGCTTTACTTTTTTCATATTTGCTGATGTCATGTTGAGCCTGCCTGAAAAAAAATCCAACAGGCTCAGAATGACAAATTTATCCTTTGTGCGCTTTTAAAGCTTCGATTAATTTTGGTACTACTTCAAAAGCATCGCCAACAATGCCATAGTCGGCTACCTTAAAGAAAGGTGCTTCCGGATCTTTATTGATTACAACGATCACTTTTGATGAACTTACACCTGCTAAATGCTGAATAGCACCTGAAATACCTATTGCAATGTACAAATTAGGACTAATAGCGATACCTGTTTGACCTACGTGTTCTGAATGTGGTCTCCAATCGGCGTCACTTACGGGTTTCGAACAAGCTGTGGCAGCACCTAATAACCCAGCTAACTCTTCAATCATTCCCCAGTTTTCAGGGCCTTTTAATCCTCTTCCCGCTGACACAACTAATTCTGCATCAGGAAGAGAAACTTTGTCTGTAGCCCTAACAATATCTTTAATAACAGTACCCAGGTCTGATTGTTTAATGTCTGCTGCGAAATTCTCAATGCTTGCCTCAGTTACATTTTCTTTTACCCCAAATGCATTTGGATTTAAGGCGATAACTTTAAACGCTGAAGTTAATTCAGTAATAGCAAATGCTTTTCCTGAAAAGGCTGTTTTCTTTACTGAAAACTTTCCATCCGTACTTGGTAACTCTACGGCTCCATCTGCCAGGCCAGCTTTTAGTTTAACGGCGATACGGGGAGCAAGGCCTTTACCTGAAAATGAATTCGATAAAACCACTACATCAGCACCTTCTTTTTCGGCTGCAGCGGCGATTACGCTAGCATAAGCCTGATTAACGAAGCTTTTCAACTGATCTGTGCTTACATTTAATACCTTAGAAGCACCATAGTTTCCTAATGCTTTGAGTTCGCTTTCTGCAACATCACCAATAGAAATTGCGGTTAAGTTAGTAGATTGTTGATCTGCAATCGCCTTTGCGTAAGAAACAGCTTCGAAAACTGATTTTTTGAATTTGCCCCCGGCTTGTTCTACATATACTAATACTGACATATATTTATTTTTTTGTAATCGGGATTATCCACTATTTGAATAATTATCACCGACATATAAATCCTTTATTAATTGTTCTGTGATTTGATATTTAGCAAAAGTATTATATCACTTTAGCCTCGCTGTGCAATAAGCCAATTAACTGCTCAGCCTGATCTGCAGGAATAAGTTTAACCGTGCCACGTGGTGCTGGTGTTTCGTATTTGGTTACTTTGGTTACTTCGTCTATAGCTACCGCTTCAACTACATTTAAAGGTTTGGTTCTGGCGCTCATAATTCCACGCATATTCGGGATTTTTGGCTCAGCAACTCCCTCGGCACAACTAGCCACAAATTTGCCTGATACATTTACTACCTCTTTACCACCCTCAATCTCACGCTCTACAGTAGCAGTATCGCCTGTAACATCCAGTTTTTTAATAATTGAAATTGAAGGGATATCTAAAAACTCTCCAATCATTGCAGCTACCTGATTACCATTGTAATCGATAGACTCGCGGCCAGTTAGAATAACATTGAAATCCTTGTCCTTCGCATATTCTGCGATTTGTTTAGCTACAAAATAAGCATCACGGGGAGCCGCATTAACACGAACTGCATCATCGGCACCAATGGCAAGTGCCTTTCTTATGGTTGGATCAGTAGCAGCTTCGCCAACGTTGATTACGGTTACTGTTCCTTTGCCACCTTCTGTTAACTCAATAGCTCTTGCTAAAGCAATTTCATCATAAGGATTAACAATATACTGTACACCTGCTGTATTGAATTCGGTATTATCGTTGGTAAAAGTTATTTTTGTCGTCGTGTCGGGCACGTTACTGATACAAACTAATATTTTCATATGTATTAGGTTTAAAATATATAAGGTCTTTCTGCAAATTTAATTAAAAAAGCAAGGAAATAAAATGTCATCAACCCGTATAAGCAAGTTATTAGCGTTTTTAGAATCAGAACCCAATGATCCTTTCATCCTATATGCCTTAGCCACAGAGTATAACAATACAAATGATAAAGAAAAGGCTTATTCTTTTTACCTGCAACTAACGGATAAACATCCTGATTATGTAGGAACTTACTATCATTTAGGGAAACTTTATGAAAAGGATGGCGAAAAAGATAAAGCGATTGGCATTTATCAGAAAGGAATGGAAGTAGCCAGAAGTAAAAGAGATATGCACGCTTTTTCAGAACTTCAGGGAGCATTTAACAGTGCATCTGGTTTAGATTACGAAGACGATTAAGCAAATGACGCAAACCAAACCGCTCTCTTCCAAAAAACAATTGCTTTTTATACGAAATGTGATTTTTTTTACTTTTACATCATTCGGAGGAGCACAGGCGCATTTAGCTTTATTGCTTAAATACTTTGTTCAGTCAACAAAATTTATCTCAGAAGAAGAACTTCTTGAACTAAACGCTCTTGCCCAGGTTTTGCCTGGACCGGCATCTACACAAACGCTGGTTGGAATAGCCTGGAAGGTTGGCAAACTTAAACTGGCCATTTTAACTTTTCTGATATGGATCTTTCCAACTGCAGCCATTATGACCTTTGCCGCCATTAGCTATGCCATGCTTGATCAGAAGCAAAAGTTTAATGATATTTTGGAATATATGCAGCCCATCGCATTAGGGATTGTGGCCTATGGAGCCTATAAGCTGGGCACAAAAGTACTCAAAACACAAGTATCTGTTTTTCTGGCAATTGGAGCAGTTATAGCCACTTTTGTTTTAAAAAATGCCTATGTATTTCCCCTGGCTATTTTGGTAGGAGGGATGATCTCCTCAGCCATTGAAACGCCTAATGAAGAAACAGAACTAAGGGTTAAATTATTTTCTAATATCAATCCCAGGAAGTTAATTTATTTCTTGGGTGCTTTGCTTTTATTTGCCTTGGTTGGAGCCATAATAAACAGAACTTCGCCATTTAGTTTACCCATCCGCTTATTGGAGAATTTTTACCGTAACGGGATTTTAGTTTTTGGAGGGGGGCAGGTTTTAGTACCGCTAATGTATACTGAGTTTGTGGAAATGAAGCATTACCTGCATGCCTCAGGTTTCTTATCAGGCTTTGCGCTTCAACAGGCGCTTCCAGGGCCAACTTTCTCCTTTACAAGCTATCTTGGTGCATTGAGCATGAAAAACTTTGGCTACGGCTTCTGGGGGCAAATTCTGGGCGGCTTAATTGGTGTGATCGGAATTAACTTACCTGGTCTCATCCTTGTACTCTTCATTGTACCCTTTTGGGACGATCTCAAAAAAATATCAAGAATCCGACATAGCCTTTCAGGTATTAATGCGGTAAGCGTAGGATTTATTATCGCCGCATTTATATTATTACTTATACCAATGGGTTTTAATTGGCTATTCTTACTAATAATGGTAGTAACCTTTTTGCTGTTGAATTTTTCTAAGGTGAGCCCACCGGTTATTGTACTGGGAGGGATACTGATAGGTTATCTGTTCTAAGTGGATTAAGAGCTATGGATTATGTGTTTTGATGACTTAAACTTGTGGTCTAAATCATCAAAAAAAAAGGCCAGAATATCAAATTCTGGCCTTTTTAATTAAAACGGTGGATCGTCATCATTGTAATCATCCATTTTGGATGGACGAATAATTACATTACTTTGTTTTTCAAAATCTTGTGATGGATACATGCCTGCTGAAGGGCTATCATCTGCGAAAGCATTTGGCGCACTGAAATCATCTTCCAGATCCGCAAATTTCACAAACTTACCAATGAATCTAAGTGGAACGATACCCGTTTCACCGTTACGGTGCTTGGCGATAATTACCTCACCAATACCTGCCTGTGATCTTCCTTGCTCGTCTTCGGTAATGCCATAGTATTCAGGGCGATACAAGAACAATACCATATCCGCATCCTGCTCAATAGATCCAGATTCACGTAAATCGGATAACATTGGCCTTTTACCTTGTAAACCTGGTCTACTCTCTACCGCACGACTTAACTGCGAAAGTGCCAGTACCGGAACATCTAATTCTTTGGCAACGGATTTAAGCGCCCTTGAGATACTACCGATCTCCTGCTCACGGTTACCACCACCTTTTCCTTCGCCTTTACCATGCATCAACTGAAGGTAATCCACAATAACCAACTGAATATCATATTGTGCTTTTAACCTTCTGCATTTTGCCCTGAACTCAAAAATATTTAAAGCTGGCGTATCATCTATTAATAGCGGTGCTTCTGTTAAGCGACCAATTTTACTGTGTAGTTGTTGCCATTCCCACTCCGCTAAATTACCCTTTCTGATTTTTTCCTGCTCGATTTCTGCCTCTCCGGCAATCAAACGATTTACCAACTGAACGGATGACATCTCCAAAGAGAATACTACACAGGGTTTTTGAAAATCCACGGTTGCATTACGTGCACAGGTTAGTACGAATGCTGTTTTTCCCATCGCCGGACGTGCAGCGATGATGACCAAATCTTGTTTCTGCCAACCACCTGTTATGCGATCAAGTCCTGTAAAACCTGTTGGAACACCTGTTAAGCCATCCGTCTTTGTTCTCAACTCCTCCAGGGTAGCCAATGATTGCTTTACGATATCATCCATTTTTTGAGTATCCCTTCTCAGGTTATTCTGGGCAATATCAAAAAGTCCTTTTTCCGCATGATCAAGCAAATCGAAAATATCTGTGGTATCTTCGTAAGCATTGCTGATAATATCTGTTGAAATGCGAATTAACTCGCGTTGGATGTATTTTTGTGAGATGATACGGGCGTGGAACTCAATGTTCGCTGCAGATGCTACACGATTGGTTAAGTTGGTAATATAGTAGGCACCACCAACCATTTCAAGTGCGCCCATCTGGCGTAGCTCAGTTGTTACGGTTAAAATATCAACCGGTTTAGACTTTTGAAATAACAAATGAATGGCTTCAAAGATCTTCTGATGTGATTCCTGATAAAAAACTTCAGGCTTTAAAATATCGATTACGGCCGACAGTGCATCTTTTTCAAGCATTAAAGCGCCCAAAACTGCCTCTTCCAAATCCAATGCCTGAGGAGGGAGTTTACCTAATGAACTTACTGTATTACTTAATCTCGCTTTTCTTGATGTGATACTGCCTCTTCCGCCTTGTTCGTTTTCCATACTCATAGATACAAAAGTAGTCAAAAGTTTGCCCGATTGTTTTAATAAGTTACTAGCTCTTTGTTAACAAATTGATGCAGAATTCAATTAAAATTTTCGCTGTTTTCAAAAACTCAAAAATTTTTAAACAATTTAATGTTAATAAGCAATGGCCCGGATTATGGGTAGTAGATTTATTTGAATACTTTTGCCTAACAATTTTAATACATGGATAATCACAGAAGACCGCAACGCGTAAAGGAGAATAATGAATTCGTATTTGGCATAAGAGCCGTAATTGAGGCTGTTAAAGCCGCCAGAGATATTGAAACGATCTATGTTCAACGCGGGCTGAGCGGAGAGTTATTCCTGGAGTTGAAAGCCCTTTTAAAGGACACTTTAATTCCCATCAATTCTGTTCCGATTGAAAAACTGAACAGAATGTCGCAAAAGAACCATCAGGGTGTTATCGCTGTAATTTCCCCCATTACTTATCAGAATATCGAAGATATTGTTCCTTCTATTTTCGAGAAAGGGGAGGTGCCTTTAATTTTAGTGCTAGATAGTGTAACCGATGTGAGGAATATGGGCGCAATTGCCCGTACTGCCGCTTGCGTGGGTGTACATGCCATTGTAGTTCCGCTTAAAAATGCAGCACAGATTAATGCTGATGCTATAAAAACTTCGGCGGGAGCCTTGTTTAATATTCCAATCTGTAGACATGCTAATTTACATAAAACCTGTCTGTTTCTACAAGACAGCGGCTTGCAAATCGTTGCCTGTACAGAAAAAACAGACGATTTAATTTACTCGCCAGATTATACTGCACCAACTGCAATCGTAATGGGATCAGAAGATGAGGGGATTTCAAATGAATTACTTCGCGTAGCGGATCATTTGGCAAAAATTCCAATGGCTGGAAAAATCGAATCTTTAAATGTGTCTGTAGCAGCAGGTGTAATCTTATACGAAGCAGTTAGACAGCGAACCGTTTAAATTAGCTATGAGTACAGTGAAGATATGAGGTGATTGCAGATTCAAACCACCTCATATCTTCATTGGTTATATAAATTTATTGCCAAATCTTGATTTAACTTCTGCAACAAATTCCTTTACTTTTTGCTCTTCATCTCTGGGGCAAATCATCAGCATATTGTTATTCTCTACTACAATATAGTCGTGTAAACCATTCAGAATCACAAGCTTCTCTTTAGGGACATTAACCATACAGTTAGAGGAATCAAACATGATTACTTGCTCTGAAGGAATTACAGCATTCCCAACATAATCTTTTTCTGCCATATCGTATATAGAGGCCCATGTGCCTAAATCAGACCAGCCGAAATCTGCAGGAAGAACATATACATTATCCGCTTTTTCCATGATGCCGAAATCAATAGAGATATTGGTACATTGAAAATATGCATTATTAATAAAATCCTTTTCTCCAGCAGTATTCAATTCATTTCTACCTAGATTAAAGATCTCATACATGTCCGGAAGGTGTTTCTCAAAAGCCATGAGAATCGATCTCGCCGACCAGATGAAAATACCTGCATTCCACAGAAAGTCGCCACTTTGAATAAAAGATTTAGCTAAATCCAGATTAGGCTTCTCTGTAAAAGTTTTAACCTTATGTAAATCCGGGTCGGTATTTAAAACATATTCTGTATGCTGGATATAGCCATAACCCGTATCAGGTCTGTTGGGTTTAATTCCAAGCGTAATCAAACAGTCGTTTTTCGAAGCGGCTTCCAGCGATTGATTAATTGAAGCAATAAAACCATCCAGATCAGCAATGGTATGATCAGAAGGAGCAACCACAATCGTAGCATCTGGATTCAATTGAGCTATTTTTAGGCTTCCATAAGCAATACAAGGCGCCGTGTTACGCATCAACGGTTCGGCCAGAATTTGATTATCACTTAATTCCGGAAGCTGCTCTTTAACCTTTTCGGTATAAATCTCATTGGTTATGATGAAAATGTTCTCCGGCCGGCAAATCTTTAAAAATCTATCATAAGTACTCTGTATCAGTGTTTTTCCAACACCAAAAAAATCGATAAATTGTTTAGGGTAATCTGTTCGGCTAACCGGCCAAAAACGGCTGCCTATGCCGCCAGCCATTATCAAGGCGTAAAAATCTTTGTTCATTATATAATTAAAAATTACACAATACCCTCATTTAAGAGATCGTGCAAATGGATGATGCCAAAGTAAGTATTTTGTTCTAAAACCAACAATTGCGTGATGTTATTTTGCTTAATAATGTCTAATGCATCAACTGCCAATGCATCGTGTTGTATGCTTTTAGGATTTTTTCCCATGATATCTTTAGCAGATAGGTGCTCAATATCAGTATAATTTTCTAACATTCGCCTAATATCACCATCAGTAATGATACCGATTACACTATCGTTGCTGTCTATAACAACAACAGCCCCTAAACGGTTTTTGCTAATTTCGATCAATACTTCTCTTACCGAAGCATCAGGCTTTATGGAGGGTTTTTCATTTGAAAGGGCTAAATCTCTCGCTTTTAAATACAGTTTTTTGCCCAATGATCCGCCAGGATGGTAACGTGCAAAATCTGCCTCATTAAATTCTCTGCATTCTAATAAACATACCGCAAGTGCGTCACCCATGGCCAACTGTACAGTTGTGCTGGTAGTTGGGGCAAGATTATGGGGACAAGCTTCTTTTTCAACAGCAGTATTAAGAACCAAATCAGCCTGATCAGCCAAAAAAGAATTAAGTTCTCCTACCATACCTATCAAAGTATTTCCAGCCATTTTAAGCAACGGTGTTAACACTTTAATCTCGGGGGTATTTCCACTTTTAGAAAGACAAATCACCACATCGTTCACCTGAATCATACCTAAATCACCATGTATTGCATCAGCAGCATGCATAAAGATCGCTGGCGTACCCGTAGAATTGAAAGTGGCCACAATTTTTTGCGCGATGATGGCACTTTTTCCAATTCCAGTTACAATTACCCGACCGTTACATTGTAAAATAGTAGATACGACTTTTTCAAAATCTTCGTTAAGGTTTTCTGCAACATTTAAAATTGAAGCTGCCTCTAGCGCTAATGTGCTTCTGGCTGATTGGATTATTGATTTTTTACTTTTCAAAGAGAAAAAAATTGCTGGTTAATACTTGAAATTCTTGTAAAATTATGTTATTTTGGATACAAAAATAGCATCGCATATTTTATTACACAAAATGGACGTGAAAAAGTCGTTATTTGATAACCTGCAAAATTTCTTCGGGTTTGATAATTTCAAAGGTGATCAGGAGTCGATCATTACAAATATTTTAGAAGGCAATAATACATTTGTAATTATGCCAACGGGCGGGGGGAAGTCTATTTGCTACCAGCTGCCTGCATTAATGAGTGAAGGAACAGCAATTGTAATCTCGCCTTTAATTGCTTTAATGAAAAACCAGGTGGATCAGCTAAGGGCATTTGGTGGAAATGACAGCATAGCACATTTTCTAAATTCTTCGCTTAACAAATCGGAAATTACACAGGTTAAAACCGATCTTTTAAGCGGACAAACTAAATTGCTTTATGTAGCGCCAGAATCCCTGGCAAAACAAGACAATATCGATTTCCTGAATCTGATCAAAATTTCTTTTGTTGCCGTAGACGAAGCACACTGTATTTCGGAATGGGGACATGATTTCAGACCAGAATACCGAAAAATAAGACAAGTAATCGGCGGCTTGGGTAATAATATTCCAATTATTGCATTAACCGCTACCGCAACGCCTAAAGTTCAGCAAGATATCATTAAAAATCTGGGCATGAGCGATGCAACTTTGTTTAAATCATCATTTAACCGTCCAAACTTATTTTATGAAATCCGCCCCAAAAGGGATATCACCAAGGAAATCATTAAATACATTAAGTCCAACACTGGTAAATCTGGCATTATTTATTGCTTAAGTAGGAAAAAGGTAGAAGAGGTGGCCGAAACCTTAAACCTCAACGGCATTAAAGCACTTCCTTACCATGCCGGATTAGACCCCAAAGTGAGAGCCGATACCCAGGATAAATTTCTGATGGAAGATGCTGAAGTTATTGTAGCTACAATCGCATTCGGAATGGGTATTGATAAACCCGATGTTCGTTTTGTCATTCACCACGACGTTCCAAAAAGTATGGAAGGATATTACCAGGAAACCGGACGTGCGGGTAGAGATGGTGGCGAAGGTGTTTGTATCGCTTTTTACTCTCAAAAGGATGTAGATAAATTAGCGAAATTTATGAAAGATAAGCCTGTTTCAGAACGCGAGATAGGCACTCAGATATTAAAGGAAGTAATAGATTATGCCGAATCCGCAGTTTGCAGACGTAAGCAAATCTTACATTACTTTGGAGAGAATTTTAATGAAACAGGTTGCAACTGCATGTGCGACAATTGCAAAAAAGCTAAAAAGCAATTTGATGCAGAAGAGCAGTTGTCTACGCTATTAAAATTTGTTGATAAAACAGGAGAGAAATTTGACGATGCTCATTTACTCAACGTTTTCTTAGGACTGGAGACTGCACAAACCATCGCTTATGAGCACAGTAAAGTACCAGAATTTGGTGCCGGCAAACAAGATGGTGAACTGATGTGGAAGTCGATCCTGCGCCAGGCCGTACTAAACAATTTCTTTTTTAAAGATATAGACAACTACGGTTTGTTAAAGCTTACCAAACAGGGAAAAGACTTTATTACCAATCCTTATAGCTTAAAATTCGTGCTAAATGAGCCAATTGAATCTGGTGCTGATGAAGATGATGATGATGTGAAGCAGGGGCCAGGTGCATTAGATACCCAGCTTTTACAATTACTTAAAGACTTACGGAAGAAAATTGCCAAACAAAAGAATGTTCCACCTTTTGTAGTATTTCAAGATCCATCATTGGAAGAAATGTGTACCCACTATCCCATTTCGATGGAAGAGCTTCGTCAGATATCAGGAGTAGGTTCTGGAAAAGCAATGAAGTTTGGAGGTCCATTTATTGAGCTTATTAAGAAATACGTAGAGGATAACGATATTGAACGTCCTATCGATTTAATTATCAAAACGCAGGCGAATAAATCTCAAATGAAAGTATCTATTATTCAAAATATTGATAGACAAATTGGTCTCGAAGATATAGCAGATTCCAAAGGCATTACTTATGAGGAAATCCTTAAAGAAGTGGAATCAATTGTTAACTCCGGAACAAAACTCAATTTGAACTATTTTATCGACGAAGTAATAGATGATGACCGGCAAGACGAGGTATTTGACTATTTCAGGGCTGCTGAAAGTGATTCTATAGACGATGCGCTGAACGAGCTTGGGGAAACCGACTATACCCGTGAAGAAATCCAATTGATGAGAATTAAATTCATGTCAGAACTAGGAAACTAGCTAAAATGTAAGGTGATAAGCAAATAGCATCAGTTTTAAATCCTGATATGATTTGCAATTCCATCTTACATTTTTTTACAAATTTTACGCACATACCTAAATGCTTAACTACTTAGATAAATTAAAAAATACAGATTCAGGCAATTTCTTTTTAATGGCTGGGCCTTGCGCAATTGAGGGTGAGGAAATCGCAATGAGAATTGCAGAAAAAATTGTTAAAATTACCGATAAACTTCAAATCCCCTACATTTTTAAAGGTTCATATAGGAAAGCCAACAGGAGCAAGGGTAGTTCATTTACTGGTATCGGTGATGAAAAAGCACTAAAAATTTTAGAAAAAGTAGCTAAAGAATTTGGCGTACCAACTGTAACCGACATACATGAAAGTGCAGAAGCTGCAATGGCTGCTGCCTACGTTGATGTTTTGCAGATTCCTGCGTTCCTATGCAGACAAACAGATCTTTTAATAGCTGCTGCTCACACTGGTAAGGTAGTGAATGTAAAAAAAGGACAATTCTTATCTGCCGGATCGATGAAATTTGCTGTGGAAAAAATCCAGGAGGCTGGTAATAACAAAGTAATCTTAACGGATAGGGGAAACACCTTTGGTTATCAGGATTTAATCGTTGACTATCGTGGATTACCTGAAATGCAAAGCTTTGGCGTTCCAGTAGTAATGGATTGTACACACTCACTTCAACAACCCAATCAAAGCAGTGGTGTTACAGGAGGAAAACCAGAGTTAATTTCAACCATTGCGAAAGCTGCCATTGCCGTTGGCGCAGATGGTTTATTTATTGAAACTCATCCTGATCCTGCTAACGCCAAATCTGATGGAGCCAATATGTTGCACCTGGATTTGCTGGAAGAAACTTTAAGCAGATTAATCAAAATCAGACAGGCAACCCTTTAATTTTGAGTAAACCAGTAACTTTTCTCTCAGCCGAATGGCGTAAACTGGCATTTGCTAATTATGCCGTTGATAAGGAAATTTTAATGGAATATTTGCCTCCACATACCGAATTGGATGATTGGAAGGGCAAATATTTTGTTAGTTTGGTGGGCTTCATGTTTGTTGATGTGAGATTGAAAGGTCTCAGCATTCCTTTTCATACCAGTTTTGAAGAGGTAAATCTTCGGTTTTATGTTAAGTTCAAAGAAGATGAAATTTGGAAAAGAGGTGTGGTTTTCATAAAAGAATTTGTTCCAAAGCCTGCCATCACATTTGTAGCCAACACCTTATACAAGGAGAATTATCAAACTTTACCCATGAAACATGCCTGGTTTGAGCAGACTCATCAAATTGAGGTTGATTATCTCTGGAAAAATGAAGATTGGAACAAATTTTCAATTACAGCCTCATTACCAGCCAGGGAAATTGAAGCCGGGAGTAAAGAAGAGTTTATTACTGAACATTACTGGGGATACACTAAAATTAAGAATCAGGTAACTTCAGAATATGGTGTAGAGCATCCGCGTTGGCAAATTTATCCCATAAAGGATTTTAAAATAGACGTAGATTTTGAACAGAACTATGGAAGCGACTTTGCGTTTCTAAACCATAACCAGCCAAATTCTGTTATGTTAGCAGAAGGTTCTGAAATCAGCGTATTAAAGGGAAAGAGAATTACCAGATAATGAGCAGATTCTTTATCAGAATGGTTAACTGAAAGAGATTCTCTATTTCTTTTTATCCCGGGATATTTTTAAAACATTTTTAATGTGGCGGGCAATCTTCATGCTGTTTCTATCTGCACCTGTTTCTATGCACCGCCTAACACTACCACCACACTTAGCGCATTTGCCTTTTAAAATAATATCATTAGTGTTATCCAGGTAAGATTTATAGTCAACAATTGTTGTTGTGTCTTCGCAGGTGCCACAGTAGCAATTAGCGAGAATCATATCCAGATACTGATAATCACCAGACATAATCAATGCTATATCAAAATCCTCAATCTCAATTTCCATAGGTTAAATTTTAGTAATTACAAATGAAGTCCGGCGATTGTTTTTTCTACCCAGCTCAATCTTATTATCAGCTATAGGCTTGCTTGCTCCAAACCCTTTAAAGGTTAAACGATTTGCTGGAATCTCATGTTTAATTAAATATTCATATACAGCATTAGCTCGATTAAATGATAATTTTTCATTGAGTTTATTATCACCAACATTGTCTGTATGACCTTGAATTTCTATCGTCACCTTTTCGTTCTCATTTAAAAAATTAATTAATAATTCCAATTCCCTTATAGAAGCGGGGAGAAGATTGTATTTATTAGTATCGAAAAAGATATTTTTTAAAGTAACATTTGCACCACTTTTAATTTTGTCCATGGAAACCTCAATCTGGTAAGGTTTGTTAATATCTCCGGTTTTAGGCTCAAAGTTTTCCGAGTAAAATAAATATCCTTCAGCATTTACATTAAACAGGTAGTTACCACCAACGGGCATTACTGCCAAAAACTCTCCGGTTTCTGTGTCAGTATAATCATCAAAGACAGTCTTATTAGTCTTTAAATCAACCACCTGAACATTGCTTTCTATGGTTTTCTTGGTTTCCCGATCCCTAACAGTGCCTTTCACATAAGTTACTTTCAGAGGCTTCACATCTGCAGGAATTCCAAAGCTATAGATATCCTGCTTGCCAAAACCTCCATTTAGATTGCTTGAAAAGAAACCCAAATTCCCATCAGCACTCACAATTAAACCGCTTTCATCTTCAAAAGAATTAATGGGATATCCAATATTAACAGGTTTTTGCCATTTACCAGATTCATCCATTCGGCTATAATAAATATCCTTATTTCCAAATCCCGGCCAGCCATTCGAGGCAAAGTAAAGTGTTTTTCCATCTGCATGAAGAAAGGGAGTATTTTCATCATAAGACGTATTGATTTCTGGCCCTAAATTAATAGCTGGTCCCCATTTCGCATCATCAGTGATGGTACTTTTCCAAATGTCGTACCCCCCAGATCCACCTGTCCTGTTGCTGATAAAATATAGTGTTCTGCCATCAGGGCTAATTGTAGGCTGTGATTCCCAAAATTCTGAGTTAACCGGAGCGCCAACGTTATAGGGTTCACCCCAATCATTTCCTTCCCGGTGAGATACATATATATCGCATCTTCCCATTCCGTCTGGGCGATTACAACCCGTAAAAAACAGATACTTACCATCCGGAGAAATAGTTTGGGCACCCTCATTGTACCGAATGGTGTTTATTTTGGTAGAAAGCGGAATAGCCGTAGTCCAGGTGTTATCCTTAAAATGCGACATCCAAAAATCTTCATTTTCATTAATTTGACGGGTGAAAATCAAGGTCTCACCATCAGCTGTTAGTGCAGGAAAGTATTCTGCATCTGTTGTATTTACGCCTGAGCCTAAATTTTGTGGTGTATATTTTACCGTCTTTTTTATTGCTTCACTGGCAAAATCGCAATCCAGAAGATATTTCTTCGCCCGATTTGCCCTGTCGGAAGATCTATCTGCTGTTAAAAAATCCTGGAAGTGTTGCTTTGCTAACAGATACTCTCCTGAAGCAAATTCAGTTTCCGCCAAATAGTATTTAACAAGTGGTTTTACAATTGCATTGATATCCGTTGCTTTTTTATAGGCTTGCCTGGCTAAAGAATATTTCTTTTGCAAACGGTTAGCATCTCCTAATAAAATAAAAGCATCCTGAAAATTGGGATCGGCACTTGTAGCATCAGCTAAAGCTGCAGAAGCACCTACATAATCTTCTTTTTGAATTAAGAGATTCGCCTTCTCAAATAAATTCTGTGCTTTTCTATTCGATGATCCTTGTCCGAAGCTGAACAGCGAAAAGCTGATCAATAAAAAGATTAAGCAATACTTCATTACATTAGCATGTGTTATACAAGCTAATGTAAACTATTTAAGGAATATTTAAAAACTTATGTGTTTGCAACGAAATTTCCCACTTTGGATTAGCCATTACATAATCAATAATCAATGGGGTAATTTCTTTAGATTTAGACCACTCGGGTTGAAGATATAGCTTACAGGTAGGAGATACCATTGCAGCATACTCTTCTGCCCACTTAAAATCACTCTTGTTAAAAACAATCACTTTCAATTCGTTGGCAAAAGGAGTTATGTCTGGTCGCGGAGCCTTAAATTTCTTTGGAGAAAGACAAATCCAGTCCCAATGCCCCGAAAGGGGGTAAGCGCCCGAGGTTTCAATGAAAGTTAAAATACCACGATTCTTTAACTGTTGTGTTAAGTAATCCAGGTTATAGATAAGTGGCTCACCACCAGTAATTACTACAGCTTTTCCCGGATATTGGTCAGCATTTTCAACGATAACATCTGCAGGAGTTAATGGGTGCATCTCTGCATCCCAGCTTTCCTTTACATCGCACCAGTGGCAACCTACATCACATCCGCCCAGGCGAATAAAGTATGCTGCCTTACCTGTATTAAATCCTTCACCTTGAATAGTATAGAACTCTTCCATTAATGGAAGTAATGTGCCGTCTTCTGGAATCTGCTGTTTCATTTTTGAGGTTGCAAATATCCTAAAAAAATATGGTCTAAACGCCTATGAGTTAGAAATTAATGTAAAGATGAAATAAGACTGATATTTAATTGTGTAATTTTGGGTTATGCGATGGCTTAAAGTTCTAAATAAAGCACAATTACCCATAACTGATTCAATTAAAACAGTTAAAATTGATAGCAAACAAATTTGTATCATCAATGATGGCGATGAAATTTACGCCACTCAAGCTTTCTGTCCGCATGCTGGTGGTCATTTTGATGGAGGTTGGTGCAAAAAAGGTAATTTGGTTTGTCCAATACATCGTTATGAATACGATTTAAAAACAGGGAGAGGCGCAGAAGGGCAAGGCGACTACATCGATGTTTATCCAATAGAGATAAAAGATGATGGCTTATATATAGGATTTAAGGAGAGTTGGTGGACTAAACTTTGGAATTAGAAATTTAATTTATCCTTATCAAAGCTCAAAGTTAATTTAGCATCCATACACAAATTTAATATTTACGTATAATAATTCAAAATCATACGTAAATAAAAAAGCGAATCAACAGATTCGCCTTCAATGAGTTAATGAGATGGAATTATACTAACTATATATCTCTTTTCTGGCAGATGCCAGTGTATTTTTTAACAAGCCGACAATAGTCATTAATCCAACACCACCTGGTACAGGGGTAATGTATGATGATTTAGGTGCTACGTTGTCAAAATCAACATCACCAAATAGTTTAAAGCCAGATTTAGTTTCCGTTGAGGTTTCGCGATTGATGCCAACATCAATAATGATAGCACCAGGTTTAACCATATCTGCAGTTACAAAATTCTTCTTGCCAATTGCTGCAACAATAATATCCGCCTGTAAAATCTGTTCTTTTAAATCTTTGGTTCTGGAGTGGGTAAGGGTTACCGTACAGTTACCAGGATTAGCATTTCGAGCCATTAAAATACTCATAGGACTACCCACAATGTTACTTCTTCCAACTACTACACAATGCTTTCCTGTGGTATCGATATTGTACTCTTGCAACATCAATAATATCCCGTAAGGAGTTGCAGGAATGAAACAAGGTAAATTGCGCATCATACGGCCAAGGTTAACCGGATGAAAACCATCTACATCTTTACGATAATCAATTTTCTCTGTTACTTTTTCAGGATCAATATGCTTTGGAAGTGGCAATTGAACAATTAAACCATCTACATCGGCATCCTGATTAATTTCTTCGATTTTAGCAAGTAACTCTGCTTCGGTAACAGAATTATCATACCTGTGAAGCGAAGACTTAAAACCTACTTTTTCGCAGTTTTTCATCTTGCTGGCCACATAGGTTTCACTACCACCGTCGTTTCCAACTAATATGGCTACTAAATGTGGTTTTCTGCCGGTTTGGTTTAAAAAATCTGCTGCTTCTTCAGCAATCTGAACTTTAACTTTTTCTGATACGTATTTACCGTCTAATAATTTCATTTTTAAGTATCGAGTATCAAGTAATAAGTATCAAGTGCAACGGTCTTGCTACTTGATACTCAAATCTTGTGTCTATAATTAATCTAATTTCAAAACTGCCATAAATGCTGTCTGCGGAATTTCTACATTTCCTACCTGACGCATCCGTTTTTTACCTTTTTTCTGTTTTTCCAATAACTTACGCTTACGGGAGATATCACCACCATAACATTTGGCCGTTACATCTTTCCTTAAAGCGCCGAGTGTTTCACGGGCGATAACTTTAGCACCGATAGAAGCCTGGATTTTAATTTCAAATTGTTGACGAGGGATCAGCTCTTTTAATTTCTCACAGATTTTCTTTCCGAAATCGTAAGCATTACTGCGGTGAATCAATGAAGATAAAGCATCAACCGGCTCATCATTTATTAACATATCTAAACGAACCAGATCCGATTTACGGTAACCAACCTGATGATAATCGAAAGATGCGTAGCCTTTTGAAATCGTTTTCAATTTATCGTAAAAATCAAATACAATTTCGCCCATCGGCATCTCAAAAACCAACTCAACTCTATCAGATGTTAAGTATGATTGATTTACAATTGTTCCTCTTTTCTGAATACAGAGTGACATTACAGGTCCGACAAAATCAGCCTTGGTAATAATATTGGCTTTAATAAATGGTTCCTCTACAGAATCTAACTTACTTGGATCAGGTAAATCTGATGGATTATTCACAAAAATTTCATCGCCTTTGGTCGTATAAGCAATGTATGATACGTTGGGAACGGTAGTGATTACCGTCATGTCGAATTCACGCTCTAAACGTTCCTGGATAATCTCCATGTGCAGCATACCTAAGAATCCGCAACGGAAACCAAAGCCTAATGCAGCAGAACTTTCTGGCTCGAAAACGATAGATGCATCATTCAACTGCAGCTTATGCATGGCTTCGCGAAGTTCTTCAAACTCATCGGTATCAACAGGATAAATACCAGCGAAAACCATTGGCTTTACCTCTTCAAACCCTTGAATTGCGTCTAATGATGGTCTGGCAGTAGTTGTTATTGTATCACCAACTTTAACTTCTCTTGCTTCTTTAATTCCGGAAATAATGTAACCAACATCTCCGGTTTTAACCACATTACGCGGAGCCATATCGAGTTTTAAAATACCAACTTCGTCAGCTAAATATTCTTTCCCTGTATTGATGAACTTTACTTTATCACCTTTTTTGATCTCGCCGTTAACAACCTTATAGTAAGCAATAATTCCTCTGAAAGAGTTAAAAACTGAGTCAAAAATTAATGCTTGTAAAGGTGCTTCAGGATCGCCAACAGGAGCAGGAACACGATCTACAATTGCCTGAATGATATCAGGAATTCCCATTCCGGTTTTACCTGAGGCAGGAATAATATCTTCACGTTTGCAACCAATCAAATCAATAATCTGATCTTTTACTTCCTCCGGCATTGCACCCGGTAAATCCATTTTATTTAAAATGGGAATAATTTCAAGATCGTGCTCTAAAGCGAGATACAAGTTCGAAATGGTCTGTGCTTGAATCCCTTGCGAGGCATCAACAATAAGTAAAGCCCCCTCACAAGCTGCGATTGAACGCGAAACTTCATAAGAAAAATCTACGTGCCCTGGTGTATCAATTAAGTTAAAATTATACTCAATATCACCAACTTTGTAGTTCATTTGTATGGCATGACTTTTAATAGTAATGCCTCTCTCACGCTCCAAATCCATATTATCGAGTAATTGCGCCTGCGCTTCACGCTGCGAAATTGTCGCGGTATATTCTAATAACCTATCAGCCAAAGTACTTTTACCATGGTCAATATGTGCAATAATGCAAAAATTACGTATATGCTTCATCTTTGCGCAAAGATATGTTTTTTAAGGTAAATAAATAAGTGCATTGAGAGTAAAACAGAAGATCGAAATTTATATCTTATAAAAGCTTTAATGCTCATCTCCGCCAAGGGAAAGTAGCGTATATAAATACGCCGGAGCGAAGCAAGCCATATTGTGTTAAATTACATCTGTATACCTACGTTAATCATTGAAATATACAGATGTGTAATAACTTAAACCATAGTCTTCTTCCATTTACCCTTTTTAAATAATAAGTAGGCTGCAATAGCAATCCCAACTTCAGCAGTAGGAATAGCTATAAAAACACCTGTTGGCCCCATAGCTAAATATTTAGCCAAAAAGTAGGCCAGGGGGATCTGAAACAGCCAGAAAGCAAAAACATTGATCTTTGTAGGTGTCCAGGTATCACCGGCACCATTGAAAGCACTGATCAAAACCATTCCCATTCCGTAAATAACGAAACCTATACTCAGGATTTTTAGTGCCTTACTGGCAATCATAATTACCTGTTCATTAGCGGTAAAGAATGCAGCAAATAAATGCCCACAGGTTAGGAACAATACACTTACTACGGCCATAAAAACAAAAGTATACTTCATGGTTTGAAACACCGACTTTTCTGCCCGTTCTATCTGACCGGCACCTAAATTCTGGCCTACTAATGTTGCTGCTGCGTTACTCAATCCCCAGGCAGGTAATAAAAAGAACATCATCAAGCGTAATGCAGTCTGGTAACCTGCCGAGCCTTCATCACCACCCGTGGTTGCTACCAATTCAGCTAAAAATACCCAGCTGCAACTTGCAATTACAAATTGAAAAATGGCAGGTGCAGCAACTTTTACAATGGCTTTAATTTGTTCTAAATCCGGGATAAAATGGCTGATCTTAATTTTCAATGCATTCCTGCCATTAAAGAGATTGTAAACCTGATAGCTCACACCAATCCCCCTGCCAATTGTTGTCGCAATGGCTGCCCCGGTTAAGCCAAATGCCGGAACCGGACCAAAACCATTGATAAAAATAGGGCAGAGGATAATATTGGAAATATTGGCGATCCACAGGCTCCTCATAGCAATTGCTGCATTACCTGCACCCCTGAAAATCCCATTGATTAAAAATAATAATACGATAATAATGCTTCCACCCATCATAATGCGAACGAAAGCCGTTCCCTGGTTGGCTGTCTCTATAGAAGCGCCCATTAACAATAATATATCCCGGGCATAAATCAAACCCAAAATACTGATCAGCAAATTAATGGCTACAGCGATTACAATGGTCTGCATACCAGCTTTAGCCGCTGCTTCCGGATTTTTTTCTCCTATTCTTCTCGCTACAACTGCGGTAGCAGCCATACTAAGGCCGATTGCCAAAGAATAAATAATGGTTAACACAGATTCTGTTAAACCAACGGTTTGTATAGCATGACTGCTATTTTCTAAATGACCGACAAAATACAAATCTACTAAGGCAAATACGGATTCCATTGCCATTTCCAACATCATTGGAATCGCTAATAAAATGATTGCTCGTTTAATGCTTATTGAAGTTAAATCAACCTCATGGCCTTTTAATGACTGTACCAATACTTCAAAAAAAGAAGATAGTTTGCCCTGGGTCTTGGTGGACTGTGACATATAATAAAATAAAGTGTAATGAATAAAACAGTAGATATCCAGCATTTTGCTGATACCTTAAATAGCGTAAGAAGGAGGGGAATCCTTGGTTTTAAAACCTCAAGCGGATTGCAGATACTATCATGGTTCTGTTCGTTTTGATAGTAACAAAGATAGTTATTTTTTCAAATTGTCAAATTTTGCTGACTATTTTTTGAGCTGGCGATTAATTTTGCTAATAAAAAACAACTAAATACTATAAGCCTTAATCATTTCTTCGGTAACCTTTGTTGCTCTGCCCGTATTCAAATCAATCAAAACGTAATCAAAAATGCCATCAGATGCGACTTTACCAGTCTTTTTATTAATGATCTCGAATTGAACAGCGCATCCTTTATCATTCATGGTTAGAATCCCGGTACGGATAAGCATCAGGTCATTCATCAGGAGCGGACGTTTAAAATTGATATCTACATGGCTTACGACCCAACCTAAACCTTGTTTGGTAAAATGTTCCCAGGGCATCCCATAAAACTTTTCCATTTGCTCGTAACGGGCGGCCAATACATAATCAAGATACTTGCTGTTATGAACATGGTTAAACATGTCTATATCATCCGGACGCACCCGTAATTCACTTTCAAATATGCTATATTGATTCTTTTCCAAAGGTTAAATTGTTTACGCAAAAGTATAAAAAGAATAGCTTAAGAATTATTTTTTTGTATTTTGGATAATGGGCAGGCTAAAGTTATATGATATTAATATTCCTCGCGAGCATATTCTAGCTGAACGTGAAAACGCATACCTCAGCCTAACTGCTTCACAACGTTTTTTCAAAACATTCGAACTTAATCAAGCTTCAGTAGCCATGAATGGGGGCAAACCTTTAAAAATACCGCAAGGCCTAGGGATAGTGATTCGTAAGCCAAAAGCTTAAAATTAACGAGATATGATTGATGTGTTTACACATGACAATCGACCTATAATCAATAAGAAAATTGCAAACCAGGCGAATGATCAAATATGTATTTTTGAAGTAAAGCGTTTAAGAAAAGACAACGCTTAAGCTTTATGCTGAATCTTTTGCTTATATACAAAAATACACTTATCTTTGCGCCACAATTAATTAATTTTATTGCTTTAATATTATTCAAGAATGTATTTAAGTTCAGAAAAGAAAGCCGAAATCTTTAAAACACACGGCGAAGTAGAAACCAACACTGGTTCTGCTGAAGGTCAGGTAGCGTTGTTTACATACCGTATTGCGCACTTAACGGAACACTTAAAGAAAAATCGTAAAGATTTCTCTACACAGTTGTCACTTCAAAAATTGGTAGGTAAACGCCGCGGTATTTTGGCTTACCTATACAAAAAAGATATTGAGCGCTATCGTGCTATCATCAAAGCTTTATCGCTAAGGGATATCATTAAACAAAAATAAGCGCAAACTTATCAGCGAAAGCCATTCTTCAGGGAATGGCTTTTTTAATTTTTCGATAATTATTTTCTGATAAATATTACCGAAAGCTTTTTTTACGCTATCTTGCGTTAAAACAAAAAATAAAAAAACATATAACCCGATGTGTAGAAAGAGGAAAACACATCATAATTAACTTTAAATGAATGTAATAAAAAAATCGTTCGATTTGGGCGATGGAAGAATGGTAGAAATCGAAACTGGTAAATTGGCTAAGCAAGCTGATGGTTCAGTAGTAGTGAAAATGGGTGATACCATGTTGTTGGCAACAGTAGTATCAACTGTAGGTGCTAAACCAGGAACAGATTTCTTACCCTTATCAGTTGACTATCAAGAAAAATATGCGGCTGCAGGCCGTATCCCAGGTGGTTTTTTACGTCGTGAAGCAAGATTATCTGATTACGAAGTATTAATCTCTCGTTTAGTAGATAGAGCGCTACGTCCATTATTCCCTGATGATTATCACGCAGATACGCAAGTAATGATCTCTTTGATCTCTGCTGATAAAAATATTATGCCTGACTGCTTAGCAGGTTTAGCAGCGTCTGCTGCATTAGCTGTTTCTGATATTCCTTTCAATGGCCCGATTTCAGAAGTACGTGTTGCAAAAATTGATGGTAAATTGGTAATCAATCCTTACCTAAGCGATTTAGAGCGTGCTACTTTAGAATTTGTTGTGGCTGGTTCCGCTAATGATATCGTAATGGTAGAAGGTGAAGCTGATGAAATTCAGGAAGAAGAAATGGTTGAAGCATTAAAATTTGCTCACGATGCCATTAAAGTACAATGTGCTGTTCAGGTTGAATTAACACAGGAAACTGGTAAAACAGTTAAACGTGAATATAACCACGAAGAGCATGACGAAGATTTAAAAGCTAAAGTTTATGCTGATACTTATGATAAGGTTTATGCAGTAGCTAAATCTGGTTCAGGTAAAGATGAGCGTTCTGCAGGTTTTACAGCCATTATCAACGAATTCTTCGAGGCAATGCCTGAAGATACTGCTGATTTGACTAAAGCCTTAGCTAAACATTATTTCCATGATGTTCAGTATGATGCAGTGCGTAATTTATTATTAAATGAAGGCATCCGTTTAGATGGTCGCTCAACTACACAAATCCGTCCAATCTGGAGTGAAGTAGGTTATTTACCTGCAGCTCACGGTTCGGCTGTTTTTACCCGTGGTGAAACACAATCTTTAACTTCTGTTACTTTAGGTAGCAAGGATGACGAGCAAATGATCGATGGTGCATTCATCAATGGCTATCAGAAATTCTTGTTACACTATAACTTCCCAGGTTTCTCAACAGGTGAGGTTAGACCTAACAGAGGTGCTGGTCGTCGTGAAATTGGTCACGGTGCTTTAGCGATGCGTTCATTGAAAAAAGTATTACCAACAGGTGCTGAAAATCCTTATACTATCCGCGTAGTTTCTGATATTTTAGAATCAAATGGTTCTTCATCTATGGCTACAGTTTGTGCTGGTACATTGGCACTTATGGACGCAGGTATTAAAATCAAAGCACCTGTATCAGGTATCGCAATGGGCTTAATCACCGACGAAGAAACCGGAAAATATGCAATCTTATCTGATATCTTAGGTGATGAAGATCATTTAGGTGATATGGACTTTAAAGTTACAGGTACTAAAAATGGTATTGTAGCTTGTCAGATGGACTTAAAAATCAACGGCTTATCTTACGAGGTTTTAACTAAAGCTTTAAATCAGGCAAAAGAAGGTCGTTTACACATTTTAGGTGAAATGACGAAGACAATTAGCGAGCCGAATGTAGATTACAAACCTCATGCGCCACGTATCGTATCACTTGTAATTGATAAAGAATTTATTGGTGCTGTTATCGGCCCGGGAGGTAAAATTATTCAGGAAATGCAACGTGAAACCGGTGCTTCTATTTCTATCGAAGAGGTTGACAATAAAGGTAACGTTGAAATTTTTGCAGATAACAAAGCTTCAATTGATGCAGCAGTTGCCCGTATCCGTGCAATTGTTGCTAAACCAGAAATTGGTGAAGTTTACACTGGTAAAGTAAAATCAATTATGCCTTTCGGTGCTTTCGTAGAAATTATGCCAGGTAAAGATGGTTTACTTCACATTTCTGAGATAGATTGGAAACGTTTGGAAACTATGGATGGTGTATTCAAAGAGGGAGATATTATCGAGGTTAAATTGTTAGATATTGACAAACAAGGTAAAATGAAGCTTTCACGTAAAGTATTATTGCCTAGACCAGAAAAACCGGCTGCTCCACAGGCATAGTCGTTAAATATTTAAAGTAAAGGGTTGGTTACAAAAATAACCAGCCCTTTCTTTTGTAACAGCCTTTTCATCATTTGTAAAGGCTTTTCCTTTTTTAAGTCGATTTGTTATCTTTATAGGATGAATTACATAATAGCACCTTCCATTTTATCAGCTGATTTCGGCAATTTACAACGTGATATAGAAATGATTAATCAAAGTGAAGCAGATTGGTTTCACGTTGATGTAATGGATGGTGTTTTTGTACCCAATATTTCCTTTGGCTTTCCGGTGATGTCTGCTGTAAAAAAGCATGCAAAGAAAACTCTGGATGTTCATTTAATGATCATTGAGCCGGATAAATATATCGAGGCCTTTGCGAAAGCAGGAGCAGATCGCATAACTGTGCATTATGAAGCTTGTACCCATTTACACAGAACGATCGAAAATATCAAGGCTAATGGTTGCAAAGCTGGCGTTGCTTTGAACCCCCATACACCTGTAACACTTTTACAAGATGTGATTGAGGATTTGGACCTCGTGTTGATCATGTCGGTAAATCCAGGTTTTGGAGGACAAAAATTCATTCACAATACTTATAAAAAAATTCAGGATCTAAAAACTTTAATTCAGGGCAAAAATGAAGATTTAGTAATTGAAGTAGATGGGGGTGTTGGTTTGCAAAATATTGCTACATTAGTATCCGCTGGAGCCAATGCTTTTGTTGCAGGCAATGCCATATTTGCCACAGAAAATCCAACAGAAATGATTTCTAAAATGAAAAGCATGACCACCAGCGCTATACACATTTAGTTCGCTCATGCTTAAACTTAGGCTACTCTTCTTTCTTCTAATTGCCGGATGGGGTATAGCTCATGCACAACCTGTAGTTAGAATCTCCGGAATAGTCTATAACGAAGAAAAGCTACCACTACCCAATGTTACCATAATTGTGATGGGGCAGGCGCAATCAACCTCCACAGATGAATTTGGCGTTTATACCATTTATTCTAAGCAAAAGAACTTCAATATTAAATATTCGTTACTGGGTTATCAACCTCAAATTCTAAAATTTACCGAACGTTCTGGAGCGAGAATTACTAAAATGATTCACCTGGTGGCAAATATCAACGAATTGGATCAGGTTAACATTACGAACAAACAAAATCAACTTAGCAATGCCTCAACAATCAATATAGCAGACCTTTCTGCCATTCCTTTGGTTTCTGGAAATTTTGAAACCATGCTAAAAACCCTTCCAGGAGTATCTACAAACAATGAATTGAGTGCACAATACAGTGTTAGAGGCGGAAACTTTGACGAAAATCTCATCTATATTAACGATGTGGAGATTAACAGACCCGTTCTAATCCGCAACGGACAACAAGAAGGATTAAGTGGAATTAACGCTGACTTAATTTCCAAAGCCAAATTCTCAGCCGGAGGCTTTGAGGCTAAATATGGTGATAAACTGTCATCAGTTCTGGATATTAAGTATGACCGGCCTGACAGCAACCAGACTATTTTTAGCACCAGCCTACTCAACACCTCGTTATCTACTAAAAGACTATTTAAAAAAGGCTTTTTATTGGCGGGGTTACGGTATAAAAATAACTCAAGTATCCTCATCAAACAGGATGAGGCAGGAAGCTACAGCCCTAATTTTGCCGATGCTCAGTTTTTATATCAGTACGATTTTTCCGGAAAATTTAACATCAGCTTATTGGGGAATTTCAACCTCGGACAGTTCAAATTGATTCCTACCAATAGAGAAACGAAGTTTGGAACACTGAATACCACCCTCCGCCTTAATGTTGATTATAATGGACAAGAAATAGATGATTATCAAACCATTGGATCAGCAGTAACAGCTACATTTTTACCTAAGCCCAATTTGGTGATTAAGTTTATTAACAGCTACTTCAATACAATTGAAAGAGAGCGATTTGATATTGATGGCAGCTATATTTTTCAGGAAGTGGATAATAGTTTTTCACCAGAGGAATTTGGTGTAGTTAACAAAAACAAGGGAATCGGAAGCTATTACAATTATGGCCGGAATAACCTCAATACAAAAATTTTTACATCCGAAATCAAAGTAGATCAGAACTTTAACAATCACGTTTTCTCATGGGGATTAAAGTACGACCAGTACAGCTACGATGATCGGTTAAATGAATATAACTATACGGATTCAGCTGGATATATCTTGCCAAATAACAGTAAAAACATTGTTCTTCAAAACGTTATCAATGCCGAAAACACCTTAAATATCAGGAATTACAGTGCTTATATCCAGGACAGTTATTCGCTTTCAGGTAACGTTGAGTTGCAATTGGGTGCAAGATCTTCCTATAATTCATTGAGCAGGCAACTTTTGATAAGTCCGCGACTGCTAATTGCCTATCGCCCTAATTCTAACAATAAAATACTCAGGTTCACCGCCGGAGTTTATAAACAACCACCATCTTACAGAACGATTAGAGACATCTCAGGAATTTTAAATATCAGTCAAAAGGCGCAAAGTTCCTACAATGCATCCTTGGGTTACGATTATGCTTTTGATGCTTTTGGTACAAGGCTTAAGTTTACGTCCGAAGCATACTTTAAATATTCTGATCGATTGATACCTTATAAAATAGATAACCTGAGAATAAAATACCTGGCCAATGAAGTATCCAAAGGTTTTGCTTACGGAGCAGATTTTAGCGTAGGAGGGGAGTTTGTTAAAGATTTGGTTTCCTATTTCAGGATGTCTTTAATGCATGCCAACGAGGATATCATCAACGATAGTTATACCCAAAATGGAGAAACATTCTATCCTGGTTATTTAAAACGTCCAACAGATCAAAGGGTAAATTTCTCTGTATTTTTTCAGGATAAATTATTGAATAGCCCTAGCTATAAAGTGCATTTGAACGCATTATATGGTGCAAGATTACCTATTGGGCCTGCACAAAGCCCCAGATATACCGACAAATTTTATATACCTTCTTACAAACGTGTAGATATTGGTTTTTCAAAGGATTTTTTAGATGACGGGGCCTTACATAAACCTAAGTTTTTAGACAAAAATTTCAGCTCCGTAATCTTATTTTTTGAGATTTTCAATCTATTGAATATTGACAATACGGTTTCCTATTTATGGCTTAAAGATGTTAATAATGTTCAGTATGCCATTCCAAATTATCTTACCGGACGACAATTTAATTTAAAATTGATTGTTAAGTTTAAAAATGGCAAATAAGCTAATCCAGCGATTGAATAAACAAATTTCATTAAAAGAAGCATGATTCCCCATCAAACAGGTAGTCATTTTGACGTTCATTTTCATTGCAAAAAATGCAGTAATATAAATTTACTTATACTACCCCAAGAATGATTGCAAAAACTGCAACAAAGTCGTGCAATTTTGCCTTTTTTTTAACAAAATTTAATTTTTTATGATACGATTTTATAGGCATAACTCCTTTAAAAATTTTACATTTACGCCCATAAAACATTATATAATAACATGAAGCATAATTTCGGCGCAGGCCCTTGTATTTTACCTCAAGAAGTGTTTAAACAAGCCGCACAGGCTGTTTTAGATTTTAACGATGGATTATCAATTCTAGAAATTTCACACAGGACGTCCGAGTTTGAAGCGGTTGTTGCTGAAGCTGAAAAATTGGTTAAAGAATTATTAAACGTTCCATCGGGTTATTCGGTTTTATTCTTACAAGGTGGTGCAAGTTTACAGTTTGCAATGGTTCCAATGAATCTTTTGGGTGATGGCCAAACGGCTAGTTATTTAGATTCAGGTGTGTGGGCTACAAAGGCACTTAAGGAAGCTAAATTTATCGGCAATGTTAACGTAGTGGCTTCATCAAAAGAAGCAAACTATACCTATATCCCTAACGATTTCGAAATCCCTGCAGATAGCGCTTATTTCCATTACACTTCAAACAATACCATTTATGGTACAGAATTATTTGAAGTTCCGGTTACTGATGTTCCTGTGGTGTGTGATATGTCTTCAGATATTATGAGCCGAGTAATTGATGTTTCTAAATTCGATTTGATTTATGCTGGTGCTCAAAAGAATGTAGGACCTGCTGGTTTAACTATTGCTATTGTTAAAAACGAAGTGTTGGGAAAAATTGATCGCAAAATCCCTTCAATGTTAAACTACCAGGCTCATATTGATAACGGTTCAATGTATAATACTCCTCCTGTATTTTCTATCTATGTGGCTTTATTAAATCTACGTTGGTTGAAATCTAAAGGTGGTGTAGCTCAGATTGAGTCAGAAAACAAAGCAAAAGCTGAAGCATTATACAGAGAAATTGATAGAAACCCGCTTTTCAAAGGAACCTGCAAAATAGAAGACCGCTCAAGAATGAACGTGTGCTTCGTAATGGAGAACCCTGAATTAGAAAAACCCTTCTTAAAATTTGCTGAAGATAATGGTATTGTAGGAATCAAAGGACACAGAAGTGTTGGCGGTTTCAGAGCATCTCTTTACAATGCATTACCAATTACAAGTGTACATGCTCTGGTAGATGCAATGCAATTATTTGAAGAAAAACAAGCAAAAGCAAACTAATATATAAATGCCATTACTGGTTAAAAATGCTTGAGTTTTAAATATTGAATGAGTGATTTATGCTGTTGCCAACATTTATTCATTCACTCATTCGATAATTTATCCAATCATAATTTTAGCTGGACATTCAAAATACAACAATGATTAAGATTTTAGCAAACGATGGAATTGATCCAATCGGTAAAGAATTATTAGAGAAGGCAGGTTTTACTGTTGATACAGAAACCGTTCCTCAGGATCAATTAGCTGAGGCTTTGAAGAACTATGATGCAATAACTGTACGTAGTGCCACTAAAGTTAGAAAAGAGCTTATTGACGCTGTACCTAACATTAAATTAATTGGCAGGGGCGGTGTTGGTATGGATAATATCGATGTAGAATATGCTCGTAGCCAAGGTATTTCTGTAGTAAATACACCTGCAGCATCGTCATTATCTGTTGCCGAATTGGTATTTTCTCACTTATTCACCGGAATAAGATTCTTGCAGGATGCAAATCGTAAAATGCCGGTTGAAGGTTCAACACAATTTAACAACCTTAAAAAAGCTTACGCTAAAGGAACTGAGTTAAGCGGTAAAACCATTGGTATTATTGGTTTTGGACGTATCGGTCGCGCTACCGCTAAAGTTGCTTTAGGTTTGGGAATGAATGTTTTAGCATACGATTTATATCCATTGGAAACTGAAATCACTTTAAAATTCCAGGGTGGGAAATCAGTAAGCATTCCAATTAAAACCATTGCTTTAGATGAAGTAATTGCCGGAAGTGACTTCATCAGTTTACACACACCATTTGCAGACAAGCCGATCTTAGGCGAGGAAGAGTTTGCTAAAATGAAAAAAGGTGTTGGAATTGTAAACTGTTCCCGTGGAGGAACAATTGACGAGCCTGCACTTATAGCGGCCTTAGATGCTGGAAAAGTAGCATTTGCTGGTTTAGATGTTTTCGATAACGAACCAACTCCATTGGCAGAAATTTTAACCCACCCTAAAATTTCTTTAACACCACATATCGGAGCTTCAACAAACGAAGCCCAAGAACGTATTGGTACTGAATTAGCTACATTAATTATCGAGCACTTCAAGAAGTAACCTAAATAAGATAATGGGCCTCTCGAAATGAATGTTGAGAGGCCTTTTTTATTCTAAAGCCTGCTTCAATACCCAATAGCGATAACCTAAAATTGCCTTCTGAAGGTTTGTTAGCTTATTAGGATCTTTTTTATACAAACTTGGTAAAATTGCATTGTTAATTTTAACCAGAATCTTAAACATTGCTCTTTTCATACTTTTTGTATTGCTCTATTTTTTTGAATAGAAAATAAAACCCTCCTGCCATTATTAAGAGCAGGAAAACAATTACGTAGGTAGATATATTTCTCGATTTAGCCCTGCTTTCTGCAGCTGCTTTTAATTGTTCATTTTGATCCTGAAGTTTCTTAATGGTTTGCATGTAACGCTCCATGCGTTGCTGAGATTGGTCTGCAACAGCAACTTTTTGCTGATTTTGCAAATCCTTATAATCCATCAGCACCTTTAATTCTTTAAAAATGTTATTATCGGTAATAACCACCTGACGAAGAATTTCGTTTGAGTTTTTGATATCCCGCTTAGTCTGCCAACCGAAAATACCTGTTCTTTGATTTAAACTTTCATCGTATTGACCAAATCTTGTACTTCTTTCTGCAAGTAAAGCATTTATTTTGGCACGTTGTGCAGCATAGGCTGCTGTATCTTGTTGACTAAAGGCCCGAAATGATAATGTAAGAACAAAGAATAGATAAATAAATTTTCTCATGGCATATAAACGCAAATAGAATGTCTTTGTTTGAAACTGCGATTGATAAGATCTCGAAGATTTTACGAATGAGTTTTTCAGCCCTGGCCTTTAAGGATGGAACTCTACTCTAACAATATCTCCCAAATGTAAACCTAAAAGACCACTGGCTTTTCCTTTATTGATCGCAATCTCCAGGTGATTACTGATCCCAAACAAACAAAGCTTTTCACCCTCCTGAACCTCGTTATAATGCCAGCTCAACTGCGTAATGGTTTCACTTTTTCTAAAATATAGCGTGAAATCTCTGTTCTTCTGAATTTTAGTAAACAAATCTTTGGTGATGTTGGTGATAACATTGCTGAAAGTATCGATGTATACCACACTACCTCTAATTACATCTCGCTCAATTACAGGGTGTAACAGCATTTTATGCTCAATCTCTGCCACAGGCAAACCAATATCTTTTAGCTTACCACCTTTGGCTAAATGGGTTGCCGCTTTCACAAAAATATCAACCAATGGAAAATGGAGGTATTTAAGGTCCTGCATAATATTAAGCTCAACAACATCTTCAGGGGTATCTTCAAACAATAACGAAAAAATACCATTATCTGCACCAACGAAATAATGATCTCTATGCTTTACAGCAACATACTTTGTGTTTTCACTATATACCGAATCGATGCCAATTAAATGCACTGTATTTTTAGGAAAGTATGGATATGCATTTTTTAAAACGAAGGCTGCATAAGAAATATTGAAGGCAGGAACTTCATGAGTGATATCAATTAAATTAACATTAGGCATCAGGCTTAAGAGGCTACCTTTTAAGGCAGACTGATAAAAATCTTTTGAACCTAAATCTGTTGTTAAAGTAATTATACCCATTAAATATTCATTAATTATGCTTATTCTTGTGTAGAGGCTAAGCGCCTACAAATATTCAAATTAAAATTAATATTAGCCCGAAAACTTAAAAAATATACAGCTTGAACGAATTAAAATTAACTCTGGACACCGTGAACCCAGCACAATTTTGGGGTCCGAACAATGAAAATTACGAAATGATTAAGGGTGCTTTCGCCAAGCTAAAAATTGTAGCGAGAGGGAGCGAGGTAAAGGTACTCGGTGATGAACAGGAACTTAAGTCTTTCGAGGATAAATTTAATCAGCTGGTTAATCAATTGGAAACCTATAGTTCATTAACCAATAATGATGTCGAATCAATTTTAGGAGCAAAAGCCGAGGGGCTTGTTAAAAAAGAGCTTGCAGATCCAAAATCAGGTGGCGGTGAGGTGATCGTTTTCGGAACGAATGGACTTTTGGTAAAGGCAAGAACAGCAAACCAGCGTAAAATGGTGAGCAGTATTGCTAAAAATGACATTCTTTTCGCTATCGGTCCGGCAGGTACCGGAAAAACATATACTGCAGTAGCACTCGCAGTTAGGGCACTAAAGAATAAAGAAATCAAGAGGATTATCCTTACAAGACCAGCAGTTGAAGCAGGAGAGAACCTGGGTTTCCTTCCGGGAGATTTAAAAGAGAAAATTGATCCTTATTTAAGACCACTATATGACGCACTGGATGATATGATTCCAGCAGAAAAATTAAAGTTCTACATTGAAAATCGTACGATTGAAATTGCACCACTGGCATTTATGAGGGGGCGTACCCTTGATAATTGTTTTGTAATTTTAGATGAGGCACAAAATGCTACCGATATGCAATTGAAGATGTTTCTAACGCGCATGGGGCCAACTGCTAAGTTTATTGTTACGGGCGACGTAACACAGGTTGATTTACCTAAAAAGCAAATGTCAGGCTTGTTTAACGGATTAAGAATTCTCGAAGACATTAAAGGAATCGATATTATTTACTTAAGTGGGGAAGATGTAGTTCGCCATAAACTCGTAAAAGATATTTTAAAAGCATACGGAGATATCCAGTAAATTAGTTAAGCAAATAAAAGTCTGAGGTTTGATTCTATTTTATGGTTTCAAAATCTCAGACTTTGAATTTTATCAGCTTTTTTATTTTAAAATTGTATTTTTACGGCCTCATGAAAGCACTAAAAGAAACCCATTTTAATTTTCCAAACCAAAGTAATTTTTACAAGGGGAAGGTACGTGATGTATATACCATTGCAGACCAGTATATGGTAATGATTGTATCTGATCGCATCTCTGCGTTTGATGTTGTTTTACCAGAAGCTATACCCTATAAAGGTCAGGTTTTAAACCAGATTGCCGCTAAATTTTTGTCTGCAACACAGGATATTGTTCCCAATTGGGTATTAAATGTTGCTGATCCAATGGTAACCATAGGTCGGATCTGTGAGCCTTTTAAAGTAGAAATGGTAATCAGAGGGTATCTTGCCGGACATGCATGGAGAGAATACAGCGCGGGCAAACGTTCTGTTTGTGGTGTTGCCTTACCTGATGGTTTAAAAGAGAATGATAAGCTTCCACAGCCAATTATTACACCTACAACAAAGGCTTCAGTTGGTCATGACGAAGATATTTCAAAAGAAGACATCCTATCAAAGGGAATAGTTTCTTTGAGTGATTACGAAAAACTGGAGCAATATACTTATGCATTGTACCAGAGGGGAACAGAAATTGCTGCAAAGAGCGGATTAATTTTAGTAGACACCAAGTATGAATTTGGTTCAGCAGATGGTGTAATCTATTTAATTGATGAAATTCATACACCTGATTCTTCCCGTTATTTTTATGCTGAAGGATATCAGGGCCGTCAGGATAATAATGAGCCGCAAAAACAACTTTCTAAAGAGTTTGTAAGAAAGTGGTTAATTGAAAATGGTTTCCAGGGAAAAGACGGACAAACTGTACCTGAAATGACTCCAGAAATTGTTAACTCAATATCTGACAGATACATAGAGCTTTATGAGCAAATTGTAGGAGAGAAATTCGTGAAGGCAGATGCAGATGCGATCGCCAGCCGTATAGAAAGCAATGTTTTAAAGGCTATTGAAACACTTTAATTCGAAAGAAATTTTATACATTAGTAAACTAAAAGACAGAGAGAGATGAAATTTTCAGTAGATAAACATGATAAATATGTAACCCTTAAGTTAAAGGAGCCACAGTTTACCAACGATAATGCCCCAGGGGTAAAATCTGAATTGTATTTATTGAACGCAGAAGGATTTAAAAACATCATTGTTGATTTAAGTCATGTTAAAGCATGTACAGACGCACAAGATTTGAGCTGCTTACTGGTAGGAGATAGATTATGTAAAGCCGCAGGTGGTTTATTTATCGTTACCGGCATTAATGATGAAATCGCAGATATTATAGAACTTTCAAACATATTTCAATCTGTAACGTTTGTAAATACATTAGAAGAAGCTACTGATTTCATCTTTATGGATGAATTGGAAAAAGAATTTAGAGGCGAAAAATAACTCACGTTTAAATAACTTAAATTTAAGCCTCGTAGTTTATGTACCTACGAGGCTTTTTATATACTACTAAATGAGATTTGAAGTTACAATTTTAGGAAGCAGCTCGGCAACACCTGTTTTTAATAGAAACCCTACGGCACAACTTTTAAATTGTAATGAAAAATATTACCTGATCGACTGTGGAGAAGGCACCCAACAACAGCTCATTAAATATAATCTGAAAGCAGCTCGCATTGATTACATCTTCATCAGTCATTTACATGGCGATCATTATTTCGGTTTAATTGGTTTATTATCCAGCTTACATTTAAACGGCAGGATTAAACCTATTCAGATATTCGGACCGGAAGCACTACTTGAAATTTTAGAAATCCAGTTTAAGTACTCAGATACCGTATTGAGATATCCTATTGAGTTTTTCGCCATCGACCCTACAAAACCCGCTAAAATTTTTGAAAATACTGAGCTAACGGTACAAACTATTATTCTCAATCACCGAATCCCTACAACGGGTTTTATTTTTCAGCAGAAGCAACGCCAGCGAAAATTAATTAAAGAAAAGGCTGATTTAATCCCCATGGCTTATTATACAGCCCTGAAAAAAGGCATAGATGTAGAAACTCCAAGTGGAGAGATTCTTTTAAGTGAAGACTATACCATTCCTGCAGAACCGCCAAGATGCTATGCTTATTGTTCTGATACATTATATGATGAACGATACTTTGAAAGTATCAAAGATTGCGACACACTGTATCATGAAGCCACATTTATGCACGAATTATTGGATAGGGCTAAGGAAACACATCATACCACAGCATTACAAGCTGCTCAGGTCGCCAAAATCAATAATGCAAAGAAATTACTTATCGGCCACTTTTCATCTCGCTACAAGACATTACAGATGCTTTTAGACGAAGCACAATCGGTTTTCGAAAACACAGAACTGGCATTGGAGGGAAAAACTTTCCAGCTTTAATTGTTATAAACTTTTTGTGAATACGGTATATACCTGTTATTAAATTTCTACCTCGAATTATTAGGCTAATTCAACTTCAGTAGTTTCTGCCACTAAACTTCTACCATCCGACAAGGAAAATACAATCCGAAATTTATGTTTTTTATTACTTCCTGGAGCATTCTGTAAAAAGATATATGTAAAGATGGAAGGATCGTTGCTATAGTTTAAATCTTTTAAGGTTTTAATATATTCAGTTACTGAGATCATTCCACTAAAGTGATTAACCTTAAAATACATACTTAGATCTGTGCCTTTGGGGTGGCTGGAATCAAAATCATTATTTGAAAATATTTGGATGGCCGAGATACTTTCTTTGGATATAAAATAATTTCCTTCACAACTACAAGCATAAGCAGCTTGCATCAAACCCCATTTTACACTTCTGTTTTGAGCTGTTAGCTGTTCATTTAGCACCTGTATATGAATACCGTAATTAGCAGCCGCAATTGTGCCGGCGCTTGACAACATTGGCGAAGGTAACGACCTATCCATATTTTTTAGAGCAAGGCCATTATTGGTAAAATAAATGTTCTGGGGTTTCGGACAATTACAATCAATGCAGGCAACCATCAGTTGCGACATCATGGCAATGCCAAGTAAGAAAATTATCTTTTTTATCATAAAGTGTTAATTGAGCATTTCAAACCTACGTAAAAAGATAGGCAATTGGATGTAAAGGCAAAAATAAGCTATAAACTGTCTCCAATCTGCTGTGATAAGAGTTTAAAGAGGGGAATTTTTTTTATAATAAAAAGGGACTATTCATGATTTTGAATAGTCCCTTTCTCCTTAAATTATAAAATACCCCATCTCAGTACAGATGGTTTTTATGTTATTTGTCTTTCTTGTTTCCCCCGCCAAATACAGAGAAATGCACATAACGCTTAGGGTTTGCTTTCAAATCGATCATCAAAGCATCTAAATTTTTCGAAGCGCTATTCAGATTATCATACATTTTGGTATCATTCAACAATAATCCTAAGCTTCCTTTACCATCTTTAATACCCGATATTACCGTTTGCAGATCGGCAATAGCAGTATTTGCATTATCGATTGTTTGTTTAAAATTTGCTGCTGCGAATTTATCGGTAACGGTATTGATGTTGGTTAATATTGCGCTTATTTTTTGGTTGTTATTGTTTAAGTTGGCCGTAATTCCTTCTACATTTTTAAAAATCGCAGCTATTCTTTCGCTTTCTGATCCCACTAAGTTATCAACCTTTTTAGATGTTGTTTCCAGGGAAGCCAGCGTTCCTGCAATGCTGTTAAAGCTTTTATCTACATTCTTTTGGAAATTAGGGTTCAGAATCGAGTTTACACTGCTCAGGATTGAATCCATTTTACCGATAATTAATTCGGCTTTCTTCTGAACCGGCTGAACCTGTTCCATCAATCCTTTCTCAACATTGGCATTTAAGGTAAAACCATCTTCAGCCATTTCTTTTGAATTACCCAATTCCATCACAATCGCTTTGCTTCCCAAAAGGTCAGTTCCTTCTAAGCGAGCAATACTATTTTTAGGAATCTCATATTTACTGTTAATGCTTAACGTAGCCAAAATGGTGCCTCCTGGTTCTAATTGCAGCTTGGCCACACGTCCAATTTGATATCCGTTAATCAATACAGGTTTGGATACTGTTAACCCATCTACCCGGGTATACCTTGCCAACAAGCTGGTCTCGTCAGAAAATATGGAGTTTCCCTTTAAAAAGTTATATCCAATAATCAATAAAGCAATGGCAAATGCAGCTAAAATACCTACTTTGGTTTCGTTCTTAATCTTCATGAGTGTTCTTTTTTATGGCCGCAAGTTGCAATTTGAATTTTAACCTGCCAGAGCGCTATTTTTTTCAGGCGATTTACATATAAATGTTTTCACCGTTGATTTTGTTTGGTTTTTATGTTTTTTATAAATCAATAAGTCAAAATCAAGCATCATTTATAATGCCAATTATTTAACTTCTATGTTTTTTTTGTATGTTTTAATTGCAGCCAGGATAGAATTAGCAATCTCATTCTGACCATTCTCAGAATTAATGTAGCGTTCTTCTTCCTTATTAGAAATAAAACCAACCTCTGTTAAAACGGCTGGCATCCCACATCTTTGCAAAACCAACACACCTTGTTCCTTAACTCCACGACTTAATCTTTCATCTCTGCTGATATAACTCGTTTGGATAAGTTTGGCAAATTTAATGCTTTTATCTCTAAAGGTGTTTTTTAATAATGATAAAAGAATAAAAGTGCTTGGATTGTTAGGGTCGTAACCATCATATTTACTTTTATAATCCTTTTCAAGCTTAATATCCGCATTTTCTCTAATCGCCGCATCTTGTTCTTTTAATCTATGTGACCCGGCAACTAAAGTTTCTACACCCTTTATATGTTTATTACCAGGAGGCATAGAGTTGCAATGAATGGAAATGAAAAGATCGGCATTAGCCTCATTGGCAATTTCAGCTCTTCTATATAAATCCACATCTACATCTTTGGTACGTGTATAAATAATTTTTATACCTGGCATTTCTTCTTTCAGTTTTGCGCCAAGTTTTAAACTTACTTTAAGTGCGATATCTTTTTCTTTAGAGATACTGCCGGAAGCACCAGGTTTTCTGCCACCGTGACCCGGATCAATTACGATAGTTTTTATCCGATATCCTTGAGCCATGCCAAGCCCTGGAAAGAGAAATAAAAAAGAATAGAATAAAATTAAAAGAAGTTTAAGCTTCATTAATATAGGGGATGTTTAAAATGATGTTTCTACAAGACGTTTATAATTTTTAACCGCTTTAATTATACCTGTAACAATTTCGTTCTGTCCTTCGGGAGAGTTCATATAATCCTCTTCTTCAGGGTTACTTACAAATCCAATTTCCGTTAAAACTGCAGGCATTGCTGCTCTGGCCAACACTGCTAAGCTTTTTTCCTGAACACCACGGTTGATTCTTCCTGCATTCACATACTCCTGCTGAAGGAATGATGCGAATTTTAAGCTTCTATCCCGGTTAGTTTGTTTCATTAAGGAAAGCATGATATCGTTTTCTGGTGTATTGGCAATAAATCCTTCGTAATTCTTTTGATAATTTTCCTCTAAAAACATCGAGGCATTTTCCCTTTTTATCACCTCATCTTGTTCCCCTAATCTACCAGTACCCGAAACGAATGTTTCTGTGCCTCTGGTAGAAGTACTTTTTGATGTTATGGTTCTGTAAACCGGCACTTTTTTTCCTCTAACTTTTTTATAATAATCCACAACCCTCGAAACACGAACAGGCATATCATTTAGGTGGATAGATATGAACAAATCTGCCTTCGCATTGTTTGCAATATTGATACGTTCATAAAGCGGAATAAATACGTCTGTTTCTCTCGTATAAATAATTTTAATATCCGGCAAACTGTCTTTAAGCGCTTTTCCTAAGTTTAGTGCCGTTTTGAGCGCAACCTCCTTTTCCTTTGAATAGAGGCCGTGCGTTGCTCCGTCTTTCCCGCCATGTCCTGCATCAATTACAATTGTTTTAATTTTGTATTCTTGTGCAAGCACTTGATTATCAATAGAATTGAAGAGAGCGAAACAAATAAAAAATGTTAAAATGGTTTTAAGATACATCAATGGTATATTTTTCACTAATTTTGAACGTTTCTGATTAAACATCTTTGCAAAAATAACATTCAAACACGAATTTGAAACTTCTTAAGAGCTCTATTTTACTAATTTCTGTCATTTTATTAACACTTGTTGTTAGTAAAGCTAACGCATTTTCCCGTTTTTCATTGCAACAGATCATCCAGCAAGACACTTCTAAAAAGGATACAACCAAGAAAGAAGGTAAGAACAACAGCAGTTTAGATCAAAAAGTCGAATACAAAGCTGACGACTCTGTAAAAATGAGTGCAGATAAAAATATCGTTTATTTGTATGGAAATGCACGTGTTATTTATGGCGATTTTGAGCTCGATGCAAGCTACATTAAATATGATAAGAAAAAGAACACCATTTTTGCCAGTGGGCTGAAAGACCCCAAAACCGGAAGATACAACGGACGGCCTATTTTCAAATCAGGCGCAGAAGGTACTGCGATAGCAGATTCGATATATTACAACTCAGAAACAACCCGGGCTAAGGTTTATGGCGTTTTCTCTGAACAGGAGGGAGGCTTCTTCTCTGGAGGGCAAAGCAAAAAGCAGATTGATGACGAACTTCACATCAAAAATGTAATGTATAGCACCTGTAACTTGCCTCATCCACATTTTGGATTGATGATTTCTAAAGGGGTAGTAACCGAGAAACAGATCATAACAGGACCTGTATATATGATTATTGAAGATGTACCTACATTTTTGGGTCTTCCGTTTGCGTTTTTCCCCAAACCCAATAAGCGAACTTCCGGTGTGATCCTACCTACACCCGGAGAAGATGCAACCAGGGGATTTTTCCTTCAAAATGGCGGATATTATTTAGGACTCAGTGATTATTGGGATGCCAAATTAATGGGGTCTATTTATACAAATGGTTCATATGAAGCTAGCGTTTTAAGCAATTACACGAAACGATATAAGTATAACGGTAACATTAACTTAAGGTATGCAAGCTTTAAGGATGGCTTAGAAGGAACGGATGCTTTTGCAAACCCAACCAAAAGTTTTAATATTACATGGAGCCATTCTCAGAATGCAAATGCCAAACCAGGAACCACATTTAGCGCAAGTGTTAACCTGGTTTCTACAGGAAGAAACAGCTATTACCGGAGTACTGCAGCGGGAACTACTTACGATCAAAATACCATCGCCACGAATACCACATCCAGTAGTGTGAGTTATTCAAGAACATATGATAGTGGTATAAACTACTCTTTAACAACTTCTTCTAACCAATCATTAGGTACAAGAGATATAAGTTTAAGATTGCCTGAGTTAACATTCAACGTGCCAACTTTTAATCCCTTTGACTCAAAAAACAGGGTTGGAGAGCAAAAATGGTATCAGAAGATAACGGTAGGTTACGGAATGAATGGTTCAAACAGTATTGAAACAAAAGATAGTTTGCTATTCGATAATAACGGGCTTAAGAGATTAAGGACTGGTTTCACGCATACCATTCCGGTTAACATGTCTTTCACTGCGCTGAAATATTTAAACTTCAGTTTAGGTGGTACATACAATGATTATTGGAATTTTCAAACCGTTAATAAAAGATACACTCAATTCGATGATGGAACCTATTCGGCAAGAACCGACACTATTGCTGGTTTTAAGCGTGCTGGTAGTTATAATTTGTCAACGAGTCTTTCAACTAAGATATACGGCAAGAAGGAGTTCAAAAATTTAGGCAAAATCAAAGCAATGAGACACGTAATGACACCAACCATGTCATTTACCTATTCTCCTGATTTTACCCTGCCTGGAAAAGGTCCCTATAAAGATGCGCTAAACCAAAATGGTGAAACTTTTATTGATCCGGCCAGTACTTTGCGTGTGCCTGTAAGGTATTCCATTTTCGAAGGTATGGCCGCACCAGGTTCATTTTCTACTAAACAAGCTGCGATTGGTTTCGGTTTAGATAATACCGTAGAATTGAAAGTGAAATCAGACAAGGATACTACCGGAACAGGTGAGAGAAAAATCCCGATTATCCAGGGTTTGAGCTTTAGCGGATCTTATAACTTTGTAGCACCTTCATACAAACTGTCAACCATTAGTTTTAGCGGCCGTTCGCAGTTTACAGACAAATTGGGGATCAATTATAATGGTAGCTTTGATCCTTATTTATTAAGAGATTCGGCTGGTGTAATATCCAGAATAGACAGATATTTTTTCCAGGGCGGTAAGATTTTACCACGTTTAACTAATTTTGGCTTTTCGTTCGATTATAGTTTGAATCCTGAAGCGCTTAAACGTAAAAATGAGGCGAACGACAAGATAAATGACGCAGCAGGCAAAAATGGTTTAAGTGAAATGCAATCGGCACAATTAGCGGCGATCAGTCGCGATCCTAATGCTTTTGTCGATTTTAATATTCCCTGGAACTTTTCATTCTCCTATAGTTTCCAGTATTCTAATAATTTAGGGGTTAGCAATATATCCAATACACTAAATTTTAATGGAGATTTGAATCTTACACCTAAATGGAAAGTAACGTTCAATTCGGGTTACGACTTTCAAAATAATGGTTTAACCCCAATGAACATTGCCATATACCGCGATCTCCATTGCTGGGATATGAGTGTAAACTGGGTTCCCTACGGTGCGTACAAAAGTTATTCCCTTACCATCAAGGTTAAAGCATCAATATTACAGGATTTAAAGTTGAGCAAGAGACAAGGATTCTACACTACTTATTAAAAGGACACATGTTAGCTGAAATTATTACCATTGGAGATGAAATTTTAATCGGTCAGATTGTAGATACCAACTCCGCTTGGATGGCCAAACAACTTAATTTAATTGGCATTACGGTAAAACAAATCAGTTCTGTTTCAGATGATCAGCAACATATTTTGGATGCCTTATCGCAAGCAGAGAAAAGAGCGGATATCATTTTAATTACCGGAGGTTTAGGCCCAACTAAAGATGATATTACCAAAGTAACCCTTGCAAAATATTTTGGTATGGGTTTTCGACTAGATGAAGGTACGCTGGAAATCGTAACCCAAATTTTCCAGAAATTTAAGCGACCACTGTTAGACATCAACATCAAACAGGCCGAAGTTCCGGATGGTTGTGAAGTGATCCTCAACAAAAATGGTACTGCACCCTGCATGTGGTTTAATAAAGAAAATAAAATATTCGTATCGATGCCTGGCGTTCCGTTTGAGATGATGTACCTCATGGACGAGCAGATCTTACCCAGGATTAAAGCACAATTTAAATTACCTGCTATTGTTCATAAAACCATACTTACCGCTGGTATAGGAGAATCGTTTCTAGCTAAAGAAATTGAAGACATTGAGAACAGTCTTCCGGAAAACATTAAACTGGCATATTTACCCAAATTAGGGCAAGTAAGATTGCGTCTTTCGGCAAGGGGTGATCATGAGGCTACACTGCAGCTGGATGTAGCACAATTTTCAAAACAAATTATTGAAAGAATTCAAAAATTTGTGGTTATAGATGATGATATACCACTGGAAAAGGCCATTCTTAATTTAATGAAGGAGAAAGGTTTAACGTTATCTACAGCAGAAAGCTGCACAGGAGGATATATAGCCCATCTCATTACGCAACACCCAGGTAGCTCGGCAGTGTATTGGGGTGGCGCCGTTAGCTATGCCAATGAGCTTAAACAATCTGTTTTAGGTGTTAAGGAAGAAACACTGGCTACCTTTGGTGCTGTTAGCGAGCAAACCGTAATAGAAATGGTTGAAGGAGCTTTACAACACTTCAAAACAGACTATGCAATTTCTGTTAGTGGAATTGCCGGTCCTGATGGTGGAACGGAAGACAAACCTGTTGGTACCGTTTGGATTGCTATAGCGAATAATAACAAAACTGTTGCTAAAGTGTTTAATTTCAGCAATAAACGAATACAAAACATCGAACGAGCTGCTGTTTCGGCATTAACAATGTTATTAAATCTACTTAAAGAAGACTAGCTTCAAGAATAAAAACCGTATTTTTGGCGCAATACCAATATAAAATACTGGAATTTAATATGGCTCAATACGAATTATTGTTACCAAAAATGGGTGAAAGTGTTGCAGAAGCAACAGTTATAAAATGGGTTAAGCAAATTGGTGATTCCATAGAAATGGATGACACCATTTTAGAAATTGCAACCGATAAGGTTGATTCTGAAGTACCATCTCCCGTAGCAGGTAAGTTAATAAAGCAGCTATTTAAAGAAGATGAGGTTGCTCAGGTTGGCGATATTATCGCTATTATTGAAACTGCAGGCGAAGGAGAGCCTAAAGTAGAAGAAATTAAAACTGATACTCCTGTTGTGCCGGAAAAAGTTGAAGCCATCCCAGGATTGGATCAGTTAACTCCAAACAAACCAACTCCTCAACCTGATTTTGCCAATTCAGATCGCTTTTATTCGCCTTTAGTTAAAAGCATTGCCGCCCAAGAGCAGATTTCTCTCGCAGAACTGGATTCAATCAAAGGATCGGGAGCTGATGGACGTTTAAATAAAGACGACCTACTAAACTATATCACCAATAAAAATGGTGGTCAAAAAACAGTTGCGGAACAAAGTAGTACAGTTCCTGTAATTGAAACTCCAGTAGTAAACACTCCTGCACCCATTCCTTCGCCAAACAAACCTGCAACGACAAGTGTGAGTGGTGGAGATGAAATTATAGAGATGGATAGGATGAGAAAACTAATTGCCGATCACATGGTAATGAGTAAGAGTACCTCTCCACATGTAACTTCATTTGTTGAAGCAGATGTAACCAATTTGGTTTTATGGCGTAACAAGGTTAAAAATAGCTTTGAAAAACGTGAAAATGAAAAAATCACTTTTACCCCGATGTTTATTGAAGCTGTTGCCAAAGCCATTAAAGATTTTCCAATGGTTAATGTTTCGGTAAACGGTACTCAAATCATCAAAAAACGCGATATTAATATTGGTATGGCAGCAGCTTTACCAAGTGGTAACCTGATTGTTCCGGTTATAAAGAATGCAGATCAGTTAAACCTGGTAGGCCTAACTAAAGCAGTGAATGATTTAGCCACAAGATCAAGAAATTCTAAGTTAAAACCAGATGAAACGCAGGGAGGAACTTTCACTCTAACTAATGTAGGCTCTTTCGGCAATGTAATGGGAACACCTATTATAAATCAACCGCAGGTAGCTATTTTAGCAGTAGGCGCGATTAAAAAGAAGCCAGCAGTGTTGGAAACCGAACACGGGGATGTTATTGCCATTAGACATATGATGTTTCTTTCATTGTCTTACGATCATCGCGTGGTTGACGGCTCACTGGGTGGAATGTTTGTGCGAAGAGTTGCAGATTATTTGGAAAACTGGGATCTAAACAGAGAAATTTAATTTAGCTTTACACAGCAGCTAAGATATATTTGTATCCGGCGCATAAGTTAATTAATCGACAAAAGATGTTAGATTCCGTTTTAAAGTCTATAGTTTCAGATAAGGTATTGCACGCCAAGTGGTTAAATACACTTTCTTACATGGAAAATGCAGGTGCAAAGAAAATTTCTGCGTCTGAGCACAAGGAGAATGTAAACCTTATTGTGCTTAAACATGCGGCAGAAGAACACCGTCATGCTTATTACCTCAAAAAACAAATCGCAAAGGTTGATGAGGCACTTTGTAAAACCTATACCAATTCTGAGTTACTTTCTCCAAAGTATACGAAATATTACCTTCATGCATTGGATATTGCAGTTTGCAGATACCTTAAAACCGAGTTTAATCTTTCTGGCTATGAATTAAAGTTTGCAGCCTACTTGTTTGTAACCTACGCTATTGAAGTGCGTGCAGATGAGCTTTATCCGGTTTACCAAACGATATTAGATGAAACCAGGAGCAAGGTTAATGTTAAATCTATTATTTTGGAAGAAGAGGGGCATTTAGAAGAGATGATCAATCAACTTGCAGAATTTGATTCTAACTGGGAAGATCATGCCGCAAAGATAGTTCACATTGAGCAAAAGCTTTTTGATAATTGGGTGGGGGCACTTCAGGAAGAATTATCAATTGCGGTGTAATGGATAGTGCTGATTCCTTCAGAAAACTAAATACTACGATCTTTTGTTTATATTGAAAAGAGCATTATGGCTAAGTTTTCGGATTTAATTAATGGCACTAAACCTGTTCTGGTAGATTTTTTCGCCGAGTGGTGCGGACCTTGTAAAATGATGGCTCCCATTTTAGAGCAGGTTAAACAGCAGATAGGCGATAAGGCCTCCATCATTAAGATTGATATTGACAAAAACCCTCAGGCAGCAAGTTCACTGAATATTCAGGGTGTTCCAACTTTAATGCTATTTAAAGAAGGTAAACAGCTTTGGCGCCAGAGTGGTGTACTTCAGGCTTCACAATTGAAACAAATTATAGAAGCACATCTATAAAATTATACTTCTACAACATTTTTAGGTGTTACAGCAAAGATTCTTTCATCTGCCTTTGGATAAACATTGTATAAGCCTGTAAATAAACTAAAGGCAGGTAAAATAGCATGTTTTTTCCCAAAATAGAAACAAGGAAATTTTAACCGTTGTTTTGCTTTACCCACAATAGAAACTCCAGGATGCACGTGACCACTGATGGGATAGAGCTCTTCTTTAGTATTTTGGGGTGCATCATGAATAAAGCAAAAAGGTCCAAGGCAAAAGCTGGGTTCATGTATTTCAATGTGCATGGCTTCATAATCGGCTACAGTAAGTTTATCATGATTACCTTTCACCAAAAGAAATTTAATGTGATGATATTGCATCCTCCACCTTTCAAAAATCTCTATATCGGTATTCAATCCATGATGAAACATATCACCATTGATCAATAAAACTTTTGGATCATACTTCTCTATCAATAAACTTAAGCGCTGTAAATCGCTAAGGCCTATTGTTGCAGGCACCTGAAGCCCCGCCTGCCTGAAATGTGCCGATTTACCCAAATGTAAATCACTTATTGCTAAAAGTTGATGTTTTGGCAGATACAAAGCCCGCTCTTTATCTAAAATTAATTCTTCACCCTGACTGGTAATCGTCATATTCTACTTTATTTTTTCAGATTCGGCTTTCATCCTGGCAATTCTTTGTTCCAATTCTTCAGAACTCATATTTTCTCTTAAACTATCTACCTTAATCGGGAATGAAAGCGGGGTAAAGCTCTTTGGTTCTGTAATAACAATTGCTCCATTTTGAATTCGCTCCAAGGCAGCTGCAAGTCTTGGTTCTTCCAATTGCTGATAAAACACTTCATCATAAGCCTGACGCAAAAGTAAATTATGTTTATCATAATCACTAAAAACATTAAAAAACAAACCAGCGGATGACTGGAGGTGTTTATTTGCAACATACTTACCAGGATAACCTTGAAATACGAGACCAGAAATACAAGCTATATCCCTGAATTTTCGTCTGGCCATTTCTGTTGCATTGATACTCGATTTAATATCCTCAGTTAAATTTTTCGGGGAAAAAACTTCATATGCGATAGATTCGTCCATCGGAATTTCTGTTTCACTTAGCAGTTCAAAGCCATAATCATTCATGGCAATAGAAAAACTAATGGGAAGTAATTTGCTCAAACGGTAAGCCACTAATGCAGCCAAAACTTCATGCACCAGTCTTCCTTCAAATGGATATGCAAATAGATGAAATCCTTCTTTATTATTGATCAGTTCTACCAGAAGTTCATCATTTCTAGGTACATGCGATCGTTGTTCCTGAAGTAAGAAAAGGGGATATATTGCATCCAGTTCCTCATCCTGGTGAGTTTGATCAAGAGCTTCATTATATTTTCTCCGAAGAACTGCACCCAGATTTGAGGATAATGGCAATCTCCCGCCATTCCAGCTCGGAGAAATGGCATTCTTTTGTTTGCTATTTCTCACCACCACGGTCATGTCTTTAACCCGTATAAACTCTAAAACCCTCCCGGCTAACCTAAAATGATCTCCTGCTTTAAGTCTGCTTACGAAGTACTCCTCAATCATTCCGATATATCCACCAGAGATAAATTTCACTTTAAGCATCGCGTCGCTCACAATCGTACCAATATGAAGCCTGTGCCGCATAGCTAATTGTCTGCTTTTAACTTTCCAAAGTCCATCTTCATCTTTAACAACTTTTTTGAACTCATTGTAAGCACTTAAGCTATCGCCACCAGAAGTAATAAATTGCATTACCCAACTCCATTCTTCAGGAAGGATCAGTTTAAAGGCATAGGTATTTTTTATTTCTTCATAAATGATTTTATCATCAAAACCATCACCAATAGCCAATGTTACCAGATATTGGATTAAAGTGTCAAAAACCATGATAAAGGGCTCTCTGCTTTCAATGTTATTATTTCTGGCCGCCTCTTTTATGGCTGCAGCTTCCACAAGTTCCAGGGCATGAGTAGGAAGAAAATAAATTTTAGAAATTTCGTGCGGAGAATGGCCTGAGCGACCAGCCCGTTGTAAAAAACGGGCAACACCTTTTGGAGAACCAACCTGCACTACCGTATCTACAGGTTTAAAATCAACTCCCAAATCCAATGAGGATGTAGCAATGACCGCTTTGAGTTGCCCGGTGTGCAGGGCATCTTCAATCCAGTTTCTTAACTCAAAATCAACAGAGCCATGATGAATGGCAATTTGACCAGCCAGATCAGGCTCAATATTGAGTAAGTGTTGGTACCAGATTTCTGATTGTCCTCTGGTATTGATGAATATTAAAGTGGTTTTGCTTTTTTTAATAATGGGTAAAAGTTTATAAGCCAGCTTTAATCCAAGATGGCCTGCCCAGGGTAATGTTTCATCCTCATCGGGTAAAATTGATTTAATCCTTATTTTCTTTTCCAGATCAGCTTTGACAATAATGCGCTTAACGCGTTCATCAGGAACAAGTACTTCCAAAGCTTCTTCGATATTCCCTATGGTAGCAGATATGCCCCAAACACGCAATGATTCGTTTTTCGCTGCGGCCTGAATACCTTTAATACGTGAAACTGCCAATTCTACCAGTACACCTCTTTTACTACCCAATAGTTCATGCCACTCATCAGCTACAATGCATTTAAGTTTTTTAAATATAGTAGTTGCACCCTTTTGCGCAAGAAGAAGATGCAGACTTTCAGGAGTTATCAAGAGGATTTCGGGCATTGATTTTTTTTGTTGAAGTTTCTCTGCCTGAGAAGTATCTCCATTGCGCACCCCTACATGCCAATCCAGCCCAATTTCAAGCAAAGTTTCCCTCATTGCCCGGGCAATATCTTTGGCTAAGGATCGGAGTGGAGTAATCCAGATTAACTGAAGTCTGTCTTTATTTTTTGCGTTTTTTTCTAACGATTCATTTAATCCCTCGATTACAACAGCTAAAAATAAAGAGAATGTTTTTCCAAAACCTGTAGGTGCATTCACCAAACCACTATAGCCCGCAATATAATGCTGCCAGGCATCTTCTTGAAATTGGAAAGGTTTTCGACCATTGGCTTTTAGCCATTGCTTAATTTTTTTATACCCCGGAGTTTTACTTTGGTCCATTGATTTTAAAACAAATAAAGATCAGGATTTGTGTTGAGTTTAGTCGAGTGTAGATTGCAATAATTGCCTTAAATCATCCAATGTATTAATCTCATTTGCTTTTTTATCAGTCCTCCAGCGTAGAATGCGGGGAAAACGCAATGCTAAACCAGCTTTGTGGCGTTTACTTTCGGCAATACCTTCAAAGGCAATTTCAAAAACCAGCTCAGGTTTAACGGTACGTACGGGTCCGAATTTTTCAATTGCATTTTTGTTTACGAAAGAATTTACTGCTTTAATTTCTTTATCTGTCAGGCCAGAATAGGCCTTTGCTATGGTCACGAGGTTTTCTCCATCGCGAACTGCAAAAGTATAGTCAGTAAAGAAATTTGCCCTTCTGCCACTCCCTTTTTGCGCATAAATCATTACTGCATCAACGGTATATGGATTAATTTTCCATTTCCACCAATCTCCTCGTTTTCGGCCGCTGTGATAATGCGAATTTAATTTTTTAAGCATAATCCCTTCACTGTTTATTGATCTAGAATCCTGCCTTAGTTCTGCAAGTTTATCCCAGGAAGAACAATCGATAACAGGCGATAAAATAACAGCGGATTCTTTCAATCCATTAATAAGCTGTACCAGCTTTTTGCGTCTTTCTTCCAGTGGTAATTCTCTTATATCCTGGGCATCAAATTCCAATAAATCATAAGTAAAAAAACCAATCGGAGCCTCGTCCAGTTGCTTTTTGTTAATCACCTTTCTATTTAAACGCTGTTGTAAAGTACTGAAGGATAAAACCTGTTTATCTTTTACTGCTAATATTTCTCCATCCAGAACGGTACCATCCGGAAGCTCATCAATTAAAAAATGTAATTCTGGAAACTGGTCAGTCACCAGTTCTTCACCTCTCGACCAAATAAAGAGTTCGCCATTGCGTTTCACAATCTGCCCTCGTATACCATCCCATTTCCATTCGGCCTGCCAATCTTTAATATCTCCCAATTGCTCAGGCTCATTCTCCAGCGCATATGCTAAGCAAAAAGGATAGGGCCAGGAATTATCTGTATTTACATGAATGCCATTAATAAGCTCCGTAAAAGTAATCTCGTAAGGATTCCATTTACCCATTATACTGTGCATAATTTGGGTGCTTTCCAAATTACTTTGTTTGGCCAGGGCATTTACCAGCATCTTATTAGAAACACCTATTCTAAAATTGCCTGAAATCAACTTATTAAAGATAAAGCGCTCCTGGGTTTCCAGGCTATTCCAGGCATTGAGCATAAATACTTTCTTTTCATCGTCTGTTTTCCCTTCTAATTGGTGTAAATCCTGAATCCATTGATGCAATTGAAGATCGATTCGAAATGCTGCAGGAGGAAGGAGCAAAGCAATTGTTTCACTTAAATCTCCTACATTATGATAGCTTTCTGTAAATAACCACTCGGGGGTTTGGGTGATTTCGATCGCCCAATATTTAAGTAGTGCCGATTTAATTGGCCGTTTAGGTTTCTTTCCTGTAAATAAAGCAATTACCCAAACTTTGTCCTTATCATCGGCAGTATTGAAGTATTGAACCAGTGCCGCTATTTTATCATTGGTTTTATTGCTAAGTTCCAGTTGCTGGATAAGTTGGGCAAAGCGCTTCATAATTAAGATTTATTTATTTGCTCTTCAGCAAGATCCACTTTACTTTCTTCATCATCCTCTTGCCCGAATTTCGTTGTTACTTCTACAGATGACAATCCATTTTCATTAAGATAGCGACTAAAGGCTGCTGTAAAACCATGAGTAACATATACTTTTTCTGCCCCGGTAGCATTTATAGCGTCTAGGAGTCCTGGCCAATCGGCATGATCACTCAAAGCAAATCCTGCATCAGCACTTTGCCATCGCCGGTGTGCCCGAACCTGCATCCATCCAGAACAGATTCCTGTAACCGGATGATTCAGGCTTTTAATCCATCTGCTATCCCGCATTGCCGGAGGAACAATCAAAATTCCTTTTTGTAATTCATCTTTTGTATGTTCAGGTCTTATCCTAATCGTTTCAGGGAGATCTACACCTGCATTAATAATCACCTCGTTCAGGTTCGCTATACTATTGTGAACATATATGGGTACATCCCCGGCTAAATTCTTAATCAGGCGTTGTGCCTTGCCCAGGCTATAGGCTATTAGTACACTTGTCTTTTGTTGTGCAATATTCGCATTTACCCAATCTTTTATTCCATTGAACACTACGTCTTGTTTTTGCCATTTATAAACCGGGAGGCCAAATGTACTCTCCGAAACAAAGCTATGGCACTTTACAGGTTCAAATGGATCAGCAATGCCGTCAGCTTCAACTTTATAATCACCAGAAACAACACAAACCTCTCCTTTATATTCTAAACGTACCTGTGCAGAACCAATAATATGTCCGGCAGGAAAAAATGAAATATCCACACCATTTCTGGAGATATGCTCGCCATAGTTGAGGGTCTCAACAGCAAGATCCTCACTTATTCTTCGCTTAATAATAGGTTTAGTGAGGGTTTGACAGAGATAGTTTTTGTTTCCAAACCGAACATGGTCGCTATGCCCATGTGTAGTTATGGCATAATCAACCGGCCACCAGGGATCTATATAAAAATCACCTTGCTTACAATAAATGCCTCTTTTGGTAAATTCAATTAATGCCATGCTTAATGAACAAATAAATTAGCTTATAAGTTTTGGCATCTTATCGGGTAATCACCCGATAACCATATTTATCGGCTAAAAAGCCGATATTTTAAAATATCGTTTAATTAACCGATAATTAGAATTATCGGTTAAAAAGCCGATAATATTTGGAAATTTGCTGAATTAATTCGATATTGTATAATGGTTTGTATCATTACAGGAGATATTGTAGGTTCAAGGAAACTAAAAGAAACTTGGTTGGAAGCCTTGAAATCAGCGCTAAAAAATGTATCTGACAGCAATTGGGAGATATATCGGGGCGATAGTTTTCAACTGGAAGTTAAAGCAGAAGACGCACTCAAAAGTGCCATCTATCTAAAAGCATGCATCAGAACCAATAAGGCAGCTGATGTGAGAATGGGGATAGGTTTGGGCGAAATAAAAACTAAACGGGCAAAGCTTAGCGAGGCGAGTGGTGAAGTTTTTGTTAACTCGGGTATTGCCTTTGATGGTTTAAAGCAAGCTAAAGTAAACCTCTCTATCAAAACAGATTTCCCTCAATTTGATGAAGAGATTAACATTCTAATTAAACTTTCTTTAATTGCCATGGACAGTTGGGGAGTAGCGACCGCTGAAGTGGTTAAGCATGCTTTAGAACATGAAAATATATTACAGAGTGAGTTAGCGGCTATTTCGGGAAGAACACAATCTTCTGTAAGTGAGGCATTAAAACGGGCACACTTTTCAGAAATCATGGAAATGGATAAATTATATCGTAAAAAATTAAATCAATTATTGTCAGTATAATGGATATCTACCTTGTTAAACTTATTCTTGCGCATTTAATAGGAGACTTTTTCTTACAGCCTAATTCCTGGGTAAAAGATAAAGAACAAAAGAAGTTAAAATCCTGGAAGCTGTATCTTCATGTGGGAATCCACATTGTTTTAATTTTCTTAATCTTTTTTGACTTTTCAATCTGGAAGGTTGCACTTTCAATAGGAGGGATCCACCTCGTAATAGATGCATTGAAGATCCTGCTTCAAAACAATAAAAACACAAGGAGTTTATTTTTTATAGACCAGGTACTTCATTTTATCACAATTGTAGTGATATGGCACTTTTCGTACAAGGGAAGGATTAACATCAGTTACATCAACGAGATCAACACCTGGATTATCGTTTCAGGATTGATATTTCTAACCATGCCAACATCCATTGTTATGCGTGTAATCATTGCCAAGTGGCTTCCTCCAAATCAATCGCAAACACCGCAATCGCTCCAAAATGCTGGTAAATACATTGGAATATTGGAGCGTGCACTTATTTTCTTATTTATACTTACCAATCATTTTGAAGCAGTAGGATTTCTGCTTGGAGCCAAATCTATCTTTCGTTTTGGAGACCTGACTAAAGCTCATGATATCAAATTAACAGAATATGTACTTATCGGAACATTATTAAGCTTTGGTATTGCCATAGCTGTAGCTATGTTTTGCCAAAACTTAATTGCATAAAAAAAGCAGCCCAAAGGCTGCTTTTTAAATTTTATTTTGCTCCAGGAGGGCAATTGTCTCTTAAGAATTTGGTAAAGGTTAAAGCTAAATGCTCACTGGTACCTTCACCTTCAGAAATACTGTGTGTTCTATTCGGATAACTCATTAATTGAAAAACCTTCTTATTTTTTATCAATTCATTAATCAACATTTCTGCATTTTGATAATGTACATTATCATCACCAGTACCATGAATATAGAGGAGATTTCCCTTTAAATTTTTAGCATGTGTAACCGGAGACCCCTTTACATAGGCTTCTTTACTTGGAAATGGTGTACCCATGTAGCGTTCCTGATAAATATTATCATAAGTCAACTGGTTTCCAACCGCAGCAATTGCAATACCTGTTTTGTAGATTTCAGGATATTGGAACATTAAATTTAAAGTAGAAGAACCTCCTCCGCTCCATCCCCAAACTGCAACACGATCTTTATCCATAAAAGCGTGAGTAGCCAATAATTTCTTAGTAGCCATCGCCTGATCACGAACGTTCAACACACCGATATTCTTATAAATGCCTTTACGCCATGCACTACCTTTTGGTACCGGGGCACCTCTGTTATCCATCGAGATATAGATATAACCATCTTTAGCCATATCGCCTGCATATAAAAAGTTTTTGCCTGCGCTATAAACATCGGTAGCAGTCGGAGAAGCCGGTTCACCATAAACATAAAATACTACCGGATATTTCTTATTTGGATTAAAATTATCAGGTTTTTTCATCCAACCATCTAATTCAACACCATCTTCAGTGGTTACCTTAAAAAATTCTACTTTGTTCTTGGGCGCTTCTTGCTTAGCCAGCTGACTGGTAATGCTTCCATCCATCGTTAATGGATTACCACTGGCAAAATTCATCCATTCTGATACGGGCCTTACTACCGAACTATTGTAATTATGGATAGCAAAAGCTGCATTCGGAGAAATATCATAATTGTGTGTACCAGGTAACACAGATGGTGTAACCTGCTCTAATTTTCCTTTCCCATCTAACTTTGTTTTAAAAAGATACTTCTGAGTAGCATTTGTTGGTGAAGCCAAAAAATAGACCTGATTATTTTTCACATCAATTAACTTCACATCAATCACATCGTAGTTACCCTTTGTAACCAAAGTTTCTTTTTTTCCGTCAATACTGATTCTATACAAATGACTCCAGCCATCTTTATCAGATAAAATGGTGAACTCCTTGTTATCATTTAACCATTTCCACTCATCTTGCGCATCAATCCAGGCTTTAGCTTTTTCGGTGTATACCGCTTTAGCTGCACCAGTACCTGCATCACAGATAAACACGATGCTTTCGTTTTGCTCACGGTTTAATTGCTGCAAAATGATTTGATTACTGTTTGGAACCCACTGCATTCTTGGAATGTAATGCTGAATATTATCACCAGGAACGTTTAACCAACTGGTTTGTGCGGTAGCCACATTAACCACTCCAACTTTACAGGCCGAAGGGTTTTCACCTACTTTGGGATATTCAACAGGAATAGTATAAGGATAAATAGAATCCGTATTATTTATCATCAGAAAGTTCTTGATTTTTGTGGCATCAATTTGCCAGTAAGCGATGGATTTTCCATCAGGACTCCACCTAAAACCATCTCTGCAATCAAATTCTTCTTCATAAACCCAATCAAAAGTACCATTGATCATTCTGTCGGTACCATTTGTTGTTAACGCCTTTGCATTACTTCCGTCTACATTTTCTACATATAGATTGTGTTTACTTACATAAGCCACTTTACTGCCATCGGGCGATAGCTTGGCAAACATTAAAGAAGATGCAGGCTTGTCTTTACCAATTTGTGTCAATTTATTGGTTGTCAAATCTGCCAACCAGTAATCACCACGGGTATCATAACGCCAAACTTTCTTGGTGTTGGTGTAAATCAGTGCTTTGGTTCCGTCTTCAGATAGCTGGAAACTGCGAACGGCAAGAGCATTACTGCTACCTGTTGGGGTTAATAAAGATCGTGTAATAATGGTTTTACGTTCGTTTTTAGGTAGCGTAACTGAAACAATTTCACCTCCTGCATTTTGATAATAGCCATTGCCATCTTTGGTCCAGTTAATTCCCTGGGCATTTGCCTTTGAAAATCCGCATATTAAAATGCAGCCCAAAGACAATCTGATAAGTAATTTTTTAATCATAAATAATAAGTATAAAAAAAGCTTTTTAACTTTTGGCTAATTTAATAAAATGCCAGCAGTTAAAAAGCTTTCAGGTATTTATTGGAATTGAATTATTCTCCGCCGCCCATTGACATTAAAGCTTGCATGGTAGTTTCTTCATATCCTGCAGGAACAGCAATTGAAATAGCACCCACTTTAGCATCAGATACGGCCTTTAAAGTGGTTGTAGTTAAAATACCTCTTTGTGTCATGGTGTATTTAACCGGAAAAGCATTTAATCCTGGAAAGTAATTTTGAGCACCCACATTAGGAAGATCTAAATCTTTAGTAGCCCACAGTTCTAAAGCGGCACCTTTATCATCTTTGAAAGTATATTTCTCTGCATTGTAACCCGCAATGGTTTGCTTCTCACCAGTAGCTTTAAAATCAGAATATTTAGGTAGGTCACCCATAGCTTTGGCCACATCTTCTTTAGATTGTTTTACAGCATACTGCTTTTGAGCGACAGGAACATCTACTAAAATTAATCCTGTTTTTTCATTGTTGTCTGAAATAATACCAATAAGTGCAGGCCCTTGTTCCATTTCAATTTTGGTTAAGCCATTATTGAATTTAACTTTTAGCTCTGCAGGTGGCTCCATGCCACCCATTTGCGATTTTTGCTCATCAGTTAATTTATATTCCAGACCATAGGTTAACGTACCTTCAGATATTTTCTTTTGGGCATGGGCAATAATAGCACTACCCACTAAAATTAAAGCTATAAAGCTAGTTTTGATTGATTTGAACATGATATGATGTTTAGTTTTTGTTACCAATTAATTTTTTCCTTATTCAGAAAAGAAGCAATTCCTTTTTTGAAATCACTGCTATCTCTCACTAATGCATTTATCTGAGCAGCAGTTTCCAAACTTTTCTCTAAGGTAGGGTTTATAGTTTGCGAAATAAGCTGTTTAGTAACCATCAATGAATTTCCTGAACTTTCTCTACACAAACTTAATGCAAATTCTGTTACTTTTTGATCAATTTCATTGTCCTTTGTTACAAAATTTATCAAATTATATTTTAAAGCTTGTTCTGCATTAAATGTTTTTCCAGTCAGCAAAATCTCTTTGGCAATGGCCTCATTAACCTTTTGCATTAAAAAGCAGGAAACCAATGCTGGAACAAATCCAATCTTAACCTCTGTATAACCAAAATTACTTTCGGGTGTTGCAAATATGACATCACAAATTGTAGCTAAGCCACAACCACCGGCTATAGCATGTCCTTCAACCTGGGCAATGACTATTTTGGGTAGGTAATAAATAGTGGTAAAAAGTTTTTTTAACCGGTTGGTATCCGCAACGTTTTCTTCAAACGAATTGTGCTGTAGTTGTTGCAGGTATTCCAAATCTGCACCAGCACTAAAAGCGTCACCATTGGCTTTAAGTACAATAACCTTTACCAAATCGTCTTCTGCCGATCGGATAAATGCTTCTGTTAAGTCTGAAATCAACTGAGGATTTAACGCATTCCGTTTTTCCGGTCTATTAAGGGTTATCTTTGCAATCCTATCCTGTACCTCATACAAAACCAAGCTTTCCATATTTAAGGGGTTAGTTCTACCAAATATGCTTTATTTTTCTTTAATATATGCGTGTCCAGATGATTATTTTCTGCAAAGGTTTTAAACTGCTTTATCCGATAATCCCTGTTTGTTGCATCGATAAGAATTGTTTTATATTTCAGGTTTAAAGGAAGTCTGTCCAAATTAAACCGGGTACTCTGATGAAGCCATATAGCTGAAAGATCTCCTTCCAGATCTATTTTCCTGTAATTCAAACACTGATCAATTAGTAATATCTTATAGCCATAAAAAACGAGTTGCTGATTTTTTAATATGATTTCTTTTGAGATAATCTCTCTATCTAAAGCTAATAAATGAACATCAATAATCTGGGCCTGATCCAAGGCAGGTTTAATAAAAAAAAGATAATTTTTATCCGCCATTTTTAAGTCGGTTATGAGGAAAGCTGTTCTTCCTTTTATAAATGCCGCGGCATAGTTTCTCCGCAAACTGAAGAATATAATCCTGTGCTGATTTATAGCCTTCAAATTACTGTTAACGATAGAAACCTGATAAAGTATGAAGCAGATTAAGGATGCATAAATCCACATCTTATTAAAATGAACCAATCCGTATGTGATAAAAGATAGCGCTAAACTCAACAGCATAAATTCGGTAAAGCTTATCCAAACTGACGAAACAGTTGAAAATGGAAGATCAGCAATCCCTTGTAAAACATTATTCGTATGCGTAATGATCCATGTTAAGATCGGTGCTAAAAATCCCATACCAGGAATTAAAATAAGAATCCCCAAATACATCATGGCTACAAGAGGCAGGGTAATGATTAAATTAGCCAATAAAAAGTAAACCGGAAACTGGTGAAAATAATATAAGCTAAGTGGAAAGCTAACCATTTGTGCTGCCAGGGAAAGGGCTATAAATTGCCAGATTTTGTCTATCCATTTACGCCTGATGAAAAACCAGTGATATATCTTTGGCTGTAAATAAAGTAAGCCAAAAACAGCAAGATAGGAGAGTTGGAATCCTACATCCCATAATAGAAAAGGATCGTATACGAGTTGTATAAAAGCAGAGAAAGCCAGAATGTTGTAACTATTACTATCCTTAGCAAAAGTTTTACTCACAATGAATACTGTTATCATAATAGCAGACCGTGTAACGGATGGTGATAATCCGGTAATTATTGCGTAAGTCCAAATCAGCAAACTAATTAGCACCAACTTTAACAAGCCTGACTTTTGACCTTTTCTCATGAAGGAAAATAAAAAGTTGATAACAGCATAAATAATAGCCACGTGTGCACCGGAAACTGATAAAGCGTGTATTGTACCTGTCTTTGCATAGGTATCCAATGTTTCATTACTTAAATCTGCCCGATAACCGAGAATTAGCGTTGAAGCTACTGCAAACGCTTCGTCACTCCTGATTAGCTTTTTATACTTATTAACCTGGTCTTTTCGTACTTTTAAAGCCAGTTGTAATAGCGGATTACCCTTATTTTTATGGGTTTTAAGTGCTTGCTTTTGGAGAACAAATGCATGCAGATATACATTTTGTGACGCAAGCCAGGCTTTAAAATCAAATTCACCAGGATTATAAGGTGGTTCAACTGGTAACACTGAACAAGAAATAATTAGCTCATCACCATATTGAAGTTGCAAAGGATGAAGGGAGTCTAATTTTAAAGCAATAAGTAAATTACCCGAAACCGCTTTGAATCCACCTTGTTGGTGCCCGGCTGTTACTACACTTTTAAAGCGAACAATATTATTATTTTCCTGGGGTTCTTCTCCAACCCAGATTTTAAGTGTTCTATAACGCTCATTGCCAAAATAGTTCGGCTGGATACCCTGGCTGTTATATAGACATAGGGAAGAACCAAATAAAAAGAAAAAGAAATTGAAGATGGTTCCAATAAGTCCTTTATGCCGATTTAAACCATATGGAGTATAGTAGAAATTCAGGCCAACCAAAACAAACAAGCTTATCAAACCTGCTGTACTGCACAAATGAAATACAAACTTCGACTGGAAAAAATAGGCAACTCCAATACCGGTCAATAAGGGCAAAAGAATACGGGCAAATAGATATTCGGCTTTAAACATGATTAAAACTGATATCTTAACTGAAACTTTAGATCAGTCTTTTTATTACCTTCAATTTCATCCAGATATGTCCCAACTGTCTGCACATCTCTATACCTGAACATCGCATATCTGACCCAGGCATCAAGCCGATCATTTAGCTTATACTTTAAATTAAGATAGGAGCGAAATCCCTTGCCGCTATATACACCGAACGCAAAACTATATAGTACATCATCTTCATACGCATAAATCCTACTGTTATAACCTGCTGTACTAAAATAGGCGAATCTTACATTCCCTGTAAGTTTACCAAAAAGCTGAGGGAAGTTGATATCCTGATAAGCTAGATAACCAAATTCTCTAGGTTGAATTCCTTTTTTAAATTGTGAAACTTCTAAACGGTTTTGAAATTTCCATTGCTTATTGATTTGCCAATTGAATTCCAGGCGATAGTTTTCTTTTCTTATCTGATCAAGAAAGTTTAAAGGTACCTCCAGGTCCGTATTTTGTTGTTTAATTTCTGATTTATAGCGAAGTGTAGCTTTAAATGCTTTGCCAGGCGTATATTTGATCTGCCCTAAAATTTCATAGCCCTTTGAGGGTGCGTCTACCCTGTACTTCAGCCATGGGAACTTAAAATAATCTGCGTAAAAGGAAATATGCCACACTTTATTCGGAACAACATTTAAGCCTGCATACAGCCCATCTTCATTAATGGCTTCAGTATTTTCGGATGTCGCCTGGTTGAAAAAGGAATGATAATCCTTGTTGTAATTTCTATAAAATATCGCGCATGAAATCGTTCTCGATAAACTCAGCAGTGCACCGCTATTAAAAGCGAAGCCATTTCGAATTGATTTTGCCCCTTCACCAAAAAGATAAATGTTTTGGAGAGTGTAGTTATAAAATAAACCCAGATTTGTTAATGATTGCCCGGTAAAACTGAAATGATCATAAACAGAAGACTGACTTATAAAACTACTGCTAAAATTAGTATGATAAGCAATACCTCCAATACTAAATTCACCCTCATTATATTGAAATACAGAACCCAATACCAATTGACTTAATGAATTTTTATTTTTAATCTCTGTAGGTGTGCGATGTAAACCTGTTTGGTTAATAGTAGATTGAACCAGATTGCTATCAGCATCAAAACTTTGACTGGCATCCAATTTTCGTAAAGAAACAAAAGGGGTAATCTCAATATTCTTATAAAACAATGTTGCAGCTGTACCTCTAAAAAATGCGTATTCATTGGATGAAGTATAAGGACGCAGTCCCAGGTCTTTCTTAGCCACAGACGTTACATCAGGCGCTTTCCCAAATGAAAATCCAGACCACAGCGTTAAGCCTTGACCAAACTGCATGGTATAATCGCCTAGTATTAGTTTTTTTATTCTTCCCACTTTGAAGAGGGCAATGCTACCAGAATAAAAATCAAATGGCTTGTTGAAGAACTTTTCTCCTGCGTCTTTATCTAAGGTAAGTGATGCTGCAAGCCGGTCATCATTATGATAACGATACCGCAATTGAAACCTATCAGGTGTTCCCAGATACTTGTTTCCTGGCAAATCTTCAAATCCTTTAAGTTTTTGAAGTGTTCTCGCATAACGAAGAAAAAGATTGTTTTCGCCGTTCTTATATATATTTTTATCCTTAAGTTCTGCAAATGTTAAATTTTGATCCACGGTTACAAACGGAAGCAGCTGCTCAATAATTTCTACAGTGAAGCCTTCTACAGCCTGTAATTCCAACACATCCAGAAACTTTCCATTTTCTTTGAAGTGATTCAATAAATTACTGATTTGCAACGGTGAAAGGAAAACCAAACGCTTCAATTCATCTTTTGTGGTTTGATTTAAATTAATCGGATGCTTTTTAAACCGATCCAATACTTCCGTTAATTCAGTTAAATCATAGTCTTCAGAAAGGTTTTCAGCTACGCTTTCCACTAAATCGCGAATATCTGCCTCTTCATGATTCTGGGCGTATGCTATGGAAGCTGAAATCCACAAGCATAAAATAGTGAGGATTTTAAAACGCATAGCTAATACCCATTTGTGGTGAATAACCTAAATTTGGATCATAAACAGTTGCCATATCCAGCAAGAATTGTTTATAGTTTAATCCAAATCCTCCATATTGCTTAAATGGACAAATTGATATACCGCCTCTTAAGCTAAAGCCCCTTGCAAACTTATAATCTATGCCAATACTAGCATCTACAGGTTGTTTAAGTATTTTACTAATTGTTACTGCTACCAAAACCTCTTCTGTGGGCTGATAGCTTGAACCTATACTAAAAACTGTGGGTATATCACTTTTTAGTGCTTCACTGGCATATTGTTGTTGAGCAATATTAATTACGCTTGCGCCGAGAGCAACTTCCTTTAACAATTTATAATAGGTACCTATATCTAAAGAGAGGCCAGTAATGTGCCCGTAACCTGCTATTTTCAACTGATGATAATTCGCATTAAGCCCTAATGAAAAATCCGGACCTAATTTTTTAGCATATCCAAAACCAATTTTTGATTCCTTGTATTCAGAAAATCCGTAAGCCTGAAAACTTGTAGCTACAAGATTGTTGTTGAACGGTATGGCAGCTGCAAAAGCTTGACTGCTAATTTCGTTACTAAAAAAGTGCCTGAGATAGGCTATAGCAATAATTGCAGATTTCAGATCCTGACCAGCTGCAGGGTTTGCCTGAATACTCCAAACATCGGATACTGCTATAGCATTCTTTCCAATGGCCGTTAACCGAGGGCCCAAATTGTTTTGGGCAAATAAAAATTGAGGAATAAGGGAGATAAACAATACATACCATACTTTCATAAAAGGGCGTTAAACCAGTTAAAAAAAATAGGGTGATTGTTGTTTGATTATTCTAATGTAATAAAATTATCCAATACACAAAAGGTTTATATTAAATTAGTATTCAGAATATAGTTGGTAGAATGGTAGCTTCGGCTAATTTACTATCCGGCTTGATGCTTCGCTTTTCAGCTTAAAGCTCTTGAGAAATATTCAATAAAAACGACTTCAGCTTTTCTAACGAATCAATAATCTTTTGGTTCTCTTTAACATCAGATTTATTATTCTTCAAATGCTCTTTAGCACCTTTGAGGGTAAAACCTTTTTCATCAACCAGATTAAAAATAATTTTTAAATTCTCTATATCTTCAGGAGTAAAAAGCCTGTTGCCTTTCTTATTCTTTTTAGGTTGAAGGATGTCAAATTCTTTTTCGTAAAACCTGATTTGTGAGGCGTTTACATTAAACATTTCGGTCACTTCGCCCATGGTATAATACATTTTATTGATATCTCTTTCTTTGTACGGCATATAGTAGGCTTGATTATGAGTGTATTACATCGATTAATTAAAGTATTCAAATGTAGTTCGATTTTTCCTTATTAACGCAATAAAATTTTAATTTTGTTCCTCCAATTAATAACGTAATGACAGCAAAAGAGATAAGACAGGCATTCCTCGGTTTTTTTGAATCTAAACAACATCACATTGTTCCTTCAGCACCTATTGTGGTGAAGAACGATCCTACTTTAATGTTTACCAATGCTGGTATGAACCAGTTTAAAGACCTGTTCTTAGGCGAAGCTGCAATTAAATATGCGCGTGTGGCCGATACTCAACGCTGCTTACGTGTTTCAGGGAAACATAATGATTTAGAAGAAGTAGGTATTGATACCTATCACCATACCATGTTCGAGATGCTGGGCAACTGGAGCTTTGGCGATTATTTCAAAAAAGAAGCCATTGCCTGGAGCTGGGAGCTTTTAACTGAGGTTTATAAAATACCTAAAGAAAAGCTTTATGTTACTTACTTTGAAGGTGATGAAAAAGAGGGGCTGGCAAAAGATCAGGAAGCTTACGACCTCTGGAAACAATATGTAGATGAAAGTCATATCCTTCCAGGTAATAAAAAGGATAATTTCTGGGAAATGGGCGATACTGGACCATGTGGACCGTGTTCTGAAATCCATGTAGATTGTCGTACTGATGAAGAAAAAGCATTGGTAAACGGCGCGACACTGGTAAATGCAGACCACCCTCAGGTGATTGAAATCTGGAACAATGTATTTATGCAGTTTAATCGCTTAAAAGATGGTTCCTTGCAAAGCCTTCCTGCAAAACATGTAGATACTGGAATGGGTTTTGAACGTCTGGTTCGTGTATTACAGGATAAAACCTCGAATTATGACACAGATGTTTTCCAACCACTTATTCAATTTATAGCTGAAAAATCGGGCATTAAATATGGTGCCGATGAGAAAACGGATATTGCAATGCGTGTAATGGCCGATCACATCCGTGCCATTTCATTTGTAATAGCTGACGGACAACTGCCATCCAATAATAAAGCCGGATATGTGATCCGCAGGATTTTACGTCGTGCTGTACGCTATGCATATACCTTTTTAAATTTTAAAGAACCATTTTTAAATCAGTTAGTTCCATTATTGGCCGAACAATTTAAAGGTGTATTCGATGAATTAATTTCACAACAGGATTTTGTTCAGAAAGTAATTTTAGAAGAAGAAGTTGCCTTTTTAAGAACATTATCTACGGGTATTCAAAGATTTGAAAAATATCAGGCTAATCATAATGTTATTGAAGGAAACTTTGCATTTGAACTCTCAGATACCTTTGGATTCCCTATCGACTTAACCGAATTAATGGCCAAAGAAAGAGGATGGACAGTAGATTTAGCAGGCTATGAGCTGGCGCTTAAAAAACAAAAAGATGATAGTCGTGCAGCTACAGCAATTGATACAAGTGACTGGATTATTGTGAACGCTGATGATCAGAGTGAATTTGTAGGTTATGATGACTTAGAAATTGAAACTGAAATTTTAAAATACCGCAAAGTAAAAGCAAAGGGTAAAGAGCAATATCAGATCGTACTTAGACAAACACCTTTTTACGCTGAAAGTGGGGGCCAGGTTGGCGACACAGGTCGTTTAGAAGATCATAGTCGCCAGTTTTGGGTAGATATTACCGATACTAAAAAGGAAAACGGCTTAACGGTTCACTTTACGGATATACTGCCTGATAACCTGGAAGGCAAATTCTGGGCTGTAGTAGATGAGGATAAACGTATCTTAACAGAAGACAACCATTCGGCTACACACTTACTTCATGCCGCACTTAAAAAGGTATTGGGTAATCATGTTAATCAAAAGGGTTCACTGGTAAACGCCGACTATCTGAGATTTGATTTTTCTCATTTCTCTAAAGTAACAGATGAGGAGTTAGCCGAAATAGAAGTAATGGTTAACCAAAAAATCAGGGCAAATATTAGGCTAAAAGAACAACGCAACGTGCCTTATCAGGATGCTATTGATAGTGGTGTTACTGCACTCTTTGGGGAGAAATATGGCGATTTTGTTCGTATGATTACTTTTGACGATCATTTCTCTAAAGAACTTTGCGGTGGAACCCATGTAAAAGCTACCGGACAAATTGGTTCATTTAAAATCATTTCAGAAAGTGCAGTTGCAGCTGGTGTTCGCAGGATTGAAGCGATTACTGCAGATAAAGCAGAACAGTTTTTCCTTGACCAGCGCAAAGAGCTTGCCCAATTAAAAACGCTTCTTAACGGAAGTAAAGATTTAGCTGCTTCTGTGCAAACACTTTTAGAAGAAAATGCTAAGCTCAAAAAAGAGATCGAAAAGTCAACCAACGAGCGCGTAGAGAATCTGAAACATGAAATCGTTCACCATGTAAGAGGAATAAGAGGCTTTAATTTAATTGCAAGACATATTGATTTACCTAATGCAGAAGCGGTTAAAAACCTGGCTTTCTCATTAAAAAGTATGATCGACAATTTAGTTTTGGTATTTACTTCTGAGATTGATGGAAAACCGAGCATTACCGTAATGCTTTCTGAACATTTAGTAAAAGATAAAGGTTTAAATGCATCTAATATCGTACGAGAATTAGCAAAGGAAATTCAGGGTGGCGGAGGTGGCCAGCCTTTTTACGCTACAGCAGGAGGGAAGAATGCTGCTGGATTAAAAGCTGTTCTGGAAAAAGCAGAAACATTTATCCCTTAAACAAATAAAAGGATAGAACATAAAAAAAGAGGCTAATCGCCTCTTTTTTTATGTCTTAATGTCTTCCTCTACCATGTCCATGCCCCCTGTCATGACCTCGCCCGCCACCATAACTAAAATGACGATCTGATCTTCCGTGGCCTTTATAGCCGTAAAGCATTGCAGGACCCCGGTTGCTTCCATAAGAGGAACGGATTACACGGTGATTAGAATAGTTATTTGAATATCTAACTCTGTGGGTGTTATAACTACGGTAAGGACTATTGCCATACATCACAATTTTTCTACCGTGATGAAGATCGTAGCCTCTGTATCTCGCAGGTAAATATCTTGACCTCGTCCATCGATTTCCACTTAAAAAAACAAATTGTCTTTGAGGTACGTAGTAATACGATTGAACTTCTGGTAAGTAATAGTAATCTACACTTTGGTAACCTACCGGTACCCAGGAAGGCTGAGCCCCTATATTAACATTGATACTAACTTGAGCGCTTGATTGATTAGATGTTAAAGCTACGATACCTAAAATCGCAGAGATGATAAATAACTTTTTCATAATCGTATTAATTTGTGTGTGTTTTTAAGAATTCAAACGCTGTGCCAAAAAAACTATTGTATCAAAAATAAAATAGGAGATGTTTTTTGCATCTCCTGTTTTCAAATTATTTAAGTGGTTATTTATGCTTGCCTTTACCGTTTCCATGGCCATTTCCATTGTTGCCTTTGCCATACATCTTTTTGGCTTGTCCTGGAGGCATACCATGCGGATGGCCTTTTACAACATAATATTTACTTTCCCTGCTATCACGTATTACGAGTTGTTTCTTTCCGTTTCCTTTAAATTTCGCATATTTAACACGATCATTGTTAAAGTTCAAATAAGGTTTAGGAGAATTGATTACCACCTTATAGCCATTGTACAGGTCATAATTGCCATAACGGGATGGTAAGCTGTTGGCAAAAACCCAATCATTACCGTTCAGATATACAAACTGTTTCTTGGGTACATAATAGTAACTCTCTACATCAGGAAGATAATAATAATCTACGTGATCATATCCGGTGGGTCCCCAGAGCGGTTGGGAACCAATATTAATATTCACATTTACCTGTGCTTTAGCACTTAAGCCCAGCAACGACATCATGGTTACTGTAACTGCAAAAAATAATCTTTTCATAAGGTCATTTAAGTTAAAAATTGTGTGTTTGTTTATAGATATTCATTTTACGTGCCAGTTTAATTGCAGCTGTCTGTTTTAACAGTATTTAACTATCTTTGCTTTATTATATATAAAAATTGAAGCACATCCATTAAATATGAGTTTAGGTACATCCGAGAACAAATACGAACTCGTTTCTGGCCTGGAGATACATGTCCAGCTAAATACGAACACCAAAATCTTTTCTGCAGATAGTGCATCTTTTGGAGCTTTACCTAATCAAAATATTTCTACAGTATCTCTGGCATTGCCAGGAGCCTTGCCTAAATTAAACAAGGAAGTTGTAGCAAAGGCTGTACGTATTGGTCTGGCTTTAAATTGCAGCATTAATCAAACGAATCATTTTGATCGTAAAAATTATTTCTATGCCGATCTTCCTAAGGGATATCAGATTACTCAGGATAATCAACCCATTTGCGTTAATGGATATTTAGAAATTGAACTTTCAGACGGCAGTACCAAGAAAATTGGGATTAACCGCATTCACTTAGAAGAGGATGCAGGCAAGAGTATCCACGATCAGGACGATAATTACTCGCTGGTAGATTTAAACAGGGCAGGTGTTCCTTTGATTGAGATTGTAACCGAGCCCGATATCAGAAGTGCCGAAGAAGCTTCTGTGCTCTTAGCTGAGATTCGTAAACTGGTAAGGCAACTTAATGTAAGTGATGGAAACATGGAAGAGGGTAGTTTGCGTTGTGATGCAAATATATCGATCCGCAAACATGGCGAAACTGCATTTGGAACAAGATGCGAAGTGAAGAACCTGAATTCTATGCGCAATGTAAGAAGGGCTGTAGAGTTTGAATTTGGCAGACAGGCCGGAGTTATTGACGAAGGAGGCAAGATAATTCAAAGTACACTAAACTTTGATGCTGAAAAGGGAACAACTTCTCCAATGCGTACCAAAGAGGAAGCCAACGATTATCGTTATTTCTCAGATCCCGACTTACAACCTATCTTTATTTCTGATGATTGGCTCGCAGAGATCAAATCAGCGATGCCAGCCTTACCGAATGAAATTGCTAAACAAATGATAGCTGAGTTTAATATCAGCAAAGCTGACGCAACATTATTTGCAGAAGACCTGGATTTGTTAAGTTATTTTAATCAGGCCTTACCATTAGTAACCAATAAAAAGACGTTAATTAACTGGTTGATAGGACCGCTTAGAGCACTGTTAAACGAAAAAAACGTTGCTATAGCTGATTATGAAGTAAAACCTGCTCAGCTGGCAGAGACCATCAATTTGGTTGACCAGAAAAAGCTTACACAACAAATTGCTATTCAGCAACTTCTACCTGAACTGGAGAAAAACAGTTCTGCTAAAGCAGCCGATCTTGCACAATCATTAAACCTTTTAATATCTGATAATGGCGATGAGCTGAGTAGTTTTATTGAAGAAGTTTTAAATAAATACCCTCAACAAGTTGAAGCCTATAAAAAAGGAAAGAAGGGTGTTTTGGGCTTATTCGTTGGTGATGTTATGAAGCTTGCCAAAGGGAAAGCAGATGCCAAGAAATTAAATGAACTGATACTCGATAAACTGAAATAAGGAACTGTAGTATTTCAAAATACTGCATGATCCAACCCTAAAACAATAAACACATGAAATTGAAATCATTAAGCCTGATATTACTCGTTGCTATAGCCTTTACGGCTTGCAAACCCAAAGATAGTTTTGTAATTGATGGAAAATTTGAAAACCCTGGAACAGAGAAAAAAGTGTTTCTGTATGGCATGCAAAATAGCAACATGGTGGCTATCGATTCTACAAATTTATCTGAAAAGGGAGAATTTAAGTTTATTCGTAAAACACCTTCTGTAGACTTTTTCAGGGTTTCGGCAGGTAATCATGAATTCATGCTCATTGCTAAGAATGGCGATCAAATAAAGCTTGAAGCCGATTTAGCAGATAAAGCACTTGCTTATAAAATATCTGGTGCAAACGAAGTAGAGAAATTATCAGAACTTAATACAATCAGAAATGACTTCGCTAAACAAGCGGAGAAACTGCAAGGAGAATTTGAATCTAAAGTAGCCAGCCAACCTCAAAACAGAGCTACAATTTTAGAGCAAATGAAACCTCAATATGAATCATACATTAACCAATTGAATGATAAAATCTTAAAGTTTGCAAAAGATAACAAAGGCACTTTAGCCAGTTTCTATGCTATGAATACTTTAAGTCCACAGGAATTTGAAGCAGAACTGGTTCAATTTAGCGACGAAATTAAAGAGGAGATTAAAGGTAATGCAACTGTAGATACATTTGTTAAACAAATGGCTTTATTAAAGGCAGTACAGGTAGGTCAACCAGCGCCTGCGTTTACCATTAACACAGCAGAAGGCAAACCTGTAAGCTTATCAGATTACAAAGGTAAATATGTACTGGTAGATTTCTGGGCTTCATGGTGTCAACCATGCCGTCAGGAAAACCCAAATGTGGTTAAAGTTTACAATAAATATAAAACAAAAAATTTCGATATTTTAGGTATTTCGTTAGATACAGATAAAGCGGCTTGGTTAGGTGCAGTTAAAGCGGATGGATTAACCTGGACACATACGAGTGAGTTGAAGGATTTTAATGGAGAAACGGTTAGAAAATATCAGGTTCAAGCCATTCCTACCTCTTACTTAATCGATCCCAATGGTAAAATTGCAGCAAAAAACCTGCGTGGTGACCAGCTAGATGCCTTTCTAGCCAAAACGTTACGCTAAAACAAAATAAATGTTAAACTAATCTAATCGGTTAACAATTTCTTAACTTAGCCTTAACCCATAATTACATCATAGACATTACTTTCGTAACAAATATTTAACTATGAACAACGCAGGTCAAAAAATTTTAATAGTCGATGATGAACCAGATATCCTGGAATTAATAGAGTACAATCTAAAGAAAGAAGGATACCAGGTATTTTTAGCGTCAAATGGCCAGGAAGGTATCAGTGTTGCGAAGAAAGTTCATCCTGATCTGATTATTTTAGATATTATGATGCCTAAAATGGACGGGATAGAGGCTTGCAGACTGATGAGAGCAATCCCTGAATTTAAAAATACTTTTATGGTATTTTTAACGGCCAGAAGCGAAGAGTACTCAGAAATAGCAGGCTTTAATGTAGGTGCTGATGATTATATAGCAAAACCTATCAAGCCAAGGGCCTTAGTAAGTCGTATCAATGCTATTTTACGCAGAAATACAGGAACTGAAGAGATATCTGAAAATAAATTAGAAATAGGCGATTTAGTAATCGATAGAGAAGCTTATTTAGTATTTCAGGCTGGTCAGAAAGTGATATTGGCTAAAAAAGAATTCGAACTTTTATATCTGTTAGCCTCTAAACCAGGTAAAGTTTATACCCGCGAATCTATCCTTAAAAACATATGGGAAGACTCTGTTGTGGTAACCAATAGAACTATTGATGTACACATTAGAAAATTGCGTGAGAAATTAGGAGAGACTTATGTATCTACGGTTAAAGGCGTAGGTTATAAGTTTGAATTGTCTTAATAATCAATAAATAAAAGAAAATGCCTCATGAATCTATCCATGAGGCATTTTTCTTTTGGGGGATATCTGACACAAATGACCTACTATCTAATAAAATAAATTGTATTTTTGCAGCTCATTAATCACATTACGTATTGAAATTCCCAAATTTTAAAGACCTTATCCTTTTTGAAGACAACGATTATATAGTTGTAAATAAACCGCCATTTTTAGCTTCCTTGGATGAGCGTTCTGCTCCCGGAGAAATTAATGTGCTCAGATTAGCCAGGCAATATACCGAAGATGCGCAAGTGTGTCACCGCTTAGACAAGGAAACCTCCGGTGCTTTAATTATTGCTAAAAATGCTGAGGCATATCGCAATGCTTCTATTCAGTTTGAAAAGAGAAAAGTAAATAAAACCTATCATGCAGTGGTTGATGGACACGTGATTTTTGATAATCTGATGGTAGATCTTCCCATTTTAAATGCAGGAAATAAAAACGTAACCATTGACAGGGCAGAGGGTAAAAGAGCTGAAACCATTTTCAATTCATTAAAGTATTATAAACATTATACCTTAGTGGAGTGCAAGCCAATTACCGGAAGAATGCACCAAATTCGAATCCATTTAGCCACACAGAAAGCAGCTATTGTGGGAGATGATATGTATCGGGGGAAACCGGTATTTCTTTCAGGAATTAAACGGGGTTTTAAATTAACCAAAGGTGAAGAAGAACAGCCCATTATGAAGCGCTTCGCACTCCACGCCAAACGACTGGTATTTAAAGGCTTAGACGGAAATGATATTGTAATTGAGGCACCATATCCTAAGGATTTTGCTACATTGATTAAGCTTTTAGATAAATTTGATGCTTAAACGATACTCGCCAAGGCAACAATTTTGATTTAAATACTAAATTATCCGCCTCCAGTTAAACTCAAAAATATGTATATCCGATTTGTAAACTATCTGGATAAAATTAACCGGTACAGGAAATCTAAGATCTCAAACCGCAATTTCCTGATTATACTGGCTGTAGTAGTTGGAATTCTTGCCGGGCTTGCTGCTGCAGTGCTTAAAAGCCTTACCCACTATATAGAGGAGTTTCTACAATCAGACTGGCACTGGAAATACAAATACTACCTGTATCTGTTTTTTCCCCTCATCGGTATTTTCCTTACTGTTTTATATATCAAATATTTTATCAGAAGAAACAAGTTCGAGACGGGTTTAACCCCTTTACTTTACGCCATTTCTAAAAAATCGAGCAAGGTTGAGGCCCATAATATTTATTCGCAGGTAATTACCGCTGCCGTTACAGTTGGTTTTGGCGGCTCAACAGGTTTAGAAGCACCAATTGTTACAAGCGGCTCTGCTATTGGTTCAAATCTGGGCAGGATGTTAGGTCTTTCATACCGCGAAATTACCATGCTTGTAGCATGCGGCGCTGCTGCCGGTATTGCTGGGGCTTTTAGTAGTCCCATAGCTGGTATCGTGTTCGCTATCGAAATCCTTCTGCCTGAATTTAGCATACCTGCATTTATACCTTTATTACTTTCGGCTGCAACTGCAACTGTTGTTGCCAGGATTTTCTATACCCAGCAACTGTTTTTTTTAGTAACTGAAGGTTGGAAAATTAATGCATTGTTTTATTACGTAATTCTTGCCTTGTTAATCGGATTATTCTCTATCTATTTTACGAAAGCTAATTATGCTGTAAAGGGCTTCTTTTATAAAATAAAACATCCATACACTAAAGTGATCGTTGGAGGCTTATTGTTGGGTGGTATGGTTTTTCTTTTCCCTACTTTATATGGTGAGGGCTATATTACCATCAAAGGCCTTTTAAAGGGCGATTATCTGACGGTGATTAATAACAGCATATTTTCAGATTACAACCAAATCCCTGCACTGGTAATCCTTTTTACAGTGGTAACGATTTTTGCAAAATCAGTTGCTACGCTGGTAACATTAGGAGCGGGAGGGAATGGGGGCACATTTGCACCAAGTTTAATAATGGGTGGTTTAATCGGATTTATATTTTCTTATGCAGTCAATCTATCCGGAATTGCCCAGCTAAACACCTCAAACTTTATTGTGGCAGGAATGGCCGCCGCATTGAGTGCTATTATGCATGCACCATTGACGGGCATTTTCCTGATTGCAGAAATTACTGGTGGATACATACTTATGGTTCCACTAATGATTACTTCAGCAATTTCATACGCTTGTAACAGAGGCGTTCAAAAACACTCTATTTACACTAAAGCGCTAGCAGATAAAGGAGAGTTATTATCTCATGAGGATAAAGATACTACAGTACTTGCCCAGATGAAATTGAAATACTTAATTGACAAGAACCATATTCAACTGCAAATGAATGACGTCATGCTCCATAAGATGAATGAAATTTTAAAATCACATAAAAATATTTGCTCAGTTACAGATGAGAGCGGTGATTTTAAAGGAATAATTTATGTAGAGGAAATTTTCAGTAAAATGTTGGATGCTACAGAAAGAACTTACATTACCGCACAACAGCTGGTACAAGCTGCCCCAACAATTGTTCAGGATACAGATGATCTGAAAGCCGTATTGGAGAAGATGGAACAGCATAATGTCTGGTTAGTTCCGGTGGTAAACGATCAGAACATCTATCAGGGTTTTATTTCAAAAACCGCAGTATTTAATAAATACAGGGCGCTTTTGATGCGCCATGCTGACTACCTGAATTAACCGTATTCAACAAAAAAAGGGTCGGCAGTATCAAATTTGCCAACCCTTTTTTATTAACCCAATTGAGTTTTATTCAGCTCTTTTTAAACCGAACTTTTCGATTTTACTATATAAATGGCTCCTCTGAATATCAATTTCATCAGCCGTTTTAGAGACATTCCAATTGTTTTTCTCCAATTTGAATTTAATAAACTCACGTTCTGCATGATCCTTATAATCCTGGAAGTTATTAAAACTATCAAATGTTGAAGAGAGACTTGAGCCTCCGGACTGTGCAATTTGAGATGCACTTGCTGAACCTATATTTGTTCCACCGCCAGGATTGGCAAAAGCCCTTACATCGTGCTCTGTGATAACTTTATCACTTAAAATAATTAAACGTTCAATCATGTTATGCAGTTCCCTAACATTACCTGTCCAGGGTAAAGCTTGTAATGCTGTCATTCCTGCATCGTTAATTTTCTTCACTGGCATACCATAATCACCACATATGCTTTCTAGAAAGTTTTGAGCAATTACCGGAATATCATCTACACGTTCAGTTAAATGTGGTACATGAATGTTGATTACATTTAATCTATGGTACAAGTCCATACGGAAATTACCTTCTTCAATCTCTTTTAATAAATCTTTATTAGTAGCCGCAAGTACACGAACATTAACATCAATTTCCTTTTCACCACCTACCCGGGTTATTTTATGTTCCTGTAAAGCTCTTAACACCTTGGCTTGTGCAGAGAGGCTCATATCGCCAATCTCATCTAAAAACAAAGTTCCGCCGTTGGCCAGTTCAAATTTCCCGATACGTTGCTTCACTGCCGAAGTAAATGATCCCTTTTCATGTCCGAACAACTCGCTCTCAATTAATTCAGAAGGAATAGCAGCACAGTTCACTTCAATTAGCGGACTCTCTGAACGATTCGATTTTTCATGTAACCAACGGGCTACCAATTCTTTACCACTACCGTTTGCACCTGTAATCAATACCCTTGCATCAGTAGGTGCTACACGTTCTATTGTTTCTTTAATTTTAGAGATACTTTCAGAATCGCCCAAAATCTCCCTGGTTTTACTTGCTTTACGTTTTAAAACTTTGGTTTCCGTAACTAAAGTTCCTCTATCCAGCGCATTTCGAACCGTAATCAATAAACGATTCAAATCAGGTGGTTTGGAAATAAAATCAAACGCTCCCTTCTTACTCGCCTCAATAGCCGTTTCTACTGTACCGTGCCCCGAAATCATGATAAAAGGAAGATCTGGTTTAATTAACTGTGCCTGTTCGAGCACCTCTAAACCGTCCATTTTGTTCATTTTGATATCACAAAGCACCAAATCAAAGTTGTCTTTTTTGATCAATTCCAACCCGTCAATACCATTATCGATATCTTCCACATCGTAATTTTCGTATTCCAGGATTTCGCGAAGGGTACTTCTTATCGCCCGCTCATCATCAATTATTAATAGTTTGGCCATTAGTTTATCAGATTCTAATTTGAAGTGCTAATATATTATTTTTTAATTAATGTATAGTTTTTTATACAATTTATAAGCTATAAACGGGAAAAGGAGATAAAGGTTTTAGAAAAAGAAAGGAATAAAAAATGCAGGCCTATAAGCCGGGTTCTGTTTTCCGTAAACGGAATTTCTATCATTAATCCACTATAAATGTTGCCATTTATCTCTAACGACCTACCCACTAACATCGGACGGGCAGCCCTACATGCGTTAGCCTATTTGGTCTTTCAACTCTCGGGGTTTACAAACCACTACAGTCGCCTGCAATGCTCGTGCGCTCTTACCACACGTTTTCACCCTTATCTCAACAAAGTTGAGACGGTATATTTTCTGTTGCACTAATCCGTAATTCAGGTTTTCATTCCTAAATCCCTTTCCGTTAGAAAGCGAGATGCCCTGTGTTGCCCGGACTTTCCTCTCTCTCGGTTTTACCCGAAACAGCGATAGAACAACCTGCATTTTGCACAAAGATGGTTTTTTTAATCAGAAAGTTGAAATGGTTTTATCTTTTTTACCACACATGTACAAAATTATATTGTAGCCACAGCACTTTTTTTAATCAAAATATCGATAAGGCATTCGTACCAAGCGGCTAATACCAGATAAGAAAGGGCCAAATATTAATACTGAAACTCATTTACACTGTTGCAATTGAGAAGAAACCTGTTGATAAGATACAAAACCCTGATTATTTCCAAAAGCATTGGTAACAAATACCATCAACTGTGCCACTTCAATATCAGTTAGTTCCGGAAAAGCAGGCATCTTTTCTTTATAGGTTTTACCCTGCACTGTGATGGCTTCATTTAAACCATTCTTGATGATACAAGCCAATCGGTTTTTATTACGCTTCAGGAATACACTATCAGTTAAGGGAGGAGCCAGTTGTCCAAGCCCTTCACCATTCTCACCATGACAATTCTGACATTTGGCTTTATAGATATCTTTTCCACTGGAAATGTAATTCTGCAAATCAATTGTTTCCTGGTTTTGGCATGAAATGATTACAGCGATAACCAATAAGAAAAAAACAGCCCTGATAATGTTTAAACGCATGATATGATAATATACTTAAGAGATATTTAGCCCCAGAAATTCCTGTATGTTCTGGGGCTAATTGAATATTTATTTTTTATATTCTGCAAGTAATAATGGGATGTCTTGCTTAAGCTTCTCTACTTCTTCAGGTTTTGTACCATCATAAGCCCCCCTGATGTGTTTATCTTTATCAATCAGCACCAGGTATCCTTGATGAATGTAGCCATCTTTAGCAGTGCTGTCTTCACCAACAGCAACCAGGTAGCTCTTTTCAGCAAGGGTATAGACACTGTCTTTTGATCCATAGAGAAATAACCACTTTGGTCCATCAACGCCTAGTTTCTGCGCATATTTCTTTAAAGCAGAAGGTTTATCGTATTTGAAATCAATGGTATGAGAAACAAATAATACATCTGGATTGCCTTTAAATGCGGTGTAAATATCCATTAAATTACGGTGCATGGTAGGGCAGATGGTCGTGCAGGAAGTAAAGAAAAAATCAGCTACATATACTTTACCATCAGTAGCTTTATTTGTAGTAACCACACTATCCTGGTTTAAAAACGACCAGTTAGGAATAGTTTGATAAACGGTATCTATTTTTTCAACTCCAGCTGCATCTCTTACCGTTTCTGCATGTCGTTCGCCATAATAAGGCAGCTTTTTGTTTTGCGTACAAGAGAAGATTAGCGAGGTGAACAGCAAGCAGCTTGCTACCGAAAAAACGATTTTATTCATAATATAATTTTAAATTGTAAATATACGACCTGTGTGCCGCAGAAAATAATTAATTATGGTAATGTTACTTATTGTAACGGTTTCCCGCAGATTTGAAAAGATAAGAGCCAATCCTTTTATCTACGGGACACAAACTAGTGTTTATGCTGATGCACATGATGATGCTCTTTTACAGGAGAAATGTGATGAACTTTGAGCACAGAATCTGAAGCTCTGAGCACTTTAATATAATCATCTTCTACAGCCCTGATCTTGATCATTTGCGACTTGTAATAGTCCAAATCTTCCTTGGCCGTTTTACCTTTAAAATCATCCTTAAAAAAATGCATCCAATCCATCATTTTCTCGTCTGCCTGATTAAGTTTTGAAATTAAATCCGTCATCTGTGTTGTATCAGCTGATTTCTTCTGTTTTTCAGCTATCAAAATCGTATCCAGGTGCATTCTGTTTTTAATCAGCTTTTCACCATCAAGCATTAATTTATCGTGAATATTTAAAACTTCTTTGCGAATTGCCTTTGCATCTGGTTCCGTTTTGCAGGCCAGGTTAAAAGAAATCAGCATTCCCAATAGCGCCATTGCTGTGTTTAGTCTTTTCATTTTTGTTAAAAATTATAAGTCAGTCCTACATAAACCTTTCCCGCACTCATGGGATGGTCGGTTTTTGCCTCCCAGATATTCTTTTGAATACCCGCATTTAAGGCCACATTTTTATAAAAAACGTCTAAACCAGCTCCGCCCATTAAGTTATTCATAACGTGCTCGCCGGTTTTCTCAGCCTTATATTTCTCTCCACCCGAATATTCGTAGAAGAATTGGGCAGAAGGCATTATCTGCAGGTCTTTACCCATCTGTTGTACATAAAAAATATTTAGAAAACTTGTGGTACTGTTCGCTATACCTTCATCACGGCTATTGGTACCATTTACCTTATATGAAGTATTTAAACTGGCGCCAAATTTACCCAGGCCAACCATGTAATTAAGGTAAACAAATGCGTCTGTACTGCCAGTACCAGCCTGCATAAGAGAAGAATACCGGATACCCTCATTATTTTTAAAGTCATTTTTACCTGTTGCAAGTTTTACACCTGCACCTGCAATTAACTGCTGTTTAAAATTGTCCTCCAGCTTTTGTAATACGTGGTAGCCTGCGTAAATATTAATGTCGCCCAGCCCAGAAATAGAAGATGTATAGCCGTTATATCGCTCACTATTAGAAACATAAGGCAAAATGGCATTGACTTCTAATTTACTATTAATGAAGTACTTTCCCCTAAGTTCCAGTGAACGATAAAGTTCATAGTCGTCAGGATTTCCTGCGTGATTGGTGATAGGCGAGTTTTGACTTCTTGCCGGAATAAAGAAACTTCCCCCGGATGGGAACAACGCATGATTCTGGCCTTCATAGCCGCTAAATGATCGATAGCGGTAAAGCAAACTCATGCTGTTACGATTATAGTAAGGAGTAATCCCCATAAAGCAACCACAAATATCACAGGCAAATACCTGGCTACCCATCAATAGCAGCGCTATAAAAAGTAATTTACGATTCACTAAATAGTGTATTTTTAATAAATTCATGATCTGTTAAGGTCTTTAAGAATGCTTTAATTTGTTCTTTTTCGAGTGTACTTAGCGGAATACCATTTTTTAATAAAGGATCTAGGTTAGCCGCAGGCTTTACACCAGTATTATAGTGTTCCAATGCCTCATCTAAACTGTAAAAACGACCATCGTGCATATAAGGGCTCGTGTATTCAATGTTCCTAAGCGTAGGTACACGGAATTTTCCAAAATCCGTTGCCGATCCTGTAATGTGAGAGCGGCCCTCATCAGCGCTTTGAAGATCAAGTCCATTGCTGCGATAAGAAAAATCGGTAAAAAATGGCTCAGCATGACAGGACACGCACCTGGCTTTAAATAGATTATAACCAGCCAGTTCGCTTGAAGTAAAAGCGGCAGCGTTTTCTTTGCGCATTACCTGATCGTATTTAGCGTTACCTGAAACCATCACCCCCATAAATTGAGCTAAGGATTTTAAGATTAACTGAGAGTTGATTTCTTCAGTTCCGAAGGCAGATTTAAACAAATCCGGATATGGTGCCGTACTTTTTAAAAAAGCGATTACAGTTGCGATGTCTGTACGCATTTCGCAGGTGTCTGCAATGGCATTAAGCGGTGAAGTTTCTAAGTTTTTCACACCACCATCCCAGAAAAATGCCTTTTGCCAGACCAGATTAAATAATGGGGGAGCATTACGTTTACCCTGGCAGTTTGCTACACCATGACTAACCTTATGATCCAGGTTTGCAAATGCAGCAAATTGCTGATGGCAACTTCCACAAGAAATACTTTTATCCGCCGATAAACGCGCTTCGTAAAAAAGTTTCTTGCCAAGGGCAAAACCTGGATTGGTTAGTTTATTTTCATCGAAATTATATGCCGGTACAGGAAAATTAGCTGGAATTTTAAAGGCTACATTTAGGTTTGCAGGCACTTCATCTTCCTGATTTTTACTGCAGGCATACATCATCGCAATACCCATTCCGAGTATCGCGATGACATAAAGTTTCCTCAGCATTAATTATGAATATGATCCAATCTGAACATACCATTGGCATAATTATCGGCCACAAGCACCGAATTTGCTCCTCCCATGGTGAAATTCAAAGTGCCAAAACTGATATTTGTTTTACCGGTAAATAAGGCCGCTGCATTTACAATAAAATGCATATTTGGCTTTTTATCCGTCCTTATTCTTAGTGGATTAGCAGCATTAATATCAGTAGCGAATGTTCGAATGGTATTATTGGGATCAACTAAGCCACCGATATGAAATGTAAGTGCATTACCAGTAGCTTTTGACTGTGGTGAAGTTCCTTCTAGTTTCACAAAAATATAGCCGCTGTTCCAGGTCCAGAACATCCCATTAACAGGATCTAAAGCACCCGTTTGCGCTCCGGCAAAATTACGGGCATAATCTACACCAATGGTATATTCTATTTTAGTGTAATCACCAGTGGGTACATCCTTTAAGCTTATATTGGTAAGCTCACTTTTTGAAGCGTCTATTAAAAAATAACTTTCTGGAATAGCGTAAGTACTTCCATCGGCTTTGCTCAACTTGATATTACTGATATAATATTTAAAAACATTGATTTTAAAATCATCGCCATTAGCGTTTTTATAAGTAACGGTATTCAGTGTTAAAGGACTTCCACTAACCTGGTTTTCAAATTCGATGGTAAAGCCTGATTTCGTATCAGGCGCAATGTCGTCATTACTTTTTTTACAAGATGACAATAATATAATAGGGCATAGGCATGCCATTAAATAGTATGATAATTTCATTCTTAAAATGTCTTAGTGATTAATAATGACTGTTGTAACGCAAACAGATTGCATAAACATATTCTACTTCAAGAGCAGAAACAACAGAAAAAAAACAAATAACTAAGCCACTTTAGGCGGATGGAATATAGAAATTGATAAATCCTTAACAGGTTTTTCAAAATAACCAGTCAAATTTTCGATAGTAAAAGATGGGATTTCATGGTTAATGACCAGAACTCTGAACTGAGGTTCTGCTTCCACAACCCTTTTCAGCTGATCTTGTACCTGTTTATTTTTAGTATCCAGGTCTTTTAGTTTTCTGGCTAAGAAACATTGGCCATCACAATGCAATTCGGGATGCTCTTTATTAATACAGAACACACTGGTAATGTACTCTTTGTTCATTTGATAACCAGAATAAATTACTAATTGCATCACACCATTGGATACGGTGGCCATAATTAGAAAATATATGAGGATTCTTTTGAACATAACCAATTAATGCTGCAAAAGTATTAAAGAAAGTGAAGAATAAAAATATAATCTACAGGTTTTACGAAGATTTGTATCTTATATTCTTCCTTCTCACACCCCAAGACGGTTATCATTATAACCTACAGCTCTTCATAATAGAAAACTACTTACAAATTTCTTGTGTTTAACTATAAGAACTATATTTAGCCATCAATAAATGAAAAACATTTTATTACTTCTATTTTTCGTAACAGCTAAGTTCTGTTTTGCACAAAGTTCCAAACTGGATTTTACCGGTCATTGGGCATTCAATGATGGTTATGTTTCATATATTATGGATTTGAGCAAGCCTGTAAATGGCAAATCGCTTTGTATAATTGATGCTCAGGGGATACAAACCTCTTACAAAATTAAATGCTTTGCCACAGCGAAAGACAATACGCTAAACATCTACTATAGTAATGTATTAGATGGCATTTTGCTAAATGAAAAAAGGATAGATAAATCTAAACCGATTCTTGCTTTGGTGAATAAAGAAGGTAAGGTCATCTCATATTGGAAACAAATCTATAACAACCTCAGCACAAATGGAGAAGGAGAGGTTACCTTCAAGAAAAATTGATATAGAAAAGAATATTGTGATTGTAAACCTTTGTTAGCGATATTGAGTTAAAAGGATTTACTATTGATGAAATAAGATTCAAAAAATCTAACAAAAAAGCACAGCTGAATATTTCAACTGTGCTTTTTAATTATATTATTAACTAATTATGCCTGTAAGTCGGCCATAACTGCTTTAATCTTATCTGCCAGCTGAGCGTTTACATTTGCAAAATCTTTGCGATCAGCTAACGGCGCGTTCACACTGCAATAAAACTTAATTTTAGGCTCGGTACCACTCGGACGGGCAGAAACTATACTGCCATCTGCGGTGATAAACTGCAGCACATCTGATTTTGGGTAATCCAACTTCGAAACCTTTCCGGTTGCAAGGTCAGTCTCTTGCCCCAGTTCATAATCCTTCAACACAGAAACTTTTGATCCACCTAAACTGGCTGGAGGGTTGTTCCTGAATTTCTCCATCATGGCTTTGATTTCTTCTGCACCGGCTTTACCTTTTTTAGTTAAGGATACCAAATCTTCTTTATAAAGGCCGTATTCTACATACATATCTAGCAAAGCATTATACAAACTGTTGCCTTTATCTTTATAATAAGCTGTCATTTCAGCGATAAATGCAGCAGAAACTACAGCATCTTTATCACGTACCAAGTCTCCGATTAAGTAACCATAACTTTCCTCTCCTCCGCCAATGAAGTATTTCTTACCTTCCAGTTCAGTCATCAACTGTCCAATATATTTGAATCCGGTTAAGGTGTTGTAGTAAGTAACATCTTTCTTCTTGGCAATCTCCTCAATCAGGTTAGATGTTACTATCGTCTTTACAATAAACTGATTACCATCTAGCTTGCTACTTTCCTGCCAGGCGGTTAATAAGTAATTAATTAATAAACAACCTGTCTGATTACCATTTAGCAATACCCACTCATCATTATTATCTTTTACTGCAATACCCACGCGATCGGCATCAGGATCTGTAGCTAAAACCAGGTCTGCATCTATCTCCTTAGCCTTATTCATAGCTAAAGTAAGGGCCTCTTTTTCTTCTGGATTAGGATAAACAACCGTTGGGAAGTTTCCATCAGGCTGGCTTTGCTCTTCCACAATTGTAACATTGGTAAAGCCAAATTGGGCCAAAGCTTTCGGCACTAATGTAATCCCTGTTCCGTGAATTGGCGAGAATACAATTTTTAAATCGTGCTGGCGCTTAATTGCATCCGGAGAAATGGAAAGCGCTGTGATACCATCTAAATAGAGTTTATCTACTGCTTCATCGATAAGTTCAATATTTGATTCTATACGATCGAACTTGACCTCGTCTATGCTCTTGATCTTATTTACTTCATCAATAACCAGCTTATCATCCGGAGAAGTGAACTGTCCACCATCGGCGCCGTAAGCTTTGTATCCATTATATTCTTTTGGGTTATGTGAAGCCGTTAACATTACACCACTTTTGCAGCCGAAGTGACGAACGGCAAAAGAAAGCTCGGGAGTGGGTCTCAAAGCAGAGAAGAAATAAACGTATATTCCGTTTGCCGAAAAAACATCGGCGGTTATTTTAGCAAAGTAGTCTGAATTATTACGACTATCGTGGGCAATCGCCACCTTTATCTTTTCGTTCGGATACTTATTGTTCAAGTAATTGGCCAATCCCTGCGTTGCGGTGCCAATGGTATACTTATTTATCCGGTTTGATCCGGCTCCCATAATACCGCGTAAGCCTCCAGTACCGAATTCTAAACTTTTATAAAATGCATCTGTTAGTTCTGTAGCTGCGTTTTTATCTACAAGAGCCTGTATCTCGGCCTTAGTTTGTTCATCGTAATTACCGCTTAACCATTGGTTAATCGTGGCCTGTGTAGATTCATCAATTCCCTGCATTGAGTTATTTTTTAATTTAATATCTGGTGTTGAACAATTTTTTCTGGAAGATGTTTGGCTAGAATTTCTAATTTTATAATCAATCCAAATTTTATTTTGTTGAGGGTGTTGCTTTTAAGTTGCTTTTGCTTATTTTCACGCCCCGATACAATTATAAAAGAAAATTACATATTCCAGTACAAAAATGAAAATATTAAAATTTGGGGGTACCTCTGTAGGTAGTCCCGAACGCATGACCAAGTTGTTGGATATTATAAATCCAAATGAAGAGCAGATTGTAGTTCTATCAGCAGTGTCTGGTACAACCAATAGTTTAGTAGAAATTGCAAACAACTTTTTGGCTGGAGATAAGAAGAAGGGAAGCGAGTGCGTCGAAAATCTGTATCAAAAATATAAGGCTTTTGTTGTTGAGTTATTACCAGCAGCTGAGTTTCAGGAGCAGGGGAATGAAGTGATCGATTACCACTTTCACTTTTTAGCAGGGTTTGCAAATGATATTTTTACCCCAATAGAGGAGAAGATTGTTTTAGCACAGGGCGAATTGCTATCTACAACCTTATATCATATTTATCTGAAATCTATCAATGTACCTTCAGTATTATTGCCTGCATTAGATTTTATGAAAACGGATGAAGATAATGAACCTGATGTTCCATTCACAACCAAGCATTTAACTCCATTATTAGAGCAGCATAAAGGCAATAAACTTTTCATTACACAGGGTTACATCTGCCGAAACAGCTTTGGCGAAGTAGATAACCTTCGTCGTGGTGGAAGTGATTATACGGCTTCGTTATTGGGTGCGGCAATCTTAGCTGAAGAAGTTCAGATCTGGACCGATATTGATGGCATGCACAATAACGATCCACGAATTGTTAAAGGCACCAAGCCTATTGCACAATTATCATTTGATGAGGCTGCTGAGTTGGCTTACTTTGGTGCAAAAATTTTGCATCCACAATCTGTTTTTCCTGCACAGAAATATAAAATCCCTGTGCGTTTATTAAATACCATGGAGCCTAGTGCTGCTGGTACTTTAATTACTTATGACAGCGAAAAAGGAAAAATTAAATCAATCGCTGCTAAAGATGGCATTACAGCAATAAGAATTCAATCCAGCAGAATGCTGTTAGCCTATGGTTTTCTGAGAAGAGTTTTTGAAGTATTTGAGCGGTATAAAACGCCTATCGATATGATTACCACCTCGGAAGTGGCTGTTTCTCTTACCATTGATGACACTTCACACTTAGCGGAGATCAAAACAGAATTGGAAACTTTTGGTTCTGTAGTAATCGATGAAAATCATACCATTGTGTGTGTTGTAGGAGATTTTGGAGCAGAGAAACATGGCTTTGCCAGTCGTGTTTTCGAATCTTTAAAGCACATTCCAATCCGAATGATTTCTTATGGCGGTAGTAATTACAATGTTTCTTTATTGATTCAGGGAGAATACAAAACAGAAGCATTAAGAAGTTTGCATAGCCGTTTATTTGAATAATAGAAAGTAAGCAATTATCACAACAATAAAGCCGATAAGCACGTGCACACGCAGAAAGTTTATCGGCAACATTCCATTTTTATATTTTCTGTAAGAGTTATATAGTCCCAAAGAAATAATAAAAAAGACAAATAGGGCAGCAGCTATATCCATTTTTTTAATGATAGGAAAAAGATTACAATTAATAGTAATATAATAGAAAATCTAATTTTACCATTGTATTGTTTTTGTGTGATCCTTCCGTGTTTCAAATCTAAATAGTTGCCTATATAAATTAGCCCGAAGAATAAAATTAAAATTATAATAAGGAATCTGAACATGTTCGCCGATAAAGATATATCAAAGTTTAACAATATTGAAACGCCATTTTACTATTACGATACAGATTTACTTCAAAGAACCTTGAAGAGCTGTGCCGAGGCGGCTGCGAATTACCAATTTCACATACACTATGCCCTAAAAGCGAATTTTAATGCTGTTCTGCTAGATCAGATTAAAGCTGTAGGTTTTGGTGCTGATTGTGTAAGTGCCGGAGAAGTAAGAAGAGCAGTAGAGGTTGGTTTTGACCATCAAAAAATTGTTTTCGCTGGCGTCGGAAAATCCGACAAGGAAATTAATGAAGCGTTGGATCTGGATATTTTCTGCTTCAATGTAGAATCTATCCAGGAACTGGAAGTTTTAAATGAGCTTGCTGCGAAAAAAGGTAAGACTGCACAAGTCGCTATTCGTATAAATCCTAATGTGGATGCACATACCCATCATAACATTACGACTGGTTTAGACGAAAATAAGTTTGGTATCAATTCATGGGATTTATCTGCCTGTGCCGACACTTTAAAAACTTCTCCAAACCTTAAATTTATTGGAATACACTTTCACATTGGTTCGCAAATTACCAACTTAGATGTTTACAAAAACCTTTGTGTACGGGTAAATGAATTTGCAGCCTGGTTTGAAGATAAAGGGTTTACACTAAAAGTTTTAAATGTAGGTGGAGGTTTAGGTATAGATTACTATAACCCTGACAACCAAATCCCTGATTTTGCAGCGTACTTTAAGATTTTTAATGAATTTTTAACGGTTAAGCCTGGACAAGAAGTTCACTTTGAACTAGGAAGGGCCTTAGTTGGACAATCAGCATCATTAATTACTCGGGTATTGTACATCAAAAATGGCAAAAAGAAGAATTTTGTAGTTTTGGATGCCGGTATGACAGAGTTAATGCGTCCTGCTTTATACCAAGCTTACCACAAAATAGAAAATTTAACCCGTGGCAATGGCAGTGCCATTAAATATGATATCGTTGGTCCGATCTGTGAAAGCACAGATTGTTTTGGTAAGGAAGTAGAACAGCCCGAATCATTTAGAGGAGATATTTTCGCTATCCGCAGTGCGGGTGCATATGGAGAAGTGATGGCTTCTAAGTACAATTTACGCGATGCGATAAGGTCTGTTTATAGCACAGAAATATAATTTATTATTTTCACCACAAAGACACCAGGGCAAAAATTAAGTTAAACCGGGTGCCTTTGTGGTTAATAAACAACTATTTCTTCTTAGAGGCTACAAGAACAACAACTCCCGCAACGAGGATAATTCCACCAACATAAGGTGGCCAATTCACTGATTTCTCTTTATCTGCAGATATCTGGATAGGACCAGCATCTACAATTTTCTCCTTCTTGGTGTAAGAAAAGCCCGTCCAAACAAGCATGGCGATGCCAACAACGATTAATATAAGTCCTACGGTTCTGTTCATAATTATTTTTTATAACAGAACAAGCAAATTTCCTTTATGTTTTATTTAAAGGTATAGCCCAAACTTATTTTTTGCGAATAATTAAGTGTACTGGCCATTTCCAGACTCATGTAAAACCTTTTGACGTTTAAAAAATAGTTAACCACCCAACCACCGGAACTTACATCTTTTTCACGACTAACACTTGAACCATACCTGAATCCATTATTCAAGGTAGGGCTTCCACCAATAAAAAGCCTGAAGGCATGTTTAATATCATGGTTTCTTCGTCCTCGCCATATAATTTCCGAAGAGAGGCCTGTAGTCCAGATCAAACTTCTGTCTGTTACTGCCACATAATTAGGTACAAAACCCCGATAAATTTGTCTTCTGAAATCAGTATAAGGTCCATTTTCAAAGTTTACAGCATTTTCGAAGTTAATATATCGAAAATCGGTATTTCCATTTTCAGAAGTACTGTGCAAGCCAGCAGAGAACCGTAAACCTGCGCCAAAATAGTTTTTCTTAAACTGAGGAAGATAATCTTCAGGATATTTAAGGGAATTGGTAGTTGAGCTGTTTTCCGCTTTTCCTGTATAACCAAATAAACCATACCCAATATTAAATTCCTTGAATGTATGTGCTGCACTAATATTAATCATCCCCATCTCGTAGGATACTTTAGCATCTGGCGAGCTTCCCCCCGCAAGACTAGCAGAAATACTCGTTAATGTTTTAATACTGTCAATAACCATCGCTTTAGGTAAATAGCCTAAGTTACTGCCCGGACTGGCGGGGGTTAGATAAGTACTGCAGGAACTGAGAAATCCAAGGGCGCATAGGCCACAAAAAAGTGATTTGAGTTTAATTTTCATTAATTTAGATTGGAGCGGTTGAGGGGGTATTAAGATTACTACTTCTAATGTGTCCCGCAGATTTAAAAGATTAGTTCTGTAAAAATCAGTGTAATCTGCGGGAAACGTTTTAATTATTCATCGAAGAAATCGACCAGGCCTCCTAAGAAATACGTTTCAATGCCTTCGGTAAAATCTTCATAATCTTCATCAGGGATATTCGTCTGTTTAAATTCCAGTGAAGTTCCTTTTCTGTCTTCATGTAATTTAATGGTAACAATAGAAGGTTCATTTTCTTCACCAAAGTACCACTGTTGAACGATTTTCTTTCCATATTCAAACTCCAGATTTTTACCGGTAATATCACCATCCCAAAATGAAAATTCGGATTCGGGTGTTTCCTGAAACTCAACCTCAGCGCCAGTCCATAGTTTTATACTTGTTTCTTTGGTTAATGCTAAATAAACCTCTTCGGGAGGAGCGGGGATATAGGTATATTTTTTAAAGTCTTTCATGTTCTGTAATATCAATTGCTTCTTGCTGAATTTTTTCTACCTCTTCTTTTCTAGCTGCATTGCTGACGCTAAAGGTATCATTTAATTTTTTTAGTAGTGCCGATCTCCAAGCAGATTCGGGATATGTAAATACAAAAGTTGACTTTACACGTTCTGATTTAAGTATGTACCACATCCATGCTCCTGATATTAGTAACTTTGCTAATAGTGGAGCGATCGTTGCCCACAAAAGATTTGAGTCTGCATTACTGTCGAGCCAGAGAGATAAGGTGGTATCCAACGCTATGATTACCAAACCTGAAACCTTGTATATGATCCATAGTTTAGGAAATCTCTCCCTTCTGCTAAAAAACATTGGTATCAAAAGAATACTGAAAGCTAAGAGGTACATATTTGCAATACTTTCAAAAATGAAAGTCATTTTATAAGCAAAGGTTGAAAAGCGGTCGAATGACTCTAAATAATCCCAGGCACTTTGATTATACAGTCCGGACTTTGTTATTTGCATTAATACAGAAACGGGAGCAAAAACAATTCCAAATGCGAATAGAATAAGCCAACCGCCGAGGGGAGTAGCCAATCTTATTTTTTCTAAGTCAAATGCTTGTTTTTTGAAATAAACCAATACTGCGAGTGCCATAAATACTAAAAATGCAATCACACTCGAGGTAATGAGCCAATAGTTTATATTGCTATTGCCTACACCGTTCTCTGCATAATAAATCCCATATGAAAGCGCCTTTTTGATCTCCTTCCGATCTTTAATGTACTGAACCTGAGTGCCTTCCGGCAAAACAGATTTGAAGCTCTGATAATAATAGGATAGGTTGAGTGTATCTTTTGTTGAACGGGCCGAATAAATAAATCTATAATAGTCGTTATCTATATTAATGTTGTCACCCTGAACATCAGGCGTAAAAGGGAGTATTACTTTAATATTCTGATCAATAGCTGATGGATACCTGAAGTATAATGGAGCCTCTCTTCTTTTGGCTAAAGTGACCAGTTCATCTTCAATAAGATCACCATAAAAATAAGTATATAGCCGAGGCTTTTTTCCCTCCTCCTTAGACCAGAAGTTAGTGATTTGATAATGCTCTGTCACTGTAATTATGTTCTCAGACTCATTATCACTTATCTTTAGTGATTCTTTTAAACTGAGTCCGGGATACGTTTCAGTATAGAAATCTAAATACGATTTCTCATAATAAGCAACTCCGTCTTCGCTCAGTTTGTTGCGGTAATCATTGGCATAATTATGAGTGTAGGTGGTTACAATCCTGAGATATGTTTTTGCAGACTTTATCGTATCCGCTACGTTAAATACTGCTTCGGTTTTTGTTTTGCCCAGAGATCTGGAAGGAGTTGTAGTTAGACTACTTGTCCCTTGTTTAATTATCAATACATTAGCTTCATATGGAAAGTCAATTTTTAATATTGAACCACGCTGGTCAGAGATTGTCGGATCTATATAAATGTTCCTGTCGTCGAATTCAACCCTTACCACTTCATGATTAAATACAGTCGGACTTGGTAATAAGGCACTTGTCCCTTTCTCTAGATAAGTATTTAAAAAAACAGAATAAGCTTTTATATTATTGGCATTCAACAAATAACAAAGAAGAGTAGATTTATCCTTACAATCGCCATATCGTTGTTGTAGAATCTTATCTGGTGTATTGGGACGATGGGAGTATTCACCAATTTCGATACCCATATAACGCACTTCATCCTGCACAAACCGTGTAGCCAGTTCAAAATATTTCTGTGAGTTATTTCCGGCCAGTCGTTTCAGCTCTGCTACCTTATCGTTTATAATCTTTGATTTAGTCAGGTCATATTTTTGCAAACTTAAGCCCCAATCAACAATCTCTTTCCAATTTCTATACTCCGATATTTGCACCCTACCAAATGGGTCGTAATCTGAGGGCTGATCATCATAATCGGGATGAACTTCAGTCATAGAACTTTGCCATTCCATAATGCTCATCCCATTGTGAAAAGACTTTTTTAATTGGGGAACCTTATTAAAATTCTTAACGTTGATTTCACGCTTACTACTATAAATGAGATTTCGATAAACATTAACTATCCGATGTCCGCTTTCAAAATAAATTGTAGTTGAAAACTTAGGAAAGACAGGATTACTTCCTTTCAAGGTGTAAGAATATTCTATTCGATCGCCTTTCCTTATGTCATCTAAAATTAAATACGCAGTAAATAGACCACTATAAATGAAGCGTGAAAGCTCCTTTTCTTTTTGAATAATTTTAAACTTTTTGGCGTTAAGTTGATTAATAGGTTTGTTATTGCGCCATACAAGAAGTTTATGAAATATTAATTGCTCATAACTTGGATCATAAGATATCGAAATCTCCGAGCCATTCTGCACACCACTTCCTGAACTAATTTCCCTTATGGTATGCTGATAATATTCCTTTGTCTCAACATTAGTCTGTGTTTCTGACAAGAAAAGATAATATCCATCTTGAATATCTTTTTCAGATAGTTTTTTATCTACAACTTTTATTTTCTGTAGCCAGGTAGGTTCATTTTTGAATACCGAAAAATTTTTCTGTTGTGCAACTCCGTTTATAGAAAACGATATTAAAAAAAGTAAAGTTAAGAGTCTGAGCGTTTTTATTTTAGACATATTTATATAATAGTTTACTTAAATGCGTTTATTCCGGTAACATCCATACCGGTAATTAATAAATGTATGTCATGTGTTCCCTCATATGTTACCACAGATTCCAGGTTCATCATGTGGCGCATAATGGAGTATTCTCCGGTAATCCCCATGCCACCGAGCATTTGGCGGGCATTTCGGGCAATATCTAATGCGATTTCTACACTATTTCTTTTAGCCATCGAAATCTGCTCAGCAGATGCTCTATTCTCACTCTTGAGCACTCCTAAACGCCATACCAGGAGTTGTGCTTTAGTAATTTCAGTAACCATTTCAGCTAATTTCTTTTGCTGTAACTGGAAACCTCCAATCGGTTTACCAAATTGAATGCGTTCTTTCGAATAGCGAAGTGCAGTATCATAACAGTCCATTGCAGCTCCTAAAGCACCCCAGGCAATTCCGTAGCGCGCCTGATTCAAGCAACCCAACGGACCTTTCAATCCACTAATCTCCGGGAACACATTTTCCTTAGGGATTTTTACGTTATCAAATACCAATTCGCCTGTTGCAGATGCCCGTAAACTCCATTTGTTATGTGTTTCCGGAGTAGAGAATCCTTCCATGCCACGTTCTACAACCATTCCCCTGATTTTCCCTGACTCATCTTTGGCCCACACCACAGCGATATCGGCAAAAGGAGCATTGCTAATCCACATTTTAGCACCATTCAGCAAATAATGGCTTCCTGCATCCTTTATGTTTGTAACCATTCCTCCAGGATTAGAACCATGATCCGGTTCAGTTAATCCAAAGCAACCCATTAATTCGCCACTGGCCAACTTGGGAAGATATTTTTTACGTTGCACTTCAGAACCATAAGCGTAAATTGGATACATCACCAGCGAACCCTGTACAGAAGCGGTAGAACGAATCCCTGAATCACCACGTTCAATTTCCTGCATTAAAATACCATAAGCCGTATAATCTAGTCCCGCACCACCATATTCAACCGGAATTGTAGGGCCAAATGCACCTATTTCCGCCAAACCTTTAATCAAATGTTTAGGAAATTCTGCTTTTTGAGCATAATCTTCAATTATAGGAGTAACTTCCTTTTTAACCCAATCCCGAGCAGTTGCTCTGATCAATTTATGCTCATCAGTTAATAACTCATCTAACAGATAATAATCTGGTGCCTCGTAAAGATCTTTTTTTGCTGACTTGCTCATGTACTAGGTTTATTTAGTTAAGAAATGACTTCCAATTCAAAGGTAACAATTTACCACAATGGGTATTATATTCGGTAAGAAAAATTAATTTTGCAAGATATCAATCAAAAATGAGCCATTTTAAACAAACAGTAGCCTTAAGGGATGTAAAATGTTTTGCACTGCACGGTTATTATCCGGAAGAACAACTCATAGGTAATCATTTTGTAATTGATTTAGAGACAGAATTCGATGCTATCGGATTTGATGATGAATTAAGTCAGACAGTTAACTATGAAGACTTAAATACCATCATCCTCACTGAAATGAAAAACACACAAAAATTGCTCGAAACAGTTCTGAAAAACATCATTTCAAAAGTTATTGAGCAATACCCATTTGTAGCAAACATTAAGGTAAGCATGAAGAAATTGAATCCACCGATGCCAGGACAGATCGGTCATTCGTTTGTTCAATTAAACTATACCTCAGCCAAATAGACAATGAACTTTACCAAAATTACTCCTGAAATTTTACAGGAAATCAAAAATAGCATAGGTGATAGCAAGGTTTTTACTGACGCAGAAAGCCTGGATAATTATAGTCATGATGAAACGGAAGACTTGCGGTATCAGCCGGAGGTAGTGGTAAAACCTACTACTCCTGAAGATATCTCTGCCTTGCTCAAAATATGTAACGGATACAAAATTCCTGTAACGCCAAGAGGTGGGGGTACAGGTTTGAGCGGTGCAGCCTTGCCTATTTACGGAGGTATCTCATTGTCGATGGAAAAGTTCAAGTCTATCATCGAAATCGACACCGAAAATCTTCAGGCAACAGTTGAGCCAGGCGTAATTACCGAAGAATTCATTAATGCAGTAGCTGAGAAAGGTTTACTTTATCCGGTTGATCCCAGTAGTAAAGGTTCATGTTTTATCGGTGGAAACGTAGCCCATGGCTCCGGTGGACCTCGTGTGGTTAAATATGGTACCATTAGAGAGTATATCCTGAATCTGGAAGTAGTTCTTCCTAACGGAGATATCATCTGGACGGGTGCGAATACCTTGAAATATGCTTCAGGATATAACCTGACGCAGTTAATGATCGGATCGGAAGGAACACTTGGCGTGGTGACAAAAATTGTGACTAAACTTCTTCCAAAGCCTCAACAATCTGTCCTCATGATGGGGTCTTTCAGTTCCAATGAAGAAGCGTGTGCTGCTGTATCAGCGATTTTTAGAGCAGGAGTTACACCCTCTGCACTCGAATTTATGGAACGAAAAGGAGTGGAGTGGGTAATAAAATTCGATGACATTAAATTTGACTTAAAAGATGATGTGAAAGCACTTTTAATGATTGAATTTGATGGTGATGACTTAGACGACATCTTTAAAAACTGCGAAAAAACCAACATTGTTTTAGAGGAGCACAACTGTACTGAGGTTTTATTTGCCGATACAGCACAGCAAAAGGAGGAGCTTTGGCGCATGCGCAGAACCATGGCCGAATCGGTAAAATCAAACTCAGTTTATAAAGAAGAAGATACTGTAGTACCAAGAGCAGCACTTCCTCAGCTGGTTGCCGGAATAAAAGCAACAGGTGAAAAATATGGCTTTGAAAGCATTTGCTATGGTCATGCAGGCGATGGCAATCTACATGTTAACATTATTAAATCGGGCATGAGTGATGAGGACTGGAAAACAAAGCTTAAACTTGGTATTGCAGAGATTTTTGAATTGACAACAGCATTGGGAGGCACTATATCTGGCGAACACGGGATAGGCCTGGTTCAAAAAGAATTTATGCCCATTAAGTATTCTGAAATACACCTTAATCTCATGAGAGGCATAAAACAAGTATTTGATCCCAATGGAATCTTGAATCCTGGAAAAATAATGCCCGATTAAATTAATCAGCATAGCTATAAATTAATAAAAGAGGTTCCTGACGTAAACAGGAGCCTCTTTCCATATAAATACTTGTATTATGCATTCAACTGCTCGAAATTGATCATCTTCTGTTTTTCAGCCTCAGGAATGATAGTTGGCTTACCTGATGCATAGTCCACAGCAATGCAAACTGTTTTACCTTTGCTACAAATTACTTCCTCAGTGCCCTTCAATTTAACAATCTGATATTCTAAATCAAAACTTGTATTGCCAATTCTGGATGTCTTAACATGAACCGCAATCTGATCATTTGCAACTATAGGCAAGATGTAATCAATTTCTGCATGCGCAATCACGATACCGGTTTTCTTCCAATCCCAGTTCACAATCTCTTTCCAATAGTTAGTACGCGCAATTTCAAAGTAAGTAAAATAAACAGAATTGTTTACATGTCCCATCATATCGAAATCTACGAACCTGATTGGAACATTAGTTTTATAGTTAAAAAAGTCAGAAAGGCTTTTCAACTCTGTCAATTTGTCTTTTAATTTTGAATCTTTTTGCCAAAATGTCTTAAAATTCATGTTTTTTTGGTTTGGTATATAAGTTGAATAAGCTGAAGTATCAATTTAAAAAATAAAAATTAGCGATATGACACTTGTAAATTTTAACAACAGAACCCGTAACACAGCGCCTTATTTTAACAATGTTTTTGACTCATTGTTTAGCGATGCATTAACAAAAAATAAAATGATCGATAAATCGCCGAATGTTAACATAAGCGAAACTGAGCAAGCTTATGTAATTGAATTGGCTGCCCCGGGTTTAAAGAAAGAAGATTTTCAAATTAACCTTAAAAAAGATACACTTTCTGTTTGGGCAGAAGTTAAAAGTGAAGAAACAGCAGTAAACAAAGACTTCAGCCGTAAAGAGTTCGATTACAGCTCATTCGCCAGGTCATTTAACTTACCTGATAGTGCTGATGGTGAGAAAATCACTGCAGAATATAAAGATGGTATTTTAAGTATAACCATCAACAAAAAAGACGATTCTAAACTGCAAAAAGAGATTGTAGTTTCATAATAAAGAGATTGAAGTTTTTTTCATAATAGTTTAAGTTTAGGTTTTATAAGGGTAACGCTGGATAGTGTTACCCTTATTTTATTTTGCTTATTCAGTATTTAGATTGATTTTAATTTGGCATCTGGATTTACCGACAACGCATTTTTTTGTACTTTTGCGCCATGGAAAGAGAAATTCTGGATACTAAACGTAAAGCATTAAAAATAAACCTCGACCCAAGAATCTACGGTACATTTGCCGAAATTGGTGCCGGTCAGGAAGTTTCAAGAAACTTTTTTAATGCTGGCGCAGCTTCTGGAACAGTAGCTAAAACGATGTCGGCATATGATATGACCTTTAGCGATGCCATCTATGGTGCTGAAGCGAATGGGAGGTATGTAAGTCAGAATAGGCTTTTGCAAATGCTCGACCATGAATTTGGCCTTCTAAACGAACGTTTATCTGGTGAAAAGTATGAAAGCCGCACATTTTTCGCCTTTGCAGATACGGTAACGACTTTAAATTACAAGCGTACCAACGAGCCACATGGCTGGGTTGGTATATGCTTCCAGAACGAACCGGGCGGACTTCCTAATGAGATCTTCTTTCACGTTCGATTGCTGGATACAGACGTGAATATGCAACAGCGTGTGCTGGGTATCATCGGAGTAAACCTCGTATATGCGGCATTTTACCACTATCAAGACCCGAAATTGATGGTTGAATCCTTAGCCGATAATTTGACCATTGGATCAGTAGAAATTGATTTAATATCTGTAAAAGGTCCTGCCTTTGAAGGAGTTGATAACATTTTGTTAAACCTTTATATGATTATGAAGGATTTCTCTGCAGCTGCGATTTTTGATGCAAATGCTCATCCTCGTCAGGCTAAAGACCTATTGTACAAAAAAGACATTATGATCTTGCGTACCAAATATGGCCAGAAATCAAATCCTAACTTCAGTTTATTTAACAAAGCTACAGAACAGTTTAAACGCACCAACCACGTTGAGGAAGGCAATTTAGCGGTTATGATTGAAGTGCTTTTAACGAATGTTTTGACCGATGCACAGGAAACCCCTGATGATATAGATCTGGAATCTGTAGCCAAGAGAACACAAGATATGTGTGATACGGGCAACATTGTAATTGTATCCAATTTTACCAGACATAACCGTTTAGCTAAATATCTTGCGCGCTGCAAACCTAAAAGTGTAGGCTTAGCCACCAATATTAACAACTTAAAGTTTGTATTTAATTCTACAAACTTTACCGGCGAAAACTATTCTGGTCAGCTGTTAAGTTATGTAAATGATATGTTCAGTACCAATGTAAGGCTTTTCGCTTATCCATTTTTAGATAAGAAAACCAATCAGGTAATCACTACTGCGAATATGCCAGTTACTCCAGATGCAAAGCCGCTCTTTGATTTCCTCTTAGTAAACGATTATATTACTGATATTAAAGATTACGAAGAAGACGAAGTTAAAACAGTCTAATTGTGTCTTTTATTGTTGCGACATCAACTTAGTTCCTGTGTCGGCCACCATTAAAGTATGTTTAACGCCACATTTTAAAGCATAATTATTTCTTTGGTGACCAACAGGAAAATCAAAGGCAATAGGGTAGCGGTAATCTTTTACCTTCTCGAGTACAATTTCGTAGATCGTTCTTCCGAATTCATCTCCTGTTTCATCTGGTTTTACTTTAAATCCACCTACAATCAGCGCTTTTAAATGCGCCAATTTCCCGCTACGTTTTAAATTCCACAGCATCCTGTCTATACTGTAAAGGTATTCTCCGGTATCTTCTATAAAAAGGATCTTATCTTTTGTATCTAAATCAGATTGGCTTCCTGCAAGGGTCTCAATAATACTTAAATTACCACCCACCAAAACACCCTCCACATTTCCTAAACGATTATTGGGATGAGCTGGAGCCACATATCCCATTTGCTCGCCAATGAGTGCGTTTTTAATAGATAAGATGGTTTCAATCTGAATGGGCTCAGCCTTAACCCAATCGTCTGGAAAGCTGTTACACATTTTTGAATGTATAGAGGCAATTTGATAATGCTTAGTTAAATGGCAGTGAATTACTGTGATATCACTGAAACCAATAATCCATTTAGGATTTTTTTTGAAAGCGGAAAAATCCAAACGATCAATGAACCTTACAAACCCGTAACCTCCGCGTGCACACATGATTGCCTTTATAGCAGGATCATCAAGCATTTGTTGAAAATCAATCAGGCGCTCTTCGTCCGTTCCCCCGAACGTAAAATCTCTTTTTCCTATGGTTTCACCAACTTTGATATTAAAACCCCAACTTTTGATCTGCGTAACAGCAGATTCGATTTGCGGAATAGTAATGTAACCTGCCGGACTTGTTATCCCAATCGTATCACCAGTTTTTAGATATTTTGGAATTTCGAAATTATTTTTTTCAGTTTCTACCTCATTTGCAAATGTTTTAATAGGAGAAAGTAGCGCTGGGACTGCAATAAATGAAGAAAGGAAAAGTTTTCTGTTCATCTAAATGAAAAATAATGGATGGTTTAACGAATATAGTATTTATAATCACGTTGTAAATGCAAAAAGGGATTTATATCCATAAATCCCTTTTCTAAACCAAACAAATTAATCTGTAAAAGATTAGTATAATGTGAATTATATAGATAACCAAGATCGAATTAAAATGTTTTGACTTTTTTTAAAAAAAAATAAATTCTTATAAAAAAAGAAAGACTATCCATCGCGGATAGTCTTGCTAACAACAAAACAAATATAAGATAACCAAATCTTCCCTGATCTGAGCTTGATCAGGATTAAAGTGTAATGAGTAACACTTGTGGCCTGGTAGCGGATTCGAACCGCTGTATTCAGTTAAAACCTTTACCTTCCAATCGGTCAACTGGCCAATGCTTAAACCTGTTTTAACGTTAAATAGTCTTGCAGTTCAATAGCTTGTTCATCTTTAATGACAGCCGAAAGGTTGATGCCATATTCTACCTTAACTGCTGTATTGATGGGTAGCACCAAAACAGGATATTCATCGATTGCAGGATATTGAAAATAAATAGACATACCTTTGTACATTTATGTTTAAAACCATGTTTAACGTATCAACAGGAGCAAAGATATAAATATTTCTATAATATCTATAGATTTAGTAGATTTTATTGAAAAATATTTTTTTGCTCTTACAGTACCTGAAAAACAAGTTAATATTGGTTCCATTCATCAAAAGCTAATTATTTTAAGGATATTTGCAATTCTTAACAAATTATAAGAATTGTGTCTTTAGAAAAATTAAAACTTAGTAAGCAACTTGTTGCATCCATGACAGATGCAGGATTTCTGACTCCAAAGGAAATTCAATTGAAAACAATGTCGAGGATTTTGGGAGGCCAGGATGTTGTTGCGGTAGGTCCGGAAGGATCCGGTAAAACAACTACCTATGTTTTAGCAACGCTAATGAAATTAAAATATGCGTTTGAGGAAGCACCTAGAGCACTAATCCTCGTTCCAGACGCCGAGCACGTTGCACATGTTTTAGAGCAATTCAGATTACTTAACCGTAACAGCACCTTCCGTATTTTAGGTATTGATAGTTCAGGAAGCATTGAGAATCAGATGAATGAAGTTACCGATGGTGTAGATATTATTGTTGCAGTTCCTGATCGTGCAAGAGCTTTATATTTAAAATTGGCTTTAAATACCAACAAAATTCAACTTTTTATTGTCGATAATGCAGAGCTGATTGTAAAGAAAGGTTTGCAGCTACCAGTTGTAGAATTGGCCAATAGCGCTTACAAATCTCAGCATATCGTATTTACTGAAGTGCTACATGATAAGCTTAACCACATGATTTCTCCTTTCATGAAAGATTCTGCTGCCACTATTGAAGTAGATGAACTGGGAGAGGCACAAGCAGAAGTTTATCCGCAAATGCTCTATAATGTACCGAATTTCAGGACAAAGTTAAATCTCCTCACACTTTTATTAAACGATGCGGAAACCTTTGATAAGGTTATTGTTTTTGTGAATACCAGGCTTACGGCTCAAACGGTTTATAAAAATTTCAACCACATCAATGAACAGGAAATTGGGATTTACAAACCCTTATTTTTTGATGATGCAGGATTTGACAGTATTGATGAATTCATTGAAAATACAAATGCGCGAGTGCTAATTGTTGCAAATGAAAATTTTAGTGAAACTGATCTGAGGGGTGTTCCATTTATTTTGCACCTGGAACTGCCGGAGCGAAAGGAAACTTTAATTCAACGCATTATTAAACATGATGAAAATGAAGAAGTTATTGCCATCAATTTTTCTACCGATATTGAACTGGTAGAAGTTAAAAAGATTGAACAAGCTTTGGGGCAGAAAATGCAGGTTATGGATTTGCCAGACGATTTGAAAGTGGTTGACGCCGCTGCAAAGCCTAAGAAGAAAAAAAGCGGAGAAGAAGAGGAGCAATCTGAAAGGGGCGCTGCATTTCATGAGAAAAAAGCCAGCAACACCAAAAATTACAATTACAGCGCTGGTGCAAAGGCAAAGATGACTTATAAAAAGAAAAAGGGACTTAGTTAGTCTTTAGTACCTAGTAGAAAGTAGTTAGTATGAAGTAGTGTGGTCAATCTTTTTGTAGCACATTGTTTATAATAGAACCTAGACTGATAACTCAACAAGCTTTTGCCAACAATAATAAAAAAAGCCTCCGAAATAATTCCGGAGGCTTTTACACAAATGTTATTTATGATTAATATAATGTAAATTCTACACGACGGTTTTGTTGACGACCAGCTGCAGTTTTGTTAGTTGCAATTGGCTGATCAGGACCGTAACCTGTAGCTTCAACTCTTGAGGCATTAGCACCTTGAGAAACTAAATAAGCCTTTACTGATTCAGCTCTGTCTTTAGATAAACGTAAGTTCAACTCTCTGCTACCTGTGTTATCGGTATGTCCGGCCAACTTTAAGCTAAAGTTTTTCTCTACTAACAAGGCAGCAACTCGATTCAATGTAGCATATGATTTAGAGCGAATAGTTGATTTTCCTAAATCAAATTCTAAGTTAGAAATTGCATCCCTAACCACTTTACGATCAGCTTCAGTAACCACTACTTTGGTTTCTTTAACCACTTCTCTCTGAACTTTGATTGGACAACCTGAGCCATCTACTACTGTTCCAGAAGCTGTTCCCGGGCATTTGTCGAATTTGTTTGCTACACCATCATTGTCATCGTCCCCCATATCTTTAGCATACTGTTCTCTATCTCTTTGAGCATTTTGCTCTGCCGTAGATAATGCTCTTCTCAACTCTGAGCTTTCTTCAGCACTTTGCTTACGTAAATCTGCTAATGAACTGTAGTTCTGTAATTGAGGTTTCTCTTTGTTTCCAATTGCAAACTCTAAACCAGCATGTGCATAAGCAAATTTGTCGTTTGTAGGACCATTAAAACCATCAAATTTAGCCGACTTAACAAAGTTTACGTCGTAACCAAAATCTAAATTGATTCCTTTAGCTACGCCTAATTTGAAACCAGCACCAACCGGAACAAACCATCCGTCTCTGTAAAAACCTTGATCACTTGTAGCAGGAGAGGTTGTTGCGCCTGATGACATGTAACCGGCACCGGCTTTTAAATAAGGTATTAAAACTGCGTTCTCATTGTTGATGTTAACGTTGGCAACATTCCAAACAGCACTTAAAGCTCCAGACCATTGAATGTTTGTTTTGTAACCTGTGTTGGCGATAAACCCACCCGCTCCGTTTGAAGCTCTTAATTCTTCAACTTTACCAGCTAAGAAATCAGCCTGAATACCTAATGATGGCAGGATTTGCTTTTTAACGTAACCGCCGTAACCAATGTGTTCTACCGGAGTTTCGAAAGCGTGATTGGAATTTCCAAAAACAGTTCTTGGTGTAAGCAATCCGCCATGTACACCAACCGACCAGGTTCTAAATACTTTTGGTGAAAAACGACCTGTTGAAGTTGACGTTTCCTGGGCAAATAATTGTGATGATAAACCTAATAAAGCAACCAACATTGTTGATTTAGTAATTTTCGAATTCATGTTTTTTATATTTTGTAGATATAACTTCTTAACAGTCTTTTAACAATACTGTTTAGCTTCGACCATGAAAAAATCTTGCCAAAGGACAGAAATTAACCTCAAACAACATGTAATCAGAACATTAGAACCCTAAAATAAACTTTCAAAAATGTTACGTTAAACGTTGAAATTACCAAAAAATTGTACTATTTACTATACAAAACAAGTTCATGCTTTTATTTTGCACCTGGATTCTTCTTATCTGTCAGAAGTAATTCAAGAGATTTTCCAATCCTGCTTTGTCGTGTCTTTTCTTGCTTTGCACTTAAAATCCAAAGTACATATTCCTTCCTGTTTGTGTAGGATAGGCTATTAAAAAAAGCTAATGCCTTGGGCTGAGAAACTAATGTGTCTTGAAAATCTGCAGGAAGTTTTACTGTTTTTGTTTCAGAATCAATAAAATCACCGAATTCGTTCGTTTTAATGTGATCGTTTCTCATTCCAGAAGGTTTTACTTCTGAAATCAATTTCAAACGCAAGGCAGTCCATGTTTCGTTTACCGCAGCAGATGCACAAGGTGATAAACCAAAATTACCAAGTTCGTCCCAGCTTCTCATCAGATCTAAATCTGAGCTTATTTTAGATGACTTTTTCGGATAAAAAACCCAAAATATTGTTTTCGAATGTATTAATGGGAGATTTTTTTGAATTTGGTTATTCAATTCCATTTTACTTGTTGTAAAGATGATCAACGCATCCATGGTCATTGTTTCGCCATAAGTAAACGCAACGTCAGCAGGAATGTCACCAAAAATACCTGCCGCCTTTTCGGGTGCATTTTCGATTTTCACCTTAAAATTAGCCTTAATCTGAAGCTTTTTTAACAAGGGATTTACCATTTCAGTAAATTATAACTTCAATTTAGCAAAGAAATCCCATAGCACAATGCCAGCAGAGATTACAATATTAAAAGAATGCTTTGTTCCAAATTGAGGTATTTCTATGCATTCATCTATTTTTGCCATCACCTCATCACTTACACCATCTACCTCGTTTCCGAATATCAGCGCATATTTTTTAGTTTCATCAGGCTTAAAAGTATTCAGCATAGTGCTGTTTTGAGCCTGTTCAATCGCAACGATTTCATATCCGGCTGCCCGCAATTCATCCACGGCTATAATGGTATCAGGATAATGTACCCAATCTACAGACTGTGTTGCACCCAATGCAGTTTTTTCAATTTCACGATGGGGTGGTTGAGCAGTTATACCACACAACACTACCTTCTCTAATGCAAATCCATCTGCAGTGCGAAATACGGAGCCCACATTATGCATGCTGCGCACATTATCTAAAACCACCACTACAGGTAGTTTTTCCTGGGCTTTAAATTCTGCTATATCTGGTCGGTTTAGTTCGTCGAGTTTTAACTTTTTCATTTTATTTTGATTGCACTGAACAACTTGCATCGAAATTGTACGCACATTTAATAATTATAATTTGATTGGTCCGTTTCCTATTTCACTGATATAAATGGCGGCATAATAACCTATTCGATCGAAATAGTAATCAGACAATTGTTTGGCAAAATCTTCCTCAGAACCCTTCTTAAGTAAAGCAATAGCACAACCGCCAAAGCCTGCTCCAGTCATTCTTGCCCCAATAACAGGTTCATAGCTTTTGCAGAAATCAACTATCGTATCCAATTCCTTTCCGCTCACCTCATATAAGTCTTTAAGCGACTCATGCGAGGCATACATTAGACGACCAAATAATTCTAACTGACCATTATTTAAGGCTTTAGCGGCATGATGTACCCGATCATTTTCTTTTATCACGTGTGTCGCCCTATTCAGGATTGTTTCATCAGTAATCAAATGACTATGGAGGGCGAATTTTTCAAATGTAAGCTCACAAAGATTATGCAATGCAATTTCCTTGTTGAGTAGTTTTAATGCTGTCTGGCATTCTGCAACGCGCTCATTATATTTAGAATCAGCCAGGGCACGGGGTTTATTGGTATTGATGATAGCCAGCACATACTCCCCCAGGTCCATATCCACCAATTTGCTTTTAAGCGTGTCGCAATCTAATACAATGGCTTTGTCTTTTTCACCAAAAGCAACCGCATACTGATCCATAATACCTGAATTTACACCAATAAACTCATTTTCGACACGCTTTGCCATTTTTACAAGCTGCAATTTATCGTACCCTAAGGAAAGAAAATCGTTTAAGGCAAAGGCTGTTACAATCTCTATAGAAGCTGATGATGACAAACCAGAACCAATGGGTACATTGCCATGATAAAGCATATTCAATGCAGGAATTTGATGACCATCCTTTAAAAACTCATTAATAATTCCTATCGGATAATTGAACCAAAAGCCTTGATTTTTAACCTGAATCTGGTTGGCTTCCATTTCACCATATGCCTCAAAGTTTAAGCTTTTAAATCTGGTTTTTCCTTCCGGATTGGGACTGAGCGCAAGCCAGGTTCCCATGGTAATGGCACAGGGCATCACCAGGCCGCCATTGTAATCTATATGCTCGCCGATTAAATTCACACGTCCTGGAGCAAAGTAGGTTGCTACAGCATTATGATTATATGACTGCGCAAATTTCTCTTCAAGTTTAAACTTCATTTAGCTTAAAAAATATTTATAAAAGCAAACAATAATGTTATGTTTGTTTGGGAAACAAAAGCCCTAAGTTACAATTTATGAAAGTAAAGCAAACACCTACAGGTAACATTATTAACGGCAACGAAGTTGTTGCTATAGAACTTACCAATAACAAAGGCACTTACGTTAAAATATTTAATTACGGAGCAATCATTAATAAGTTTGTGGTTAAAAACGCCAAAGGAGAGCTACAGGATATTGTTTTAGGTTTTGACACCTTTGAAGAATATCTGAATCCTGAATACCTCAAAAACGGCGCTTACTTAGGAGCTGTGGTTGGCCGGTATGCTAACCGCATTAAAAATGGCAGGTTTACCATTGATGGACAAACCTACCAGGTGGCACAAAACGCTGGCCCTGACGCTTTACACGGTGGTATTGAAGGCTTTGACAAAAAGGTTTGGGATGTTATTGATACTACAGAAGAACCTCATGCAGCTGTAACGCTTTCTTATGAAAGTGAGGATGGTGAAGAGAACTATCCGGGAAACTTAATCGTTGATTTAACATTTGAATTAACAGACAATGACGAGTTGATTCTGACTTATGAGGCTGAGACAGATCAGGCTACAGCCATTAACTTAACCCATCACGGTTATTTTAACTTAAATCCGAATGTGGCTAATATAGCGCAGCACGTACAACAAATTTTTGCTTCCAATTACCTGGAACAGGATGATAATTACTCTGTAACCGGGAAACTTATTCCGGTGAAAGACACCGCGCTTGACTTTACCACCGCTAAAGAGATTGGTAGAGACTGGAATCCTGAAGAAGGTTACGATCAAACTTTTGTTTTGGATAAAACCTATGGTGATTTGACCTTGGCGACTAAAACATTTGAGCAAGAAAGCGGTTTAACATTAAGTGTGTATACCACCGAACCTGTAGCGCATTTATATACGGCAAAGTATTTAAGTGTAAAAGGCGGAAAAGGGGGGAAGGATTATAATGGATATGATGCATTTTGTGTGGAAACACAACATCATCCTAATGGAATAAACATCCCGGAATTTCCTTCAACCATCTTACAGCCGGAAGATTTGTATACACAGACTACTATTTATAAGGTTTCAATAAATAAATAAAGCTATGTTTAAGGTTGATGATATTAAGAAAGCAGAATCCAGGATAAAAACCGGAGCAGATTTTCCAGAATTTATTAAAACACTTAAATCTTTTGGAATTAAGCGCAACGATGTATATGTTACCAACGGCTTATCTGTGTATTTTGGCGATGATCAAACCGAGCAGATTAGTCCTGATGAATACCCCGATTTGCTGATTAATGAAGAATCATCTCCTGAGAAGCTCAAGCATGCTTTACACATTCATCAACGCGGTGAAACCGATTTTGCAACTTTCTGTAAACAGGCAGCAGATGCAGGGGTAGAGAAATGGGTTGTTGATTTGGAAAACATGACTTGCACTTATTTAGACACCGAGCAAAAAGAATTAGTTATTGAACAGATTTCCGAAGTTTAACAAATTTCGGAAATCCGTTCTAAAACTCCCTTAATCGCTTGATCTACAATCTTATTTGGCGCTTTACTAAATTCCAAATTAACACGGCTTGCAAGTATAGCATTTACAGATAAGGCCTCATGTCCTAAAACTTTAGCCAGGGCATATATACCAGCGGTTTCCATTTCAAGGTTGGTAATTCTGTTTTGATTGCTTTTAAAACTGTTGATTAAACCAATAAAATTTGGGATGGCATTTTTTGCACGCACCAATCTACCCTGAGGGGCATAAAAACCTGGGGCTGTAATCGTAATTCCCTTAGCCATATCTTTACCAATGGTATTCAATAGCTTATCGCTTGCGGCTGTTAAATAAGGATTAATGTGTTTTAGATGTGCAAAATGAGATTTGATATCATCAAGCAGTAAACGTTCATCTCCTGATAACTCATGTACATAATAATTCATCAGTGCATCCATTCCTAAACCAAAAGAAGAGGCTAAAATGGTACCCATGGGTACATCAGGCTGTACAGCCCCCGATGTTCCAATTCTGATAATATTTAAACTTGTTAAGTCTTTTTTAATCTCTCTGCTATCAAAATCGATATTAACCAAAGCATCAAGTTCATTAAAAACAATATCAATATTATCGGTACCGATACCTGTAGAGAGCACTGTTATACGTTTTTCTCCGATATATCCAGTGTGGGTTATAAATTCCCGCTTACCCTTTTTAAGCTCAATCCGATCGAAATATTTACTCACTTCGCTCACCCGTTCAGGGTCACCTACAGTAATAACAGTTTGCGCAATGTCTTCAGGCAATAAATTCAAATGGTAAATTGTCCCATCTGGGTTAATGATTAAGTCGCTTTCGGATATTTTCATGCTTCTATAGATAAGTCAATTAAATGGTATGTAAATACTGGTGCTTTAATCCTTCAATTTTATCAAACTTAGCTAAAACCTGGTTGAGTTGCGCTTTTCTTACCTCAAATGTTAATACACACTGGATATCAAAATTTTGAGACAAAACCATTAAATTTTCTTCCTTTACCAAACGCATCACATCATTCATCTGCAGGTAATCAAATTCTATCTGATAAATATCATTTACTGTTTTGCTTATAATAGTTGCCGTTTTTATAGCTTCAATGCTGGCGTTTTTATAGGCATTAATAAGTCCGGGTACTCCAAGCAAAGTTCCGCCGAAGTAACGTACAACAACTACTATAACATTGGTGATGTCTTCTGATAAAAGACAGTTTAAAATGGGTCTGCCAGCAGTACCAGAAGGCTCACCATCATCATTGATTCTAAAAACAGTACGATCGGGGCTAAGCCTGTACGCATAACAAAAATGTCTGGCCTTTGCATGTTCTGTCCGTAAGCTTTGCAAAATGGGCTTTACTTCATCTTCTGAGCGGATAGGATAGGCATACGCGATAAATTTGCTCCCTTTATCCTTAAAGATTCCCTCTGCGTTCTCAGCTATCGTTTTATACGTATCATCAAACAGCATAAATCTGAGATAAAGTGATTAATATTACTGCAGCAATAGCCAATATAATACCCAGATAATTTAGCCTGGATAGTTTTTCCCTAAAAACGATAAGGCCCACTAAACTTCCCAGTACAATTACCCCTAAATTCATTGCAGCGAAAACGGTTGAGGGATTTTTAGCCAGGGCCTGATGTGCTTTGAGATAAAATAAGATGTTTGCGAAATTAAATAACCCTAAAATAACGCCACAGGCTAAGTTTACCAGCTGAATTTTAGTTTTTCCACTCCCCGTCATTACAGCTACCACCACAACAGATACTACAAAAGCCAAACAAAATACAATGAATAGTGATGTGGTATAGGGTAAAGCTTTGTGTAAGGCAATCTGTTTAAACAGTACGTCTATAACGCCAAAGCCCAGAAAAACCATAATCGGGTAGATCCAATTACCAGCCGTAGGTTGTCTTTCAGTTTTTCGTATAAAAGTTAAAAAAATTGCAGGAAATCCAACAATAAGCCCGATCAGTTTATATTGATTAAAATCTTCCTTAAAAATGAAATAAGCGGCAAGTATTGGAATAAATAAGGAAAGTCTCTGAGCTATATCGGTTTTCACAATACCCAGCCTTTTAATCGATGCGGCCAGAAAAAGAAATATTGTGGGTAACAAAACAGCCAATGCAATATAAATTGGCCATGGTGCAGTTGATGTAACCAAAGAAACATCAGGTTTAAAGCATAAAAAGCAAAGGATAAATGCTGTAAGGTAATTAACGGTAACGGCTTGTATAATGCTGATCTGGTATCTTTTAGCTAACTTTAAAAGTACAGCTACGGTTACGCTACAACAAATACTTAAAATAATGTATATCATCTACTTAAACTTATTTATATATATAGAAAGTTTATCTGAGTTTAATTGAACCTGTTCCTGAAGCATACCATTAATAACGGGAGAAGCAATGCCTTCTGTCCAGCTGTTAGCAGCGCTAAATATCCGGGCTTCATCCCAAAGTCCTGCATCTAAAAATTGTTTCAGTATTTTGGCACCACCTTCAATAATTACCGATTGGATATCCATTAGGTAAAGTTGAAACATGATTTTTTGGGGCAGATAATATTGCATGTCTTCCATTTGAATGTAATGAATATTGTCTACTACATCAGTTTTTATTTCATTAAAAATAATGGTTTTTGCTTCCTTATTAAAAATGTGGTTGGAAGCAGGGATATCCAGACTCTTATCGATAACCAGGCGAACAGGATTTTTTCCCGGCCATTCCCGAGCAGTTAATTGGGGGTTATCAACAATTGCAGTATATTTTCCAATTAATGTGGCGTCTTCCTCTGTTCGCCATTTATGCGCCAAACGTTTTGCCAGCAGACCGCTTATCCATTTTTGGTGTCCGTTGCTAGCGGCGAAATAGCCATTTGCAGTTTCTGCCCACTTCAGTATAACATAAGGTCGCTGCTGTTTTACGCGTGTAAAAAATCGCCTGTTAAAAAAACTACATTCACCTTCCAAAACCCCGGTTTTAACAGCTATACCGGCAGTTTTGAGTTTTTCGATACCTTTCCCATCTACAGCAGAAAAAGGATCGGTATTGCCAATTACAACCTGCTTAACCTGGTGCTTTACCAGTAAATCGGCACAAGGAGGTGTTTTACCAAAATGGGCACATGGTTCCAGGTTTACATAAACCGTTGCCTGTTTCAATAGTTGCGCTGCATTTTCAGGATGCTGATCAAAAACAGATTTGATGGCATTTGGTTCGGCATGGGCCTGACCATATTCCTGGTGATATCCTTCGCCAATTATCTTACCATTGGCAACAATTACACAACCCACCATAGGGTTTGGGCTTACCTTTCCCATTCCCAGTTCTGCTAATTCTAAACAGCGTTTAATGTAAAATTCATCGCTCATTAGGGCAAAAATAGGAAAAAATGGATGATGAGCGGGAGAAATTGAAATTGATATCTGGTTAAATTGTAATTTTGCAACAATGAAACTCCGCGAACTGGAAGAATACTACCAACTTGAACTGGCACCTTTTTATCATGAAGAAGAAGGGGCAGCAATGTTCGGTTTAGCTGCAGAGCAGGTGCTTGGCTTATCTCCGCTTAAACTTAGGATGGAGAAGGAAAATGTGTTATCAGATATTAACCTGCAAAAAATGCTAACCATTCTGAACGAGTTAAAAATGCATAAACCCATTCAGCATATTTTAGGTCAGGCACATTTTTATGGTGCTGTTTATAAAGTAACTGAAGATGTATTGATTCCCAGGCCTGAAACCGAAGAACTTGTAGACTGGGTTGTAAATGATTATTCTACCCATAAAGAACTCAATATTTTAGATATCGGAACAGGTTCGGGTTGCATCCCCATTAGCTTAAAACGGCACCTGCCTGCAGCTAAAGTGGGCAGTATAGATATCTCTGAAAAGGCCCTGATTGTAGCCCGAGAAAATGCACATACATTAAACGCCAGTATTGAATTTATTCATGCAGATATCCTGGAATATGATACTGAAGAAAAATTTGACATCATTACCAGCAACCCGCCTTATATCAGAAACTTAGAAAAGAAAGCCATGCATCAAAATGTATTGGATCATGAGCCACACACTGCATTATTCGTTCCGGATGAAAACCCCTTATTATTTTACAAATCGATAGCCGACTTTGCGAAAAAAACACTAAATAATAGTGGTGTTGTATATTTTGAAATTAACGAATATCTGGGAAAAGAAACGGTAGATATGTTAATGAAAAGAGGTTTCTCTAATGTGGAACTCAGAAAAGATATGCAGGGAAAGGACAGGATGATTAAGGCAATTTTATAAGATTAGCTCCTGGGATGAAATTGTGTTACCACTTCCCTTAAATAATTACGATCTAAATGGGTATATATTTCTGTGGTGGTGATACTTGAATGTCCAAGCATTTCCTGTACTGCCCTCAGATCGGCACCACCTTCTATCAAATGTGTAGCAAAAGAATGTCGTAAGGTATGCGGACTGATGGATTTTTTCAATCCTGTTTGAATGGCGAGTTGTTTAATCAAATTAAAAATAGAAATCCTCGACAGTTTAGCGCCAAAGCGGTTAAGAAAAACAAAATCTTCATTCCCTTTTTTAATATTTTGATGAACCCTTATTTCTTTCAAATAGATATCCAACAACTTCAAGGCCACGCCGCCAACAGGCACTAAACGTTCTTTATTCCCTTTTCCAATTACCTTCAAAAACTCTATTTGTGGGTAAATATTGGAGATTTTAAGTTCAGTTAATTCTGAAACCCGTAAACCGCAGCCATACAAAACCTCAATAATAGCCTTATTGCGCATGCCTTCTGGTTTTGATGCATCAATAGACCCGATCAGGTTATTAATTTCATTTATGTTTAAGGTATCGGGCAACTTTCTTGTGATTTTAGGCGCTTCTAATAAAGCGGATGGATCAACTTCGATTACATTTTCGAGCAACAAATAACTAAAGAAAGCTTTTAGGCTAGAAATTACACGTGCCTGCGTGCTTGCCAGCATACCCAATTCATTTAACCAGGAAATGAAAAGCCTGAGATCTGCAATGGTAATTTCAGATAACCTCAATTCTTTTGATATGGATTGGTAAAACTGATGGAGTTTATCTAAATCGCCCAGATAGGCTAGAATTGAATTGTCTGCAAGTGAACGTTCCAGCCTTAAATAAGCTTTGAATCCCTTAAGGTATGATTGCCACATAATCAGTTTCTGTTACAGCCATAAAATAAACGCCTGCATTTACTTCGCTAATATCAAGAATTTAATCTTAATAGTATGTTAAAATGTCAATCCATCAAATATTTTGTGATCATTGCGTATAATTGCAATGTAAAGCACAACCTTAAAACAGTAAAAAATAATTAAACATGAAAATACAAATCATCAATGGTCCTAATTTAAATCTTCTTGGTGTTCGTGAACCGTCAATTTATGGCAACACAAGCATTGAAGATTACATCAAAGAATTAAAAGCTGCTTATCCATCGATAGAAATTGTTTATTTTCAAAGTAATGTAGAAGGAGAAATTATTAATAAACTTCATGAAGTTGGCTTTAGTTATGACGGGGTTATACTAAATGCAGGTGGTTATACGCATACCTCTGTAGCCATTGCCGATGCCATTGCAGCCATAAAAACACCTGTTGTAGAAGTACACATTTCTAATATCTATGCAAGGGAAGAATATCGCCATGTATCTTTAACCGGAAAAAACTGCAAGGGAGTACTCACCGGATTTGGAATGAAAGGATATCGCCTGGCGCTGGAAAGTTTAATTATCGAATCTTAAAATATATTAAAATGCTAAAAAAAACGCTTCTCATCCTTTTAACATTTATTGCATTAAATCTTAAGGCACAAAACGCCTCATCAACCAAAACAACATTAAATGAAAGTATGGTGGTTAGGGGAGATGATGGTATGGTATATCCCTACAAAACATGGAAAAACCTAATGTTAACCGGAAAATATGCCATTAAGAAACGCGGGACTTTTACCGATAGCGGAACACCGGAGTACCTTATTTACCAACTCTCAGAAGCGGAACAGGAAGCACACTTTAATCGGGTAGCTAAGCCACGGGCCAGCGATTCTTTTAAAGAAGGAGAAGAGTTTAAAGGCTTTAAAGCAACTGATATTAACGGAAATAAATTCGATTTACGGGAAGCCAAAGGAAAAGTGATTGTACTTAACTTCTGGTTTATCGATTGCCCGCCATGTAAACAGGAAATCCCGCAGCTTAACGAGCTGGTAGCAGCGTTTAAAGACAATCCAAATGTTGTATTTTTAGCCATTGCCCTCGATGACAGATTTGCAATCAGAGAATTCATTAAAACTTCACCGTTCAATTACAACCTGGTTGAGGGGAGACCAATTGCAGCCAAATACGGCGTAAAGGGTTATCCAACACATGTTGTGATTGATACAGCCGGAAAAATTAAATTCAGCACCTTAGGATTGGCCAGCAATACAATTCATTGGATAAAGAAATCGATTAATGAGTCTCTGGCAAGTAATTAATTTAAGAGAAAGTTTTTTATCCTGAGTACCCCCCTAAAATTGTGGGCTATGGTTATTGTGGAAATAATTTTTCATTATTACTTAATAATCAATATCATATCCATGAACCCCACACAAGAGCCATAAGACCCACTGATGCTAATAAAAGAAACTAGCAGAAATAAAGATTTTGACTTGGAACAAATAAAGCAATTAAAAAGAGTAAGCTGGATTAGTCTCCGATTTTTTCATTACTTCAATGTAGCTCTTAGTTACAGCTTCCGAACGTGCGCATTTTAACATTATATATAGGTATAATTAAAAAGCCATAATTTAAATTTCTTTTGGTATTGGTAATAGGAGTGGTGTTATTTCTGCAATAATTGTATTAGCTGAAGAAATCTCACATTCTAGTGACCCAATTTTGTATTTCATCAATACTTGGTTACGAATACCACAGCTATCCAATTTTTCCAAAGTTTGTATTTCCAAGAGATTCAAATAAGCTAATCCCAATGGCCGATCTTTGTTTGTTATTTTTAATTTATTAACCAACACTAACAGTAATTGAGATTTGTTATACATCGATTCCATTTTCGCTAGCTCATCTTTATGATCTTGGATCACACGCGTGGCTTTCTTAGCACGTAAAGTTAATTTTTTAATAGTCGAGGTCAGCTTTTCCTGCTCTAATAGATGAAGTTCCTCTACGGCTTCTAAGTTTGGTGGCTGTTCCATTAATAGTTCAATCTCTGTCATCAATGCTAATTGCTGCGATGTGAGCGTCCGTTCTCCTTTCTCAAATAGGTTTGCTTTTGTTTTACCAATACCAATAAGCTTACCCATTTCAATTTGAGTAAGCCCTAATTTTTCTCTAAGTGATTTCATATAACAATATTTAAATACATTAAAAAGCTAAGCCCTAGTGTAAACTTTTTTACTGTAAACTTTTTTTATGCCCGCGTTAAAAAGTTTACAAAGTTTGTAAACTTTTTAAGTGTAAACTTTTTTATTGACCGCACTAACAAGTTTACCAAAAACACATGAACTAAATTTGTAGAAGAATATCTACAGTTTTTTTTCATCAGATAATTTGGTTGTTTTGTTGCAATAAATCATTTATTGCTTGTGGTTGCAAAGAAAGCCTTAAAACGAAATTTTATCCGAATGTTGCTTTCTAAAGTTTAACAAAATCAAACTTAAACGTTTAAAAGACAATTAATTATCAATTAAGTTCTTATCATTAGATCATATATTTTTAACAAAAAATTACATGATATGAACTATTCAGTTGCACAATTAACAACAACAGAAGACTGCGATACGGTCTTATTCCTCATCGAAAAAAAAGTAAAGGATTTATCTTTTAAAAAGCTCTCATTAGAAAGAAGACAAGAGAGCTATGCAGCTAATACATTGGAGGTATCATCAGAATTAGCAATAATAGATTCTGAATTAAATGCGGTAAATCTGATAATGAGTTCTTTACCTGAAGGTCCGAGTAAAAGCGAACATCTTGTTAAGCAAAAAAAATTAGAGTATCATCGTGTTCTCCTGCTTAACCGCAAAGAAGATTACGGGGTAATTGCACTTCTAACAAAGGAATTTGATATTGCTTGTACAGAAAAAGAACTTGTCGAAGCAGAGGCATTTTTAGCCGCTATTGAAGCACGTAAAGCTGCTTTATAATTAACCCTTTGTCTGTAGATTCATCTCATGTGTATATATAAGCTGTAGCTATAGTGGCTACAGCTTTATTATTTATTATAGCATGCTTGTAGCCTAGCATTCGCTCTTTTCACTCATTCTAAACCGTACATTAATTAAGTATGTCGCCTCGAATAGCGCAACAATTCTTTCGTACACGATTATTACATCGCTTTTTGTTAAACTTTCTTCTGAAAAATCAAAACTTAAAGCATCATATAACCAAACTTCTAATATCCTGCGATAATCATTTAGACTATATGTTTTAAATGTATCTGTAATTATCATTTGTGGGTTTAATTTTTGTCTAAGCTTTAACGTTTTAGGATAACATATTGATTGCTTCCTTTCTGTTTTGATATAGAGCTTTAATAGATCACTTTCTATTTTATCTTCCATATTGTATTCACCTAGTTCTTGGTCTTTTAATAACCAAGCTGCCTCAATTAACTTCATTGTAACGTCATGTAAATAAAGCAGATTAGATGGAGTTATATTTCTTGTATTGCGTGATTCGAAAGCGATTGCATTGCGCCATTGCTTTAGCATTTTGAGATGATCATAAAGATCAGCGAGCATAAAAAACTGACCAATGACTTTAATAGGATTTTCAATCTCATCATATTCTAGATGAGTGATTCTGTTTTGATGTGCGTGGAGAGACTTTTCCATAATCATTTACATTTAGTTTATTCGTATGAACTGTGAAAATTACCAGCTCGTTACGATTTTGAATCAAAAGTATTAGATTATGAGTCTTGTTCTAATCTATCTCGCTACAAGAATACTGAACGATATTATATCACATTACTGAACGATAAAAGGTAAGATCCTTTCGTCGCTTGCGATTGGAAGTGAAGAGAATTCTTCCATTCGATAAACTACCAGCTCGTGGATTAAAGCCAGGCACTCTTGAGCCTTTGTTGGCAAAAACCTAGCGACGAAACAAAGAAACATTTGTTAAGCCATAGTACTAACAATCCTAGCTAAGTCTGTTAAAGTATTTTATTTTTTTAATAAAGAAAGCCCATACAATGCTGCTGTTATACACACCGGCATGTTCAGCATATGGCCTTTGCACTTGCGTTCTTTTTTTGGCTGTTTTAAAAACAGATTTAACAAAATGCCAGTGTCCTTTACTTACTGCCAGGGTAAATTTAGGTTTGCCTGAAAGGAGAAAATGCCACCAGGCAATAAAGTCAATCCACATCCTGATAAAAATGCGAAAGGCTGCATCACCGGCAGGCAGATTTTTCTGCATAATGATGAGGTTATTTCTAAAGTTGAGATAAGTTTTAAAAGGGTTTTCGGTTTGTAAAGTTCCGCCACCTACATGAAAAACCTCAGATTCAGGGCAATACATTATTTTATAACCTAAGTTTTTTAAGCGCCAGCAGAGGTCAATTTCTTCCATATGGGCAAAAAGATCTGCATCTAAACCTCCTGTTTCTTTCCAATGCCGGCTTTTAATGAAGAATGCTGCACCGCTGGCCCAAAAAATTTCCTGTTGCTCATTGTATTGGTTTTGGTCATCTTCATAAACATTAAAAATTCTTCCCCTGCAAAAAGGGTAGGCGTATATATCTAGAAAACCGCCAGCAGCCCCCGCATACTCAAACTGTTTTTTATTATGAAAGGCTTTGATTTTTGGTTGTGCAGCAGCAATCAGCTCATCGGCTTCCATTAAAGCTATAACGGGTTCAATCCAGTTGGGCGTTACTTCAACATCAGAATTTAGCAAAATGTAATAATCTGCTTCTACACGTGCTAAAATCCTATTGTATCCGCCTGCAAAACCATAATTCAAATCATTGGTTAATACCTCAATGCCCGGAAAATTCTCTTTTACAAAAGCTACAGAATCATCGGTAGATCCATTATCACCTACAACAATCTTTAAATTATCATATTCAGAGCGCAGTACACTGGGTAAAAACTGCTCTAAAAATGCTTTACCATTCCAATTTAAAATAACAACGGCTACCGAAGGATTCATGTGTTTTATCTGTCTTATATATCCAGCGCTAAAAAAACTTGCATCTGCACCTAAAAAATGAATAGGTTAGTGTATTTTTGCCAATATTTTAACGTTTGGGCTACAAACATAAATTTTCAAATGCAGAATACAGCTATACTTCCATTATTTTATCTTCCGCCGGTTGGTTATTTTAGTTTATTACAAAAGTTAAACCCAAACTTCTTAATTGAAAAGTACGAGCATTTCCCTAAACAAACCTACCGGAACCGGGCTAGTATTTATTCGCCAAATGGAAAATTAGACCTCACTGTACCCGTTGTTAAGGGCTCTAAGATGCATACAGTAGCCAGCGATGTGAAAATAAGTAATGATTTTAACTGGCAACGCTTACATTGGATGAGTTTACAAAGCTGTTACCGAAGCTCGGCCTATTTCGAATTTTACGAGGATGAATTATCACATTTCTACACTAAAAAATTTGATTACCTGTTTGACTATAATCTGGAACTCCTTAACTGGTTAAATAAAAAACTAAAATTAAACCTGGAGATTGCCTTTACACCAGAATACAATAAGGATATTGATGCAGAATCGGATTTCAGATCAATGATGAATCCAAAAAAAACCGAAGATATTGTAAACAATAAGCCCTATTATCAAGTTTTTGAAGATAGGCATCAATTTTTGCCTAACTTAAGCATCGTAGATTTATTGTTTAATCAGGGGCCACAATCCCGGTTATATCTTTAACATATGGCTAAAAACAAACCTCGCCACAGGCATAAACATTACAAAGTACCAGAACCCGGAACCAGCCCCGGACTTTATGCCATTGATGATGATGCACTAAAACCAATTATTACCTTACATATATATAACGAAAAGACCTACCAAAAAGAGGAGATCAAAAACATTAACAATATTGATAGGGTTATTCAAAATAAAGAGTTTTCGTATTGGTTTGATATTAAAGGTTTGGCAGACCCTAATATTTTTGAAACGTTATATGAGAAGCTCAACATCAGCCGGTTGGTGCTGGAAGATATAACCAGTTGTTATCAGCGACCAAAAATTGATGAATATGACAACGATAAATATGTTTTTGCAGTAAGCCGCCATCTTTTTTTAGAAGAAGGCAATGGATTGTGCAACGAGCAGATATCTTATATTTTACTGTCCAATTGCTTAATTACATTTCAGGAAGATTATCAGGACTGTTTTAATCCTGTGAGGAAGAGACTTGAAGTTGGCAAAGGGAATATTCGTATTGGAGGCAGCAGCTACCTGATGTACGCCATAATGGATGTAATTGTAGATAATTACTTTTCTTTACTTAATTTTTGGGGAGAAGAACTGGATGCCATCGAGGATAGGCTTTATGACAGGCCCGACCGCCAGATTATGTATGATACCCAAGCGATTAAGCGTTCATTAATAACCATTAGAAAGGTGGCCTGGCCAGAGCGGGATAAACTAAATGATATTATCAGAAGCGATAGTCCATTAATTAGCGACCTGACCAGAACCTATATGAAGGATGCTTACGACCATTGCATTCAGATTATCGATTTTATCGAATCATTAAAGGAGATTGCATCAGCCAACATAGACATGAACCTCTCTATCATTAGCAACAGGATGAATGAAATAATGAAGGTTTTGACTATTATCTCATCTATATTTATTCCCTTAACATTCATTGCCGGAATTTATGGAATGAACTTTAGCCGGGAAGATCCGGCCACGGGGAAGATATTGCGCGACAATATGCCAGAACTATACGCCGAACATGGTTATGTGTACACCTGGTTGGTAATGGCTATTATTGCCGTAATCCAGGTGATTTACTTCTGGCGAAAAGGCTGGTTTAAATAAACTTTAAATTAAGTCTTTTAATAGTCTCCATTAAATTAAACGTATTTTCATACATTGGTAGAAAAATAACACATCCCTTTAAAAGGATCACGTATTTATGCAATCATTCGAAATAGATAAAAGCGACGTACTCAAAGTTAAAAACGCCATTTTAGCTGGTGATGAGACTTTGAAAGTAGTTCTGGAGGAATATCATGCTTCAGAAATCGCAATTCTTTTCGAACGTTTGGACAAATCCGAACAACAGCATATTATTAACCTCCTTCCTTCAGAAACAGCTTCAGAGATTATCTCGGAAATGGATGAGGAATCTCACCCTGAAGACTTACTTTTTAAACTTCATCCCGACAAAAGAACGGAGATTGTTGAGGAATTGGATTACGATGATGCAACTGATATCATTTCCCAACTGGAAGATCATGAGCAAAAAGAAATCCTCGAAGATCTTAGTGAGGAGGATGCATCTAATATCCGGAACCTCTTAACCTATCACGAAAAAACTGCCGGGGGATTGATGAATACAGATTTAATCTGTGTAAACATCAACTTAACCAAAAAGGATGCTATAGATGAAATCATCCGCCAAAGTGAAGAGATGGAAGAGTTTTATACCATCTATGTAGTGGATGATGAAGAAATTTTTAAAGGTATCGTTTCCCTAAAGGATATTATTAAAGCGAAACACAATGCTAAAATTACAGAGCTTGTAAAAGTTGATGCTGTTTATGTACATCCCGATACGGATCAGGAGGAGGTTGCCAATCTTATTTCTCAATATAATTTAACGAGTATTCCGGTTATCGATAATCATCAAAAATTGCTGGGAAGAGTTACGTTTGATGATGTGATTGATGTAATGGAGGCAGAAAGTACAGAAGATATCCTTAAAATTTCGGGGGTATCAGAAGACGAAGAATTAAGTGGTAACTGGGTTGAGGCTGTTAAATCGCGTTTACCCTGGTTAATTATTAACCTCGGAACTGCTTTCCTGGCCTCGTCGGTAGTGCGGTATTTTGATCCAACAATTAAACTAATCCCATCATTAGCAGCCTACATGACCATTATAGCCGGAATGGGTGGGAATGCAGCCACACAAGCGCTAGCTGTAACGGTACGCCGTATTTCATTATATGATTTAACGGATAAGCAAGCTTACAGAACAGTATTAAAAGAGTTTACCGTAGGCTTAATTAACGGGGCAGCAAATGGTTTGATTGTATTTATTTTTGCCTTCTTTTTTGATGGTAATCCGATGCTGGGATTGGTGATTTTTATGGCCATGACTGGTAATTTAATTATTGCCGGGGTAACCGGAGCCGGAATTCCACTCGTATTAAAAAGAATTGGAATCGATCCCGCTATTGCATCTTCTATAATTATTACTACTTTCACCGATGTTTTTGGCTTCCTGCTGATATTGGGATTAGCCAGCAAATTATTGTTATAAAGTTAAACTGTTGTCTTACTACAACACAATACCAGCTAACCAAACATTTAGAATAAAAATATGCAAACCACTAAACACGATTGGAGCAGAGAAGAAATATCAGCAATATACCACAAACCATTCTTAGATTTGGTATATGAAGCCGCAACCATACATCGGGCCAATAAAGATTACAATGAAGTTCAGGTAAGCTCATTAATTTCTATCAAAACCGGCGGTTGTGCAGAAGATTGTTCTTATTGCCCACAGGCTGCCCGTTACCATACAGATTTGGAAGTACAACCCTTAATGCAGGTAAGTCAGGTGGTAAATGCCGCAGTTAAAGCCAAGGAGGGAGGAGCATCCCGATTATGCATGGGTGCGGCCTGGCGCGAGGTGAGAGATAACCGTGATTTTGACAGGGTTATTGAAATGGTGAAAGCGGTAAATGATATGGATATGGAGGTTTGCTGTACGTTGGGAATGTTGACCGAAAATCAAGCCCAACGACTTGCTGATGCAGGTTTGTATGCATACAACCATAATATTGATACCTCTGAAGATGACTATAAACGAATTATTTCTACCAGAACCTACGACGATCGTTTGAATACCATTAAAAATGTACGCAAGGCAAAACTTACCGTATGTAGCGGTGGAATTATAGGTTTAGGGGAAACCGTTGAAGATCGTGTTTCCATGCTTCAAACATTGGCCAATATGCCAAAACATCCTGAGTCTGTTCCGGTAAACGCATTAGTACCTGTAAAAGGAACACCTTTAGAAGATCAACCAAGAGTTCCAATTTGGGATATGGTGAGAATGATTGCTACAGCTCGTATTGTAATGCCTAACTCGGTAGTACGTTTATCTGCGGGAAGAAATGAAATGAGCACTTTAGAACAGGCATTTTGCTTTATGGCTGGTGCAAGCTCTATTTTCGCCGGAGATAAATTACTAACTACACCTAATCCAGCTTTTGTAGACGATATGGCCATGTTTGAACTATTGGGACTTAAAACCCGGGAAGCTTTCAAAAACGGTCGGCCGGCTAACACGCAGCAAAAAGAAGAAGTTCTATAAAGCAAGATCTTTGTTATTAATGATGAGTTGCGGTACAAACCTATGCCCAGAAGCAGGCCGTTAGAAAGCCCCGCAACTCATACTATTCATATGCTAATCCAAAAATTTTAGGATTGTGATGAAAAAGGCGGGATATCATTTTTGATATAGAAACCCTAACTGTTCCTATTTTCGCGTTCCCGCTAAATAGCTGTAACCCTAACCTCAATATTTCCTTTTGTCGCTTTTGAATACGGGCAAGTTTTGTGTGCTTTATCTGCTATTTGTTGTGCTTCTTCGGTTGTAATATTAGGGATATGAACATCCAGATCAGCAGAGAGCACGAAAGCATTTCCATCCTTATTAAAAGAAATTAAAACATTAACCTGCGCTTCGCTGGTATCTACGCCTTCACGCTCAGCAATAGAACCCAATGCGCCTAAGTAGCAGGCTCCCCAGGCAGCAGCAAATAGTTGTTCCGGATTAGTTGCACCGCCTTGTCCACCAAGTTCTTTAGGTTTCTTCAGATCAAAATCTATAATTCCATCGCTCGATTTTACGTGTCCGTCTCTTCCCCCGGTAGCAGTAACTTCTGCCGTATATAACTTTTCCATAATTTATATTATTGATTTCCTTAACAACAATAGGAGGTAACCATTGTTTGGATTACAAATAGCTTGAGCAGATTAGATTTTAATTTTTACAGATAGCTTATAAATATCATAAGCCACTTTTTGAATGAGGTCGAACTGTTCTGGTACCAGGTCTTCACCTTTTTTTACGGCTGTAAAACTTTCTGCCAATCGGATAAGCGGAACATTGTCAATTACAGATTTTCCCTGCTCCAGATTTTCAATCGCCGTGTCTAATAAGTATATGGTATTGTTAGAGACAGGCTTCAAAGCATCAAAATTCTCAAAAACAAAATCGTGTTCTTTATTATAGAGCGATAGGGTCGCCACATATGAAGATATTAAGTGGCTCAAGGCTGTAAATTGATGCACTTCCTTAATAAATAGCTGTTTACTTTTAGGTTCTGAAAACATCCTTTGAAATAAAGAGGCTAAATTTGCGGTGCTTACGTAAACTTCTTTTCTGGCCAGTTTATATTCTGTTCTTTGGTACGTTTTCTCAAAATATAACTTAATAACCTGTTCGTAATACGCTCTGTTTGCTTTTAATATATCAATCATCGCCTCTTTCAATTTCTCATGTTCCCATGTAGGAAACAAGGAATAACTGGCAAGTAGGGCAATGCCTGACCCAATAAAGGTGTCATATATTCTTTCGCGGGCCAGTGCAATGGTACCCATTCCTAAAAAGTCGAAGAGAATGAGGATATATGGCGTCATAAAAAGTACGCTCACTACATAGTTCTTTCTTTGAAAACTATAGCAGCCAATCATACATATGATTAGAATAATGAACAAGGTATCTTTATCATGAATATAGGAAACCACACCCATTCCTATAAATGCGCCAATAGTTGTCCCGATCAATCTTTGATAATTACGTTCTTTGGTTAAACTAAAGCCCGGCTTTGATATCACCAGAATGGTAAGTAAAATCCAGTAACTGTGCGAAAAATCTAAAATTTGAGCCACTACAAAACCCAGAAGCATTACCACGGTAACCCTTAAAGAGTGCCTGAAGGTTGATGAACTATAGGTTAAATTTTCTGTAAAAAGGCTAAAATCGAATTTCTGTCGCGTTATAAATTTTTCGGTATCTACTTCCGCTTTGCGAATTTCTTCACTACGGCGAAGCTTGAAATAGCTGAATATGGTTTTAACACGGGAAAGAATATTCTCAATATTAACTTCAATATTCTTTAAGGCAATGATACCTAGTGTGTTATACTCCTGATTTTGGTTGTTCTCTTCCAGTTTGTTGATTTTAATCTTTAATCTTTCAATTTCAATCAATAAACGTTTTGAAATGGTTGGAGTGCCGCCACTTTTCAAGGCGAATGCAATATCATCCAGTGCATATGAAATCCGTTTAATGGCCATTTCATAATCAGAAAGAATTCCTGCCTTGTCAAACTGATCGTGAAGTTGTTGATAGTTATAATAGGTAGACATTACCTGTTCGAACAAATCAACCATATCAACAAACACCAGCAGTAAAAACCTTCCTTCCGGGGTTGAATCCCTTACTATTTCACGTGTTCTAAAAAGAAGCTCCCGAACTGCATCTTGCTTTTCATGTACCGATACCTGAAGTTGAAGCAAATCTGCATAGGTTTTATCGTAATTATTATTCTGATGATAAAATTTAGCTTTCTCACGAAGAAATTCTGCGACCTCGAGGATAGAATCACTTAAAGATTGTTGCACCAACCGGAAAGGACGTAAACGATAAACAAAATAACTTAGCCCAGTATACCAAAGGCTTCCAGCCAATACTAAAAAAGCATGAAGCATCACTTCCTGCCAGGGACGAATATCATCAATACTCAATACAATGATTAAAAGTGTAGCAGTCCCTATAGAGGCCGCCCTCAAACCATATATATAGAACATAGAAAATATAAAGCTCGAAACCGTTAACAAGAAAGCAATGAAATAGTGATTTCGATTGGTTAATCCGGTTAGGATAGAAAATACAAAAATCAGCGCAGTTGTGATAAGCATTGCATTTCTGCGGTGAACCATTGGACCAGGGCTATCCACCACGCTTACACATAAAGCACCCAATGACAAGGTCATTCCATATTTAAGCATTCCATATTGTGCAAATATGAGCGATGGAAGCAAAACACCAATGGTGATGCGCAATCCATCAGCAAAATATGTACTCAATAAAAAGTCCTGAATGTTTCTGATGGGTTGCCTGATCTGCATAGTACAAAAATAACATATTGCCTCCTTTTTTTGTTGGCTTTCAAATTAAGTTTTTAATGATTTCAGCTTTTTCAGGCAGAAAAATTAATATTTCAGGAAAAGCATTTGCTATACAGCTGTTAATAAGCAACATACAGTAAAATGTTAATATCTTTAAAAAACCTCCTATATAAGCCTGAATCGTAATTTATGCTCACGTAAAATGTTGATAAACAGCGTGATTAAGTTGAAAACTTTGTTTATAAAAACAATTCAATTTTACTTGACAATCAATGGTTTATGATGTAAATTAGATCATATCAAATACGAAGTACTTTGAATTCTGATAAGATGATCTAAAAGAGAAGACGAACCGAAAGGGGAGTATCTCGGATCTCTTCCACTGGGAAAACGATTAATTTCAGAAAGGGTTAAACCGAGTAAGAATATAGCATCTGCCATCGAAAGATACAGATTCAGAAGATCAGATTGACCCGACAGATAATATGGAAGGCTCAAGAAGTCTATGGATGGACAGAGTTGGAAATAAATTTTCACGATTTGCAAAAGTTGCAAGACCAAGCAAAAACGGAAAAATCAAAGTAATTAGAATTAGATGCCTTAAACGCAACTACGGTTGTTTTAAGGTTAAAAACGGGGAACTTAATCGAAAGAAGGCTTCCCCGTTTTGCTTTTTACAGGTTTTAGCTAAACTCTAAATTATCTCATTCATCGCCAGTTATCATTTTCCTTTTGAATAATAAATCCATAAATTTACTTTATGGCCAAAAAAGGTAAATCAGTCCCCGTTTCTTCCAAAAAGATATTCGTTTTAGATACCTCTGTAATTTTATACGATCATGATGCCGTGAATAATTTCCATGAGCATGATGTTGCTATCCCCATCCAGGTTTTAGAAGAGCTGGATAATTTTAAAAGTGGAAATGATACCCGGAACTTTGAAGCCAGAAGTTTTATCCGATTGATTGACCAAACCTCTAACCAAAAACTCATTAGCGACTGGACTTCCCTCAATCGCAGCAATGCAGGCAAGTTTAAAGTGCTTTTAAATGAAAAACCCACTCAAATAGACGCTGAAGAAGTATATGGAAAGGGAAAAACAGACCATAAAATCCTTAATGCCGCGTTGAGCTTAAGAGAAGAAAATCCTGATAAAAAGGTAGTACTGGTTTCTAAGGATATTTGTTTGCGCCTTAAAGCCAAGGCCTTAAACCTTTATGCAGAAGATTATGAAACAGGTAAAATTAAAAATGTTGATGAGCTTTACGCTGGGAAAACAGAAATTACCGACTTTCCCGAACCCATAATTGATCAGCTTAAGCAAGAAAAGAAAGTTAATGCCAATGAACTTGAACTTCCCCCTAAAAGTGGAAATCATTTCTACGTGCTTAAAAATAAGCGAAAAACAGCGAATGTATTTTTCAACTATACCCATAAAACGCTCTCAACGGTTTCAACAGATGCCATTTTTAAGATAAAACCTAAGAATATTGAACAAGCCTTTGCCATCCATGCATTACTGGATCCGCATATAAAGCTGGTAAGCATTCAGGGAAATGCAGGAACCGGTAAAACACTTTTAGCACTGGCCAGTGCATTGGAACAGCGGAAAAATTTCAGGCAGATTTACGTTACCCGACCGATTGTTTCGCTCAGCAATAAAGACATTGGCTTTCTGCCTGGAGATGCTAAATCGAAGATAGACCCCTTCATGGCACCAATCTGGGATAACCTGAGATTTATTAAAGAGCAGTTTAACGACGATGAGAAAATGCTGTCGAAAATCGATGAACTGATCAGTTCTGAAAAGATTGCCATTGCACCATTGGCTTTTATCAGAGGAAGAACGCTCACTAAGATTTTCTTTATCATTGATGAAGCCCAAAACTTAACACCACACGAGGTAAAAACCATTATTTCAAGAGCGGGGGAACATACTAAAATTGTTTTTACGGGCGACATTTACCAAATAGATACACCTTATCTGGATTCGGAAAGCAATGGCTTATCCTATCTGATAGAAAACGCCAAAAACCATCCGCTTTATGCGCACATTACCTTACAAAAAGGAGAGCGAAGTGAACTGGCGAATTTAGCGAATGAACTGCTTTAGTGATGCTTAACTAAAGCCCGAATGGCAATTAAAAGTCCGATTAACGTAAGTATGGCACTAAAAATAAAGGGCGCACCCGGAAAATAATGAGGGGTACCGCTTTCTATAAAATACACGAAAATATGGCTGGCTACCCATGGACCAATTATAGCCGCCAGGCTTTGTAAGCTGGTAATGATCCCTTGTATCTCACCTTGCGCATTTTCGGGCACCTGATTTGAAATGATACTCTGCATGGCTGGATTACCAATGCCGGCTAAGCAATAAGGGATAATAAAAACCATCATCATCACACCATTCGTAGCAAAAGCAAAGCAGGTAAACCCAATAATATAAAGTGTTAAGCCTAAATAAATAGCCTTCCTGTTTCCAATTTTAGGAACAATTACCCTAATCAATCCGCCCTGCACAATGGCAACCATTAAACCTACTACTCCTAAAGAATAACCAATCATAGTAGAATCCCATTTAAACTTTTCGATCACATAATACGACCAGTTTGATTGTACAGAGTGACTGGCAATGTAAAGCAGGAGCAAGGTTAACAATAGTCCTATAATTGCCGGATACCTGGAAGCATTTAAAAACGAACCAACGGGATTGGCTCTTTTCCATGAAAAACTTCTTCTTTTTTCCTTCGATAAAGATTCTGGTAAAATAAAATAGCCATATAGCCAGTTTAATAGCGCCAATCCTGCAGAAATCATAAAGGGTACCCTTAAGCCAAAGTTGCTAAATACACCACCTATTACCGGACCAAGAATAAAACCAACCCCAAAAGCTGCACCCACCAAACCAAAATTCTGTGCTTTTTTTTCTGGCTCAGACACATCGGCAATGTAGGCCATTGCGGTACTGAAACTTGCACCGGTAATTCCGGCAATGATACGTCCGATAAAAAGCCAGAAAATTGTAGGTGCAAATGATAAAAATATATAGTCGATTCCTAATCCAAATAGGGAAAAAAGCAAAATGGGTCTTCTTCCATACTGATCACTTAGTCCACCCATGATAGGAGAAAATATAAATTGAGCCAAGGCAAAGGCAACCATGAGATATCCGCCATAATCTGCGGCCACGCTTACCGATCCACCTGTAAATTCCTGAATCAGTTTAGGGAGGACAGGAATAATGATACCAAAACCGGTAAAATCGATCAGCATGGTAACCATAATAAAACCCATTGCCGATTTGGAGTTTTTAGCCATTTCTTAAATATTTGGAGCTTGCAAAAATAATTAATTGCAAGATAGTTTTATGCCCTTTTTGTAAGTCTATTATTACCTTAAAACTTTTCCACAATGCCTTATTTCGGCATATTTTTGCTAAATTCGCAAGGTTATAACAATACCTATTTTTAAAATCGTTTTTGATAACGAGAACATAATTTATGGCAGAAGATTTAGAAAATCAACAAAACGACAAAATCATTCCTATTAACATTGAGGAGCAGATGAAATCGGCCTACATTGACTATTCAATGTCGGTAATCGTATCCAGAGCTTTGCCTGATGTACGTGATGGATTAAAACCGGTACACCGTCGTGTACTCTATGGTATGCTTGATCTTGGTGTTACCAGCACTAAACCACATAAAAAATCGGCCCGTATTGTAGGGGAGGTTTTGGGTAAATATCACCCACATGGTGACTCATCTGTATATTTCACCATGGTACGTATGGCTCAGGATTGGAGCTTGCGGTATCCAATGGTAGATGGACAGGGAAACTTTGGCCACATCGATGGTGACTCTCCGGCAGCAATGCGTTATACCGAAGCCCGTTTCTCCAAAATAGCGGAAGAAATGTTAGCCGATATCAATAAAGATACTGTTGATTTTCAACTCAACTTTGATGATACGCTTCAGGAGCCAACTGTTTTACCTTCGAGAATTCCTAACCTTTTGGTTAACGGTTCATCTGGTATTGCTGTAGGTATGGCCACAAATATGGCACCGCATAATTTAACTGAAGCAATTGACGCTACGATTAACTATATCGACAATAGAGACATCACTATTGAAGAGTTAATGAAGTTCATTAAAGCTCCGGATTTTCCAACCGGCGGTATTATTTATGGTTATTCGGGCGTAAAAGATGCTTTCGAAACTGGCCGGGGACGTATCGTAATGCGTGCAAAAGCCGAAATTGAAAGCATTAAAGACCGTGAGGTAATCATCGTTTCCGAAATTCCATATCAGGTAAATAAGGCTCAAATGATTGAGCGTACCGCTGAATTGGTAGGTGAGAAAAAGATTGAAGGCATTTCTAACATCAAAGATGAATCAAATAAAGATGGTATCCGTATCGTTTATGAAATCAAACGTGATGCAAATGCAGCTGTTGTATTGAATAACCTTTACAAACATACAGCATTACAAACTTCATTTAGCGTTAATAACATTGCTTTAGTTAAGGGGCGTCCGCAATTATTAAACCTTAAAGATTTAATTGTTCACTTTGTGGATCACCGCCACGATGTTGTTATTCGTCGTACCCGTTATGAATTAGCAGAAGCTGAAAAAAGAGCGCACATTTTAGAAGGATATTTAATTGCTTTAGATCACTTAGATGAAGTAATTAAATTAATCCGTGCTTCAGAAACACCTGAAGATGCACGGGTTGGCTTGATGGAAAAATTCGGATTGAGTGATATTCAAGCTCGGGCAATCCTGGATATGACGCTTCGTCGTTTAACAGGACTAGAGCGTGATAAAATCAAAGAGGAGTATGCTGAATTGATGAAAACCATCGAATATTTAAAATCTGTATTGGCAGATGAAGGCTTGCGTATGCAGATCATCAAAGATGAATTGGCTGAAACACGTCAGAAATTTGGTGATGAACGTAAAACGACCATTATCCACTCGGCTGAAGATATGAGCATGGAAGATTTTGTGGTAGATGAGGAAGTGGTAATCACTATTTCTCACGAAGGTTACGTTAAACGCACACCGGCTACAGAATTTAAAGCACAAGGAAGGGGAGGAAAAGGCTCGAAAGGAAGTACTTCCAGAAATGAAGACTTCATTGAGCATATGCTTGTGGCCTCTAACCATAACTATATGTTATTCTTCACCGAAGCCGGAAGATGTTTCTGGTTAAGGGTTTACGAAATCCCTGAAGGATCGAGAACAAGTAAAGGAAGGGCTATTCAGAACATCATTAATATCCCTAAAGAAGAAAAAATCAAGGCATATATTAAGGTTAAAAACTTAAAAGACCAGGACTATCTGGAGAACAATTTCATCATTATGTGTACTAAAAAAGGTACTATTAAGAAAACTTCTCTGGAGGCTTATTCACGCCCACGTGTAAATGGTATCAACGCGATTAACATCAACGATGGTGATCAGTTATTAGAAGCTTGCTTAACAACTGGTGAAAGCGAAATTGTAATGGCATTACGTTCTGGCCGTGCAATCCGTTTCAATGAGAAAACAGTTAGACCAATGGGTAGAACAGCTACTGGTGTACGTGGAGTAACACTTGCCCATGATCTGGATGAAGTAATTGGTATGATTGCAATCAATAGCCCTGAATCAACGGTATTGGTTGTTTCTGAAAAAGGTTATGGAAAACGTACTGATATTGAGGATTATCGCGTAACCAACAGAGGTGGTAAAGGTGTAAAAACCATTAATGTAACAGATAAAACAGGACAATTAGTTTCTATTAAAGACGTTACTGATAGCGAGGATTTAATGATTATTAACCGCTCAGGTATAGTAATTCGAATTGCAGTTGCAGACTTAAGGGTAATGGGACGTGCTACACAGGGTGTACGTTTAATCTCATTGAAAGGTGATGATGAAATTGCCTCTGTAACAAAAATTGATCACGAAGACGAGGAAGAAGAAAGTACAGATGGCGTGATTGTTGATGGGGAAGAAGCATCAGAAAATTCTACCGCTGCAGATGAAACAGCCGAAGAGCAAACTGATGACAATTCAGAAGAGGATAATTAACTAAAATTAAGAACAACACAATAAATAATTATGAAAAGAGTATTTCTTTGTATATTCTTAGCAGGTGTAACCAGTTTTGCATTTGCTCAAAAAAGCGAAGTTGCAGAAGCAAAAAAAGCTTGGGGAGTTTTCCAATTAACCTCTCAGGGAGCAACAACGCCATTGGCTAAAAAGCTTGAATCTCTAAAAACAGGCTTGGCCCATACAGATAAAGCCATTGCAGATGAGAAATCTAAAGTAATGCCTGAAGCTTGGTCTTACAGGGCTTTAATGGCTTCAACAATTGCTATTTTAGATACTGCCGACTTAGCAAATGCGGATGCAAATATTAAAATTGCCAGAGAAGCCCTTGCAGAAGCTAAAAAAGTTGATGTTAAAAATGCTGAGAAAGATAATATTGCCAGTGCAGAAGTAAATATCGCTAATGCAGTAAGAAATGGTGGAGTTATCGCTTACAACAAAAAAGACTATAAAACAGCTTTTACCAAATTTGTTCAGGCTACAGAAATTAATCCTGCTGATACTTCTATGTATTTGAACGCCGGTATTGCAGCAAGAAACATTGATGATTATGAGAACACAGCAAAAATGTTCAAAAAAGTTATCGATTTGAATTCGCCACAGTCAAAAGATTTATATTCTGAGCTCATCAATATTAAATTAAGCAAGCAAAAAGATACTACAGCTGGTTTAGCTTTAATTAAAGAAGCGCTGGTTAAATTTCCGGAGAATACAGACTGGATTAAAACAGAAACTCAAATCTATATCGACAGGGGAGATGCAGCTAAATCCGAGCAAATGCTTAATGCTTTGGCTGTAAAAGAACCTAACAATGCAAGTTATCAGGTATTATTAGGGAATATTTATTTTTCTCAAGCGCTGAAACTTCAAAATGACCGTAATAAAATCGATCAGAAAAAAGTTAAGGAATTCAACGAAGTAACTTCAAAAATGAATGCATTGCTGGATAAATCACTTCCATTTTACAAAAAAGCATTAGAAATCGATCCAAAAAATTCAGGTGCACTGGAAACTTTGAAAACGATATATGCCTTCAGAAATGATACTAAAAACTACGACGAGATTAAAAAACGTTTAGACGCATTGCCTAAACAATAAGATTCCTGGTTTTAAAAAAAGAGTCCTGAATTCATCAGGACTCTTTTTTTTTGCTTATTTTTACCGTATTGATAAATTTTATACATCAGATTCTATCTTATCCTATGAAAAATTGTTTCAAGTTTACATCCTTAGCACTAATTTTCCTCTCCCTATCTGCATCAGCTCAAAAAAGCCAGATCCTAATTGCCAGAAATGCTGTTGGAAAATTACAGGCTGCTATAGCCAATAAGGAAGATGAAAAAAAACAATTGTCCATCATCAGCGAAGGTTTGAAATCTACAGAATCTGCAGAAAAGGACAGCAAAACTAAAAATTGGGCTGAAACCTGGTCTATCAAATCATATTTATCCTCTTATGCAGCCATTATCGAGACAGATAAAGCAAACTCTGACAAGTATTATGATTCTGCAGTTGAAGCCGTAAAACAGGCCAAAGGGTTGGATAAATACGATGATAATGCCGGATTAATCAAAGCAACTAACTACAACATCTTGCTAAAAAAGCAAGATAAAGGCAATGAAGCTTATTTTAACAACGACTTCAAAGATGCCTACACCAACCTGAAGGAGGTAAGTGATAATTTCCCGGCAGACACAGCATTAGCTTTAAATACAGCTATTTGTGCACTGAATATACAATCTTATGACGAATCACTAAATTACTTCAAAAGAGCTAAAGATAACGGAATCAGAAATGCATCTGTTTTTCAGAAAATGGCCCAGATGTATGCCGTTAAATCAGATTACGTAACGGCAATTAAAACGCTGGAAGACGGATTGGTTCTGAATCCTTTTAATCACTTTCTAACAAATGATTATATCAATCTTTTATTAGATACAGAGAGCTATGACAAAGCACAAAGTTTGCTGGAAGGAAATTTAAAGGTAGAAAAAGGCAATAAACTGTTGTATTTTCTGTATGGTTATTTACAACAAGTTAAAGGAAATAATTCTACAGCGATTCTGGCTTATGACAAAGCTTTATCAACAGATCAAAATTATTTTGATGCCCTGTATCAGCTTGGTCTGGCTTATGTTAATACAGCTAATGAAACTTTAAAGAAAACAGATGCTGACAAACTTGCCAAATACAACTCACTAATAAACCGTGCACAATTTTCTTTACAGCGTGCAAATGAAATAAATCCCAATGATCGCAAAACGATCCAATTACTCGTAGACATTTATTCCAGAAAGAAAGCGACTGATAAGGTGCAGGAATTACAAAGAAGAATCCAGGAGTTTTAATCGTATACAAACACGCAACGACAGGATAGGTGTTGCTCATTCAACTTAACATAATATTAATTATAGGACAATACATGTTATTATAAATTAATCCTTAATTTAGCAGTATAATATCCACTAATGCAGCATATTCTCGATAATCCCATTTACAATTCTTTAGCAACTACTCATAGACAATTTTCTAAAGGAAACGAAAATGTAAAATTCTACATTGAAGACATTACAGCCTTTGCTGGTTTTAAAAATTATACTGTAGAAAATTTTTACACGCTCCATTTGATTTCTCCTGCAGATTGTTTGTACGTAATTTTTACATTAAACAAAATTGAAGTTCCAGAGAACTGGAAAATCACCTCCACCATTGACATGTTCCAAATGGTATACCGCGGCTCGGAAAACTTGAATAAAGAGATCAATACTGCAGTACTTACTGAACTAAACAAGGCTCATGTACCAGAAATGACAGACTTGGTACATCTGACCAAACCCGGTCCATTTTTAGATCGAACTATAGATTTAGGTAATTATCTCGGTATTTTTAAAGATAATCGACTGGTTTCTATGGCTGGACACCGTTTAAGTCCTTATCCTTTCATTGAAATTAGTGCGGTTTGTACGCACCCAGCGTACTTGGGTAAAGGATATTCATATCAGATCCTTAACAAGCTGGTTCTGGGGATATTAGCAAATGAGCAGACTCCATTTCTACATGTAAGAAATGACAATGTTGCAGCAATAAAATTATATGAAAAACTCGGATTTCAAATCAGAACAGAAATGTTTGCAACAGTAATTCAAAAGCGTTAAAAACTTTGTCTTAATATTAAGGTTACTTGATTATGTACGAAACCATTAATTTTCAAGAGGCAACCAAAATACAGAATGAACTGGCTGAAAAGCTTGTTTTGAATCCTTTGAACGGAATAAAAACCATAGCTGGTGCTGACATTTCCTTTAACAAGGATAGTCCGGTTATGTATGCCGGGATCGTAATTTTAAGCTATCCCGGGCTCATTTTACAATCATTTTCACTGGCAACCTACGAAACCAACTTTCCTTATAAAGCCGGGTATCTGGGTTTCAAAGAAGTTCCGGCGCTTTTAAAAGTTTGGGATTTGATCCCATACAAACCTGATTTGGTGGTGTTAGATGGTAATGGTATTTTACATCCACGGCGTATGGGGGTCGCATCACATTTTGGCGTTTTAGCTCAGCAGCCGACTATGGGCTGTGCTAAAAGTTTGCTATATGGCGAAAACCATACACCAGAAAATGTCAAATACAGATCAACAGAAATAAAAAAGTTAGACCAAATACTGGGTTATTCCCTACGCACAAAGGTTAACTGTGCTCCGGTTTACATCTCAGCCGGGCACCTGATTACAGCTGAGCAGAGTCTTGATACAATAAAAAATTGCATTGGAAATTACAGAATACCCGAACCTACCCGATTGGCACATCAAATGGTGAATGAGTTCAGAACCGGAAAGCACCAGGCTGGGTTTCATGAGGTTACCCCTCTCCTAACCTTATTTTAAACCCAGTTAATTCCTTTTTTGAGTAGTTGTAAAGTTTGATGCTCATCCGTTCCTTCAGCAGGTTGAATATTGTATCCCCAGTTGGCCTGAGGAGGTAAACTCATTAAAATAGATTCAATTCGTCCATTGGTTTCCAAGCCGAATTTAGTTCCAGAATCGTAAACCAAATTAAACTCTACGTAACGACTTCGACGTAAGTATTGCCATTCTTTTTGCAGTGTTGTAAACTCCTTATCCCGATTGCGATCAATTAATTCGGTATAGATAGGCAAAAAGGTTTCGCCAATATTGATCGAAAAATCAAGTATTTCTGTCCAGGATAGATTGGTATTCTCCGGTTTTAGTCGATCATAAAAAATTCCCCCAATACCCCTGGTTTCTTCACGATGTTTAATATAGAAGTAATCGTCGGCATGAGCTTTGAATTTAGCGTAAAATTCAGTGCTAAAATCGTCACAGGCCTGCTTTAATTTATGGTGAAAAAATCTGGCATCATTTTCAAACACATAATGAGGTGTTAAATCAATGCCGCCACCGAACCAACGGGTGTGCTCATTAAGTTCAAAATAGCGGATATTCATATGAATAATGGGCACCAACGGATGATTAGGATGAATCACAATTGATACACCCGTAGCAAAAAAATCATCTTCTGTTACTTTAAAAGCTTTCTTAACTGCTTCGGGTAGCTTGCCATGAACAGCCGAGAAGTTCACACCACCTTTTTCTATTATGGCACCATTTTGCATGATCCGTGTACGACCACCGCCTCCACCTTCGCGATTCCAAATCTCTTCTTCGAACCTGCCTTTACCATCTGCAATTTCTAATCCACGGCAAATTTCATCCTGTATCTGCTGATAACGCTGCGCAACCTCTTCTTTGAACATGATTTTCTCTTCTAATTCCATACAAATTTAAGCCTATTCGCTCAGTTGTGCTTAATTATGTTTTTATAGTACATTTTATTGACATTGAACATCAGATGTTCGTTTTTAAAGGTGATTTCTTGAAAATATCTATTTTTCGAGGTAATCTAAATCCTTATTAAAACTCTCCTTCAGTGAGGTTACAGAAATGATTGCAATTAGGGTTAAAATACCCATTACAATAAAAGCCGCTGAAACGATATCAAAACGGTGTACAAAGAATTCAAAAACAAAGGTAATAGGAATTAAAGCACCGCGAACAAAATTTGGTGCTGTAGTGGTAACAGTTGATCGGATGTTAGTACCGAACTGTTCTGCTGCGATGGTAACAAAAGTTGCCCAATAACCAACAGCGAACCCCATAAATAAACATATCCAGATAAAATTGCTTTCAGTTAAACCGTGACTGGTTAGGTATACGATAACTGTAACAACCGATAAAGATTGAAAAATAAGCACTGTTTTTTTTCGTGAACGGAGTACCTGTGCCAGAAAACCGCAAACGACATCACCAATGGCTATACCAAAATATGTATACATGATACCGCTACCTGCGTTTAAAACATCTTTCGCGCCTAAAGCTTTACCAATTTCGGGCGATTGTGTTACCAGTATACCCACAATGAACCAGAGTGGTAAGCCTAAACAAATACAAGCCAGATATTTCAAAAAACGTTTACGATCTGAAAAAAGCATAAAGAAATTACCTTTTGAAACGCTATCTGCTTCTACAACATTCTTAAACATTCCCGATTCAAAAGTACCAACACGTAAAAGCAATAAGAGCAGGCCCATTCCTCCACCAACAAAGTACGAAGTTTGCCAGGTATAATGTTTCCCTATGGTGGCTGCTGCTGCTGCACCCAATAGGCCAATCCCGGCTACTACCATTGTTCCGTAGCCACGCTTTTCCTTGTCCATTGTTTCGGTAACCAGGGTAATTCCGGCACCAAGCTCGCCGGCCAATCCGATTCCGGCTATAAAACGGATAATGGCATAGCTATGAACATCAGTTACAAACCCATTAGCAATATTCGCCAGTGAATACATGAGAATAGATCCAAATAATACCTTAATCCGGCCAAACTTATCACCAATTATACCCCAGAGCAAGCCGCCCAAAAGCAAACCGAACATTTGCATATTAATTACATATTCTCCATCCGTACGCATGTTTTCTGGAGAGATGCCTATATCAGCGAAACTTTGTAGCCTTACAACTGAAAACAAAACGAGGTCATAAATATCAACGAAATAGCCGAGGGCAGCTACAATTACTAAGAAGATTACATTTCGTTGGTTAGATGGGTTGTCTGTTTTCATTTTGAGTATTTGGTTTAGCTGCTGAAATTACAAATTAGCCCAAACAAAAAAAATAAAATGAAATAAAAAAGCCACCCTTGGTTAAGAGTGGCTTTTCCGACCTACATAGGCGGCATTTTCTTTGTTGTATCAGGTGGCATTTTGGTTGTATCAGGCGGTGTAGTGGTTTTTGTTGTATCCAATGGTGCCGTAGCTGTGGAATCCACCTTAGTACTGTCTGAAGAACCAGCCATGTTTTTAGATGAATTGCATGCTGATGTGGCTATCATCAGAGAACCAGCAAAAGCAAGACTTAAGATTATTTTTTTCATAGTTTTTATTGTTATCTGTAGTCTTAACAACGCAGCTATGATTTGGTTTTATTTTTTTGAGTGTTTTATGACAAAACTATATGTTAACAACCTATAAATCAACTATTCATGGTGGATTTTTAATTTATCCAGGAGTTCAGGAGACACATTTTCGGCATATACTCCATAACCGTCTACCAATACACCCTTCATTGCACCTACACTGGATGAGATCGCATAAACTACCGAACTATCTGCAGGATCAGTCATTCCTTCAAACCTATACACTTCGTCAATTTCAAATTCTTCTGGCATCAGCAGCAGATCAATCTCTTTACACTCCAGTGCTTCAGGGGTTAAATTAAAATCCAGATTGTATCCGCGGCTATCCAAATCAGCGAGTGCAGCGGTGATGGTGTCATAAATATACATAAGTCTAATTTACTCAAAAATTACTAAAACATCGGCTATAAAACTTTAAAAGACGGCAAATGTTTCTGATATTAGTAATTATGATCATTTCTCAAAATACCCTTAAATGGGTGATGCGCTTCTATCCACCATTGTTTTTTCAGCGTATTTGGGTGAAGAGATTTGAAAACGATTTTAGGAGCTGTACGGTTAAGCTGAATAAAAGTATCCTCAATAAAAATTATAACGGTTCTATTTTTGGCGGAACGATTTATGCCGCTACCGATCCGTTTTATGCCCTCCTTTACGATCAATTGATGCAGCGAAGAGGGTTTAAAGTTAGGGTTTGGCTCAAGAGTGCTTCAATACAATATCTGAAACCAGCTCGCAGTCATGTTTATTTCACAATAACCCTTACCGATGAAATGATAGCGGAGGCAGAAGAAGCTTTAAAACAAGTTGGAAAATTTGTTAAGGCCTACCCTATGGAAATCAAAACCAAAGATGGTGAGCTTTGCGCTACCGTAATGAATGAAGTGTACATCAGAAATTTGCATCAGGGTGAAACCACAAGTGTAGCCTACTAATTTAGCGATATGGCCAGTATTAAAAGTTTAATTTTACAAGGTGAGGGTGTTACGCTCGATTTTAAAAAAACGATTACCAATACAGAGAAAATTGCTAAAAGCCTCGTGGCATTTGCCAATAACAGAGGCGGAAAACTGCTGATTGGTGTAGCTGATGATGGCTCGATCAAAGGCGTAAAATCTGAAGAAGAAGAAAAGTATATGATTCTCACTGCTGCACATCAATGCTGTAAACCTGCTATAGAACCTACTTTTGATGAAATTTATGTAGATGATAAGCTGGTTTTGGTGGTGAATATTCCTGAAAGCGATACAAAACCGCATTACGCACTCGATGAACATAAAAAGTGGTGGGCCTACATCCGCATAGAAGACAAAAGTGTTCTGGCCAGTAAAATAATTGTAGATGTATTGAAGCAAGACCATCTGGAGAACGGGGTGCTCATCTCCTATTCAGATAATGAAAAAAAGTTGTTGGAATATCTCGAAGTTAACGATAGGATTACCTTGAAAGCGTTCAGTAAATTATTGCGGTGCTCTTATCGCAAAGCACAAAAAATTTTAGTAAACCTCATTCTCACTAACGTGATTAAAGTCAATACCACCGAAAAAGAAGAATATTTTACGGCAATTCGCCAACACTAAGCGAACTTTACAAGCCTTAAACATTAACTTTTGGTTAATCCTCTTTTTTGAGCCTTAAAAATCCGACCTTTGCGGTCTTATGCTATCTACACTATACACCAAATATAAACCCTACTATAAAGAAAACCTCCATTTAGCCTTACCAATTGTAGGCTCCCAGCTTGGTCATACCCTTGTTCATATGGCAGATAGTGTAATTGTGGGCCATTTTACAGATACAGTCCAACTTGCAGCAGTTTCCCTGGTAAATAGTATTTTTATGCTAATTCTGGTAATTGGATTAGGCATTTCCTATGGCTTAACTCCCCTTATTGCGCAAGAAAATGGCAAACAAAACTATGAAGCCTGCGGAAAATTACTTTCAAATAGCCTGATCATTAACATATTGATTGGAATACTTCTTTTTATAATTGTTCATTTTGGTGTTCTAGCCTTGATTGACCATTTGGATCAGACTCCGGCAGTGGTAAGATATGCAAAACCTTACCACAATTTATTGTCCATCTCCATTATCCCGCTATTGATTTTCCAAACCTTTAAACAATTTGCCGAAGGATTAGGCTTTACTAAACAAGCCATGTTTGTTTCCATCTGGGGCAATGCGATCAATATTATTTTAGGAATTATCTTCGTAAAAGGTATGTTCGGGATTAAATCTATGGGGGTTAGTGGTGTTGGACTAAGCACACTCATTGACAGGATCTTAATGGCTATAGTAATGACTTTTTACGTGCTGCGATCTGTTCATTTTAAAAAATATTTAGCCAGTTTTAAAGCAACATTTATCGACAAGGTCAATGCAGTCAAAATTATTAAAATTGGAATGCCGGTTGCCCTGCAGTATTCTTTTGAGATCAGTGCCTTCAGTGGTGCGGCTGTTTTGATTGGTACTATTGGCGCAGTTGAACAGGCAGCGCACCAAATTGCCATTAGTTTAGCCGCAATGACCTATATGATTGCCAGTGGTGTAGCATCAGCAGCAACTATCAAAACGGGCAATAATTTTGGTAAGAAAAACTTTGATGACCTCCGTAAATCAGCTATTGCCAGTTATCATGTCATTTTATTATTCATGTCCTGCTCTGCTGTGATTTTTGTACTTGCAAACAACTTAATGCCTTTCATTTACACTTCTGATCTGGCAGTGGTACCTATAGCAGCACAATTATTGATTATTGCGGGCTTCTTTCAATTATTAGACGGCACACAAGTGGTGGGGCTTGGCGTACTCAGAGGGCTGGGAGATGTTAATATTCCAACATTAATTACATTTCTGGCATATTGGGTGGTTGGTATTCCGATTGGTTACCTGTTAGGCTTTCACTTTAGCCTGGGGGTAAATGGAATATGGTATGGTTTAACGCTAGGGCTTTTAACGGCCTCTATCCTATTGTTTTTGAGGTTTCAGAATAAGACGAGGATGTTGGCGGAAAGCTGAAAAGAGCTAAGACCTAATTTTAGGTAATTTCTAAATATTTATATAGAGCCGGAAGTAGGATATTGCGGGAGGTTATTTCCCGCCTACATTCACTACAACTCCAATTGTAAAAATGGAATTACCAGCCGACATGTATTTACGGTCTTTTAAGCCTATGTTGCTGCTGGTAGTATATTGCAGCTGCACCACCTTACTTAGGGCCATACGCGTAAAGAAAATAGGCTCAAAGAAAATATTATCCTCTTTAGGCTGAACTACCCCATTTAAAAAGAACCGATCCATGGTTACATGACTAATCCTTAGTGCTGTTCCGTAGTTAATTGGGAAGTTACCACCGAAAAGCTTAAGGTTATTTTTCTTTTTTGAACTGTAATTCACTTGAAGAAATGTCTTTCTATAATCTACTTCCTGTACTTCATTGCTGATCAGGATATCATTTTTATAATCCCGAAAAGTAATATCGCTCCATCCCTTTCCAACACCTCCATAAATTTCAATGATCCGGTTATTATCGGGACCAAAAGTATCGAAGTAACCTCCCCCAATTTCGATTAATTTATGCCCAAAATCTTTGGTTTTTCGTTCACTATTCATTCTGGAGCCACTAAAAAGTAAACCTACGTGATCAGAAACAGCATATGCGCCATTAATACTGGCATTGCCTTTAAGCGATATATGACCACCACCGCTAAATTCACCCTGCTTACTTAACATGGGCGTATTTGGAACATTAGGCATATAAACTGAAGAACAACTGCTAACAAAAAGTGCTAATACAGGGATAGCGAAACGTAAGTATTTATTCATAGATGTTTTATAAACAGAATTTCGAGTCAAAAATTGTGCTAGTCTTTCATTTTCAGAAAATCCATCACTCTTTTAAATTCATCATGCAATTCAGCCTTTAACTGAACAGGCGCTGAAGTAATGGGATGTATAAAACTCAATTCAGAAGCGTGCAATAACATGGTGGTCATGTTCCATTTTTCTAAAAAAAGTTTATTTTGCTTATTACAACCATGGGTTCGGTCTCCAATAATGGGATGAAGAATATGGCTGAAATGTTTTCTCAGTTGATGCATACGCCCTGTTTTTGGTGTAGCTTCGACTAAAGAATATCGGGAGGTTAAGTGTTTGCCAAAAGGCACTTCAATTTCTGCTCTTTGTAAGGTCCTGAAAGCGGTGAAAGCTTCCTGAAGTGTACCGTTCTCTTTTGCCAGAGGATAATCTATATCCATTGCATCTGGCGAGAAGCCTCGTAAAATGGCCAGGTATTTCTTTTCTGTCTCTGCGTTCATAAATTGCTGTTGCATAGCCACTTCAGTAGCTTTATCAAATGCAAAAAGTAAAATACCACTTGTTTTTCTATCTAAGCGATGTACCGGGCTAACGTGTTTACCCACCTGATCTCTAAGCATTTGTAATGCAAATTCCGTTGCATCTCTGGCAATTGATGATTGATGAACTAATAATCCATGTGGTTTATTAATCGCTATTAAATATTCGTCCTGATAAATGATTTCCAACATCGCTGCGAAGATAAGGTTTCTTACCCATTAGCTAAACAAATCGAATGCTAATCGATAAGTATTACAATGTGCATCCACTATGTCTTTAATATCAGCTGAATATCCACCACCCATACTGATCTGAACCGGAAGTCCCCTTTCCTTACAAGCCGTTAAAACCATACGATCTCTCTCCTTACTGCCCGCTTTGCTTAAGGCAAGTTTACCCAGCTTATCTGTAGCTAAAATATCTACTCCTGAGAGATAAAAAACAAAATCGGGTTTTGCACTTTCAAATACCTTTTGCAGGTTGATAGAAAGCAATGACAAATAGGCATCATCAGTTAAGCCATCTTCCAGAGGTATATCAAGATCTGAAATCTCCTTCCTGAATGGAAAGTTTTTATCGCCATGCATAGAAAACGTGAAAACACGCGGTTCTTTGCTGAATATTTCTGCGGTTCCATTACCTTGGTGAACATCTAAATCAATTATCAAAATAGAATTAACTAATTCTTTATGTAACAAATAATTAGCTGCAACAGCCTGGTCATTTAATAAACAAAAACCTTCTCCCCAATTACTACCAGCATGATGCGTACCTCCGGCAACATTAAAAGCAACTCCATGCTTGATAGCAAACACGGCACCATCAATAGTTCCCTGTGTAATCCGTAATTCTCGCTCAACTAATTGTGAAGTTAAAGGAAAACCTATTCTTCGTTGTTCTCTTGGTGGCAGGGTCAGTTTTTTTAACTGAAGCCAGTATTCGAGCTGGTGGCTGAGCAGTACAATATCTTCATCCACGATTCCGGGTGAGAACAAGTTCTGCTGTTCAATAGTCCCCTCATGCAAAAGCTGCTCAGGAATCAATTCATATTTAAGCATTGGAAATCTATGTCCTTCGGGCAAAGGGTGCGCATAGAGTGGATGCCAGGCTATTTTAATCATTAAGCCAAAATCTCCTCAACATGTTTTTCAATATTGTTACAGATCTGATCAACCGGTAAGTCGTTTGCGTCTTCACCAAAGGGATTTTCAATTTCCTCTGCGATCAATTCTAAACTGGCAAGCACGTAAAGAATAAAAGGAACAATTAAAACCAGGTAATAGCCCAGGCTAAACACCCATCCAATTGGAATGGTTAATACATAAACAAAGATAAATTTCTTGATAAAAGCACTATACGAAAATGGGATTGGCGTATTTTTAATCCGTTCACAGCCACCGCAGATATCGGTAAACTGATTAACATCATTCGTGAGCACGATGAGTTGCTCCTGAGAGATCAGGCCGCGCTGCAACAGATCGTATAAGCGGGAAATCATGCTGCTGGCAATTTGATTGGGAATATGCTTGGTACCTTCAACTTCAATTAAAAAACTGTTTTTTCCAAAATATTGCTTCTCGCGGAGGTGTTCTTTTAGAGCAAAAGCATACTTTGGAATGCCATATTCAAAAAATCGCACATCTTCATCCGGTAATCTCAGCGCTTTGATCTTCATGGCAAAATTACGGCTAACATTGGTAAGACCACCCAACAACTTGCGCCCATCCCACCACCGATCATAGGAAGTATTGGTTCTAAAAACCAACAACATAGAGATTACAAATCCTAAAAGACTGTGCATCATACCTATATTGCTCACATAGTCACTTTTAGAAAGCTTGAATACGTTTAGCTCCAGAAAGGCTACAATTCCCGAGAATATTGCCACACTAAGCATTAGCGGCCATAACTTCCTGAAGGTATCTGCCTTGTGGATATGAAAGATAAAGGTAAACCAGTCTTTCGGATTATAGTTAATCATAATTACGTTACGCGTTAAGTATTGGTTATAGATTTATATTTCTTTTCAACCTATTGGAATTTATCGTCCATTTCAGATCGTCAATATGTCTAAATTTAATCTACAAAAGCTCCTTACTGACTTTTAAAAGTGCTTGACCTGTTAAATAAACATCTTCAAATGAATTGTAAAGCGGCACAGGACTTAGGCGAATGACATCCGGTTCGCGCCAATCTCCAAGAATATTATCGGCCACCAAGCCATCAAAAACCTGCTTCCCTTTTTGAGCTGCAATAATTGATAGTTGCGCTCCTCTGTCTTCCGGATTCTCCGGTGTAATAATCGTGTATTGCTGCATTCCTAGAGACATATTTACCTCGTTTATAATGAATTGAAGATATGAAGTCAAAGTAATACTTTTATTCCGGAGGGCCTCAAGGAAACCTGCTTTTTCAAAGATCTGCAAGGAAGCATGGTACAGTGCCATTGGCATTACCTGTGTACAACTTACCTGCCAGCCATCAGCTCCGGCCTCTGGCACAAATCCTTTCTCCATTTTAAAACGTTGTTGTTCCTGATAACCCCACCATCCTGCAAAGCGATTTAATGTTTGATCTTCAAAGTGTTTTTCATGCACAAAAATACCACTTATGCCACCAGGACCTGAATTTTGATATTTATATGAACACCAGCAAGCGAAATCAATGTCCCAGTCGTGTAATTTAACAGGTACATTCCCTGCCGCATGCGCCAAATCAAAACCAACAATTGCACCCACCTCATGCCCCATCTCTGTAATCGCCTTCATATCGTACCATTGTCCGGTATAGTAGTTAATACCACCAAATAGCACCAGTGCAATATCACCTCCATTTTCTTTGATCTGCGCAAGAATATCAGCTGTACGAAGGGTTTCTTCACCTTCCCTCGGAAAAACCTCTATAATAGCTTCAGTTGGATCGTAGCCATGAAAACGAACCTGGCTTTCTATAGCGTATTGATCAGAAGGAAAAGCACCACCTTCCATGATAATCTTGAAACGTTTTCCTTTTGGCTGATAGAAACTAACCATTAACAAATGTAGGTTTACGGTTAGGGTATTCATCGGACAAACTTCTGATGGAAGTGCGCCTACGATAGGTGCCATCAGCTTTTTAAGTTCTTTGTGATAAAACATCCAAGGTTCATTCCCATCAAACCAACCTTCTACTGCATAATTTGCCCAGTTATCCAGTTGCTTTTTTAATACCTGCTCAGCGATTTTAGGCTGAAGACCTAAAGAATTGCCACACAAATAGATAAAATCCTTATTATTTTGCTTAGGAAAAAGAAATTCCTTTCTAAAATCTTTTAATATATCGGCCGCATCCTGGCCCTTAGCGAATGCTAAATTGTTTTCGAAATTCATCGCCCAATATTACAAAAAAGCAGGTATTGTTTCCAACCCTGCTCTTAAGAAATTACGGTAAGTTAAAATTTCATGGTATCATGTTTTCCCAGATCTGGTGTATCACCAGTAAGCAAAGCTTTTAATGTACTAAACAACACAACTATTCTGGATGCCGAGGCGTCCCAGTATTCGGCAGCATCCGGGACTACTTTTATTAAAATTAACCGGGGATCATCTATTCCATCCGGAAACCAGGCCTTAATGAATGGCGAAAAATAAGATTCTTTCCGTACCTTATCATCAACCAATTCAGCCGTTCCCTTAACAGTAAGGTAGGTATTATTACCAGGGTCGCTATAAGCCAGCAACACATGGTTATCTTTTGAAACTTCTTTAGATTTTAAAGAATACTCATTTGTAAAAAACCACAAACTTCCATCATCTTCAATTTTTGCTGTACCCATTGGACGACTTCCCAGCTCATCATCTTTAGAAAAGGTAGTAAACATGCAGATACGCACGCTTTCGGCCATTTCTTTCAGAATGGCTATATTTTTTTCGTTTTTCATAATCAAGATATTTGAAAGAAAAACAGTATCAATAGCGGGAATGTTTTAAGATATCTAGCGCCCAGGGGTTTAAACTTTATTTGGTTTGCTTACATATTTGTTGCCTTTAACGAAAAATCTCCAGGGCAGTAATGCGTGTTCCTGCGCATAGGCAATACCAACACGCGGTGTCGCAGCAATCTCCTCATCCGAATATCGGATTCCATGATCTTCCAGCCAGACCTCTTCGCCATGTAAATGTTTGGCATTAAAGGATCGATCTATGCCCAGGGCTTTGGCAGCTGACCCGGGACCAGCTGAAATGGCTGCCTTTGTTGCTGGCATGCTCCTTCTGAATTCGATAATCTCTTTGCCAATTAAAGGTTCAATTGCCCGTATCAATATGGCATGTGGCTCATCTTTTACCGAGCTCACGATATTGAACAAATGATGCATTCCATAACAGAGATAAACATAGGAAATCCCACCTTCGCTATACATTGTTTCGGTACGGTTGGTACGCCTGCCTCCGTAAGCATGAGAAGCTTTATCCTGTACACCAAAGTAAGCCTCTGTTTCAACGATGATACCAGCAGTTATCTCACCATCAATTTTCGTAAAGAGTACTTTACCCAAAAGATCTTTGGCCAGGAATAACACATCTTGATTAAGATAATAAGCGGGATCTAATTTCAAAATAACTAAATAATTACTTTAACAAAGTATTAATAATAACCTCTAAATTAACCTTATCTACTTCATCAAATTGACCCAGAAATTCACTATCTACATCCAGTACACCAATCACTTCCCCCGATTTAACTAAAGGCAAAACGATCTCCGATCTGGAAGCTGAAGCGCAGGCAATATGCCCGGGAAACTGATCAACATCCGGAACAATAAGGACTTCATTCTTTTCCCACGATGTGCCACAAACCCCTTTACCCTTTCTAATCCGGGTGCATGCAACAGGTCCCTGAAATGGGCCCAAAACTAATTCTTCATTCTTCACTAAGTAAAAACCAACCCAAAACCAATTAAACTGCTCTTTAAGGGCAGCAGCTACATTAGCCATATTGGCTACAAAATCGTCCTCACCAGTTAAAAGCGCTTCGATCTGTGGAATGATTGATTGATATTGCTCTGTTTTTGTGATGTTTCTATCGATAATTAAATCCTCGGCCATGACTATATAATTAAATTAATGATAACAAAGTTAACTAGGATTTGTGTTATCTGACACCAAAGCTCATTTAATGACTAAATTCTTGCTAACAATCACAATAGCTTTCCACAACGAAGCTTTAAAGGCTTAAAATTTATTAGTTTTGACCAGATTATTAATTATGGTTGTTGCGCTTACGATTACTAAATTCCGGTCATTTACAATTCCATTTGCTTTTTTAGGGATGGTCGTTTTAAGGTTTCCATTATGGTTAAATCGAAAATGCGGATTCTGGAAATTGATGGGCAGCGGAAAAGACGCACAAGTAGATTTAGCCCCGGATTTTAAACACTGGGCCGTTTTAACCACCTGGGATAATAAGACGGATGCAGATCAATTTTACCACAAATCATTTCCTATAAAATGGTTTCGATTCTTCGGAAATGAAGAATTCACCATCTTACTTAACCCTTTATCTAGTCATGGATTATGGTCAGGTAAAGAACCATTTAAATACAATAAAAGAACCGAGATACCAGGCAATAAGATTGCCGTTATTACCCGGGCAGCGATCCGTTTTAACCGGCTTAAAGAATTTAGAAGCAATATTAGCAGAGCAGCTGAAGAAATGCGAAAAGCAGAGGGCTTTATTCTGTCTGCCGGCATTGGAGAGAATCCTTTTCTTGACCAAGCTACATTTTCCATTTGGGAGAGTGCAGATCACATGAAAAACTATGCCTATAAAAGTTTCAACCATGCTGATATAATCAAACTTACCAGAAGCCGCAACTGGTATTCGGAAGAACTATTTGCCCGCTTTGAAATCCTGGAAAGCTGGGGCAGCTTAAATGGATTTTCCCTCCAAGACAACATTTAACAACTAATTAGAAAGACATGAGAGTTATAGCAGAACTTCCACATCCCGAATGTAAGATTACGATCTTTTCGATGAACCAAAAATATATAGTCAAATTTGAGCAAGGGACTTTCGAGCAAAGTTATAAATTGGCCGAACTTGACTTAAGTGGAGGAGGCGTAAATGATGTTTTTGAAATTCTCGATGAGGAATTTATCGGAACAGTAATAGAGCGCTTTAAAATCATGCGAACTGATTTTACTGCCGCTTATAAACGACACCAATTATAAAGAAAAAACAATACAACTAACTGAAATACAACAGATTAATGTCTGAAACAGAATTATATTTCACAAAAACAGGTATCCTGAAGGCATTTGGAGACCGCTTAAATAAATTGATTATTCACAATATGACATATAAATAATTGATTTACAAATAGTTAAACAAATTAACAAAACAATATTCTGTATACTATTTTTGCCAAATAAATGGTAAGTAATAGAACAATTACAGTACAAAACTATAATTGAGGTGGTTAGCGACACCAACCCATAGATTAAAGGAACAGCGTCTTTAATATACATGCACACGCGAAGAATTAATAGAAAATTAGAGGTTTCGGTCGGTGATGACACCAACCGATAGACCGATTTTCTGTATATTGGTTTTAACCATAAATGGTTAGGTAATAGAAAATTACAGCACTAAACTTTAATTGAGGTGGGGTTGGCGACGCCAACCCATACATTGAAGCTAACAGCATCTTTAATATACACCCACTCCCGAAGAATAAATAGAAATTAGAGGTTTCGGTCGGTGTGGACACCTACCTATAGGTCGAATATTCGAAATCACAGAGACCGATAAAGGAAAAGTTTCGGTTGATGGTGAAACCAACCGATGGATAATAGTCCTTCCTTTTGGGCTTACTCAGAGCGGGATTATTATTATGAGCTTACCGTATCATGCACCACTACCCTATACCAGTTATTTGAAAATTTTTCTACGGCATCCAAATGTAACTTATCTTCCTGATAAGCGTTATGATCTGCGATATTATCAAAAGTTATGGTTAACGAATAAGTAAACGAATTGTCGGTTACCGGTCTAACTGGTGTTGAGGCAGCCAGTCCGTAGCTTAATGATTTAATATATTTAATTGGCCTTAAACTTTCGAAGAATTGTACAAACTTGGCTATTTCAGTTTGAGTTAATTGTGGCTTTAGCCAGAACATTACAAAATGCTGTATTTGTCCTTTAGCTGGTTGAATGTTATCGTTCATATTGGAATATTTTGATAAATATAGAAATGATTTTAGCAGCCACAAAAAAAGCGATTATGTTCCCATAACCGCTCTTCAAATATTTGAGAACCTATAACTAGTTCTTAGGCTGCACACGGCCAGATTTTCTGTCTTCACCTCTACCGATTAAATAACCGCCCCCAGCACCAACTAATCCGCCAATAATTGCACCCCTACCTTTTTTCTTGTCAATTAACGCACCACCAACAGCACCTGCAGCGCCACCAATTACGGCACCTTTAGCTGCATCACTCCATCCTTTTTTCTTTGCAGTTGGTTGTGTACCACCGTAAGAACTTGATGACGATGAACCTCCTGAACCAGAATAAGCAGCAGAACGTTGTCCAGCTCTTCTGGCAGCAGCTAATTCTGCTTCATGTTTAGCCTGAACTTCTGCTTCTTTTTTAGCTACTTCTGCCCTTTTAAAGCTATCCAATCTTAAACTATCTTTTACAGCTTTAATGGCTAATTGTTTTTGAGCTTCCTGTTGTCTTAATGCCTCTTCTTCTTTTGCTTTATTGTTACAAGCAAACATCACTGAACTTAATGCGATTACTACCAATATCTTTTTCATAACTTCTTTTTTTATTAAAATCTTGCTTAAGCATCCTAACCAGCTGAAGCAGGTTTTATTCGTAAGTGTTTTAGTTAATTACATACACTAAAGAAAAAATGATGCCAAAATGTTTTAAATAGAAAAATTAATCTATTAAATCCATGTACCAAAAGCCTAGATCAGCAGCACTATCACATACAGAATCGGGCTCAGATTTGTCTTTCTTTGGAGCCTGATAGGTTCTATATACCTTTTCTCCAAGTTCAAAATGAATGCTTTTTTTAAAAATTGGCCCTTGAAATGCAAATGTATGGAATTCACCATTTTCTCCGCATGGATCTACATCTTCAGGAAGTTGGCTAATCAGTGTTTTGGTTATGACCTGACCACAAAATTCTGCTAAATTCTTTTGTGTGCAAACCATTATGGTTTGGTATCCAAGGTTTAAAAATTCATCGATTAGCGCATTAGTGTCCTTTTTCCAAATCGGAAATATTGCTTTAAGGCCCAGCTCGGCCAACTTATTCTCCCGGTAAGCCCTCAGATCTTCCAGAAAAATATCTCCAAAAATAGCGTGTGTAATGCCTGAAGCTTTAAAGTGACCTAGATGATTTCGCATCGTATTATCATAGGTTTTCATATCGGGCATTTCAGGCAATCTGATCTCATAAAGCGGAATACCAATGCTCTCCGCTTGCTTAACCAATAAAGTATCCCGAACGCCATGCATAGATACCCGGCTGTATTGTTCACTTATTGTAGTTACCAGATAACAAATTTCTATAGTAGGATCCTGAAGTGCGTAGTGTAGCGCTAAAGTACTGTCCTTCCCTCCACTCCAGTTGAAAATACACTTTCGCTTAAGCATTGCTAATCAGTATTTCCTTTAATTTTTGCATACCAAAACCTGCTTTCTCCGCAATAGTCGTTACATTTTTATATCGCCCAACATCGGGTATATTGGGATCGACCACATATTTTATAGTGGTGTGCGGAACATAGCCCAGAAGTCCGGCCGCAGGGTACACTGCCAGTGACGTACCAACGAGTAAAAAAACATCTGCACGCTGGCATATTTTCGCCGCCACCTCTATCATGGGTACAGATTCTCCGAACCACACCACATGCGGGCGTAGCTGAGAACCCAACTCACACAATTCGCCCATACGGATTTCATCACCTTCTATGGGATAAGTTAAAGATGCTTTTTTATCCGATTGCGACCGGGTAATGATACCATGGAGATGCGTAACTTTACGAGAACCTGCCCGCTCATGGAGGTCATCTATATTCTGCGTAATGATTTCTACATCGTAATGTTGCTCCAGATCAGCTAAGATCTGGTGAGCAGTATTGGGTTGTGCAACCATAACTTGTTTGCGCCTTTCATTGTAAAAAGTTTGCACCAAAGCGGGATTTCGTTCCCAGGCCTCGGGAGTAGCTACGTCGTAAACATTATATCCTTCCCATAATCCATCGCTATCGCGGAAGGTTTTTAAACCGCTCTCTGCACTGATTCCTGCACCAGTTAAAACCACTAGTTTTTTCATTATTCAATTAATATTTTTAATCCCTACAGATTGAAACAATGATTTTATCAAATCATACTTACCAAAACAGGTATCACCAAATGTGGCCGCATTTTTTTTATTTTTTTGATTAGCTACCCAAACATTAAATCCTGTTTCTTTAAAACAAATATTGATGGCAGTAAACACCTGATCCTGCTTATCTAAAAATAATATAGCATTAGCAGGTTGATTACAGCTAAATACCAATATTTTTAGCGGAATCCCTGAAAATTTATTGGCATGAATTAAAACCATCAATGAATCAACCTATCCATCATTTAACTCCTTTTCCTCTATAATTTCATCATGATTAAGTTCTCCTTCTTTTAAATAAGGAGCTGCGTTCTGACCGGTTTTAGCCTTATAAGAGATAAACAGAATTTTCTCAGCCCTGCGAAATGCACCATCGTATTGCTTAATTCCTTTTACTGTCTTGTCCCAATCTTTCTGTTTATTTGGATCACCATGAATTTTAAAAACACATTGACAGGCTGCTATGTATTTTGCAACTACCGAATCGGGATACTTTTTATCCTGAGCCTGAACCGATAATGTAATCAGGAGCAGCAATAATACAAATAATGAAAGCCTCATATTTTCATTTGGTGATGAACAAGGTTATCAAATTTTACAAACTTTTTAGCAACCACTTCATTAGCCTTAAATATCTCTGGATGAAACATACAGGAAAGTGCTTCGATACCAGCTACAAGCGTACCAATACTGGGTTGGGTAAACATATCGAAATCAGCTAAATAAACTTGATTATTTTTCACCGCAGCAAGCTCGTCCCAGCCTGGTTTAGCCGTTAGAACAGACATTTCTTCCCGGGTTCTGCCCACATCAAAGCCACATGGTGCAATAACCAAAACTTCAGGATTGTACCTGACAATTTTATCCCATGGTGTTACAATAGAGTCTCCTGCTGGATTAGAAAGCATATCTACACCACCTGCAGCCGCAATCTGGAAGGGAATCCAATGTCCACAATTATAAATAGGTGCTATCCATTCCATTAACATTATCCGCTTTAGTGGTGCTTTGTTGGCACGTAGAGCATCCAATATCCCATCTGTTTTCTTTTGAAGTGAAGCTAAATAATTAAGTGCTACTTCCTCTTTACCCATTGCCCGGGCAATCGTTAATGCACATTCAAAAACATCCTGCAGGTTATTTGGAGACAAAGGAACAAGCTGAGGCTGTTTACTTAACTTCATAACTGCAGTTTCGGTACATACCGTATCAATATTGCACACTTCACAAACGTCCTGGGTAAAAACAATATCCGGTGCAATGCTTTCCAAAAGCTCGTCATCTACCCAATATAAGCTTTTTCCCTGCGCTTTAGAGGCAGAAAAAATACGATCGATTTCAATGCTCGAATAATGCTTGCCTTCCAGAATACAACGTACTACTTTAGGCATGTGTTCGGCTTCTTTCGGGCATTCGAACGTTACACCATAAAGGTATTCCTGCAAGCCCATATCATAAATCATTTTGGTTGCAGCGGGCAAAAAAGAAACAACTTTCATAGAATTTAAATCCGTGTAATGAAATACTAAGTTAAAAAAAATCCCCTTTTGAATGATTCAAAAGAGGATCTTAATTATAGAAACCTTAAAAAATTATAGGGTTTGTGCTTTAAGTTTAAGCACAGGATATTTTGCTTTTAACAATTCGAAACCTCCAAAAAGGATGGCTCCATAAATCAACGTTCCTTCTAAGAATCTAATTTCAAAAGGAATTGCTTTTACCAGACAGTTCCAAAAACCCGCTAAATCCTGAGTAAACAATGGGTTTTTGTACCACGACCCGAAATCACTAACAATCCAGTGAATAAATACAATCGCTAAAGTGGATAACAAAAGATTAGCTACGGTTACTTTTTTCAATAGTAATCTACCTGCTAACACCATTAAGATAATCGCCAAATAAGTATATGTTTCCTGAATCAATAAGATATCTACATATTGTTTATATATGGTGGTATACAATACTACATCACTAATTAATAAACTTAAAATCGGAAAGGCAAAGGCTTTCAGGTTATCTTTAAAATAGGCTCCCCCAAACAATGCTACCGCTCCAATTGATGAAAAGTTAGCAAACTGAAGTGCTTCAGAATTGAATGTAACCACTAAACGAAATACTGTAATGAATAAAATCATTAATAGTAAAGTTAAGTTACGTGGATTGAATCTTAAATTAGACATTTTATGGTTGATTTAATGTTATACAAAGTTAAGTTTTTTATCTGATATTAAAACTTACACCCGCGTTAAAATTGAAGCCCATTGTACTGTAACCAATAAATTCATTGTATTTCTCATTCAGGATATTTTTCGCATCAAAGAAAATTTTAACGTTTTTATTGAACAGGGCATATTCAGCATAAGCGCTTAATAATTTGTAGGAAGGTAGCTCCTCTACTGTGTAAGTACTAAAATTAGTATCGAAACGCTTTCCAAAATAACGATAGTTTGCACTCAGATAAAGGTTCTGCGTGGCTTGAACACCAGCGTTTAGTCCGAAGGTATGCTTTGGTCTACGAATGAGGTAACCTATTGTACCATTAGTTCCCTGTACATGGGCGTAATAACCGTTAAAGTTGAAAATTCCAAATTTAATGGAGGGTTCTATTTCGAAACCTTTATCATTCTGAGTAGCTACATTGTCATATCCAGTTGCTCCATAAAGAATTGCATCTTTCAGATTACGTTTAAACGCAACTAACCTTAAGTTAAACTTTTCATCCGCAAAGCTGAAGTTTGCACCAGCTTCATAATTTTGAGATCGCTCTGGTTTGAGGTTCAGATTTGCACCAAACTGCCCAAATAACATACTCAAAGTAGGCACTTTAAATGCGGTTGAAACTGTACCAAAAAGTTTAATCTCTTTTATAATGTTGATGCTTGGGGTAATGGTATAGGTATAATTTTCTCCATATTGATCGTGTTTGTTATATCTTCCACCTACTTCTAAATTGAAAATGCTTAAGTCATGTAAAAATAATGAACCGTAAGCGGCAAAAATATTCGTTTTAGGTGAGTTTGATCCGCTTATTAATTTAACTGCTCTGTTGTCTACACCTACTAGTAAATCAAGTTTATCATTGATCTTCTGGTTGTAGAACAAATCAACAATATTGATTCTGCCGTTACTTGAATAATTTGATGGAAAGCCCATATAGCTTGATTCACTATCATTTGAGGTTTGTTCATAGCTATAATTCAAAGTGACTTTACCTGTATTAAATTTATAAACAGAATTAACACCACCTGAGAATTGCTTTAAAATAGAATGATTATCTGGTGAGCCATCTGTGAATGCATCTTCATCAATTTTATAATTTCCATAGAAATAGCGCAAAAACGGATTAACAGAAAAATTCTTGTCCAGCTGGATTCCGAAATTAGCATTCACACCATCAGCCTTGAAGCCATCTTTATCCATGGTGGTTGTACTTCCAACAGGTGCCGCAGCCTCAGAAATGCCATCAGTTTTATTATGCGTATAGTTTATATTGTAACTAAAACCCTCTACCCTTCCATTTAAACCAATGGTTCCTTTGTAACTCTCGTAACTTCCGGCAGAAGCTACACCGTAAATGGTATTTCCTTTAGGACCGGCTTTTTTGGTAATGATATTGATTACACCTGCAACGGCATCAGAACCGTAAATAGTAGATTGACCACCTCTTAAAATTTCAATGTGATCGATCTGATCTATTGAAAACTGGCGTAAATCAAAAGCCCCGCCATTGCCTGAAGGGTCATTCTGTACAATACCATCAATTAATACTACAGTATACCCGCTGGCGGCTCCTCTAAAAAAAACGGATTTATTTTGTCCCGGGTTACCGGTAGCGCCAGAAACTAAAATCCCTGCTTGCTCATTTAATAGCTCTGGCAAAGATTTACCATGACTTCTCTCTAAAACTTCTTTACTGATAATGGTAACCACCTTACCCGTTTGCGATTGTTTCTGATCATTTTTAGTGGCGGTAATCACTACATCTTTTAGTTGCAGACTGTCTTGTGCATTGGCCAACTGGCTAATGGTTAATTGCACAAATCCCAGACTTGCGGCAATTAAAATACTTTTTTTGTTCATTTGATTGTGAGTTTTGCCCACAGCCAACAGATTAGAAAAGGAAATGAAAATACGAAATTCAAGTATCTCAATCCTAGCTTCAATCCCCGAAAGCTATGAAATTATACGCTGGTGGCAGGTATTCTGACTTACTCCCGGTTTTTCTACCTTCCCATTTTCGGATGAAAACAGTGGTTTGTAGAACGAAAAACCGTTACAGAGCTTACAGCTGCGGGACAGTTGCAGATTCACACTGCATTCCCTTTTAATTCCGATTTTTAAAGCCGGAAACCAAAAGCGCTGCAAAGGTAACAAAAAAAGGTTTGCTTGTATATCAGCAAACCTTTGTAAAGAGAGAGCGGTTTTAATTAGTTTGGAGTCTTTAGTCTGCATGCAAACGAAACAATACCTTTTAGTTACCCGAACCTGAAAGTATATCAGGTAACTAAAGGACATTAACTTATTCCCTAAAAGACCGACCTTAATGTTTATTGATGAAACACGGTAATCGCAGGGAAATGATACCCATCATATGATAAAGTATTCTTTAGTGTTCCTGCAGGGTCATAGAAATACAAATTATTGATGGCATAATTGGCTCCATAACCTGATTGTACCGTTTGGATCACAACCTGGTTTAATTTTGAATCAAAGCCAATCCCTTTACCATAGAAAATTTGTTTTTCCGGATTGGTTGCAAAAGGTGCATTCAGAGCGGTTGCATTTCCATCATATTTATACACTTCACTTCCACCACCAAAACTTCCGGTTTTTAGTAAATAAACTACGTTGTCTTTGGTCGATGCAGCAATTGACCCCGCATGCCATGCTCCCCATGAAGAATAAGTGGTAAAGCTCAAGCTCACACTATCTTTAGCCAAAGTTTGCGGATCTGTTTGATACAGGTATTTAGCTCCCGCATACCAAACTTTACCATTTGGAGTTTTGGCAAATCCTACCGTCATTCCTTTAATCTTTCTGTTTAAAGTATAATCTGAAGCATTGTAAATGAGTAATCCGTCTGTTGCACTGTGCATAAAAATGTAATTACCTGCTTTAATCATATCACCAATTTGTCCGTCTGCACCAACTAGCTTAGCATAGGCGGTCATATTTTTAAGATTAACCAGGTAAACGCCACTTGAACTACTCAAAAGCCCTGTATTTTCATCAATTCCTAAAAAAGCCCGCCAATCGTTACCGCCCTTGGCAGCAATCCTGGCCTTCTCTTTCAATGTAAATGCATCAACTACTACAACTGGTCCACCCACTTTACTTACCAGGTATAAATTATTGTTAAAGATAGTCCCGTACTGCAGGGTTGAGCCTTCTGGCTTTAAATCTTTACCAGGATTTTCCCGCTTAAAAAGGCTGTCTGTCAATTTCCCTGTGCTGTAATCAAAGAAGTTCAGTTCTCCTGTGCCATGCCCGAACCATCCTTCGTTCACGATGAAAAATCCATTTTCATATTTTCCTTTAGCAACAGGCTGTACCTCGGGTTCTAATACCGCATCCTTCTTGCAGGCGGCGCCCAAAAGCGTGATAAAAATTCCAATAAAAAGCTGTTTTGTGTTTACTGATCTCATTATATATTATTTGTGTATCTATTTAATTCCTAAATCTTGTGCGCCTTTAACTTCAGTAGATATCTCACCCATCAGCGTATTCCCCTTTTCTCTTTGTGCGGTGTATACTTTTACAAAATCGATGGTTTTCAATTCTACTTTCTTACCTGCTTTATCTACTGCCCAGGAAATGTCGAAACCGTTATATTTATTGGTAGCATAATCATCTCCAATAGACCAGCTATCGGTATATCCCCAGTTAAACGCAGCGTTAACGAAAATGCTTCCTACCTTACCGAAAGTTGAAGGCAACAAGGTTCCCCTGAGGATTAGTTTTTCCTGATCTGGCGCAAACTCCGGATAGAAGTTGTGTTTGTGAAAGTTATTTACGTCATACGTTCCACTTCCGCCCTGATTATCTGTCCAGGTTACATTGGCAAACCCTTTGGGGTTAACATATGTAATTTCGTAGTTTTTAATGGTTAAGGGGTTGTTGTACTCACTACCTGCCAGCTCATACCATTCATCATCAGGTTTACCATTTCCGTTCACATCCTGACTTACCATTACAATGCCTGGTTCTGCCCATGCAGTTGAGCCGCCAATCGGATTGCCATAGATGGCAAGGTCATTTCCAGAATTATTCACTACCGAGTGATCAAATCCAAAAACAATGTAACCACCAAAGCCCCCTAAACTGATGAGGCTGGTTTTGCTTACATCGCCTATAATTTTTTGTGCGCCTGCAACTGAGCCCAATGCTTCATTTATAAATTGTCCGGGAGCCGGCAGGTATTCAAAAATGGTGGAAATGAATTTTGTACTGGCAGGTGTAACTCCAATAACAGGTACCGGAACCGTAACGGTGTATTTATGGGTAAAGGTGCCGGCAGTATTAGAGGCCGTGTACTCAATAATATAAGTACCTGCTTTTAATGGCGTAAAATCAAAATTATAAACTTCACTTACTACTGCGCCATCAAGCTTCCATAAGTGTTTAAAGGGTAACCCGTTATTGGTTCCGGCACTAAAGGTAGTTTTTACGTTTACTTTGGCTTCAAGGGCATCAGCCTTTATGGCTAAATTAACATCAGGAGCAATCTCCTTTTCATCTTTTTTACAACTGTACATCAGCGCAAAAACGCTTAAGAGTAACAATAGGTAGCTTTTCTTCATGTGTTTTATTAATTATATATTGATTATTTATTTAAGAATACCAGGTGTGCCGGAATATCACCGGTAGTCACCGAAAACTTCTTTTTCCCTTCCTTATCAAAGCAATAGAGGATTCCCGGACTTACATAATCCCTGGCATCGGTAACATATACATCATTATTTACCGGATTTACGGCTATACCATAAGGGATTACAATCGTTTTATCTGTTCCATCGGTGATGAAATTTTTGTTGATGATTGTCTCATCCTTTACGTTAATTTTAGCATAACTGATGGCGTTTGAGCCAGTGTTGTTATTCCATTCTACGCTATATAAATAAGCTTCATCATTATGGATAGCAATATTACTTGCCGCCAGATTAAAGATCTTTTTAATTTGATCTGTCTTGGTATCAATTACAAATAAGTTGGAAGGGATATTGTAATAATCACCTCGGGAGGTTACATACAAATCGCCGTATTGATCCGCCTTTAACCTATGCAGATTAATCGCCACATCAATTCTTTTAACTTCTGTTAAGGTATTTAAATCAATTACAGATACCGTACGTTCGTAATTTGGGTAATTATAACCACCAGAATTAGCTACATACAATTTTGCACCTACTACTGCCATCTCTTCGGGCTGTTTGCCAACAACAATCTGCTTTTCCTCTTTTAATGATGTCGTGTCTACTACAGATACATAACCATCATATGCAGTTACATAAGCTTTGTTCTTATAAAAAGTAATGTACCGGCAATTGGGGATATTGATTTGACCAATCCGCTTTGCTGTTTTAGATTCCAACACTTCCACTTTATCCGACATGTTGACCACAACATACAACCGTGATCCATATATTTTGATATCGTTGCCCACATCACCAAGTCCTAATGTAGCGTTGGGGTTAGCCTCATTGTAAATATTCTTGCGGTATACACCAGAACTGAAGTCGTAATAATCCAGCGAGGACTTGTTCGATCCCATATTAGCCTCGTTTAAAAGATAAAAACCCTTCAGTTCAACTGTTGGATCAGGAGGCAATTGTTCCTGTTCCTCAGGGATAAAACTATCTTCCTTCCTGCAAGAGAGGAACACAAGCAGCATACAGGCCAGCCACAAAATAGATTTGGTATTTTTCATAGTATTAAATTTTAGCACTGAGTGTAATCCGGAAGTTTCGTCCGGGCATAGGATAGTTGAGCACCACATCGTAGTACTGGTTAAGCAGGTTATTTATTTCGACATTAACTTTATAATTTTGATGTGATCCGAAATAACCACCGATAGAAAGATCATGTGTATAGTAAGGCTTTACGTAGTTTACCGGTATATTGGCCTTTTGGCTGTAACGTTCACCGGTATAAATAAAGCTGTAGTTAAAGCTGTACCTGCTATGGGTAATACTACCGGTAAATGAACCGCTGTGAACAGGAATATATGGAATCTGATTGCGGTACGTAAAACCGGTTTTGGTTACATCCAATGCTTTTTCGAATGTATAATTTAAATTGGTACTGAATTCGAACTCATTGATTAACCATAAAGTTTTAATATTGGTTTCCAGCCCTTTAATAGATACTGCATCCAGATTGAGCATTGTCCACCTGAATAAGTTAAGTGTGGGTACTGCAACAATTTTATCTTTTACCTGGTTGTAATAAACATCGGTTTGAACGGAAAAATTCTTTAGTGATCCATGTGAAGAGTGTGTATTGTAGTTAAAACCTAAATCGTACTGCTTCGTATATTCCGGCCTTAAATTCGTATTTCCAATAAAAGTGTAGTACAGATCGTTGAAGGTTGGCATTCTAAATATAGATTTATAAAAACCTTTCAATCTAAAATTCGGACTTTGAAAAGGCTGCCAGGAAAACATGGCGGCTGGAGTATATTCTGTGCGGTTACCGGCGGAAGATAAAGTTTTAACTTCCTCGTTAATAACTGTAGCCAATACATTGGTTTGAAATTCGAATCTTTTTTTAAAGTATTTACCTGCCAGTACAAATAGACCTGTGCTGCGGCTTGGATAGGCAAAGTATTCCAGATTAGCATCCAGGTTCTGGTAACTATAATCGGCAGAGAAAGCAAAATGCAAATATGGCTTCATCTGGTACACATTGGCCACAGAAAGGTACCATTCTTGTTGTTTGTAGATATTATTTAGCGCACCCTTATCAGATTTAATAGTTGGATCATTGTAACGGGTGTAATCATTGGCATACTTGGCATTTAAAGAAATGTTATATCGCCGGTTTGGGTTGTTTTCATAATGGGCCTGAACAAATGAGTTATCATCCCATTGGCGCTGGCTAAAATCAAATTTATTGGAAACAATTGCTCCGGGGATACCACGTTCAGACCGATATTTGTAAAGCTTAACATTCCATTGACTGCTATCTGCACCTTGTCCAAATGCTCCCCCTTCAAGGCGAAAGGAATAAATATCTGCGTTGGTACGAACAACTGTTGTATCGTAATATCCGTTGGTATAACGGTATTTATATTTCCCGTTTGCATTTAAAAATGCTGCATTCAAGTTAAAGGCGAGGCGCTTGTTTATCTTTTGCTCATACAACACTGCTGTATTAACAAGGCCGAAAGATCCGGTTTTTACATCTGCACTGATGTTTTGATTTTTGTTTAAGAAAGCTGGTACTTTCGTTTTGATATATAACGCACTTGCAGAAGCGAAGGCCTTTGCCGGCTGTAAAAGTTCACTGCGTTGCCCACTGGTTAGCAAAAGTTCCGCTACGTTATCTAAAGTATACTTCCCTAAATCTACCTGCCCGTTTTGGGCATTGCCCAGCTGCACACCATCGTAAAAAACAGCAGTATGATTGCTACCCATGCTGCGCACATTAATGGTTTTTAATCCGGCTATGCCACCATAATCTTTAACCTGAACACCAGAAAAATACCGGATAGCATCTGCAATTGATAAAGCATTCAACCTTTGCAGTTCTAAACCAGATAGTACCTGCAATGGCGTGGGCGAAAGGTGCTGCTTACTTATCCTTAATTGATTGATTTGAACATCCTTAAGTTGATTAACCTTTACAGTATCAACTTGTGCCCATAAAAAATTAGGGCATAATAGGGCTATCCAGAAAATGGAAGTGCCAATAAAAAACTGCATGATGCCACGTTGGGCAAGATGTTTAATAATCATTTTTGTTGCGAGTTATTACCCACAGCAAACAGATTTGAAGGAAATGAAAATACGAAAACCTTTAGTACCTCAATCCTAGCTTCAATCCCCGAAAGCTATGAAATTATATGCTAAAGGCAGGTCTTCTGACTTACTCCCAATTTTTCTGCCTTCCCGTTTCTTAGAAACAGTGGCTAACTGATTGAAAAATCGTTATAGAGCTTACAGCTGCGGGACAGTTACAGAATTACACTGTATTCCCTTTTAATTCCGGGTGTAAAACCGGAAACCAAAAGCGCCGCAAAAGTAGTAAAATTAAGCTAAATGTAAAATGGATGTTAAAGGATATCTTTCTTCAGGCAAAAGATTAACTTTAAAAATCAATCCCAGCACATGAAAAAAACGACTTTTATTTTTCTTTCCCTAATCAGTGTATCTGCAATGGCACAAAAAACCGATACTACGATGCTTCAAAAATTGATGGAGTCCAAACCTGAGTTATTCGCCGGGATCTTAAATCATCCGGAACGCAACCAGGTTCAAATTCTATACACACAGATAAACCGGGATGCCCAAAACAAACCACATTTTAAAAGCTACAGCTATAACCTTAATCCCAACCATTACTTCTACCCTGCCAGTACCGTTAAGTTAGCTGCTGTAATTTTTGCACTGGAGAAAGTGAATACCCTAAAACATACCGGACTTACAGCGAAAAGCATTATGATAACAGATAGTGCATTTAAGGGGCAAACCAGGGTATCAAAAGATGAAAGTGCAGCAAATAAGCTTCCTTCTATTGAGCATTACATTAAGAAAATACTGCTAACCAGCGATAATGATGCTTTCAACAGGCTTTTTGAATTCGTTGGAAGAGCGGAAATTAATGAGAAGCTAAAGAAAAATGGTCTTAACTACAGTCGGATATTAAACAGATTAGCTATTGGAGATGCAGGCGAATCGGCCAAACACACTAATCCCATTAAATTTTATAATGGCGACAAGCTGGTGTATGATCAGCCTGCTCAGTATGATCCGAAAGAATATGCGTTAAAACTCAGCAACCTGGTAATGGGCAAAGGTTATCTAGACAGTGCAGAGAAACTGGTAAATAAACCCTTTAGCTTAGCCAATAAAAATGCCTTTTCCATTTCAGATCAGCAAAAACTAATGCGCAAACTGCTTTTCCCCGAATCATTTCCGGTAAAGGAACAATTTAATTTAAGTACCGAAGACTACGAACTGATATATACTTTTATGAGCATGTACCCAACAGAAAGCCAATATCCTAAATATGATGAAAAGGAATTTTGGCCAACCTATGCCAAGATGCTTTATTACGGCAGAGAAAAGGACGTGTCTCTGGATAAAAACATCAGAATTTTTAACAAATATGGCGATAGTTATGGTTTTATTATCGACAATTCTTATTTCGTGGATTTTAAAAATGGTATTGAATATTTACTTACTGCCGTAGTACAAAGCAATAAGGATGAGATCTACAACGATGATAAATATGATTATGAAACAGTTTGTTTTCCTTTTATGAAAAATCTTGGGCAAGTCATTTATCAGTTAGAAATGGATCGGAAAAAGGATTTTAAACCGAATTTAAGTAGATTTGCACTCGATTATTAATAGCGCTCATTTTATGCTATTGAAGATTAGTTTTCCCTACGAATGATTAAGAAAAGAATAAAAAGAAGTCTACGCGTATCTAAATACATTTTATATAAAGAAACACTTGTTGATAGCAGAGAACATTTTTGGTCCTTTATGGGTGCATTTATTGGCATAGGCCTGATAGCCCTCTTTCAAAGTAATATCCTTTCCAATACCGAAAACATCTTCCTTATCGGATCCTTTGGGGCTTCTAGTGTGCTCATTTATGGCAACATCCAAAGTCCACTTGCACAGCCGAGAAACCTGATTGGAGGGCATGTGATCTCTGCAATTATTGGAGTAACCGTACACAAGCTTTTACCTGATTTAATCTGGCTTACAGCCCCTACCGCTGTTGGTTTATCGATTGTTTGTATGCAATTTACCAAAACCATTCATCCTCCCGGTGGGGCCACAGCGCTTATTGCGGTAAGTGGTGCACCTAAAATTGTAGGATTGGGTTATTGGTATGTCTTATCGCCCGTTTTAACTGGCTGTACCATATTACTGTTCGTTGCATTAATATTTAATAACATCACACCTAAAAGAAGATACCCAACCAACCCTAGATTTACGCGTTTCGTGAAAAGGACATTTTTCCGCACAAAAGTTATTCGGTAGATTGTTTTAGACCTCATTTATATTAGGGGAACGATTCGGATTTATCACAGAGTACACAGAGGTGTAAACTTTGTGGTAAAACAACATGGGCCGAAGCAATCCTTTACCATTTGTAGTTACCTTTCAAACAACTTTATCTGTTTTATAACCAACTACATTTATCATTTTGATTATTTCCCTTAATATTTAGCCTGTTTTTATACTTTCATTTGTATAAATGGTCATGGTAGGCTTTAAGAATCAAAGACTTAACCAGACCTACACCCAGATTTAACCAAATTATTATGAGAAAAAAATCTTACTTATTGCTGTTTTTGACAGTGTTTTCCTTATTGCCACTTTTTGCGCAAAAGCATATCGGGAATGAAAGTCCGGAAGCTAAAGTAAAGCGTATGCAATGGTGGACGAATGACCGTTTTGGTATGTTTATCCATTGGGGGCTTTACGCTATGCCTGCGCGGCACGAATGGGTCAAAAGCAGGGAAAGAATTACCAATGAAGACTATCAAAAATATTTTGATCAATTCAATCCAGACCAGTTTCAACCTAAAGTTTGGGCTAAAAAAGCCAAAGCGGCAGGTATGAAATATGCAGTATTGACCACCAAACATCATGAGGGTTTTACCTTATTTGACAGTAAACTTACCGATTATAAAGCCACTAATACCCCGGCAAAACGTGATCTGGTAAAAGAATTTGTAGATGCATTCAGAGCAGAGGGAATTAAGGTGGGCTTTTATTATTCATTAATTGACTGGCATCACCCGGATTATACGGTAGATAGAATTCACCCTCAGCGTCCTGTAAAAGAAAGCGATTCTGCTTATGCGAGTGTGAATAAGGGGCGTGATATGTCGAAATATAGAAAATACCTGTATGATCAGGTAACAGAAGTTTTAACAAAATATGGAAAAATAGATTTACTATGGCTTGATTACTCGTTCGCAGGCAAATATGGTAAAGGAAAAGATGATTGGGGTTCCATTGAATTGCTTAAACAAATCAGAAAGCTTCAACCCAACATTATTGTCAATAACCGGTTAGATTTGAAAGAATACACAGATGGGGCTGATTTTGAAACACCGGAACAGGTTAAACCTGCTGAATTAGAAAAATATAAAGGTAAAGTTTGGGAAACCTGCCAAACATTCTCAGGATCATGGGGTTATCACCGCGATGAAAACACATGGAAAAGCAACAGAGCGCTACTAGACTTGTTAATTACATCAGTAAGCAATGGGGGTAATTTGCTTTTAAATGTAGGACCAACTGCCCGTGGTGAGTTTGATGCCAGGGCGAATACCGCACTAGATAGTCTGGCGATTTGGATGCATGCCAATAGTCAGGCTATTTATAATTGCAGCTACGCACCAGCTGAATATGCGGCAGTTGATGGCGCTAAAACTACTTACAACAAGGCAGCAAAAAAACTCTACGTTCACCTTTTCGACTATCCTAAAGATGGTACATTAATACTTAAAGGCTATGCTAAACAGGCAAAATACGCTCAATTCCTGCATGACAATTCTGAACTTCAAATAGACAAGGAAAAATCTAAAGGGGATGACTTAGTACTCAAGCTGCCTACTAAAAAACCAAATTTTGAGATTCCTGTTGTGGAATTATTATTAAAATAACCGATACGGCACTTGCAATTAATTGCAGGTGCCGATATTAAAGATCTACAATTCGCCCAGGAGTGAAACTTTACTTTCATTAAGTTTACCTTGCTCTACCTCGCCCAATACCGGAAACTTTAAATCGAGGCTCTTCAATTTATCTGCGATAATTTCGCTTATTGCCAATCGCGCAAACCATTTCTTATCAGCAGGAATAATATGCCAGGGCGCATTTTTAGTGCTTGTTTCATTAATAGCATCCTCATAAGCCTGCATATAATCGTCCCATAAAGCGCGTTCTTTAATATCGCCAGAAGAGAATTTCCAGTTTTTTGTAGGGTCTTCAATCCGCTCCAAGAAACGTTTCTTTTGTTCTTCCTTACTTACGTTCAGAAAAAACTTTAAAATTACCGTACCATTCGCAATCAGGTGCTCCTCAAAATTTCTAATGCTCTGGTAGCGCTGTTTCCAAAACTGTTTGTTTATTTTCTTAACCTCATCATATCCTGGGAGATTCTCTGTTAAAACATATTCTGGGTGCACCTTGCAAACCAGTACATTTTCATAATGAGATCGATTGTGAATCCCAATCCTGCCCCGTTCTGGTAAAGCCTTGGCATGTCGCCATAAAAAATCATGTTCATACTCTTCAGATGTAGGAACTTTAAAGCTAAACACCTGGCATCCCTGAGGGTTTAATCCGCTCATTACATGTTCAATGGCACTATCCTTTCCGGCCGCATCCATAGCCTGAAAAAGAATTAAAACCGAATATTGATTAGCAGCATAAAGTTTTTCCTGCTGATGGCTTAATTCTATTTTAGCATTAACCAGGGCATCCTTAGCTTTTTCTTTATTATAGCCTCCTGTAAAATCTGTTTTGGTATTTTTAATGGAAAATTTTTTATCTCCCTGTACAATCAGGCCTTTAAATTCGTTTTTCATACTTGCAAACTGTTTAGTTATTGTTTCAACTACATCAATTAAAGATATAACTAAAAAATAAGTAAATTAAATACTGTAATTTGCATACAGAGTTTTTTATATTTAGCGCCACAGCTTTTTACCCAACATTACCACACACAATATGTTTAAAGAAATAAAAAACAAGTACTTACGCTATTCTGCAATTGTTGTTTTTTTCATCATTATTTTCTTTTCTGCGTTACAAATTAACTTTTTATGGCTATTTGGATACTCTCCGAGTTATCGCGATATAAAAATCCCAACTTTAAGAGTGGGCTCGGAGCTTTACACTGCCGATGGAAAATTAATAGGTAGATACTTTAAAGAAAACCGAACCCCAGTAAACTATGGAGATATTGCCCCAAGTATAGTTCATGCCTTGGTAGCCACTGAAGATGTACGTTTTTACAAGCACTGGGGTATAGATGTTCAGGCACTGGGACGTGCCGTAATTGGCTTAGGAAAAGATGGTGGTGCCAGTACCATCACTCAACAATTGGCTAAAAACCTTTACCGTACACGTTACAATAAATCATCAGGACTTTTATCAAGAATTCCTTTAGTAAGAAAGATCATTCCTAAATTGAAAGAATGGATGACTGCGGTAAAATTAGAATCTAACTACAGCAAGAACGATATCTTAACCATGTACCTGAACACGGTATCTTTTGGACAGAATGCTTACGGCATTAAAACGGCAAGTAGGGTTTATTTTGATAAAGAAGTGAAAAACCTCTCTACTTCTGATGCTGCACTTTTAGTTGGCATGTTGAAGGGTACAACATTATACAATCCTGTTAAAAATCCAAAAAATGCCCTTGATCGTAGAAATGTCGTACTTACGCAAATGAATAAGTATAAGTTCCTGAGCAAAGATAGTTTAACTGAACTGATTAAAGAGCCCATTAAACTTAAAGAAGGAAAATCTGAAGACGGTAGTGATGACGATTCCTACCTGAGGTCTGCAGTAGCTAAGTATTTAGAGAAGTGGTGTACAGATAACGGATACGATTTATATGAAGATGGATTAAAGATTTATACTACTATTGATTCTAAATTGCAAAAATATGCTGAAGAGGCGGTTCAGGAACAAATGAAAACCCTGCAACGCAGATTTTATAGTGTTTGGGGCAATGAAGATCCCTGGTACGATTCTGAAAAGCAGAAAGTAGATTACCCGGATCGGGCAATGAAAAACCTACCGATATATACACTTTTACAAAAGAAGTATCCCAATAACCCTGATTCTGTTGCTGCCTACTTTAACAGGAAGAAACGCATGCAGATTTTTACCTACAAGGGAGATCGCGATACCCTGTTTTCTACATTAGATTCTATTCGTTATTACGGGAAAATCCTAAATACCGGAATGATGACGATGGAGCCAGCTAGTGGTAAGATCAAAGTATGGGTAGGTGGAATTGACCATAAATTTTTTAAATACGATCACGTTAATCAGTCTAAACGACAAGCTGGTTCAACATTTAAACCTTTTGCGTATCTCACCGCTTTAGAGCAAGGAGCCAATCCTTGTGATAAATACACAGACAAACCAGTAAAAATCGGATATCAGGATAAAGGAGAAACCAAATATTGGGAGCCAAAAAATGCCGATTACAGCATCTCTTACAGAGAAATGAGTTTACGTTGGGCGATGGCTAAATCAGTAAATACCATTACTGCTCAGGTAACTGAAAAAGTGGGCTGGGATAATGTAGTTAAGTATGCCCATGAATGTGGTATAGACAGCCATTTGGAGTCAGTACCTTCTGTTAGTTTAGGTTCTAACGATGTTACGGTGTACGAAATGGTTAAAGCCTACAGCACCTTCCTCAATAAAGGAGTTAAAACGGATCCCATTCTGGTAGAAAAAATTACAGACCAGGACAACAATGTGATTGAAGATTTTAAACCTAAAACCAAGCGGGTACTATCTGAAGAGATTGCCTGGTTAATGCTTTATATGTTCAGAGGAGGTATGGAAGAACCTGGAGGTACATCTCAGGCCCTTTGGGAGTGGGATTTATGGAAAAAAAATAACCAGATTGGGGGAAAAACAGGTACTTCATCTGATTATGTTGATGCTTGGTATATGGGAATTACCAAAGATTTGGTAACCGGGGTTTGGGTAGGTTGTGATGAACGTACTGCTCACTTTAAAAATGGAGAGCAGGGAGAAGGATCAAGAACTGCACTACCTATTTTTGCCAAATTTATGGAAAAGGTATATCACGACCCATCTTCGGGATATACTTATGGGCCTTTTCCTAAAGCAACAGTTCCAATTACCAGAACCATAAACTGCCCAAGTCCGCGTATTGTTGAAGACACCACCTCTACGGATAGCGTGATTGTTGATTCTACTGAATTCAATACCCCTGAACCTACAGAGCCTGTTCCTGCGGTAACAGTAGAACCTGAGGTTAAGAAAGAAGAAAAGAAACCCGATCCTGTTCAAAATCAACCCGCTGCAACTGTTCCATTAACCAAGAAAGAAGAACGTGAGTTGAGAAGAAAGCAACGTCAGGAAGAGCGGGAAAAGAAAAAAAACGAAAAAAACAATAACGAAAACTAAAACAGTAAATAAAATCGCCCTGAATGTATGTTCCCGGCGATTTTTCTTTTACAAAAAATGTTAAATTTTGAATAGTATTTTAAACAATTACTATTTTTAGCGTTAAATCTTTTTCGGTTTAATTTCCGTAAATTACTTACATTATTTAAAACCACCTCTATGAAAATAAGCTCTACTTTAATTAGGCGTTGTATTACCATTTTAGTCTTGGCAATAAGTACTTTATCTGTACAGGCTCAATATTTCGGGCAGAACAAAGTACGTTACAAGAAGCTGGATTTTAAGGTTTTACAAACTCCTCATTTTGAAATCTATTACTATATTAAAAATGAGAACCTGTTAAAGAAATTTTCTCAGGATGCAGAAACCTGGTACAAAATGCATCAGGAGGTTTTTAGAGATACTTTTTTTAAAAAGAATCCAATCATATTATACAACAACCATCCTGATTTCCAACAAACTACAGCACTTCAAGGCGAGATAGGGATTGGAACAGGCGGTGTTACAGAAGCACTTAAAAACCGTGTAATCATGCCTGTTATGGAGCTTAACAGTCAGACCAGACACGTATTGGGTCACGAGTTGGTGCATGCTTTTCAATACCATATCTTACTTGAAAAAGATTCCATAAGCCTTGAAAACGTTGGTCAAACGCCACTTTGGATGGTAGAAGGTATGGCCGAATACCTATCAATTGGTAAAAAAGATGCCTTCACTTCAATGTGGATGCGCGATGCCATGCTTAACCGAGATATCCCTTCATTAAAAGACCTGACCAACTCCAACAAATATTTTCCTTACCGTTATGGCCAGGCCTTCTGGACCTATATCGGTTCTCAGTATGGTGATACTACAATTGTACCTTTATTTAAAAACACAGCCAAATACGGCTATGAAAATGCTATCCGCTATACTTTCGGGTATGACGATAAAACCCTATCTGGTTTATGGAAAAATGCTATTGATGCGCATTACAAACCCATGCTAAAAGCTGATAGCTCGCAGATTAAAATCACCGGAACGAAAATCATTGACAATAAAAATGCTGGAAACATGAACGTTGCCCCTTCCCTTAGTCCGGATGGGAAATATGTAGCCTTCATGTCTGAAAAGGACTTGTTCGGGATTGACCTCTTCCTGGCCGATGCCAAAACGGGGAGAATTATCAGAAAACTTACCAGTCAGATTTCTAATGGACATATTGATGATTTTAACTTTATAGAATCTGCCGGTGCCTGGTCACCAGATAGCAAACAGTTTGCCTTCAGTATTTTCAGTCATGGTAAAAACCAGATGATGATCATCAATGTAGACAATGGTTCTACGGTTTCTCAGACGGCTATGGACCAGGTTCAACAATTTGGCAACTTAACCTGGTCTCCAAATGGAAAGGACATTGCTTTTTCAGGGATGGTAGAAGGTCAGAGCGATATTTTCTCTTATAATTTGGATACCAAAAAAATAACGCAGATAACCAATGATATCTATTCAGATTACGCACCTGGTTATTCGCCAGATGGAAAAAAACTGGTATTTTCATCAGATAGAGCTGCGATACAAGCCAATAACATTAATGCAGTAAATCCGATTAACCTTGCTGTATACGATATCGTTTCTAAAACAGTAAGCAACCTTGATGTTTTTCCTGGAGCTAATAATTTAAATGCTCAATTTTCATCCAATAGCCAAAGTATCTATTTCTTATCAAACCGCGATGGATTTAGAAACCTTTACAAGTACAATTTCGCTGACAACTCTGTAGATCAGTTAACAGATTATTTTACCGGAATTAGCGGGATAACCGAATTCTCGCCGGCAATTTCTGTTTCGAATACAGATGATATTGTTTACAGTTATTACCGTTATCAGCGCTATACTTTATACAATGCAAAACTAAGCAGCTTCAAAGCAAAAAGAATTGGCAATCAGGAAGAGAACTTTGATGCAGCTATCCTCCCTCCCATGGAGAATATTGGGGTAAATGTGATCAATTCGAACTTAAACAATTTCGAAAGATTTGAGAAAATCGTAGCTGATTCGATGAGAACAGTGCCTTATCGTCCTAAATTCAGATTGGATTATTTAGCCAATAGCGGTGTTGGAGTATCTACCAGCAGATTTGGAACAGGCGTTGCCGGAGGTATTGTTGGGATGTTTAGCGATATCCTGGGTACTAATCAGATTATTGCAAACCTTTCGGTTAATGGAGAAATTTATGATTTTGGTGGATTAGTAGGTTACATTAACCAGAAAAGCAGAATTAACTGGGGTGCTGCAGTATCGCATATCCCTTATGTATCTGGTTTAAGTTCTTACGGTGTAGAAAATGTTCCTTTAACCAATGGAGGAACAACACAGTTGATAAATTACAGAACAGATATCATCCGTACTTTTGAAGATCAATTCCAATTATTTGGTGCTTATCCGTTTAGCAAAATCCATCGATTTGAGCTAGGAGGTGCATTTTCGCATTATAGTTATAGAATTGATCGTTATAGCAATTACTATACACCTGAAGGCTTTTATCAAGGCTCTGACAGAAGTAGAGTTTCAAATGATCAGGCAAGTTTAGAACTTGGAATTCCTTTCAGGTCTTTTACTTTATATCAATTGAACGCTGGTTTTGTAGGCGATAATTCAATATTTGGTTTAACTGCTCCATTAGATGGTTTCAGATACCGCGTAAGTGGAGAAAAGTATTTCGGAACTTATAATTTTGCTGGTGTTACAGCTGATTTAAGAAAATACTGGCGATTGAAACCCATTACTTTGGCTGCAAGATCTTATAATACCTTAAGAATAGGTAATGATGCTGATCGTTTATATCCCATGTACCTGGGTTATCCTTATTTGATTAGAGGTTATGAAGCCAACTCTATTTACGGTACAAATTCAAGCACGAGCAACAACTCTTTCAATATTGATCAATTAACAGGTAGCAAAATAGCCGTATTTAACTTTGAGGTACGTTTGCCATTTACAGGGCCTAAGAAATTAACTGCAATACCTTCAAAATTCTTATTTACAGATTTAAATCTGTTCTTTGATGCAGGGGTTGCCTGGACAAACGACACCAAGGTTAAATTCAAATCGGAGCCTACTTATACCAGTGCCCAGGCAGTTGACGCAAATGGAAACCCAGCTTTTGACAGTGATGGCAATCCAATTACTTACCTCACAACAAACGAACGTGTACCAGCTATGAGTGTAGGTATTTCGTTACGTGTTAACGTATTTGGTTATTTTGTATTGGAGCCATACTATGCCTTCCCTTTCCAACGTAAGGACGTTAAGGGTGGTGTATTTGGTTTAACATTTGCTCCGGGATGGTAAAGGCAGAAATTTAATGAGAGAATGAGTGAATTTTGACTATTGGAATGACCTGTCGAGTTGCAAACCATTCTCTCATTCAAAATTCAATCATTATATTGAGAAAATGAAGGAAAGATCGAATCAATGAATTGACTAGCGCGTTGCAAATCATTCTATCATTCTCTCATTCAAAATTCAATCATTATATATTAAGGAAATGAAAAAAGGATAGATTCAGTGAATTGACTAGCGCGTTGCAAACCATTCTATTATTCTCTCATTCAAAATTCAATCATTATATATTAAGGAAATGAAAAAAGGATAGATTCAGTGAATTGACTAGCGCGTTGCAAACCATTCTATCATTCTCTCATTCAAAATTCAAAATTCAATCCTTCCTTAAGAAAGGCTGGTAAAGGCTAATTTAACCTGATTGGTTATATTGCGGTGCAAAAGAATATTTTCGAAATCCAGGCCTATAGTTAAATCAATCCAATCTGGATTACAAGATCTCACTAAGCGTTCTTTCTGCATCCTGGTGAACCGGCTAATTTGTTTAAAGCGTACCAAAGCTTGTGCTTCTGTTTTGAATTCTTCGAAGTAAACCAAACGCGTTAGTTGCTGCCCATTATCAAAAAATAAGTTTGGCATCTGTTTATAAAAATCTAATGTTTTAATCAAATCAGAACTCATGCCCACATGCATGCTGCTGCGATTTCTGTCGGTAACGATGTAAACAAACTTCTTCATAATAATGGAATAAAATATTAAACTAAACTAATTAGTATATCTTCTTGCAATTCAAAATAATATTACTAACTTTATTGGCATAAAATTACTAACTATTTTAGTATTTCCAAATTTATTTTAAAATTTATTTTTATGTCAAATATTTCGAACAACTTAAAATACCTCAGAAAGAAAAAAGGCCATACCCAGCAGCAATTTGCTGATATCATGGAAATTAAGCGATCTTTAATCGGCGCTTATGAGGAAGACCGTGCAGAACCGAAATATGAATTACTAAAAAAAATAGCAGAATATTTTGATTTGACTATCGATGAGTTTATCAATGAAAAAATATCAGATTCATGGAAACCCAAACCCAAAAGCCAGGGATCTAACCTACGTGTATTGAGTATATCAGTAGATCAGAACGACCGGGAGAACATAGAATTGGTTCCTGTAAAGGCCAGTGCTGGTTATCTTAATGGATTTTCTGACCCGCAATACATTAGTGACCTTCCTAAATTTCAATTGCCTCTACCCGCTCTACGCCAGGGAACTTTCAGGGCTTTTGAAATTATGGGTGATAGTATGTTACCTGTTCAACCCGGAAGTGTAATTATTGGAGAGTACCTCGATAACTGGAACGAGGTGAAAACTGGCGAAACCTATATCATCATTAGTAAAAATGAAGGTGTAGTATATAAAAGGGCTGGCAATCGTTTCAGGGAAAATAAAGATTTAAAACTCATATCCGATAATAAAGTATATGATGCTTATACCATTGCTGCTGATGACATCCTTGAAATCTGGAAAGCCAAGGCTTATATTTCAACTTCTTTGCCTGAACCTGCACCAGATCCAACCATGGAAACTTTAACACAAATGATGGCACAGATGCAGAAGTCTATTTCGCAGCTAAATAAAAATTAACATCTTTTAACAAGCTCTTGATTAAACCGTTTGTGCTTTTTGTTATCTATAAACAAACAAGACACATAAAAAACATAAACATGAAAAGAGCAATTTTAACAATAGCAATTGTAGCGATGGGTTTAACCGCTACTTTCGCTCAAGACACAACCAGACGGGCCAGAATGAACAGGCCTAAATTAACTGCAGAACAAAGGGCCGAAAGATCTACCGCAGTAATGGAAAAGAAATTAGCCTTAACTGCTGATCAAAAAACAAAGGTTTATGCCATTGAACTAGACAGGGCTAAAAAGGCAGAAGCCATGTGGACTACAGAAGCTAAAGACAGAAAAGCCAAGAGAGATGAAATGAAAGCCTCAATGCAAAAGTCTAAAGCCGATTTGGAAAATGTTTTAACTGCCGAACAAAAAACAAAACTCGAAGCCTTTCGTGCGGAAGGAAGAGAAAAAGCCGGAAAGATGAGGGAAGGACTTCGTAAGGGCAAAGGGGATAAAAAACCTGTTGTTTCCAACCCACCTTCACAAGGATAAAATAAGATTTAATAAAATTTAGGAAAGCGTCCGTTTTAACGAGACGCTTTCTTTATTTTTGGACTATGGACAAAATCGAGCAATTTCTAAAGGAGAAACTTCAAAAGAGATTGGATGACCGTTCGATCCGAAATCTGATGACTGATCCTCCCCCTATTGATTTCTGTTCTAATGACTATCTCGGATTTGCACGTTCAAAATCACTGGAAAAATTAATACAAGAGAACCTGCAGCAACTTCCCCATGTAAGGAATGGCTCAGGGGGTTCAAGATTATTAAGTGGCAACACCGCTTACACCGAACAAACAGAACAATTTATAGCAAACTTTCATGGTTTCGATGCAGGATTAATTTTTAATTCTGGTTATGATGCCAATGTAGGACTACTATCTGCTCTACCACAACGAGGCGATACCATAATAACAGATGAATTTATTCATGCCAGCATCATTGATGGTTGTCGCCTAAGCCATGGCACGAGATATAAATTTTCGCACAACAATCTTGAGGATTTAGCTTCGAAATTGAAACTTGGCCAGGGAAACATTTTTGTAATTGTAGAAAGTGTTTATTCTATGGACGGTGATTTTGCCCCGATAGTCGAAATATCGGCTTTATGCCAACAATATGGGGCTAATCTGATTATTGATGAGGCACACGCTACAGGAATATTCGGAGCGCAGGGACAAGGCCTTGTTTACCAGAACAAGCTTCATAAAAACGTATTTGCAACCATAATCACTTTTGGCAAAGCGCTTGGAGGTCATGGCGCTATTGTTTTGGGAAGTAAAAACCTACGCCATTACCTCATCAACTTTGCACGTTCATTTATTTTTACCACTGCCGCTCCCATCCATCAGATTGCCGGGATAAAAGCAGCATATCAATTGATAAACAAAGTTAATATAAATGAATTGCATCAAAAGATCGCACTTTTCAGAGAACTAAGCAAAAAAAACAATCTTACGATTCTGGAAAGCAACAGTGCCATCCAGGGCATTATTTATACATCAAATACTAAGGCTAAACATGCTGCGAAGATTTTGCAAAGCAAAGGTTTTGATGTAAGGGCCATTTTAAGTCCAACAGTACCCTTGGGAAAAGAACGTCTACGGATTTGCATACATATATATAACACCAACGAGGAAATCACCGCCTTAGTAAACGAAATTAAAGAAATAAATGGCTAACTATTTTATAACCGGAATTGGAACAGGAATTGGAAAAACGCTCATCAGCGCTATCCTGGCAGAGAAACTTGAGGCCGATTACTGGAAGCCCATTCAATCTGGTGACCTGGATCAAAGCGATAGCTTAACAATTTCCAGCTTAGTTAGTAATAGCAAAACCTACATCCATCCTGAAACCTATCGCTTAAGCCAACCCCTATCTCCTCATTTATCTGCCAGATTAGATGGAATTGTGATAGCGCTTGAAAAGATGAATATTCCCCCTACCCGCAATGACCTGATTATTGAAGGAGCAGGAGGTTTGATGGTTCCTTTAAACGAAACCACACTGATTGTTGACTTCATAAAAAAGCTGAATACCGAGGTTATTTTAGTATCTCAAAACTACCTGGGCAGTATCAATCATACATTATTATCTATAAACCTTTTAAACCAATACCAAATTAAGCTTAAGGGTATCATTTTTAATGGTGATGAAAATGCAGAGACGGAAAGATATATACTGCATTACAGTAAAGCAAAAAAGCTAGGAAACATTCCTAGCTTAACAGATATCAATAAAAACCTGATTAAGGTTTTGGGTAAACAAATATCACTTTAAATATCCTGCTTCTTTAAGAAACTGCGCCCAAACATCGTAGCCTGCGGGGATCAGGTGTAAACCATCTTTCGTTAAGTTTGCTTTTAAATGTTTGTTTTCGTCTGTAAAGATGGGATAAAGATCAACTATGGTTACATTCTTAGCCGCCAATTGCCGGATTTCATCATTAAGCCATAAAATATGCTCGTCTTTACCATAATGGTTTTTAAACTTCGCAAATGAACTATTTACAGGGAGTAAGGTATTAAAATAAATCTGCGTTTTTCTTGAACCTTTCCTGATTTTCGAAATAATGTTTTTATAATTATTAAGAATCACACTATCTGGAATATTGCGTGAGATATCATTAATGCCAATCAGGATAAATATTTTAGCCGGTTTGCCATCGATCACATCTTGCAAACGTTCTAACACACCAAAAGAAATATCGCCAGAAATCCCCCTGTTCTTAGCTTGTGGAAGGTCTAAAAGCTTTGCCCAATCGGTTCCGGCAGTGATGCTGTTCCCTAAAAACACAATATCTTTTTTAGATTTAGGTTCAGCTTTAAATTTAGCCACCAGTTCTTTGTACTTTCCCGGGCGGTAAGTACTGTCCCATTTTACAACCTGGGCTAACGTTGCAGTGGTATAAAACGTTAAAAGGAAGGCAAAAACTACCGTTGCCTTATGAAAAATCTTTCTCATGGAGATGATTGATTAGTATGATCATTAAACTAAACCTAAGTTAAGCTTTTCTCGCTTCCAAGTAAAGGCTGTAAAAAATATAGCAAGTAAGCAAGCTGTTACAATGGTAATGAAACAAGCGTCCCAACCGTACTGATCCACTAGTCCGCCTATTGCTGCGTTAGCCAGCAAATCGCCAATAAAATAGCCAAACAAACCTGTTAACCCAGCTGCTGTACCTGCAGCCTTTTTAGGCACAAGATCTAAAGCCTGAACACCAATTAACATTACGGGACCATAAATCAGAAAGCCAATTGACCAGAGTGACAAGTTTTGCAACCAGGTATTGCCAACAGGATTTTTCCAATAGATTAACACAAATACCATGGTCAAAGCCATATACAAAATGGTTACAGGCGCTCTTCTGCCTTTAAAAATATAGTCACTTAACCAGCCACATAACAAGGTGCCAGGGATAGCCGCAAGTTCATAGAATGAAGAAGACCATGCTGCCTGACTTGCCGTATACCCTTTAGCCTCACCTAAAAATGTTGGTGCCCAGTTTACAATACCATTTCTAACCAGATACACAAAAGCATTCGCAATAGCAATGTACCAGAGCAGGCGGTTATTGAAAACATATTTAAAGAAAATCTCTTTTGCCGTAAACTCTTTTTCCTGAGACTGGTCATAAGTTTTAGCATAATCGTTATTGTAAACTTCTATTGGCGGTAAACCACATGATTGTGGCGTATCTCTGATTAACAAATAAGCAATTAGTGCAAAAAATATAGCCACCATACCAGGGAAATACAATTTACTTTCCCAGCCCGCAAAAATCTCTATCGCCCAAATCGTTAGTGGCCCTACTAAAAAACCTCCAACGTTATGTGCCAGATTCCAGATAGACATTGCTCTTCCACGCTCTTTAATGGAGAACCAATGTACTACAACCCTACCGCAAGGTGGCCATCCCATCCCCTGAAACCATCCGTTGATAAAAAGTAAAATAAACATGATGGTTACCGATGAAGTAGCAAAAGGAAAAACGCCCATCAAAACCATCGTTAAAGCAGACAAGGTTAATCCTATAGGTAAAAAGATTCTTGCATTACTCCGGTCAGAAACATTTCCCATTAAAAATTTACTAAAGCCATATGCAATAGATAAAGCTGATAGCGCTACACCTAGCTGAGCTTTGGTAAATCCTTGTTTGATTAAATCAGGAATAGCAAAAGAAAAATTCTTTCTTACAAAGTAATAGGCTGTATAACCCAAAAAGATACCCGCGAATACCTGTAATCTCAATCTCCAATAACTGGAATTTACACGGTCATCGGGCAATAGTGGTTTGTGCGCTGCTGGAGCGGGGAACAAGGTTAATTTCATATTTGGTTAGTGATAATAGTATTTAGTCGGGCATAATAATACCCGACTTTTAAGTTATTGTGCCTGCGTTAAGATATCAGGATAATCTGAAATTATTCCATCAACCTTAAGCGATTTTAATTTTTGAATATCTGTTAAAGTATTGGGTGTCCAGGGAATAATTTTAACTCCATCGGCATGTGCTTTAGCAACTAATTCTTCATTGACCATTTGCCAAACCGGACTTAAAATAAAAGGTTTGAAACCAAGGTCGGCGATATTTTCTTCGTATGATTTCTTGTTGGCTACCAGGAATGAGGTTTTTACTTCCGGGTATTTCTTATTGATAATCTGAATGGTTCGTTTATCAAAAGACTGAATCACCACGTAAGGGGTAATCTTCCTTTTAATAATTACATCCATCAAAAGTTTAACAAATACCTCAGGTTCAGGATTAGTAACTCCATCCCCTTTTACATCACATTTGGTTTCGATATTATAGAAAAACTGTTTGTTTCCGATTTTTTTTATATTCTTTTGTACAGCGTCAATCAAATCTGCCAAAAGCGGAATGTGGGTTTTAACTTTTTTCTGTTGAGGAAATAAATCAAAATATTTGCTACCTAAATCGAACGTCTTGAGTTCTTTGTAGCTCATTCCAAAAATGGGGTACTTTTTTGCATCAGTTTTAGGAATTTCTTTACCTTCTGGCGTAAGCATAAAGGCCGGACTTAGATAATCATCGTGGGTAACCACCACCTGATTATCCTTGGTAATATGTGTATCCATTTCAAGGGTAGTAATGCCTTTGATGGTCATGGCATGGAGCATGGCCTCAATCGTGTTTTCGGGCATCAAACCCCTTCCTCCTCTGTGCGCTTCAGCACTAAAAGCTGGAAATTTATCCTGTGCGCTTACGTTTAAATTGAGTACAGAGCAAAATAAAATGGGTGCGGCAATAAAACATTTTTTCATAAAGATGCTATTTTTGGTAATGATTTTTGAACCGTTTTTGATTTAAGCATTGATTTTGGCTTCATATTTCTGACCGAAGCGATCAGTGGCAACTACCTTCACTTCCTTAACTTCCGGTCCGAAGTGTGCTAAAAATAAATGGTCGGTTGAGCGCGGCTCTACGAAAGCCCTTGGTTGAGGTAACTTATCTCCTTTATATAGTTTAACCGCTAATGGATCAAATCCCTCCTGCTGAGGTAATGCCCCCATGGCCTTACCATCTAAAAAGTATTCGACTTTCCACTCAGGATCATAATTCCATACATTGGCGATCAATCTTTTTTGATTGGTAAGTGTATCTACATAAATATCCAGTTGTTCAGTTTTGTCTCTTCCTGTAGATTTATAATACCACTTTAAATTTGTACCGTCTACTTCATAAACGCCATAACCCCTTGGCGTACCATCTTCGCAGATGGGACCGGTCCACCAGCCCCCGCATACCGTACCGTGGTTATGCTCAAAAATACCATTCTGGATAACATTTTTATTGTAATGGGTATGCCCTGACATGATGTGCACATTTTTAAAATCTTTCAATACGGCGTAAAGGTCTTCACGATTTTTCACCTGATTATGAACAGGAATATGCAAACTGATGATTAACAAGGCATCTTTAGGTACAAATTGAAGATCTTTAGCTAACCAATCTAATTGCGTAGGTGTGATATAGCCATCGTAGGTACGCTCTACACCTAAATATCGTACGTCATCTAAAACAACATAGTGTGCTTTACCCCTGTTAAATGAGTAATATGTTGGTCCGTAATGCGCCTGAAAAGTACGATCAGAGGTATCGTCACCACCTTGCCGATAATCTTGATCATGATTACCCAGGGCTTGAAAAAATGGAATTCCAATTTTAGCAATTGCCTCATCATAAGCGGGAAAAAGATCAAAATTATCCCAAACCAAATCGCCTACCCCAATTCCATGAACAGGAGTATTGCCCATGCTTTGTACCACGCTCCGTGTGTCCGGAACGGATGTCTCCATCATTTGCTCAACATCCTTTTTATTTTTAACCTGCGGATCGGCCCAGATGATAAAATTGTGTTTATGGTCGTTTTGTTTTAAAGATTTAATCTCAAAATTGAGCTCAGCTTTAACATCTGGTTTATAATAATGGCGGGAAATGCTGCTCTCTGTTTTAAATTCATATCCAGATGGTGTACTTATCCATACAAAGCGCGCCAATTCATTTAACTGGATATTGTAACTGCCACTTTTATCTGTTTGAACAACACTATAGCCATCAGAAATAACCACATTGGCAATACCTTTTCCTTTACTGGTTACCCTACCACTTACTAATCCCTCGGCAGTAATTAACGAAGAAAAAGATTTTAAGCTTACAAACAAGGTAGTGGTTAAGAGACTTGATTTTTGGATGAAGGATCTTCTATTCATATCATATTTGTTTTATAAGGAACAAAAAAACCTGATTCGGATGATTTAATTATTAAAATAAGATTACAATAAAGGTCAATTTTGCAATTGACCTTTAGTTGATTTAGTTATCGCTTAATGTGGTTCCTCCCTCAATTAAAGAAAGCGGTGAGGTATTGGTCAGGGGAATAGTTACCAACGCACGTTTAGTTAACCATCTTCCTTTCATATTATAAACGCCACCCAATTGAGCAAAGCTGGTTGCAGCACTTGGGAAACCCAGGCGTGTTGTATTTTTACCAGCCCCCATAAATTCTTGTTTAATTTTACCGTTTGAAGCCGGATCAATCGTGTTATAGAAATCTGTATTTGTAATTCTATAGCCTACTGCCGGAGGACCAGCGCTATAAAAATTGCCACCTGATCCACCAAAGAAAATTACATCTAACGGCACAGAATTCAAAGTAACTGCTGTGCCCTCAAAAATGGCTATACCTGCAATATTACCGCTATTAGCAAGCAAATTACCAGTTGGAGCACCTACACCATCAGCACCGTTCAAAGTAGTATAATCTAAGCTGGCTATCCATTTTGCTGAGGCAATACTGGTACTCGAGCTTCCGTTAATGCGTTTCAATGCACCGCCAACGTAAAAATATTCGCCTTTTAATACTTTTCCAGTAGTTAAATTAAACTTATAGGTTCTAACCCCACCAGTAACCCAACCTTGTAGCGGAAAAGTAGTTGCACCAGCATTATTGGTAGCAAATACCGAATATGGTGTTTTAGTGAAATCAATATCGGCAGTAGCTAAAAACTGGATATATTCATTATTTCCATCAGTACCATTTGGATCTACCAAATACCCGGTAATGATGGCCGGAGAAAATTTAGGTAAAATTGCGAAGCTGAAATCATCAATAGAACGCATCCAGATTTGCATCCTGTTGGTTCCGGTTGGTAATAAAAATGGGATCCCGCTAAAGTTACCGCTGATCAGTAATTGTTCACCTGCAAAAGCTGCACCTGCTTCGGTATGCACAATGGCTTTACCTGTCGCATCATCGATTACCTTATCTCCTGCGAATTTTTCGTTAACTGTTGGTTCTGGTTCTACTACAGCACTACCAACGGTAATCAATGTACTTTCGTAACGCTGTGGTGAGGCGAGAAATGCGCCTATTGTAACCAACTGGGTATTTACAGGTCTTCCAGAGGCCACTTTGTTTACGGCTGCATTTGTTATGCCTGTAATTTGTAAAATCCCGTTTGTTCTTTTCAATACTGCACCATCAACTTTAATGTGTACCGAATCACCTGGAATATATTTCGAAGCATCAGATCCAAGATTAAAGGCCATTCCCCTCAGGGAATCGATTCCGCTTCCGGTAATCCTGCTATTTTGTAAAATCAATAAACCAGCAGGCGAATTTCCAGACCTGAAGTCAGAAATTACCACCCCTTTGATAAATGATGCTCCAGATAATAATTCTGTGTTTAAAGTTAAATCAGCCTCTTTATAAAGTTTCTTTAAATCAAAATTTGATATAAAGGCACTGGGACTAACTTTTATGTAATCATTTTCACGTTTGCACCCTGTCCAAATCCCAACAATTACCGTTAGTAAAAGGATATATTTAAATGTCATTTTCATAATCAGAAATTATTTAAGGTTTTTGCCACCACACTAATGTATTGATATCATCTGCGCCTTGCGCTGCCACAGCATTTTTATAGCTGGTTGGATTTGTAGATTGAGTTACCAAAGGATAATTCAATCTAACAGGCATTTTGCCACCATTTGCAAGGCCAGTTCCTTTAGGTAAAAAAGGATGTGCTGTTCTGCGATATTCTAACCACTGCTGAAAATCCACTAAAAACAAAGCATAATATTTTTGAAGATGGATCATCTCCATTTTACTTTGTGAACCAGCTGCAGCATTGTCTGTGGGTAAGTTATTATTCCAATCAATATCAGCCGCATTTACGTAGCTAATGAGTGCAGGATCTGAAGAACTCATAAATCTATCTGGCAACCAATAATTAAGGGCATCAGCGATTCCTTTCATATAATAAGCTTCGCCAGTACCTGTAATCCATCCTTTTGCTGCAGCTTCGGCCAGAATAAAATCAACCTCGGCCACATTCATGATAATACCGGTATACGGATCTGTTTGCAGTGTAGTTGGGTTATTGGTTGTAGCATCTGAATAAAAATACGATTGCTTTACATACGAAGTTCCTGCATCATAACCACTTGGTACGCCAACGAAGCCATTTGGACCCGAAGCTATTCCTAATCTGTTAATACCATTTTTACCATAATCTTTATTAAGTCGGGGATCATTCCAGGTAGTGAGATTATTCATAAAGAACTCTGTAATGGCTGGAGTTCTAAAATCTACCGCCCTAACGTTGATCATAAAAGGAGAAGAATATAAGGCTGTACTGCTATTGGTACCATTCCATAATATTTTAGCCGTGTGGGTATTATTTTCCATGATCGGATAGTTGGCTTTATTTGTATCGGCTATTTCTTTGATCTTGGAAATAACCTGTGCACTAACTTCTGCTTTACCAGCCAGACGCAGCAACAACCTCAAATACATAGAGTTACCTAATCTCCTCCATTTCGATACATCTCCCTGATACACAGGATCTCCGGAGGCCACTATGGTTTTACCTTCTGCTAAAAGCTTATTTGCCTCTTCCAGCTTATTGAATAAATCCAGATAAATATCTTTTTGTTTATCAAATGCGGGTTCTAAAACACCATCTTTTCCTTTATTTGCATCAAAATAAGGTACATCACCATAAACATCCGTTAGCAATTGAAACACCCAGGCCTGGGTAATCAATGAGATTCCTTTATAGGAAGCATTCAAAGATTCTGGTTTATTTGCGATGGTGTACATATCGCGGAAATTCGTTAACTCAGGGTACCATGAATTCCAGGTATAATCAGCCCAGGTACGTCTAACATCATACCTGAAAACCTTACCTTCTGCATCACTGATATCTACAGTTACCTGCATTAATTCGTTATTAAAGTTGCGATTACGCACCATGTTGGCCGAAAGGACATTCACCAAGGCGGGAGCTAACAGTTGATTAGCTGCAACCGATGACTTACCAATGGGATCAGTGTTCACTTCATTAAAATCTTTCTTACAAGAAAAAGCTAAAGTGCTTACCGCCGTTAATAATATATAGCTTGTTATTTTATTTACTGTTCTCATGATTCTATTTTTATAACCCTACAACTAAACGGAAACCATAACTACGGGTGGATGGAAGCTGACCTGTTTCAAAACCTTGTACAATATCAGTTCCTGATAAAGTTCCAAATTCAGGATCGAATGCCGGCCAAGGCGACCAGATAAACAGGTTACGTCCGTATAAACCTAAAGTAAGCTTGTTAAAGCCAATTCGCTTTAAAAACGCTGTATTGAAAGTATAAGTTAGGTTAGCCTCTCTAAATTTTAAATAATCTGTTCTGAAGATACTGCCTTCAGCCTGATCAGAGCCATAAAGCGAAGTATAGAAGCTTTCCAGATTGGTTGCAACTACATCATTTGGTCTGAAAGTTCCATCAGCATTTTGCACAACACCATCTCCAACTACTCCATTATACCTTCCTGGTAAGGTTAAATTTAATTTACCTAGAGCTGCCATTCTTGAAAAAGTTAATGAATGAGCTACAGCGCCTAACTGCGCATCAAATAAGCCTGATAAACTAAAACGCTGATAAGTAATGGTGGTACCAAAACTGAAACGGAATTTAGGCATGGTATTACCCAAATAGATCAAATCGTTACTTGTTTTTGCATTCCCCGTACCAGCATCATAAATTATTTGTCCGTCTGGTGAGCGTAAAAACCCTCTTCCCCATAAATCACCCATGCTACCTCCTACGTTTGCAACAATTTGGCCACCGCCTAACGCACCTGTTCTTAACACAACCGAACTATCGGCCAACTCTTTGATTAAATTTCGGTTAGCTGTAAATGTACCATTAAGTTGCCATTTGAATTTTTTGGATTGTAATACTGTACCATTTACCGATAGTTCTAAACCTTTGTTTTCAACGTTACCCACATTGAATACAGCTACACTATAACCTGTTGCACGATCTACAATACGATTTAAAATTTGATTTTTGGTGTTGCCATAATAAGCAGCAAAATCGAAATTTAAACGATTTTTAAATAAGCGCAATTCGGTCCCCACCTCAATTGTGGTCGTTTTAAGCGGTTTCAGGTTTGGATTAGGAAGTACAGATGGATTGGTCATTGCACTATCCGGATAAACACCATTAGAAGCTAATCCGTAATTGTAGGCCGTGCGGTAAGGTGTTGTACCTCCACTACCTACCTGGGAAACTGAGGCCCTTAATTTAAAGAAGTTAATGGCTTTAGGCATTTTCCAAAGATCAGAAGGCACAAAAGATGCACTGGCTGAAGGATAGAAAAAGCCAACATTATCCGTTCTGAATGGAGTAGCCAAAGTACTGCTCCAATCCTGACGGCCAGTTAAATCTAAAAACAAGTAGTTTTTAAAAGTAAATGAAACAGCAGCATATAAACTATTGATTCTGTATCTAGCTGTATCCGGAACAGATATTAAGGGGTTAGCGTTGTTGTCTAATTGATAAACACCAGGAATTACTAAACCATCTGCACGAAGCTCACCTTTTTTATACTCATTCCTCATCTGGCTACCGCCTAAATTTGCATTCATCTTCAATGAGTTGCTAATCTTCTTGTCGTATTTCAAAAGAAAATCTGCGTTTGCTTCATAAGAATTGATATTTTGTATGCGATAAGATCCTTGTGCAAATTTGTTACCTGCTGCATCCCAAGGACGTTGCGTTTCACGGATATCATGGTTATAATCTATCGATCCGCGAACCATTAAACTCAATTCATCGGTGAATTTATAGTTTAATTGCAAATTACTTAAAACGCCATTTCTACGCTGTTTATTAAGGTATTGTTCAGAAATTGCATAAGGACTCTCTGGGTTGGTTGTAGTAATGTTTACAAACTGTACATTCTCCTTACCCGGTGCCCAGTAATCTCTGTACCAATCGGTATTTACGTTAGGCTGTGCGAACATAAACCAATACATTAACGATTGGTTTCCGTAACCTGTTGCCGGCAAATTATCACTATGGCGGTTATTATAGGCCACTTTAAAAGATAAATTGAGTTTCTTGGTTAAGTTCGTTGTTGCGTTGAAAGTAGCCGTTGTTCTCTCCAAACCCGTATTAGGCACAATCCAGGAATTATTGCCATGGCTGGCAGAAAAACGCATACCCACTTTTTTATAAGTTCCGTCTAAACTCACTGAATTTGATGATTCAAAACCGGTTTTAAAGAAAGCATCAACAGGGTTTTCATAAGCAATCCATGGAGTTCTGCTTAATCCGCGTGTTTTGGTAGCCGGATCATATTGAAAAAAGCTTGATCCTGTACCAAATGGAGCACCCCAGCTTGCACTGGTGGCGTTTGTACTCGGACCATCAACTGAAGCTCCGTAAGAAAAATAAGGCACTCCAAACTGTCCCTGCCCAAATTGGTTCTGAACATCTGGCTGTGCATTAACCTGTTCCCAGGTACTGTTTGAGGTAAAGGTAATGTTTAGTTTTTTATTGCTCTTGGCCGATTTGGTAGTAATAATGATGGCTCCATTCGCACCACGTTGTCCATAAAGCGCCGATGCACCCGGGCCTTTAAGCACAGTTACACTTTCTATATCATCCGGATTTAAGTCGTTTAGTGCAGAACCAAAATCAGGAGGCATAATATCACCTGAAGTACCATACACGCCTCCAGAAGAGGCTGCAGTACGTCTGGTTGAACTACTCGCTACCACTCCATCTATTACAATAAGGGCTTCGTTATCACCAGTTAAGTTATTTTCACCGCGTAAAATAATTTTATTTGATGCGGCCGGACCGCTGTTCCTAACCAGGTTTAATCCGGCTACTTTACCAGATAATGCATCGGTCCAGTTACTCGCTACGGCATCTGTAAATGCAGAGCTATCTACTTTAGTTACTGCATACCCCAAGGCTTTCTCCTCCCTTTTAATTCCGAGTGCGGTAACCACAACCTCATTTAATTGACTCGTTGATGAAGTCATTTTAACCATTATACCGGTTTGTGAAGCATTGAAACTTCTCTTCAAAACAGTATAGCCTACCATATTGAACGAAATCTCATCAGGAGAAACCAACACTATACTAAAATCTCCATTTTCGTTGGTTGTTCCCAACACTTTTCGGGCAGAATTGGATATGGTTATCCCTACCAGGGGTTGATTATCAGCTGCATCAACAACTTTTCCTTTAACTGAAATCGACTTTGTTTGTTGTGCCTGCAATGAAAAAGCGGTGCAGATAAGCAGCCAGCTCAGTGTCAATTTTAAAACAAACGACAAAAGATGCACAGATCTGCCTTCCCTATGTGTTCTATCAGAACTTACAGGAATCGATCTGGATCCACAGCGTAGCCAAGAAATTCTTTGAGTAAAATTTTTAATCATAATGAGTATATCCGGTTAGTTACTTACAGTTTCGTATTTTCGTTTTATTTTTTCCGGATTGCCGGCAAAATAAGCCCCTTCATGTTAATTAAATATTAATAGTAGGTTAAAGTATTGAAATGCACACTCGGTCTGTTGCGATTTATTTAATTTAAACTTACTTTATATTTCGTTACATAAAATTAACAAAACAATTCGAAACTAATTATTATTATTTGAACACCAAATAAAAGTTGAAAACTTTCATGCTTTACAATACGAATGGATAGCAGTTTCAAATTGCATTTAATCACAAAAAATGGCGAATAAAACAAAAAGAATATAGATTTAGTAATACAAAATGGATAAGATGAGTGCAGAAAACCCTGGGAGATTTTATTTGTAATAATTTTATTACAAAATATAAAATTAGCTTCACCCCAAAACAAACAAAACGAAAGCCGCTTAACGTAACATTTTAGTGTAAAGAGAAAATGAAAGCTAAAGAAATCCTTAACTGTGCCCTACTGAGCTGAAAACATATTGAAGATATTTCCTTTTTAATGAAAAAACGCGTTCTAAAAGGATAAGTGCCAGTACAGCAAAAACCAGGAAACTAAAGATATCAAATACGTAAAACACATAGCCAAATACACAGATCAACCTAAAACACTCCAGGTAATAAATCCATTTTCTTTGTTCCAGTAAGGCGCCGATATTAATCAGGGTAATTAACATAAATGCTAACAGCGACCACCTGTCTAAAATACTCAATCCGTTAAAGAACATCGTCATTCCGGTGAGCAGAACAACAACCAGGAGGAGTTGAATATTCAGGTAGACTTTAAATTTTGGTTTTGTTGTAAACCTTTGTTTATCTTGAAAATATCGTTCTTCGAGTGCAGGACGTATCGCCTGGTCCATTAAGGCAGGGCTTCCCACCAGGGCGTTCCATTTGGCTTTAAATCCGTTAGCTCTTTTATAGGCCTCAACAATTTCCAGGTAGTAATGAAAATGCTGCCACAAAAAACTATAACTTTTAATTGGATGTGTTAAACCATATTGAGGTGCTTCTTCTTCTTCCTGAAAAGTTCCAAAAAGTTTATCCCAAAAAACAAATACGTCACCATAATTCTTATCCAGGTATTTCTCATCAGATGCGTGATGAACGCCATGAAGAGATGGGGTAATGAAAATCTTTTCCAGCCAACCCAACTTTCCTACCAGTTGGGTATGTGTAAAAAACGAGTATGCTCCATGCACCAATAATATGGTAATAATCATATTGGGATGAAAACCTATTAATGGAAGTGTGCACCAAAATACATTTCTGAATATCGCCTGAATGGTTGTAATCCTTGCTGCTGCCGAAAGATTAAACTCTTCGCTCTGGTGATGAACAATATGTGCTGCCCATAAAATATTAATCTCATGCCCTAATCTGTGGTACCAATACCAAACAAAATCAGTAGCGAGCAAGAGTAAAATCCAAACGTACCATCGGGTAGAAATATGCATAAATGCATAATGATCATATATCCAGCAGTACAATTGATAAAAACTACCGGCAATAAAAAGGTTCAATAACCGCTCGGCAATGCCTACGCTAAAATTAGCCACAGTGCTTTCATATTTAAAAACCTTAAGTCGCTTTTGATGTTGTGCAATCTTAAATTCGATGAATACAAACAAAAAAAATGCAGGGATAGCAAATGCAAGGTAATTGATGGTCATTTCTTATAAATTGAAAAAGTTTCTATTGCTTAACGTTACAAACATAAAAATATTCTACTAAATACATAGAAATACTAGTCTAATAATTTACACTTATATTACTCCCTATTTGATTTATTGTTTGTGGTTTTAATTTATTTACAGAACTTCGGATTCAGAAAAGCATCATTTATGGCAACTAAAAAAAAGGCTGAAAATAACAACATCTTATCTATTGATATAGGTGGTACAAGTATAAAAACTGTTCTATTAGATGAGAACGGCAACATGCTATCCGAATACCTTAAAAGTAAAACTCCTGACGGAGCCACGCCAAAAGACATTGTATCGGGTATAGAAACACTTATAGAACCTATTCCTCAAACCTACGATCGTGTGTCTATTGGTTTCCCGGGTTATGTTAAGAATGGTGTAGTAAAAACCGCTCCCAACCTGGCTAAAAATAAATGGGCAGATGTAGATTTGGCTCAGCGTGTTGCCAATGCACTTAAAAAACCTGTAAGACTGGTAAACGACGCAGATCAGCAAGGTCTTGGCGTAGTAGAAGGAAAAGGATTCGAGATTGTTTTCACGGTAGGTACTGGTTTTGGTACAGCCTTACTTTTTGATGGAGAGTTATTACCTCATTTAGAACTGGCTCACTTCCCTATTAATAAAGAAGAAGATTATGATGATTATATCGGGAATAAGGCTTTTGAAAAAATTGGTACAGAACGTTGGAATAAGCGATTAAAAAAGGTAATCGATATTTATAAAACTGTTTTCAATTATGATAAGCTTTATATCGGCGGAGGAAACTCCAAGCAAATAGACTTTAAGCTGGAAGAGAACATTAAGCTGGTAACCAATAGAGATGGAATAAAAGGTGGTGCCAAACTTTGGAAACTGGCTGATAAATACAACATTTTTACGGTCAATCCGGAATAATATATAGAATAAATCGGCAGAAGATCAGTAACTACAGAATATTACAAACAATTAACATCACATACTAAAATATTAATTTGTAAACCCTAATTTTGGAAGCATCCAAAAAAATTAAAAATGGCAAATAACGATTCAAAACAATATAAATTGGGAATGATAGGTTTAGGCACAATGGGCCGAAATCTATTGTTAAATATGGCAGATAAAGGCTTTTCTGTAACAGGATATGATAAAGATCATAAAATGATTGCTAAGCTGGAAGAAGAAGGCAAAAAGCATGACTTAGAAGGATTTGACAACATTGAAAATTTCATCAACAGCTTGCAAACCCCTCGCACCTTAATTTTATTAGTTCCTGCCGGACCAATTGTAGATAGTGTTATTGCTGAATTGAAGCCACTTTTAAGTAAGGGTGACATCATTATAGACAGTGGAAATTCTCACTTTACAGATACCAATCGTAGGGTTGACGAACTGGAAAAAGAAGGTTTGCATTTCTTTGGAATGGGAATCTCTGGAGGAGAAGAAGGCGCACGTTTTGGACCGAGCATGATGCCAGGTGGTGATAAACAAGCATACAATGTTGTAAAAGATGTTTTTGATGCCATAGCTGCAAAAGTAAATAACGATCCATGCGTTACTTATATAGGCCCGGGAGCATCTGGCCATTTTGTAAAAATGGTTCATAATGGTATCGAATATGCTATTATGGAGCTGATTGCAGAGGTTTATGGTGTACTAAAAAATGGCTTAGGCTATTCAAACGATGAAATTTATAAAGTATTCAAAAAATGGAATGAGGGTCGTTTACAATCATTTCTTTTAGAAATTACTACCGAAATATTCGTTTTTAAAGACACTGAAACACAAAATGATTTGCTTGATCAGATTAAAGATGAAGCACGTTCAAAAGGCACAGGGAAATGGACTTCAGAAGTTTCTATGGAATTGCAATTACCTGTTCCAACTATCAATGAAGCTGTTTCCAACAGAGATTTATCTAAATTTAAAGCTTTGAGGGTTTCATTAGAACAAGCATTTGGTAAAAAAGATGGAAAGATTGATGTTACAGTTGATGAACTGGAAGATGCTTTCTATTTCTCTATGATCAGTGCTTATGCCCAGGGTATGCACCTTTTAGTACAAGCATCTAAAGAATATCAATATAATTTGCAACTTCAGGAAATTGCTAAAATCTGGCGTGGTGGTTGTATCATCAGGGCTAAGTTTTTAGCAGATATTTATCAGGCATACGATAAAAACAATTCATTAGAGCACTTATTTGGTGACTCAGGAATCCAAACCATCATTAAACAAGTATTACCAGGTACCCGCAAAACAGTTTCTGCCTGCATCAATGCAGGAGTGGGTATACCAGCCTTCGCTTCTACCCTAACCTATTTTGATACGATTACTACGGGTAGAATGCCTTCTAACTTGATTCAGGCACAACGCGATTTCTTTGGTGCACATACTTTTGAACGCATTGACAAAGACGGTGTATTCCATGCAGACTGGAATAAATTATCCTAATTTCTAAAAACGATATACGAATCCCAACAATAAAATGAAAACCAAAACCGCATTAAACCCCACGATATTTGTCATATTTGGTGGTACAGGTGATTTAAACAAGAGAAAGCTGGCCCCAGCGCTTTACAACTTATTCATTGAAGGCTATATGCCGGAGAAGTTTGCTGTAATTGGTACAGGTAGAACTGAATTTACCGATGACAGCTATAAGAGTGCCCTGGAAGAAGCTGTTAATGAATTTTCACGATCGGGAAAGGTTAAAAAGGATAAATGGGATGCATTTGGAAATACCATTCACTATTGTCCAACAGATTTTGCGCAACCCAAAACTTTCGAAAATCTAAAAGCGGCAGTTGATAAGTATCAAAAAGAATATGGACCGGATACACAGGTGATTTTTTACCTTGCCGTAGCACCAAATTTCTTCCCTGTTATTGCAGAATGCCTGCAAAAATATAAACTTACTCAAGACGAAGACAATAGCCGCATCGTTATTGAAAAGCCTTTTGGTCACGATTTAGAGTCGGCAAAAGAATTGAATGCCCTCCTGAGCACTATCTTTACCGAAAAACAAATCTATCGTATTGACCACTATCTGGGTAAAGAAACGGTACAAAATATGATGGCCTTCCGTTTTGCCAACGCTTTATTCGAACCACTGTGGAACAGGTCGTATATCGATCACGTTCAAATTTCAGTTACCGAACAATTAGGTGTACAAGATCGCGGAGGATACTATGAAGGTGCTGGTGCATTGAGAGATATGATCCAAAATCACCTGCTACAATTATTGTGTTTAGTGGGAATGGAAGCACCGATTAATTTTGATGCTGATGAAATCAGAAACCGTAAAGTAGAGGTATTAAAGGCTATGCGTCCATTCTCATCAGAAGATATCCGTTTCAGTACTGTTCGCGGTCAATACAGCAAAGGCTGGGTTGAAGGCAAGGAAGTACCTGGATACCGTTCAGAAAAAGGTGTTGATCCGCACTCGAATACCGAAACTTTTGCAGCCGTTAAATTCCATATCGATAACTGGAGATGGCAAGGCATTCCTTTCTATTTACGTACCGGAAAACGCCTAAATCAAACTTCATCATTAATTACCATTCAATTCAGGGATGTTCCTCACCAAATCTTCTCGACTGGGGTTACCGAAAACTGGCAGCAAAACCGTTTGGTAATCAGTATCCAGCCAGAGATGAGTATTCGGATGCAAGTACAGGCAAAACGCCCGGGACTGGACATGGTACTGAACCCTGTAGATATGATATTTGATTACAAAGGTACCTATGAAGGTGATACTCCTGAAGCTTATGAAACGCTGCTTTTGGATGCCATGATGGGCGATCAAACCTTATTTATGCGTGGTGATCAGGTTGAAGCTGCATGGGAGTTAGTAATGCCTATTCTGAATACCTGGGAAAGCAAAAAATCAATCAATTTCCCTAACTACCCGGCTGATAGCTGGGGGCCAGAAGAAGCTGAAGCGCTAATTGCAAGAGATGGCTTCCACTGGTTCAATTTGCCACTGAAGAATAAAGACTAATCATTATTGTTCACTGAATTGATCTTCTTGAAGGAATCAATTCAGTGAACAATTAAAAAAAATAAAATGAATCTACTGATATATAAAACGCCTGAAGAGCTAACTGAGGACTTAGCAGATTACGTAATTAAAATTGCAGAAATGTCTATCGAAGAAAATGACAGATTCAATTTTGTACTAACGGGTGGTAATTCTCCAAAAGCACTTTATCAATTTTTAGCTAAAAAATGTAAACATCGTATAGACTGGGAAAAAGTTTATTTTTTCTTTGGCGATGAACGCAATGTACCCGCTACAAACGAAAATTACAACGGTTTAATGGCTAAGAAAAATCTGTTCGATGAATTGGGTACTACCGAAGATCATATCTTCTACATTGATACGACACTTGCACCGGAAAAGGCAGCTATCGAATATAAAAAAGCCTTAGATAAGCATTTTAAAGGTAGCGATATTGTTTTTGACCTCATCCTTTTAGGAATGGGTGATGATGCACATACAGCTTCTATCTTCCCACATACTACTTTAGTAAAAGATGAAGAAGCTACGGTTGCTGCTGTTTTTGTTGAGAAGTTAAATACTTACCGCATCAGCTTAACTGCTCCTTTAATTAATAAAGCAGAAAATGTTGCTTTCCTGGTATTTGGAGAAAACAAAGCAGAAGCATTGAAGCATGTGATCAACGACACTGAAAAAAATGTAGATACTTACCCTTCTCAATTGATCAACCCATATGATGGCAAGTTGACCTGGTTTGTTGACGAAGCAGCAACAAAGTTGCTGGATTAAAAGGCTTGTTATATTACGAGGTCTCTTGCTGGCATAAGCATTGGGAGACTTCGTAATTTTATTTAAACTCTAAGCCAACTTCTCTTCGATCAGCATTTTAATTATACCATCTGCCATACCTACTTTAGGTACAAAAATCTGTTTAATCCCTGTCCATTTCATTAAAGTGAGGTAAATCTCGGCAGCAGGAATAATTACGTCTGCACGGTCGGGATTTAGTCCCAAAACATTAATCCGTTCTTTTAGCGAGTAACTATTCAGTTTGTTATACATTGAGTTTAGTTTCTGCACAGATAATGGTGCGCTCTCTTTCTCATCAGACATCCTGAAAAGTTTATTAATATTACCGCCTGTACCGATACCGGCAATATGCTTGTAATTTTTTGTGTGTTCTTTTACCCACTCTTTCATTTCTTCCCAGGTTTCCTCCTTATCCTGATTATCCAACATTCGGATGGTTCCGATATTAAATGACCTGGAGGCCTCTGGAACACCTTTTACAAAAACAGAGAGTTCGGTACTACCACCACCCACATCAATATAGAGATAAGTTTTGTTCTCGTCTAATTCAGCTTCAATATGATTGGCGTAGATAATATTGGCTTCGCGCTGCCCTTCAATTATCTCTAAATCTAAATCTACTTCAGCCTTAATCAGTTTTACAATGTCCATTCCGTTAGAAGCCTCACGCATGGCCGAGGTTGCACAAGCAAGATACTCCGAAACATGATATACGTCCATTAGGTTTTTAAAAGCCAGCATGGTCTTAACCAGATCAGAACACTTTCTGGCAGATATTTTTTGATCCAGAAAGGCATCATCACCAAGGCGTAACGGTACCCGAATCAAAGTATTCTTCTTGTATTTGTATTTTCCTTCCTGCTTACTAATATCTGCAATAAGCAATCTTACTGCGTTCGAACCGATGTCTATAGCTGCGTATCTTAACATGATTTATTGGTGCTTCGTCTTAAGGTAATTATATATATCAACCTGTGCTCTAATCTTTTTGCTTAATCTGTTTTTGTGGTATTTATTATTATTAGCAGCATTAATTTGCCGCGCTTTGGTATTATCCTGTAGCTGAAGGTCGATAATATCCTGAATTTCTTGTTTTACCTCCGGATCCAGCACTGGGAAGCCCACTTCTACCCGATGTTCAAAATTCCTGCTCATTAAATCTGCTGAGGACAGATACATATCGTTCTTGCCATTGTTACTAAAAATATAGACCCTGGCATGTTCTAAAAATTTATCGATGATGCTAATGGCAGTAATGTTTTCACTAAAACCTTTAACACCGGGCACCAGGCAGCATATACCTCTGATAATCAACTGAATCTTCACCCCGGCATTGCTCGCTTCATACAATTTTGCGATAATACCTTCATCTGCAAGGCTATTCACCTTCAACAAAATATAGGCTATTTTGCCCTGTTTTGCATTTCGAATTTCCCGGTTGATGAAATTCACCAATTTCGAGCGACTTTCTAAAGGTGAAACAATCAGGTGTTTGAATCCTTTTGTTACTGTACGTTTATTGAGTGCATCGAAGAGCTTAACCAGGTCGTTGGTAATTTCCTTTTTCGCGGTAAAAATGCTGTGGTCACAATACAAACCAGCGGTTTTTTCATTAAAATTACCGGTAGCCAAATTTGCATAATAAACAGGTTTATCTTTCTCTATCCGTTTTACAAGGCAGATTTTGGAGTGCACTTTATAATCTGTCAGGCCGTAATTAACCTTTACGCCCTCTTCCATTAAACGGGTAGTCCAATAAATATTGGCCTGCTCATCAAACCTGGCTTTTAACTCCAGCAATACAGAAACAGCCTTGCCATTCTTGGCTGCATTGATTAATGCATTAATTACTTTTGAATTTTCAGCCAAACGATATAAGGTAATCTGGATTTCCGTTACCTTCGGATCTATTGCAGCTTCTCTTAAGAAAAGGATAATATAATCGTAAGACTGATATGGCAGATTAACTAGATAATCACGGTGTGCCACCTTTGCAAAAACACTCTCAGTACGGTGAAGTGCATGCACTTTGAGAGGTACATTAGGTGCATATTCAAGTTCTTTCTTTCCCACGTTCGGAAAAGCAATAAAGTCTCCAAACTTATGATAGCGGTTACCTGGGATTAGGCTTTCTGCTTCCAGTTTTAACTTATTAACCAATACCGTTAACATATTCAGCGGCATCGCCGAATCATACAGCAAACGCATGGGTTTTCCTTTTTTGCGCTTTTCTAAACTGCTTTTAAGGTCATCAATAAACTTATCTGATATATTTTTATCAATATCCAATTCCGCATCGCGCGTGAGCTGAATGGAATAGGCCTCCAGTTGATCGTAGTTAAAAATGTAAAAGATATCATTCAGGCAATAGCGGATTATATCCTCTGCCATGATAATAAATTTCAAATCATTTGTTTCCGGCAACACGAGAAACCTGGGCAAACTGGGTGGCATTTCAATCAATGCGTATTTTTCTTTGAGCTTGCTATCCTTTTTAGACAGTTTAACAAAGAAATACAAAAACCTATCTTTTAGTTCCGGAAATGGCTTATCCATATCCAACATAATCGGTACCAGATTAGATAAAATCTTATCCCTGAAATGGTTTTTTACAAAACTCCCCCTGCTTACGTTGAGTTGGGTATCATTTAAAATGAAAATGCGGTTTTGGGCAAGTTCGTTAATAAGCGTAGCCTGAAACAATTGATCAAACTTTCGCTCCTGTTTAACTACGATCGTCTTAATTTCATTCAGAATCTTTTTAGGATTAAATCCCAGTAAGGCCTTCGCTTTTTCATTCAGATTGGTTAGCCTGGTCATTGTGGCTACCCTAACCCTATAAAATTCTTCAAGATTGGATGAGTAGATAGATAAAAACTTAATGCGTTCGATCAAGGGCACGGTCTCGTCTGCAGCTTCCTGTAAAACACGTTCATTAAAATATAACCAGCTTATTTCGCGATTTAAAAATGGAATTTTCTTTTTACTCATCTAAAAAAATAAAAATCCCTGCCAAAACAGGGATGTTCAAAACTGCACATTAATTTGTTAAATTGATGTTAATTCATTCACCCATTAATGTTAACAAATCTACTTCCTGGTAGCAGGTTTTGCTGCTTTTTTTTCGGTAGGCAGGGCTTTAGTTGCACTGGTATTCGTTGTTGATGCCTTAACGGTGCTTGTTTTTGGTGATGCAACTTTAGTGGTCGTCACTTTCTTTACCGGGGTTACAGTTTTTTTTACTTCCTCTGATTTTGGAGCTTGAGTACTGGTAACCGGTTTTGCGGCAGCTTTTTTAACTGCAGCAACAGGTTTTGCTAACACTTTCTCTGCCTTTTCTTCTGTTGCTATAGCCGCAACTTTAACGCTCTGAACCACTGGTTTTGCTTTAGAAACAGCTTTTTTAACCACCTTTTGAGCAGTTTTCTCTGCTTTACTTATCGTTTTACCTGCTGTCTTTTTAACTTCCTTTTCTTTTGCTCTGGATGAAGATACCAGATCATCTATCTTATGGCCCACATCGGCTTTAATAATCGTAAACTTTTTGGTGAGCTTTTTTGCCACCCGCTTACTGGCCTTAGCAATCTCCGTACTAATCTCTGACACATCGTGGCCTAAACTTTTAACCACGTCTAAAAACTGGCTGGTTAACGATTGCTCTAACTGCTTCTTAACTTCTTTTTTAGTAATCTTTTTTTGAGACTTGCCTTTAGTGGTTTTCATATTATTTTTCGTTTTTTTGTGAGGTTGATAATTTTCAATTAAATCTACTTATTTTTTTACTTTAAAGCCATAGCTATGCCCTCTTTTGATATTGTAAGTAAAGTTGACGCGCAAACCCTTGATAATGCAATTAATAATGCCAAAAAGGAAATCCTGAATCGTTATGATTTTAATGGTTCAAAAAGCACTGTCGATCTGGATAAAAAAACGAACATGATTAAAATCGTTACTGAAGATGACATGCGCCTGAAAGCCATTACAGATTCCATTATATCCAGAATGATGAAACAAAATCTCGACCCAAAAAGTTTGGATTTCGGAAAGGAATTTCAATCTTCCGGTAACATGATTACCAAAGAAATTACTGTAAAAGAAGGTTTAGACAAGGAAGCTGCTAAAAAAGTAGTCGCCAAGATTAAAGCCAGTGGATTGAAAGTTCAACCTGCTATTATGGACGACCAGGTGCGCGTAACCGCCAAAAAAATTGATGATCTGCAGGCGGTAATCAGCTTATGCAGAGGGGAAGACTTTGGACAGCCACTCCAGTTTATTAATATGAGGAATTAAGGTGGTATTTAGCTGGCTATCTGTTTAATTGCTTAACTGTTAAATTGTTGATTAGGTGAGGTGTTGAGACGGCGAGCTGCTTAGAAGTTTAATCGGTGAATCGTTGAGTCGAAAGTAAAAGCCTCAGCACCACAATCTTCTCAATGTCTTGATACCTGATACTAGATACTTGATACTAAATACTAAACTATGCAAATAAGCGAAAACGGATTTATTTTTTCTGATCAAAAAGAATTGCTTCAGGTTAAGGCTATTCACAGATACTTGAGTGAAGAATCTTACTGGGCTAAAAACATCCCTTTAGAGATTGTACAGAAGTCTATAGCACATTCACTGTGTTTTGGTATATACAAAGATCAACAACAGGTAGGTTTTGCCCGTTGGGTAACGGATCGGGCTACTTTTGCGTATTTGTGTGATGTGTATGTGGAAGAGCAATTCAGAGGACTGGGTTTGTCTAAAAAGTTAATGTCTTTTATGATATTCCATCCCGATTTGCAGGGCTTGCGTCGTTATCAACTGGCTACATTAGATGCTCATGGATTGTATAGTCAATTTGGGTTTAAAGCTTTAGAAAACCCCGATCGACAAATGGCCATTGTAATTGAAAATGCCTACTCACACCAGGAATAACGATCAGCATTCCACCATTCAGTCATTCAGTCATTCACTCATTCAGTCATTCAGTCACTCACTCATTCAATCATTAATTAAAAACCATTTCAATTTGAACGTGTTTTCAATACACATCAAAACATTGAAAACATGAATAGCAATAAACACTTTTTTATAGGAGCTGCGCTTGCTTTAGCAATAGGCATGCAGGCTTGTCAAACGGCTGATAAGAAATCATCTACTACAAAAGATAGCGTAACGGGCGATACCAATATGGTTAACGGAAATCATGTAACAGGTGCGGAAAGTACAGAAAGCGGATTGGATGAGGCTGGGGCAACCTTTTTAAGAAAAGCAGCAGTTGGTGGTTTAATGGAAGTAGAAGCTGCAAAAATTGCCGAGAAAAATGCCGGCAGTGTCATTGTTAAAGATTTTGCATCAAAAATGCTGACTGACCACACCAAAGCCAATACAGAATTAAAGGCACTGGCACAAGAAAAAAAGATTATCACGCCCGATGCACTACCAGCAGAAGATCAGATACATATAGATGCGATGAAGAAAATGAAAGGTGATACTTTTGATAAACATTATATGGAGATGATGGTTACTGATCACGAAAAAACAGTTGCTTTATTTAAACTAGGCGCACAAAATCGCGATGCATCTTTAAAGAACTGGGCTACAAAAACCCTGTCAGTTATCGAAACGCATGACAGCCTGGCTAAAAAAATAATTTCAGAAATGAAATAATCTTTTGACTTAAGTGAAAAAATCCCAGAATCGAAAAATTCCGGGATTTTTTTTGCTTAATTGATAAGCGAAAATCATCATTTTTGAGACATATTACAATTATGATAAAAATTAAAATTATATTTCGGCGTTAAAATGAAAATTAAATAAATGGATAAGAGCATATTTTTTAAATCGCTATTTGGCGTAGCATTATTAAGCTCAGTTTCTTTTTTAGCCTCAGCGCAAAAACCAAACTGGCAAAACCTTGACCTTAAAACAGATACAACCTTTGGTATCAGCACAGAAAAAGCATATAAAGAACTCCTCAAAGGTAAAAAACCTGTAAAAGTTATCGTAGCGGTTAATGATGGCGGTGTTGAAGCCACACATGAAGACCTAAAAACAATCATGTGGCTAAACAAAAAAGAAATAGCAGGAAATGGAAAAGACGACGACAAGAATGGCTACATTGATGATATTCATGGCTGGAACTTCATCGGTGGACCAAAAGAATCTATCAATTACGAGACTTTGGAACTCACCCGATTGGTTCGTCGTGACCAGGATCGTTTTGCAAATACTACTGATGCCAACGTTGCCGAAAAAGATAAAGCTGATTTTGATGCTTTTAAGAAAGCCAGAACAGATTTAGAAAAACAATTAGGCGAAGCAAAAGCTAATTTAGCAGGATATGCAGGCTTCAAAAATGCCTTAGATGGGGTTGTTAAAAAAATTGGCAAAGAAAATCCATCGTTAGAAGATTTCCAGAATTTCAAGCCTTCAACAGATGTAGAAGGAAGAATTCAAAATGCCTTAACTGGTGCTTTAAAGGAAATGAGTTTTAAAGACTTCTATAACGATGAAATTATGGAAGGTTATGATCATTTTAAACAACAGGTAGATTACAACTTAAATGTTGATTATAATCCGCGTACTATTGTAGGTGATGATCCCAATAACAGTAAAGAGAAATTTTATGGCAACAATGATGTAGCTGGTCCAGATGCCATGCACGGTACACATGTTGCAGGTATTATCGCGGCTGACAGAACCAATAAATTAGGTATCACTGGTGTAGCGAATAGTGTTGTAATTATGGGAGTTCGTTGTACACCTAATGGCGATGAGCGTGATAAAGACGTTGCCAATGGCATCCGATACGCAGTGGATAATGGTGCTAAAGTGATTAACATGAGCTTTGGAAAAGCTTACAGCTGGGATAAAGCGGTAGTGAACGAGGCGATGAAGTACGCAGCTTCTAAAGATGTATTAATTGTACAAGCTGCAGGAAATGAAAATAAAGATATTGATGTAGAAACGAATTATCCAAATCACAAAGATTTAGATGAGAAAACAATTGCGTCATGGATTACGGTTGGAGCCTCAGGCCCTAAGGATGATGAAACCTTAAAAGCAAGTTTTTCTAATTTTGGTAAAACTCAGGTAGATGTTTTTGCTCCGGGGGTTCGCATTTATTCAACAGTTCCGGGTTCTAAGTACAGAAATTTAGATGGTACCAGTATGGCTTCTCCGGTAGTTGCCGGTTTAGCAGGCTTAATTCGCTCCTACTATCCAAAATTAAGTGCTGCTCAGGTTAAGGAAATCATCGTAAAATCAGTAACCAAAGTTAACCACAATGTAACTTACGCTAAAGGTGAAGGCCCTGCTGCAGAAAAAGTATCTGTACCTTTCTCTGATTTATGTATCAGTGGTGGTATTGTTAATGCATATGAAGCACTAAAGCTAGCAGCAACTTACAAATAAGCCTAAGAATAGTGATCAACAAAAAAGGGCGAATCTAATGGATTCGCCCTTTTTTATATCTAATATTTCTCTTCCTACAGCGTAGCCATATCAATTACAAAACGATATTTCACATCACTTGCCAATACGCGCTCATAAGCTTCATTCACGTAATCAATATTAATCACCTCAACTTCAGAAACGATATTATGCTCCGCACAGAAATCTAACATTTCTTGCGTTTCAGGAATTCCGCCAATGCTCGATGCGGTTAAAGCCCTGTTTCCATGCATTAAAGCAGATCCTGCAAACTTAAGCGGTTCTGGTGGTAATCCGACACAAATGTGTACCCCGTTTATATTCAACAACTTGAAATACATTTCATAGTTGTGCGGTGCTGAAACCGAATCGATTATAAAATCGAAGTGCTTAGCATATTTTATTAAGGCTTCCGGGTCTTTAGTAATCACAAAATGATGTGCACCAAGCTTCCTGGCATCTTCTTCTTTTGACGGGGAAGTACTTAAAACCGTTACTTCGGCACCAAAAGCAACAGCAAACTTAACTGCCATATGGCCTAAACCACCTAAACCCAAAACAGCCACTTTATGTCCCTTGCCTATTCCCCACCTTTTAATTGGTGAATAAGTGGTAATTCCTGCACACAATAATGGAGCGACTCCACTTAGGGGTAATTTTTCAGATACGCTAACTACAAATTCTTCTGTGCAAACAATTTTGTTAGAATACCCTCCATAAGTAGGTGTTTTTTTATCGCGTTCAACGCTGTTATAAGTCCATACTGTTTCCCCTTTTTCACAAAACTGCTCTTGTCCGCCCTGGCAGGTAGGACATTCCTTGCAGCTATCCACCATACAACCAATACCAGCCAAATCCCCTACTTTAAATTTGCTAACCTGGCTTCCAACCTCGGTAATCCTTCCCACAATTTCGTGTCCAGGTACCATTGGATACCTGGCTGGCCCCCATTCGCTTCTCACCTGATGAATATCAGAATGACAAATTCCACTAAATAAAATCTCTATTAAAACATCTTTAGGCCCTACATTTCTTCTTTCGAAATTCCATGGAGCCAATCTATCGGCTTGGCTGTGAACAGCGTATCCTTTTGCAGCTATCATATAATTAAATTTTAGGCAAAACTAGAACATTAGCTTTTAGGCTTGGTCATATCATATTCATTTCCGAAAACGGATAAACTAAGCCAAAACCTTATCTGGTGTAATGGGCAATGTTCTGATGCGTTTTCCTGTGGCATTGAAAACCGCATTGGCTACAGCTGCCGAGAAACCAATCAAAGCAATCTCTCCCATTCCCTTGGCACCCATTGGATTAATAATCGGATCGGGTTTATTAATGAAATGTACTTCAATTTCAGGAACGTCTGCATTAACCGGAACATGATAATCGGCAAAATTGTTATTAATGTATCGACCATAACGGTGATCTATAACAGATTCCTCTGTTAAAGCCATGCCAATTCCACCTACTGCACCACCTACCATTTGGCTCCTTGCAGTTTTCGGACTAACGATGGTGCCCGAATCTCCTACAGATACAATTTTACTCACCTTAACCACCCCAGTAAGCTGGTGAACTTTTACCTGTACAAAATGGATAGAAAATGAGTAAAGAGAATAATTATCCCTTTCTTTACCTGCCTGGCTTTCTTTCGTTACTTCTATGGAAGGGAGATTATTTTTCTTCAATACATCAACAAAATCGGCTGTAGCAGACATATTGGAATTTGCAGCTAATTCTGCAATAGTTGATTTTAAAGCAACACAAACATCATTTACTGCAGATCCTACGGTAGATAGTGTAGCAGAACCGCCCTGGCTTGGTGCGGGTGGTAAGGAAGAATCACCTAATTCGAAGGTAATTTTCTCTACAGGAATATTCAGGAGCTTGTGTGCAATCAGTGTCATTCCAGTGCCTGTTCCGGGACCTATATCGCTGGTTGCACTTTGCAGCAATAAGCTCCCGTCTGCTTTTAAAACTCCTTTAACACTGGCCTTTCCCCTATTTGCATTAAAAACACCAACACTTACCCCATAACCGGTTTGCCAGGCTCCATCGATTATACTACCCGGCTTATTTTTTCTCTGCGACCAACCAATCTTTTCAGCTCCTATCTTATAGGCCTCTTTAATGTTTTTACTGGAAAAGGGTTTATTTTTTTGTTGATCGATTTCAGGATCATTCTTGATACGAAAGTCCAAAGGATCCATATCTAAAGCATGCGCCAGCTCATCTATTGCACTTTCCAGGGCAAAAGCACCTGTAGCCTCTCCTGGGCCACGCATCCAGATTGGCACGCCTAAGTCAACCGGCACAATGGTATAAGCCGTATTCACGTTATCACATTGATACATGAATTTAGCCATATTGACCACACCTTCTGTAAAGTTTTCGTATGTGGAACTTTCACCGAATGCAGTATGTGTAATGCCCGTTAATTTACCGTCTTTTGTGGCACCTAAGCCCACTTTTTGAAAGGCGGCAGGTCTATTACCCACCATAGTAAACATTTGCATGCGGGTGATGACCAATTTTACAGGTTTACCAATGTGTTTAGATGCCATCACGGTGGCGATCTCCAGTGGCCAGGTTCTCAAGCCCATTCCAAAGCCCCCGCCTACAAATTCCGAGTTAACCTGAATATTACCCAGCGGGATTTTAAAGACATTGGCAATGGTATTCTGAGTCGCTTTCACGCCTTGTGTTTTCGCATAAACCGTTACCTGATTATTGGGCTTCCAATCGGCGATAATCCCATGTAATTCCATCGGATTATGCGTTTCTATTGGCAGATTGTATTCTGCTTCAACTTTAATTTCTGCAGTTTGATAAGCATTTTCGATGCCTCGTTTGTAGTTGGGCTGTCCTTGTAATTTTTTAGCATTAGTATCCTTTAATGCTTTTTGCAAATCGGTATTAAATGTTTCCTGCTCATAGGTGGCTTTAACCAAACTCGCCGCATAGGTAGCCCGCTCAAAAGTATTGGCTACTACTATAGCTATCGGTTGCCCATTGAAGAAAATTTTATCTGTATAGAATATTTTCATGGCCGAACCGCCTTCCTGTTCGTACAAAGGGGCTGAAGGCTTATTCAGATGAGAGAGTACCGCAATTACACCTGGAGCTTTTTCAGCCAATTTTGTATCCAGACTGGTAATTCTACCTTTAGTTACCGTACTGGTAACCAACACGCCATAAGTAAGTCCGGGTAAATCAAATTCTGCAAAATATCTAGCTCGTCCGGTTACTTTTAGTACACCATCAACCCGGTCGTTTTCATCTTTGATCATTAGATTTTTCATCATTATACTTTAGATTTGGCAAGGTTCAACGCCTCAATTATTGTATTCGGAGCCAGTTTCAATTTAAAATCATTTTCACCATATCCCTTGGCGTTAGTCATAGCCAACTGCGCTGCCTGCTGAAAGTTCTCTAAAGTAGCCTGTTTTCCTTTCAAAAATGCTTCGGAAGCAGTTAATCGCCATGGTTTGTGCGCTACACCTCCCATAGCCAGGCGAATATCTTTAATTAAATTATCCTGAAGCTCAATTGCAGCAGCAACTGACACTAAAGCAAATGCATAAGAGGCCCTGTCTCTGACCTTTAAATAATGAATGTGTTTGGTAAGCTGACTGACAGGAATTTCTAATCTCACAATTAATTCATCAGCCTTTAAGTTATTATCTAACTGCGGTGTATCTCCAGCTAAGCGATGAAAATCTTTAAATAAAATTTTACGTTCTCCTTTCCGTCCTGCTAATACAACTTCCGTATCTAATGCTACTAAAGCTATGCACATATCGCTTGGATGGACAGCAATGCAACTTTCAGAAGTACCAAAAATAGCGTGCATCCGGTTAAAACCACCTAAAGCACCGCATCCTGATCCTGGCTTACGTTTGTTGCAAGGCATTTCAGTATCGTAAAAATAGCCGCATCTGGTACGTTGCATCATATTGCCGCCTACGGTAGCTACATTCCTAAGCTGTGCAGATGCCCCTGCTTCCAGGGCATGAGCCAGAAGGGGTAACTTCTCTTTAATCAAAGCATTTTCTGCTACAGCCGAATTGGAAGCCAAAGCACCAATGTGTATTTTGTTCCCTACCTGTTCAATCTGCTTTAGCGGAATATGATTAATATCGATCAACTTTTCCGGAGAGGCTACGCCACGTTTCATCAAATCGATCAGATTCGTTCCACCTGCAAGAAATTTAGCGTTTTTATCTTTTACTAATAAGGAAATGGCAGATTTTACGCTGGTCGTTCGGAGGTATTGAAAATTAATCATACTACTTTTCCCCCTTTCTTAACCTCAACAATTGCATCAACTATATTTGGGTAAGCTCCACATCTACAAATATTTCCACTCATAAACTCACTTATTTCTGCTCTGGAGTTGGCGTGTCCTTCGCGGATACAGGCTACTGCAGACATAATCTGTCCGGGTGTACAGTAACCACATTGAAAACCATCGTGCTTGATAAAAGCCTGTTGCATGGGGTGAAGTTCATCACCATTAGCCAATCCCTCAATGGTGGTTATCTTTTTACCCTCATTCATTACTGCCAAACTCAGACATGCATTAACACGAACCCCATCAACATGCACCGTACAAGCGCCACATTGACCATGGTCACAACCTTTTTTTGTACCTGTAAGGTGTAGTTCTTCTCTCAGAAAATCTAAAAGTGTTACCCGGGGCTCAATCTTGGTTTCGTAGGCCTTATTATTCACTGATAATTTGAGGGGTATTTTTTCAAATAGTTCAGCAAAACTTTCATCTACTTGATTTTCGGCTGCTTTAACGGCTACCGCTGGCGTTAAGGCAATTGCGGTGATTAAAGAGCTCTTCTTAAGGAAATCTCTTCGGGTATCGCCGCGTTGAGGGTGTTTCTTGTCGGATGATTCCATAGATTGGGATGATAATAAGTTGTTTATCTAATTTCGTGATAATCTTTCTAAAAAAGGATGGATGCAAAAATTTAGAACAATTCTAATTGCGTTTTGTGCGGGAAAAGTTTTAAGTTGTAAGTCTGGAAGTGCTATCCCAACTCTGTGTCCGCTGTTCCATATCTCGGTGTTCTTCATGATTAAAAAGTTTTAAGTAGTAGGTTTTAAATTGTAAGTCTGGGTAAGCTAACCCAATTCTGTGTGCTCCTCTGTGTGATCTCTGTTTCTCTGTGCTTAAATGAGCTTCAAGTAAACTTAAAACAGATTATATTAACGGCCCTCATTCTCGCACATGCAAAATCTTAATGCGTATTGGTCGATTTGTCGTGAATTGGTTGTGATGTTGTAGAATCTACAAAACTACTATCTTGCCTAGGTACCCTGAAGATTCCCGCATAAATCAGAAGATATAATAACTTGCAGTGCTTGTGTTAAAACTGAATACTTCTAAGGTGGTTAAACTCAAAGTATTTCACAAAAATAATTTCTTAAATGTGCGATCTATTTATACTTTTAGCTTATGGAAACCACAAAATCTTTACCGAACCTCAGCGCAGAAGAACAACGTGTACTGGGTGCGTTGATTGAAAAGAGCAGAACCACTCCCGATTATTACCCAATGACTTTAAACAGTTTAACTGCCGCCTGTAATCAAAAAAGTGCCAGAAATCCAGTTGTAAACTATGATGAAGAGACGATAACTTTAACCTTAAATCAACTCAAAGTTAAGGGTTTAATATCCACTGCTACAGGAGGTTCAAGCCGGGCAACTAAATACAAGCATAACTTAGCCATAGTCTACCCGATTATTCCATCAGAACTGGCTATTATTTCTTTGTTGTTGTTGCGTGGGCCACTTACTCCTGGAGAAATCAACAGCAATTCAGGAAGGTTATACGAATTTGAAAGTATTGAAGAAGTATCTGAACAACTGCAGAAACTGGCCAGTGATGAGCCTGCTTTTGTAAAACAATTGCAAAAAAAACCAGGCCAAAAAGAGGCGAGATTTATCCATTTATTGGGAGAATATGTTGAAACCACAGATGAAAGTTCTGTTTCAATAGTTGTTCAGCATAGCGATTTAGAAGAACGAATTGAAAAATTAGAACAAGAGGTGGAAGAGTTGAAAGAGCTTGTTAATCTTTTGATGGACAAATAAAAAATATGAGGCTTAAGCCTCATATTTTTTAAAGATTGTACTGGCGGTATGCCCGCCGAAACCAAAAGTGTTGTTCAATACATAATTGATTTCCTTTTTAACTGGTGTACCTAAAACGATATTTAAACCTGTAGGGATATTATCATCTATATTTTGTGTATTTATAGTTGGCGGAACTATTCCGTCTTGAATAGCTAATATACTGATGATGCTTTCTACTGCACCTGCAGCGCCTAATAAATGTCCAGTCATTGATTTGGTTGCTCCAACAAGTACGTCTGATTCTCCGAAAACAGTTTTTACTGCTGTTAGTTCGCTAATGTCACCTAAACCAGTAGACGTTGCGTGTGCATTGATATAATCGATCTGATCCGCCGAGATTTTCGCGTCATTTAAGGCTTTTTTCATTCCCAAAGTAGCACCAATACCATCAGGTGGCGTACCTGTTAAATGATAAGCATCCGCAGCCATACCCCCGCCCACAATTTCGGCATAAATTTTAGCACCGCGTTTCAAGGCATGATCCAAATCCTCCAGAATGAGTGCACCAGCACCTTCACCCATTACAAAACCGTCTCTTTCCACATCAAATGGACGGGAAGCCTTTTCTGGTTCGTCATTTCTTTTAGATAAAGCCTGGGCGGCACTGAAACCACCTACCGAAGCCTCTGTAATAGCAGCTTCTGAACCACCAGCAACCATAATCGTTGCTTTACTTAACCTAATGGTGTCGAAAGCACTGATAATTGCAGTATTAGACGATGCGCATGCAGAAACCGTGCAATAGTTTGGCCCACGCAACTTGTGGCGAATAGAAATAACACCTGCTGCAATATCTACGATCATTTTCGGAATAAAAAACGGACTGAAACGTGGCGTTCCATCACCAGCGTTAAACTCTTTCAGCTGTTGCTCAAAAGTGCTGATACCGCCATTACCTGTTGCCCAGATTACCCCTACTTCTGCAAGTTCATCATCGGTCATGGCCTGAAAATCTAGTCCTGCATCTGTAATCGCCTGATCACTCGAAGCTACCGCGTACTGTGTAAATACATCAAACTTACGCTGTTCCTTTTTATCAAACAGTTCATCTGCATTAAAACCCTTTACTTCAGCTGCAAAGTGTGTTTTGAACTTACTGGTGTCAAATTTCGTTATTGGGCCAACACCGCTCTTACCAGCTAATATGTTCTTCCAAAATTCGCTTACTGTATTTCCCAGGGGGGTGATGGCCCCCAGGCCTGTTACTACTACTCGTTTCATTTCTAATTAGATTTGAGATAGGAGACATGAGAAGTCGATCGTTTTACTGACCAGCCTCTACTCATGGCTCAAATCAATTTGGCGGCGCAATAATACGGCTTTATCTGCACTACATTGACATAACCTTTATTTTTTACAGTCCTTAGATATAGTACGCTGCCGTTTAATAATTTTAAGCCACAAACATTATAATATGGTTAGGCACCCTTCCCCATAACGTGCACCACATAACCCCTCAACATACTTATACATGCAGGACACCAAGCTTTGCTGGGAGAAAAACAGAGGCTAAGTTATTAGATAACCCTATTCCCTATTTTCCATTCTAGCCCTTACTCCGCAGTTTCGGCTCTTTGACTGTTCATTACTTTCAATGCTTCAGCCGGCGACTTCAAAAACAATTCATAAATGGCTGCTGTATCACCTACCCTAATCTCAAAGTCATCTGCTGCCAAACCTTTGATAAATTCTTCGGCAACCACATCTGGTTTTATACCTCTATGACCGCCAATTTCTTTCGAAAATTCGGTATCTACCAAAGGAGGCATTAATTCAAATACTTTAATATTGCTATCTGCCAAAGCTAATCTCAATGAAGTGCTGTAAGAATGTAGTGCCGCTTTGCTTGCAGCATATGTAGGCAATAATATACCGGGTACATAAACTACAATGGATGAAACATTTACAATGGCAGCCTCAGATTGTTGTTTTAAAACCGGCAGCAATTTTTGATTTAAACGAAGGATAGATAAATAATTGGTCAGCATTTCATCTTCTGCAATTGCAGCAGTATGTGTATTTTCATCTGCAAGGCTGTGAACAACCGCTCTACCCGCATTATTGATCACTAAATTCAATTCTGGATAATCCGCTTTAACCTTAGTAACCAACTGATCAATTTCTTCAGGCTTACTAACGTCAAATGGAATGGTTACTACATTGGATAGTCCTTCAGCTGCTTTATTTAGTCTATCCTGGTTTCTTCCGGTAATGATTACCTTATTGCCCAATGCAGATAATTTAGAGGCTATAGACAGACCTATTCCGGCAGTACCGCCAATTATTAATACGGTGTTTTGTGAAGTTTTCATGATTATGATTTATTTAAATATTAAATTATATATTAATATACCAATCGGTATATTTTTAGTTAAAAAAATTATTGTTGCTGTGTAATGTATTTTTTCAAAGAATCCATGATTAAATCCCAGTGCGCTTCGCTTGCTGTTAACCGCGATAGCATAATTGCACCTTCAATCATTGCAATCATCGTTAATGCTACCTGTTCTGCATTGGTATCCTTAGCGATTTCATTTTGGGCAATCCCTTCCTTAACCAAATTGGTTAAGCGTTTTTTCCAATCTAAAACAGCTTCCAATACGCGTTTACGCAGTTCAGGATGTGTATCATCTGCTTCGATGGCGGTATTCAATAGTGGACATCCTCCTTCTGGCAAAACATTGGATAATAAAGTCTGGTATAAGCCAGCATAAACCAGTAGCTTTCCTGTAATCGTTTTTTCCTGAGCCATAGCCTTTATTACCGCAGCAGTCATTTTATCTTTATTGTAATCAAATGCTGCCAGTGCTACCTCATCTTTGTTAGCGAAGTTACCATACACACTTCCCTTGGTTAAACCAGTAGCAGCGGTTATATCATTTAAAGATGTGCCTGCATACCCCTTTACATTAAAAATAGGGGCTGTTTGCTCTACAATAAATTTACGTGTCTTTTCTGCCTTCGTCATGTCTAACTGATTTAACAGTACAAATATATACCGATCGGTATAATTATTTATCATCTCAATCTAATTTTAAAGTTTAAGTTTGAATTTTGTAACTTTGAATTATGAGCACTGTAGAATCCCTATCTGATTTTTATCAAAAGAAGTTTAGTTTCCTGCCCGATAACCTGCAAAAAGATGTGGGGCATTTTAACGTTTTCAGGCTAGAAGACTGTGTGGGCGACAATAAGACACCAATTGCTTACAGCAGGCGGGATTTTTATAAGATTGCTTTAAACAGGGGGCATAATATCTATCATTATGCTGATAAAAGTATTGAAGTTAACGGTACAGCCCTGATATTCTTTAACCCACTAGTTCCCTACACCTGGGAATGCGCAAGTGGAAATGTATCAGAAGTTAATGGTTTCTTCTGCATTTTTACGGAGGCATTTTTTTCAGAAAAAATCCGGGGAAGCTTAAGCGAACTCCCTATGTTTTCTGTGGGTGGGAAACCTGCCTACATCCTTGATAATAAGCAAGATGAACAGGTTGCCAGTATATTTTTAAAAATGCTCGGGGAAATTGATACCGATTACATTTATAAATATGACCTCTTACGCAATTATGTAAATGAAATTATTCATTTTGCCTTAAAAACCCAGCCGGCAGAATCATTATACAAACACCCGGATGCAAACTCAAGAATAACTTCCGTATTTGTGGAGCTATTAGAAAGGCAATTTCCGATTGAAAGTCCGGCACAACGCTTCTCTTTACGTTCTGCAAAAGACTTTGCCAATCAGCTTTCCGTTCATGTAAATCACCTGAACAGGGCCATTAAGGATACTACCGGTAAAACCACCACCCACCACATTGCAGACCGACTACTAGCCGAAGCTAAAGCTTTACTAAGACATACAGACTGGAATATTTCTGAAATTGGGTATTGCCTTGGCTTTGAAGAACCCACCCATTTCAACAACTTTTTCAAAAAACAAACCAGCTTAAGTCCTACCGCCTTCAGGATTGTTTGAATTTCGTAACCATTAGTTTGATTAACGTAATAATTCAGGCGATTAGCTACTGTAACTTTGTCTTAACAAAAAAGATAAAATTATGGACAAGAAAAAAGTTTGGTTTATTACGGGAGCTTCCAAAGGCTTGGGATTATCTTTAGTTAACCAATTATTAAAAGCAGGTCAGTTTGTTGCAGGAACATCCAGAAATATAACAACCCTGACCAGCGGCATAAACGCTCCAACCGAAAAGTTTTTAGCCCTTACGGTTGATCTAGCTGACGATAAAAGTGTTGAAGATGCCATTAAGGCTACTGTAACCAAATTTGGAAAAATAGATGTTGTAATCAACAACGCGGGTTACGGTATTGGAGGAAGCATTGAAGAACTTACCGATGCTGAAACCAGAACAGCTTTTGATGTAAATGTTTTCGGTACACTGAATGTGATTCGCCATACCATGCCTTATTTAAGGAAACAACGCTCAGGACATATCATCAACATTGCGTCTATTGCAGGAATTGCAGGAGCAACAGGATGGAGTGTTTATGCTGCAGCTAAATCAGCTGTGATTGCGCTATCTGAAGTTTTAGCTGAAGATGTTAAGGACTTTGGCGTAAAAGTTACCGTTGTAGCACCTGGGGCATTTAGAACCAGCTTCTTAAAGGCCGAATCGCTCGAATTAGCGAAAAACCCGATCCAGGATTATGAGGCCGTACGAAATACGCACGACAGGTACCTTAAAATGGATGGCACACAAACCGGAGATCCTGAAAAGGCGGCTGCTGCCATGATAGCCTTGGTTGCTATGCCTGAACCTCCTCTTCATTTATTGTTAGGCCAGGATGCCTTAGATCGTGCAAATACTAAAATTCAATCTTTAGAAAAGGAATTTCAAAACTGGAAGGCGATAACAATTTCTACAGGTTTCGATTACTAATAAGTTGTGGTTTACTTGTTATCTGTTACCGGTCATAGCGTTTTTCCCGGCACACGTCCTGATGCACATTTAAAAAACCAGTAACAATGATTTCGCGCGCAAACTCAAAACACATAACCCCTAATCCCACAATACATTTTAAACATCGGTTGTAAACTGAAGTTATTATGCCTCATGCCATTGGCATTTTAGCCGTTAACCCACAGCCAGCAACCCAAAATACTATTAACATGGAAAATCAAAAAGTATGGTTCGTAACCGGAGCCTCAAAAGGCCTGGGCTTAACCTTAGTTAAAAAACTATTAAACAATGGAAACAGTGTAGCTGCCACATCAAGAAGTTTAACAGACTTACAAAAAGCGGTTGGAGATCATCCAAACTTTTTACCTTTATCGGTTAATCTTACCGATGAAAACAGCGTAGAAACAGCAGTTCGTGAAACCATTAGCAGATTTGGAAGAATAGACGTAGTGGTAAACAATGCAGGTTATGGAATGCTTGGCGCACTGGAAGAATTAAGTGACCAGGAAGCGAGAGCGAATTTTGACATCAATGTATTTGGCGCTTTAAACATGATCAGAAAAGTGCTTCCTCAGCTCCGCAAACAAAAATCAGGACATATTTTCAACATTTCTTCTATTGGTGGCTTTACAGGAAATTTCCCTGGATTCGGTATATATTGTGCAACCAAGTTCGCGGTAAGTGGTTTTACTGAATCGCTTGCAGCAGAGGTTAAATCGTTCGGTATCAAAGCTACTGTAGTTGAGCCAGGATATTTCAGAACAGATTTCCTTTCTTCCGGTTCATTAGCCGTACCAAACTCGGTTATTGAAGATTACAGGGAAGTGCGTGAATCTCAGGATGCACACCAAAATCAAATCAACAACCAACAACCCGGTGATCCTGAAAAAGGTATTGATGTGATTATCGCAGCTGCAGCGGCCGAAAAGCCTCCCTTGCATTTATTTCTGGGTGCAGATGCCTATCAGCTGGCAGAAGAAAAGATTACTGCGATAAAGCAAGACCTTTCTAACTGGAAAGCATTGGCTACCAATACGCATTTTATTTAGTCCTATCTAGACATCGGAGATTAAAATCTCCGATGTTTATGAAGTTTTTTTCCATTTAATTGAGCAGCCGACAGCTTTGGTTGACACCACAGCGGGTTTCTTGCCTGATGACAATTCATTTATCGCATTTTTTACGTAAGTGATTTTACTGTTGCTCTGTTCTTCAGGGTCATTATCTATAGCACCAATATATTCTACTACATTTCCTTGTTTGGTTTTCTGCAGTACAAATACATGAGGTGTTTTGGTAGCGCCAAACTGTCTGGTAACAATATGATCGGGGTCTAACAAATATGGAAAAGTAAAATTCTTTTGCCTGGCTAAAGCCTGCATTTTCTCAAAGCTTTCATTAGGAGCCACACCGGCATCATTTGGATTGATGGCAATAACAGGATAGCCCTTTGCGGCATAAGCTTGATTTAATGCTGCAATCCGCTCCTGATAGGCTTGAGCTACAGGACATGTATTGCAGGTAAAGACCACAACGTAACCTTTGGCATCCTTATAATTGGCAAGAGAAAATGTTTTATTGTCGATGTTTTTAAGGGCGAAATCTTTTACCACGTCCCCTACCTGATAGCCTGATGTTTGAGCAAATGAATAACCCGAAACCAGTATTAAACCAATTAAAATTAATGTTTTCATGTGATTATTTATTAAAGTTTAACCATGCAGTGTTCAATTCATCGGATGTAAATTCCCGCTCAAAAAACTGTCTCTTATCGCGCTTAATAAATAAAGTAGCAGGTATTGCTCCCGACCATTTACGATCTATTCTTTCAATATAAGCCTGTTGATCCGGCTCGTTAAGTAAAAAAACCTCTGATTGGAGCTTCTTCTCTTTAACAAAAGGAATAACTGCTTTCTGTAATTTCGATTTAAAATCCAGGCTTACCAAAAGAACTTTTACCGGTTTTTTCAAATTAGCCAGCTGAAGTTTTTCAAAATGAGGTAATTCTGCCACGCAGGGTGAACACCAGGTTGCCCAGAAATTAACTACATAGGTGGTATCTTTTCCATTGGCAACGCGCTTCTCCAACTCATCTAAACTGAGCAACTTTACTTGCCCGAAAACCGAATAAGTAATTAAAGATAAGCATATTATAAAAAACAAACGCATAATATCACAAAGAAAATAAAGTTCAGTTGGTTTTAACCTTTTATCAAATATGGAATTAATTTACCGATCCGGATTTGACCAACACTTTTTGATAGGCCGGAAGATTAATATCGTCTACAATTACCCCCCTATTGGTGCTGGCATGAACGAAAAATCCATTGTTGAGGTAAACGCCAACATGGTCTACATCATTACCACCAAAAGAGAAGAAAACCAAATCACCCTCTTTTAAACTCCCGAAGCTCTTTTCTCTGGCAAAACGCGCCTGATCTCTCGAAATTCTTGGTAAGGTAACACCATATATTTCTTTCTCTAATAAATATGCAAAGCCTGAACAATCTATCCCATTCTTATCTAAACCACCAAAACGATATCGCACACCGGTCCAATCGTTAATAAAACGATACAATGGTTTGCTTTTTAAACTTGCCAATACATCCGCTGCCTTTGCTGCTTTATTATCAGTTCTAACTGTATATTTTCTTGTTCCGCAAGAAGATAAAAAGATCAGGAGCGCAATTAAGTAAAAGCCATATGGCTTAATGCTTAAGGTTTTATTCATATTAACTATTTTATACAAATGGCCCAAAGCCTAAAGCCCTGAGCCATTTGATTAATTTTTAATTAGCCGCTGGATTTCGTCTAGCTTTAACAATGCCTCCACAGGGGTAAGTGCATTAACATCCAGGTTATTAAGTGTATCCCTAACTTTTACCAAAACAGGGTCTTCTACAGAGAACATTTGCAATTGATAAGCCTGGTTTTGAACTTTTTTAATGCTATCCTTGATACTTTGCCCCTCCGTGCGGTCGATCTCCAGTTTTTTAAGGATTTCATTGGCCCTGTGTATCAATTTAGGTGGCATACCTGCCATTTTAGCTACATGGATACCGAAACTATGTTCACTTCCACCAGGAATTAACTTTCTTAAGAAGATCACCTTATTCGACATTTCTTTCACTGAAACGTTAAAATTCTTTACCCTACCCATGGTATTGGCTAATTCATTAAGTTCGTGATAGTGGGTGGCAAATAAAGTTTTTGGCCTGGCAGTTGGGTGCTGATGTAAAAATTCGGCAATGGCCCAGGCAATAGAAATACCATCATAAGTACTTGTCCCACGGCCAATTTCATCCAACAGAATTAAACTATCCTCTGAAATGTTATTCAAAATACTGGCTGTTTCGTTCATTTCAACCATGAAGGTACTTTCTCCGGATGATAAATTATCCGAAGCACCTACCCGGGTAAAAATCTTATCTACCAATCCTACGTCTGCAGATTTTGCGGGAACGAAAGAGCCCATTTGTGCCATTAATACAATTAAACCAGTTTGCCTTAATATAGCTGACTTACCCGCCATGTTGGGTCCGGTAATGATGATAATCTGTTGCGATTCTGTATCCAGATAAACATCATTTGTAATATATTCTTGCCCTACAGGAAGTTGTTTTTCAATAACCGGGTGGCGACCGCCTTTAATATCCAGCACTTTATCCTTGCTCACTGTGGGTTTGGTATAGTGATTTTTAACTGCTAACTGAGCAAAACACAATAAGCAATCTAATTGTGCTATTAAAAACGAGTTCAGCTGAATGGGCTTAATATAACTTGCCGTTTCATACATCAGCTCATTGTACAAACGCACTTCAATTTGTTGAATTTTCTCCTCAGCTCCTAAAATCTGATCTTCATATTCTTTCAACTCTGGTGTAATGTATCGCTCAGCATTAACTAAAGTCTGCTTTCTGATCCATCCTTCCGGAACTTTATCTTTGTGCGTATGGGTAACTTCTAAATAATATCCAAAAACATTATTAAAGGCAATTTTCAAGGAAGGAATTCCCGTACTTTCCGATTCTCTTTTTTGAATCTGCACCAGGTAATCCTTGCCACCAAAAGCAATTTTACGCAGGCGATCTAATTCGTCATCAATTCCGTCAGCAATAACATTTCCTTTAACTAACAAAGCAGGTGGTTCCGGCTGCAACTCGCGTTCTATCCTTTCGCGAATGGCCAGACATGGATTTAACTGGTCAGCTATTTTAATCAGGAAAGGATTTTTGCTCTCTGCCGCTAAATGCTTAATGGCTTCAATATGCGTTAATGCCCTTTTTAACTGAACCAGCTCTCTCGGACCAACGCGTTGAAGGCCAACCTTCGAAATTAAACGTTCTAAATCTCCTATCTGTTTAATGTGTGCTAAAAACTCCTGCTGAAGTTCGTCATGATGAACAAAAAACTCTACCATCCCTAAACGCTCCTGGATGGGCTTAAGCTCCTTCAATGGCATAATAATCCATTTCTGAAGCAAACGTGCACCCATTGGGGTACAGGTATGGTCTAATATGTTAAAGAGGGTAACAGCGTTGTCATTATTAGAGTGAACCAGTTCTAAGTTGCGAATGGTAAAACGATCCAACCACATGTACCGGTCTTCTTCTATTCTGCTAATTGAGGTAATGTGCTGCAAATTACGGTGTTCTGTTTCGCCTAAATAATGTAAAACTACCCCTGCGGCAATTATTCCACTTTGCAAACGGTCAATACCAAAGCCTTTTAGCGAACTAACCTCAAAATGTTTGGTTAGTGTTTCATTGGCATAATCAGTGGTATAAGGCCATTCATCCAGTCCGAAAGTATAGAACCGGTCGCCAAACTGTTCCATAAAAACCTGTCTTTTAGACTTTTGAAAGATAACCTCCGTTGGTTTAAATCCTTGTAAAAGCTTATCTATATAATCAGCATTACCCTGGGCAATCAGGAATTCCCCTGTAGAAATATCCAGAAAGGATACCCCAATCTGCGTTTTATCGAAAAAAACAGAAGCTAAATAATTATTGGATTTTTGGTTGACGATATTATCCCCATACGCTACACCAGGCGTAACCAATTCTGTTACACCACGCTTAACAATGGTTTTGGTTGCTTTAGGGTCTTCTAACTGATCGCATATAGCTACGCGCTGCCCGGCCCTAACCAATTTAGAAAGGTAATTATCTAAAGAATGGTGCGGAAAACCAGCCAGCTCAAGTGCACCACCATTTGGACCAGTACCCCTGCGGGTAAGCACTATACCTAAAATCTGTGCGGTTTTTACGGCATCTTCGCCAAAGGTTTCATAAAAATCTCCTACTCTAAACAATAACAATGCACCGGGATACTTCGCCTTAATCGCGTTGTACTGTTGCATTAATGGGGTTTCCTTATTCGTATCTTTAGCCAAAACTGAAATTAATTTTCAAAAGCTATAAAGATAGCATGATTATGCATTGTACAGCGTTTTTGTTGAAAAGTTGAAAGATTGTTTATATTGTTGGATGGGTTTGATAGTTAATTGGTCATTAGTCATTGGTCATTGGTTAGGCTACAGCACCCACCGTTCATTCAATCATTCATTCTCAATCAATCATACTCCTCCACTGTCATCCTGACTTGTTGAAGGGAATGCTATCATTCTATCACTCACTCCTCCTCTCTCATCCAATGCTTATCGAAGGCCATTCTATCATTTTATCACACACGCCTCCACTGTCACCCTGAGCTTGTCGAAGGGCATTCAATCACTCTCCCATACTCCTCCACTGTCATCCTGAGCTTGTCGAAGGGCATTCAATCACTCTCCCATACTCCTCCACTGTCACCCTGAGCTTCTCGAAGGGCATGCTATCATTCTATCTCTCACTCCTCCACTGTCACCCTGAGCTTGTCGAAGGGAATGCTATCATTTCCTTTCTTATAACCATTCTAAATATCAGGATGTTCATTGAATTAACATAAGCTTAAATTACAAGCAACATGCACAACGTAGGTTTGCCTTCAACGGAAAACAAAACTATGAACACTTTATTACTGAAAAAGAAAACCCTTGCCTTGTCTTTAGCGGCTTTTGTAGCTTCGGCGGTTGTGATTACGGCCTGTAAGAAAAACAACAACGAAGAAGAACAACCAACCACTACGCCTATCACTTTAAAGGACTACTCAGTTAATCCTTCGCTGATCAAAACCATGCCCGGCTTTGAGACTTTAAACATCACTACATTAATCAGCTCGGATGATGTGTTATCAGAATCGCCAAATTTCATCTTTGGTGCACAGCCGGATGGTGCAGGGATCATCAAAAACCCTGCAGGAGATGGCTTCATCATGATCAACAATCACGAGATATTACAATCTGTATCCAGGGTTTACCTCGACAAAAACTTCAAACCTGTTAAAGGAGAGTACATTGTTGATTCGGACGGTGGAATGACCAGGTTATGTTCTGCAACCATGGCTACTCCAGAGGAACATGGTTTCGCTAAACCAATATTTTTAACCGCAGGCGAAAGTGGTGCAGAGTCTATGATCCATGCGATAGATCCCCTGGCAGCCGCCGACAAGAAAAACAACCAGCGTACCCTTAGTGCTTTAGGAAGATGGAGCGCTGAAAATGCGGTACCCCTACCTAAAGGTGCCTTCGAAGGTAAAACCGTGATCTTAATCGGTGAAGATGAATCGGATGGCCAATTAGCCATGTATGTTTCTAATACACAAGGAGATCTTCAAAACGGTAAGCTTTATGTGATGAAACGCAGCAACAATGATCCTATCGAAACCAATATGAGTAAAGGACAGAGTTATGACGTAGAATTTGTAGAACTGGATAATGTAAAAAGTAGTACAGGTGCTCAGCTTCAGCAACAAACCATCGATAAAAAAGCGCTGATGCTTGCACGCGTAGAAGATATCGACTACAGAAAAGGGAATGCTGCAAATGGCAGAGAAGTATATTTCACCGCTACAGGTGTTAGTCAGGGAGATAAAATTACTCCTGTTAGCGGCAAAACCATGTGGGGCCGTGTTTATAAGCTGGTATTGGATGCTACCAATCCATTAAAAGGAAAGCTCGAAGTGGCAGTTGATGGAAACGACAATCCAGGTAAAAGCATTGTAAATCCTGACAACCTATGTGTAACTGAAAACTACGTTTACATCCAGGAAGATGGTGATTCATTTTATAAAAATAACGATCACGATGGCACAATCTGGCAATTTTCGATGTCTTCGAAAACATTAAAGCCTATGCTACAAATGAACCACAGAAGAACGGATGCTACATTCAATACGAAGTACAATCCTGCCAACAGTACGCAATTAAGCACCTGGGAATATGGGGCCATGTATGATGTTTCAGCTTTAACCGGTATCCCAGATACTTTTATTGTCAACATCCACCCGCACACCTGGACCAGCGACAAGTATAAAAATGCTGACGGCGGTAGCACACGTTTAGTTAATAACAGCGAAGGCGGACAAGTTGTGATCGTACGTGGAGTAGCTAAGTAATATTCATTTTTCCTATGAAATCCTTCCCGGCATTTGTTGGGAGGGATTTCCCTTTTTACTTCCTTAATGAAAAACTCATTTTCAGTACGCAGGCAACATTTATTGTTGATACTAATTTTAGCCATTCCGATGTTATTGGGCATTTTCTGTAAAATGGATCAACCCATAAAAGCAGAACAAGCCAAAGTAAATTTTAAAAACAAAGTTTTAGTACTGCAACAAACATTAGATAGGGACTTACAATCTGCAATTGCTAAGGGTGATCCAGCTACTACAAAAAAGGCCTTTCTTGAGCTCCGAAGTGAGTACAAGTGGATAGAATATTATATCGAATATTTCTTCCCTTCTACCGCATTAATGCTTAATGGGGCACCAATAGACGAAATTGAATTGGGTGAAAACCTGGTTGAAAGTCCTGCAGGTTTGCAAGTAATGGAAGAACTTATCTATAATGATGCTTTTGCGGAAAACAAGGCTGAGTTATTGAATGAGGTTAAAAAGATGCGTTTGAATCTTGAAAGGGTTTTGCGTTTTAATGAACAATATACGCTTACGGATGCTCAGCTTTTTGATGCGGCCAGACTGGAAATTTTTCGCATTACCAGTTTAGGAATTTCGGGGTTTGATACACCTGCAGCATTGCAATCTATCCCCGAAGCAGGATCGGCACTCTGGGGTATAAAGCAGCTAATGTCATTGTATGGGGATGATGAAACGAATAACCTCATTGAAAAAGCAATTACCTATCTGAGCAGGAACCCTGATTTTAATCAGTTTGACCGTTTAGCTTTTATAACCGGATACCTGCAGCCGGCAAGCAAAGCAATAAACAATTTACGCAAAAACCTGGGAATCAATACCACTGCCAGTGGATCTACCCTAAGAGATGATGCTATTGATTTATTTGAAGTTCAAGCCTTTAACCTGAATGGTTTTGTTGGTAATGCTACTGCTTATATCAGTACAGAGAAGATCCTTTTGGGAAAAAAACTATTCAGCGACCCTATTCTTTCTAACCAGGGCAACCGAAGCTGTGCAAGTTGTCATCATGAAGGAAAAGCTTTCAGCGATGGACTACAAAAAGCAGCTGCAATGACCCAGGGCAAATATTTGACGAGAAATACGCCAACGTTAACTTATGCAGGTTTGCAACGGGGTTTCTTTTACGATCTAAAGGCAGGTACATTAGAAGATCAGGCATTAGATGTAGTTCACCATAAGCAGGAAATGGATGGTTCTCTTGATGAAGCCACTAAAAGAATTAATCAATCAAACATTTACCGTAAAGAGATAAGCAGTGCTTATCAAAACAAAAATGGTGATGTTGATCCCTGGAAAATTCAGCATGCGCTGGCCAGTTATATTCGCTCCCTCTCTCCTTTTTCTTCAAAATTTGATGCTTACATGAGGGGAGATAAAACCCAGTTGAGTGCATCAGAAAAAAAAGGATTTAACTTATTTATGGGTAAAGCCAGGTGCGGAAGTTGCCATTTTGCACCCATATTTAACGGTACCCAAGCACCATTGTTTGCTAAAAGTGAAGCTGAAGTATTGGGTGTACCAAATCAACCAGATACCATTAACGCCAGGGTTGATACAGACTTAGGAAGGTATACCCTATACAACTATGCACAGTATAAATATGCCTTTAAAACACCTACACTACGCAACATCACCAAAACCGCTCCTTACATGCACAATGGGATATATCAATCTTTAGAACAGGTATTAGACTTTTATAATCGTGGCGGAGGTATGGGAATTGGTATACACTTAGAAAACCAAACCCTTTCTGCTGATCCTTTGAATTTGACCAAAGCAGAAATTAAGGAGATTATTTCATTCCTGCATACACTTGAAGACAGAAATTAGTTCATTGGGCAGTGGTTCATTTGTTGAATTTAATGTCGAACCATTGAAAAAAATATAAGTGATAAGGAGTTCGCTCCCCTAAGCTTCAATGTTCTTATATTTCTTAAATGGTAAAAGCGCGCGTTTAATATACAACCATATAAGCCATGTAAGAAAATATAAGTGATGAGTTAAAGCTGTTCGATGTACCTTAAAAACAGCTCCATAGCTTTTTTGCGATCAGGAGTTACTTCAAACTGTAGCTTATGGTAGAGATAATCTTCAAGGTCAAAATTAGGAGTTACAGGCAATGATTCCAGTACCTCTTTCCGATGATCTAAGCCAAACTTAAGCGCAGCATTCAATTCAGCTTTAAAAGACTGATCTATTTCTTTATTGGCTACCCAGGCAGCATACATAAATGGCAATCCGGTAAGGTTTTTCCATTCCTCTCCCATATCGTAAGCGTAGGCATAATCTTCTTTTTTCCCAAAAGTTCTGTCGCCGATCAGAACAATGGCATCTGTTTCTGCTGATTGATCGGTGGTAAACTCAACTTGCTGTTTCCAGTAAAATTTGAGTAAAACCTTTGCCAGGTTATTAGAAGTACGTGAATGTGCATCTAATTTCAAGGTTTTAATCTCAGCTGCAGGAACACTACTAAAAATAAATACAGAATTTACACCACCATCACTACCAATACAGTAATCGGCTACAATGTTCGCATTTGGAACTAATGGAATAGCAGCAACAGGCATCAAACCGATATCTACCTGTCCGTTAATTACTTTAGCGGCACAATCTGAAGGAATATCTAAACTTAAATCTATCTTATCTATTATGGGAGTATGTTCTAAGCCGTAAATAAAGGCTTTTGTATTGGTATAGGCTACTGCCGAGATTCTAATTTTATTCAAGGTAATATTTAATTGTAATAATGAGTGGATGCGAAAATGCCTGAAAGGCACAACTGTCTTAATCTTTATTTTTAATCATTTCCGGCTATCAGTCCATCCAAATGAATCACATTATTGAATTCTAAAACACTAAACTGCCCGTTTTCAAATCCAATTTTATAAAGCACCGTATTTTGATGAGGGAACTCTGTCATTTCGCTTAGCGGTTTATTCAATAATAAACACAAAAAAACACGCATTGCCCTACCGTGCATACACAATAAAACCGTTTTTTCTTCTGGCCGGCTCATTAAAACCTGCATCGGTTCTTTTAATCGGTCGTAAACATCCTGTACACTCTCTCCACCCTCAAAATGAGCCGTATAATCGCCATGTTGCCAGGTTTCGAGCATTGCCCGGAAAGCTTCACGAGAAGCTTCTGTATTGGGTTTTCCTTCCCAAACACCCCATGCCAATTCATCAAGCCCCGTAAGTTGCTCCCAGGCTAGTTTCGAATCGATAAACTTTTGAACGGTTTGCCAGGTACGCTTTAAAGATGAAGTATAAATTTTATCGAAAGGAACAGCTTTATATGTCTGATAAAACGCCTCTGCCTGTGCTCTTCCGGTATCATTGAGGTCGGAGTTAATTCCCCTGCCTTGCACTATCCCTTGCCTGTTTAATTCTGTTTCTCCGTGACGAATGATGTATATCTGCTTCATGTATTAATGAGTGAATGACCGAATGATTGAATGATAGAATGAGTAAGTGATAGAATGAGTGAATGCCTGAGCATTTAATTCACTACCGGCAACTTATAATACTGCGGTTTTTTCTCCTCTTCAAATACTACATTTTCGAAGTCAGTTACAACATTATATAAAGTATCTCTTTCTATTGCTTTTCTGCCCACTTGCTTAATTAAATTAACCAGTTCGCGGGTACTCATGGCTGGTGTTTGCTCCTCCGCTCCTGCCATAGAATAAATTTTGGTGGTATCATCTAATGTACCATCAATATCATCTACTCCGTAGTTTAAGGAAAGCTGAGCTGTTTCTCTGCTGATCATTGCCCAATAAGCTTTAATGTGATCAAAATTATCCATATAAATCCGGGCGATGGCATAGTTCCTTAAATCCTCGATAACAGAAGATTCTGCAACATTTGACATCTGATTGTGTTGGTTCCTGAATTTGAGCGGAATAAAAGTTTGAAAACCACCAGTCCTGTCTTGTAACTCACGCAGTTTTTCCATATGATCTACCCGATGTCTGAATTCTTCGATGTGGCCATAAAGCATAGTTGCATTACTTCTCATGCCCAATTTGTGCCACTCTTCATGAATAGCTAACCACTGCTCCCCTGTGCACTTATCTTTGGCAATTTGCTCTCTGATTTCTGGATGGAAGATTTCTGCACCACCACCTGGCATCGATTCCAGGCCTGCTTCCTTCATCATCTTCATACCGGTGGCATAATCCACTTTGGCTTTTTTAAAGATGTAATGATATTCTACCGGTGTTAAGGCTTTAACATGTAAATCAGGACGATGATCCTTAATGGCTGTAAACAGTTTCATATAAAAATCCATATCGTACTGAGGTAAAACACCTCCCACAATATGTACTTCAGTTACAGGCTCCGTATCGTATTTTTTTACGATATCAAGCATCTGATCCATCGTTAGCGCCCAGCCCTCTTCTTTTTGTTTAATTAAGCGGGAATAAGAACAGAATTTACAATCGTAAACACATAGATTGGTAGGCTCTAAATGAAAATTACGGTTAAAATAGGTTTTATCACCATGTTTTTGTTCCCTGATATAATTGGCTAAAATCCCTAAATAGCCGAGTTCGGCATTTTCATAAAGATAAACACCTTCATCAAAAGTGATCCGTTCCTGCTTAAGAACTTTTTGTGCTATGTTTTGTAACTCAGTTGATAATGAAGTATCAGCTAATATCTTTTCAACCTGCTCAGTTGTATTCATTCCTGATTATTTTGAACAAAAATACAATAATGAGCGGATTTGAAAATCATTTTCTTGTAACAAACCGCTATTTATAGGCTTTCTATTAAAGCCATAACCACGCAAATATCCAGTATGGCCGTGTAAAGCAAACATAATAAAAAGTATAAAGTTAAATTTTGTTAATATTTGCATTAGGACAAATTACGGCTATAGATTAACTGAAATTTTAGTTATTATTGTTTCTTGTCAACAAGACAATTAAACTACGCCACTCAAATTAATCTATGAAACGCTTTAAGCATTTATGCGCATTGGCATTTATTTGCCTTGTTCACCTCTCAGCATCTTCTCAGGAAGCTAAAATCGACAGTTCGCAAACCATTACCTTAAGAATAGATCCCCAGAACGCCCGGGGAGCAGCGGTTTCGCAAATTTTTGACGACGTAAAATTCATTCCCTTAGAAACCACAAAGGAAAGTTTATTTGGAAATATTGCTCAGCTTAAAGTCTCCGGAGATAAATTTCTGATATATGACTATGATACCCGTTCGGTATTGGTTTTTAATAAATCCGGAAAGTACATCACAAAAATTGATGCTGCTAAATTACAAACCGATAAGGCCGACAAGCAAAAAGCCGAGAGCCACGGCTTTACCTTACATAATGAGGCTGGAACTGAATATATTGTTATCTACACGCCCAATAACATGCAGTTTTTCACGCTGGATGGAAAATTTGTAAAAAAAGTAAAGGAAATTAAAGATGCGAGCGGATTATCCTTCCAAAACGGAGAAACAGAAATCAAGCCTTTCCTGAGCATTAAGAAGGGAAAGGATAGCACTTTTTATAAAGTTGCGACCATAAATAAGAAAACTAAAGATACACTGGCCTATTTTAAGGTAGATCTGAAAATCTTTGAAAAAGACGACTGGTTCGGTGATGCCACGGTAAGTAAATACAATGATAATGAAGCCTTCTTTACTGATTTCTACACTTATCGATTGTATAAACTAAAGTCTGACAAAATGGAACTTGCCTATAAATTCATTTTACCGGCAATAAACACTTTACCGAAAGATTTTATCACTAATCCTGAATATGTTAAGAAGCGTTTCGAATATTTTGAAAAAAACAAAAAAATAATCCATGGTATCGGGAAAAGCTATCTGATTGGCGATAAATTATTTCTTAAGTTTTTAAATGTTTTCTGGGATAAGGATCAGAAAAAAAGTGTTATTTACGATACCAAAACAACCGAACTCCTTTCTTTTCAGGATTTAGAGCCTGATAGTCTTTCCAGCTTTCTTCCGGTAACCGACTCTGGTTTTGGCTATGACTTTGAAAACCGCGGCTTTCTGGCTTATGAAAACAAGGAGTTTTATACGAGTTATTCATCACTGGCCATGATGACTTTCAAGGAGCGCAGTGCCGGTAAAACCACTAAATACCCTCCACTACTTGAAAACTATTTCAAAGTAAGCGACCGAAAAAGCAATCCTATACTCGTCATCTTAAAACCTAAACAAAACTAAAAATATGCGCGCGCTCTTTTTTTTATTTTTAAGCATATTCTGCTTAAAAACAGGCTACACTATAGCCCAAACTTCAGCCCCCCCATCCGGAACGGTTAAGGGGATTATCAGAGATACAGTACATAACTATGTGCTTAAAGCCGCTACAGTTTCCATTTACAAGGCTGATAATACCGTACTGAATTACCAGCTTAGCAACAACTATGGTGAGTTTAAGCTCAGCAATCTTCCTCTTGATCAACCACTTCGCTTAGATATCAGCAACGTTGGCTATCAAACCCTTCAAAAGCATATAACGATTACAAAAGGCCAGCCCTTACTTGACCTTAAAACATTGGTGATCAGCCCAAAAGATATCAATCTGGAGGAAGTTACGGTAACAGTCCCACCAATTACCTACAACAATGATACTTTAGAAATTAATGCCATTGCCTTTAAGTTAGATACTAATGCTACTGTTGAGGATCTGCTAAAAAAGGTTCCAAATATAACTGTATGGGGAGATGGAATAATCACGGTGAACGGTAAAGAAGTAAAACAGCTTACAGTTAATGGAAAACAGTTTTTTGGTGGTGATAATAAAATTGCACTTCAGAACATTCCTAAAAATGCTTTAGAGAAGATTCAGATTTTCAATACTGCAGACCGAAATAAACCATTAGATAGTAATCTAGTGGCTAACTTAAAACTAAAGAAGGGTAAAGACCGCTCCTATTTTGGTAAAATAAGCGCGGGCTATGGCAGTGATAAGCATTACCAGTTTGATGGCAACCTCAATTTTAGTACCCCAAAGCTTCAGTTATCTGTTATTGGCGCATCGAACGACATTAACAAAATCCCGAATGACATCAATACACTGATTAGAAATAGTACTTACAAAGGCGTAGGAACCTCCGTAGAATATCAATCGGATTTTAGGCAGACCGGGTTAAACAAGGGAAATGTAGCAGGCGCACAAATGATCTATAATTTCACACCCGACAGCAAAGAATGGAACAACAAAAGTTCGTTAACAGCAGACTATTATTTTAAGAATCTCGAATCATCCAATCTGGGAGATTCATTTACCATCACCACAGTAGCGGATGATAATCAACTTTATTCCAATAATAATTCTTCATCTTTTAACACCAGCAACAGACACAGACTGAATTCCATTTACAACTACTATAAAAAGAGTCATCGTTTAGATTTAAGCGAATCGTTCAATATTGAAAAAGGCGAAAACAACAGCACCAATATCCGCAGTGCCCAAAACAATGAGCGCCAACTTACAAGCAGCAATAATAGCGTGAGCCAGAATAATTTTAATCGTTCTGATTTTACATTCAGGGCAAATTATAGCTATCAAAATTATAATAACTGGAAACAGCGATTCAAATCTTTTGATGCTAGTTACGAGGTAAATGCCCGGGACCAGGACAACTACAGAACAGAATTGACTGCGTTCAGGGATTTGTTGAATGGTGCAAACAACCGTGATTTTAACAGACGATATCAAACAGATAGCAAGAAAATCACTCAAGATATGACTTTATCATTCACAAATCTGAAATCCATCTTTTTTGGCAATAAAGATCTCAATGGCTTTGATGCAAAAATCAGCGGGAAAATCAACATAAGCGATAACAGAGACCGTAATTTTATCGAAGATTATAAGACTGGACAATACCAAAAGAATGAATACCTTTCTAATAACTTGCAAACAGACCAAACAGATTTCACTCCAGAATTTACGTTGAGTAAATCTTTTCAAAAACATTTAAGTAACCGTTATTACAAAGATTTGAGGATTGATGTTGCCGTAGCGCAACAGTTTATCAATCAGAACAATCAATCAGATCGTTCATTTCAAAATATTAAGAGAAGTTACCGAAACTTTGTGCCACGAATTGCAATTAATGCTTTCAATTCTCAAACGGGTAGCTATCAGCAAAACTTAACTGTTGAATACCGAACGGCTATTGTCATACCAACCATAGCGCAATTGGCACCTTTAACAGATAGTACAAACCTTTACAATTTACAAAGGGGTAATATCAACCTCAAAGAAGAGCTAAATCGTTCAGTCAATTTGAGTTTCAGTCACTATGATACGAAAAATAAAAACACCTTAAACTTTAATTTCAATGGTTCGGCAGGAATAATAGATAATGCAATCATTGACAGTACTTTTATCGATCAGCAAAGCAGAAGAAGTGTTTATCTTACCAATTCAAACGGAAGCAAGTATGTGAACTTTGGAGGGTATCTAAGAAAGTCGGTAAAACTGAAAAACAGCGAATTACAACTTACTTTTAACACCTCTTTTAATTTTAATAAGCGTCCAACCTTTACCAACACATTGTTTAATTTCTCAAATAACACTAACACCACAAATACCATTTCAACAAGTTATACTTATAAAGATAAATTGGGTATTGAGGCTTCTGAGGCGCTTAATGTTAGCTCCTCTAAGCAGACTACGCTTGGCACGGCCTATAAAAATGTGAGCACCACCACCACATTTAGTGGCAATTACAATTTCAACAAGAAAATATCGCTCAGTAGCAATGTGAATTTCAATAACAATAACCCATCTGTAGGTGACGATATCAACTTCATCATCTGGAATGCCAATGCCACCTATCGTTTTACAAAGGGAAATAATGCGGAGATTAAATTCTCTGCCTTGGATTTATTGCGGCAAAACCGGAGTATTTCAAATTTTACAAGTACCAACAGCCTTACCACAAGTATTAGAAATGTATTGCAACAATACTTTATGGTTACCCTTTCTTACTATCCGCGTAAATTTGGAAATAACGCTGCAAAAAAATAACTACATAAAAAAAGAGAGACTAAAATAGTCTCTCTTTTTGTTTTTCATAGGTATTTATACTAGTTGGATGCTGGCGAGAATGTTAAAACAATGTTTGCTGTTTTGCCACCAAATTCAATTGGAGATTTCATTACCATGCTTCCTTTTGAAAGTTGAGTTAAAACTAAACGATAACCTTCAGTTACATTTTTAGCTTTATCACCTTCAAATATCTTTTTAAACTGGAAAGTTTCTTCTGATGGTGTTGCCGACCAGAAAATAGTTTGCATTACTGAACCACAAGCGCTCGATGATGGTAAAGTATAAGATCCATTGCCACTATTCGTTAATTTCCAGGTACTGCCCTGAAAACACTTATATGATTTTTCACCAAACAAACCCTGTACAGCCTGATCAGGTAATCCCTCTAAAGTAACACTATTAAGCACCCAGGTACCTACAACCGTACCTCTACCTCCGTTAATACCAGAAGTTGCATTTTTGGTTGATGAGCAACTTTGCAACATCACCAATGTAGTACATGCTATCGCAATAGCTATAAAAAATCTTTTCATTTTAGTTTATTTTATAATTCGGCAAATTGATTACATAAATCTTGCCAAAACATTTTTACAAAGGATTTTTGCTTCAAATTGTTAAATTGCGCGCTCAAAATTTCCTTTTAAATATAAATCATCATGAAACCCGAAACCCTTGCTATTCACGCTTCTAATCTTGTAAAGAGTGCTACCGGTGACGTTACCCCTCCAATCAACTTATCGACAACATTTTTTCGCGATGAGGAAGGTGGATACCCTGGAGGACATATGTATAGTAGGGTTAGCAATCCAAACCGGTCTGCTTTAGAAAACACTGTTGCCAAACTGGAATACGGTGAAGATGCTGCTGCATTTTCTTCGGGAAATACTTCCGGAATGTCTTTATTCCAGGCACTGAAAGCGGGTAGCCACATTATTGCCCCTGATGATATGTACTGGGGTTTTAAAAAACAATTACTCACTATTTTTGCAGACACACTGGAGTTTGACTTTATCGATCAAACTGATTTAGAATTGGTTAAATCTACTATCAAACCGAATACTAAACTTATCTGGACTGAAACACCCTCTAATCCGCTATTAAAGGTTACCGATATTGAAGCAATTGCAGTTATTGCCAGGAGCAGGCAAATTACCATGGCTTGCGACAGTACATTTGCTTCACCGATTTTACAAAACCCGATCCTTTTAGGCGCCGATATCGTAATGCACAGCAGTACCAAGTATCTGGGCGGTCACAGCGATATTTTAGGCGGAATTTTAGTAACGGCTAAAAAAGATGAACTTTGGGAGCGGATAAAAAATGTACAGCAAACCGGTGGTGCTGTACCTTCCCCATTCGATTGTTATTTACTCAGCAGAAGTATAAAAACGCTTGCCTACCGCATGAAAGGCCATTGCGAAAATGGAAAGCAGGTTGCCGATTATCTTAATCAACACACAAATGTAGAAGCTGTATTTTATCCGGGTTTAGCCAATCACCCACAACATGAAATTGCGAAAAAACAGATGAAAGATTTTGGTGGAATGATGTCATTTCTGGTAAAAGGTGATGTAGAAACAGCTAGAAAAGTCGTAAATAAGGTAAAACTTTTCGCGCAGGCAACCAGTCTTGGTGGTGTAGAAAGCTTAATCGAGCACCGTTACTCTGTTGAAGGACCAGATAGTAAAACGCCTAAAAATTTACTCCGTATTTCCGTTGGGTTGGAGCATGTGGATGATATTATTGCTGATTTAGCGCAAGCACTTGCATTTTCATAATGGGCCCTGTATTACAGACCATAGATTAATGTCAGGAACCATGTATTAAATTGATTGAATAAACCATGGTTCGTTACACACGAACCAGCAAACATAATAATTAAGAATAATCTAAATATCCTTATTCCGTGACACATGGAACAATATCACTATCTCATTCGAACGGCAAACATAGTCATTAATGGTCCTTGTGCCACGGACCATTAATGACATGATAACTGATGATGGTTTGTGAGCCACAAGCCATGGGTTTGAATTATTTAGGGTTACAAACGGTAACTAATTTAATGGTGTAATCCGGATTTAAAGGTTCATTGGTTTGCGCTAAGCGTTGCGAACCAGTATTGGCCGGGCAGGCAATATCTCCTGCGGCGTCATATATAATGGTTTTACCTCCTGCTACCAATTCTTTAGGAACATAAACCTGCACTTTGGTGATCGAGTATCCGGAAGGGAAATAACGCACATAATAACCATCAGGGTGCTTGGTCCAGATGCCGCTCGGTACATCGGCCCGTGGAGGAGCCATACCGGCAATAATTGCATATTTCTCCATGTCGGCATAGGTATAATTACCAGAAGCTACCAATTGGCGAATATTATTTTCTGCTTCAAAAACAGCTTTTACTCCATCAGGGAGTTGATCTTTTGCTTTTTGCATCACGTCAAAAGGTAATATTCCCAAGGCACCTCCTTCCAGTTGAGTAAGTTGTTTAGTGGTTAACAGTTTAATGGCTGTTAGCTTTACCTGCCCTGCATAATCAGCAAATTTAGTTCTGGCAATAATAGTCCAGAGTAAAACCTGAATATCATGTTGCTCCACCTCGGGATGCTTCTCGGCACTTTTCAAAACAGCTACAACGATATCTTCCTTTGGCCCAAGTACCGGTGCAAACATATAGCCATCACCTTTAGAAGGTGCAAATGTACCGGCCTTTAAGCAATAGCTCTTATTTGTAATTTCATAGTAACCTTCACAAAGTACATAACCGCCTTCAGGTGCCTTAGGAAGCAGGTAAAGCGGTTGAAATTTCTCCTTAGATTTAAAGTCGGGCATCATTTCCCCTTCGCGGTTAACGTCTTCAAAATTCGTGGTAATAGCCGCAGGTTGTTTCAAAAACCGATCAACCCCCAAAGCTTTAGCACCTTGTGCTGTCCCAACTTTTAAGAGCTTATCTTTTAGCCCTCCAAACTGCGCTTGGGCAGAAAATGCAGTAATCGATAGTGATAGTGCGATAATAATAGACTTTGTTTTCATGGTGTAGAATGATTAGATAGGAACAAACATAAAATTTTGGGATCAATTAATACTTATATTGAGCAGTTCGTTTCAACACCATAAAGTTACAAATTTGATTTTCAGCTGGTTAATTATTTTTCAAAATTTAATTTGGCAAATAAAAATATAATTCAGACATTTGGAATATTATTTGGCAGAGAAGCTAAATAAAAGTCAATCTAGACAGGTTGATTTATAAAGAAGTGGCGAGAGACTGGCTCTAAGACCCACTGGCAACCCTCAGAAAGAGAAGGTGCCAATTCCTGACCGAGTAACATGGTGTTATTTGGAGATATAAATTTAAACTGATGAAAGTAATAAATCTTCAATCGCTAAGCGAGCCCAGTCTAAACTTAAAAATAGTAGAAAATTCTTCTATTTCTTTTATTTGTTATGATATGCAGGCGATTACTGGTATGTGCTGTTGCATACAGTAATCTAAAAATCTTCCTTTTTTGTTAATCTCCAAACTGGAAGGCCCTCTGAACGGAGGGTACACCCGATCATGATTTGCAAGATCATATTGCAATCAATGCATGCCAAAATCAAAACAATTAAAATTTAATCATTAGAAATTATGTCTACTTCATATAAATTTGAAACCTTACAATTGCACGCTGGTCAGGAAATAGATCCAACAACAGGATCAAGAGCAGTTCCTATTTACCAAACCACTTCTTATGGTTTTCAAAGTGCAGAGCATGGCGCCAATTTATTTGCCCTTAAGGAATTTGGCAATATCTATACGCGCATCATGAATCCAACAACAGATGTTTTTGAAAAACGGATTGCGGCATTAGAAGGCGGGGTAGCAGCATTGGCTGTTGCATCGGGCCAGGCAGCACAATTTATTGCTTTACATAACATATTAGAAGCCGGAGATCAAATTGTTTCCTCTTCTCATGTATATGGAGGTACTTACAACCAATTCAAAGTAACATTTAAACGTTTAGGCATTCAGGTAGATTTTGCCAATGGCGATGATCCGGAAGATTTTGAACGTAAAATCACTGATAAAACCAAAGCCATTTACCTGGAAACGATTGGTAATCCTTCTTTCAGTGTTCCTGATTTTGAAAAAATTGCTGCAATTGCCAAGAAATATGATATTCCATTTATTGTAGATAACACCTTTGGTGCAGCAGGATATTTGTTTAAACCACTGGCACATGGTGCTAACATTGTTGTAGAATCAGCTACCAAGTGGATTGGCGGTCATGGAACAAGTATTGGCGGCGTTATTGTTGATGGTGGCAACTACAATTGGGGAAATGGCAAATTCCCTCAGTTTACCGAACCATCTGCAGGCTATCACGGACTTGTATTCAATGATGTTTTCGGCATCGGTGGACCATTCGGAAACATCCAATTCATCATTCGTGCACGCGTAGAAGGATTAAGAGATCTTGGCCCTGCCCTATCTCCTTTCAATTCATTCTTATTATTACAAGGTTTGGAAACATTATCTCTCCGGGTACAACGTCATGTAGATAATGCTTTAGCACTTGCTACCTGGTTAGAAAACCATCCTGCTGTAAAACAAGTAGATTATCCCGGATTGGCCAGCAGCCCATATAACAACCTCGCAAAGAAATACTTGAGTAATGGCTTTGGTGCAGTTTTATCGTTCGAATTGAATGGCAGCAAAGAAAATGCAAGTCAGGTAATCGATAATTTAAAATTGGTTTCGCACCTGGCAAATGTTGGAGATGCTAAAACTTTAATTATCCAGCCATCTGCTACTACCCATCAGCAATTAAATGAGCAAGAACAATTGGCTGCCGGTGTTAAACCTAATGCGTTAAGAGTATCTGTCGGTATTGAACATATAGATGATATTAAAGCTGATTTTGAACAAGCATTTGCCAGTATTAATGCTAGTGTTGCTTCAAATGGTTTAAACGCATAAAGGCAAAGTTCTTTTACAACAACACAACAAATTTTAACATGAGTACATCTTCAATATATAATCACCCTAAACAATTTAAGCTAGAAAACGGTAAGAAATTACGGAATTTACAGATTGCCTATCAAACTTATGGAAAATTAAACGCGCAAAAAGATAATGTCATTTGGGTTTGTCATGCCCTAACGGCCAATGCAGATGTTTTTGAGTGGTGGGAAGGTTTATTCGGACAAAACGCCCTTTTCAATCCGAATGAGCACTTTATTGTGTGTGCAAATGTTTTAGGTTCTCATTATGGTACTACTAACCCGCTTAGCACTAATCCTGTTAATGGTTTACCTTACTATTTAGCTTTTCCTCAGTTCAGCATCCGTGATTTTGTTTCGGCACATCAACTGCTGGCTGCACATTTGGGGATTGAGCAAATTAAAGTCTTAATAGGTGGTTCATTAGGAGGACAACAATCTGTTGAATGGAGTATCATTGAACCGAATAGAATTGAAAATTTAATACTTATCGCCACTAATGCAGTACATTCTCCCTGGGGAATTGCTTTTAACGAAAGTCAGCGTTTAGCCATCACCACTGATCGTACCTTTTTTGCAAACCAGCCCAATGGTGGCAGTAAAGGTTTAAAAACTGCACGGAGTATCGCTTTGCTGAGTTATAGAACTTATAGTGCGTACGGCAATACACAGGTTGAAAGCGTAAACGAAAAAACCGATAATTTCAGGGCCTCTTCTTATCAAAATTATCAGGGAGAAAAACTCATCAATCGCTTTAATGCTTACAGCTATTACTATTTGACCAAAGCCATGGATAGCCACAATGTTGGTCGAAACAGAAAAAGTATTGCAGATGCTTTAAAATTAGTAAAAGCGAACACACTTGTAATAGGCATAGAAAACGATTTTCTCTTCCCTGTATCAGAACAAAAGTACCTTGCAGATCATATTCAGGGTGCCGAATTTTCGGTAATCAGCTCTGATTATGGGCATGATGGCTTCTTAATTGAAACCAATGCATTAACCAATATCATTGGTACTTTTTTGAGAGAAAGCAGTAACAAAAAGATCATCAAACTTCAGCATACTGCTTAATACTTATTACCACAACTTATTCAATAACAACAGATAGAGCATCAGTCTTAACGCTGTACAATCATAAAAATAAAATGAGTAAAAATTTAAAAATCGGACTTTTTGGTTTTGGTGTAGTTGGACAAGGATTACTGGATATCATTCAAAGCCAGAACCTCAACTTAGAGATCATTAAAATTGCGATAAAAGATCCCAGGAAAAAACGTACCCTGGATAAGGATTTGTTTACCACAGATCGCAACGAAATATTAAACAATACAGAAATCAACACCATTGTGGAGTTGATTAACGATGCAGAAGCCGCTTACGAAATTGTAACCACCGCCCTAAAGAATGGTAAAAATGTGGTTTCTGCCAATAAAAAAATGATTGCTACCCATCTGGCTGAGTTGGTTGCCCTACAACAGGAACACGGTACTTCGTTATTGTATGAAGGAGCAGTTTGTGGTAGTATTCCAATTATCAGGAATCTGGAAGAATATTACGACAATGAGCTTTTCCATGCTTTAAGTGGAATTTTCAATGGTTCTTCTAATTATATACTTTCTAAAATATTTAATGAGAATCAAAGTTACAATGCTGCCTTAAAAGAAGCTCAAGACTTAGGTTTTGCAGAAACTGACCCTATTTTAGATGTGGGAGGTTACGATCCCAAATATAAATTGGCTATTGCTACAGCCCATGCTTACGGCTTATTTGTTAATCCTGATGCCATTTTAAATATTGGTATCCAGAACTTATCACAGCATGACATTAAATATGCTAAGGAAAAGAATTTAAAAATTAAACTCGTACCTACTGCGCGTAAGGTAAATACCAAACAAATTGTGACCTATGTGTTGCCCAAATTGGTTGGGAAAGATGATTTTCTTTACAATGTAGAAAATGAGTACAATGCAGTTACGGTTCAGGCAGCTTTCGCTGATAAACAATTCTTCTTTGGCAAAGGTGCAGGCGGTCATCCAACAGGAGCTGCTGTACTTTCTGATATTGCAGCCCTACGTTATGATTACCGTTACGAATACAAAAAATACCATCAGGAAATTGGTGTTCAGCACACGGAAAATATTTTATTGGAAATTTATCTGCGGTATGCGGATGAAGATTTAATCAGCTTACTTGAATTTGATAACATCAGCGAACGTTATGCAGCCAGCGAATTCAAATATGTAATCGGTACTGTTAAATTAGAAAACCTGATTAAAAACCGCGATTTATTATTAAACCAGGATGTTTTCGTGGCTTACACCGGAAGACAAATATATAAAGAAGAAAAAGCGTTAAGTGGTAGCCTTGCCGCTGAAGCAGCCCTTCTCTAAGATTTTTTTTAAGGTTAATTTTTATTTGTTTTGTTGTTGCAAAGGTCGGAGCGATTCCGACCTTTAGCTTTTATTCGAATGGCATCCTTTGATTTTAGTTATCGCTCTGTCGCTTTGTTCCTTGCTCTTCAAGACTCAGTACTCCAAACTCAGAACTCAAGACTCAGAACTCAGAACTCAAGACTCAGAATTACTAACCTACCCCCTAGCCGCCATCTTAATCAGCTTGTTCGCCAGATCTTTACCCAGATATCCATCTATTACACCATGAACCAGGTACAAAATAGGTGTCATTAGTATAGCCACTATAAATTTATAAGTATAGTTCACCAGGCCAATTGCAGCCACCATTTGCCAACTGTAATGGTACTGTGGGTTCAGATAAAACGCAATGAAAATAACGACGAAACTATCAATAAACTGAGAAACTAAGGTAGAACCTGTAGCCCTGAGCCATAAAGCTTTCTCTCCGGTTATTCTTTTAATCCGATGAAAAATAACTACATCTGCCAGCTGTCCAATAATAAATGCAGTGATCGATCCCACAATAATCCACATGCCCTGACCGAATATACCCGCAAATGCATTGTTCATATTCAGATCTTCGCCATTGATGTTTTGATGAACCCAAAAATCTGCTGCACTAAGATGCATGGATCCCCAAACTACGATGAAAGCGAAAGCGATCAAAATAGAGGTCATGATGGAGAGAAACCGCACTTGTTTTACGCCGAAATACTCGTTGATTATATCAGTCATGATAAAAATAATTGGCCAGGTAAGTACCCCTGCCGACATCACGAAAGATAAGTTTGGTACACCAAAAAGGTTGATGTCAAATTTCTTGAATCCTAAAGTCTCTTCAACGCTGAACAGTTTTACACCGATAAATTCAGATAAGATCGCATTAGCGACAAAAAAGCTACCCAACACCAGTAGCAAACGGCTTTCTTTAGTTTTAAAAGTCATAGTGCATAAATCTAGAAATAAATCATCAATTAACCTTCATCAACAATTTTTTTAAATCCCGGCATAAGATTCTGGTTTGATTTTGACAAACGATAGACCTTAAAAATAGGTTATCAGGTTAAATCTCCCAATCTTTGCGCTCCGAAAAACACAACTCCAAATGGCTGGCAAACAACATTTTTATCTTATATTAATCCTGGGCTCATTAGCTGCATTAGGCCCTTTTTCTATAGACATGTACCTTCCGGGTTTTGTGGATATTGCACAAGATTTAAAAACTACGGAATCAACTGTAGCACTGTCGCTTTCTACATTTTTCATTGGTATTTCTGCAGGACAATTGCTTTACGGACCTTTGTTAGATAAGTTTGGGCGTAAAAAACCTTTATATTTTGGTTTGGCACTTTATATTCTTTCATCCTTTCTGTGTTTAGCCGTAAAAGACGTTAACCAGTTAATTGTGTTACGCTTTGTACAGGCCATTGGAAGCTGCGCAACTGCAGTTGCCTCGGTTGCTATGGTTCGTGATTTATTCTCTGTGGAAGAAAGTCCGAAAGTATTTGCTTCGCTTATGTTAGTGATCGCAGTTTCACCAATGTTGGCTCCTACGGCCGGAGGCTACCTCATTGCTGCATTAGGATGGAAATATGTATTTGTTTTCTTAGGTTTTATGGCCGTATTGATGCTTCTGGCGTCAGTTTTCAAATTGCCTGAAAGCTATAAACCGGACCCCAATTACTCATTAAAACCGAAGCCAATCCTCACAAGCTTTTTTACGGTATTAAAGAATCCCCAGTTTTATACCTATGCATTAATTGGTTCACTAACTTTTTCTGGCCTATTCGCCTATGTTGCCTCTTCCCCAACTGTATTCATGAAAATTTATGAAGTAAGCAAAACAGGTTACGGATGGATATTTGCTATTTTGTCGGTATTTTTTATTGGATCGAGCCAGATAAACAGTCTGATTCTAAGGTGGTTCAGCAGTAAAAAAATTGTAACCTGGGCATTGTTAGCACAGTGCTTAGTGAGTTTGGCCTTTCTTATTTTCGCCTACAACAATTGGCTGGGTTTATATTCTACCATTACATTTATTGCGTTATTTCTTTGCTGCCTGGGCTTAATTAATCCAAATGCAGCGGCGTTATCATTAGCACCATTCAGTAAAAATGCTGGTAGTGCATCAGCGCTGATGGGTGCATTACAAATGGGTTTGGGTGCTTTTGCTTCAGTTATGGTGAGTTTATTCAGCGAACACTCCATCATCCCGATGCCACTGGTTATGACAGTTGCCGCCTTAACGGGGTTGCTGGCACTTTGGATCGGCAGAAGATTTATCAAAACAGAAGTAGAAGCATCCGCAGACGACACCATTATGGCGCATTAATCAGTAAACTGTGACAGGTATGAGCCACCTGACCTAATTAACACGATATCATATTACATTGTATTGTTCTTATCTTGCTACTTGTTACTTGATACTTCATACGTGCTACTCGGTACTTTATACTTGCTACTCGGTACTTTATACTCATCACCTGATACTCATTCTCGCCAAAAGTTTAATAAAAGCTAATAATTTCCTATTTTCGCTATGAGATGCTGAATATACAATCGAAACTTCCTGGAGTAAGTACAACCATTTTCACGGTAATGTCTAAACTCGCAGCAGAACATCAGGCCATCAACTTATCCCAAGGTTTTCCCGACTACTCCTGCGACCCTAAATTGATGGACTTAGTGGATAAAGCAATGAAGGACGGGCATAATCAATATGCGCCTATGCCAGGCTCAATGGCTTTAAAAGAGGCAATATCAGAGAAAGTCGAATCACTTTATAAGGTTAAATATAATCCGGATACTGAAGTTACGGTAACTGCGGGAGGAACACAGGCTATTTTCACGGCCATTGCTGCCACTATCAACCCAGGTGATGAAGTAATTATCTTTGAACCTGCTTACGACAGTTATGCACCAACCGTTAAATTATTTGGTGGCCTGGTAAAAACTTATGAACTGGCACCACCCGATTATGCAATAGATTGGGACATGGTAAAGAAGTTATTTACGGCCAATACGCGGATGATCATCTTAAATTCGCCGCAAAATCCTACAGGAAGCATCTTATCTCCAACCGATCTTCAGTCCTTAATAAAATTAATTAAAGGCACAGATATACTGATCCTTAGTGATGAAGTATATGAACACCTTGTTTATGATGAGCACAAACATCAAAGTGTAATGCTTTACCCTGAATTAAAAGAGCGGAGCTTTGTTATCGCTTCTTTTGGAAAACTGCTACATGCCACCGGTTGGAAGTTGGGATATTGCCTGGCACCCGAAAAACTAACCAAAGAATTTAGGAAAGTACACCAATTTAATGTTTTCAGCGTTAATAGTCCAATGCAACAAGCCATTGCCGATTACATTAGCGAACCTGATAACTATAATGGAATTACTAATTTCTTTCAGCAAAAGAGAGATTACTTTAGGTCGCTTTTAGCCGAAAGTAAATTTAAACTCTTACCCTGTAAAGGATCTTACTTTCAGTGTGCCAGTTATGGACACATTAGCGATGAAAAAGACACCGACTTTAGTATCCGGCTGTTAAAAGAATTTGGAGTGGCCACCATACCTGTTTCCGCTTTCTACCAAAAAGCTACAGATCATAAAATTATTCGCTTTTGCTTTGCTAAAGAAGATAAAACCCTTGCTTTGGCTGCAGAGAAATTAATGAATGTTTAAAACTATCCCCAAAACAATACCACATGGAAACTCCTGTTTATACCCAAATAGAAAACCTGAAAGTAACCGTTTTCCAGGCTTATCTTTTTTGGGAAAACATTGAAAAAAACCTGATCAATCTTGCTTTAAGGTTATCTATGGGAGTGCGAGAAAAAACAGATCTGATTGTATTGCCCGAGATGTTCAACAGTGGCTTTAGTATGAATGCAGCTGCACTTGCAGAAGAAATGAATGGGCCAACCATGCAGTGGATGCATAAAATGGCCAATTTATATAACTGTGTAATTGCCGGTAGTTTAATCATCAAAGAAGATGGAAAATATTTTAACCGCCTGATCTGGATGGAACCTGATGGAAAACACCAACACTATGATAAGCACCATTTATTTGGTTTAGGAGAAGAGGACGAGAACTTCAGCGCTGGAAAAGAACAACTTATCGTAGAATTAAAAGGATGGAAAATACGGTTGGCCATTTGCTATGACCTTCGATTCCCGGTGTGGCTTCGAAACAAAAATGAAGAGTACGATATACTCCTGCTTATCGCCAGCTGGCCAGATAAGCGTTCATCTCATTGGAGAGCATTAATCCCTGCGCGTGCTATTGAAAACCAAAGCTATGTTATTGGTGTAAACCGTGTAGGGCACGATGGCAACCAGATTTACCACAGTGGTCATTCAATGTGCATCGATCCTTATGGCAGCACCGTTTATTATAAACCAGAAGACGAAGACCTCTATACTTTCAGTATCAATTACGAAGAACTGGTAAAAATAAGAAGGCAGTTCCCCTTTTTAAAAGATGCTGATAAATTTGTGATTCAATAGCCCTTTAAACAACAAAATAAATCATTCCAAATAAACAACTATTCATTCCAAAGATGTTCAACCGTCGTAAATTTATTAAAGCCTCAGCCCTTTCAGCGGGTCTAATCGCACTCGACAAAAAAAGTATTGCCGAAGTGATACCTGCTTCAAATTCTTCAGAAAAAAAATTCCCAATCGTGATATCGACCTGGGATTTTGGCATTGCAGCAAATGCTGATGCCTGGAAAGTGTTATCTGCAGGAGGAACGGCCCTGGATGCAGTAGAACAAGGCGTTTGGGTACCCGAAGCAGACGAAAAGAATCAATCGGTTGGTTATGGCGGCTTACCCGACAGAGATGGCAAGGTTACCCTGGATGCCTGCATCATGGATGAACAAGGTAACTGTGGCGCAGTTTTAGCCTTAGAGCACATTAAACACCCCATTTCTGTGGCGCGTAAAGTGATGGAAAAAACACCTCATGTAATGTTAGCTGGCGATGGTGCTTTACAATTTGCACTTGAGCAGGGTTTTAAAAAAGAAAACCTGCTTACCCCTGCAAGTGAAAAAGCCTGGAAAGAGTGGCTAAAAACAGCTAAATATGAGCCGGTAATGAACATAGAGAATAAACTTTATGAGAAAGCTGCTCCACAAAAGCTTCCTGGAAATCAATATAACCACGATACAATTGGTATGTTAGCCCTTGATGCGAAAGGGAATATTTCCGGAGCCTGTACCACAAGTGGAATGGCCTATAAACTTCATGGTCGCATTGGTGACAGCCCTATCATTGGAGCTGGCTTATATGTAGACAATGAAGTAGGTGGCGCAACTTCAACAGGTGTTGGAGAAGAAGTAGTGAGAAATGTAGGTTCTTTCCTGGTGGTAGAATTGATGCGCCAGGGATATTCTCCTGAAGCAGCTTGTAAAGAAGCAGTTATGCGGATCATTAAAAAGAAACCGGAAACAGCTAAAAAAATTCAGGTTGGCTTTTTAGCCATCAATAAAAAAGGTGAATATGGTGCATATGCTATTCAGCAAGGTTTCAGTTATGCAGTATGCAATGCAGAAAAGCAGGATTTGCTAATTAAAGGAAAAAGTTACTATTAACTGTTCCAAACCTTAATATAACCTAACGTTATGGGATTGCTATCCAAAATATTCGGAAAAAAAAATGTAGAAGAGCGTAAAGGAGAACCCGATATGGTTTATGTTGCCAATGAAGATGAGCGCATGAACTGGGCGATAGAAAAAGCCAATTTAACTTTATGGTACTTCGAAGAAAGCCTGGATAACCCAAAAGACTTTCAGGTTTATTTTTCGGTCAAAGTGAAGATTATTGATGGTGATGCAAGCGAGCATATCTGGCTTACAGACCCCCATTTTGACGATGAAGGTCATTTGTATGGAACTGTGGGAAATGAGCCTGTTGATGTTTCTACGGTTAAGTTAGACCAGAAAATCGGTATAGACCGGAGTTTAATCTCCGATTGGATGATTGTAGAAGGTGGAAGATTAATAGGCGGTTACACCATTAGGGCCATTAGAGAGGGTATTCCGGAAGATGATCGCCCAGCCTTCGATAATAGCATTGGCTTATTCATTGATGAAGGAGTAGACCATTTTAAAGCCAATTTGGAAACACCAGAGGGAGCCATTCTATCTTTAGAAAAAGCCTATAACTATAAAGATATCCAGGCAGCTATGGATTGCAAAGATTTCTATGAAGAAGCCAAATCTTTACTTTCCAATATGCAGATGGATTTTGATAAGGAAACCATTAATGAAACCGCTGAAGTACTCAAACTATCTTTTCTTAATAATATTGAAGAACATGGATTCCCGGATTTTTCCATGATACAGAGTGCTTTTCCGAAGCGTGAAAAAATTAACGAAACGCACTGGATCATTACAGAGATTTGCTGGTACCCTGATGGCGGTAAATCTGTGCAGGAATTAAATGTATTCAAATCTGCTAAAGGTTGGGTTGTTTTAGGTCCGGTACTGAAAGAAGAATAAAGTTTTATTAAAAAGACCTTGTTTAAAGGTCAGTATATATGAGTCAAAATAATATAAAAAGTGGCGCATTGGAAGTTTGCGCAAACTCATACGCTTCTGCGGCAGCAGCTCAGGCTGGCGGTGCAAAGCGGGTTGAATTATGTGATAATTTAGCTGAAGGCGGAACGACGCCAAGCTACGCACATATAGCCCTTTCTAAAAAAAATCTAACCATAGAAATCTGGCCGATTATTCGCCCAAGAGGTGGTGATTTCCTTTATTCAGACTTTGAATTTGAATTAATGAAAGAAGATATAAAAATCTGTAAATCATTAAATTGCAATGGAATAGTTACAGGAATACTTAATAATGACGGAACGATTGATATGTTGAGGTGTAAAGAACTCATTGATCTTGCCCACCCCCTTCCGGTAGCTTTCCACAGAGCTTTCGATATGAGTAACAATATGGAAAAAGCATTAGAAGATCTGATCGATTTAGGCGTAGTGCGGGTGCTTACTTCAGGTGGGGCATCATCTGCAATAATGGGTGCCGAAAAGCTTGCTCAGTTGGTTAAACAAGCAAACGGTAGAATAGAAATTATGCCGGGAGCAGGAATTAACGAAACCAACATTACAGATTTAATTGAAAAAACAGGCGCTACAGTTTTCCATGCATCTGCAAAACAGTTTGTTGCCAGTAAAATGCAATACAGAAACGATGAAACTAAAATGGGTAGTATTGATGACGAATATCAATATGAACTTACTTCTACAGAAAAAGTTAGTAAATTAGTCAATAACATTCATCAACAGTTAGAAAAAGACTAAGTTGAAGTTTACAATCTACTTTACAATCCCTAATCGTTAAAACTTAGGAAGCTGTAAAATTTAGGGGTCTCAATAGAGAGAACAGCCTTTTATCATTATCCGATGGATTTCGATCTCATTGGATTTTTTGTTTACATAATTCGTATAATGATTTAGCCTACAAATAATTATGTATATTTAATTACCACTAAACTATTATTGAAATTATGAAAAAGATCTCCATCGCAATTGTAGGCACATTACTATTTGCCGCTTGCCAGCCTAAAGAGACATCATCTACCACTAATGAAGTAGCAGATACTACAAAGTATGCTTATACATTAAAAAAAGATCATCATTGGGAAATGAATCCGGATCATAAAAATCTTCAAACGGCTTTAAACGCACTAAAGGCATTTGCTACCCTTGATACTGCTGCCTTGAAGCCATTAATTGGTGATAGCGTTGAACTTACCGTAGATTATTATCAATTCAAAGGAACTGGAAATCAATTTATCAAAGAGGCCAAAACACACATGGATAAATTCAACAGCATAGAAATTAACATGACTGATTGGGAATCCGTAATTAGTAAAGACAAATCTGAAGAATGGGTAAGTTTATGGTATGAGCAGGTATCTAAAATGAAGGACGGAAAGATTGATAGTGTAAGCTATTTCAATGATTTCAAACTACAAAACGGTAAAATTGTTGCATGGTCTGAATATGCACAACATCCAATGAAAAAATAATATTCCTCTTAAATAAAATCTTTTTGTTTTTGTTTACTGTCTTTTTATATTTACAGTAACCAAACAAACGCTCATGACAGACAACCAGACAGAGAGCTTGTGCAAGTGCTGCTACAAGACTTTTACCCTAAATGATATTTTTTGTAACAGTTGTGGCTTTCCACTACAAGGAACAGAACAGGAACAAAAAAACTATATTTCTAATCGCGCCGTTAAAGAAATAGATTTAGGTGAATTAAAAGAATCTATTGAAAAGGCACGCACTTCTTTATATTGGATTGCTGTAATCATTGGTGTATCAGCTGTTATCGAAGCTGCAACTGCAGAGTCGGAAGACCTTCTTTTCGCCTCACTAATCATCAATGTAATATTGATTGGTTCTTTCGTTTCATTCGCTATATTGGGAAAACGCAAACCGACCACTGCATTGATTGCAGGTTTATCTGTATACGTTATCATTATACTGCTATCAGCGATTCTTAATCCGGTAACCATTTTTAAAGGCATTATTTTTAAAGTGATTATTATTGGATACCTTATTAAAGGAATAAGAGCCGTGCTTGAAGCGGATAAAATAAAACAAGAGCTCAACATCGATTAGCTTGAAAGAAAAATCAGTCCCATTTAATGTGTGTAGCAAATGTAATTACGAACTATTACAAGATTATAAGTTCTGTAGTAACTGCGGACATTCAATAAACAGTGAGAAAATATTACTGCAAGAGAAAAAATGGCCCAATATGAAGGAGGTTGGGCTCTTTTTTATAATCGAAATACTTTGTTGTGCCACAGCGCTCCTCATTGATGAACCATCTTTAATCAGTATAGCGCTCATTGATATTATTATGGCAATATCGGCTGTTCTGTTTTTCTGCTCGGACTGGAAAACGAACAAAGCGATATTGAAATGGCCTGGTTTCTCATTGCCTAAGCTAATTGGATTCATAGCCTTCACCATTATAGCCTCCATTGGAGTTTCCCATTCTGTAGACTTTCTAAACCGCGTCATTTTCGAAAAAGGAATGGACTTTTATTCCATTTTCGCCTTTCACAAATATGGCACTTATCTGATGTTTTTATCCATAGCACTCTACCCCGCTCTCTTCGAAGAACTGGCTTATCGTGGATATCTGATGGAAAAACTTCTAAAAGTAGTTGATGAAAAGGAGGCCATTTACATCTCTTCCATCCTGTTTTTCATCATTCACTTTAGCCTGATATCGGTTTTTTGGCTGTTGCCATTTGCTTTATTTTTAGGCTGGTTAAGAATTAAAACCAAGACGATCTGGTATGGTGTGTTTATCCATTTCTTCTTTAACCTTACTGCTTGCGTTTTGGATATTTATTCCCTGTCCGAAATGTTCGATCTGATCTTCTAGTGGTCTCCGCTACCCGGCACATAATGTAAACCTGGTGTAAGATAGTGCAGCAATATTACCCTCGAATATCTATAATTAATGGGTGACAGGATAAGAACGCCCAATAAAATCAGCCCCACGTAATACCATAGATTTTCGTAAATCAACGGAAGTCCGAGCACGTAAGATGCTACTCCAATGGTAATTATTTCGGCCACATTCATTGCGTAACTAACAAACATCGCTACATAAAAGAATCCGGGTTCGCGTTCAAATTTTAAATTGCAATGCGGACAATTAACATTGGTTTTCTGCAGTTTGAAAGCATAAGCACTACCAGTAAAAATATCACCCTTTCTACATCTTGGGCATTTACATTGAATGAAAGCTTGAAATTTAGATAACTCTGCCATAGTAATTGATTTCATGGTACAAATTTAACCTTTACAAATTGATCAAATTATGACCTGCATCATGTTTACAAACTAAATTTTATATCCTTTTGTTTGACAATCTTCCCTCTTTTGAGCAGTATAAGCTTTTTCCCGGCCAATTGCTTAATTCCCCGTATCACAGTTTCGACCCTTAATCCGGTCATATCTGCCAATTCCTGGCGGGTTACTTTTAATGCCTCACCTTCCTCCAGCTCTTCTGTCAGGTATTTTACGATGGTGAGCAGGCGATGTTCAGCTTTTTCATTAGCCAACTCTTCCAGCATCATCGACTTATAAAAAAGGCGTTTACTTAAAACCTGAATCAATTGCATGCTAAAATCAGCATTGCTTTTAAGCAGTTCAAAGAAATCTGTTTTCCCAACCGGAATCAACTGCGAGGGTTTATTCGCAATGGTATAAGCAAGGTAAGGCTTGCCGATCAGCAAAGCTGGTTCGCCAAAATACTCGCCAGCCTTAAAAATTCCCTGAATAAATTCCTTTCCTTCTTCGCTCACCGTAACCATCCTGATTTCACCTGCTTTAATAAAATAAACATGGTGCGGCAACATGCCTGGCTCATAAATGATTGCATCTTTTGCGTAGGTTTTAACGGGGAAACCTTTATCTATAAGCTGCTGAATATCCATACTTAATGATCTGGATTTCGCATTAGCCCAAGGTTTCCTTCATCAGGCGGGTATAAAATGTTTTAAGTGATAAGCCCATTGCGGCAACTTGCTGAGGAATAAAACTGGTTGCAGTTTGCCCCGGAATGGTATTGATTTCTATGAAATAAAATTTACCGGTTTCATGCTCTAAAAAGTAATCAATCCTCACTACTCCCCTACAGTTCAGTTTTTTATAAACATCGATTACCACTTGCTGAACCCGTTTCAATTCTTCATCATTCATGCGTCCAGGTGTAATTTCTTCGGTAGCACCGGGTGTATACTTCGCTTCAAAATCAAAAAACTCGTTTGCCGGAATTACCTCCGTTGCAGGCAGCACATTGATCTTCCCTTCAGCACCAAAAACGCCGACAGAGAATTCTCTTCCACTCACAAATTCTTCGATTAAAATCTGAGTATCTTCTTTAAAAGCTTTCTCCAACGCGGTTTCCAGATCATCAGCATGCTTTACTTTACTCATTCCAATACTGCTTCCACCACTGTTGGGTTTAACAAAATATGGAAGTTTTAAATCCTGTTTAATCTGGGCTACATTATAATTCCCGCCTTTAAAAATCTGAACAGATTTGGCTACGTTTAGGTTATCAATGCCATCTACTATTGCTTTGGTATAACCTTTATTCATGGTTATCGAAGAGGTTAGAGCATCGCAGGTTGTATATGGAATACCAATCATATCAAAGTATCCCTGTAACTTACCATCCTCTCCAGGCGAACCGTGAATGACAATAAACACACCATCAAATTTAATTTTTCGCCCTTCAATATTTAGGGAAAAATCATTCTTATCAACTTCAATTTTAACAGAATCTGCAGGTTCATAAAACCAGCCTTTATCATTCAGCATGATTTTATAAACATCATACAAATCGGAATCAATGTTCTGGGCAATGGTTGCCGCGCTTTTCACTGAAACTACCCATTCTCCTGTGGTTCCGCCTGTTAACAAAGCAATTGTTTTTTTCATTTCGAAAATCCTTAATTATTAGAATTGAAGTTTAAATATATCCTCAAAAATATAAATATCTTTGCGCAATTATTAATTTTAATGGATACAAATATTAAATGTGATAACGTTTGTGTATTGAACATTGAACGGATTAAAAATTCAATAATTAAAATAGTTACATTTGATTTTGTACCCCTAAACCCAGAATTTAAGATTCATGTCTAAATTTATAGATTATTTAAAAACCAAATCCTTCAGAAACAACATTTTAGCAGCAGTACTCACGGTTATTGGCTTGTTACTTGTTGCTTTTTTCAGCTTAAGATACTATACCAAACATGGTCAGGGTTTAAATGTACCGCAGGTTAAGGGACTGTCTTTTGAGCAAGCCGTTCAAAAGCTGGAAGATGCGGGCTTGAAATACGAAGTTGACTCTGTATTTATTTTAGATCAGCCGGCAGGGATTGTAATAGACCAGGATCCTGACCCAAATACATTTGTTAAAGACAACAGAACTGTTTATTTAACCATCAATGCCGGGAAAACACCCAATACTAAATTCCCTGATATTGCTTTCAAAACTTTAAGAGAAGCTCAGGCCATTATAGAAAGTTCGAGGCTTAAATTGGGAGACACCACTTACAAGCCAGATGTAAGCCGTGATGTGGTATTAGAGGCTTCTTTTGGCGGGCAACCGATAAAAGCAGGAGATATCATCCCGGTAGGTTCGAGAATAAGTTTGGTTTTAGGTGATGGCAGAGGAAATGAAGAAGTTGATGTTCCGCAATTAGTTGGCCTGACTATTGATGAGGCAAGATTCAGTTTAAAAGGTTCAATGTTATCACTGGGAAATATTGCTTACGATGGTCAGATTACCGATTCAGCCAATGCCATTATTATTACCCAGGATCCGATGCCTACAGATTCCCTTACCAAAGTAACCATTGGCACAAAGATTAACATCACTCTCTCTAACAAACAACAATAAAAAACTTCTCTTTATAAAAATGACCGAAATAGAAAAAAAAAGCATGAGTACCGGAAAAAAAGCCGCAATAGGTATTATTATCGTACTCGTTTTAATTGGTAGTTATTTTGCCTTAAATCTTTATAAAACATACTTCTCTCCTAACATTACTGATAATCAAAAATATTTATTCATCAGAACAGGCAGTGACTATAATACGCTTGTAAAAGAGCTGGAACAAAAAGATATTGTTAAAAGTATCTCTTCTTTCGAGACTGCTGCCGAAAAAATGAATTTAAAAGCGAACCTTAAACCAGGGAGATACAAATTACTAAAAGGAATGACTAACCGTACGTTGATTAACCTGATCAAAGCAGGTAATCAGGATCCGGTAAAACTAAAGTTTCAAAACATTCGCAAAAAAGAAAACTTTGCTGCCTATTTAGCAAATAACCTTGAAGCCGATTCATTAAAATTTATCAGCCTTCTTGATTCTACTCCTTTAATTGGCAAATATGGATTTAATCAGGAAAATATCTATGCTATGTTTGTTCCGAATACCTATGAAATGTACTGGAACGTTAAGCCTATTGATTTCTTTGAACGCATGCATGGGGAATACGATAAATTCTGGAACAGCTCCCGTAAGCAAAAAGCAGCCAGCTTAAACCTCACACCTATCCAGGTTTCAATTTTGGCTTCTATTGTAGATGCAGAAGCGCTTTATGATAAAGAAATGCCCATTATTGCAGGTTTGTACCTGAACAGATTAAACAAGGGCATTTTACTACAGGCAGATCCAACTGTAATTTACGCCAACAACGATTTTACTGTAAAACGTGTGACAGGAAGACTCTTACAAGTGCAATCGCCATACAACACCTATAAGTATGCTGGTTTGCCTCCCGGACCTATCATGATGCCCAGCATTAACGCTATTGATGCTGTGCTGAACAAAGACAATAACAATTACATTTATATGTGTGCTAAGGAAGACTTTTCAGGTTATCATAATTTCGCAGCCACCAAGGCTGAACATGAAATTAATGCTAAAAAATACCGTGAGGCACTAAACAAAAGAAACATCTTTAAATAATGTTTATACAAGAAACAAAGGTTAAAGTGCGTTATGCTGAAACCGACCAAATGGGGGTAGTTTATCACGGAAACTATGCTGAGTACTACGAAATTGCGCGTACCGAATGTTTTGAAGCCTGTTCTGGAATTACTTATGCTTCAATGGAGGAAGATGGCGTAATGTTGCCTATATTAGAGTTACAATCGAAATACTTAAAACCGGCTTTTTACAATCAGGTATTGACGATAAAATCTATTGTAAAGCAGTTACCATCAGTGCGTTTACATGTAGAATATGAAATTTACAATGAGGCTGAAGAACTGATTAACATCGGGAAAACAACCTTAGTTTTTGTAGATAAACAAACCAGAAAACCATGCCATCCTCCAAAAAATTTTATGGATGGTGTAAGTAAATATTTTGTATAACTTTCATGGAATGGTTACACAGGCAATTATTAAATTTTAAGTTCTATTCTAAATTTATAGAATGGACTAAGGTATGTGTATTGCCTGGCTTTAGCCCCTTACCATTGTATACGGTTGCCACCTTCTTTTTCAGGGAAATTGGAAAAGATGCATTGGTAAATAAATCATCTTCTCTGGCTTATAGCTTTATGCTGGCCATTTTCCCGGGCATTATATTTTTATTTACATTGATCCCTTTTATTCCAATTAAAGGTTTCCAGGATCAATTGCTTAATTTAATTCAACTGGTGCTCCCACACAATGCCTTCGATGCATTTGAGACGACTTTAAAAGACATTGTTAAGAACCAGAACCGGGGGCTATTATCCTTCGGATTTCTATCTGCCTTGTTTTTTGCCACCAACGGCGTAAAAAATTTAATGAAGGCTTTTAACAAATCATCATTAATAATTGAAACCCGCAGCTGGTTAAAGCAACGTTTAATTGCACTGGTTTTAACCATGGTAATTTGTTTTTCGATTATCATTTGTATTTGTGCCATGGCGCTGGGAGAAGTATTACTAAGTAACCTCAGAGACCTGGTTTATATTAAAGACAGTTGGGCAGTTTATGTTATTCAGTTAACCCGGTGGTCTTTACTTGCCGTTTTGTATTTCATTACAATATCTATACTATATCGCTACGGCCCCTCACACACTAAAAAGTGGAAATTATTCAGTGCAGGCTCCTGGCTGGCTACCATATTGGCTTTCATTACCATCTGGGGATTCTCTTACTACATCAATCACTTTGCCCGTTACAATAAAGTATACGGTTCAATCGGAACCTTAATTGTGGTCATGATCTGGCTTTACCTCAATTCGCTCATTTTATTGATCGGTTTTGAACTCAACGCAAGTGTTGACGTAAGTAAAAGAAGCGTTAAAATCATCCGCCCTACCTTCAATTTATTCAAAAAATCTGCTCCAATAGAAGAAAACATCAGGAAGAAATAATTTTTTCTCCCTCATTGTTAATACATTATCAATTTTATATAAAAAAATACACTTCATAGTTTGCAGATTAAGCGGGAGTTTGTACTTTTGCCTCCGGAAAGTTGGCAGAGTGGTCGAATGCGGCAGTCTTGAAAACTGTTGACTGTAACAGGTCCGGGGGTTCGAATCCCTCACTTTCCGCTCACAAAATTAAGCCCGACATTAGTCGGGTTTTTTGTTTTTTAGACTTTTCACAAAAGCACAGCCTGAATGGAAAATCTTAACACAAAAATTAGCTTTCCGAATGTTTCGATTTATAGTTAGAAGAGGCATCAACCAATAGAAAAATATTGTTATGAATTTCCTCCCTCCTGTACAACGAAAATACTTACCAACAATGGGCTGTCCGATTTCGAGCAAGCCTGTTTTTTTAATCCAATTGGTTACAGCCATCAACTCTGTGTTAACCGAAGTTATTTAATATATTTATTAATGACTTTCACGAAGACGTATCAAACAATCGGACTTACAATTATACTTTTATCTCTATATGGATGTGGCTACAGAAAAATTTATTGGGATAAAAAAACATTTTTTCTTAGTTGTAAAGCGACTGAAAAAAAATGGAAATCACTAAAATTTAACGGAATTAAGTACAAGTATTGCTTTTCAGCAAAAGAATACATCGATACAAATTCCGACGGTACTCATAATTTTGAAGGTATAGTTTTACTTAATATAAATAAGAAAACAACAGATAGTATAATAGCTTTCGAAGTTTGTAGCTTAATTAGCAAGAAGATAAAACTGAGAAAGTTTAGTGTTTTTCGAACTTGTGAAGCCAGAAAAATTTATATGTCATCGACCGGTCCAAAAAATGAAAGCGAAAGAAAATATCTAATGGAAAATTACTTTGGAACATATGTGGCACCTAAGAATTAACTGTATTTCCAATAATTAACTAATAGGTTGGTGCCCGACTTGCAGGAAAAGATTCAGTTTATATAAAAGCTGGACAATTGTTGGTTAGGGATATCAAGGAGTAGAAAAATAAAATAAATGCACTGTAACCATGAATAAAGCAAATGCCTGGAATCTTGTGCCACTAGATGATTACGAGCTTCACATGCAACATAATGAAGTAGCTCAATCGCAACTATTGAACAAACTAACCAGTAAATACCTACAAAAACATCGCCCCGAGCATCTTTTGTTTTTAGGTATAAGTGGCGGCAATGGGTTAGAACATATCGATCTAAATAAAGTTAAAACAGTTTATGGAATAGATATAAACCAATCTTATCTTGACATGACCCAAAAAAGATTTGGAGAAAAAATCAAACAACTGGCACTTGTAAATGCTGATATTTCTACTTCGAATGAATCTTTCTTAAAAGCGGACTTTGTTTGGGCAGCATTAATATTCGAGTACATCGACATTCAAAGAGGCTTTGAATTTATTGCCAATAACATAGCTCAATCCGTTAAATTGATTATCACCATACAATCTAATAATGGAAATCAATCTGTTAGTCAAACCGGAGTTAAATCAATTCAATCTGTAAAGGAGATTTTTAAAGTTGTGAACAAAGATAGTTTGCTTAGATACGCATCTAACACAGGTTTTGAGTTGCTAAAGTTAGAGGAAAATATACTCCCGCATGGCAAATCCTTTCTTACCTATGAATTTGAAAGGAAGTAATCTAATTCATTTCTTTGCTTATAATCAAACTCCCTTTAAACAAGAAAAGGCTGCCCCATTCAGAGCAACCTTCCCGTATTTTTTAGCTAAAAATTGTTTAACTGAGATGACACCATAACCAAACAGCTAAACTTGCCTGGACAATTAAAACATAGCCCTTTATTCTACCGTAACCGATTTGGCCAGATTTCTTGGCTGATCTACATTACAACCTCTCATTACTGCAATATGATAAGATAAGAGCTGCAAAGGTATGGTAGCAAGTAAAGGTAGAAATGCTTCGTCTGTATCTGGAATTTCGATTGAATAATCAACCATGTTTTTCACCTTTTGATCGCCTGCTGTTACAATAGCAATCACAATTCCTTTTCTGGCTTTTACTTCCTGAATGTTACTGATTACCTTTTCGTAAGAGGAATTATTGGTTGCAATAAAAACCACAGGCATCTGTTCATCAATCAAGGCAATTGGTCCGTGCTTCATTTCTGCCGCAGGATACCCTTCAGCATGGATATAAGAAATCTCCTTCAGTTTCAGCGCACCTTCTAAAGCAACAGGAAAACCACTTCCCCTTCCTAGAAATAAACAGTTACTGGCATCTTTAATCTCAGCAGAAATGTATTTTACCAAATCGTTTGAGGCCAGCGCTGTTTGCACCTTATCCGGAATAGTTTCCAGTTCAGTTAATAATTCACGCATTTTAACATCGCTGATGGTTCCCCTTTGCTGAGCCATATAGAAAGCCATCAAAGTTAAAACAGTTACCTGTGCGGTAAAAGCTTTGGTAGAGGCCACCCCTATTTCTGGTCCTGCATGTGTGTATACGCCTGCATCGGTAAGTCTGGGAATGGAAGCCCCAGCCACATTACATATTCCAAAAATAGTGGCGCCTTTCTCTTTAGCCATTTCTATGGCAGCCATAGTATCGGCAGTTTCTCCAGATTGGGATATAGCAATAACTACATCTTTTTCCGTGATAATGGGGTTTCTGTATCTAAATTCAGAAGCGTACTCCACTTCTACAGGAATCCGGGCATATTCCTCAATCAAATACTCGCCTACTAAGCCTGCATGCCATGAAGTTCCGCAAGCTACAATGATGATGCGATCTATATTCTTTAACTTGTCGGCAAAGGCTTTAATACCGCCAAGCTGAACAAGACCCTGCGCTGGATAGATACGTCCTCTCATGCAGTCTAAAATCGATCTCGGCTGCTCAAATATTTCTTTCAGCATAAAATGATCAAATCCGCCTTTCTCCAGCATTTCCAGTTTCATGTTCAATTCCTGGATTTGTGGTGTCTGAACTACGTTATCCAGCCGCTTAATGAAGAGTTCTTCTTTAGTGATTACTGCGATTTCATTGTCGTTAAGATAAATGACATTTTTAGTATACTCAATAATCGGAGTTGCATCTGAAGCCACAAAGTATTCACCATTTCCGACACCAATAACCAATGGGCTTCCTTTTCTGGCCACAATCAGCCGATCCGGATTGGCCTTATCCATAATTACAATAGCATATGCACCAACAACTTCATTTAATGCCAGACGAACAGATTCCAACAGATCAGTTTCCTCCATCAACTGAATTTCTTCAATTAAATGGATCAACACCTCTGTATCGGTATCACTCTTAAAAGTGTGTCCCCGTTCTATCAGTTCTTCTTTAAGTGTGGCGTAATTTTCAATAATTCCATTATGGATAATAGATAGATTACCGTTGTTTGACGTATGTGGATGCGAATTCCGGTCTGAAGGCTGACCATGGGTTGCCCATCGGGTATGCCCCATTCCAATGTTGCCTGTACAATCCAAAGCTTTTGTATAATCTTCCAGAACAGATACTTTTCCGGCCTTCTTGTATATATTTTGTTTATCGCCATTCATTATGGCAATACCTGCACTATCATAACCCCGATATTCCAATCGTTTTAAACCTTTTAAAACAATTGGCCAGGCTTCTCTAAAGCCTATATAGCCGACAATTCCACACATATTTTTAAGTTATTTAAAATGATTTTTTTCAATTGGCCGCCTAAAACGGCTCTATGTTCCTGTTCGATGAGCTTAACGATTACAATTGATAAGCAGATTATTTTTTCCCAATCATATCCATAAAAATAGCCTTAATACCTTCCAGAAGCTCTTTTCGTTTGCTCGCTAAAACAAGCGGGAACCATTCATCTGTATGCAGTTCTACAATATGCTCATGCACCAGGTAATGTCTTCCCGACCGTACACGTCGCTTATTCCCTGGAATCGCAGCGCCTGAGAGCATTTTGATGATTATTTTTGTGATCATCCTGACATATTTAGGCGATTCCTCGTATTTACAATCAATGAATAGAATCCAAAGGCCATTCATAGCATTATACTGTATACTTGCTTTCATTTAGGTTACTTTGGGATTTGACATGAATAATTTCGGCCTACAGCGTAAAGCCCCAGGCTATTCTAAAGCCGATAAAGTTGTTGTTATGATCGCACTTATAAAACTTGCTGTTGCTTTCAAAGCGTACACCTGCATCGATGTAGTCTTTTTCATGCAGGTAAAAAATCATACCTACCTGAGGAGCATAAACAAATGCCGCATTTTTTCCTTCAACACACTTCGCTTTATTAAGCAAGAAAGAGAATCCAATTTCCGACTGCAGATAAAGATTACTTCTGTAGAAGTACTTCAAACCAGCCTTAAAAGGAACCAGATGTAAATCGTCTACTAAATGGGCATAGGTTGCGGTGGTAAAAATGTTATTAAAACCACCATTAACGGTAGCATACAGATCACCTTCGATAACAGGAAAATCGGCCTGGACTGATACCCCTAAAGTACCTTCATACTTAGAGGCCAGGTATCCGGTTGCCAAACCTGTTTCGATTCCGGCACTGTACCTTATTCCAGTGCCCTTAAAAACTTGTGATTGTGATCTTGCTGATTGATGAATGCATAAGGTTGTTACTAAAAGGATTAGGAGGTTAATGGTTTTCATAATATTAAAAATTAAGTTAGGGAGCAAAACATTCCAGGGGCATGAGGAAATCCGCATACCAGAGGTTTTTAATATTTTAAAAATAGAAGCTAAAAAGAGCCTGCAGCTGCTGCAAACGCTTTCAGCATCTTTATTCAGAATATTTTTTAATAAGGGTTAATAATTAATAAAAAAGGCTTAAGACTTCTCAAAGCTGTTAGAGAATTCCTTTTTACTGTTTTTAGGTACAGTGTGGTGTGCTAAGGGAGGAGAATGTTGATCTTCGGTAGTATGGCTTAAAATTTCATTGTATTTTTCGAGCAATCGGATGTATTTATTCATCCAGAAATAAACAGTATTGGCATCGTTCTTTACAGTATCATCGTAATGTGATTCAAAAGTGTCGCGCCTAACATTATCATTCTTTAAAAAAGCATCAGGTAGTTCGACAGAAAAATCATGTCCAATAACTGTTCCTACTTTCCAGATAATTTCGGGATTTAAGCTTTTCTGATCAAACCAATTGTAAATAGTTCTTCTACTTACATTTAGTTTTCGAGACAATTCGCTAATGCCCATACGATCTCTGCGTACTACACGCTCGAGAACCTGTCCTACATTTAAACTCATGGTGGGTTAATTTAAATTCTTAAAAAACAATTTAAATCTGATAAACAATCTGGGACGATTAGCTTATCAGCAAGTTACTAAAAAAAAATAATTTCAAGAAATTTTCAGCTCATAATACACTGTAAGCTAATTAGCTACTAACAAATCCAGATCTTCATACTGTGAATTATTGCTAATATAATCTGGGATAATTTCCTTCATTTTCTTAACTACATTATAGTCGTTACCTTCCTGGTTAAGGGAAATCAGATCTTTAATAATCTGGTTTACATAAATGAAATTGTAGGTAACTTTTTGTGATATTTTAATTTTAGGATGATGGGTTTCCATCATCGCCTCTTCAGATAGTAAAAGTTCTTCATAAAGTTTTTCTCCTGGTCTTAATCCAGTAAATACCAAATCAATATCCTCATACGGCACTAAGCCGGCAAGCTTGATCATGTTAATGGCTAAATCGACGATTTTAACAGGTTTTCCCATGTCAAATAAAAAAATCTCTCCACCCTGACCCATCGCGCCAGCCTCCATTACCAATTGCACTGCTTCCGGAATGGTCATAAAATACCGGGTAATATCCGGGTGGGTTACTGTTATTGGTCCACGTTTCTCAATCTGGCTTTTAAAACGCGGAATAACTGAACCATTTGAACCTAAAACATTTCCGAAACGGGTTGTAACAAAACGAGTGCGCAAGTGATGTCCTTCGTTTTCATTAACCTCTGCGGTATCCGGACAATTAAGTGACTGAATATAGATTTCAGCCAATCTTTTAGAAGCACCCATCACATTGGTAGGCTTAACAGCTTTATCAGTGGATATCATTACGAATTTTTCAACCCCAAATTCCAAAGAAATATCTGCCATATTCTTAGTACCCAGCACATTGGTTAGTATGGCTTCTGCAGGGTTATCTTCCATCATGGGTACATGCTTATATGCTGCCGCATGAAATACAATTTCAGGTTTATACCATTCGAAAAGGGTTCTTATGCGGTTAGCATTCTGAACATTTGCCATAAATATCTTCACGTCTTTACTCTGCAAGCTGTCGTCAAGCTCCAATTTAAGATCGTGGAGTGGTGTTTCTGCCTGATCGCAAAGGATGACAGATTTGGGACCGTATTGCAACACCTGCCTCACAATTTCTGACCCGATAGATCCTGCAGCGCCGGTAACCAGAATACATTTACCGTTGAGCTCTTGCAGAATATTTTTCTTATTCAATTTAATTGCTTCACGCTCCAAAAGGTCTTCAATTTTTAAATCTCTCAGCTGGTGCTGATCAAACTTTCCATAAAGCCACTTATTTGAAGGCGGCACCATTATCACTTTTATGCCTTCATTGATACAGGTATCAACTATTTTCTTCTTGTTAAGGGTATTAAGTGCATCTTCAGCAAAAAGAATTTTCTTAATACCATGTTTATTTTTCAAAAATGGTATTGCCGATGAATGAAATACCTTTTTTTGCTCCAGGTATTTATCTACCCGATCCTGATTATCGTCTACGAAACCGACGATACACAAGTTGTATTCTTCATTTTGTTCAATTGCTTTTTTGATCAGAATAGCTTTCTTCTCGGCACCATAAATCAGAATGTGTTCTTTATGTTCTGATTTAAGCTCTTTAAAAAAGTAAAACACGCCTTTAACAGAGATCCTCAACATAATGAGTAAAGAAGAGGAGATGAAAAAATTAAGTATTAAGGCTTTATCCATCTGGCTCCATAGCAGTGCGTATCTTTGTGAAAGTATTTTATTCAGTCCGACAAACAACAGACTGGTAACAAAAACGGCCAGAAAAACGCGCAGCATATCTTCAGTGTTCGAATATCTGATTATCCCGGTGTGAATTCTTAATGAAATAAATACTGCAGCTGCAATTGTTGCATATAAGCCTATATACAGGTAATTGTCCAGCTTAAAGATATCACTGTAATTAGCAGTATGGGTAAGTACAATGGATATTAACAGTGTCCAAACCACAATAATCTGATCTATTAGCAAAATCAACCACCTGGAGTGTGCTTTGTCGGGGAATATGATCTTTTTCATAATGGGGAATAATTAAAAGGTAAAGTAAAATTATGAGGTAGTTTTTCTATAGAGTGGGAAAAAATCAACCTCTTCACTGATTACATTTCCAGATTCTTCCACTAAACCGTTGTAGATATTAGGGTTTGCGATATATCTCCATGTTTGATAATCTAAAACGAAATCTGAAAAGCCCAATTTCCATTCATAGAGTGAATCTTCTTTAAATCCGAGCCCACCACCCAGGTGATAGTAATCTATCCCACGTTTTCTACCTATTAAACTTATTTCATGAAGTAAAAATTTAGCAGGCGAGAATTTTAAATACGCTGTTTTAGTGGAGATCAGATATCCTTGCATAATCTTATTGGCATACATAATTATGCTTCCACAAATCACCTCTCCCTCTGATTCAACAAGCATTAAATCAGCGTCTTTATTGTCGGTTAAGAGTTTTAGGAAATATGCTTCATTAAAATGATAAAATTCAGATGCCTTAATCCGATCCATATTTTGGTCGTAGAGCTTGGTAAAGGCCAGGATATCTGCTGTATTTTCTGCTCTTCTAACCATGTATCCCATTCTCTGGCACCTGTTGATATCACTTTTAGTAGTTTTGCGGTATTTTCTCCGCTGCTCTTCTAAACTTTGTGTCAAATCAATCGATACTGTTTTACCATTATCATGCAATCCACCGAATATCTTAATTAATCTTTCCTGCCTAAAAAATGGATGAAGCTTAGAAAATACCGATACATAATTGCCTTCCTTTAGAAAATTCAGAAATGCTTCCCTGAAATTGAGCATAAAAGCCTCATCCAATTCATCAAAATAGTGATTGGAAATTGGGCCCGTGTAACCATAAACACAGTGAAGATCAAAATAGTCTGTATTTTTTATAGATCTTTTTAAAAAGGGAAAGGCTATGTAACTATCTGCTTCAACATACACAAACAAAATGGGCTCTCCATGCGCGGCAAGTTCATGATATTTCCAGGTATGAAAGAAATCATACTCAACGGCATTATTAACATACCTATCCCAGTTTTCTTTTTGATCGAGCGTAACGCCGTAAGCACAACCAATAGTAGTTTTGTCGGTGAGCATAATCTTAAATGGTTTTGAGAGATGATTTATTAAGCAAGCACAGGGTTCCTATAAAGCGGGAAGAAATCAACATTCGAACCACTATCTATCGCCCTTTGTTGTAATAAAGAATTGTACAAGTCGTTATTGGCAATGTATCTCCAGCTGTTAAATTCAAAGCATAGTTTCGAGAAACCCATTTTCCATCCAAACAAGTTATCTTCTTTGAAATTAACACCGCCTCCAAGGTTAAAATATTTATAGCCAAGCGCTCTGCCAATAACTGTTATTTCGTCTGTTAAAAGTTTTGCAGGAGAATCGTTAAGGTATTTGGTTTTGGTAGCTAAAAGGTGAACCTGCATAATTTCGTTTGTACAAACCACCACGGCTCCCGAAATCGGCTCATTGTCTTTATAAACCAGAAAAAGTTTAGAATCAAATTCATCTGAAGTTAAAAGGTTAACAAAATAATTCTCATTAAAAAAATAATATTCTTTTGCTCCTATACGCTTCATATTCTCTGTATAGATTTCCGAAAAAACCCTGGCATCGGCAATATCATCTGACACTTTTACCAGGTAGTCTCTTTTCCGGAGGCGTCTTATCTTTTCCTTTACACTTTTACGGTAAACAGCTCGCTGCTCATCTATAGATGTTGTTAAATCAATGGCAACTGTTTTTCCATTTGCATGTACACCAGAAAATTTTTCCATTAGTCTTTCCTGGTCAAAAAATGGGTGTAAACGCGAAAAGACAGTTACATTTTGCCCTGTTGAAAGGTATTCGATGAACGAAGTTTTAAAACGCTCCATAAATTCATCTTCAAGTACCTTAAAATCAAGATTTGAAATTGGTCCTGTATATCCATACACTGAGGTGAAATCGAAAAAATCAGATCCTGGGATATTTCTTTTTAAAAGCGGGAAAGCGATAAAGTTTTCATTTTCTTCATAGACAAACAAAATCGGCTGGCCGGTTTTATCTAATGAATGATAATACCAGGTGTGGTAAAAATCATAGCGGAGCGCGCGTTTTACATAATTAGTCCATTGGGGTTTATCCTCAATTGTTATTATCTTTTTCATAGGGAGCTAAGAGTTGATAGATGAGATAAAATGAATTAAGATAGCTTTTGAAGTATCGCAGGATTAATCACCATTTTTAGGAATTCAGATTCTTTTGAAATGGTTTCGAAACCCACTTTTCTATAAATAGAATAAGCAGCAGCATTATCAGCATGTACTTCTAAAAAGACATGTTTTAAATTGAGATTATAAAAGGCATATTTCAATACCATAACCGATGCCTCGTAGCCTAAACCTTTACCCCAATACGCTTTATCACCAATAAACAGGTGAAACTCAGCACTATCAGCATCGATGTTAATTAACTGGATATTACCTATATATTTATTAGATTCTTTTAAACAGATAGCAAATCTTTTTTCATTAGCCAGGTTAATTTTATTGGAGAGCCACTGTCTTTCTATATCTGGTGTAATTGGATTTTTAAGCACAAACTTGGTGTATGTCCAAACCTCAGGGTCATTTCTCCATTGATAAGATACTTCCGCATCTTTCAATTCAAGAGGTCTTAAATATATCTGGCTCATAATAAAGTGTTTAAAATGTTAACCATGGTAGTCATATCATCAATGTTATAACGATGATCTATTGGAAGGGCAATTAGATTATGGGTAAGAAAATATTCGAAACTGTCTTTCTCCACCCAATCGATTACATTTGGCCAATATGTGGCTACAAAAATCTTTTGAGCTATCAGCTTCTGCTTTATACCAGAAACCGGTAGCAATAAAGGATATACCATAGGCACAGCAGCAGATGCCCGGCTTAATTTGAGGAGATTTTTTGAAGCAAGATGCTCATGTAAAAAATCAAAGTTCTCCTGCCTTATTAAGGCGCATTGCCCGTAATTGATACCAGCAAGAATTTGAGTGGATAATGACGACATCTGCATGATGTCTCTGTTACACAAATCCTTGTTATTTTCAATGTAATCAGTATAGCCTTCTTCAATATTTAAATCGATACTCTTTAACAAATGTGAGAATCGGTTGAGGGAAAGATCTTGTTCTAATGTTATATCCAGTGTGTTGGATATACTCAAATAGGCACCATCAGGTACACCGAAAAACTTTCTGCAAGAGTAAAAGGTATCTATATGCTGTAGTGGCTGTTCAAAAAAAGCCTGTGCGTTATCTACAATTAAATTGGGAATGCTGCGCGCTAATTTATTTATTGTTTCAGTCTTTAATCCGTAATAGTTGGTATAGAGGAAACAACTTTTTTCAGCTATTTCAAAATCGATAATGGGATTTAAATCCTGGTCAATTTTATAAAACTTACACGCCACATTAAGTTTATGTAAGGGTTCTAATAAAACATCACAGGTATAATAGGGTAAATAGATTAAGTTGTATTTTCTAACCCGAAGAATATATTCGAGTGCGTTTCTGCCTGTATTTAGTGGAAGAAGTTCTGAATGAAAAATCCTTCCTGGATTTAACTGGAGTTCGATATATCCTCCAATTGGTTTTAAGGGGAGCGTTTGAGTTTCCATAACTTTTGCTTTAACCTTGATCTGATTTATACATTCTATGTTCTCTAGGCTGGTAGTATTCTTGCAAACTCGCCGGAACCCTGGCATTATAGCCAATTATCTGTCGGAGATCGCTGTCTAAAGTTTCACCATATTCATATCCTAAGAACCGCGGATAATCAAATTGTTGTTTAATATATGGTTTGGTAAAACCCAGTGTTAAGGCTCTTCGCTGCTTTCGGGTAAAATTAATACCGCCTGCATGCCATAAATTGGAATCAAATAAAATGATACTTCCCTTCTTGGCTACAGCCTGCTTGGAAAAGGCTTTAAAATGTTTTTCATCCGGCCTGATATCCAGTTTATGAGATCCGGACAGGAAGTGCGTTGCCCCGTTAAAAATGGTAAAATCGTCTAAAACGACTATCATCTGGATCATATACCTGTTTTCACCTGAAAAGGTCCTTACATCTCTATGGATATTTTGGATATAAGATTTGCTTTTCCTGGAATTGATTACCCCATTAATACCATTCAGGATATAATTCCCGCCTAAGAAATCCCGGATTTCCCGATGACAGCAAAGCTTTCGCAAAAGCTCCATTGCAAAATTGTCCTTTTCTAAAAGATGGTGAAGCGTACCTTCCATATTTTCCTCTATGCCGTTCATTTTCTGAATCTCGCGTCGAAGTAAATAAGAAGCCTCAAAGCCGGCAATAATATCTGATATTAATTTCTGGTTGATTGCTTTCTCGTATACTACCCATCCGTATTCGTCAATAGCGTGACGAAAGTCAGCCAGGGTGGCTTGCTTGTAAATAAATGTATTGTTCACAACAGTAAGGTTAGGTTATTTGGTTAGTTGATTCTGGTGAGCTAAAAGTGGGTTAGTCTTTCAACTTCATGATTTTGAATAATTCTGAATTAACCAGATTAACATCAAATTTCTCTTTCGCAAATGTTCTCCCGCGGTTTCCGTAATTAACGATATCATCACTATGTTCAATGAAATAAGTCATTTTACTGGCTAGCGCCGATGCATTTTTGATCGGAATTAGAAATCCATTGGCATTTTCAGGCTCCGGGTTTATGGTTTCTCTGCAACCTACAGAATCGCTGGTAATTACTGGTCTTCCCATGGCCATTCCCTCTAAAACGCATCTCGGAACACCTTCACCATAATAAGAAGGCAAAACCATAACGGAAGATTGTTCTATATCAGGTCTTACATCATCTACCTGCCCAATGTATTTTATGGTTTCGCCTGAAGAAATTTCCTGATAAAGTTGAGGGCTAATACTATCGATATTATCATCGTAAGCACCTATGAGCTTGAAAACGGTTTTTGGGAAACGCTGTTTAATCACTTTTGCAGCATCGTAGTACTCTTTAATTCCTTTGGCATTTATCAGTCTTGAAACCATCAGAAAAGTAATAGGCGAAACACTGGGTTCAGAATATTTATAATGACTTAAATCTACACCTGAACCGTTAACTACATAAACCTGATGTTTTTTATTCAATATTTTCAGGTCTAAAAGACGTTGAGAATCGTCCTTATTTTGGAAAATGATATTTAATCTGGGATTGGGTTGTAAGCTATACTTTAACAAAAAGCGGGTAATCTTAACCACCCACTTATTACTATTCGGATTATCAGTAAAATTATAGCCCAAACCAGTAAGCATGGGGGCAATTAGGTTTACATTGCATAGTTTAGCCAAAAACGAACCGTAAATAACTGGCTTAAATGTGTAAGGGAAGAATATATCTGGCTTTATTTTTCTAAGCAGTTTGTATAAAGAAAATATAAACTGGAGGTCAGACATTATTGAAACATTACTTCCATTCAGCTTGCTTTCATAGGTAATTACTTTTAATTCCTGCAACCTTTTGCGTACAGATTCCTGTTCTATTTTGGGTGTAAAAACATACACCTGATTATCGATCTGCATTTTCTCAATGAGCTTTCCCCTAAAATCAAGTAGAGATCTGGAGGAATCGCAAACGATAAAGATCTTTTTGCCTGTAATGTTCATCATGTCAATTTTTTTTATTCAAATTACAAAGCCACCTATCCAGGTGGCTTTTGTAATAAAAATATGAAGATTTTGGTTTATCTATTTCGGACCAGCACCGTTCATTACAATTGAAGGAACGCTTGCTGCATCATTTAAATATGCTTTATAATCATACTCTGGTACCCAGGTTGATACCGCTGTTGTCATGGTGTTTGCACCACATTTGTCGTAAATATTGGTATTAATACCGCTAAAGTATCCTTCAGGATCTGTAGCAACTTTGGTTGATAATGGTTTTACACAGTTTGAAAAATATTCATTATCTGTTCTTACTATACCACCAGCTCTGGCACCAATTGAATACCCTGTGTTGTTTAAGTGATAATTGTTAAACATGTGTACACGACCCCAGTTCATTGAAGGCTCCCTTTCTGTAACATTATACCAGAAATTATGGTGCATGGTTACATGAAGTTTACCTGCATCAGATTCGTGGCCAGCAATACCACCACTAATTAACACTGATAAGTTTGTATCATGGAATTTACTCCAGGAAACCGTTACAAAATCAGATTCTCTGGTAATGGTAATATCTTTACCCCAATACTCCCATCCATGTGATCTGTCTGTCGCGAAATCGCAATGATCAATCCAAATATGGTGAGCAGCCTCTTTAATTTGTATTGCGGCATAGTTAACATAGTTTTTGAAAGTAATGTTCTGAACGATGATGTTACTTACTGTGTACATAAACAAGTTAACACCTTCAATTACTGCACCCGATTTACCAATGATTGATTTATTTGATTTTACATATATCGGATCTTCGCCTGCACCTTTAATTGTACCGGTTACATAAATAATACGTTTAACATTATCTCCCAGCGCTGATTTTAAAGCGGCTAAAGTGCTAACTGTAGTTTCTGTTCCACCTTGACCACCTGTGGTTGAACCGTTAACCATAGCATATCCCATAATGCCATTTGTTATTTCGGTATTGCCTGATGTTGGTGGCGCAATTGTTGCCGGTGGTGTTATTGCTGCAGTTCCACCCATTACATAGGTATAGGTTCTGCCGTTTGTTCTTGGATCGCTATTATCTGATGTTGAGAAAATTAATGTAGTGCCCCAATGGCTAAATCTTCCCTTACCTACTGTTCTGATCTCGTCATGAGCAGTATGAGCCGGACCTAATTCTACACCGTTCTCAAATAATCTTAAAATTGACTGACTTGGTGCAGTCGAATTATCTCCTCCGGAGATGGTTGCGGAGATTTTAAAAGCATACCCGCTTTCTAACCTGAATCCACTTGCACTTAATTTACCTGTACTTCCACTGGTAGCGGCTAAAACTTGACCTGAATCACTTGAAAAATATTGAGTAGTATCAACCAAAGATGTATCTTCTCCATTCACACTTTTTTTACAATTACTGAAAAAGAAAATGGTTGTAAATAATAACCCAATTAAACTCACTTTTTTAAACAATTTTGTTCTTCTCTGCATTTTTGATTTTTTTTAAATTTACAACTTAACGCTATATGCGATAAATGAGTATATCTAAAAAAATGCAGCTAAAGCACTGATTATTAATTCATATCAATATTAAACACAATTACTAACACTGAAACCCAGTTATTTAAAGAAAGCTAAATTAATGACTAAGAACACAACAATGTAGAACAATTTATACACCAACTTTACATTCATATGACAAACTAAATCACCACTTCGGGTGTTTTTGTAACATTTTGTGAATGAGGTGTATAAAAATCTGTAAACCACTTCACAAAATTCTTCACACCTGTGTGAACAGATACCGAAGGTTGATAGTTCAATAAATTTTTCAAATCATCTACATCGGCGGCAGTTTCTGCAACATCCCCATCTTGCATAGGCAAGAAGATTTTCTTAGCTGAAATACCTGTTTCTTTTTCAATTTCCTCTACAAAATCCAGCAATCTTACAGGCTCTCCTCTTCCAATATTAAATACAGCATAAGGCGCTTTAGATGTTGCAGGATCAGGATTTAAGCTATTCCAATCCGGATTGCTTTGAGCAGGCTGATCAAATACCCGCACTATTCCTTCCACAATATCATCAATATACGTAAAATCCCGTCTCATTTCACCATTGTTGAATACTTCAATGGGTTTACCTTCTAAAATGGCTTTGGTAAATAAGAAAAGTGCCATATCCGGACGGCCCCATGGACCATAAACGGTAAAAAACCTTAATGCTGTAGTTGGCAAATTAAATAAATGACTGTAAGAATGGGCCATCAACTCATTACTTTTCTTAGATGCAGCATAAAGAGACACGGGATGATCAACATTATTATGCGTAGAAAACGGCATATTTTTATTTAAACCGTAAACACTTGATGAGCTTGCGTAAAGTAAATGCCCGATTTTAAAGTGTCTGCTACATTCAAGAACATTCAAAAATCCTTTAACATTGGCTTCAATGTAGGCATCCGGGTTGGTTAAGCTGTACCTTACTCCTGCCTGCGCTGCTAAATTGCAAACCGCATCAAATTGATTGTCTTTAAAACATTTTTCGAGTGTTGTTTTATCGCAAATGTCTAATTTAATAAAAGTATAATTATCATATACCTTACTTTGCACAGGCACGCCATAGGCGATTTCCGATTGTGGAATACCTGTATGTGCCAAACGGGCATACTTTAAATTAACATCATAATAATCGTTGATGTTATCTATGCCAACAACTGTATCACCTCTTTGCAATAAACGTTGTGCTAAATGGAAGCCAATAAAACCAGCTGTACCGGTAATTAAAATTTTCATAGAATTTTGGTTTTGAGAAACAGTTAAATAATAGCCTGGGATGAGGCAATTGATTATCAGGGCCATGCGTCACATGACCTATTGGTTATTATTATCTCGGTTAGTTTATTAGTTAAGATTGTTTAGGGCATTCAGAATAGCATGCGCAAAAATTTCAGGTTTTCGTTGTGCCAGGTAATCAAGCACTACGTTTTCTTCATTTAGCTTGTTTTTTTGTAGCGCCTCACGCATGGCATTGCTCAGGGCTTCTACATTATTAACTTCGATCTTACTGATACCAGGAATGTCCTCAATTCCTCCTGCACATAGGGTAGATACTACAGAAGCGTTTACCGCCATCATCTCCAGGAGTACATTAGGAAAGCCTTCTTTTAGAGAGGATACTACGCATACCTTAGCATGTTTAAAGTATGGGGCAGGATTATTAACCTGACCTTTCAAAATTACATCATCAATTAGTCCGTTTGTCTCAATGAGCTGGGTTAAACTTGCTCTTTCTTTACCTTCGCCTAAGAGCAGAAGTTTGAGGTTAGGGTATTCAGTTTTAATATTTTTAAAGGCTTCAATGAGAACTGGAAATCCTTTTTCGGGTATCAGCCTACCTGCCGAACATATAAAATCCAGTTTTGCATCTCCATTAATTAATGGCTTTTCTGCGCCTGCCTTTATTTTAACAAAATCAATCGGATTGGGCTGTACCAATACTTTTGAAGCAGGGATAAAGTGATTATGATTTAAAAGTTGTTGCTTCATCATCTCAGTCTGACAAACCAATAAATCAATAGCTGGATACCCAAGGCGATAAAGCACCTGATATACTTTCTTTTTTAGACCTGTAAACCTCGTAAAAACAGAAGTACATTCTCTTGCAATCAGTTTGGTTTTTAAATACCCTATTCTTTTTAATAATCCCAGAAGTGCATTTAAGTAGGGATGTGTACTGATAATCAAGTCTGCAGAAGTTAAGCTCCATAATCTAGGAACCATTTGCATAAAGCCTCTTGCAATGCTTATTTCCGACAGATAATGTGCCTGAATATGGTCTGGAATTCTTAAGTTGGAAGATTGATTTCGTTTTAAAAACCAAATCTCCTTTCCTACTTCCTTAGCCATGGTAAGCAGCACATTCTCAGCTCCATTGGGCGCATCGGTTAAAGAAATAAACAGTATCTTTTTATCCGGTCCCATTTTCTCTTTTTTAAGTGTTTTGTTTAATTTTTCTTATCAGTTTCTTAAAGGGCATAAATGGACTTATTACCTTCCTTTTGCCGTCTACAACAATCATTGTTTCAGTGAAACTGATGTTATGAAGTCCCTCACTATATTTTTTATGAGGCATTATTTCGAATAAAGGACTAGCATGAAAACTCGATTCATTAAGTAGTTCTATCTTATTAATAATAATCGAACCACCATATTTATGCGTAGGATTCTGTGTTGCCCGGTAAAGTTCAGATTGGAACATGAAAAGCTTTCCTGCAGCCCTGCAATGCTCTTTTTTTACTCTTATTGGATTGAGCTGATGTCCTTTATAGTCGCCATCTAAAGTATCGGAGTGATAAACATACAAATGGGTGTTCTCTCCTGGTACGCTGGTAAACAACCAGTACTTGTTTTGAAAAAAAATAATTGAGCTATCTACAAATGCCTTTCCTTTGAGAAGGACTTTTTTTTTGACCATCTTTTCAGGGCTTTCTACATCTACCTTATACAATGCAACCTCCATCGCTTCAGATGTTTCAGGAATACAATATAAACCATGCACGGTATTAATCATGTAGGGATAAGAAAGATGAATGGCTTCGGGTATAATCCCGGTAACCTTTTTTTTGTTACCAAAAGACAAATCATCAACCATCATGAGTTCACCTTTTCCTTTCCAAAAGTTTAACTCTTCATAATAAACCCTGGTTTTGCCGGCTACATCAACAACAAATGGATCCGCAGCATAATCAACTGTATCTTCCTTAAACCATTTGATGTCTGCATTCAATTGCTTTTGTGCAATCAGGCTTTCAACAGATTGATAAACATACCCGATATTCCATTTGTCTGCAGTAAACAACTTATTAAATACTTTTGTTATAAAGTGCTGCATAGCAAATGATTTTAAGCAACCAGTGAAACTTTTTGTTCAGTTTTTTTGTTCTTAATTAACCACTGAGATAACACCAGTAGCTTCCATATTTGAGGATACCTGTTCCATTTACCAGTCATGTGTTCCTGGATAATTTCCTGGGTACGTTTTACATGGATACCCGGAATATTTTTAAGATTCTGTTCAGATAAGTTATCCATCACATATTCTTTAAGTTCATTCCTAAACCAATTTTGGAAAGGCATGGTAAAACCTGCTTTTGGCCGATCAAAAATTTGTGCCGGAACACGTTCAAATAAGATGTCCTTTAATATTCGCTTTTGGTTACCGCTATTGTATTTAAAATTGGTTGGCAAACTTCTTGAGAATTCTATCACCCGGTAATCCATTAGTGGGGACCTTGATTCCAGCGAAAATGCCATTGATGCCCTGTCCACTTTGGTATTGATATCCCCATTCAGATAGGTCTTGATATCAAAATCTGAAATCCTTTCTAATAATGGTTTGGATGGGTTGGTTAAAATGTGCATCAGAGGATTGTATTTTGCCAGGTCTGGTTGTTTAACCCATGAATTTTCCATGTTACCAAACATTTTTACATAAAGCTTTTCTACATCTTCCATAGCAATTCCCATGGCAATGAGCTTATGTTTATATTTTGGCGACTGATTAATTATTCCGCCTAACGCCTTTCGTATGGAATGAGGGGCATAGAAGACGCTATTAACCTGTTTAATCCATTTATAACGATGGTAACCTAAAAATGCTTCATCGCCTGCATCACCACTCAGGGCAACAGTTACATGCTTACGGGTATGTTTGGCCAGCAACATGGTTGGTATAGCACTCGAATCGGCAAAAGGTTCATCATAATATTGATTAAAATTCTCGATGAGCTGAATGCCATCATCATAATTACATTCTATAGTATGGTGATCAGTACCTAAATGCTGTGCCACTTGTTTAGCGTAAGCACTTTCATCAAAGCCTTTTTCATTAAATTTAATAGAAAAGGTTTTTACATGGTCTATTTCCCGGGTCGCCATTGAAGCAATGAGTGAGGAATCTATTCCGCCTGAAAGAAAAACACCCAGCGGCACATCAGCATTCATCCTGATTTTAACAGCATCAGCTAAGATGAGCTCTAAAGCTTCTTTAGCTTCCCCGTAACTACCCGAAAACCTGTTCTTCCATCCATAATCAAGCGACCAATATTCGGTCGTTTTCATTTTACTACTGTCTATCTGATACTTAAAATAATGCGCGGCGGGCAATTGTCTTATCTCTGCAAAAATAGATTGCGGTTCAGGAACATAGCCCCAGATTAAGTATTGATTGATTGCTTTCTCGTCTACACTGAGATTCCTGTGGATACTGATTTGCGAGGGTTGACTTGCAAACTCAAAATCCCCATGATCATGTGCGTAATAGAAAGGTTTTTTACCAAACCTATCGCGGGCACCAAAAAGTTCATTCTTTAATGTATCATAAATTACAAAGGCAAACATTCCGTTGAAACGGGATAAACAATCGGCACCATAAGCTAAATAAGCGGCACAAATAACCTCTGTATCGGAACTTGTTCTAAACTGATAGTTTTTAGCTTCCAGATCTTTTCTGATGTCTTTGTAATTATAGATTTCACCGTTGAATACGATTTGCAAATGAAGATAAGAAAATGGCTGATTAGAGCGGGGATCTAAATCTATGATTGCTAACCTGTTGTGAGCAAAAACAACTTTATCATACCGTTGTATACCCGTGTAATCCGGGCCTCTAAAACTGATTCTGGCCATTTTTTCACGAATGGTTTCATCATTATAAGCTATCGTTGATCCATATATGCCACACATAACTTTATATTTTTAAGATTGTTAATTGATTAATGATTCGTATTGTATACTGATTTTTTCGAGTGAGCATTTTTGATAGACGTTTTGCCTGATATCCATTGCATTCCAGTTATTCTGGTTGCAGGCCTGGACCACTTTATCTCTAAAACCAAGCAAATCGCCTTGCTGAATAACATAACCGTTGAAACCATCGATAATTAAACCCGGGATACCACTCACTTTAAAGGTTACCACCGGCAAACCTACAGTCAAAGCTTCTAAAACAACATTTGGAAAGCCTTCTGTGTGCGAACTCAGCACCATTAAATCGTGCTGAACCATTACTTCGTGGATATTCCTGATCTCACCTAAAAATTGAATCCTTGATTCAAGGTTCATATCTTTAACCTGCTGCTTAATCCTTTCCTTTAAAACCCCTGTCCCAACAAAACTCAAATGGTAGTTATCCGGAAGCATAGCCATGATGTTCACGAGGCGGTCCAGACCTTTTTCTAAAGCAAACCTGGCAACCACCAGAAGTTTAAACTTTTTAGAAGGTTTTTCGGGAATCCTCAGGTTTGAGGTGCGCAGCACCGGATTCGCAATTACCGTGATCAGTTTTGGTGATACACCATATGTTTTCATCAACGATTGCTTCATTTCCTCAGATTGACATACAATGAGCTTGTAGCCTCTGAAGCTTGCCCTGGTAAAAAGTTCGTAGAATTTAGATTTGAAGCCCTCGTATAAGCGTTGCTCATGCGGAATATTGGATGCTCTTGCGATTAAATAAGGAACTTTCAAAAACCTTCCAACCATTGAGACCAGAATGTTAATGTGGTCGGTAGTTGAAAATACAGCGTAAGGTTCTTCCCTTTTTAATACCGAATAAAGTGCAAAAAAGGATTTAGATGCTTTTTTTGTTCCTAAATCGATGAACCTTACACCTTCTAAATCCATCGAAAAACAGTTCACAGAAGAATCGAGGATAACAATGGTAATATCAAAAAGCGTTTTATTAAAACCCTGAGCTAAATTCCAGAATACCCTTTCCGAACCTCCGGAAGTTAAAGAACTCAAAATAAAAAAAACCTTTTTCTTTTGAACTTCTTCCTGATAAGGAGTTTGTTGTAGTGCGTACATAATCAGTTGATCACTATTCTATTGATGGTTAACCAGATAATCTTAAAATCGGTGAGGATATTATTGTGTTTAATATACCTGAGGTTCTGTTGAATCTTGGCCGGAATAATCCGTTCGATGTAGTAGCTTTCGGGGTCTTCAGCGTGTTTCAGGAGTTCATTTTCATTGCAAAATTCTACTGAAGCCCAATCTGTTATTCCTGGTTTTACAGAAAGTACATAACGTTGTTCATCATTATAGAGGTTAACATATTTCCTTACCTCTGGTCTCGGCCCAACCAGGCTCATATGGCCTTTTAGTACATTTAACAGCTGTGGAAGCTCATCTAACTTGTACTTTCTTAACCAATAACCTATTCGTGTTATCCTGTTATCACGGTTACCAATAGTAAGTAAACTGCCCTCATTTTGCTGAACAAACATGGTTCGAAACTTAATGAGGTGAAAATCCTTCATATTTCTGCCCACCCTGATCTGTTTAAAGAATATAGGTCCTTTTGAATCTAGCCTGATTAAAAGTGCCACTAAAATCAATAACGGGCTAAAAATGATAAGTGCTATGCCTGCAATGAGTACATCGAACACCCTTTTATATTTCCTTTTCATGATGCAACTGCCATTTGTTTTATTGGTTCTACATACTGGTCATCAGTTAATTTAATTACACCGTTTAACTGGATCTGGATTACACTGATTACCGAAGTGATAATAAATTCTATTTCACTTGCGCTGAGTTGAGGATAGATTGGAAGTGAAATTTCATTCGCATAATTTTGATATGCTACGGGGTAGTCTTCAATTTTATATCCCAGTGTTTTAAAATAGGTAAGCATAGGCATTGGAATAAAATGCACATTTGCCGCTACACCCAAGGCCGCCAGATCATCAATTATGGTATCTCTCTGTTCTTCAGTTAATCCTTTAACCCTTAAAGGAAAGAGGTGGTAGCATGACTCGCGTTGTATGCTGATTAGTGGAGGTGCAACAAACCAGCTTTGATTTTCGAATCCTTCGCAATATTTCAGCGCGATTTGTTTTCTACTTGGCAACAAACTGGCATTATATTGCCTGATTTGAGCCAAACCTATTGCGGCGCAAATGTCAGGCATATTGATTTTCAAGCCCTGAAAGAGAATATCATAACGCCAACCCCCTCCTTTCGATTTTGCCAATGCATCCTTATTTTGACCGTTAAGGGTATACATTTTCAAATAACTATATTCATCTGCGGCATTAAATTGTGGCGGAAGATTTAAACAGATGGCCCCACCTTCTGCGGTTGTGATATTTTTTACGGCATGGAACGAAAAAATTGTTACATCGCATTTCTTAGCTGCAGGCTCACCACAGTATGTACTTCCGATGCTATGTGCTGCATCAGAAATTAAAAGTATCCTGTTCAGTAATATTTGTTTTTCAGATTCAGCCTGAAACTGTTTGCGAACCTCATTATCGTTAACTACCCTATACAAAGAGTTGTAATCGCATGGCCAGCCAGCAATATCTACGGCAATAATCGCCTTTGTTTTGGCTGTAATAGCCTTTTTAACCTGATCCGGATCGATGTTAAAATCATCTAACACATCAACCATAACAGGTGTTGCACCACAATGCAGCACACTCAATGCTGTAGCGCAATAAGTATATGCAGGTACAATAACTTCATCGCCGGGCTTTATTCCAAACCACTTTAGCATTAATATTGCACCCGATGTCCAGGAATTTACACATATAACCGCATCGGTACTTGTTAAACTCTGTATTTCCTGTTCAAGCGCCTTAACTTTAGGCCCTGTAGTAATCCACTTGTTGTTTAGTGTTTCCATAACCTGATCAACAACCGATTGATCAATAAATGGCGGTGAGAATGGTATGTTCATAATGGTTTGATTTATTAAAGTTTGGTGTTGAGAAATAAAAAGATCGTTGTATCCGATCTATTCACTGATCACTACAAGTGCTTCTTCGTTCTCCCTGATTCTGGATAACTGGAGGATTGCGAAGTAGAGAAACAGAGTGGGTCCGCTTGTAGCCAGGAGCCATTCGTTATGAAAAAATGAATTAACTGATATGGCTATAAATGAACAACATAGACAAATTAGGAGTGCATTCTTTTTCTCTTTGATATGGAGAAAAGCATTGAAAATAATCTTTCCTACTTTTTGATAAAGCAGCACTAAAAAGATAAATGAGAGTAATGGGCCCAAGTACGTAATAAACATAAGATAGGCATTGTGAGAGGTGATAACGATAGGGCCTTTTTTATATACAAAATTATGCTGAACTACATCGTTCCAGGTTTTGCCATAAAAAACTAATCCAAAAGGATAATCAGCAATAATATCTAAGTTTTCACTCATCAAATCCCCCCTTTCTTCTTTTCCCCTTGCATTTTCTACGTTCTTATTGAGGATATTCTGCTGCTTTTTCCCTTCTGAAAATTGTTCGATTGAGCTTTGTGCAAGAAAGAATGTTCCACATATTAATCCGAATATTAAAATAGATTTTGCTTTATACATACACAGGAAGAATAGACCAAGTACCAATCCGAATGCCAGTAAAACTGAACGTTGCATTCCAAAAAAGATAAGGGCAATTGCGAATCCGAAAATGATAAGGCTAAAAAACCAGTTTTTTCTGAATAGAATTGTACTTATTACTAAAAAAGGGGTTAGTGCAGCCATCTGGTAGCCGAAAGTAAAAATGGTAGTAGAAATGCCAGATGGTGCCTGAAGTACCTGTTCACCTACCAATAACGATCTTAAACCAGCCATGTTAATCTTGTGATCAACAAACATGATGATACCTGAAACAATTAATACTCCGAAAAAGAATCCAACCAGAATTTTCATCCGCTTTAAATCCATTCCTACTACATAATTAAACAAGAGTGCGAAGCATGCGGCTACAATCATTAAGGCGAAGAAACCTGCAATATCTGCCTGGCCAATTACATAAAAGAAAAGACCTGCAAGAAAAAAAACGACCATTTCTTTACCGTATAAGAAGTCTTTTTCGTCTGTTCTGAAAAAATAGAGCAAAGGAGCAAGAAAAACTACAGGTGCAGGAATTCTGAAAATACCCGTCATAAAAATATTGAACGTTGTTACATAAATAAATAGAAACAACAGCCCCAGAAGCATTACCTTTTTCATGATAGGATTAGATTTTCCCAATTCGTAGATATATTTTCCATTGAATTGGTTTTACTGATTAATTTTCCGTTGGTAGAGAAAGTAGTCCGGAGTGTTTCATTACCGAGCAACTCATTCATAGCATGCGTTAATGCATCTACATCCTCACATTTAATTAAGAAACCATTTATTCCGTTATTAATGATTTCTGAAGGGCCAAACTCACAATCCATTGCTATGGCCGGGCACCCTAAACTCATGGCTTCCACCAGGGCATTTGGATAACCTTCTACCCTCGAAGCCATCACAAACAATTTTGCCTGGCTATAGTAATCCTGAAGGTTTGATTTAAATCCGATCAATTTTACCCGATCAGTTAGCTTTAATGCCTCAATCTGTTGCGTTAACGCTGTTCTGCAGTCGCCCTCCCCTGATATGATTAAATCGATATTTTGGTTAGGTATACGACTGTAAGCCGCTATTATCAGGTCAAAACATTTATCAGGATCCAAACGTCCTACACTCAATATAAAAGGCTTATCATTAACTGCTTTTGTTGATGGCTGATTAAAAATATTTACCGGATTGTAGATGGTTTTAAAATTGCTCAGGGTACGGAATCTTTTGTTGCGTTTAAAACCATCTTCCATAGCTTTTGCGGGTAAAACCACTGCTTTTGATTTGTTATAAACCTGAAATGAGATCCATTGCAACCAGGTACTGTACGTATTTAAGGTATAATCAGGAGAGGTTCTTTCCGATATTATATATTTGATATTCAATAATATACAAGCAATACCTGTCCATATATTAACCGATGTCATAAAAGAAATGCAGCAAACTGGTTTCTCTTCCCTTAGTGTTGCAATGAGTCTATAAAAAGTAACTGCAGCAAATTTCAGTCTGGAAAACAAGTCTGATTTACCTCTCCGATCTACCAAAACTTTAAGTTTAATTTTTGGAGCAAGAACATATTTGGTGGGCGCCTGATTTAAACAAATCACTGTAACATCAAAATCCTTTTCACTAAAGTGATTGGCCAGGTTACTCAAAACCCTTTCGGCCCCACCCCCCTCCAAGCTGCTAATTACAAAGCATAATTTAGTTGCCATTTCAGTTAGTTTACTATGGTTTTAATGGTGTTAAATGCGTTACCTAAGGTTTTATGTTTTACTTCGAAAAGGAAATATTTCTTAAAGTAGAAATAAAGCAGTTTAACTTTTTGAAAGGTGGTGTAAGTAAAGATTTTGGTAATGATATAAAAATCACTGAGTTGCATTTTCTTTAGAGGCACATAAGCCACCGGGCTCCATATTCCACCAGGGTGTCTTCTGTAGCAGCTCATCACCTCTGGCAATACATATATTTTTTTGCCTGTTGCCCAGGTTGAATACAATTTCAAAAACTTATCGCAGGCATTGCATTTTAAAAACCAATCGTTTTTGTATAATTCTTTAATCTCTTCTACATTTCTATATACAATGGTGGCGGTACAGGTTTCTAACTGTTTGTTCATCAACAAATCGCTAAAACTATAGGTTAACGGAACAGGATTAAAATCCATGTAAATCAACTCTGTTTCGTCGTAATTAATTTCTTTGGTATAGTGGCAACACATAACATACTGTGGATTTGCTTCCAGAAAATCAACTTGCTTCTGAAGTTTATAAGGATCAGTCCAAAAATCATCACCATCACAAGTTGCTACGTATTTGCCTTTAGTTTCTAATGCTACCCGAATTACATTCTGGGTTGCACCAATATTTTTAGGTGCCTTTAACCGCTTTATCCTTCCGGGATATCTGGCTACGTAATCATCAATAATTTCTGTTGTTCCGTCTGTAGAGCAATCATCTCCAATAATAATCTCGGTATTGAAATTGCATTTCTGCATTAAAAAACCATCGAGTGCTTTGCCAATAAATTTGCTGTGGTTATAGGTTATGCAAAAAATGCTAACCATAATATTGTCGTTAATTTGTTCCATTTTCAAAGCCTGAATTAGTGGCCGTTTACAACCATCCCGAGGGTAGTTCCGTTAACCAAGGTGCCGTAGTCTGCAAGTTTGACCACTTGTTTTTTACGATAGTTTTGAGTTCTTAAAATGATTCTTACCACCAGGTCCTGATCTGCGGCTGTAAGCGTGTGATACAGGGGTAAGCAAATAATGCGCTTTGCTATCGAATCGCAGATTGGCATATTTATTTTTTCAATATAAGGTAGTGCTGATAAGGATGGATAAAAATACCTTCTGCAGTAAACCTGAACCAATTCCAGCTGCTTCATCACATCGAGCATGATCTCTTCAGACTTAAAGATGATTGGAAAGTAAGCGTAGTTAAAATCGGTATCATCCTGCACCACCTGGAATTCTGCATCAGCCTTGGTTAATCTTTGCATGTAGTGTACTGAAAGCTCCTTACGTTTACTTAAAATCTGATCGATATAATTTAAGTTACAAAGCCCCATTGCCGCATGAAACTCAGAGTTCTTAGCATTTGTACCAATTTCAGAGAAGGTATCTACACCACTGTAGCCAAAATTGCGCATAAACGCCATTTTCTTTAGTACATCAGGATTCTGAGTAAATACTGCTCCTCCCTCTATGGTATGAAATAATTTTGTAGCATGAAAACTCGTTGTACTTACATCGCCATAGGCGAAAATCGATTTCCCTTTGTACTTTGTGCCAAAGCAATGTGCAGCATCATAAATAACTTTCAGGTCATGTTTTTTAGCGATCCTGTCAATAGCCTCAATATCACATGGATTTCCAAAAACATGCGTTGCCATAATGGCTGATGTATTGGGTGTTATGGCCGCTTCAATTTTGTCAGGATCTATATTTAAAGTTTTCTGATCTATATCTACAAAAACAGGCTTGCAGCTTTGCCAAACAAGGCTGCTTGTAGTAGCAACAAAAGAAAATGGAGTAGTAATTACCTCTCCTTTTATCTCCAGTGCCTGAATAGCCAATTGCAGCGCTATTGTACCATTGGTAACAAAGAGCAAGTGCGGAAGATCCAGGTACTGCTGCAACTTCAACTCCAATTCGTTTACTAATGGACCGTTATTGGTTAGCCATTGTCTGGCCCAAATGCTACTAACATAGCTTTTGAATTCTGCCTGTTTAGGCAAAAATGGTTTGGTTACAGGGATCATTGTTTGAGAATTAATTGTTTAAAATCGATTATTGCAGTAAGGCGAATCAAACTGCTTATGCCGAGGTAAAATCCTCCATATATTACTCCAATGGATAAAATCTGGAGTATGTTGTTCATTGCGTAATGTGATAAGTACCAAATACTGAGATAAAAACAGCCTAAGCCCACCGTTGCAGAAAGGATTAGTATGGGTAAAATATCGGTAAGCTGTTCTTTTAACGGGTAATTGATGAGCTTACCGCTATAGCTTGAATTGATGTAGTAAGCAAATACGGTAAAGAATAACTGATAATACAAAAGCCCCATAATACCGAATGGGATTACTGCGAGTATTCCAATTACACTGAGCACTTTTTTTATGATTTCGAGCTTCAAGAACTGGCCACTCTTACCTTTAACTTTTAATATATTCAGGTTATAAGCGTGTAGTGGATACAAAATCCCTGCAATGCATAAAATCTGAAAGTATGGAACAGCAGGTAACCATTTTTCTGTTAAAAGCATTAGAAAAAGTGGTTTAGCAATCACTGCCAGGTAAATCAGTATCGGGGCATTCCAAAATAATACCTGCTGCATTAGCTTACGGTAAACCATTTTAAGTTTTACATCATCGTTAGAGATGCTGGAAAACATAGGGTATGTTACTTTATTAATTGCTGTTGATATAATTCCTATTGGTAACTGGCTTAAGCTATCTGCTCTGGAATAAAAACCCAATTGAGTAGCGGCATAAAAACGCCCGATAATTATGGTATATATATTCTGATAAAAGGTTTCTAATAAACCCGAAAGTGTCATCTTATAGCCGAAGTGAAAATGTTTTTTAAAACTTTTCTTGCTAAAGATTAACCTGGGGCGCCAATCAGAATAATACCAGTGTAAAGCTGTAGAGATACTGGAGTTAACCAGATACATCCAAACCAGGCTCCAGGCACCATAGCCATTTTTGGCCAGGTAAATACCTACACATCCACCAAGAATAACAGCAGGGATCTGGATAACGGTTTGCAGCTTAAACTGCATTTCTTTTGTTAACAAGGTATTTTGAATACTGAAAAAAGCATTTATCAGAAATACCAAACCATAAACCTTTACAATATCATTTAGCTGGGGTTGTTTATAAAAGGATGCTATTAATGGCGCCGCAAAAAATAGTATCACATATACAACTACACTCCCGATGAGGTTAAAAAAAAAAATTGTCGAGTAGTCTTTTTGTCCGGTTAAGCGAGACCGGATTAACGAGGAGGTTAAACCACTATCTACTAACGAATTGCCAATTGCTATAAACACTGAAAGCATGGCAATTAAACCGAATTCTGCAGGTGATAAAATCCTGGCCAGGATGATTGTAATGAAAAGGCTTATGAATTTTGAACTAAACTGTTGCCCGATTGACCATATTATGCCAGAACGGGCTTTGTGTTGCAAACTCATGGTGTTTATTATAAACGAACAGCTTCAAGCGATTGTGGTAAAAACGATTTGATGTCGTAAATGATTGATTCAGGTTTACAAAGCATATTGATATCTAAACTTTTAAACTCGTTATGCGCAACCGCCAGTACCACTCCATCGTATTTTCTTGTTTTAGAAGAGCCGTTTTCGCAGATCACGCCATAGTTGTGTTCAGCCTGATCGGAATTTGCCCAAGGATCGTGAATGGTTACCTTAACTTTGTACTCTTGTAACCGCCTAACAATATCGATCACTTTAGTGTTGCGAACATCAGGACAGTTTTCTTTAAATGTAAAGCCTAAAACCAGCACCTCTGCCCCTACAATATGAATATTTTTAGCGATCATTTTTTTAATAACCTGATCAGCTACATATTTACCCATACCATCGTTTACCCTTCTTCCGGCCAAAATAATTTCAGGATGATAACCAGCTTCTTGTGCTTTCTGAGCCAAATAATAAGGATCTACGCCAATGCAATGCCCGCCAACCAAACCTGGTCTGAAATTTAAAAAATTCCATTTGGTACCTGCAGCGTTTAGTACTTCCGAGGTATCAATTCCCAATTGGTTAAAAATCATGGCCAGTTCATTTACAAAAGCAATGTTGATATCGCGTTGTGCGTTTTCTATAACTTTTGCTGCTTCGGCTACTTTAATAGAAGACGCTTTGTATGTGCCGGCAGTAATCACCGAGCGGTAAAGTGCATCTATTTTTTCTGCGGCTTCAGGTGTTGATCCGGAGGTGATTTTAAGGATATTAGCAACAGTATGCTGTTTATCCCCTGGATTAATCCTTTCGGGTGAGTAACCTGCAAAGAAATCTCTGTTGAAAACTAAACCTGACCCTTTTTCTAAAACGGGTACACATTCATCTTCTGTTACACCAGGATAAACAGTAGATTCATACACCACTACATCACCTTTTTTAAGCACTTTGGCAATAGTAGCACTGGCTTTAATCAAGGGCGTTAAGTCCGGACGGTTATTTTTATCTACCGGTGTAGGTACAGTTATAATGTATACTGAACATGAACGAAGTTTTTCTAACTCATTGGTACAGTATAAACCTTTAAGTGTGGTACAATCGAAAGTAAGCACGTTTTTCAAATCGGCTTCGGCTATTTCTAAAGTACTGTCATAGCCCGCTTTAAGTTGATCTATTCGCTCCTGCTGAATATCAAATCCAAAAACTTTATGTTTTTTGGCGAACTCTACTGCAAGAGGAAGGCCAACATAACCTAAACCAATTACAGCCATTTTCAAATTTTCATCGTTACTAAACATATTGTTGTTGTTGATTAACGGTTAACATCAAATTATTTACGGGTACGCGGGTTACTACGGCACAATCGAGATTATCGAACGACATGAGCACATGTTTGCCCTGAATTTGGATAATATTACCCTCCTGATCGTGAAACAAGCCACTTTTGATTCTAACTTTATCTCCTTTAGACAGGTTATCCAGGCTAACTACTTCCGCATCATGATAAGAATCGGCAATGTATTTGAGTTTTTCTATTTCATTATCTCTAACAACAGCAGGTCTTCCTAAGTAATAAATGAAATTAAGTACCCCCATTGTTGCCCTTACCTTATATTCTTCTCTTTCGTTAATTCTTACAAATACATAACCTGCAAAAAGTGGGAAGCTTACCATTTTCTTTCTGTCGGCCCATTGGCTTTCTACATTGCGAACCGGGCAAAAAGATTCTATACCTTGTTCTTGTAACAGCTTATCCACTTTTTTTTCCCAACGAGGGCGAACGTAGATAACCAACCATTTTTTGGCAAAGGATGGTCTGAAGTTAATTTTAGATTCCATGTTTAGTTATAGAGTTTTTAGATTTCTTTACTTGGTACAGCTTCGCTATATCACTTACAGTAAGTAAGCAATAATGGGGCTGCTTGTTCTGGTTTTACCAGCGTTATGCGCGGGATACAGCTTCGCTATATCACTTACATGACGTTTTTTTGTTTTTAATACTCTTGCTGAAATAGCAAACTATTTTTAAAGATTTGCCTGTTAATTAGTGAAAATAGCTACTTGATACTTAGTTAGGGTATCACTAAATCACGTGTTAACAAACTGAATTAAAACGGTTGGGACGTTTATTTGGTAAAAGGTATTCGGTACTGGGTAATTCGTTTGGGCATTGTTTTACAGTAGAGAAGGACTAGTTCGCCATAGCGTAGCCATATCCTCCATAGCTGTATTTTTGGTTCTTTTCTCTTTTGGCATCGTTAAATACGACCATTGGATTTTTCAATTTATTGTTGTCGTATATATCTTTTAAAATAGCCAGCTGATACTTATTTGTGTAATTATATCTTACTAAGTAAATACTTACATCGGCATATTCGGCTAAACTAAATGCATCTGCAACCTGTCCTACCGGAGATGTGTCAATAATGATGTAATCAAAGCGGTCTTTCAGTTCTTCAAAAAGTATATCCATTTTTGGGCTCATCATTAATTCTGATGGGTTTTCCGGTGATTTACCACATCCTATTACCGAGATGTGTTTTGAAATTTTAGTTGGTCTGATGATGTCATTTAAGAAAACCTTATCATCATTTAGGTATTCGGAAATACCAACGGTTTGTTTCAAGCCTACTTTATTAAGTAAATCTGGTTTTCTTAAATCAAATTCCAAAACAACCACTCTTTTATCCAGCATGGCTAAAGTAGAAGCCAGGTTTATGCTGAAGAAGGTTTTTCCTTCACCTTTCATACTTGATGTTACCAGCATTACTTTGTTCTCTCCATGAGCAGACATCAAGCCTAAGTTCATTCTGATATATCTGAATAATTCAGAAATAGTAGAGCGGTTATCTTTTTGGAAAACAACAGTTCCTTTGTCAGCATTATGCGAAAGCTCACCTAACATTTTTACACCTGTAAGTTCAATCATATTGGCATCTTTTACCTTATTATTGAACAAACCTTTCACATAGATAAACCCTGCAGGAACCAGGCAGCCAAAAATAAGTCCGCATAAGTATAATAATGGCTGTTTAGGACTATCCGGAATGGTATTATAAGCTGGTTTATCGATGATTTGCGAGGTTGGTACGGTAGCCGAAAGTGATAAAGCTGTTTCCTCTCTTTTTTGCAACAAATATTTATATAAACCTGATTTCACTCCTTGTTCACGACTTCTTTCAAGTAAACCTCTTTCTATTGTTGGAACAGATTTTATTTTACTGTCGTATTGTGAATAATTAGCTCTCAGGTTTCTTCTTTCTATGGCAAATCCTTGTTTAATACTGCTTAAATTCTCCAGGATATTGTTTTTAAGATTGGCCAGCTGCTCATTGAGATTAATAACCAATGGATTTTCAGCATTTGCTGTTCTCAGCATTCTGTTTCTTTCAATCTGAAGATCGTTAAATCTGGAGATCAAAGAATTTAAAATCGGATCTTTTAATCCCATTGCACTGGGTGCCAAATCATTTTGGTCTTGTTTGCCCCGGAAGTAATTTTCAACGGTACGGATAAGCCCCATTTGAACAGCAGAAGTTTCTAATTGCTGTGTATATTCGCTGGAACGCGCAGCATTCATTTGCGCATCCATATTAATATCAGTAACCCTGTTTTGTTGCTTATAACTCTCTACATCTTCTTCACCTCCGGTCAAATCATTTACCAGATATTTTAACCTGTTATCAATAAATTTGATGGTATTTCTGGCGATTGCATTCTTATTATTTACATTATTGATATTGTAAGTGTCGATTAGATCGGTTAATATATCTATTCCACGCTGTGGTATATTATCGTTCATGCTAATGGTGATGGTATTGGCATCCTTTACTACCGGAAGTATTTTCAATTTAACCAAACTGAAAGATTCTGTCATGTTGTAAAGGTTTTTGAACTGAATTTTAACCTTACCAAACTCTTTGGCAAAAGCTGGTCCTTTATTAACCTGGATCTGATAATTTTTGCTGTTGATTACCTGACCATATTTATAGATATTGATACTGGTGCTGTCCTGGAAAATGAAGGAGATATCATCTAGATAAGATATATTGATCTTTCTTGCATATGCACCCTTGGTTAAATTGATGGCATGAATTTTTAAAGGACTGGTTTGACCATAAAGTTCTTTATCCCTTAAACCTTGCTTTTTAAAGTATGCGGTTTCAAGGTTCAGTTTTTTAAGCACTTTATAAATCAAATCTCTTGATCTTAAAATCTCAATTTCATTGTCTACAGTTTTTACCGTTTGAAACATATTCAAATCGCTGAAAGCTGTACTGTTAGACATTGCAGAGCCATTTTTATCATCTTGAATTAAAAGTGTGCTGCTAATTTTGTATCTGGGAGGAGTAACATATAGGAATGCATAAATAGATCCTAAACAAATTACAATACTCAACAGAAAGTAAGGCCAGTTTCTGGCAAAGCTTGTTAGTGTTTCTACAAAATCTTTTGCTCCACTATTAGTGCTTGTTGTTGACATAACTATATATTTAAGAAACGTTATCGATTTAATACTGCTGTGATCAGTACAGCAACAGCTGAAATTGAGGCTACTACGACAGGCATCACCCTGGTGCCCGTACTATATTCTATTGCTTTAGATTTATCAGGCTCTACATAAACAATATCATTTTGTTTAAGGTAAAAGAAAGGCGAATTCATAACATCCTGTTCGTTTAGATTGAGACGTTTCATTACCCGGCGCCCATCTTGCTGACGAATAATCAGCACGTTTTCACGCTTGCCATAAACAGTCATATCTCCGGCCATTCCTAATGCTTCCAATAAATTGATGTTGTCTCCCTGAACGGTGAAATTAGATGGGCGGTTAACTTCGCCGATTACGGTAACTTTAAAATTTACAAGCTGGACATCAACCACTGGCTTTTTAACATATTTATCCAGTTCTTTAGAGATCACTCCCTGAGCCTGTTCAATGGTTAAACCCTCTACCCTGATACTACCTGCAACAGGTAAATTAATTGTACCATCTTTAGCTACGCGATATCCTTCTAATTTATAAGAGTTATCTGCACTTGATACTCTGCTATTTACAGCAAATAATACATTTGACTCCTGGTTTAAACTGTTTACCGTTATACTTAAGAGATCATTCTGCTGAATTTTAACTTCCTGACTTTGTAATTTCTCACCATTTGTTTGTTGAGCCAGATTGCTGAAATAAACCAGGTCTCTTTTAGGAGCGCATGCACTAAATACACATGCATATATAACAAGGAATAACGTTAATTTCTTCATGACTTTTAATATTTAGTTTTGATTCGATTTATTGAGAACTAAGCTAGGTATTAAACGGCCAAGGTGTTAGGGTTAGAGGGGGGTTGTATTTAAATTGTATAAGAATGAAACAACATTTACAGTATTTGAAATATTAACCTAACAAATTATACAGGATTTGTGAATTTTTAAACTCAACTCATGTAAAATGCACTTCATAGTTTTTCGGTCAATAATTGAAGTTTTGGGTTAAAATTTAATTATGCAAATCAAAAATTCTTCCTAAAATCAATTTAACATTTAAAAAAGCTACTTAATACTACAGAATACTTACCAATTTCATAGAAAACATAAGCTTTTCACATAAAACGATTTTGTAATTTCAAAATATTGCCTAAGAATTAAATTTACATCGCAGCATTCCATCACCTAACCAAAAAAACGAACAAAAAGCACTTCTAAAATACATACGATAGGCTTTTCTATTGATATGCGACTTATTGTAGGTTGTAAAAAATTATAGAACAAAGAAAATATTAACGATAATTTAACTATAGCTTTACAATCCAAAGGAAATTTCTGTTCAAAATTTTTTAAGCTTCTAAGAACATACCACTTCTATCAATTATCTGTAAACTATATGTTTACATTCTTAAACTTGAAAAGAGTGGAAAATTGCGTTCATAACCCTCCCTAGTAATTCAAATCGTGAGAAACTAACAGAGAAATCTCATTAATCCCGTAAAAAAAGCACTTTAAGGTTAATATGCCTAAGCTGTAAATGAAAATATACACTTGATCATCAAAAGCGTACAGACTTGCCTGATCAGCTTGAAAGGCACTATATATTATATATTTTTAAAGCAACTAATAGTGAAATTATGAAAGTAATAATTTATGGAACTGGGAAAATGGCAGAGTTTATCTGTTACTCTTTTACTAACGACAGCGCATATGAGGTAGTGGCTTTTTGCGTAGATGACGATTATGTGCCACCTATGGGTACAACGCTTTTGGGAATCCCCATACTAGGCTTAGATGAGATTGTAAAAAGCTTTCCTCCAGCAAACCATAAAATGCATATTGCTATAGGTAGGAACAGTGCCAGAGAAAGTATTTTTAGAAAAGTGAGCGAAGTAGGGTATGATTTCGCTAACTATATAGCGTCCAAAGCAAATGTATGGCCCGATTTAATTGTTGGAAAAAATGTATTTATAGACCAATGCTGCGACATACATCCCTTTGTAACCATTGGCGATAACTGTATGCTCATCGGAGCCAGAATTGGACATCATTGCACGATCGAGAATAATGTTCTGCTATCTGGAAATATCCTTGCCGGAAATGTAACAGTGAAAAATAATTCTTTTCTGGGGATAAATTCATCTGTAAAAGAAGATGTTACTATTGGAAGTTATAATATAATAGGAGCCAATATTTTTATCAATAAGCCCACCGAAGATGATGCGATTATTTCAAATGCTGCAATCGCACAACGGGTGGGTAACTCTAAAAGGTTTGTAATGTTTAACAAAAGCTAAATTTATGCTTCTACTCTACTTTGCAACAAAAAAGGGAGCCAATTGGCTCCCTTTTTTTATTGAACTTTCGTTGTGCTTCGTTCAGCGCTTCGGGTCAATTGAATATTAATTCGCTTTAAAACATCGTTAATATCAAAAGGCTTACTGATATAATCATCTGCAAAAGCATCTGCAGCCTTCTGCTCGCTGTTATTTTGAGCGGACATCACAATGATCGGAATATGCTTTGTAAAAATATCTGTTTTTAAATCTTCACAAATCTCTGCACCGTTACCATCTGGCAACATTACATCAAGTAAGAAAAGATCAGGCATCGCATCCTGGATATTTTTCTTTAGCTCTGCGAATGAAGACGAAAGTTGTAATTCATAACCTTCCTCTTTTAAAAGAATTTCAATCACATTTCTAATCTCTTGATCATCTTCTAAAATGTGTATTCGTTTTTTTTCCATATACAAATTATCGTTTTGGTTCTGTTTATAGCTTTCGGGCTATACGATAGTAACAGTAACACCTAAACCTTCTAAATGTTTTACAATTTGTTCAGAAATTCCTTTATCGGTAATAATGTGGTCTATTTCTTCGAGACCGCAGATTTTTCCAAAGCCCCTTTTACCAAATTTTGTAGAATCTGCTAAAACGATTGTTTTTTGTGAAGCATTGATCATCTTGCGGTTAAGGTGTGCTTCCATGGCATTCGTAGTGGTTAAACCGAAATCCAGATCAATGCCATCTACACCCAAAAACAACTTATTGAAATAAAAATCCTGTAACACATGCTCTGCATAAGAGCCCATAACCGAGGATGAGCTTTTTCTCAGTAAACCACCAAGCTGAATTACCTCTATGCTGGGTTCTCTCATTAATTCTAGCGCCACATTCAAAGCAGATGTAACCACTGTTAAATTAGCGCCAGAAGTGATATTTTTAGCAAAATATAATACAGTAGTACCACTGGCAATTACGATTGAGTCATTATCATTCAATAATGCAGCGGCAGCAGCCCCGATTTTATTCTTTTCTGTAGACTGAATTTTCTCTTTTTCATTCACTGGTCGGTCTACTGTGTAAGGATTATTCATGGTTGCACCACCATGTGTCCTAAACAAGAGGTTTTTATCTTCTAAGAGTTTTAAATCCTTTCTTATGGTTACAGAAGACACTTTCAATTCCTTGCATAAATCAACTACATTAATATATTGATCCCTTTGCAGGCGATTAAGGATAAACTGATGCCTTTCAGCTAAATTCATCATGAGTTTTTAATAATTATCGGTATCGCAAAATAGCAAATAAAGTAATTACCAAAATCCATTTGTAGAAATATTTAATATTTTTTTAACGCAGATATTATATTATTTCGATAATGATTACTTATAATTGCGCATTGTTTCGTTTTATTACATTTATATTTTAATGAAAAGATTAAATAATCAGGAGACTATTTCAGATACCGAGTGGGATATGATCATTATCGGAGGTGGTGCAACCGGATTAGGTACAGCATTAGACGCCGCAAGCAGGGGCTTAAAAACCCTGCTTATCGAACAATCTGATTTTGCAAAAGGAACCTCCAGCAGAAGTACCAAATTGGTGCATGGTGGCGTACGTTATCTGGCACAAGGTGATATCGCATTGGTTAAACATGCGCTTAAGGAAAGAGGATTATTAGAGCAAAATGCTAAACACCTGGTTAAAAAAGAAGAATTCTTAATCCCATGTTACAGCTGGTTTTCGATATCCAAATACCTCATAGGATTAACTCTATACGACTGGTTATCTGGCAAATACAGTTTCGGAAAATCTAAATTCTTTAATAAAAAAGAAACCTTGCTTAAGATGCCCGGCATTAAAGCAAAAGGCTTAAAAGGCAGTATCCGTTACTACGATGGAAAATTCGATGATGCCAGATTAGCCATAAACATCGCTCAAACAGCCGTAGAATATGGTGCTACCCTTCTGAATTACACCAAAGTAATAGCACTTAATAAAACAGAAAACGGGCAGATTACAGGCATAAAAGCAGAAAACATGCTTACAGGAGTGATAAACGAATTTAAGGGCAAAGTAGTAATCAATGCAACTGGTGTATTTGTGGATGATATCTTAAAAATGAGCAACCCACACTCTAAAAAACTGGTGAGACCTAGCCAGGGCGTACATATAGTGTTGGAAAAAAGCTTTTTAAACAGCGATTCTGCGCTTATGATCCCAAAAACCTCGGATGGAAGGGTGCTATTTGCAGTTCCATGGCATGAACATCTTTTGGTGGGTACAACCGACACCCCCCTTGATGAACACAGTTTAGAGCCCAGGGCATTAACGACAGAAATAGACTTTATCTTAAAAACGGCAGGCATGTACCTCAATAGAAAACCCGCTTATGAAGATATCCTCAGTGTTTTTTCGGGCTTAAGGCCATTGGCTGCTCCAACTAATGGAGATGGAAACAGTACAAAAGAAATAAGTCGCGATCATAAATTGATGGTTTCGGCAAAGGGACTCATTACCATAACCGGAGGCAAATGGACCACATACCGTAGAATGGCAGAAGAAACAGTTGACCTGGCCATTGCCCATGCAGCTTTAAAAGCGAAAGCATGTGTAACTACAAATTTACGGATACATGGCTGTGTAGAGCAACAGGGCGATGAATATCTGGACATATACGGATCAGATAAAATTCACATCCGGCAATTAATGACAGAAAAGCCTGAATGGGCTGAAAAAATCCTTCCTGGTTTCCCGTATGTAGCTGCAGAGGTAATCTGGATAGCCAGAAATGAAATGGCCGAAACCATTGAAGATATATTGAGCCGCAGGTTAAGAATTTTATTCATTGATGCGCAGGCGGCAAAAGATATGGCTCCAAAAATTGCTTCCCTCCTAGCAAAAGAGTTACATGCCGATCAGGATTGGGAAAACGATCAACTGGAAAAATTTAATAAATTAGCCGACGGCTATATCTACAAATCGAAAATTGAAGCTCAAAACGTAGTACTGGCTCAATAATACCTAACCAAATCATTCAATTCTATGCATAAATATATTATGGCTCTTGATCAGGGAACCACGAGTTCAAGAGCAATTATTTTCAATCACAACGGAGAAATTTTAGCCATAGCCCAACGAGAATTTACGCAAATTTACCCTCAGGCAGGTTGGGTAGAACATGATCCATTGGAGATTTGGTCTACACAAATAGCTGTAGCAGCCGAAGTTATTGTAAAAGCAAATTTAAAAGCCTCGGATATTAATTCTATCGGGATTACCAATCAAAGGGAAACTACTGTGGTTTGGGACAGGGAAACCGGAGTTCCGATTTACAATGCCATTGTTTGGCAAGACCGCAGAACTTCTGATTATTGCGACGAAATCAGGCAAAAAGGATTGGCTCCAATGATCCAGGAGAAGACCGGTTTAATTATAGATTCATATTTTTCGGCTACTAAAGCCAGGTGGATCCTCGAAAATGTAGCTGGTGCTAAAGAAAAAGCTGCCGCTGGTGAACTGGCGTTTGGAACCATTGACAGTTGGTTAATCTGGAAATTAACTGCAGGAAAAACACATGTTACAGATGTTACCAATGCTTCGCGAACCATGCTTTACAACATCAACACCTTATCTTGGGATGATGAGTTGCTGGATTTATTTGGTATACCCAAAAACATGCTGCCGGAAGTAAAATCATCCAGTGAAGTTTATGGTGAAACAGCAGGAAATATTCTGGCAGCCAAAATTCTCATAGCAGGTATTGCCGGAGATCAGCAATCTGCACTATTTGGCCAGATGTGCACAGAAACAGGCATGGTAAAAAACACTTATGGTACGGGTTGCTTTATGTTAATGAACATTGGCGACGCACCAAAGATCTCGTCTAATAACTTACTTACAACCATTGCCTGGAAAATTAAAGACCAGGTAAATTACGCATTGGAAGGCAGTATCTTTATTGGAGGTGCAGTAGTTCAATGGCTTAGAGATGAAATGGGACTGATTTCCAAATCTGCTGATGTAGAAACATTGGCGCAGAAAGTAAAGGATACTGATGGGGTTTATGTAGTACCTGCATTTGCAGGCTTGGGTGCCCCGCACTGGGACCAGCATGCCCGCGGAACAATAACCGGTTTAACACGGGGAACAAACAAATCTCATATCGCAAGGGCTGCTTTAGAAAGTATTGCTTATCAAACAATGGATGTACTTAAAGCCATGGAAGCTGACGCAGGGGTAAATATCGCAGAACTGCGTGTTGATGGTGGGGCAACTGCAAACAACCTGCTCATGCAGTTTCAGGCCGACTTACTGGCTTGTAAGGTAATCCGACCACTGGTGACAGAAGTAACTGCCATAGGTGCTGCCTATCTTGCCGGCTTGGCTACGGGTTTTTGGGAAAGTATTGATCAGATCCGTTCTCAATGGAAAGTAAACAAAACCTTTATCGCAGAACCAGGCATTGATAATAAAGCAAGAATTAAAGGCTGGAACAGGGCCGTAAAAGCTGCAAGAGTAAATGCTGAAGATTAATAACGCTAATTAAATATTATCATGACCGAATTTATCGCAGAACTTATTGGTACCGCCTTGCTCATCCTTTTAGGTAATGGCGTTGTAGCAAATGTGGTTTTAAAGGAAACCAAAGGAAATAACAGTGGATGGATAGTAATCACAACCGCCTGGGCATTAGCTGTTTTTGTTGGAGTGGTAATTGCAGCGCCTTACAGCGGGGCTCATTTAAATCCTATTGTAACGCTGGCACTGGCCATAGCGCAAAAGTTCGATTGGATAAAAGTTCCTTATTATATTTTAGCTCAGTTATGTGGCGCTATAATTGGTTCTTTCCTGGTATGGCTGATGTATAAAGATCACTTCGATGCCACAGAAGATCAGGGCTTAAAGGCAGCTCCGTTTGCCACTTCTCCAGCCATAAGAAACTTAAAATCAAACCTTTTGTCTGAAATTATCGGAACGTTTGTATTGATTTTTGTTATTTTCTATTTCACCAATGCAGAAATGGGTACTGATAAAACGCCAATTGGCTTGGGCTCATTAGGGGCTATCCCTGTGGCTTTCCTGGTATGGGTAATCGGTTTAGCGCTTGGTGGCACTACCGGATATGCCATTAACCCTGCCCGTGATTTAGGTCCCAGAATTGTTCATGCCTTGATCCCTATGAAAGGGAAAGGCAGTAGCGACTGGGGATACGCCTGGGTTCCTATCATAGGCCCTGTAATTGGAGCAACTTTAGCGGCACTACTCTACCTGGCACTCAACATCTAAATAAAATAAAGCTATAAGAACCTTATCCTCACTGATAAGGTTTTTATGATTTTATCGCAGTTTTAAATTAGAAAAGCGCTAGGGATTGAAGTCAAAAATATTTACATTTGAAAAAGGGCACTTGAAAGCGCCATTTAATTTTCTAACTAAATATTTCAGCCCTTGCAAGCGTTTTTCCTCGTCATTGATACTGAAACTTCTGGTTTACCTAAAAACTGGCAAGCACCTTATGCTGAAACAGATAACTGGCCATATATTATCCAAATTGCCTGGATAATTTACAACCAAAATCATGAAGAAGTAAAGCGGGAAAATCATTTTATCTACTATAAAAATATCGATATAGCTGAATCTGCTACAGCCATTCATCAGATTACTGCTGACTTCCTGATCAAAAATGGTGAGGATAAACAGAGTGTATTAAACTTACTGATCAGCGATTTAAGCACCTATAAACCTTTGGTTATCGGACATTTTGTGGCATTCGATCTCCAGATGCTGAATGTTGAGTTTTACAGATTGGGGCAAACCCATGCATTAAATACCTTATCGTATTTTTGTACCATGATGGCCAGCACGCCATTTGTTCGTAACCCGAAAATAGCGCAGTTGAAATTAAACGAATTTTATATTGAGTTATTTAATGAAGTGCCAAAACAAGTCCATAACGCGCTTGCTGACGCCATTCTAACAGCCAGAATATTCTTTTATCTTTTGAAAGCAAACCTTGTAGAACGGTTTCAATCCAATGCAGAAATCATGGAAGTACAAACTTCCAAACCTTCCGTAAAAACCTTATCTTCGAGAAGTACCCTATTACGCCTGCTTTCTATATTTTTCTATGGATGAAAAAATAACATTCCTTCAATCTACCCCTCCATTTAACCTGCTAACCGAAGCGGAGCTTTTACAGTTTAGCCAGCCGATTGAAACTTTATCTTACGAACGCAATGATGTGCTTCATCACCAAAACCATCAAAAAATAAAGGGTATAGAAGTCATTGTAAAGGGAAGCTTTGAAACCTTCTTTTTAGATAACAAAAATGAACAACGCAGGATAGACATTTATCAACCAGGAGAAATAATTGGTGGTGTTTCCATTTTATTCAACAAAAGAAAACCCTTAAAAACAGTAGTCGCTTTAGAAGATAGCGTTACCTATTTTATCCATAGAAAAGACTTCAAAAAACTCTGCACTGAAAATGAAGACTTTTTCGAATATTTTGCAAATGATTTTGGGAAGCGAATGCTTGATGAAGAATATGCGCATTTTTACAAGAGCAATATTTCATCCCAGGACAATTTCTTACTTGTTGATCAGCTTTATTCGACCAAAATCGGTGATATCACATACAAAAAAGTGGTAAGCTGTGCACCTTCTACCCCTATTTTCGAAGCCGCTTTAAAGATGGCTGAAAATAAAACAAGTTGTTTGTTTATAGAAGAATCTCCTCAAAAATTTATTGGTTTTGTAACGGATATCACCCTAAGGGATAAGGTAATTGGCAGAAGGTTAAATGCCGATCTTCCTATAAGCGAAGTTATGGATGAGCACATTGTATCTATCAGTACCCAAGCTTATGTATATGAAGCTGTGTTGATGATGTTCAGCAGCAAATCGCGTTACTTATTGGTTAAAAATGAAGCGCAGATTGTTGGCTTTTTAAGCAGGAACAGGCTTTTAAGTGAGCAGGCACAATCGCCATTGGTTTTCATTCAATCGGTAAAATCCGCTGTAGATACTGCAGATTTAAAACGAAAATGGGAAAAAGTGCCGGGTATCGTTTCCCAATTGCTGAGCAGAGGGGTGCATGCAGAAATTGTGAACGAAGTGGTTACAACCATTGCTGATACGATTTCTACCAAAATAATTGAAGAAGTAATTAAACGATTGGGGCCGCCTCCGGCAAAATTTGTATTTATGGTTTTGGGTAGTGAAGGCAGAAAGGAATTAAGCCTTAAAACAGATCAGGACAATGCTATTATTTACGAGGATACTTCAGCTGATAAGCGGGCTGCAGTTAGAAGTTACTTTTTAGACTTTGCTGGTCAGGTATCAGATAAACTCAATGCAGTAGGCTTTGTGTATTGCAAAGGTGATTATATGGCATCCAACCCAAACTGGACACATTCTCTGGAACATTGGAAATACAATTATAAAAGCTGGATTGAAGAGGCACTTCCCGAAGCTGCAGTAAAATTTGCTGCTTTCTTTGATTGCCGCGCGATTTACGGTGATCTTGAGCTCATGGAAGAACTGCGAACTTTTGTAGATCAGGAGTTGCAGCAACCTATAGAAAAGTTTTATGTTTATTTAGCTAAGAATGCACTGCAATACGAACCACCACTAACGTATTTTAGAAATATCAAAACTCAAAAAGTAGCCCAAAAAGAAGTATTCGACATTAAAACGGCTATGACACCCATTGTAGATCTGGTTCGGGTATATGCATTGCAAAATAGAATATTTCAAAAAGAAAACACCGGCGAAAGACTAAAGGTGCTGAAAACTTTAAATGTGTTTACAGAGCAACAGTTTAATGAACTGATGCAGTCTTATTACTATTTGATGGGTTTAAGATTGAAACATCAGGCCGATCAGATCAACGACCACATCGAACCTGATAATTTCATTGAGATTAACACCCTGACCAAAATTGAAAAAGTAACATTGATAGAGATTTTCAAAACCATTCAAAACTTCCAAAGCGGGATAAAGATGCGTTTCACGAATAGCCTGAGTTAGAAGTTAATTTTAAATTGTGCTGAGGTCTTGCGAATGTTTAAAGACTTTAATAACTTTAGGTATCACCTCCTATTTATATCATTGTTAACACATCAACCTATCTTAAAAAATTAGAAAATGGGAAAATTTGTAATCACCAAACGAAGTAATGGAGAATTTCAGTTCAATCTTAAAGCAGGAAATGGCCAAACCATACTAACCAGCGAAGGTTATTCAGCCAAATCGAGTTGTGAAAATGGAATTGAATCGGTAAAGAAAAACGCGCAGGATGATACTAAATTCGAGAAGAAAACTTCAACCAATGGCAAGTATTATTTCAGTTTAAAAGCCACTAATGGCCAAATTATCGGATCAAGCGAAATGTACGAAAGTGCTTCGGCGAGAGATAATGGAATTGAATCTGTGAAGAAAAATGCGCCAGACGCAGAGACTGACGATCAATCATAAGAACATAAAAAAAGGGAACCAAATGGTTCCCTTTTTCAATATGATTATCGCCTAAGCGAAAATTTCTATTTTACTGCATCAATTACAGCTTTGAAAGCTTCTGGGTGATTCATTGCTAAATCAGCCAATACTTTACGGTTTAAACCGATTTCTTTAGAAGCTAGTTTACCGATCAATTGAGAGTAAGAAATACCGTGCTGACGAGCACCTGCATTGATACGTTGGATCCATAATCCGCGGAATTCTCTTTTCTTAACTTTACGGTCACGGTAAGCATACTGCAAACCTTTTTCTACTGTGTTTTTAGCAACAGTATAAACCTTACTTCTTGCACCCCAATAGCCTTTGGCTAAATTAAGGATTTTCTTTCTTCTTCTTCTCGAAGCTACTGCGTTTACCGAACGTGGCATGTTGTTGTTGTTTTTTGGTAAGCGGCGCCCTTAATTAAAAGGAACTTTAATGGCCTGATACCTGGTGAATTAATAAATTACTTTCCGATACAAAGCATACGTTTAACGTTACCTGAATCTGCATCAGTTACGATGCTAGCATGACCTAGGGCACGTTTACGTTTAGTACTCATCTTAGTTAAGATGTGACTTTTGTATGCATTGTTTCTTTTGATTTTACCTGTTCCAGTAAGCGAAAAACGCTTTTTAGCACTGGAATTGGTTTTCATTTTTGGCATAACCTGTTTTTTAATTTATAAACCTATTTTTATTTTTTTGCAACTTTTGGCGCAACTGTTAAGAACATACGTTTACCTTCTAATTTCGGTAACAATTCTACTTTCCCAACATCTTCAAGTGCCTGAGCAAATTTTAACAATAAAATTTCACCCTGTTCCTTGTAAACAATTGCTCTACCTTTAAAATGCACATAAGCTCTAACTTTCTCACCGTTCTCTAAGAAGCTAATGGCATGTTTTAATTTAAATTGAAAATCGTGGTCGTTGGTATTAGGACCGAAACGAATTTCTTTAATAACAGTTTGTTTAGCATTTGCTTTAATCTCCTTTTGCTTTTTCTTCTGCTCGTAAACAAACTTGCTATAATCAATTATCCTACAAACAGGAGGAACTGCATTTGGAGAAATCTCCACTAAATCCAACTCCAGTTCATCAGCAAGTGCCAAAGCTTTAGCCAAAGGATAAATTCCTGGCTCAACATTATCGCCAGCTAAACGCACTTCGGGCGATTTAATAAACTGATTAATGTTATGCTCTGCTTCTTTTTTCTTAAAAGGTGGACGTGGCCCCCTGTTAAATCCTGGTCTTCCTAATGCCAAATTTGTATTAATTTAATTTTTTAAACTGTTATTTCTTTTATTAATAAATTGTTGAACTCTTCCAACGTCATTTCGCCTAAATCTCCCTCACCATGTTTACGCACTGAAACTTTACCTTCAGCCATCTCTTTATCGCCTATAATAAGCATGTAAGGGATTTTTTTAACCTCTGCATCGCGAATTTTGCGACCAATTTTCTCATCACGAAAGTCAATCAGCCCGCGAATATCGGAATTATTTAGTTCATCTAAAACTTTTTTTGCATATTCTTCATATTTTTCTGAAATCGGAAGAATGATAAACTGTTCAGGACTTAACCACAATGGGAAGTTACCAGCACAGTGTTCAATCAATACAGCAATAAAACGCTCAAGTGATCCGAACGGAGCCCTGTGTATCATTACAGGTCTGTGCTTCTGGTTGTCGCTACCTGTATATTCAAGTTCAAATCGTTCAGGTAAGTTATAATCTACCTGGATAGTTCCCAACTGCCATTTTCTGCCCAAAGCATCTTTAACCATAAAATCCAGTTTTGGACCATAGAAAGCTGCTTCACCATATTCAACAACTGTATTTAAACCTTTCTCTGCCGCTGCTTCAATTATCGCATTTTCAGAAAGCTTCCAATTCTCATCAGAACCGATGTATTTGGCTTTGTTTTCGGGATCGCGCAATGAAACCTGTGCAGTATAATTATCGAACCCTAATGATTTGAATACATATAACACCAAATCAATTACTTTTTTGAACTCTTCTTTTACTTGCTCTGGCATACAGAATAAGTGGGCATCATCCTGAGTAAAGCCACGAACGCGGGTTAAGCCATGTAACTCGCCACTTTGTTCATAACGATAAACGGTACCAAATTCTGCAAAACGCACAGGAAGATCCTTGTAAGAACGCGGTTTAGTTTTATAAATCTCGCAGTGGTGCGGGCAGTTCATTGGTTTTAAGAAAAACTCCTCTCCTTCTTGCGGGGTTTTAATTGGCTGGAAAGAATCCTTGCCATATTTTTCCCAGTGACCAGAAGTTACATAAAGGTTCTTATGACCGATATGTGGCGTTACCACTTGTTCATAGCCTGCCTTAGCCTGTGCTTTGGTTAAGAAATTAACTAAACGCTCGCGCAAAGCAGTCCCTTTGGGTAACCACAACGGCAAGCCCATTCCTACTTTCTCAGAGAAAGCAAAAAGCTCCAGTTCTTTACCTAATTTACGGTGATCACGCTTCTTCGCTTCTTCAATCATTTGAAGATACTCGGTAAGCTCACTTGCTTTAGGAAAAGTTACACCATATATACGGGTTAGCTGTTTTTTAGTTTCATCTCCACGCCAGTAAGCACCAGCTACATTCATTAATTTTACAGCTTTTACGAAACCTGTATTGGGAATATGTGGGCCACGGCATAAATCTGTAAACTGACCTTGTGTATAGAAAGTGATCTTTCCATCCTCTAAGCCATCAATTAAATCAAGTTTATACTCATCACCTTTTTCGGTAAAATATTTAATGGCATCGGCTTTACTTACACTTTCCCTGGTGAAAGTTTCCTTTTGCTTGGCCAGTTCAATCATTTTAGCTTCTATAGCCTTGAAATCATCTGAAGAGAATTCTTTATCGCCAAAGTCTACATCGTAGTAAAAGCCGGTTTCAATAGCCGGGCCAATTCCGAATTTAGTACCTGGATACAAAGCCTCCAGCGCCTCTGCCATTAAGTGAGCAGATGAGTGCCAGAAAGTTGATTTACCAGCAGCGTCATTCCAGGTTAACAATTTAACCGATGAATCTGACTCAATTGGTCTGGTTGAATCCCAAACTTCTCCATTAACTTCTGCAGCTAATACGTTACGGGCTAAGCCCTCGGAAATGGATAATGCAATTTGATGGGCTGATGTGCCCTTTTCGTACTGACGAACAGAGCCGTCAGGTAAAGTAATGTTAATCATCTACAACTATGATTTTGTCTTCTATTTGTTAAAATTTACAGACGGTTATAAAAAAAAGTTAGTTCTAAATCACATACCACGTGATTTGTAATTGTCGCGAAGATAAGTAAATTATTGGAAATGGAGAAGAGTTGGGGGTTGGAGTTGGGAGGTTTGAGTTTGGAGTTGGGAGTAAAGAGTAGAGAGTAAAGACCCCAACTACGAGATTAGTACGGGATTACTATGACTCAGGTATGGCTCATCTATGGGTTATCCCCGGCTGAAGCATGGATCAGGAATGGATTGTGTCTTATCCACTTATAGCTATATCAAAAGCAGAATAGATATGGATGAAGCATAAAAAAACCTGCTCAATTTACATCAAGCAGGTATAATATGGTTATTGGCCTTATTTATTGCCCCATAATCATTACTCTTCCGCCACCAAAATTTCCTCGAGGCCTATTTTGTCTCATGCGTTTCATCATGTTTTCCATTTTAGTCTGGTATTCCTCCTGTGTAATTGGTTTAGCCTTTTTAGGTGCGGTTACGTCCTTTGCACTTACTCCTCTGTAATCAATACTGGTCGCTATTGAGCGGTTTCCCCTGCCCTCAATGGCTAAAACAGCACCTTCTGTCCACATATTTGGATTTGGAGAGAAATTGAACCCTAAATCATTGGTATACCAGATACGGGTTTCTTCAGTTACTTCTCTATCAATATCTAAAAGCTTGATTGAACGAGTTGATTTCACAATTACCTGATGACAAGTAAAACCAATAATCTGCCTGGTTGAATCTGTTTTAACAATCTCAATTTTTGGGGGTGCTACAGGCTTAGGTTTAGTGGTATCTCCGGGAGCTCCTCCACCCATTCTAAATGAGGTAACAGGCCCTGCAGTAGATAAGGTTAACTTGCTTGGCATAAAATACGTGGTATCATTCAGATCAAAAACCTCTGTCAGACTTTTATCCGCAAAAACATAATAATATTCGCGGTTACCTCCTGCTCCACCAAAACGCATCATCATTCTACCTGCACCGCCACCGCCGCCACCAGCACCGTTGCTGTCTTCAATTTCCTCCACTGGCATATAGCTTGCATTGGTGGCCGTAAACAGCAATTCAAAATTAGACTTGCTTGAAGCAGGCATCCTGGCCTTCATCTGGTCGGTTAGTTGAAAACCGCTAGCTGCAGCCATTGCGGCAGGATCTACAGTTACTTCGAATTGTATTGCTCCAGAACTTTTTTTCTGTGCAGTTGCTACAGAAACCATAGAGCATACGCCCAATAAAGCGAATAATATTTTTTTCATTGCTATTGATTTTGTCGTGTTAGGTACTATTATCTAAAAGACTTAGATTGAAAAGAAATAAAATGGTTTAAGCAAAGTTATTATAGTTCTAACACAAAGGCCGTTAAAAAGTGTTAAATAACTGCTGTTCAGACGTAAAATATTGGTTAATATTCGGTACTTTCCAGCCAGCCGTTGGTTAACACATCTGCAATATGCATGGTTTTAATGGCGATGTTATTTTTATCAATATATCCTTGAAGATGCAGCAAACAGGACAAATCGGTTGAGATGATATAATCAGCGTTTTGTGCCAGGGCATGATTCACTTTCTGTTCGGCCATGGCTGATGAAATGGCATCGAATTTTACCGCAAAAGTACCACCAAAGCCACAGCACATATCTGTGTCTTCCATTTCAATCATCTCCAAACCATGAACTTTAGATAATAACTGACGGGGTTCATCTTTGATTTTGCATTCGCGCAGGGCGCTACATGAATCATGATAAACCGCTTTTCCTTCCAGTTCTGCCCCAAAGTAATCTTTCTTCGCAACATTCACTAAAAAATCAGATAGTTCCCAGATATTGGACTGTAAACTGCGGCACTTATTATGCACAATTGTATTGGTAAACAGATCGTTATAACCACTTTTAATCATACCTACACAAGAGGCCGATGGCGCTACAACATAGGTATTTTCGGTAAAATCGCTAAGGAATTTTGTACCCACCTGCTTGGCTTCATCCCAGTAGCCCGCATTATAGGCTGGCTGACCGCAGCAGGTTTGTTTGGAGTTGTAGCTTACCACACAGCCCGATTTTTCTAACAATCGTAGCGTGTTAAAGGCCGTTTCCGGATATAACTGATCTACAAAACATGGGACAAACAACTCTACTTTCATTTAGGGTAGTAAATTTATTAAGGAATGAACAGCTTTTGACTGAAATAACAATTAAGCCTGCAAAGCTACATCTTTAGTTTCTTTAGGTTCAACTTTTTGTACAAAAAGAAGGAATAACAGGCCGATTATAAAGAAAACGGCAATAGCTACAACAGAATTGCGCATGCTTCCGGTAATTTCTTCAATATATCCGAAACTAAACATTCCAAATACCAAAGCTACCTTTTCTGCAACATCGTAAAAACTGAAGTAAGAGGTGTGGTCAGGACTCTCCTGAGGTAAAAACTTAGAATAAGTTGAACGGGAGAGTGATTGAATTCCACCCATTATTAAACCTACAATGGCTGCAAGAAGGTAAAATTGCATTTCCGTGTGGATGAAGTATCCATAAACGCAACACCCAATCCAGATAATCACAACACCAATTAAGACCTTAACATTTCCAAAAACGTTTTTGGCCAGGTATGACATCAGCATCGCTCCCGGTATAGCGATTACCTGCAACAATAATATGGTGGCAATTAGTTTCTCTGTAGGCAGGTGGAGTTCCTTTTCTCCAAAAATTGTAGCCATTAACATAACGGTTTGCACCCCCATAGAATAAAAGAAGAAAGCAAAAAGCAATCTTTTTAGGTGTTTCATGGTTTTAACCTGTTTCCAAACCTTCTGAAGTTCCTTAAAACCACTGGTCATGATATTGCTTTTAGCCGTTTTAAAATTTGGACTGCCCTTTGGAAGGTTTCGAAAGGGAATTTGTGCAAAGCCCATCCACCACAAACCCACCAGTAAGAAGGAGATTCTTGCTGGCAATGCCTTACCTTCAGGGGTATCCGGTATACCGAAAACACCTGGAAAAAATACAATTATGAAACAAAGTATCTGAAGGATAACGCTGCCGATGTACCCGTAGCTGAACCCTCTTGCACTTACACCATCCTGACGGTCGGGCGTAGCAATTTCGGGCAGATACGAGTTATAAAAAACCAGGCTACCCCAAAAACCAATTGCAGCAAGAATGAAGAAAACTATACTCATCTGCAATGTACTTAAGGTGAAGAAATACAACAAGCAGCAGGCAACTCCACCGAGGTAGGTAAACATTTGCATAAAAATCCGCTTGTTTCCCCGGGTATCTGCAATGGCAGACAAAATGGGCGAAGCTATGGCTATCACTAAAAATGCAAAGGCCATGGCATAACTGTACAAAGATGAATTAACAAACTTATGCCCTAAAAAGGTAACATAATCAACGGTTTGATCATCCTTATCGGAAGTGATAGCGGAATAATATGCCGGAAAAATTGTTGAAGTAATGACCAGGTTATAGGCGGAATTCGCCCAATCAAAGAAGGCCCAGGAACGAATGGTTTTCTTATTATTTTTTTCTATCATTTTTTTGAGAATGACGCTGTTTGTTTGGTTTAACTGTTGAATTGCTTAACTGTCTAAAGCGAACTGAAAACTGTTAGCTGGAAACCGGTCTAAAGATAATACTTCTTACCATCAGTTTTAATTTTGCCTGCATCTAATAATTCACGGATGGCGTCAAGTCTTTCATTTTCAGATCCATTTTTGATAGCTGAGATAAGCTCATCAAGGGTTAATGGGTTCTGTTGTAGCAAAGAGGCTATTTCGTAATCGATTTTATCCTCTACTCCGGCTGCTGCTTCATTTCTCTTTTCCGCAATACACACATCACACACGCCACATTTGGTGGCATTTGGCTCATCGAAATAAGCCAATAACTGAACGCTTCTACAGGAACCGGACATTGTGTAGGCTACTACAGCTTCAATCTGTTTCAGTAAAATTTCTTTCCTGAGCGATAGGTATTTCACATCCAGATCAAAATGATCCATATCTACCCTGGCCCTTATATATTGCAGCTGTGGCTGATCGGTTTGCTGAATATAGTTTAACAAATCAATGGCCTGAAGTTTATTTAAAACCGCGATTACATCTTTATAAGAGGCTCCTGTTTTCTTTGCAATATCGGCTTCGCTAATTTTAACAAAACCATCAAAAGCACCTCCATGTGATCGTAATATGGTTTTGATGAGTGAATCGTAAGCCCTGTTTTCAATCTGGAAACGATAAACATCTTCGTGGCTTGCGGTAAACATTAATCTTGAGGGTAAAAACACACTTTCTGATAGCGTAATGTATCCATCGTGCTCTAGAAACTTTAAACCAGATAATGTTTTTAACACACTAATATTAAATCTTTTACAAAAGTCAGCTATATCAAAAGTAAAGGTAAGCCCTTCGCCTGCTCCAAAAGCTAGCTGAAAGTAGTTACCCAGGTAATGGTATATTTTTCTGATCTCATCAGGACTCGGGAAGCTATCAATATACCTGCTTTCCAGTCCTTCGACATCAGCTTGATTGGCCAATAATACAGCATAGCTTTTTTTCTCATCCCGACCTGCCCTTCCAGCTTCCTGATAATAGGCTTCCAGGCTCTCTGGTAAGTCCAGGTGAACTACGAAACGAACATCAGCCTTGTCAATCCCCATACCAAAAGCATTGGTAGCCACCATAATCCTGGTTTTATTTTGCTTCCAGTCTTCCTGTTTTTTAAAACGGCTATCTCTTTCCAGTCCGGCGTGGTAAAAATCGGCCTTAATCTGATTGCGAATTAAAAAGTTGGCCACCTCTGCAGTTTCCCTTCTGTTGCGCACATAAACCAACCCCGTGCCTTTTACATTATTGCAGATTTCAATTAGTTTTTTATATTTATCTTCCTTATTAAAAACCACATAGCTTAAGTTATCTCTTGCAAAGCTTTTAACAAAAACCTGGGGATCTTTCATTTCCAGCTTTTCTACAATATCTTGTCTCACAAAAGCTGTAGCAGTTGCTGTGAGTGCCAAAACAGGTACATCTGGTAATATCTCGCGGAGTTTTGCAATTTGCTGATAAGGCGGACGGAAATCATATCCCCACTGGGAAATGCAATGCGCCTCATCTACGGCGATAAGGTTTACGTTCATGTATGATATCCTGGTCCGTACTAAATCAGAGAGTAGCCGTTCTGGTGAGAGGTAAAGAAATTTTATTTTACCATAAATGCAGTTATCCAGCAAAATATCGATTTCCCGTTTACCCATACCTGCGTAAATGGCTATGGCTTCTATTCCTTTGGCTTTGAGGTTTTCTACCTGATCTTTCATCAGTGCGATTAAGGGAGAAACCACAATACAAATCCCCTCTTTTACCAGGGCGGGAACTTGAAAACAGATAGATTTTCCTCCGCCGGTAGGCAAAAGAGCCAGACTATCCTTCCCATCAAGTGCGGCAGTAATAATCTCTTGCTGTAAAGGCCTGAAAGCGGGATATCCCCAATACTTTTGTAAAATCTCTATTGCTGTCATAAATCGGCGGTATCAAAACTATAAAAAACCTGCCGATATTGCTAAATTGCGGCAGATTTAATCATCATTTAATGAAGTCACGCTACATCCTACCCGCACTCTCGCTATTATTTTTAACCGCTACCGCTCAAGAAAAAAAATGGGATATTGAAAAATATCAGGGCACAACCAAGAATTTCACCTTAAATACTGATGAAGGTACCTGGATGAATCTGGATGTGAGTCCGGATGGGCAGGAAATTGTTTTTGACCTTTTGGGAGACATTTATACCATGCCAGTTTCGGGCGGCGTAGCTAAACTAATTAGTGGAGGCATAGCCTGGGATGTTCAGCCGCGTTTTAGCCCTAATGGAAAATACATTTCCTTTACCAGCGATAAAAGTGGCGGCGACAATATCTGGATTATGAACCGGGATGGTGCTGAAAAGAAACAAATTACAAAGGAAAGCTTCAGGTTATTGAACAATGCTACCTGGATGCCCAACAGCGAATATATTATTGCCCGCAAGCACTTTACAGCATCTCGCTCTTTAGGGGCAGGAGAAATGTGGATGTACAGCATTAATGGTGGCGATGGTGTTCAACTTACCAAGCGCAAAAATGATCAGCAGGATGCCGGCGAACCGAATGTATCTCCTGATGGCAGATTCCTTTATTTTAGCGAAGATGTTACCCCGGGGCCAAATTTCGAATATAGCAAGGATCCGAACGGCACCATCTATGCCATTCGCCAATTGGATTTAACTACTGGCAGGCTGACTACCCTGATTAACGAGCAAGGAGGCGCCTGCCGTCCGCAAGTTTCGCCTGATGGCAATTTGATTGCCTTTGTAAAAAGAGTAAGATTGAAATCAACCTTATACGTTCAAAACCTTAAAACTGGCGAAGAGTGGCCGGTAAATGAAGATTTATCGCACGACCAACAGGAAACCTGGGCTATTTTTGGTGTTTATCCGAATTTTGCCTGGACACCTGACAGCAAAAGCCTGATATTTTACGCGAAAGGAAAAATAAGAAAAACAGAAATTGCGAGCTTAATCAACACAGAAATTCCATTCCAGGCCAATACCATACAAACCGTACAAAAAGCTTTACATTTTGAGCAGCAGGTTTTTAGCGATGAGTTTAATGCTAAAATGTTGCGTCAACTGGTAACTTCTCCTGATGGTAAAACAATCGTATTTAATGCGGCTGGTTTTCTTTATAAGCAAGAACTTCCGGCAGGAACGCCTCAACGGTTAACTACAGGTTTAGATTTTGAATTTGAGCCTGCTTTTAGTCCGGATGGCAAATACGTTGTTTTCACAACCTGGAACGATGAGCTTCGGGGCGCGATTAAGCGGGCAGATCTAAAATCGGGCAAATTAATTACGCTAAGTGATGAAAAAGGCTTTTACTATTCGCCGCAATACGCTACCAAAGGTGATAAAATTGTTTTCAGAAAAGGTAGTGGTAATGATGTTTTAGGTTACAATTATGGCCGGGGCACCGGGATTTTTATCATGCCCGCTAATGGTGGCACTAAAACACTGGTCTCTGACAACGGTATCCGTCCGCAGTTTAATAACACCGATACCAGAATATATTTCCAAAGCTATGCTGATGGTAAAAAAGCCCTTAAAAGTATCGATTTAAACGGCGCCAATGAACGTACGCACTTTACCTCACAATATGCCAATCAGTTTGTCATCAGTCCTGACAATAAATGGCTGGCTTTTAATGAGCTTTTCAATGTGTATATCACACCTATGATTAATATTGGAACTGCCCAAGATGCCTCCGCCGGAAATAAAGCCATTCCGGTTACTAAGGTTACTACCGATGGGGGAACTTATATCCAATGGAGTGCAGACAGCAAAAACCTTCATTGGACTCTTGGACCAAAATATTTTACAATAGCAGTTGATGAGGCTTTTAATTTTGATGGAAAAACACCTAAAGCACAGGCTACGGGTACCGACATTAATTTAGTACTGAAATCAGACCTTCCTACGGGTATTGTGGCTTTGAAAGGAGCCCGCATCATTTCAATGAAGGGTGATGAGGTGATAGAAAAAGGTACAATTCTTACCGATGGCAATAAAATTACAGCGATTGGTAAGGACGATGCAGTAACCATTCCTGCTAATGCTAAGGTGATTGATGTACAAGGCAAAACCATTATGCCCGGAATTATTGATGTGCATGCACATTTGCGTACGAGTCCAGATGGAATTACACCACAAAGCGATTGGAGCTACATGGGTAACCTGGCTTTTGGGGTAACCACCTCCCATGATCCATCGAGCAATACAGAAATGGTTTTTAGCCAAAGTGAAATGCTTAAAGCAGGTAGATTAATTGGTCCGCGTGTGTATTCTACAGGATCTATTTTATATGGAGCCGATGGCGATTTTAAAGTGGTGATTAACAGTTTGGATGATGCTTTAGCCAATTTAAGAAGGCTGAAAGCAGTGGGTGCATTTTCGGTAAAATCTTACAACCAGCCACGGAGAGAGCAACGTCAACAGATTTTAGAAGCTGCCCGACAGTTGAAAATGGAGGTGGTACCTGAAGGGGGATCTACCTTTTTCCACAACATGAATATGATTGCTGATGGCCATACAGGTATTGAACACAGTATCCCGGTTTTACCTGTTTATAAGGATGTGACCACACTTTGGAACAATACAGAGGTGGCCTATACGCCTACTTTAATTGTGGCTTACGGTGGCCAATGGGGTGAGAACTATTGGTACGACAGAACGAACGTTTGGGAGAATGAAAAACTGATGAGCTTCACACCTCGCTCGATTATCGATTCGAGAGCCAGACGCAGAACTACTTCAGAATACAGTGATTATAACCACATTGATATTGCGAAAGCGACGAAACAGATTGCTGATGGTGGTACAAAGATAAATTTAGGTGCACATGGTCAAATTCAAGGCTTAGGTGCACACTGGGAACTCTGGATGATGGTACAAGGTGGCTTTTCTCCTCTACAGGCTATTAGAAATGCCACTTTGAATGGTGCAAGCTATTTAGGTATGAACAAAGAAATCGGTTCTTTAGAGGTAGGTAAACTCGCCGATTTAGTAATTATGGATGCCAATCCTTTGGATGATATCCGGAATTCGGAAAAAATAAAATATGTAATGATTAATGGTCGATTGTATGACAGTGCTACTATGAACGAAGTTGGAACAAGAGAAAAACTTCGCGGCAAATTGTGGTTCGAAAATGCAAGAGGCAATGGCTACATTGTTCCAAACGGAGATTCAGAAACCTGGACGTATACGGTTCCGCATTGTGATTAGGGATTAATGTGTGAATGAGTGAGTTTTGAATGAGTGAATGTTAATAGCAAACGTCCCATTCACTCATTCACTCATTCACTCATTCTATCATTCAATAATTCAATATTACAACACCAAAAGTCCGTAATCCCGGAGTGTATTAATTGGCTTGGAGTACCAAAAAAGTTCGAAATTCTCCATTTCGTTTTCAAAATCGCTTTTAATCTCCTGGAAAGTATAAACCTTCTCTGCTGTTATTTTAATACGTTCTAAAAGAGATATTAGCCAGGCTCCTTCACTTTTACTGGTTTGAATCGTAAAGCTTTCCTTTTTATCATGAAAAGTTAGTGTGGCCATTTCCCAGGTATTTCCCTTTTTAGTTTTGCTGAAATAGTCTATGGCAGGTTGCCTGCCAATCCAAACTACTTTTGCTGTAGGTTTAATATTGAAGAGATCCTGATCTACCAATGCTTTTTCGATGAAATCGGCACTGATTTTAGTTCGTGGAATTTTAAAATCGAACCAGTCCTGCAATTCGTAATCGAAGCAGATGCCATGCATAAAATTAAAAAGCGACTTTTTTAAGCCATAGCTAAATTTATTATGGTCGATTCCGGTTTTATCTATGTAATTAATGTCGTTATTAGCAAAGGAGCCTGTACATGAAGTTTCTTTAACCACACCAAATTTCTCGGGGTACATGCCTACAGGGCTGTGAGCGGTCATTGCAAACTGGTGCCAAAAGCCCGATTGTAAGACCCCTGCCTCGAATAGTTGTCGCACCATTTCCAGGCTATCTACGGTTTCCTGAACCGTTTGTGTAGGATATCCATACATCAGATAAGCATGAACCATGATGCCTGCTTCGGTAAAATTCCGGGTAACTTTGGCCACCTGCTCTACGGTTACTCCTTTATCGATCAGCTTTAATAGCCGGTCGGAAGCAACTTCTAAGCCACCAGAAACGGCAATACAACCAGAAGCTTTAAGTAATAGGCACAAATCTCTGCTGAAGCTTTTTTCAAACCGGATATTGGTCCACCAGGTTACAGCCAGTCCTCTTCTTAAAATCTCTAAAGCAACTTCCCGCATCAATGCAGGTGGTGCAGCCTCATCTACAAAATGGAAACCATTTTGGCCGGTTTGCGCTGCAAGCTGTTCAATCCGATCAACGATCTGTTGGGCTGCAACCGGTTCGTAAACACGGATATAGTCTAAAGAAATATCACAGAAAGTGCATTTACCCCAATAACAGCCATGCGCCATGGTGAGTTTATTCCAACGCCCATCACTCCACATCCGGTGCATGGGATTTACAATTTCAATAACAGAGATGTAATGATCCAGTAATAAATCGCTATAATCTGGCGTACCTACATCGGCCTGCTTATAATCATTTCTAAAAGAATCATTTCGGTAAACAACCTGATTATTTTCGAGCAGAAAAGTTCGTTTATAGGTTTTGGCCGCTTCAGGAATATCCTGGGTAATATTTTGATAAAGCAATTCGATGGGTAATTCGCCATCGTCAAGCGTAATAAAATCGAAGAATTCGAATACGCGCTCGTCACTTAATGAACGGAGTTCTGTGTTTGGAAATCCGCCACCCATAGAAACTTTAATTTCAGGATGATTTGCCTTAAGCCATTGTGCACAACGGAAAGCACTATACAAGTTGCCTGGAAAGGGAACAGAAATGAGGAACAGTTGAGGCTGTATGGTATTAATTTTCTCTTCCAGGATGTGGATTAAAATTTCATCGATATAGCTTAAGGGTGCATTCAGAATCTGATATAATTCGTCAAAAGAGTTGGCGCTCCTGCCTAATCGTTCTGCATATCTGCTAAATCCAAAATTCTCATCAATACATTCAACGATAAAATCTGAAATATCTTCCAGATAAAGTGTCGCCAGGTGCTTCGCTTTATCCTGGGTTCCCATAGCGCCAAAAGCCCAGTCGAGCTCTTCCAATTGTGCAAACCGGGATGCCTCCGGCAAAAAATCGCCACTGCAAATCTGCAAGGCCAGGGTCGGATTTTTTCCTTGAAGAAAAGCAATAACGGCATCAATGGTTTTAATGTAATCCTGTTGAAGGGCCAGAATGCGCTTAGAATTATCGCTGATCTGATCTACCTGAATAATAGCATTAAAAAGCCTTGTAATGCCTTGCTTGGAAAACAATTCTAAAATCACTTCAATGCCCAAATCTGCCTGGGTACAACTGATGTTTTTTGTATTGAGGAAACCTTTTATATACGCAGTAGCCGGATACGGTGTATTCAGTTGGGTAAAAGGTGGCGTAATGGCAAAGATCTCGGTTTTCAAAAGGAATTGTTTTTTCTGCAAAAGTAAGGGATTTTTAAGGATTATAAATGCCCGAATGACACATCAGGGCAATTTCATTATTTAAAACAGTCGCCATTTTCATCTTTTTAAACTAAACTGCATGTTCAAGCGTTTTAATACCACATCAACACGTTTTCTATTTTAATGAAATTTGTCCCGTTTTTCCTGCTGATATTTTTCGCTCAAGTTAGTTTAGCCCAAAAGGCTTTTCAATTTCCTAAGTTAAAATCTCAGGGTATTTCGGCTGATCAGTTAAGACCTGGGAACTGGAATATCATCAGTACTGCTGAAGGTGATTTGAATAATGATGGAGAAGCAGACCTGGCATTGGTATTTGAATATTTTAAAGCGGTAGACGAAATCAGGGTTTACGGAGATAATACCACGGGCATTATTAAGGAGACACAAAAACCAAGGATACTGGCAATCTACTTAAAAAACAGCGGCAGTAATTCTTATAATTTATCAACCCAGAATAACGACTTCATTTTACGTTCTGAAGAGGGCGGTAAATTGGGGGATCCGCTGCAGCAAATTGCCATTAAAGACCAGCAATTGTATTTGCGTTTTCAGGGAGGAAACGACTGGCGTTGGGAATTGGGATATACTTTTAAGTTTGAAAACAAGGATTGGTTTTTAACGAATGCCATTAACCTTTACTACAACAATTCCAGCGGCGACATGACCGAACGGATCTACAATTTTAAGGATCGGGAGCTATACACCACTCATGGCAATTTATACCGAAGGGATATTTCGAACTATAAAACCAGTGAAGTGCTTTTCTTCTCCCAGATGCGCACTTTTAAAACCTTTAAAAAACCCTGGGCCTGGGAAATTATGCCGAATGTTTATCTTTAGTTTTAGTAGCAGGTAGAAAGTAGCAAGTACTAAGTATCAAGTAGCAAGTATTGAGTAGCAGAAATCGAGTTGCAAAGCCGGTTTGACGCTCATGAAACATCGGGAGGCTTAAATATCGTTTAGGATTTATCTTGCCATTCTCATCAATTATTTTGGATCTTAGACCTCCGACTCTGACTTCAGATTTCAGACTACATTTAAAGTTGCTGTGCAATTACAAAGCCGCTTGCCCATGCCCATTGGAAATTGTAACCGCCAAGCCATCCCGTAACATCAACACATTCGCCTCCAAAAAAGAGATTTGGAACCTTTTTACATTCGAGCGTTTTAGAAGATATTTCGTTGGTATCAATGCCTCCTCTCATTACTTCTGCTTTATCATATCCTTTATCTCCTGCTGGTTTTACTTTAAAGTGATGAATAGTCTGGTCAATTAATTCGATTTCTGCTTTAGTTAATGACGCTACAGGCTTGCTTAGTGGTAAAAACTTGCCCAGGGCATCGGTAAACTTTTTTGTATAGAAACGATTGAGCAAAGTAGAAAGCATGGTTTTTCCATTCAATTTACGTTCCTCCTCTAAAAGTTCGGTGATATGCTCATTTGGCAAAAGGTTGATATTAATCGTTTCTCCTCTTCTCCAAAAGGAGGAAATCTGCAAAATAGCCGGCCCACTTAATCCCCAATGCGTAAAAAGAATATTTTCCTCAAAAGCAATCTCATCATTGCTCACCTCGCAGAACACAGCGTTTCCAGAAAGTTGGGCAAACCACTCCTCATCTTTTCCGGTAATGGTTAATGGCACCAGGGCCGGTGCAGTTTCAATAATGTTTAAGCCTTGTTTTCGGGCAAACCGCAAAGCGAAGTCGGTAGCACCCATTTTAGGAATGGGAAGCCCGCCGGTAGCGATAACCAACTTCTCAGCACTAAGCTGGATGGTTTTTCCATGCTTTTCGTAAGTCACTTTAAATCCATTGGGCAGGATGCTAATGTCTTTAACATCCGCATTGCATCTGATTTCTTGTCCGAAATCTTCACATATAGACGTAAAAACCTGCACCACATCTTTGGCATTTTTTTGATCGGGAAATAGCTGTCCCAGTGTTTTTTCTTTCCCTACAATACCATACGTTTCAAAAAAGCTGATGGTATCCTCAACCGTCCATTGTGTAAAAGCCGATTTAAGAAAATGTGGGTTAGCAGAGATAAACTGTTCAGCAGAAGCGAATTGATTGGTATAATTACATCTTCCACCACCCGAAATCAAAATTTTGGCCCCTGGTTTATCGTTTTTTTCCAACACGACAACTTTCTTGCCCAAATACCCCGCCTGCACTGCGCACATCAATCCGCAAGCCCCGGCACCAATTATTATCGCATCTGCATCCATCAATAATCTAAATATTGTTACTTTTGTGCAAAATTAGCATACTTTTTCACACCTCATGGCAAAACAGATCAGCGAATTAAAATTAGGTATTTTAGGAGGCGGACAATTAGGGCGCATGCTCATCCAACAAGCAATCAACTATAATGTAACTTCATTGGTGTTAGATCCAGATCCGGATGCACCTTGCAAACACATTTGCAATTACTTTGAAAACGGTTCAATAACTGATTTTGATACGGTTTACAACTTTGGTAAGAAAGCAGATATTATCACCATAGAAATCGAAAAGGTAAATATAGACGCACTTGAGCAACTGGAGAAAGAAGGCAAACAGGTTTTTCCTCAATCGAGAGTAATTCGGTTAATTCAGGACAAAGGTGTTCAGAAACAGTTTTTTAAAGAAAACGACATCCCTACTTCTCCGTTCCAGATTGTGAATACTAAGGAAGACATGGAAAATAGTCATTTTCAATTTCCATATATTTTAAAGTTACGCAGAGACGGTTACGATGGCAAAGGTGTAATGAAAATCAATGATTCAGCTGATTTAAAAAATGCCTTTGATGCGCCCTGCATCATTGAAAAACTGGTAGATTTTGAAAAAGAAATTGCAGTTATCGTGGCGAGAAACTCCAATGGTGATGTTAAAACTTTTCCGATGGTGGAGATGGAATTTAATCCGGAAGCCAATTTGGTAGAGTTTTTAATTTCTCCTTCTACTTATGCAGAAAGCCTGCAGCAAAAAGCTGAAAATATTGCCAAGCAAATTGCCTCGGCCATGAACATCACTGGTATATTAGCCGTAGAGATGTTTGTAACCAGAGAAGGTGATATTCTGGTAAATGAAGTTGCTCCTCGTCCGCACAACAGTGGTCACCAAACCATAGAGGGCAATTACGTTTCTCAGTTCGAGCAACATTTGCGTTCAATATATAATCTGCCCTTGGGCGATACCTCGAGTATTACCAATGCGATTATGATTAATTTATTGGGAGAGAAAGGCTTTGAAGGGGTTGCAAAATATGAAAACCTGGAAAAAGTAATGGCTATAGATGGTGTATATGTTCACCTTTACGGCAAGAAATACACTAAACCTTTCCGTAAAATGGGTCATGTAACAATAGTAGACATCGACCGCGAAAAAGCGATTGAAAAGGCCAGATATGTACAGAAAACGCTTAAGGTAATTGCCTAATCATTAAAATAGAAAAGATAAATCAATATAAAATGAGTGACTTTAAAGTAGGTATCATCATGGGGAGTAAATCAGATCTACCCGTAATGCAGGATGCCGCAGATATATTAAAAGACTTTGGGATCGACTATGAAATTACTGTTGTTTCTGCACACCGCACGCCTGAAAGAATGTTTGAATATGCAAAGGCTGCTGCTGGCAGAGGATTAAAAGTAATTATTGCCGGTGCCGGTGGTGCTGCGCATTTACCTGGTATGGTAGCTTCTATCACTACCCTACCCGTAATTGGTGTTCCTGTAAAATCATCTAATTCTATTGATGGCTGGGATAGTATTTTATCTATTTTACAGATGCCTAATGGCATTCCTGTTGCTACAGTTGCCTTAAATGCTGCTAAAAATGCAGGTTTACTAGCTGCGCAGATTTTAGCAACCGCTGATGAATCTTTACGTAATAAGATGCAGGATTACAAAGACGATTTGAGAAAGAAAGTGGAAGAAAGTGCGGCATCCATGTAATCAGAAGTTATAAGTCGATAGTTTGAGGCTTGCAAAGCACTTCAGACTATCGACAATTAATCTATATCAATAATATCACCGGGTTTACAGTCTAAAACCCTGCAAATCGCCTCCAGGGTATCAAACCGAACTCCTTTTGCTTTCCCTGTTTTGAGGATTGATAAGTTTACAATAGTCAATCCCACCTTCTCCGACAACTCAGTTAAGGACATTTTCCGCCTGGCAAGCATCATATCTAAATTAATTACAATTGGCATAGCTGTATTTTTTAAACGAATGCTTCATTCTCCTGTTTAATCTGAACGCCCACTTTAAAAGCTAGTCCTAAAGCAATTACAACTAATCCTACCAGTGTAGTCGAATCAAAAAATTTTCGTCCATTGTTAAGTACATATCCAGAATCATTCAGATTTAAAATAGCAATACAGTTTAAAAATAATTCTTGTGCGAGCCAGCCTAATAATGGCAACAACATTAACAGGAAACCCATCGCAATTATCATTCGTCCATTTCTAGCTGTAAAAACTTCGTCTTTTCTTAACGAGGCAAAAAAACATTTTGTTCCCAAAGCTAATAAACCTATACATATCCATTGAAGATATTGAGCAATTTGGAAAATGATTGCTGAGAAAGAGAAAAGTTGAGAATAAGTTTTAAACCTAACTTCTACCATGCCTAGGTTTGTTTTGTTTACAATAACTTTTTTCTTGAACCAATCTTCAAGTGATGCATTGGTATTTTCGTTAGCAGGTACTTTTACCTGAACACCATACATTTCATAACCTTTAACGCTTTTGCTCAATGCAGGTGCGGATATAGAAAAAACCTTTACTAGAATAAAAATCACATAGAAGATGAGTGCTGCAGTTGCAAATCTGTCTAAATTTCTGATTAAACGACTTTCGGAGAGTTTCATAAGGCAAATAATTTATGAAACAATAATAAGCACAATTTTAAAACAAAACAATAATAATTTATCGTTTTATTTTAAAAAATCAATTCAAGCTTGGATCAGCAGGGAAATTACTAATGTGGGCGTACTTAGGTCCCAGATTCACTATCACATCTCTCCAAAGCTGTTCATCGTCGTTATTGAAAATTAAATCAGTATCCGAGATATTACTAACCATCCAGGCATTCTGCTCAATTTCGCGTTCTAACTGTCCTGTATCCCATCCAGAGTAGCCCATAAAAAATTTCACTTCATCCTCAGCGATGGCATTGGTGTTTAAAAGAATCTTAAGGGTTTCGAAGTTACCGCCCCAGTATATGCCATTACCTATTTCTTCCCCGCTTTGCAACTTATCATAGCATCTGTGAATAAAATGAAGGGTATCGGCAGCCACCGGCCCGCCAAAATAAATGTGGTTATTGGCTTCCCATAAATCCTGGATAACATCATTCAGCACAAGATTTCCTACCTGATTCAGGATATAACCAACCGTTCCTTCATCACCATGTTCGGTTAATAACACCACCGATCTTTTGAAATTAGGATCTGCCATGAATGGCTCTGAAACGAGTAGTCTTCCGGTTTGGGGTTTAATATTATTTAGCATGACGAGAATCATTTGTGGCACCATAAAAGATGCGTATGTTTGTTTATGCAAGTTACAAATGAATTTCTACAAAACCTGCGCCAAGATTACAAAAGCGCAACGTTAGACGAATCTGACGTAGATAATAATCCAATTACCCAATTTAAAACCTGGTTTGAAAATGCAGTTTCTGCCCAGGTTTATGAGCCCAATGTAATGACCCTGGCTACTGTTGATAAAGCTGGCAGACCAGATGCCAGAATTGTACTTCTTAAAGGTGTAGATGAGGATGGTTTCAGGTTTTTCACTAACTATTTAAGCGCTAAAGGCAAGGAACTTAAAAGAAATCCATATGCCTGCTTAGTTTTCTTTTGGCCGGATTTGGAGAGACAGGTTCGCATTGAAGGATCGGTAGAGAAGTTAGATAAAGAAACCTCTGAAAATTATTTCAATACCCGTCCTGTAGCAAGCCAGATTGGTGCCATAGCCTCCCCACAAAGCCAGGTTATCCCGAACAGACAATTTCTCGAAGAAAAAGTGGAAGCTTTTAAAACCAGTACCGGAGAGAAGAATATTGCTAAACCAGCGCATTGGGGTGGATATATTGTTAAACCCACGCGCATAGAATTTTGGCAGGGCCGCCCAAGCCGTTTGCACGACCGCATCAATTTTGAACTGATTAAAGGAAGCTGGGTTAAAACTCGCTTAGCGCCTTAAATAAATAATTGATTTAATTTTATTACTATCCACTTTATGATCAGAAACATTTCAGTAATCGGCTCCGGAACCATGGGAAATGGTATAGCGCATACCTTTGCTCAGCATGGTTTTCAGGTCAGCTTAATAGATATCAGCGAAAACGCGCTAAACCAGGCACTGATAACCATCGGTAAGAATTTAGACAGGCAGGTATCCAAGGGAACGTTAACCGCGGAAGAAAAAGAGCATACGCTAAAGAATATTACTCCCTATACTGCATTCGAAGAAGGCGTGGCAATGGCCGATTTAGTAGTTGAGGCCGCTACTGAAAATACAGAACTGAAGCTTAGGATTTTTAAAGACCTGGATACTTTTGCACCCGAGTCGGCCATTTTAGCTTCCAATACCTCCTCCATTTCCATTACACAGATTGCAGCTGTAACCAAGAGGGGCGATAAAGTAATTGGTATGCACTTTATGAATCCGGTTCCGGTGATGAAGCTGGTAGAAGTGATCAGAGGCTATGCTACCAGCGATGAAACAACCCAATTGGTGATGTCGCTTTCTGCTCAACTTCAAAAAACCCCGGTAGAGGTTAATGATTATCCGGGCTTTGTGGCCAACCGCATTTTAATGCCGATGATTAATGAAGCAATATATACCCTATATGAGGGTGTTGCCGGGGTTCAAGAGATCGATACGGTAATGAAACTGGGAATGGCTCATCCAATGGGTCCACTCCAATTAGCCGATTTTATTGGTTTGGATGTTTGTCTTGCGATATTAAAGGTTCTGCATGATGGTTTTGGAAATCCAAAATATGCACCTTGCCCATTATTGGTTAATATGGTTACGGCAGGCAGAAAAGGCGTAAAAACCGGAGAAGGATTTTATCAATACACAGCAGTTTCGAAAGATATTGTGGTTTCAGATAAATTTAAAAAATCCTAATTTTTTTAGCATTTAATTTTATATTTGCTTTATGAATGAGCATCTGGATCCGAATGCAAGCCACTTAACACCTACCGATCGCGATATTGAGCGGGTGTTAAGGCCACAAGCTTTTGAAGATTTTACCGGGCAAGAGAAAGTGATGGAGAACCTGAAGATTTTTGTTCAGGCGGCGAAACTTCGTGGCGAAGCTTTAGATCACGTGCTTTTGCACGGCCCCCCGGGATTGGGTAAAACAACTTTATCTCACATTATCGCCAATGAGATGGCTACCGGGATTAAGGTCACATCAGGACCAGTGTTAGATAAACCAGGAGACCTGGCAGGCTTACTTACCGGGCTTGATACCGGTGACATCCTCTTCATTGATGAAATTCACCGGCTTTCACCATTGGTTGAAGAATACCTTTACTCGGCGATGGAAGATTTTAAAATCGACATTATGCTCGAAACAGGTCCCAACGCCCGTTCAGTCCAAATTTCTTTAAATCCTTTCACATTGGTTGGTGCCACTACACGTTCTGGTTTACTTACGGCGCCATTGCGTGCGCGCTTTGGTATCAATGCCCGTTTGGCATATTATGATGCCAAATTATTAACCACCATTGTACTGCGCTCATCAGACATTCTTAAAACACCAATTAGCGAAGAAGGTGCTTATGAGATTGCCCGCCGAAGTCGGGGTACGCCTCGTATTGCGAATGCACTGTTAAGAAGAACACGGGATTTTGCTCAGATTAAAGGTAACGGTACCATTGATACCGAAATTGCCCGTTATGCATTAAATGCCTTAAACGTAGATGAGCACGGTCTTGATGAAATGGATAATAAGATACTATCTACCATTATTGATAAATTTAAAGGTGGCCCGGTTGGGTTAAAAACAATTGCTACGGCTGTTGGAGAAGATGAAGGAACGATTGAAGAAGTTTATGAGCCATTCTTGATTCAGGAAGGCTACATCATGCGTACTTCAAGGGGAAGAGAAGTAACAGAAGCCGCCTATAAGCATTTAAAAAAGAACTATCCAGGGCAAACGGGTAAGTTGTTTTAAAAATGATTGAGTGAGAGAAGGATGGAATGAGTGAATAAGTGTCAAACGATTACATTAGGCATTTTATAAATTCACTCATTCAAAATTCACTCATTCAAAATTCACTCATTCAAAATTCACTCATTCAAAATTAATTTCTCCGAACATTTAACCTACTTGTCTGTTCATAGTGTACAAATCAAACATTATGAATATTGACATACGAAGATTAACGCTCGAAGACTATGCCGACCTTAAAGAATCCATGCTTCAGGCTTATGATAGCATGGGTGGACAGATTTGGCCAAAATCAAGCATCGCGAAACTCTTAAAAATTTTTCCGGAAGGTCAGCTCTGCATTGCGGTAGACGATAAAGTAGTAGCCTGTTCCTTATCTATTATTGTTGATTATGATGAATACGGCGATCGGCATACGTATAAACTCATTACCGGAGATTACAGCTTCTCGACACACAACCCTAATGGCGATACTTTATATGGCATAGAGATTTTTGTTCATCCTGAATACAGGGGTTTACGTTTGGGGAGGAGGCTTTATGAAGCTAGGAAAGAACTTTGCGAGGGTTTAAACCTGAAAAGTATTATTGCCGGGGGAAGAATACCCGGGTATCATGCTTATGCAGAAACTTTATCTCCAAGACAGTATATCGATAAAGTGAAGGCAAAAGAGATTTACGACCCTACCCTCACCTTCCAAATATCGAACGATTTTCACGTCCGCAAGGTTTTAAAGAATTACCTGCCTGGAGATCATGAATCGAAAGAATTTGCTACACTTATTGAGTGGAATAACATTTATTACCAGGGCGTGGATGCTTCTGCCCGGTCTGCTATGACTATTCGCCTGGGATTGGTTCAATGGCAAATGCGCTTATTTCCAGACATGGAATCTTTTTACGAACAGGTGGAATTTTTCGTAGATGCGGTAAGTGGCTATAAATCGGATTTTGTGATGTTCCCGGAACTGTTTAACACGCCATTGCTACAACCTTACAATCACCTGCCAGAGATTGAGGCGATGCGAAAACTTGCAGAAAAGACAGCAGAAATTGTGCAGAAAATGCATGAATATGCTTTAAGCTACAATGTAAATATTATTACAGGAAGTATGCCGCTACTGGATAATGGAAAGCTCTACAACGCGACCTATCTGTGCCATAGAACAGGAAAAATTGATGAATACAGAAAAATTCATATCACACCCAATGAGCAAAAGTACTATGGAATGGTTGGAGGAGACCAGGTGCAGGTATTTGATACCGATTGCGGAAAAGTGGGTATCCTGATTTGCTATGATGTTGAATTTCCTGAGCTAAGCAGAATTTATGCCGACCAAGGCATGCAAATACTGTTTGTTCCTTTCCTTACTGATACGCAGAATGGTTATACCCGGGTTAGGCATTGCGCGCAAGCGCGAGCGATAGAAAATGAGTGTTATGTAGCTATTGCAGGCTGTGTGGGCAACCTTCCTAAAGTAAATAATATGGATATCCAGTTCGCGCAGTCAGCGGTTTTTACGCCATCAGACTTTGCCTTTCCTACCAACGCTGTGAAGGCGGAAGCAACACCTAATACTGAAATGGTGTTGGTAGTGGATGTAGATCTTCACCTTCTTGATGAATTGCATCATTATGGAACCGTTAAAATTTTAAAAGACCGCAGAAAAGATCTCTACCAGATTAAATTGCTAAAATAAATAGTTTTCAGTTGGCAGCCTGCCGGTTAACCACTCCAAATCAGGCAGCTGATTAATTATAACCTGATAAAAAGGATTTTTTACTAATAAAGGGCTGCCCTAGAGCAGCCCTTTCCTCAACTGTACCACTACACCTAATGGTTTCTTGTTAAAGCGATCAGTGCTATTTGAAACCTGCGATCACATTAAGTACTCCTTTTATTAATGGGCTCTGATCACCTTTATCGATGATGTAGACGTAGGCACCATCAGGAACTAGCGCACCATTATAAGTGGCGTTCCAGCTATTATCATAGCTTTGCTTGTCTAAAATCAACTGGCCATTAATGGTGAATACTTTTACCGAGTTTTTCGGATACAGGCTTATATTTTTTATCTGCCAGGTATCGTTCCTGCCATCACCATTAGGTGTAAGCAGGTTGGCTGGAAAAAGATCAGTTACGGTGTCTGATTTTTCCTCGCTCAAGTTACTGTTCTGAAGCACCTGAACACGCGATTTAACCGCAAACATTTCTGTCTTGGCCAGCATAACTTCTGGTTCAAAGTTAGTTGTATCTACAATACATTCCAGTACAGGTCTGAAAGTAGCGTCAGCTGCCTGGTTGCTGTGCAGATATCCGGTTAATGCTCCGGTTGGTGCGAGGAGTTTTAAGCTTAATAAACCTTCTTCAGAAACATTCTTTAAAAGCGCAGTAACATCTAAAGAAACTGTTCCCTTTTCCTTGCTACTACCGATTAACGACCCATCTGCAAGCGGTTTATTGTTCCAGTTAACACCATTTTCAGTCCAGTTGTTATCACTTACACCATATAAACTGATCTCAGAACCATTATCATATGCTGCAACACGTTTGAGTTTAAGTTTGGCACTTATCACCTTTCCATGTGTACTGTTCAGGTTAAATTTTAAAAAGGCATCATGTATATCCGGCATTACATACAGGCGGCTTGAACTCCCGAAATTTTTAGAAGCATCAGCAACCCTACTACTCACATAAGCATCACCAATTACGCTCAGGTTTTCCTGCTTAGGAGCGACCGTATTAATTTCAAGTGTTGGTTTATTTTCACTTTCTTTGGAACCAAATCTGCCAAATCCTGCCTGGGCTATATTGCTCATTGAGAGCTTTATTGAAAATAAGCTATCCGGATGCAGGCTGTTAATTGCGGGAGTAATATCCCAATCTATGTACCCCGCAGTAATTTGTCCCGGATGGGTGGCGATGGCCTGCTGAGAAGCAGGTTTATTTTTCCAGTTAATTGCTGTTTCCGTCCAGTTGTTTCCAACACTGTATATTCCCCATTCTGAAGAAGTTGCATTTTGATCACCTCTATTTACATACATCCTAATTTTGGCATTGCTGATGGGGCGCTTGATGGCACGAGGATCAAACTTTAGAAATACCTCACTCACCAAGTCAGACGAGGGCTGATTATCAAGGGCTAAATACATGCTGCTGCCATAGTTCGTACCAGCAGTGGCGCTGCTACTTGAAACATGGCTATCGGCTATTGCCGTTAAAACCCTTATTGCTGCTTCTTTATTTTCACTACTGAGTGTATATCTGGTTGAACTTCCTGCAGGTCCTAACAATCTGGCATTAAGCATACGTTCCTTTCCGGGTATACCAGGCAACTTGAAAGACACATTTACCAAGCTGGTTTGTTGGGCAGGATCTGCAATGGACATGATTACCCTGGAAGCACTTAAGTTCTTAAACATCAACACACAAGGTTTATCAACGACAACTGAGATATTGTCTGTAATGAAAGTGCCTGCTTTATAGAAAATGACCTGTAACATATCAAGTCCAAGGTGCCTAACTGCCTGAATACTATCTGTATTTTTATCAATCTTAATATCTGAAATTTTGTACGTATCCATATCTTCACTCCCAACGTTGGGAACAACGATATACTCGTATGTCGAATTACCGGGCTTGATTCCATGATCAAACCACATTTTGAATACTGTACCCTCTACAGGCGCATCATCATTGAAAGCAGTTCCGATACGATACCAATTACCATGTTGAATCTGATTACTAACCTTAACATTACCTCCAGATGGAAAAAAATAGCCAATACTATCATGAAGAACCCATTTTGGACTGATAAGCGGCGTTATACTATTTGAAGCATTATTAATATTCGTAATTCCAGAGGCCGAGCTAACCCCGATATCTCCAAATAACCAGCACTGATTTACCGTAGTTGCTACTGGCTCAGCGGCAGCAGATTTAATCCCGGCGCCCATACATACCACTTCCTGATCAAAGAAAAACCATGATTTTTTGGCGGACACGCCCTGATAAGACATATGGTACGCGGTAGCACCATATAAACTATCAGTGACTCCTCCAACAAAACTGGTGCTCCCTAGCTCCTGGTTCCATTTGGCTACCGCAGGATCACCTATAAAAGCGCCAACATCGCCCTCATGATCTCTGGAAGTTGTGCCAGGAATCTTATCCCATTCCCAAATTCCATAAATATTTTTATATTCTGGCCCCAGTCGCTGAATATCAGTAGAGCCATCTGAAACGTATTTAGCCAGCATATTCTCATTTGTACTCCGCTCTGTTCTTAAGCTTCGATTTGAAGCTGTACGCAATGAAAATGTATACCCTGGTCTCAGATGTAAGTCGAAGTCAGTTTGCCAGTAGCGGTTATGGGCCGGCTGGTTGTGATACGATCCCTCCTCTACCAGTTTCCATTTTGGATTGGCAGGATCAGCCACTTTCGCATAATTAAGAAATTCAGTATTAATTCTAACCGTTCGCGGGTGTTCTGTTCCCTCCCCGCGAACAATTCCTCTTCCATAAGACGCCCAATCCGGATATCCTGCTTTGCCTGCTTTGAGGTATGTATCAAGATAAAATTTATTTAACATGTTCATTTTGTATCGAGCCAGGGCAATCTCGGTTCCTTCAAACAGACTGGCCATACGATAAGCCACCGAGACAAATTTCCGCCCATAACCATTAAGATAAAGTTGGTTGCCATGTAGAGAAAAGGAATTATCTTCATGTAAGTCTCCCTGGTCATAAGTGATAGATTCAAAGACATACCTTTTCCCTTTATCAAGCATAGCTCTGTCTTTTGTTAACAAACCTTTGTATACAAAATGAACTGCTGTTTCTGAAGTGTTCGAACCATCTCCTCCTTTAAATGTAAGCGACTTCATCCGTCCAATCAGTTCTTTTTCAATATCCGGAGGAATACGGTTTGCCCCAAAACGCATCAAAATCAACATTGTACCGGTACAGGTTGGGAGCGTAATGTCACGCATGAACCAGTCATCTATATTTTTGCCCATTCCACGCCATGCATTTACTGCAGAGAGTATAGCGTTAAACATTTGTGGATTATCTTTATAAACAGAACCCACACAGGTATAGGCCCTGGCCATGTCAATAATGTGCTCAAGGTGGTAATCATGTCGGTCGCCGGCAACTTTGGGCCAGGTTCCTGTTGAAGTAATCGTACTGAGCCGTCGGCCCGCAATCTGATCCATTAACAATACACTACGATTCGTCTCATCGGCATGAATCCTCGACATAATCGTATCAAAAAGTGTTTGACTGTAGGTCATCTGACTAATCAGTAACAAGCAGAAAAATAAGAGTTTTCTCATAATATGGTTTGTTTGATTTTAAAATGATCTCCCTCACATATCCTTTCTATTGTTTCCAGCCTGCCAACTAAACATTACCAGGCTTTTTTTTAAAAAATGAGAATAGGGATTTAATAGCAGGTCAAAGCTAATTGACTAACAACTTTTGGTAGGCATTACGGTGCTCCTGGATTTATCCATTTATTTTAGGTTAGGTTATATTTGGTTAAAAATTTCGCAAACTCATCTGCCTGCAAATCTTTTTAAAGACTGGCTAGGGATGCTTGTCATAAAATGGGACGGAGATCTAATTACAGCGTATCAGATTTATACTGAAATTTTTATACTACTGTAAATAAGGGATTATTGAAAATAAATATTTTAAAAATTTAAAGCAAACTTTACACATCCTTTAGCAATAGAACTTAATAATTAGCTTTTATTATTTAATTTCTTACACAATAAAAGGAGAAAGCTGGATAACGTTTCCGTTACCCAGCTTTTAAGCAATTAAAGAGAAATTTAAGGATTATTTAAAATTGCTAATCACATTCAGCACACCTTTCACCAAAGGTGTCTGATTGCCTTTATCAATGATGTAAACATAAGCACCATCTGCCAGCGGAGCACCATTGTAAGTGGCGTTCCAGCTGTTATCATAGCTTTGTTTATCATAAATCAACTGGCCATTGACCGTGAATACTTTTACCGAGTTTTTCGGGTACTGGCTGATATTTTTTATCTGCCAGGTATCGTTCCTGCCGTCACCAT